>Ga0183098_10056_pt1 | contig 478604 bp, 449 predicted proteins | sample BioMet9_FD_128884 | JGI IMG/M metagenome (GOLD analysis project Ga0183098, IMG submission 128884) | Microbial communities from bioreactor (seeded with sewage sludge) at Lawrence Berkeley National Lab, California, USA - Biofuel... | ecosystem: Engineered > Bioreactor > Anaerobic > Unclassified ...
TGTGTGATTGGATCCATGATACCTCCATTTCAAGTTTTTCAAGTGTTTGAATCACTTAATTTTCTTCTGGAAGTATTATCTCAGTTTTTGAGGTGAATTGATAGTTACTGTTTTATTTTGCGCTTACATCCTTACCTCCATTCCACCGCTTTCAACAGCGGTTCAATTGTATTTATAGATAGTGTATCACATTCAGTTTCATATTAAATTAAAAAACGGATGGATGCCAGTGAAGGATCCATCCGTTTTTGATTCAATTTTTCAAATGGTGCTGGCCGCACGACTGGCGGTAATCAGCCTGCGAAGCCAGGAGCCGGAACCGTTGCAACATTGACTGCGGAATCCAGCAGCCGGATGAGCTCCAACAAACTGCGAAAGGCCACGATCTGCTGGGTCTTGACCCACTGCACCGTTCCCTGTTTGGTTCCGTTTTGTCCGTTCTTGTACGTCACAACAAAAGTTTGCCCTGTTGCGTTGCGAATGATCTTCGTTTCTTCCGTCATTACTCTCTGCCTCATTGAAAGATTTTTGTTGCTGGTTCTTTTCCTGAATGTATCCTATTTGGCGTCTTCGATGGTGACCGCCGAACCGTCACTGTTGGCCCAGCCGATGATGTTGCCGCTGGCGTCCTTCTGCGGAGTGAAGTTGTCTGATTGGATCAAATCTGCGCTCAGGGTCATGCTGAAGGTCTTACCGGCAATTTCATTACCCCATTCTGATGGAATGGTAACTTTCGTGAACACCGGTTCAGTGGAAGACCCCGGCTGAACAATACTGTTGTAGTAATAGTAGCCGTCGCTGCTGTGGGTCCAGCCGCTCTGGATGTCCAGAAGAGCTTCTAGGGCTGTAATCTGTGCTGCCGTCAGGGAATCATCGTAGCTGATCTTCACCCGAACGTATGCGGGTAAGGAAGTGCTATCCACATTGACGACCGGAATCTTGCTAAGCACAGAGCCGGGTTTGATATTATTGTAATCCCGTCCACCGTCTGTCCTGGCAGTCCCATCCTTGGATTTATCTTCCGTCAGCGTCCCGGTTACCTTGCCGATGGAAAAAACGTTCTGTTTGGCGTCGGTATCGGTGAAGTAAGCCAAGGTGGTGCCGATGAGGATGACCGCAATCAGGGCGAAGGCCGAGAACAGGATGGCTCTCTTTTTCTTTTTGGTCATTTTATTTGCTCTTTTCTAAAAAAGGGATACTTAGCGTATCCCTTACATTCATCTAATAGCTAAACTAATCGCTAACGAATTTATTATTATTTAATTCCAGCTAACTTAAGTAACTGTGTTAATGCAGTTCCTGTTGGAGTTGAAGTAGATGTATTTAACGTCAAATTCGCCGTTTGTACTGCAAAACCTTGTGCATCCAATTCGAAATGAGGCATATCAATTTGTTGTGATAAACCGGTCAAAACTTTTCCAGTTTGATCAGTATATGTAACAGTAGGGTCATAATTTGTTGTTGTTTGATCAACTGCTGTTAAATCTGTATCCGTTCCAGCTGTATACTTACCATCTTTATCTACATCCGTAAAGGTATATACTGTTTCCGATTTTGCACTGGCAGACCATTTTTGATTAACTCCTGCATTTACAGTTACCGTATCAAAAATAGCTTCTGTCGAAACATCTATATTTGACTTTGATGCATTTACATCGTTTTTATAAACATAGAAATCACCTATGCCTTCATAATAGCCAACATGAACCCAATTTGGATTAATTCCCGTTGTTCCTTCATATGAAACTGTAGCATAATTTTTTGTGAAATCATCCATTGAAATTACTGTTGCATCTGTACCTGACCCATTTTTACATGTAATCAACATTCCGACGTATGCATCTTCGCTGCCTGCGACTAAATTAACAACTGGGTTTTTTCCATGACTATCCCCAGGCTGAAAATTACTCCATTCTTTATCCTTCCATGAAGTTTCAGTTAGTGTACCTGTAATCTTTGCATCACTGGTAAATTTATTTTCAGCTTTATTAGTTGTTGCTGATAAATATGCCAACGTCGCTCCAATCCCGATGATGGCGATCAGCGCCACCGCTACCAAACCTTTGATTAATTTCTTTTTCTTAGCCGTCATTTTCTTACTCCTCTTCTTTCATTAGATTTTTAATACCGCTAAGTTTTAACTCTTACATCTTTATCTGATGTTTGATTATATGATACGCTGCTTCCGTCACAGGACGGTCACATTAATCATCTTTTTGACACTTTTCTAAATTCTTTTTTATGAGTTTATAGCCTCCTCCTGACCAAATCAATCATTCGGAATTAATTTGAGCAATTGCGAACCTGCTTTGGCAGCGTCCACATTGGCTACCTGCACTGCATACGCCTGGACTTTAATATCAAAGGTTGGTGGTTTTTGCATCTCCACACCATTTACCGTCGTCAGGACAGTTGTAACATCGGGACTGATTGGAACTTTTGTAAACAATGGTCCTGTTGTGGACCCGACCGTTAATGGTTTACCCACACTTGAATCATTTGCATCCGTTGTTTTATATAGATATATCTGTCCGTTAGTACCACGGTCTTCAATCAATATCCAATTACTGGTGTCAAAATTAAGATCTGTTGTCACTCCACCATTATTACCGGCATCTGTTTTTTTATAACAAAAATCAGCATATGATTTAGCTGTACCACCAATTGCATAAGTTACCTTGATAGCCACATACGCATCGACTGCATTTTCACCCGTTCCAGTATTTTTAACCTGTGGATCTTTGGGAATGGTTTGTCCCGGCACATACGTTTTTGAGGCGACAACACCCAGGGCATTATCTTTTTCTCTTCCACTTATTGCGCTTGAACCATCTGGATCAGATTGGCTTGAGAAATCATATCCATCCCAGCTTGGTTCTCGCAATTTGATATTCAAATACCGATCCGACTTAAAAATATTAGCTGCTGTACCAGTCGTAACACTCAAAAATGCAAATGTCACACCAACGGTTAAAACCACTGCAGCCGTCACCAGACACAGGATTATTTTCTTTCGCTTACTCACATCACCACTTCCTTTCCATGGTGCTCGTTCCTGCTGATTCTTTTCATACCTGTTTCATAACCTTCTTGATATTATTACGGGGTTGTAAAGGTCGGCGTTCCGCTGATGGTCGTTCCTGTTACCGTGCCCCAAGCTGATGCGTAATCGGATGTTACATTTCCATTGCTATCCGTTGTTACATGCTGACTTGCTGCAATACCTTCGGTCAGGACTTCCAGTTCAAAATGCTGGTTTTGAGGGATTTCTCCCGAATACGCCACATGGTTGATTAATTGCGTACTTGTTTCACCCGGAGCCAACGCTTTGGTGTAATAGTAATAAGTTTCTCCACTTGTCGAATCGGTAGCAGCCATCCATTGTGCTGTTGATTCACCTGCAACAAATGTGTAAGTTATACCTGTCGACAAATCCGCACATGCCGTCTGGCCCGCATATTCAGTATCGTCTTTCCAAACCAGTTTGGGAACCAAGCGGACCCTTACGTAAGTATCAGTAGTGGGATATTCCGTGCTGTTGATATTCTTGATGGCAACTTGTTTGTCAACCCCGCCTGTTTTCATTTCATCGTAAGTATTGGTATTTCCACCATTCGTGCTGTCTTCCAGCGTTTTGTCGCCTTCCACAACCCCAACATTGACCACAGCCCCTTTAAAGTTATTATTCGCCGCCTGCGTAACCTGACTCAGCAGTGCGATGGTCCCGGCGGTGAGCACGATGGCCATGGCGATGATGGCGGCGGCAACTTTCTTTTTATTTTTTGTGTTTTTTACCTTTTCCAGTAATTTCATCTTTATATATTTGCCTTTCTGCGAAAGACACCAATCGGGTTATGAAACACAATGGGGCTTTCGCGAATACCTATTTCCTGTTATTGTATAGTCGTAAAGCCGGCATACTACAGAACACGGGGAGGTGACTGGTGGGGTCGTATAGCGGCGTCCCCGCATTTTTATATGTTGTCGGTCATCCGTTAAGGCATCAATCAGTGGCGCATTCCCGTAGCCCGTAAACTTATCTCTTTCGAAATCGACTCGATCTCGCCGGATGGCCAGTCCCTGCCGACCTTACCATTCTTTTTTAAGGAGGGACTCATGTTCAAGATTTTCCGTAAAAACTGTTGTGGACTCGATGTCCATAAAACCTGGATCTTTGCCTGTATCGGAATCACCGATGCCAACAATCTGACTGTCTACAAACAAGCCCGCTTCTCGTCTTTCACCAAAGGCCTTACGGAGCTGTCTGACTGGCTTGGTTCGTTCCACTGTTCGGATGTCTGCATGGAATCTTCCGGTAAGTATTGGATCCCGGTCTTCAATATCCTTGAAAAGTCCTGCAATGTGACATTGGCCCATCCCAAATATACGAAGCCCCGTAAGGGGAACAAGACGGACCGTAAGGATGCCAAATGGATTTGCGATCTGTTCATGTGCGATATGATCAGGCCCAGCTTCATCCCACCCGAACGTATCCGCCATCTCCGCGACCTGGTCCGTTACCGCACGAAGCTCACAAATATGCTCACCGGTGAGAAGAACCGTGCCCAGAACTGTCTGACCGTCTCCAATCTGAAACTTGACGGTGTATTCAGCGATATCTTTGGCAAGTCGTCACGTTCCATCACGGATTACATCCTTGATCATCCTGGTGAATCCTTTGATGTGACGCCTTTTGTTGATTGTCACTGCAAGACGCCGATTCCGGAAATCCAGGCAGCCGTCGATGGGGCCATTTCTCCCGAACAGGCCATCAAGCTGCGCCAATGCCTTACCCACATCGATGAGCTTGATGCCCACAAGGAGAAAATCGAACAGGGGATTTTGAAGATTTGCGAGCCTTTTTCCGATTGTCTGACTTTGCTTCGCACCGTTCCAGGGTTTGATCACAATCCGTTGACGGCCATCACCGTTCTTTCTGAGATCGGTTATGACATGGCTGTTTTTCCATCGGCCAAACATCTTGCTTCCTGGGCCGGCTGCTGTCCCCGCAATGATCAGAGTGGTGGAAAGGTTAAATCAACCCGAATCTCCCGTGCCGGTTCAAATTTGAAACCGCTCCTCGTCCAGGTTGCCAATGCCCTTGTCAGGTCTGATAAACACCCTGAGTTTAAAGAACGGTATCGCAGGATCAAGGCCCGTCGTGGCCATAAGAAAGCCATCATCGCCATTTGCAGAATGCTCCTGACCGCTATCTGGAACATCCTCAAGAAAATGGTCCCTTATTCGCCCGATGGTTTCTTAAGCTCACGTCCGGTCCATTCATCTAAAATTCTTACAACTTCCCAAGCTATTAATCTGTTGAAATCAAGAGGTTATATCATAAAGGATGAATGGTCTGTAGCTGCGAATAACTGATAAATGCTTTTTTTCCATCTTGAGATGGTTTGTTTGCTATGCCTTATTTTAGCTATGGATTATTACCTGTTTGTTTCAAACTTATTTCCTTCCTCTTTCTTCTTCCCTTCGTCCTCGTCGTCTTTCTCAAACAGGAAATCCGGCAGGAAGGTAAGAATCAGGACCACCAGGATGATGGTGACCAATATGATCATCCCTGACTTGGTCTGTGCGTAGACGGCCAGGTATCCGAGATACGGAACGGTGAAGAGGGGTTTGCCCACCAGGTTGTCGTAGGTGACGTTTCCGCCATCGACGGTGTTGTTGGCGTCGCCTTTGGTGTAGAAGCATTGGTTCACGGTGTCCACGGCGACCACCCTATGGGTGACCATCGTGTCGTCGCTGATCTTGAAGGTGATGGTATCGCCCTGCTTGACTTCGCTGGGATCCACGCTCTTGACGTATACCAGGCTGCCGACGTGGTAGGTCGGCTCCATGGAGCCGGAGAGCACGGCCAGTGGTGTCATCCCCACAACTTTGGGGAGAACCATCAGCGCTGCCAATACAATCAGGATGACCAGGATGATGTTCGTGATTACCTTGTATGCTGCCTTCATTCTGTCCGTTTTTTCCTCTCTAATCTGTCTTCTGATAGTTTCTTATATTGCCATTATAGGAAGAGTGAGTCACAGCATGGTCACAAATCTTTTTTTTTGCCGGTGTTTTGACTTTTTTTGATTTTTTTGTAACGGGACGTGGGGGTTTTTCCGGATTTTTGACATTATATAAGTATAAGCGCTTATCAATAACGATGAAGGAGAACAATGATGGCAATTCAAAGTGTGATGACAGGCAAAAGCCTGAAAGTACTGAACAATTACGGAACCGTGGACGGGAAGGTGGTCACCAAGACCAAATCCTACGCCAACATCGCCCCGGCGGCGACGGACGACGCCCTCATGGCGACGGCCAAGGCCATTGATGCCCTGACCCAGCCTACCATGGAAGGCACCTACGCGGTGGAAACCCGCCAGCTCATCGAGACGGTGTAAGGGCCGCGGCCTGGCGCCGCGCTGCAATGGGAGGGCACAGGCTGTGCCCTCCCGGGACGATAACCGGCTGATTTAAGTGAAAGAATTGAAAGTGAGGAAAACACTATGGCAAATACAACGACTAAAGATCTGAGCGTATCCTTCGGGCTGGACAACGGGACCAACCTGTCCTTCACCATTCCGGACTACAACCCGGAAGTGGCGGACGCCACCATCAAAACCCAGCTTCAGGCGATGGTGACAGCGGGGGCCATCGCCTCCGGCGGCCACGCGGTGACCAGTGTGGTTTCTGCCAAAAAGGTGGATAAGACCCAGACGGATGTGGCACTGGCCTAGAGGCCGAGCAAAAGCCGGGGTTCACGCTCCGGCTTTTTTGCAAATTGATGGACAGACGCGTCATTCACTGGTCCTATGTCCGAGGTGTTAATACAACCCAACCGTCAGTCACCGTGTAGGAACCGTTAAAAAAATGCAAACTGCTTTGCATTTTTAGGTTCCGGTGTTGGGCCCTCTGGGCCCAAACACATTGAGCGGAGCGAAACAGGATTGTATTTGATTAATTTGGCTGCACCAATTTATCCGGGGCAAGCCTCGCGTTTGCCCCTCATGCGGTGCTCCTACCTAGTCGCACCTTACACCGGACGCGAACTATTAATGGCTTGTCCGTGAATTCTATCCAAGCTGGGGCACATCCCAGCTTTTTTACTGGTAAAATGAGAAGAAGAAAAGGAAGGAAATGAAAATGATGGGATTTCTTGAAACCCTGTCGGTGGTAATGGCGTCGGCGGTGGGGATGGTGACGCTTGTGGGGTTCTTTGTCCGGTCCAGCGGGCAGACCACGGCGGCCATCACACGGCTGGACACGACTATCGGACAGCTTGAAAAGACCCTGGAGCGCCTGCAGGCGGACCAGCACGATGACCAGCTGGATACCCTGCGGCGCATGCACCACGCCGAGGACAAGGTGGAGGACTGCCTGACCCGGCTGAAGATTCTGGAGGTGAACCATGGACGGCTCCACGAAAACCCTTGACTGGCGGGCGCGGCTAACCAATCCCACCTTCTGGGTGCTGCTGGTGTCCGGTTTGGCCAGCCAGATACTGGCCTTCCAGGGACTGCATCCGGCGGATTTAAACAGCTGGGAGGCCCTCCGCAGCGCGGTGACAGCTTTTCTGTCCAATCCCTACTGGATTGGCTCCACCGTGCTCTACGCCGTATCCCTGGTAGTGGATCCCACCAGCAAGGGGCTGATGGATCCGGTGGGGCGGGTCAGCAATAGTAATTAATTGTTTCAACATTAAAGTGACGTTTCCACTCGGAGCAAATCATAAAATACTGCGCAGAAATAATATCCAGTAAGACATTCAAATCTTTTTGGGAGATGCGGCTGGTATTTTTTGCCACCACGCATCCGCCTGCGGAGGTTATCCATATTTTTGTTCCATTTTGGCTCGGAACCCCCTTTGAGATATGCACATGGATGGGTTCATTATTTTCATTGGACCAAAAATAGACAACGTAGCTCCCGATCTTCAGCAGGCTAGGCAATTTGGATGCCTCCCGTTTCTGCGTATTTGAACAATAAGTGGGCATTGTGATGTAAAAACTCTTCAAAAAACTGGATTTCTTCAGCGGAAAAACCGTCGTTGAACAGCCATTGATAATCCGGTAAAACACAACGGGCTGAATCAAAGCCTTCCCATTTCGGCCGCTCAAAATGGACTTCCACACAGTTTTTTTCACCGCGTTCCATCAGACCGGAATGGACAATCTCTGTTCCGTCTGCCAGGGTGAGATAGGGATACATCATGACGCACACCTCCAACTTCCTAAGATAATTGTATTATAGCAAAATATTTAAAATTTAAAAAGAGGGTAACAACATGCCAAACATCGAAAACTTTACGGAAATTTTTGAAGGGATGCTCCTGGACGACGGCCACGGGTACAGCCAGGTGGACCGCTGGGGCAAATATGGGGATTACGACTGTTCCTCCGCCATTGTGGCGGCCCTGCAACAGGCAGGGTTTGATACCGGCGCGGCCTCCTGGACGGGCAACATGGCCGCTGAGCTGTGCGCCCGGGGATGGACCCGCCTGGATCCCTCGGCGGAAAAGGAGCGGGGCGACATCCTGCTCAACGAAGCCTGCCACGTGGCGGTGTACCTAGGCTGCGGCACCCTGGGGGAATTTTCCTGTGACGAGAACGGCGGCATCGACGGCGCTCCCGGGGACCAGACCGGCCGGGAGGCCTACGCTCACGGTTATTACGACTACCCCTGGGACTGTGTCCTGCGCTTCGGCGGCGACGGTTCCCCGTCAGGCGGTGCCGCCGGTGCCGCGGACACTCTGTTCTTCCCCACCGCCGGCGCGCCGGAATCCATCACCTATCAGGCTTACACCGCTGAAGACGGTTGGCTTCCCCCTGTGACCGATTTGTCGGATTACGCCGGCATTCCCAGCCACCCCATCCGTTACCTGGCGGTGGATTTCCACGGCCACGGCTGGCTCCGGGCCTACACCGAGGGCAACGGCTGGCTGCCGCCCGTATCCGCCTTCAACCCTGCTGACCTGGAAAACGGCTGTGCCGGGGACGGCACGCCCATCCGGGCCATCCAGGCCTATTACGAAACCCCGGACCCCGCCGCCACGGGCTACTGGGCCGCCTGTTACCGGGTGGCCCCTTTGGGCGCCGCCTACTACCCTTGGCAGCAGGACGACGCCACGGGTCCGGACATGGACGGCTACGCCGGGAATCTGGCCAACGCCATCGACCGGGTGCAGTTCTGCCTGACTGCGGCGTAAATCAATGGGTCCATCAAAAAACCGCCATCCGGCGGTTTTTTTAAATCTAATCTTCATTTATCTCTTGAATATCGCTGATTTCTTCAACTTCTTCGCCGTCTACCACGGCTTTCACCGTTTCTTCTGGCTCAGGCGCTACAACTGATTCCTTCACTTCAGACGCTTCAACGGCTTCTTCCGCCGTATCGCCATCATCGCTGCCATTGGCCACAGTGACCACTTCCTTCACCCGGCGCTTGACCTTGTGGTATTTGAATATTTCCCGGGAAAAGTTGGAGCAGGTTAGCAACAGGCAGATCATGACGATCAGCATGAACACATTGACGATGCTGAATGAATATCCCCTCGGGCCCATGATGAACAGCTGGCCGATGATGTACGCCACGGAGACGATGCCGGTCAACCCAAGCATGACTTTCTTTGGAATGTCAAAGGAGACGATCATCAGAATCCCCGTCACCATGGAGGCCAGGTAATCCACCCTGTTCAGGAGGGTGTGGAGGAAAAAAAGGACGATCAGCGCGGCGACCACGGAGACCCCCAGGCAGATGCCCGGTACCCACCGTTTGGAGCGGTCTGCCACATGGCCCAGCAAATGGTTGACGTGGGTGTCCACCTTTTCCTGGGGCCATTCGGCCACGGCATCCGTTGGGACGTGGAGCAGCTCATGGAGCTGATCCGGCGACGGTACGGCTGCCTGTTCTGTCTCCGTTTTTTGATCCGCCACAGGTTCATCTTTTGATTCCTGTTCGGTTTCCATCTGGGTTTCGGGTTCAATCCCGGCTTCAAGCTCAGCTTCCTGCTCGGGCTCTGATCCTGTACCCATTTCCTGGTTCAGTGCTTCTTCTGCGGCTTCAGCCGGCGCTGCCGGTGTTTCCAATTCCACAACCTTTTCTGTATCGGATTCTGGAACGGCTTCTACCGCCTCTGTTTCTGTTTTTTCTGCTTCGTCGAGATTCTCTTCTTCAAACAGCGGGATTTCTTCTTTTCCCTCTGCAGCCGCCTCCGGGACTGTTTCGCCCTTCGGAACCGACTCTGTTTTTATCGCTTCAGCCTTATTTGTGGCTGTTTTTACGCTGTTGTCTTCTGAAGAATTTTCTGCGAGGGCTTCTTCTCCCTCCATCGGCTCCCCCAAAGAGTCACCATCCCAGACCTCATCATCCTCTTCGTCATCTTCTTCAAAAAGGTCCTTGTATTCCGTCAGATCCTCTTTTCTGAAGAGTTTGCCGTCTTCGTCCAGGAAGGAATCGTAGACGCCGGTGGGTTCGTAATCGGGCAGGACACCGGTCTGCGTCTTGGGCGGCTCAAAAAGGGTTTCGTCCGTTTCAAAAAGATCGTCTTCCGGCAATTTTTCTTCCACAGATGATGTTGAGGCAGCCGGTGCTTTTTCAGCAGCAGCCTTTTTTACCACCGGGGCGATTTTTTCAGCTTTTGGCTGAACCGTTTCAACCGTTTTTTCCGGTTCAACTGCCTTTGGAGGAATTTTTTCATCTGTTTTTTTCTGTACGACAGGCGGTTCTTCCATCACCTCGTCTTCAAACAGATTTTCTTCATCGAAGAGATCATCATCGGATTCAAACAATTCGTCAAAATCTGACGAGGCTGCAACAGACTTTGCTGCTTCCGGGACGAATTCTTGTTTTTTATCCTCGACCTTTTCGTCTAAAAGCTCTTCGGAATCAAAGAAATCATCCAGGTCCACGTCTTTTGCAATGGGCGCTTCCGGCGTAAATTCCAGCGCTTCAGGCGCCGCCTTGGCCACTTCCGGTTCCTTCAGTGTTTCTGTTTCAAACAAATCCTCAGAGGATTCAAACAAATCTTCCGTTTCAAAGGGCGATTCTTCCTCCGATGCAACTTTTTCTTCTTCAACAACCGGTCCTTCCTCGAACATGTCCTCCACTTTTTCAGTCGCTGATGCCGGTTCTCCGACGATATTTTTCTTGGCAACCTGCTTCAGCGGGGCGGCATGGATGGCTTCCACCATCATTGGTTCGGTTTCTTTTTGTATATTTTCCTTGACTGGACTTTCCGCTTCGATTTTTTTATCGGCAACGGCATCAAGAGATTTGAGCGTTTCTTTCGGTGCTTCGGCTTCTGAAATCTCCTCGGTTTCAAATAGATCAGGCGCTTCTTCGGCCGTTAATTCTTCCTTTGCCGGTTCTTCGTCAGGCTGGATATCTTCGGCTGCAGGTTCTTCGGTTTCCGGCGCTTCTGTCACGGCTTCTTCCGCAGCGACGGGTTCAGCGGTTTCTTCCGACATTTTTTTGCCGTCCAGGCCTGCTTTCAACGCTTCCAGGATATCCCGCTGTTCCTGTTCGCTACGATTCACGTCATTTTCAGGTTCAGCTTTGCTTTCCAGTATGGCTCTGCGCTGCCCGGCGCCACGGCCCATCATCGCCTTATTTTTGGCATTGGCAGCCGCCGGTTCCACTTTTTCCGCTTCCGCATGACCGGGGATGACCCAGGGAATGCTTTCAGTCAGTCCTTCTTCCAATTCACTAATGGGTTTCTTGCGGAAGGCTTCCCTGTGGAATTTCAGATCCGATAAATCCTTTTTGGAATTTTGGGCTTCATCCGTTTTGGTCTCGGCTTCCGGTTCTGCTGTGCCCGGTACGGTTGTATCTGCTGCTGTTTCAGCTTCAGCTGCTTCATCATCCAGGATTTCCTCTTCTTCAAAAAGGTCTTCCTCTTCAAACAAATCGTCGGACAGGTCCTCATCTTCGTCCAGAAGCGCATCTTCGTCTTCCGGTTCTTCGGCAGCCTTTGCCGGTTCTTCAGCCGCGTCCGCATCACCAAAGAAATCGTCCACGGTCCAGAGATCGGATTCTTCCGCCGGTTGGGCGGCTTCCGCAGCCGCTTCTGCCGGTGCTTCGGCGGGCGTGGGTTTATTTTCTTCTTTAATCTTTCTTTCCGACTCATCAACAGCCGGTTCCACCACTTCCTTGGGAGCAGCAGAGGATCCACCCAGAGATTCAAATCCCTGCTGTACGTGGGCTTCCGGCAATTCTTCCAGCGCCTCCGCCGGAATTGAAGCCGTGACCGATGGCGCCTTTGTTTTCGCAGAAGCAGCCGGTTCCGTTTCCATAACCGGCATTTCCGGCTGGATCTTTACTGTCTGACCAGGCTGATCCGCCTTTGGGGCCTGATTGAATAACGATGGGATTTCTTCTTCCTTATCCGACATGGCGAAAAATGCGTCCATGGCATCGGGATTGATGGCAGATTCCCCATCGGTTCGAAGCCGTTCGTCGATGCTGGCATCCTTGTCGTAGGTGTATGTAGCTGGAGCCACCCCGTCCAAATCCGCTTCCCCGATGGGAGGCGCGGTCACAGGAGAAATGATATCCGCAAAGGGATTTTCATTCTGTGCCGGGACTGGTTCTTCTTCGACGGCCTCCGGCGTTTCCGGTGCCGCTTCCACTTCGGATTTCTCAACTGCCACGGGGGCCGGTTCGGCTTCCTTTGATTCCGGTACGTCCACTTCATCCATATGCAAGGGCTGAAGTGGTGTGATGGCATCATCCCACAAACCAGCCGTTTCCGGCATCGGTGCGGGTTCCGTCGCTCCTTCCATCCTGAGCGGATGATCTATTACATCCAGTTTCTCATTGGCAGAACTTTCTTTTCCAATGGCATCATCTGAAGCTTCTTCGTGGAGCTCCTCTTCATCAAAAGAGACTTCACCAACAGGCTTTTTATCAGAAGCATCCTCCTGAACCGGTTCTTCTTGAGAAATTTCTTCCATTTCCCGTTCTGCTACGGGTTCTTCCTCCGTGGCAACCGGTGCTGCATTCGTCAGCTCTTCAAAAGACGGGATGTCCATTCCTTCCGTTTCCGGTGATGGGACTGCCTGGTCCTCAATCTGATTTTCTGCAATCAAATCGTCATCCGGCACCGCTACTGGTTCCGGTTCCACCACTTCTTCCTGAGCGCGGCTGCGGCGGATCGCCTTTTCAAACAAATCCTCCACATTTTTATCGCGTTCAATACCATTTCGACTTTTCTTTACCGGCGGCCGGTGACTTCTGCGTCGGGACGCCGTCTGGGGTTTTTCCTGCGGCAAAGCCTTCATCTTTTCTTCGATCTTCCTTTCGCTGTCCGCAATTGTATTTTTGAGTTCTTCTGTTTTAACGAGAATTTCATCCATATTGTTGTTTATTTTCTTTTCATCATCCATGGTCTCTCACCAGCTTTCATATTCCTTATCCGGCTTAAGATCGATCAGCGCGAAGGCTAATAGGCTCCCAATCAAACTAAGCGTTTTGTATACGGTAATTATATCAGAATTACGGGTAATAAAAAAGGATATTTGAGAAATTTGTCCGTCTATTTATACAAACTGTTGAAAAAATATGCTATCATTGCCTTATATTTACCTATTTTGAAAAAAATTGTGGATATTTCCTGTGGATAAAGTGTCCACTTGTGGATAATGTAGAAGAATCTGTTGAAAATTGTGTAAAACTTTTTCATCGACTGGCAAAGGAGAATGTAATTTAATTGGACGATATTATGAAAACCGGTGAACGACTGGAGGATTTGGGATTGAATGGGCTCAAAATACTGCAAAACCCCCATCACTTTTGCTTCGGCATCGACGCCGTTTTGTTGGCCTGGTACGCCTCATCCTCAGTACGTCCCAAAACCCGGGTCGTGGACCTGGGCACCGGCACCGGCGTCATCCCCCTGCTGCTATATGGCCGCACCGGCGTGAACCATGTGGATGCTCTGGAAATCCAGCCGGACATGGCGAATATGGCCCGGCGTTCTGTGGCGATGAATGGACTTGACAATACCATTTTCATTCATTGTGCGGATTTACGGCAGCCTGGCCCGGCTTTCCACCCTTCCACCTACGACGTGGTGACTTCCAACCCACCCTATATGCCCGCCGGACACGGCGGCATCAACCCCAGGGATGCCCTGGCCATCGCCCGGCACGAGATCACCTGTACCCTGGCAGACATCGCCCGATTCAGCCAGATCATGCTCAAGGACCGGGGCAAGCTGTTCATGGTCCATCGGGCCGACCGCATGGCCGATATCGCCGCCATTTTGCGGGAACACGGCCTGGAAATCAAACGGCTGCGGGCTGTGTATCCCTATCCAGGAAAATCCGCCAATTTGATCCTCGTCCAGGCTATGAAAAAGGGGCAGCCCCATATGGTATTGGAACCGCCTTTATACGTTTATAATGATGATGGAACCTATACGGATGCCATTAATGCTATTTACGGAACCAACGGCCCCACTGCCCGATAATTATTTGCATGGATTATTACATATGCTTAACACATATCTCTAAAACATTATATTATTCAAACAATACCAAGTCATAACTTTAATATCACTGATACCGCCCCTCCCTTTGGGCCTGGAAGCAATCCTCGCACAAGGCGTAAGGGTCATTCCATGGAAGGATTTTGCCGCAGACACGGCAGCGCTTGTAGATCTTCTTGGCTTTTTTGAGGCGTTCGATGATGGCGGCGGAGACATCGGCCTTACAGGCCAGGATGTACTGCTTGATCCGGTCGGTTTCCAGCTCACCGGAGCCGAAGGCCCGCTGGAGGTAGTACACCAGATCCAGCTGCCGGTATTTGTCTTCCAGCTCGTCCAGATGGTCGCCGGGCAGGGCGGTGACGACATCGACACCGGTCAGGATGGCATTGTCCTCGTACACGTTGGTCATGGCGGTCTTCCAAAAATCCAGCAGCTCGGGGTTTTCCTCGTCAAAGGGGATGGTGATGCCCCGGAGCATAGTTTCCTTATCCAGAGGACAGTTTTCCTCCAGCCAAATGCACAGCTGGATGGCCCGGTTCATGCTGGTTTTCTGGTAAATGCCCTGATCCGGCAGGCTCTGCCAGTCCTGGAGGATGCCGCTCAGGGGCTGGTCCATCTGGGCCAGGAAAGGGGGCATGGCAGTGCGGGCCCGGAGGATGGATTCTACCTTAGCGCCCAGCTTGTAACGGACAGCCCGCCAGTCGTAGCTGGCGTTGACCAAGCCCTTTTCCTCATAACCCCGGCGGCCGGCCCGGCCGGCGATCTGCTTGACCTCGCTGGCGTTGAGCTCCCGCTTGCTCACGCCGTCAAATTTCTGGTTTTCCAGGAAGACGATGCGTTTGACCGGGAGGTTCATGCCCATACCGATGGCGTCGGTGGCCACGACGATGCGGGTCTCTCCGGTGGCGAACTTCCGGGTTTCGGCCTGCCTGGCCTCGTAGGGCAGGGCGCCGTAAATGACGGAAACCTTGCGGCCGGTGTCTTCCAGGATGGACGCGGCCTGGAGGACGCTGCGGCGGGAGAAGACCACCAGGGCGTCGCCGGGACGCACGTCGTCAGGGAAGACGAAGGAGGCGTCTTCCATTTCCAGCGGTGTGGCCCGGTGATGGCGGACGATCTCCCAGGTATCGCCGCATTCCTCAATGAGCTGGATGATCAAGCCTTCGGCTTCCGGCGCCATGCAGGCGTGGACGGTGCTGGCGGCCACACCCAGCATCGCCTGGGTCCAGGCCCAGCCCCGCTCACTGTCGGCGATCATCTGGCATTCGTCGATGATGGCCACGTCGTACCATTCACTTTCGGAGAGCATTTCGATGGTGCTGGCGGTGTGTTCGGCGCCGGGAATCCGCTTTTCCTCTTCCCCGGTGATCATGTTGCAGGGGATGCCGTCGCCGTTCATGCGTTCGGCCACTTCCATGGCCAGCAGGCGCAGGGGGGCCAGGTAGACGCCCCGGGGGGCGGCTTCGCAGGCTACCACGGCGTCGTGGGTCTTGCCGGAATTGGTGGGGCCGATGTGGAGGATGAAGTGGCGTCGCATGCTGCGGGCCATGGGGTACAGGTCCGCGATGCGGTCGGGAATCCGTTCCAGCATGGCCTGACGGGCCAGCTTATGGTCCCGGGTGAAGGGATAGAAGGGATTTTCCTCCACGCAGGACAAAATGCGGTCCGTGGTGAAGTAAGGGTAGATGCTGCGTTCCAGGGCGTCTTCCCATATTCGGATGAGCTTTTCACTGACCCAGTTGTTGACGTCCACCCAATGACCCTTGCGGGAGACGTATTTATCCACGCCGGACAGATCCGGGTTTTTCTGGAAGAAAAGGCCCCGCAGGGCCCGGCTTCCCAGGTTCAAGCCGCCCAGGTAAAAATAAGCCAGAGGCGGCCGGTTGGCCCCTTCGCCGGTCCAGCGGCCCAATTCGAACTCGAAACGGCTGGTGATCTCCTTCTTGCCGCCCCGACGGCGCTGGACGTACAAGCGCTCGTTCTTCAGCCGGTTCTCGTACAGGGTGATGCCCACATGGGCGGCTTCCTTCCGGGTCGGCCAGACGACCTGATCCACGGCTTCCAGGATTTTTTTATTCTCATCGGATTCAAAATAATTGCGGCGTCTGGCTTTGCGGGCGTTGTTGCTCCTGCCACTCCGGTGACGGCGTTTCCGTTTTTTCTTCTTTTCCGTACTTTCGGGATTGTTCACTGGCCTTCTCCTCTGTTTCTTCCTTTTCTTCCTTAATATATAATAAGAAATAACTGTTCCAACTCCAAAAAATCCGGGTCCTTATACGGGGAAAGCCTCCAGCATTTCTGCTGGAGGCTTTTTCTCCCCAATGTATGAACCGAATCAGAATTCTCTACCCTCGATGACAATCCGGAGCGATATATCATCCAGTTATAGTAATTATTATATCACGCATTTAAAGTTTGTCAATGGGTAAATCCATAAGCATCCCTGCGTTTCTTACCCCCATGGATGAGGATACTGGCCTGATCCAGCTCGGCGATGGCTCGTTTGAAATCCGCGATAAACAGGGACGCCAGCTGCATGCTCAGGTCCGCCCGGACCACCACCCGCTGGACGATGATGTCCTGGATATCCGCCGGCAGCGGGTAGGCCGGGATCTGCCAGCCGTTCATGCGCACCCGGTCCGCCAGGTCGTACAAATCCCACTCTTTGGTCACGCCGTCTTTCATCTTCCAGCAGACGATGGGCATATCCGTGCCATCCCCCAAAATTTCAAACAGCCCCGTTTCCTCTACGGCCGCGGCGATGTGCAGGGCCACGTCCCGGGTTTTCTCGTGGATGGCCTTGTAGCCGCTGGCGCCGTAGCGCACGAAATTGTAATACTGGCCGATGATAGGGCTGGCAGACCGGGAAAAGTTGATGGCCATGGTGGGCATGTTGCCCCCAAGGTAGCTCACGTCGAAGATCAGTTTTTCCGGAAGCCAGGCCGCGTCCCGCCAGAGGATCCAGCCGATGCCCGGGTACACCAGGCCGTATTTGTGGCCGGAGGTATTGATGGATACCACGTTCTTCAGCCGGAAATCCCACTTCCGGTCCGGTTCGATAAAAGGCGTATACATCCCGCCGGAGGCAGCGTCCACGTGGATATGGACCTTATTTTCCGCCTGGGCGTTGTAGGCCGTCAGCCGGGCGTCCAGGTCCTCGATGTCATCGTACCGGCCGGTGTAGGTGATGCCCAGGATGCCCACAATGCCGATGGTGTAGTCGTCGATGGCGGCCATGGCCGCGTCCACGTCCAGGCTCATGTGGTCCGCGTCCATGGGGATGGTGCGCATTTCGATATCCCAGTAGGTGCAGAATTTTTCCCAGCAGACCTGGTAGCCGCTGCTGATGATCAGATTGGGATTTTTCGCCCGGACGTCCAGCCCGCGCTTTTCCGCCGCTTCCCGCCAACGGAATTTCATGGCCATGCCCCCCAGCATGCAGGCCTCCGAGGATCCCACGGTGGAGGTCCCCAGGAAATGCTCATGGGGATCGGCGTGCCAGAGGTCAGCGATGATGTTGACACAGCGGTTTTCCAGCTCCGCCGTCTGGGGATACTCCGATTTGTCGATGGCATTTTTCTCCAGGGTTTCCGACATGAGACGCACGGCCTTGGGCTCCATGTAGGTCTGGCAGAAGGTGCACAGATTCTGACGGGCGTTGCCCTCGTCCAGCAGATCGTCCTTGACGATCTGATAAGCGACCTCGGGGTCGATGGAATTCTTTCCCAGCCTGTACTTGGGCATCTCCTCATCGGTGAAGTAGGTCGCGAAGACCGGCGGCACATAACGGTAACCCAGCTTTTCTTTTGTTTCTTTGGAACACAGCATGATGGTCCCTCCTGTAATTTTTGATGAAAATTATACAGGAAGCACCTTAATGATACCCCGCTGTGATATAATTTCATACAAAGAAAGCGAGGTATTTTATGCGATACGAAGGCACGGTCTACCGGCCCCCCAGTGAAGCCCGCAGCCTGATCATCCAGGCCACTATCGGCTGCAGCCACAACACCTGCCGCTTCTGCGACATGTACAAGCAGAAGCGCTTCCACATCCGCCCCCTGCCGGACATCCTGGCCGACCTGGCCGAAGCCCGGACCTTCCTGCCCCAGGTCCGCCGCATCTTCCTGGCCGACGGCGATGCCCTGATCATGGCGATGGATCAGCTGGCGGCAATCCTCACCACGATCCGGGACCTTTTTCCGGAATGCGAGCGGGTGACCTGCTACGCCTCCCCCCAGAGCCTGCTCCTGAAGACGCCGGAGGATCTGCGGGCCTTGCGGGAGCTGGGCCTCGTCATGGTTTACCTGGGCCTGGAGTCCGGGGACGACGGCGTCCTCGCTGCCGTGGACAAGGGCTTCACCGCATCCCAGATTGTGGAAGCGGGTCAAAAGGCCAAAACTGCGGGACTGGCCCTGTCCGTCACCGCCATTTCCGGGCTGGGCGGCCTGCCCCATTGGGAAGACCACGCCATCCACACCGGAGAAGCGCTCTCCGCCATGAAGGCGGATTACGTGGGACTCCTGACCCTCTACCTGGAACCGGGGGTGCCCATGCGGGAAGACCTGGACGCCGGACGCTTCCAGCCCTTAAGCCCCTTGCAGACCGCCGCCGAGACCCGGCTGCTTCTGACCCGTCTGGACAGCGAAGGCACGGTGTTTCGCGCCAACCACGCCTCCAATTACCTGAACCTGGCCGGCACCCTGAACCGGGACAAGGCCGCCCTGCTGGCCAAGCTGGACCGGGCGCTGGAGGGGCAGGTGCCCTTTCGAAATGAAGGGATGCGGGGGCTGTAAGAGACCTTTAGTTGACAAATCGTACGCAGACGTTTATAATGAAAATATAAAAGGGCATTGTCAAAAATGATTCGCCCCAATATGCGATAGATAACCGCTAAAACTTGTTCAGGGCTTAGCGGTTATCGTTTTTATGGGCAGCGTAATTCCATACCAGCATAATCATGGTTACAATTAACCATATTATAAAGTATTTCATAGGCCCCACCCCTTTCCGGGGCAGATTAACCGCGTGTTTTGACAATGCCTTTTTGATTATAACATAATGCTTAGCGTTCAAAAAGTCCCTTCATCATTTTTTCTGATGAAGGGACTTTTGTACGCATTATTTTTCCAACAGCGCCGCAATCTCCGGAAACGGCTGGACGCAGCGCTTGAGAATCCCGTTGATCTGGGCCATCAGGATGCCGTAATTGGTGATGGGGATGCCCTGATCCACGGCGCAGCGGACCCGGTAGCGCATTTCCCGGGCGTTGAGGGTACAGCCCCCGCAGTGGACGATGAGCTTGTAGGGCGACAGATCCTCTGGGAATTCCCCGCCGCTGGTAAAGTGGAACTCAGGCCGGCAGCCCGTGTACTGGGTGATCCACCGGGGGATCTTCACCGTGCCGATGTCGTCGCACTGGCGGTGATGGGTGCAGCCCTCGGAAATGAGCACCGCGTCCCCGGTCTGCAGGGTCTCCAGAGCCGTCACCCCCCGGACAGTTTCCACCAGGTCCCCCTTGTACCGGGCGAACAGGATGGAAAAGGACGTCAGCCAGATATCCTCCGGCGTGTCCGCGGAAACCTTGGAAAAGACCTGGCTATCGGTGATGACCAGCCTGGGCTTTTTCCGCAGATCCACCAGGGTTTCCCGCAGCTCGTATTCCTTGACCACGATGGCCGCCGCGTCGGCCTCCAGGATATCCCGGATGGCCTGCTGCTGGGGCAGGATCAACCGCCCCTTGGGGGCCGCCTTGTCGATGGGCACCACCAGCACCACGAAATCCGACGGGTCAATGAGATCCGCCACCAGGCGCAGCTTGCCTTCCTCCGTGGGAGCCAGCCGGGCGATGCGTTCCTTGAGCTCGTGGACATTTTCCCCGGTGACGGCGCTGACCAGCATGGCCTGGGGCCCGAAATCCTGACTCCGCTGATTCGCCGTCATAAGATCGGCCTTGTTGATCACGACGATCCAGGGAAGCTGTTTCTCCTGGAAGCGTCCCAGGATCAGCCGGTCCTCCTCCGACAGGCCCAGGGTCCCGTCCACCACCAGGATGGCGATGTCCGTCTTGTTGAGGACCTGCCAGCCCTTCTTCATGCGCAGGGCGCCCAGTTCCCCTTCGTCGTCCAGACCCGGGGTATCGATGAGGGTCACCGGCCCCAGGGGCAGCAGCTCCATGTTTTTAAACACCGGGTCGGTGGTGGTTCCCTTGATTTCAGACACGATGGCCAGGCTCTGGCCGGTGATGGCGTTGATGACGCTGGACTTGCCGGCGTTGCGCCGGCCGAAAAGGCCGATGTGGACCCGCTCGGCAGCGGGGGTTGCGTTCAAACTCATTTTCTCTCTCCTGACATTTTTTCTTCTTTTTTCAAATAGGTCGCACCGAAATGGCTGTCCATGACCCGGCGCAGATCTTCCTCGGCCATCAGGCCCCGTTCCAGGATAATGGCCGGCACCTGCCGGGGATTCCCCTGGGCCGCCTCGATGACCTCAGCCGTGACCGCGTAGCCCAGCAGGGGCATCAGCGTAGCCGCCAGGGCCATGGAATTTTCCAGATGGCGGCGGCAGGCGGCGGGATTGGCCTCCAACACCTCGATGCATTTGGTCCGGAAGATGTCCACGGTTTTGGACAGCAGCTCCAGGTTCTCCAGCAAGGTGTCGGCGATGAGGGGCAGGAAGGCGTTGAGCTCGAAGTTGCCGCAGGCGGCGGCGGTGGCGATGGCGCTGTCCCCGGCCATGACCTTGATGGCCACCTGGGTCACCATTTCGGGGATCACCGGGTTCACCTTTCCGGGCATGATGGTGCTGCCCGCCTGCAGGGCCTTGAGGCGGATTTCCCCCAGGCCCCCGCCGGGGCCGGAATTCATGAGCCGCAGGTCGGTGGCAATCTTCATCAGGTTGACGGCCAGGGCCTTGAGAAGGCCCGAGACCTCCACGAAGACATCGTTGTTCTGGGTCAGGTCGATGGGGTATTCTGCCCGGGCCAGGCCCATCTCCGTCATGCGGCGGAGCTTTTCGATGACCAGGAAGCCGTACTGGCGGTCGGCGGCGGATCCGGTACCCATGGCCGTGCCGCCCAGATTGATCTGGCGCAGCCGTTCCTCCACCTTGTAAATCCGCCAGCGGTCCCGGGCGATGGCCTGGGCGTAAGCCCCAAATTCCTGGCCCAGGGTCATGGGCAGGGCGTCCATGAGCTCGGTGCGTCCCAGCTTGACCACGGTCTCGTACTCATTCTCCTTTTGCTGAAGGGCCTCCTGAAGGCGGCTGCAGGCGTCGGCCAGCTCCCGCACCAGGCCGATGGCGGCGATGCGCAGGGCCGTGGGGTACACGTCATTGGTGGACTGGCCCCGGTTGACATCGTCAAGGGGATCCACCTTCAGGCCATTCCCTGCCACCTTTTCTGCCAGGCTGGCGATGACCTCGTTGACGTTCATATTGGTGGAGGTCCCGGCGCCGCCCTGCCAGGCCGTGGTGACGAAAAGATCGTCCACCTCGCCCTGCTCTGCCAGCCGGCAGGCCGCCACGATGGCGTCGGCCAGGGCCGGCTCCATGAGTCCCAGTTCTTTATGGGCCGCAGCCGCCGCTTCCTTGATCTGGAGCATGGCCCCGATCAGACGGCGGTTGACCCGCTTGTCCGTAATATTGAAGTTTTCCAGGGCCAGGGCAGTCTGCCGGCCGTAGTTGACGTCTTTCATCCGATTCTCCCTTCCTTTAATGATTCCATTCACCGTCAATTCTTTGTTCTAGTTTATCACCCGGTCTGTGGAAAGTAAAGCGGCACAAAAAAAGAACAGGCCGCCGGCATCGCTTCAAATACCGGCGGTCTGTTTGAGACTTGTATCGGTGGAATTTCGCCCTCAGGCTTCCTTCCGTTTTTTCTTTCTCTGTTCGGCTTCGATGATCCGGACGTTTTCTTCCCGGTCCTTTTTGCGGAGGACCCGTTCGTCGTCCAGCATCTTCTTCTTTCTCAGGTAGCGGGCCTGGCCCTTGCTGCCTTCCCACAATTCTTCGGAAACCGGTGCCCATTCCGCTGCGTAGGCATCGGTCTTGGCGCACAGGTGTTCAGCGGATTCCGGCGATTCGGGATCGGTGGAGTGGGCGCCGGAGGCGGCGACCATCTTTCTGAGCTTCTGAGGATTTTCCAGCATCGGGCAGGGTCTCAGCATGTTTTCGTTGAAGGGCTGGCCATCGTGATACTGCATGAACAGCGGTGACTGCAGGCATTCCAGCAGCGTCTTTTCCCGGATGTTGGAATCCGAGTAGTGGATGAACACGCAGGGGTCCACGTCCCCGTTGGCGTTGATGTGCAGGTAACGGCGTCCGCCGGCGATGCAGCCGCCAACGTATTCGGCGTCGTTCTGGAAGTCCATGGCGAACAGCGGCTTGGTGGCCCGGTACTTGCGGATGCGCTTGTACATTTCCACACGCTGTTCCTTGGTCGGCATGAGTTCCGGCAACGCATCGTTGCCCACTGGCATGTAGTGGAAATACCACACGAACAGGGCACCCAGGTCGATCATCTTGTCGTAATAGGCTTCCGAGGTGATGGATTCAAAGTTCTGGCTGGTGTAGCAGCAGGATACGCCGAAGGGCAGGTTCTTGGCCTTGAGCAGTTCCATGGCCGTTACGACCTTCTGATAGGTTCCTTTACCCCGGCGGGCATCGGTGGCTTCTTCAAAGCCTTCCAGTGAGATGGCCGGGATGAAGTTCTTCACGCGCAGCATTTCATCGGCAAAGGCTTCGTCGATGAGGGTGGCGTTGGTGAAGCTGAGGAATTCACAATCGTTGTGCTTTTCGCACAGACGGATGATGTCTTTTTTACGGACCAGCGGTTCGCCGCCGGTGTAAATGTACATATAAATGCCCATTTCCTTGCCCTGCTGGACGATATCGTCAATTTCGTCGAAGGTTAAATTCAGACGATTGCCGTATTCCGCAGCCCAGCAGCCGGTGCAGTGCAGGTTGCAGGCCGAGGTGGGATCCAACAGGATGGCCCAGGGCACATTGCAGTTGTACTTGTCGCGGTAAGCCTGCTGACGGTCCCAGCCGACCAGGTTGGCGTTGAGGAAGAAGTTGATGAAGGTGGTCTTCAGCACTTCCACATCCGTATCCTGGGCGAGGTGGAGGATCAGTTGATGGTACACGTGATCTGGGTCCATGATGGCTCCGCGGATCGCGTCACGCTGGGAGACAAATTCACCATTGGCGAAGCGGTCGACCCATTCCATTAATCTTGGCAGGTTCTTTTCAGGATTTTTGGTAATCCAGTTGATAACCTGCTTGATTCCAAATTTTTCCAAACTATATTTTAGTTGCATTTCAATCGCTTCCTTTTATTAAATAATCACTCTCTGTATTCATATATTTATTATCCATGATTTTCATAAGTTTTCAATCGACAAAAATGGGATTTTGTACTGGAAAACCTGCATTCACGATTTCAAACAGCAGTCCCTCCTATTCCATTACAAACCTATGCCCTCATTCATAACATTTTTCAGGCTATTTGGTCATTCTAACACTTTATCTGTAATTTTTCAATTCATTTCGAAATTATTTTGCGATTTCCCGGAAGATATTGTCATTTTTTCTTTGGAACCGGGCCCATTGCCCTTTTACTTGTTGCGCCTTTAATGATATAATCTAATGTAGAAAAGTATCTACAGGAGGAAACCCGATGGATTTGCGTTCTCAAACCTTCATGACCTTCAGCCCCACCGGCAAGACCGGAGACATCATGAAAACCATGACCCTGAACTGCCCGGACTGCCGTGTCTTCAACGTCAATCTGTTGCCTCCCCAGGAATCCCTCCGCCGGGTCTTCGGGCCCGACGAAATGCTGACCGTGGCCTTTCCCGTCTTTGGCGGGCGGATCCCAACGGCCCTGTACAACCGGCTGGCTTACATCAAGGGGAACCAAAGCCCCGCGGCCATCGTCGTCACCTACGGGAACCGCCATTACGACGACGCCATCCTGGAAATGGGCGATTTTCTCGAAGGCCACGGCTTCGTCCCCATCGCCGCCGCCGCTTTTGTGGCCGAGCATTCCATCGTCCCGGAAATCGCTTCCGGACGGCCCGACGCCGCGGACATGAAACAGGTCACGAAATTCGCCCTGGCCCTCAAGGAAAAAATCGACGGTCTGAGCTGCGCCGAAGCAGGACGCGTCGACCTGCCCGGGAACCATCCTTATAAAAAATTCGATGGGCTGCCCTTCGCGCCAACCTCCACCAAGGACTGCCGGGTCTGCGGCCTGTGCGCCGCCGCCTGTCCCATGAAGGCCGTTCCCAAGGAACATCCGGAGCGCACGGATAAATCCCGGTGCATCACCTGCATGGCCTGCACCGCCGTCTGCCCTTACGGCTGCCGGCGCCTGCGCTGGATCAATGTGTTCGCCACCAAAAAACTGCTCAAACGCGCCTGCCCCGTCGTCCGCATGCCGGAATACTGGCTGTAGGATCCCATGGCAGGCCCGATTCAAAAAGGAGTGAAAATCATGAGAGTGAAAGAATGCAATTTGGAAGGATTGAAAATGGTCACCAAGGAACGGGCCCACGCCCACATCGCCCATCGCCTGGAGCTGCCCGATTCCTACGAAAAAAATCTGGATTCCCTGTGGGATGAGCTCATGGCCATCGACGAGGACACCATGATCCACCTGGACGATCCCGATGCCCTGATTGAAAACCTGGGCCAGTACGGCGAAGATATCATCACCACCTTCGAGGACGCCGCCGAGGGCAACGGAAAACTGGTTTTTGACGCCGACGAATAAACACCTGCATTTAAAAAGACGGAGCCGTCTGCCCAGGCAGATGCTCCGTCATTTTTATTATCTTATTATAGAATATTGATGCTATTTGGACACGTCGCTGGCCGAAGCGATGGTACCGTCGGCATTGACTTCCACAGTGATGCCCTTGGACTGGGTGAACCCGCCCTGGTCGTTCTTCTGGGTCATCACGATCATCGTCGTTCCCTTGGACTTGCCTTCAAATGTGTAGGTATGGATTCCTGAAGTGGATGGCTGGCCATCCGAGGTCACGTCCGCCGTATAATTATCACTGGCCTGGGCAATGATTGCCGGATTATCAATGGAAATCTCCCAATGATAACCGGAGGTCGTGTCCTCAGTTACGTTTGCCGTCAAGGTCTTATCGCTCCACGACATATTCTCTTTTTCCGCTGCCTTAGCCGCTGCCCGGACGTTCTGCTTGTGGACGTAAAAAGCCGTAACCCCAGCCACCAGAATCACACAAAGGATGATGACCGGCAGATAGTTTTTTACTTTGCTCATAACATAAAACCTCTCTTCTCCTGAAAATTCACTCGTCATGTATTCACAATGCCTATTATTATACCCGAAATTTGCGTTTTGGGCAAGGTCCCTCAAATTGAAACCACCCAGGATTCAGACAGGGTACAGGATTTTTTAACCCAGCCGGGTCGACGCCCGCACCCGCAGCTCGTAGGGCAGCAGGATTTCCTGCTGGGGCAGCCCCGGCTCCTTCATGCGCCTGACCAGAAGCTCCGCCGACTTCCGCCCCAGCCGGGTGGAATGGATGGCCGTGGTGGTCACCGCCGGAGTGATGAGGGCCGGCCAGTTGAGCTCGTTCTGCCAGTCCCAGTCCTCCGGTCCGCAGATGCCCACCTGCCGGGGGATGTCGTATCCCCTTTGCTTGAGGACCTTGAACACCCGGATGGTGGTCACGCTGTTGACGCAGAAGATTACCGGCACATCCTCCGGCTTCATCCGGAGGAACACCTGGGAGACCAGATCCTCCAGGGTCTGGTCGTCGTAATCCACCACGTAGATATCCGCCTGCGGATCGTAGCCGTAGTGGTTTTCCACCGCCTTGATGAAGGCCTCCCGGCGGAGCATCCGGGGGGAATTGTTGATCCATTCCTGGGTGAACATCACCGGCCGGTTGAATCCCTGGACCTTCAGGTGGCGCACCAGGGCGTCGATCCCCGCCACATGGTCGTTGGTGACGATGTCGAAGGGATAGCCCTTGACGTACCGGTCGCTGAGGACGATGGGGATGCCGCTGTTGACCGTCTTGATCAGATAATTATTATTGTAGGAAGTGGTATTGATGATGAGGCCGCTGACCCCCTTGGTCTTCAGGGATTCGATGTTGGCCATCTCCCGGTCCAGATTATCCCTGGAATTCATGAACAGGGTCGTGAAGCCCTGGGTGGTCAGGTATTCTTCAATGCCGCAAATCAGGGCTGTGGAAAAGGGCGATGTGATGTCCGCGATGAGGACCCCCACCAGGTTGGTTGTCTCCTTCTTCAAGTTCCGGGCGATCTCACTGGGCCGGTATTCATAGCGCTCAATGACCTGGGCGATGCGCTCTGAAGTCTTTTCACTCATCAGATCCTTCCGGCCGTTTAAAAACCGGGATACCGTGGTCTTTGACACCCCCGCTGCCGCCGCTATATCATTGATCGTTACTTTTCCTGATTTATTCATCTCTTATCACAGCCCTTTCACAGTCTTTTTGCATCATAGCACGGACGATTTCACAAGTCAAGCTGTTGCCGTCTGAAAATTCACTTAAGCAAAATATTACCCCTTGACAAAATTCAAATGAGCCTGTATTATATATTCATGAAATTACGAAACCGGTTTGTAAATAAAAGAAAGGCTTCGTATTTATTTTTTAAGGGTTTACGAAACCGATACACTTATGCCAATCCATGTTTGGGTCAAATGTTTTCTTTTTTTTAAACCTTTAAGAAACCGGTACACTTATTGCCATAAATCAAAGGAGAGCACCATGTCAAAGAAAGTTGCAATCATCAACGCCTATTATCCGGATTACGAAAATGAAAAGCGGATCCTCGCCCCCTTCGACGCTGAGGTCACCCACACCGTCACCGGGGACGACCTGGAGAAAACCATCGCCGCCGCCAGGGACGCCGATGCCGTCATGACCCGGGAAACCAAGCTTCCCCGTGAATTCATGGAAAGCCTGGACCACTGCCAGGTCATCGTCCGCTACGGCGTGGGCGTGGACAACATCGATCTGGACGCCGCCAGGGAATGCGGCATCAAGGTGGCCAATGTGGGGAACTACGGCACCGACGTGGTGGCGGAACACGCGGTGGCCCTGATGTTTGCCGCGGCCCGGCGCATCGTCACCCGGGACGCCGATGTCCGTGCCGGCAAATGGGATATCGGCGCGGCCGAACCGCTGATCAGCTTCACAGGAAAGACCCTGGGGGTCATCGGCTGCGGCGCCATCGGCCGGGCTTTCATCAAAAAGGTATCGGGTCTGGGCTTCGGACAGATCCTGGGCTACGACCCCTACATCAAATCCGTGGAGGGCGTCGTGATGAGCGACCTGGACACCATCTTCAAAAATGCCGACGTCATCTCCCTCCACATGCCCCTGACCCCGGAAACCCGCCACATGGTGAACGCGGACCGCTTCGCACAGATGAAGAACACGGCCATCATCATCAACGACGCCCGGGGCGGCCTCATCGATGAAACGGCCCTGGTCACCGCCTTGAAGACCGGCCAGATCTTCGCCGCCGGCATCGACGTGTTTGAACAGGAACCCCCTGAAGTATCCGACGAGCTGTTCTCCCTGAAGAACGTGGTGGTCAGCGACCACACTGGCTGGTACGCGGTGGAATCCCTGGCCCGGCTCCAGTCCATGGCCGCTGAGGAAATCGCCCGGGTCTTTTCCGGGGAGGAACCCAAATCCTGGGTCAATCAATAAAAACGGACCTATTCCATTACTTAACCCATTATCACTTCAAAACATCATAAAAGGAGATCCATATTATGTACTCACAAGATATCATCGACCGTTTCAAAAAAGTGGCCACTGCTTCCGTCGCTGACGCCTGCGACCAGATTGTCGGACGCCGCTGCTTCATGGATTATGAAATGAAGGCCCGCATCAACGACAAGCGGGTGGTTGGCCCCGCCGTCACCATCCTGGAAGGACCGGCTGCCGGGGAAAACGTGGGTCCCACCCACGCCATCGACGCCATCGAAGGCGCGGCTGAAGGGGATGTGCTGGTCATCTCCCTGGCGAATGCGGACAAGAACGTGGCCCTCTGGGGCGGCATCATGACAGCCGGCGCTTACAGCAAGGGCATGGCCGGCGCCATCCTGGACGGCGGCGTCCGGGATACCACGGAAATCAAACGGGATTACGGCTTCCAGGTCTACGCCCGCTCCGTCTCCCCCGGAACCACCCTGGGCCGCTACAAAACCTACGCCGCGAACGTGCCGGTTACCTGCGCTGACGTTTCGGTCAACCCCGGTGATTTGATCGTGGCCGACCCCGACGGCGTGGTGGTGGTTCCCGCTGACAAGGTGGAAGCCGTACTGGCCGCCACCGAAGAAATTGAAGCCAAGGAAGCCCTCCAGGCCAAGCTCATCGTCGAATCCAAGTCCATCAAAGAAGGCCTGGCCAAGTACAATCGGATTTAGGGAGGATCATCCCATGGAAAAAAGCATTTTACTGGTGGGGGAACCCATGGGCCTGTTCATCGCAGGTACCACCGGTCCCCTGGAAGGTGTGGACACCTTCACCCTGACCACCTGCGGCGCCGAGCTCAACGTGGCCATCGGCCTCAAGCGTCTCGGCCAGCCGGTGTCCTACATGACCAAGGTGGGCGACGACCCCTTCGGGAAAAAGATCGTGGGCCGCATGAAGGAAACGGGCATCGCCACCGATTCGGTCCTGTACTCCGAAACCCATCCCACGGGCTTCATGTTCAAGGAAAAGGTGACCTCCGGCGACCCCGGCATCTTCTACTTCCGCAGGGGCAGCGCAGCCTCCACCCTCTCTCCCGAGGATGTGGACGCTCTGGATTTCAGCCAATACCGCTCCATCCACATGACAGGAATCACCCCGGCCCTCACCCCCTCCACCCGGGCGGCGACGGACCGGATGATTGAAAAGGCCAGGGCCCACGGCATTCCCTTTTCCTTCGACCCCAACCTGCGCCCCCAGCTGTGGCCGGATACCAAAACCATGGCGGATTACATGAACGGCGTCGCCGCCAAGGCGGACATCTTCATGCCGGGCATCGGGGAAATCGAAAAGATTCTCGGGGAAACCGTTCCGGAAAAGATTGCGGACCATTATTTGAAGGCCGGCTGCGGCATGCTGATCCTGAAGATCGGCGCCCGGGGTGCCTATTACGCCACCGAAAGGGAATCGGGTTACGCGGAAGGCTTTGCGGTGGACCACGTGGTGGACACGGTGGGCGCCGGCGACGGCTTTGCCGCCGGTGTGCTCTCGGGCCTGTCCGACGGCCTGTCCCTGGCTGACGCCACCCGCCGGGGCTGCGCCGTCGGCGCCATCCAGGTCATGAGCATGGGGGACAACGACGGCCTGCCTTCCAGGGCTGAGCTGACCGCCTTCATGGCCGGGGACCCCGATTGGAGGAAAGCCAATGAAGACTGACAACCTGGCTGCCATCAAGGCCGCCCTGTCCCGAATCAAAATCGTCCCCACCCTGGTCATCCAGGACCCGGAAAAAGCGGTGCCCGTGGCCCGGGCCCTGATGGAAGGCGGCGTGGCCACGGTGGAAGTGACCTTCCGCACGGCGGCCGCGGCAGAAGCCATCCGACGCATCGCCGCTGAATTGCCGGAGTGCCTGGTGGGTGCCGGCACGGTGCTCACCCCCCGGACGGCCAAGGAGGCCATGGACGGCGGCGCCAAGTACATCGTCAGCCCCGGTCTCAATCCGGAGGTGGTCAAATTCTGCCAGAACGCCGGATTCCCCATGATCCCCGGTGTGGCCACGCCGACGGAAATTGAAATGGGCCTGGCCCTGGGTCTGGACACCTTCAAGTTCTTTCCCGCCGAGGCCAACGGCGGCTGCGGAATGCTCAAAAACTTTGCCTCGCCCTACGGCGACGTGACCTTCCTGCCCACCGGCGGGGTGGATACCGCCAATGTGGCGGATTACCTGGCCCTTCCCAACGTCTTCGCCTGCGGTGGCAGCTGGGTCTGCCCGCCGGATTTGGTGGCGGCAGGGGATTACAAAACCATCACCCGCCTGGCAAGGGAAGCCGTCACGCAAATTTCATCGCTTTAAATTCAAACGATTTATATCATATACTGAAAATTCAAATGTGTGTATTCATGGCGGAAGCCATTTAATTAAGAGGAGGATATTATTATGAAAAAAGGACATTTTGTGGAAAACGGCAGCCTGGAGAATGTTGGGGATTACAACATCCTGTTCCAATGGGATCACCTGACCTGGGATTTTGAACTGGAAGACAAGAAAAAAGCATTCCACGATCAGGAACACTACAAGGGCTGCATGCCTGCCGGTTTTAAAATGGACTCCATGGGTAATTACTACCTTTCCGTCCCCCGCTGGAACCCCGGCGTACCGGCCAGCTTCAACCGCGTGGTGGTCAAGGACGGCAAACCGGTCCTGGTCCCCTACCCCAGCTGGGAATGGAATGAGGAAGGCAACTCGGATAGGATCCAGTCTGTACTGGGCTACGAAATCGACGAAAATGACGTGTTGTGGATCCTGGACCAGGGCCGCATCTGTGACCAGGACTCCGTGGACGGATCCCAGAAGATTATCAAATGGGACATCAAGAAAAATGAACTCATCGAAAGCATCAAAATAGACGATTCCCTCTCATCCTACAAGGCGTCGTTCCTCAACGACATCGTGGTGGACAACGAACACGGCTTTGCCTACATCGCCGACTCCGGCACCGGCACCGACCCCCTTCAGGGCGGCCTCATCGTCTACGACGACAAGACCAAGGCCCTGCGCCGGGTGCTCCACATGCACGAAAGCGTCCAGGACGTGGCGGATTTCTGGTTTACCATCGACGGCACCAAGGTCTGGAAGGACATGCCCATGCGCACCGGCGCCGACGGCATCGCCCTGTCCCCGGACAAGAAGACCCTGTACTGGTGCCCCCTGACGGGCCGCAAGCTTTACAGCATCGACACCGCCCTGCTCATGGACTTCGACACCCCGGATGCCGATCTGGAAGCCGCTGTCAAACTGGTGGGCGACAAGGGCACCAACACCGACGGCATGGTCGCCGACAGCAGGGGCCGGGTGTGGTTCACCATGCTGGAAGGCATGGGCATGGGTTACTACGACCCCGCCACGGACAGCATGACCGAATTCATCAACGACAAGCGCATGGTCTGGGTGGATACGCCCCAGATCACAGCAGACGGCTGCCTGATTTTCGACAGCAACCAGCTCCACTTCCTGTGCAAGGGTGAACTGGACTACACCAGGTCCGACAACCTGATCATCTGGAAAGCCAAGGTGGAAGACGGCGTCAAATCTTACCTGTAAACAGCCTGGACCAGACCTGCAGCGGCCTGGTCCTTTTTCATGTCTTAATCACTGAATGTGACCATTTGATTTTTTTCCCTTTATCCACTACAATGGGGGCATTGCAGCATCAATCAAGGCAATAAAGGTATCATGGCTTTCCCATTTGGAGGAAAAAATGTTCAAAACGTTCTTATTAATAGTGATTCTGGCGTCCTGGGCCTGGTCCGTCTTCATGGCGGTCCTGACCAAAAGACAGCACGCTCTGCCCCTGCCGGAAAATGTCCGCGGCATCTACGACGATGAAGGCTACCGCCGTTTCCTCGCCTATTCCGACGAAAAGACCCGCTTCGGCCTGCTGGTATCGACCCTTGATACCGCCCTGCTGCTGATCTTTTTCGGCTTCGATCTTTTTTCAGCCATCGCCCGGCTGCTGCCCCAAGGGCCGTATCTGAACCCCATTCTGCTCATGGGCACGGTGATCGCCGGATCGACCCTGCTATCCCTTCCCTTCGGCTGGTACGACCGGATGCACATCGAAGAAAAATACGGCTTCAACACCGCCACCCCAGGCACCTTTGCCGCCGACAGCATCAAATCCCTGCTGCTGTCCCTGGTGCTGTCCACGGGCTTTACGGCCCTGTGCGTGTTCCTGTGGAGCCGGTTCGGGACGGGGTTCATTCCCTTCGTCTACGCCCTGGTCGCCGTGTTTTCCGTCGTTGTGTCCACCTTTTACATGACCTTCAGCAAGCTCTTCAACCGGTACACACCCCTGGACGACGGCAGCCTCCGGGACCGCCTGGTCCGCCTGTTTGAGTCCCGGGGCTTTAACCTGAAGGCCATCTACGTCATGGACGCCTCCCGGCGCAGCACCCGGGCCAACGCCTTCTGCGCCGGCCTGGGGAAATTCAAGCAGATCGCCCTGTATGACACCCTGGTGAACCATTACTCCGAGGATGAGATTGTGGCAATCTTCGCCCATGAATTATCCCATTTCGAGCACCGGGACACCCTGAAGATGACGCTTATCGAGCTGCTGCTCTTCGCCCCCGCCGTCCTGATCCTCCTGGCCCTGGTATCCGATCCTGCCCTGCTGGCCTCGGTGGGTTTCGCGCAGATCAACATGGCCATGGTGTTCATCATCATGAAGGAAGCCCTGCTGGGCCCCCTCCTTTTCATCTGTATGATCCCCCTCAACGCCTACTCCCGCCGGTGCGAATACCGGGCGGACCGGGGAGCCGTCGCCGCGGGCATGGGCGGGGCGCTCATCGCCTCCCTGAAAAAGCTGTCCCGGGACGATTTCGCCGACCTGAATCCCCATCCCCTCAAGGTGCGGCTTTCCTACAGCCATCCGCCCATGGCCGAGCGCATAGCGGCTATTGAAGAGGCGGAAAAGGCATAGAAGCCGCATTTACAGGTAGTATTCCAGCGGATGTTCGTGCTTCATGTTGATGGCCGCGAACACCCGGTCCCGGGCCAGCAGGAAATCGTCAGAGGTACGCTCCCGCAGGTGGGGCATATCCACCTCGATGATCTCGTGGATCCGGCCGGGACCGGCGGCCATGACGGCGATGCGGTCCGCCAGGTAGACGGCTTCCTCGATATCGTGGGTCACAAAGACGATGGTCGTCCCCGTTTCCCGGCACAGGGTCAGCACATCCTCCTGGAGCTTCATCCGGGTGATGGCGTCCAGGGCGCCGAAGGGCTCGTCCATGAACAGCAGCTCCGGCTCCACCGCCAGAGCCCGGGCGATGGCCACCCGCTGCTGCATGCCCCCGGAAAGCTGGCTGGGGTACTTGTCCCTGGCCTCGTCCAGGCCCACCATGTGGATGTAATGATCCGCGGCGGCCTTCCTTTTTCCCTCGTCCATGCCCTGGACTTCCAATCCCAGGGTCACATTCTTTTCCACCGTTCGCCAGGGTAACAATCCGTAATTCTGGAAGATCATCACCCGGTCCGCCGACGGCCCCCCGACGGGCTCGCCGCCAATGGCCACCGTGCCCCCGTCGGGCTTCAGGAACCCGGCCATGATGTTGAGCAGGGTGCTTTTGCCGCAGCCCGAGGGACCCAGCAGGCAGATGAACTCGCCCTTTTCCACGGACAGGCTCACATTCCTCAGGGCCGTAAACCCGCCGCCATTGCCGCTGTTTCCTCCGCTGCTTTGATTGAAAACCTTGGATACGTTATTGATTTCGATGAACACGCTGCACCTCCATTACACATTGCCCACACCCCAGCGGGTGCGCACCTTCTTTTCCAGCAGCCCGATGAGCTTGTCCAGGATCAGGCCGATGATGCCGATGACGATCATCACCGCCAGCAGGGAATCCGGCCGCAGGCTGTTCTTGGCGTCCATGATCAGGAAGCCGAGGCCCGACTGGGCACCGACCATCTCCCCGGATACCAAGAAGATCCACGAGGTCCCGATGGCCAGCTTCAGACTGGCCGCGATCTGTGGAAAGATGCCCGGAAAGACGATTTTGGCAATTTTCTGGGACCCCGTCATGCCGAAATTGTCCGCCACCTTCCAGTACACCGGATCGATGGTCCCCACCGCCCCCGCCGTGGCCAGCAGCACCGGGAAGAACCCGGCGATGAAGATGATGACGATGGCTGGGATGTTCCCGATGCCGAACCACAGGACGATGAAGGGCATCCACGCCACCGGAGCGATGGGCCGGATGAGCTGGATCACCGGGTTCACGTAGGCGAAGGCCTTGGGGAAATACCCCAGGAGCAGCCCCAGGCCGATGCCCGCCGCCGCGGCCAGCAGGTACCCCACGAGGAAGCGCCCCAGGCTGACGGCGATGTGGCCGGGCAGGGTCAGGTCCGAGGACCCGCCCAGCAGTCCCCGGGACCAGAGTTCATTCAAGGCGTCCAGTACCTGGAGGGGCGCCGGAAACAAATTGGTGTTGACACCGCCCAGGACGATCCCGAGCTGCCAGATGGCGATGAGGACGGCGAAGGCGATGACGCTGTGTTTGATGATTTCCCGCATGGCTGCCTCCTAATTGGCTGAATACACAAAATCGTCGTAGGACGGCGGATTTGGACTGATGCCGTACTGGACGACCCGGCTGGTCAGATCCTTGTAGGCCTCCCGGGTGATGGTCAGATCATCGAAGGAGATCCACTGGAGGGATTCCTGAAGCACGTCCGAGGGCTGGCTCAGGTATTTTTCCGCCACGCTTTCAGCCGTGGCCGCGTCCAGCTTGCTCCCCGCTTCGTTGTATTTTTTTACGATGGTGTCCGCCGCGTCCTTGTTCTTTTCGATGAAGCTGCCGCCGAGCACAAAGGCGCAGCACACCGAATCCTGCCACAGGTCCTTGGATTCGTAGAGCACATGGCCGTAGCCCTTGGCCACCGACGCCGCGCCGAAGGGCTCCGCCACGCAGTAGGCGTCGATGGCGCCGCTGGCCAGGGACGAGGGCATTTCCGTCGGGGACAGCTCCTTGATCGTGACATCGCTGGTCGTCAGCCCCGCCTTTTCCAGGGCCTCGTTGACCAGGATGTTGTGGGACGACTGGGTGGAGGGGATGGCGATGGTCCTGCCCTTCAAATCCGCCCCGTCCTTCACGGCGTTGGAGGCCACCAGGACATTGCCATTTTTGTGACCCAGGGCGACGGCCTTGAGGTCGATGCCCTTGCTTTTGGCGCTCATGGCCAGCTCGATGAGCACCGAAGCGCCGTCGATCTTCCCGGCGTCCAGGGCGTCCATGAGATCCGTCCAGGTGGAAAACTTCTGAAGCTTAATCTTCACCTTGCCATTTTCACTGTCCAGCAGTTCCTTTTCCTCAAACACCGGCAGGGCGTGGGTGATGGGCAGGTATCCGATGGTCACCGTGGTGGCGGCGCCGTCAGAATTCGTGCTTGAAGCCGCGCTGGTGGCTGAGCCGCATCCCCCCAGAAGCACCGGTGTCGCCGATAGAATAAATACCAACAAAATGGCTATGGTTTTATTTTTGATTTTATTATTGATTTTATTTTTAGTTTTATAAAACAATTTATATTTCATCCTGATCTCCCTTCACGGCCCATCCCAGGGCCTTCCGTTTTTCCTTCAAGTCCGCCACGATCTTTTCTCCCAAGGCTGTGGGATTCGCATCCACCACCATCACCGAGCCCAGGGTCTCCCGGGTATCCTCCTTCAAAAAGCGGATGACCTTTTCCGACCCGTGGATGGGCGCCTCCACGCAGTGGTAGGAGCTCACCCCCATGAGCCGGAACCCCAGGGAGGCATCCAGTCCCTTTTCGTTGGACCATTCCGGGGAGGTGAAGGCGTAGGGCATGTCCTTGATGGCGTGGCCGGTTTCTCCCGCCAGCCCACCGAAGATGGCCGAGGACTTGGCGTTGTCGATGCACTCGCCCACATGCCACACCGGCGGCAGATCATCCTCTTTGAGGAAGGCCCTCAGGCTGTCCCCCACCTTGCCGTAGGCCAGTTCCGAGGTCTGGCAGAATCCCAATTTCATCAAGGGGAAGGAGGCACAGCCGTTGGTCAGAATCAGCACGTTGTTCCTGAGGAGCACCTCCGCCACGTCCACAATGGCCTTTTCGTAAACCACCTTGGGATTGTTGCAGCCCACCATGTTGGCGATGCCCAAGATGCGGCCGTCTTGAAGGGCCGCAGCCAGCTTTCCGAGGCCGCCCTGGGTCTTTTGAATGTACTCCAATGAAAATCCCACTTCCGCTTCCACCTCGTAGGGCGGGATGAACACCGGGATCCCCTGGCGTCTTTCAAAGCTTTCAATGGCCCGTTCCACGATTTTTTCCGCGATGGCCTGGGTTTCCCCCACATTGCTGTGATGATGGTCGTAGCCGATGTGCTCGGCCCCGGGCAGATGGGTGGAGTCACTGGTGGTCACCACCGTGGTCTGGTAGCACCGGGCCACGTCCATGATAGAGGGATAAATATCCTGGACGTCCGCCACCCACAAATCCAGGGCGCCGGTGCCCAGCACCATTTCCGCGCTGATGGCATTGGACAGGGGGATGACGCCATCGTAGCGGTACATGGCCGCCAGGCAGGAGCAGCAGATGCCGTAAAACTGGATGCCTTTGGCGCCTTTCTCCTTGGCCAGCTTAAGGTATTTCTCACTGTACCCCGTCCGCACGATTTCCCGGACCAGCACCGGCAGATGGCCGTGGACGGCGATGTTCACATACCCTTTTTTCAGGGCACCCACGTTGGTCCGGGCCGTGGCCCGGTCCCCGATGCCCAGCAGGCTGTCCGTGGCGATGGAGGCTCCCAGGACTCCGCTGAAGGTGAAGGCCAGACCGCAGCGCAGGAATTGCTTCATGACGCTTTCCCAGTCGCCGTCGATGCCGCAGCCCGTTTTGTGATAGGCCTCGAAGACCTCGTGGTAGGCGCTGATGGGCAGGATGTCCAGGTCCGCCCAGACCTGCCGGCGTTCCTCCGGCGCCATGGCCTGGATGGTCCGGTAAGCCTCCGGCTCCGTCCGGGACAGATCCTCCAGCAGCACGTCCGCCAGATCCACGGCGATGTGACTGAGCTGGCGGTGCCGGGTCTTAATGCCGAAGGCCTCCGCCGTCGTCCGGATCCGGTACTCCCCTTCGATGGGGATGTCCATCTTCCCCTGGGCCGCCCACTTGAGCATGAGGATGACCTCCCGGGCATGCATGCCGTGCTGGGCCGCCCCCGCCGCCGCGCCCCGCAGCAGGTTCCTGGCGACGATGAGGTCCGCGTCGGCGCCGCAGACCCCCCGGGGGCTTTTCTTCGTGATCCGGCAGGGTCCCATGTTGCAGTTCTTGCAGCAGGTGCCCGCCAGGCCGAAATTACACTGGGGCTGCTGGCTGTCAAAGCGGTCGAAGGCCGTGTCGATGTTGAGCTGTTCCATCTTCAGGATCATTTCCCGCACCGCCGGATCCGGCGTCCCGTCAATGACCTCCTGCTTGGACGGGAAGGTCTTCCGGTAATCCGCCACCGCCTTCATGTAATCATCCTGGTAAGCTTCCCCGCCCTGGGTCCCCTCCGGCACCATTTGAGGGATCCCGTTTTCGTCAAAACGGATCCTGCTCCGGTGGGTGTGATGATGATCGTGGCCGTCCTGATGGGTGTGATGGCTGTGTTCGTGGTCGTGCTGACGCTTTTCCTGCATGTCGCTGCCTCCTCTTTGGTCGCTTATCATTGCATAATGGACCTTTGAATTTATATTAACCTATATGTTTAATATGTTTTATGTTTATAAAGTATAGGCCAGCGGCTTTCCTTTGTCAAGGCTTAAATAAAAAAAAGACAGCCGGTGGTTCCAGCTGTCTGTGCATAAAACGCGATTATTCATCAAAAATGGACACGATCTCCCCGTCCAGGATCCGGTTCATGTTCTTCACGGCGCAGAAATTGCCGCACATGCTGCAGGTGTCCTCTTTCTGGGGCATGGAGGACGCCCGGTAGGCCCGGGCCTTTTCCGGGTCGATGGCCAGATCGAACATCTGTTCCCAGTCCAGCTTGTGCCGGGCCCGGCTCATGGCGTCGTCCCAGTCTTCAGCGCCGGGGATCCCCTTGGCGATATCCGCCGCGTGGGCCGCGATCCGGGTGGCGATGATGCCTTCCTTCACGTCATCCACATCGGGGAGGCGCAGGTGTTCGGCGGGGGTGACGTAGCACAGGAAGGCCGCGCCGTTCTGGGCCGCGATGGCCCCGCCGATGGCCGAGGTGATGTGGTCGTACCCCGGGGCGATGTCCGTGACGATGGGCCCCAGGACGTAGAAGGGCGCCCCGTGGCACAGGGTCTTCTGGATCTCCATGTTGGCGGCGATCTGGTTCATGGGCATGTGCCCCGGCCCCTCGATCATCACCTGGACGTCCTTCGCCCAGGCCCGTTCGGTCAGCTCACCCAGGGTGATGAGCTCCTCGATCTGGGACGCGTCGGTGCCGTCGGCCAGGCTCCCCGGACGGCAGGCGTCCCCCAGGCTCAGGGTCACATCGTATTCCCGGCAGATTTCCAGGATATCGTCAAAGTGCTCGAAAAACGGGTTTTCCTTGCCGGTCATTTCCATCCACGCGAAGATGATGGAGCCGCCCCGGGAGACGATGTTCATCATCCGCTTGTTGCGCTTGAATTTGGCCGCCGTCTCCCTGTTGATACCGCAGTGGATCGTCATGAAATCCACCCCGTCCTCGGCGTGCATGCGGACGATGTCCAGCCACTCCTCGGTGGTGATCTTGATCAGGGGCTTGTGGTAGTAGACCACCGCGTCGTAGATGGGCACGGTGCCGATGATGGCCGGACAGTCTGCCGTCAGCTTGCGCCGGAATTTCCGGGTATCGCCGTAGGAGCTCAGGTCCATGATGGCCTCCGCCCCCATGCTCACGGCGCTGTCCACCTTGGCCATTTCCGCGTCCATGTCCTTCATGTCCCGGGAGGTCCCCAGGTTGACGTTGATCTTGGTCCTCAGGGACGCCCCGACGCCGTTGGGGTCCAGGGCCCTGTGTTTTTTGTTGCAGGGGATGATCGCCTTTCCCTGGGCGACGAGCTTCCTCAGATCCTCTGCCGGGATGCCTTCCTTTTGGGCCACCACTTCCATTTCCTTCGTGATGACATTGTTGCGTGCCGCTTCCATTTGTGTTGCAAATGTCATAAAGCCTTCTTTCCGGGGCCCGTCCCAAGGGCGTGCTCCCCATCAAATGTTTATATATTTACACAGACACCGGAGCGGCCCGCATGGGCTTACCGTTCCAATCTGCTATGCATCGAACCCATGGCCCCTGTCTTCTGGAGGGAGATGACCAAAATCCCCGCCAGGATGGAGCCAGCGACTGTGGAGATCAGGAAGGGGATGATATAAGCGTAGAAGGCGATGGACGCCGCGCTTTTCCCCATGAACAGGATGGCCACCGGGTAGGCGCAGAGCCCGCCGAGGACCCCCGTCCCCACGATTTCACCCGCTATGGTCAGTGCCAGATTCTTCGTCTTCCAGTAGACGGCGCCGCACACCGCGGCCCCGAACATGCTTCCGGGAAAGGCCATGAGGCTCCCCAGTCCCAGCATGTTGCGCAGCAGACTGGCCAGGAAGGCCACCCCGACACCGTAGGCCGGTCCCAGAAGGACGGCGCAAAGAATGTTGACCATGTGCTGCACCGGGGCGCACCGGCTGCCGAACACCGGCACCGAAAAGGTGCTGCCGACGACGGCGATGGCACAGAGCAGGCCGGCGATGGCCAATTTACGGGTATTCCACTTTTTCATACAATAAATCTCCTTTGAAAGAATTTCTGAGAAAACGGCGGTAACAGCGTCGTTTCCTCCAATGGCCGCGCAGAAAATCCACGCAGTCCGCAACTGAAGGTCGGTCGAAGCTTCATGGCTTCCTCTCACGCCGGAACACGGCTTCCCATCGCTGTCATCTCACCAGGCACAGGGCGCTCCCCCTCTGCCCGTCACGTTTTACCGTAACGGCCGCTTTCACTTCCTTTCAAAAAAATGGCAAAAAAACAGGAGACCCCCGACTGGACGTCTCCGAAAAAATCACACAATGACTTCCTACGGCGGCATTATCCGCATCAGGTAAAGGGTCGAAGCACTGCGCTTCCTCTCAGCCTGCCTTCTGCAAGCTCCCCTGTATTTTATTCTATTGCATTTTCATTATAACAGTAAGATTTTTATTTGTCAATGGTCTTGACAAGCTAATGGTTACTAGCTATAATGATTCCATAAAGCTAATGATCACTAGCCATTTTGTTCGAAGACAACCCATTTGAAAGGAACCTCCCATGGAAAATCAAACCCTGCAGCACTACCTGGAAAAGGGCGTAAAGAACACCGTCAAAAACATCGCCAGAGCGAGCTTCAAAAATCCGGCGGAAAGCCTCTTCCTGGCGTCCTTCGCCAAATCCCGCGGCCAGGCGGAAAAGGCGAGGACCCGTCACGAAGGTGACGGCCTCCACATCCCGCCCTTCCTCATCGCCAGCATCACCCATCGCTGCAACCTTCACTGCACCGGCTGCTACGCCCGGGCCAACCATCTGTGCACCGATGACGCCGCCGTGCAGGAATTGGCCGCGGCGGACTGGCGACGCCTTTTCAGCGAAGCCCGGCAGCTGGGTGTCAGCTTCATTCTGCTGGCCGGAGGCGAGCCCTTTTTGCGGCCGGAGGTCCTGGCCGCCGCCGCGGCCTTTCCGGACATCCTGTTCCCGGTCTTTACCAATGGCACCTTGTTCAAGGCCTCCATGCTGATCTTTCTGAAGGCCCACCGGAACCTGGTGCCGGTGCTCTCCATCGAAGGCGGCCAGTCCTTCACCGATGACCGCCGCGGGCCGGGGACCCACGCCCGCCTCATGGATGCCATGGCCGCCTTAAAAAACGCCGGCATCCTCTACGGCGCCTCCGTCACCGTGACCCGGGACAACCAGGCCCTCGTCACCAGCCAGCCCTTCCTCGACGACCTGGAAAGCCGGGGCTGCGCCGCCGTCATCTTTGTGGAGTACGTCCCCGTGTGCGCGGGCACCGCCGCACTGGCGCCCACCTCCGCGGACCGCCACGCCCTCATCCAGGCCCTGGACGAACGCCGTTCCCAGAACGACCGCATGTTCCTCATCGCCTTCCCCGGGGACGAGGCGGCCAGTGGCGGCTGTCTGGCCGCCGGCCGGGGCTTCTTCCACATCAGCCCCACCGGGGACGCGGAGCCCTGCCCCTTTTCCCCCTATTCGGACACCAATCTGCGGAACCATTCTTTGAAGGAAGCCCTGGCCTCCCCCCTGTTCCGGCGGCTGGCCGATTCGGGAACCCTGACCGAAGATCACAACGGTGCCTGCGTCCTTTTTGAAGCGGAGGATCAGGTGCGGCGTTTTGCCGCGGAAGGACCGGCTCTCCCATGACGGCCGAAAATAACAAACCGCGGACAAAGGAAAAGATTCTTCTGTCCGCCCTGGATCTGTTCTCGAAAAAAGGGTATGAAGGGGTCTCCGTCAAGGAAATCGCCGAAACCGTCGGCATCCGGGACGCTTCCCTCTACAAGCATTACAAGAGCAAGCGCGCCATCTTCGACGCCATCGTGGATGAGATGGACGCGCGGATGCGGGGCCTGTCCGATGCCCTGGACCTTCCCGGCGACGATGCGTCCGAGTCCTTTGCCCGCTTCGGCACCCTGACCGAGGACGCCCTCCTGGCGCTGAGCCACCGGGTCTTCCTGTTTTACCTGAAGGACCCCTTTGTCTCCCGCTACCGGCGGATGCTCGCCATCGAGCAGTACCACAGCTCGGACCTCTCCCGGATGTACCGGGAGTTTTTCCTGGAGGCGGCCATCCAATATCAAAGCGGCGTCTTTGCCCAGATGGTGGACCGGGGCGTCTTCATCCCCGCCCCGCCCAGGGTCATCGCCATTAATTTTTACGCCCCCATCTACTACCTGCTGTGCCGCTACGACGGTCAGCCGGATAAGGAGGCAGAAGCGCTGGCCCTGCTGGACGCGCAGATTAAAGAGTTTTCGCGGATTTACAAAAAAAATTGAGCGATGCACCCGCTGCTGTTTCTGCAGGATTGCCGGACCGTCCGGCAGATCACCCCAGGGTCTCCTCCGTCTGGAACCGCTCCCGCTGGGCGAATGCCGCAAACCTCCCCGCCGCCGGCGTCAGGGTGTCGGCCTTGGGGTAGATGATGCCGATGGAAACCGTCCAGGGCGGCTCCAGGGGCAGGATGGCTACCTTTCCCCGGCGATTCCCGCTGTTCATGGCATTTTCCAGGCTGATGCCCAGCCCGGCCTCCACCATGGCGTAGGTGGCGCCCGTGTCGGTGGAGGTGAACTGGGAAACCGGCCGGATGCCCTGATCTGCCAGGCACCGGCTGTTGTCCGAGTCTTCACCGGGATAGGTATCGATATAGGGCTCGCTGGTCAGGGCCTTGATGGGGAAGCGGGGCTCCCCGGCCAGGGGGTGCCCTGCGGGAATCCAGGCCACCAGGGGATCCTCCGCCAGGGGGATCCAGTTAAAATCCCCCTCCCGCTGACTGACCACGCAAAAATCCGCCTTGTGCTCGGCCATGGCCTGGTACAGGGCGGCGCTGTTTCCCTGCAGGAGACGGACCGTCACCCCCGGATAGGCCTGCCTGAAGGCGGCGATGATCCGGGCCAGCCAGGGATAATAGGCTGGGTAGGACGTACCCACGGTCACATCCCCGGTCTGGACGCCCCGTATCTCACTGACCGTCTGTTCCCACCGGTCGCTCCAGTAATCCAGCTCCCGGAAGGCCTGAAGGAGCCGTTCGCATTCCGGCGTCGCTTCCACCCCGCCGTGGAGGCGGTATAGCAGCGAAAACCCCGCCTTTTCCTCCAGCGCCGCCATCATCCGGCTGACGCCGGAGGTGGTGTAGCCCAGCTCTTCCCCGGCGGCTGCCATGCTTCCCAGCTCCACCACCTTCAACAACACCTTGCATTTTTCCGTATCCACTGCCGCCTCCATCAAATCATCCTTATTCCATGGGTATTCCATCACCGTGAGTTGACGAAACGTCAATTCCCTCTTGAGAAAGTCTCGCTTTACTCAACATAGCCGCAATGCTATGCTTATGTCAACCAATCCAGGAGGAATCCCATGAAAAATTTTACCCATTACGGCCTGTTGTTCGCCGTCATCATCATCGCCCGCAGCACGTCCTTCTTGTTTTCCAAGACCTGCCTTGTGACCATGGGCCCCTTCACCCTCCTGAGCCTGCGGTTCGTCCTGGCTTCCGTCCTCCTGATCGGGCTGTTCCACCGGCGCCTTCGCACCCTGACCCTGCCCACTGTCTGCCGGGGCGCCGTCCTGGGGGCGCTTTTCTTCGCCCTGATGGCCTTTGAAACCCTGGGGCTCAAGACCACCTCCACCTCCACCACCGCTCTGCTGGAAAACACGGCCATCATCGCCGTGCCCCTGCTGGCAGCGGCCCTCCAGCGCAAGATACCCACGCCGGCCAGCCTCGTCTGCGCCGGCATCGCCTTCTGCGGCGCGGCCCTCATCATCCTCCAGGGGGGCGGTTTCCAACAGGGCATGGGCATCAGCTACTGCCTGCTGGCCGCCGGATTTTACGCGGTCTGCATCCTGACCACCGATCACCTGGCCGGCGAGGATGACCCCATGATCCTGGGCATCCTCCAGGTGTGCTTCATGGGGCTCTTCAGCACAGCCGCCGCCTTCGTCTTTGAGACGCCGGCCCTGCCCCAGACCACAATGGAATGGGAAGCCGTCCTGGAGCTGGCCGTCGTGTGCAGCGGCTTCGGCTTCGCCCTCCAGCCCCTGGCCCAGCGGGGGATTTCCGCCGAACAGGCGGGGCTGCTGTGCGCCATCACCCCGGCCTCCGCCACCCTTTTGGGCTGGGCCTTCCTCCACGAATCCCTGGGACTGCCCACCCTGCTGGGACTGACGCTGATCCTTACGGCCCTGGTGGCCGCCAGCATCCTGCCCCGAACGGCCGATGGTGTCACCTTATCAGAATAAAGGAAGACGCCGCAGCGGCCATTTCCAAGGCCACGGGCTTATTCCGCCCAGTAAATCCGGCCTGCTTTTCTTTCCGCCGCTTCAGGATAGTCGCCATCCACATAGCCCAAAATACAGTGGCCCACGCCTTCATATTCACCCTCTACCCCGATGGAGGCGAGCCATTCCTTCCATTCCGGCATTTCAAATTCTTCCTTGGCCCGGTGGATCCAGCAGCTGCCGATGCCCAGATCATGGGCCGCCAGCATCATATTTTCGATGACGCAGCTGCCGTCGTAGACCCTGTTGCGCCAGTCCTTTACTGCCAGCACGATCAGGACCACCGGGGCGCCGTAAAACGGGTCGAAGTCTTCCCTCCACCCACCGATTTTGCAGTTGTCCTTCGACAATTTGTCCCGGATTTCCCGGTTTGTCACCGCCACGACGATCGAAGCCTGCTTGCCCATGCCGTTGGCGGCGTAAATCCCCGCCTCCATGACCTGTTCGATCACGTCCTTCGGCACCATTTCCGGCTTGTATTTCCGGATGCTCCTTCTGGTTTTGATATTCGTCATTACTTCGCTCATGCTTCTTCCTCCTGGATTTCTGATTTTTTGCGGGCTTCAAGGCCCATGTCCTGTCCCTATTTTACCCATTTTCTCTTTTTTTTACAAATGCGCGTGATTGGCCCCCTAAGCTGCAATCAGCCCGTACACATACAGGTACAGGATCGGCAGGAAAATCGCCGGCAACATATTGGCGACCTTGATCTGCTTGGGCGAAAGGTCCAGCAGATTCAGTCCCATGCCGATCAAAATCGTACCGCCCACCGCCGACATCTCCGTGACGGTGGCGGTGCTGAGCAGGGGCGACAAAAGTCCTGCCAGAAGGGTCAGCCCTCCCTGGAACACCAGGATGAACAGCACGGAGAAGGGCACGCCGATGCCCATGGCCGCGGCAAACATCATGGATGAAAAAAAGTCCAGGGTGCTTTTGGCGTAAATGATGCTGTAATTGTGATTAATCCCCGCTTCAAAGGAGCCCATGATGGTCATCGACCCCACGCAGAACAGGATGCAGGCGGATACGAAGCCCTCTGTGAACCGTCCGCCATCGTTTTTTCCGTGGAACAGCCTGCCCTTGATCTTATCGCCCATGCCATCGAGACGCTCTTCAATCCTCAGCCCTTCCCCGACGATGGAACCGGCCACCAGGCTGACGATCAGGCACAGCAGGTTGGCGGTCTTGATGGCGCTGCTGACCCCGATGACGATGGTGATCAGCCCCAGCGCCGATATGATCGTCTGGATGTAGGTCTCCTTGATTTTATTGCGGAACAGCAGGCCGATGGTACTCCCAACCAGCACGGTCCCCATATTGACAAATACGGCAAGCATACGCAGCCCTCACTTCATTTTCGGATTTTTTACATTGGATAACACCAATTCTAACAGTTTTCCGAAGATTTGTATAGGGTTTAGGCGCAGGCTTGCCGCTGTATCACTGAGCTCTGGTTCCCGCCCAGAAGATTGGTAGAGGGAATCAGCACGATCCAGATGATCTGGGTGACCAGATACTCGAGGAGGCCACGGGTCGAACCAATTTTGCCCCGTTCTTCCTGGCTCTTGATTTCGTAGTTGATCATGGTGTAATACGGAATGGCGATGGCCGTATAGACCACGGCTGCCACGAAGATGTTGGTTACCAAGCCGTAGATGAACTGGCCGGCTGCATCCCCTGCATAGTCCTTCCCGGTCATCACCTTCTCGATGCCGTCTTTATCTCTTTCCACTTTCTTTCCCATTGACCCGTCTTTCAACTCCACGGCCAATGTTCCATCATCATATTCCTTAGCCATTGCTCCATCCTTTCTTCCATTAAACCTGGACTCCCATAAAAGTTTCGCATGCGTTTCATTAACATAATGATATCAGGAATTCCGAAAGCGGTATATATTTCTTTTGTTCTTTTTGTATTTATCTTATACAAATTTGTTGTCGTGTTGATTTTGAATAAGACACCGACAGGAAACGCCAGCCGGAAAGCCGGAACTGTCCGGACTGATCCACCCCTGCCCCTACTTGAGCCACTTGCCCCGGAGCAGGCGCACCAGGAAGATGACGCCGCGGAAGATGATCTCCAGGCACATGGCGGCCCAGACGCCGGTCAGGCCGTAACGGCCGGCGGCGAAGATGGTCAGAGGCAAACGCACCGCCCACAGGCTGAACAGATTCATCAGGCTGGGCACCAGGGTATCCCCCGCCCCCTGGAAAGACCCGGAGGAAATGAGGGACACGGCGTACACCGGCTCAAACAGGATGATGATCCGGAGCACCTGAACCCCCAGGCTGCGGACCGCCGGGTCCGGGGTCATCAGGCCGATGACCATAGGGCACGCAAAATACATGAATACCCCGAGGATGCCCACGGTGATCATCCCGGTAATCACGGATTTCCGTGCGAACTGCCCGGCCAGGTCCTTCCTGGCCGCGCCGACGCTCTGTCCCACCAAAGCCCCCGCAGCCGTTTCGATGCCAAAAGCCGGCGTGTAGGCCAGGCTCTCCGACGTCACCGCCAGGGAGTGGGCGGCCACCGCCACAGTCCCCAGCCCGGCGATGACCCGGGTCACCACGATGAAGGCGCCGCAGATCATGCCGTTCTGGAAAGCGATGGGCAGGGATAACGAAAAGGCCTTCTTTTGGCAGGGCAGGGACAGCCGGAAGCTGTCGCCCTTCCTGATCCGGAACTGGGAGTCGTGCACCCCCGCGTACCAGAGCATGACCAGGGCGATGATCATCTCCGACAGGGCCGTCCCCAGGGCGGCACCGGCCACTCCCATGCCCGCCGCAGGAATGTGGAGGGGCACCGTCCCCAGCCGGATATCATAGCCCGGAAAAATGAGCAGAGCGTTCAGAATCACATCCAGCACGCACATGAGCCCGTTGAGGATTCCCGGCACCCGCATGTTGCCGCTGGCCTGGAGCATGCCGCCAGCCAGGGAATTCAGCCCTGAAAAGGGCAGGAAGCAGGCGAAGATCAGCAGGTAGGCCGAGGCGTCTGCCCGGATGGCCGTATCGCCGTGGAGCCATCCCGGCAGGGGCCCGCTGACCGCCGCGCCGATGACCGCCGCCAACAAACCGACGGCGATGATGGCCATGAGCCCCTGGCGGAAGACGCCCCGGGCTTCTTCTGTTTTTTTGGCTCCCAAAAACTGGGCCGCCTGGACGGTAAACCCGGTGGACAGGGCCATGCACACGCTGCCGAAGAGCCAGGTCGTGGTGGTGACCAGCCCGATGGCCGCCGTCTTCTCCGCTCCCAGGGCCCCCACCATGGAGGCGTCGATGTAGCTCATGATCACCGAGGTAAACTGGGCCATCACCGCCGGCAGGCTCAGCCGGACAACCATCTCAAATTGATGCCGGGTGGTGATGGCCTCCCCGTTGCGGATAGGCGCCATCCGGTCCTGTTTTTGTCTTTTTGTCTGCACCATTCTGTCTTTTCCTTTCATCCCAATGAGACCATTATACATGAGAGCGGAAGAAATTGCCAACGCCGCCGGGCCGTGTTCAAACAGAAAAAAGCCTCCCTCGGCTGAGGGAGACTCGTAATAAACTCAATTCAGTGGATTTAACCCTTAGTTTTTCGGATAGAAGCCTGACGGCGCTTCACTCAGGTTGATCATGATGTTCTTCATCTGGGTGTAGTGTTCCAGGATGACCTTATGGGTTTCACGGCCGATGCCGGATTCCTTGTATCCGCCGAAGGGAGCCCCTTCCGGAATGGCGTTGTAGGTGTTGACCCACATACGGCCGGTTTCCACAGCGCGGGAAACGCGGATGGCGCGGTTGATATCGCGGGTCCAGACGGCGCCGCCCAAACCGTAAACCGAATCGTTGGCCATTTCGATGACGTCCGCTTCATCCTTGAACTTGATGACCACCGCCACAGGTCCGAAGATTTCTTCCTGGGCCACGCGCATGTCGTTGGTCACATCGCCCAGCAGGGTCGGTTTGACAAAACAGCCGTCAGCGCATTCACCTTCGGTGTACTGTTCGCCGCCGCAAAGCACGGTCGCCCCTTCATCTTTGCCGATTTGGACATATTTGAGGATTTTTTCCATCTGTCCCTTGTTGATCTGGCAGCCCATCTGGGTGTCATCTTTCCAAGGCATGTCCACCTTAACCGCGTTGAAGCGTTTGACCGCTTCTTCCACAAATTTATCGTAAATATCTTCCTGGACGAAGACCCGGGAACCGGCGCAGCAGACCTGGCCCTGGTTGAACAGGATTCCCAATTGGATGCCATCCATGGCCATTTCCCAATTGCAGTCCGAGAAGAAGATGTTGGCGGATTTTCCACCCAGTTCCAATGTGGCCGGAATGATCTTTTCCGCCGCGGCCAGAGCCACGTTGCGGCCGACTTCGGTGGAACCTGTGAAGGCCAATTTGCTGAAGCCCGGATGATCCAGAATGTACTGGCCGGATTTGGAGCCGGAACCGGTGATGACGTTGAAGACGCCGGCCGGGATGACATCCTGTGTCAGTCTGGCAAATTCCAGAACGCTCAGGGATGTGGTGCTCGACGGTTTGAAGACGGTGCAGTCACCGGCTGCCAGCACGGGAGCCAGCTTCCAGGCTGCCATGAGGAACGGGAAGTTCCAGGGCACGATCTGTCCGACGACCCCGATGGGTTCGCGCAGGATCAGGCTCAGGGTTTCATTGCCCAGCATGTTGGCGCTGCCTTCTTCAGCCATGATGCATCCCGCGAAATAACGGAAATGATCAACTGACATGGCGATATCGATGGCGCGGGTTTCACGGATGGGTTTCCCATTGTCCATGGTTTCGACCATGGCCAGGTGTTCCGCGTTTTCTGCGATGATATCAGCAACCTTGTTCAGGATGGCGGCCCGTTCGTTGACCGTGGTCTTCTTCCAGGAATCAAAGGCCTTCCATGCGGCTTTGACAGCATCATCCACATCTTCTTTGGTCGCCTGTGCGCAATTGGCCAGCTTTTCTCCATTGGCCGGGCAGTAGGTGGCGAAAGTCGCTCCATCAGAAGCATCAACCCATTTTCCGTCGATGTACAATTGATACGTTTCTTGTAATTTTAAATCCATAATGATACTCCTCCCAAATTAATTGCAGAATATGTTTCTCAATCCATCGCAAAATATTATATGCGTCATATTGAATCGATAAATCCATGATAAACAATTCGCAGCAAAATGTAAATAATAGTCTTGTTTTTAACAAACTTTTATTAAAAAATTGGGTTTTTATTAAGATTATAACGCGTTTTCCGTTTATGAATTGTTTTCATTTTATTTGTTTGATAATTGTTTATCAATTATTGTCGGTTAGTGTACCGATTTACTTTCGCTTATAAAAAATCCCGGCCGAACCGGGATTTGTATCGCACGATTTAAAATTCAGATGAAAGCTTAACGCCTTTGACTGGCTTCCTTCCACGCCTTCCCCCGGGCGTCAGCCCGCCGCATGGCGTCCACCAGGATATCCACGCTGGTGGGGACGGTTTCCGCCACGATATGCTTGGTGGTGCCGGCCTTTTCCGCCACCTGGCGCAGACTGCCTTCATCGTCAGCTGACAGTCCGATTTCTTCCAATGTCACAGGCAGCCCCACGTCGGTGGAAAAGGCCAGGACGGCCTCAATGGTTTCCTCCGGCCAGTCCTCCAGCACCAGCTCGCACAGGGTGCCGAAGGCCACGATTTCCCCATGGGTATAGGGCTGGCAGGCCGCCATGGCGGAAAAGCCGCTGTTCAGGGAATGGGCCCCGGCACATCCCGCCGATTCCACGCCGATGCCGGAGAGCAGGGTGTTGACCTCGATGATGTCTTCCACCGCCTCGGTGCAGCGTCGGGCGGCCACGTCGGCCATGGCCTGCCGGCCTTCCCGCATGAGGGTGGTGTAACACAGCTCGGACAGGGCCATGGCGGCCAGAGTGGTCTGATACCCTTCCCCCACCCGGTTCTTCGTCCCGGAATCCACATGGGCCTTGGCTTCAAAATAGGTGGACAGGGCATCCCCCATGCCGGAGACGAAGAGCCGCACCGGTGCCTCCGCCACAATCCGGGAATCCACCAGCACCAAGTCCGGGTTGCGCTTGTAGTACAGGCTTCCGGCGTGTTCCCCCGCTTCGGTGTAGGTCGCCGTCAGGGCGCTGGTGGGTGCGTCGGTGGACACCACCGTGGGCACGGTAACGATGGCGGCGTCCAGCTGAATCCCCACGTATTTGGCCGCGTCCATGGCCTTGCCGCCGCCGATGCCGATGACCACATCACAGGCCGGCATCTTCCCGGCCAGCTCTGTAAGGCGGGTCAGCTCCGCCATGGTGGTCTCCCCGCCGAATTCCTCACAGCAAAGGGTGCCGCCGTCGGCATTAAAAATACCGGTCAGCTCTTCCGAAAGGGATTTATAAAAATGGGGTGTGATGACGGCGAAGGCGTGATTGCCGTAATCCTTGGTATATTTGCGCAAATTGGCCATTTCACCGGGGCCCTGGTAATATTTTGGGGGACAGGCGAAGGCACGGGTTTTTGTCTGGGTCATGATGGTTTCTCCTTAATCTGATCGAATTCATTTTCCTGCGTCGCCGCAGAAATAGTCTAAAATTTATTATAGCGAATATTTTCGTCCTGCGCCAGAATGAAAAAATCCGCCTGGACCGGCGTCCAGACGGATACAGAACATTATTTCATCAATTCACAAATCAAATTACTGAAGGCCACCGGATCGTCGATGGGCATGCCTTCGATGAGCATGGCCTGATCGTAAAGCAGTTCGGCGTATTTCTTCAGCCGTTCGTCATCCCCGGCGTCATGGGCGGCTTTCAGGCCTTCAAACACGGGATGGCTGCCGTTGATTTCCAGGACCTTCTGGGCTTCCATGCCGAAGTCGTCGTCCTGGCCCATGGCCTTGGCCTGCTGCTTGAGTACCTTTTCCATTTCCATGGACAGGCCTTCCCCGGTGGAGAAGCAAACCGGATGGCTCTTCAGGCGGGTGGACAGCTTGACATCGGAGACCTTATCCCCCAGGGCTTCCTTGATGGCCGTCAGCAGATCTTTGGAAGCTTCGTTCTTTTCTTCCGCCGCTTTCTTTTCTTCTTCGGTCTGTTCGATTCCCAAATCGGCTTCCGTGGCAGACTTGAATTCCTTGCTGTCGTATTCCCGGATGACCTTCAGGGCGAATTCATCCACCTCTTCGGTACACAGCAGCACTTCATAGCCGCGGTCGATGAGGGTTTCAATCTGGGGCATCTTCTTGATCTTGTCCAAGGATTCCCCAACGGCGTAGTAAATGTATTTCTGGTCTTCCTTCATGCGGTCCACGTATTCCTTGAAGGTGACCAGCTTGTCTTCGGTGGAGCTGTGGAACATCACCAGATCCTGAAGTTTTTCCTTGTTCATGCCGAAGTTGTCGTACAGGCCGAATTTCAGGCGCAGGCCGAAGTTCTTGAAGAAGGTTTCATAGGCGTCGCGGTCCTTGGTCAGCATGTCCTTGAGTTCGGAGGAAATCTTCTTTTCCAGACGGTTGGCGATGGCCTTGAGCTGGCGGTCCTGCTGGAGCATTTCCCGGGAAATGTTCAGGGACACATCCTGGGAGTCCACCAGGCCATGGACGAAGCCGAAGTAATCGGGGACCAGATCCTCGCATTTATCCATGATCAGCACACCGGAGGAATAAAGCTGGAGCCCCCGCTTGTAATCCTTGGCGTAGAAGTTGTAGGGCACCTGGGACGGGATGAACAGCAGGGCGTTGTAGGACAACAGCCCTTCCACGTTGGTGGTGATGATCCGGGCTGGGTCGGCGTAGTCGTAGAATTTATCCTTATAGAACTGGTTGTACTCTTCGTCGGTGACATCGGAACGGTTCTTCTTCCAGATGGGCACCATGGAGTTGATGGTTTCATCTTCCCAATGGACGTCGTACTGGGGTTCGTAATCTTCCTTTTCCCGTTCTTCTTCCGTCGCTTCGATGAGATCCCGTTTTTCCACGTTCATGATGATGGGGTAACGGATATAGTCGGAGTAGCGCTTGATAAGTTCCTTGAGCTTCCATTCTTCCAGGAAATCCGAGTATTTTTCATCGTCGGTGTCATCCATCAGGTACAGGGTGATTTCCGTCCCCACTTCATCCTTGTCGCAGGGGAAGATGTCGTAGCCGTCAACCCCTTCTGATTCCCAGAGATAGGCCTGGTCGCTGCCGTCGGCTTTGGTGCGCACTTCGATCTTCTTGCTCACCATGAAGGCGGAGTAGAAGCCCACCCCGAACTGGCCGATGATATCCAGGGCGTCGGTGCCATCGGATTCGGCGTTTTCTGTTTTGAAATCAAAGCTGCCGCTCTGGGCGATGACCCCCAGGTTGTCTTCCAGTTCCTTTTCCGTCATGCCGATGCCGTTGTCGGAAATGGTCAGGGTGCGGGCGTCCTTGTCCGCCGCCACATGGATGGGGTAATCTTCCCGGCTCAGCCCGGTCTTGCCTGCACTGGATGCCTTGAAATAGCGCTTGTCAATGGCGTCGCTGGCGTTGGAAATGATTTCCCGCAGGAAGATTTCCTTGTTGGTGTAAATGGAATGAATCATCAAATCGAGAAGCCGTTTGGATTCTGCCTGAAATTGTTTTTGTGCCATAATACCACTCCTTTTATAATTAAGAAAATTTTTATCGGTTTGTTAGCACTCTTTTATTCTGAGTGCTAACAATACTATAAAAGATTTCCATGGAAAAATCAACGTTTTTTCCTGTTTTCTTTATAAGGATTCAGATTTTTTTCAGACTGGGGGAATTGTTACACCATTTAATTTAATGAAATTAATATTTCTCAACATCTGATAGTATTTTGTCCTTTTTAGATAATTTTAAGGCCCATCCTTTATATTGACTTTATATTAAGTATAAGGAAGGACCAATCCAATGAACACACAACCCTCTATCGTCAATCCGCGTAAAGTCGCCATTATCGGCTGCGGATTCGTTGGCTCCTCATCCGCTTTCAGCCTCATGCAAAGTGGCCTGTTTTCCGAAATGGTCCTCATCGACGCCAACGCTGAACGCGCCGAAGGGGAAGCCATGGACATCAGCCACGGCCTGCCTTTCGCCCGTCCCATGAACATTTATGCCGGCGGCTACGACGACATCGTGGATGCTGCCATCATTGTCATCACCGCGGGTGCCGCGCAAAAGCCCGGTGAAACCCGTCTGGACCTGGTGAAGAAGAATGTGTCTATCTTCAAATCCATCATCCCGGAAATTTCAAGCCGCAACTGCGGCGGGATTTTGCTCATCGTGTCCAACCCTGTGGACATCCTGACCTACACGGCCATCAAGCTCTCTGGCTTCCCGGAAAACCGGGTCATCGGTTCCGGCACAGTCCTGGATTCCGGCCGGTTCAAATACCTGCTGGGCCAGCATCTGTCCGTTGATAGCCGAAGCATCCACGCCTTCATCATCGGGGAACACGGCGATTCCGAATTGGCCGTGTGGTCCAACGCCAACGTATCCGGCGTGCCCGTCCACGATTTCTGTGAAATGCGCGGCCACATCGAACACGAAAAATCCATGGATCGCATCTACCAGGAAGTCAAGAACAGTGCTTACACCATCATCGAAAAGAAAAAAGCCACCTATTACGGTGTGGCCATGGCGGTGCGGCGCATCTGCGAATGCATCGTCCGGGATGAAAAATCCGTATTGCCCGTGTCCAGCATGGTCCACGGCAACTACGGCATTGATGACATCGTCCTGAGCCTGCCGGCCATCGTCGGAGCCAACGGCGTGGAAACCATCGTGCCCACCCCCCTCTCCGATGAAGAAAAAGCCAAGCTTCAGTCTTCCGCCACCACCCTCAAAGGCATCGCCGAGGAAATCCATCTTTAAAATCCTTCTAAAATAATTGACAAATCGGAAGTGAAGGGATACAATCACCCAAAAGACCTTGGAGGATGACAAATGACTCACATTTATAAAACCCGGATGACGTGTTCCCGGAAAATCACTTTCGATCTGGATGGCGACGTGGTAAGCAACATCGTCTTTACCGGCGGCTGCAACGGCAACCTGAAAGCCATCGCCAAATTGGTAGACGGCTGGACCGTCGACCAGATCGTCGACAAACTAAAAGGCAACACCTGCGGCCTCCGCCCCACCTCCTGCGCCGACCAACTGGCCATCGCGGTTGCTAATGCCCGAGCCGAAGGCGAAGGGCAGTAGCACAGGGAGCTGCTTTGGAGCGAACGACAGTGAGCGAAAAGCGACCGCACCCGATGGCCCGCAAGTGAAGAGCCTTTCTTCCACGAAAGTGGAATAAAGGAAAGGCGATGAACTTGTGTTCCTTTTTCCCCGCGGTCATCACTGCCCGAGCCGAAGGCAATGGGCAGCCAGATAGTTAGTAAAAGTAATCCACATCGGCCCGCATACGGTGCTATCTGGCTTGCGCAAGCAAGTCAGGACATAGCACCTATGCAAGATCCGTCCGAGAGGCCAAGCCGAAGGCGCAGGCCGATTGGCAACGGACTACTGCAAGTGAAGAGCCTTTCTTCCACGAAGTGGAATAAAGGAAAGGCGATGAACTTGTGCTCCTTTTTCCCGCAGTTGCTAATGCCCGAGCCGAAGGCGAAAGGCAGTAGCACAGGGAGCTGCCTATCCTTTCATTAAATCCACAACCAACTCCTCAAGCAGAAGCTCCTGATACATCGGCTTCTGCTTTTTTTTCATTGCTTTAACAACACCGGTGAAAGCCGGATGCTGAATACCCTGAAGCAAGGACTGCTGCTGCGCCGTGAAGGTCTTCCCTTCCGGACTACTCCGGGCAATCCTTTCATAATCCTCCGCTTCCATATGCCATAGTGTCAGATTTTTAGGATAACGGAGGATCAGCTTTTGGGCAATGACCAGGCCAGCCGGATCCAGATCCCCGGAATAGCGAAGCCGGCACCCCGATTCCACCAGCATATCCATAATAATCAAAGAGGCCATGTTAACCTGCCCGGAAGAACACATCAAAGCGATATCCCTGTCCATCATCCGATCACAAATGGTCGAAAAGAGCATCTGGTTTTCCACAACAAACACCTCTTTTCCCAGACAATCGGCTTTGACTATACTGTCCAGGTTGGACAAAGTAACCGCCAGGCTTTCCCGTCTTTCCCGGAAAGCGGCAAATCCCGGATGAAGTCCCTCTTCCGTATAAAAATCCAGGCCACGTACAATGGAAAAATTCGACTGGTCGTCAGCGACAAGGCCATAATCGGCGTACAGGGTCATAATACCCTCCGCATTGGACGGAACCTCCATCTCCTTTCCGTAAGCCAGAATATCCAAAAGAAAGAGTCCCGCCCTTTCCTTTCTATCCAGGGCATGAGGATTACCCGTCACTTTTGCCGCGAGGACCGCCAACCGAGTATGGGGCTCCTTAACCCGCTTCTGCAACGACACAGCTGCCGCGGCATCCATAAGCGCTTTAAGGGCTTTGTCCTCGGACACCTTGGCCCATTGTAAAAGGGTTTTATACCCGTATTTTCTTTCCTCCGCCATGGCCTGCGCCCACCTGGAGGGAAGGCTGTCCTTGCCCGTCAGTCCCTGCACCTGCTGGACAACCTGATCCAGAAAAACTTTCCTTTGACGCTGCTCATCCTCCCGTTCCTGTTTTCTGCTGGGAATAGAACGGCTCTTTTTAAAATACGCGGATAACAAATCTCCGTAGGGAACCTCTGCGAAACGGGAAGCTCCCAATGCTTTTTCAAAATCCGCTGTATTAAAGACCAGCCGTCCCTCCTTTACACAATCTTTTCCCATAAAACGCCGAAGGGCTTCTGTTTCCTCCGGTGCCGGATGGTCGATGACAATGCGCCCGGCTACCCGGCCGTATTGCCGCCATTTTTCAAGGAGGGCCTCCATGATATTTTGATATCCAGGATTTCTTTTAAAAAAGGCAACACATTCCTCAATAAGCTCACCCATCAAGACGACGCTCCTTCCCGTTCCATGTGTAGTGGATCACGACGACGAGATCCTGCCCCACAGGACAGATCAGTTCTGCAATATGAAGTGCCGGTACTGCCGCGTAGCATCCCCACAGGGCCTGAGAGTTCATGATATAATCAAAATCCAGGGTTTCCACCAATTTAAACATCATGCCAATATTCTTATCGTCCACCCCTGCAAAGGCCTCATCCAGGGCAATCATCCGCGGATGATCCTCCCGGCTGGCTTTAGCGTATTGGGCATTAACCGCCGCGAAAAGCGGCACGTACATGGCCATGGCCTTTTCTCCGCCACTCAGGCGATTGAATGCACTGTTCGTCAGTTCTTTTTTGGGCTGTCCTTCCCGATAAATATTCATTCTGAATTCAAACCAGGTCCGGTAATCCAGAGTCTCGCGAATTAAATCGGCATAATTGACCACATCCCCCTGTTCCTCAGCTTTTTGGCGGGCCTGGTCCAGCCTGTGGCGGAAATGATCCGTCACTCTTTTTTGATCCTGTTCCTGGAGGAGGGTCTGGTCGATCGTCAATAGGCGCTCCAAATCTTTTGTGGATAATTCCGTCCCATCTGTTTCCCGGTTGGGCCGCCAATCCAAATCAAAGGCAAGTCCCATGGACGTGTCCATCTTCCGCATCAATTCCGACATCTTTTTGATGAACTTCCGGCTCTCACCGATGCGATTGGTCAGTTTCCGGCACAGGGTATCGCTCATCATATCTTTAAACAGCTTTTCATCTTCCTTTTTCAGGATGATCCGCGTTTCCTCCACCATTTCTTTCAATCGATTGGTAAAAGTCATAAAATCCATGTGCTGGCCATCGATCCGGGCCCCAATCCATCGCCTTTCCCGCATGGCCTCGGCATCCGGACTGAACCGGGTTTCCATACGCAGCATATATTCAGTCAACAAACTCCCGTAACGGCTGAAGCTCTCGGAAATCCGAGCAGACCATTCTGCGTAGCTGACGCTTAAATCCTCCGTTTTGGACGCCTGGACACAGCGTATCAAAAGGGCCTCTTCCGTTTCTGCCTCCATATCAGCCACCAGGCCCAACGCCCGTTCTTCCAAATAATAAACCTTCTTTTTTTCCGCCAAACGCATTAATTCTCTTATTTTGGCAGCCGCAGCGTCGAAATCCCTTTCAAGATGACCAAATTCCGATTTCAACCGACTGTCTTCACCCGTTAATGCCTCCTTTTCATTGGTATCTCGCTGGATGGCTTCGGACAACTCCCGGGCTTTTTGGGCCTTTTCCTTGATTTCCGGACTGTTTAACCGTTCTTGCAGGTTGACGTTCTTTGTTTCCAATTCTTTTTTACGGCGTCTGGCATCCACAATCCGCTGATTGATCCGGTCCATGTCCGTTTCCAGGGATTCCTGCAATTCTTCCAATTGGCCGATGAGTCGCCATTGCTCCTTGTAATCCCCGGCATCCTTATACAGGGTTTCAAGGACTTCCACTGCAGACTGGGCAGCGGCAGCGGCTTCTTCATAAGCCTCTTTATTTTGGGCGTAGGGATAGGGACTGCATATCTTCTGCATGATCTTCCTTTGATCATTCTCCCGGACCCGGCATTTTCCCAATTCCCCCTTCTCCTGGGCCAGCAACATATGCTCATGTTCCCATTCCCGGGTTGCTTCACGATGGAGGTTCAGCGCCGTATCCAGATCATTGGTATCCGGCAGGGCCTCGTACTCCTTCCTCAGCCCCTCCTGATACTCTTCGTTTTCCTTGAGGATGCGTTCACAACGGGCCATCCGTTCCGCCAGCTCATCCACTTCATGCTGCTTATCGGCGATGAGGGCCTCCTGCCGTTTTTTCCGTGCCTTTAAACCGATATACCCTTCCTCCTGGCAGGGCAGACTGTGCCCGGCCATACTGCCATGCCGGTAAAACCCATCCGGTGACAATTGAATCCGGCACCCCTCCGACGGGCCCATGGCGCACAGGATTTCATCCACCATGGCTGAAAGCTCCGGCTGCACCTCCCCCTTCAGGAACCGCTGGTCCCCATGCCCACTGACCGCCGTCGCCGTGTTCTCTCTATCTTCGGGGAAGATCAGACGATCCGAATGATTGCCCAAAACAGCCTTGGCCCGAACACGATCTTCCAGTGAGACCACGAGGGTATCGAGGAATCCCAGGTCCGTTATTTGGGCCTCCAAAAGGGCCCGCTCCTCCGGGCTGGTTTCCTCTGAAAATTCCAGCACCTCGTAAAAGGGCTGGGAAGAAATGCTGGCCCCAGCCAGTGCAACCCGGGCTGCTTCCGTTTCCTCCGCTCGTGGTGGAACAGCCAAGGGTTCTTTTTTCAACCGTTCCAGTTCTCGGCCAACCTTTTCCCAGTCCAGCTTGCTATCATTTCGAGTTTTTTCATAGATGGCCCATTCCTGGAAGAGGGCTTCCTGTTTCTCATTTTTTGCTGCATCAACAATTTCCCGCAGCGCCTTATAATCGCTCATGTCCGCATAATCCAAAAGGATACTGACAATGGCCTGACGGCGTTTTTCATCTAAGGGCAAGTAGCGGAGAGGCTGTCCCTGGTAATCCTCTATCAGGGCATCCCGATTGCGCTCGGACATATCCCAGGCTTCTTCCTTTTGCTGACGGGCATTTTCTGTCTTTATCCCTTGATCCTCTGCCCGTTTTTCCTGCTCATCCAACCGGTCCCGACTTTCCGTCCATTCTTGAATGGCTGTGAGACCCTTGCCGATGGCAGAGACCTGAGACTCCACTTGCCGCCTAAGGGTATTAACGGAAGCCGGGTCCGTCGTTCCGGCGACGATTCCCTCTATATCCGGACGTCCTTGATATTGGAGGATGGCGTTGGCATCCCCGTACTCACTGTCCCCATGGTGCAGGGCATCCGCCAGATAACGGCGAGTCTGTTTGGCGTCCTCGGTCTGGTCATATTTTTCGTTGAAGGTCTTCTGCTTATCCTTCAAAGCCTGGGTCTCGTTTTGGATCATGCCCTCTTCTTCCAAAATCAGCTTTTTGTTTTCCTTAAGATTCATTTCCCACAGTTTGAAATCACTGGTGTCGATCAGATCCAGGGCGTGGGTCTGATTTTCAATGGCTTGTTCAAGGAATCCCCTGCGTTTTTCAATCCGATCCTGTTCCTCCCGATTCTGGGCCATCTGCTTTTCCCGATCCGCCTGAACAGCCGTTTCCTTTTTCTGGGCTTCCCTCGCGTCCTTCCACGCCAGAGCCTTCTGAGTGAGGACAAAACGGTTATATTGGTCGTAAACGGCGGCCAGGGTCTGAGCATCCTTCAGCGCCTTTTCCAAGCTATCCAATTTAAGCCTGTATTCATCCAGACTTTCCATGGATGAAGCAATGGTGAATAAATCGTCATCGGTCAGGGTGGGCAGGGAATCATTCAAAATTCGATATACCTCTGTGGGCTTGAAATCTTTGGAAAGCTTGGGTGCCCGGACTTTGATGAGCAGCTTGATGAGCTGGTCGTAATCACCCCTTTCCCGGAAATCGAACAGAGAGCGGTTGACCAGATCCATATAATCCTGCTGCTTGTCCACCACGATGTTATCCGGCCCCAGGGCATTTTGGAGCTGCTTCTGGGTAAAAGGGATCTTCTGATCCCCCCGCCGGGAACACAGTTCCAAATCCACGCCGACGCGCCGGTTATCCTTGATGAGGAACCCCCAAAAATCCATGGGTCGTCCCTTCCTGGCCTGCTGGCCGATGCCGATGGTCCGGTAAACATCGCCTTTTTTAAATTCAAGGTACATGTACCCGGTGGAAGCTTCCTTTTCCCCATCGTCCCCCAGAAAATAATAATCCATTTTCCGGTCCCGGGAGCCAAAGGGGTCCAGCCGCTCCGGACTGCGGTTGCCATCCAAGATAAAAGGAATGATGCTTTGGGTCGTGATGGATTTTCCCGATCCATTATTCCCCCGCAAAAATAATTTTCCTTGATTCAATGGAAAGCAAACATCATCGTACAGCCAAAAATTGATGAAGCCCAGCCGGTTCATCGTCCATCGTTCACTCATCTTCTGCCTCCTCTCCTTTCTTCCCGCTTTTTCCTGCCCCATCCGCTTCTGCTTCATCTAAGGGCGTTTCTTTGAAATCCACCGGGTATTCACCCCTCATCTTACCAACCATGGGCAAAAGGATGACATCTTCCCCATCCACATCTGCCAGACACCACCTCTCCATTTCTGCCAGAAGTCCACCGGTAAAGGCCTCCTCACTCATTTCCCGTAAGCCCTTGGAATAGCCGCTGCCGTGCCGCTGCCTGCTTTCCAGGGCCCACATCGAAAAGGTCCGCTGGGACAGCCGAAACCTTTCCCTAGAATCTTCCAGGGTGCCGCTTCCCAGCTTTTCCCGGATATCGCCGCAAAAAAGCAGAAGGCAGCCCGACAGGGCCGTCCCGTTGGGCAGGGTATCTCCCCAGGCCTCCCCGTCATCCAGCATAACCGCTGCCGCGTTCCGGTGGATGTGCAGCGTCCCACCCAAATGCCCGGTAATCTGGGCCGTGATGCTGCTGCGTTGGTTCTTCAGGTAAATGGCATCGGGATCGGTAGCTTCTGTCCAATATATGGCTGGCCTTGTGACCAGGTTGCGGTAAACGCGGTGGGTCCGCAGGGCACCCCGGTCCGTATCCAGATCCGTCCAGGGATTGGCCTCAAAATCCTCACTGGTCCGGCACTCTTCCATCGACCGGCCGAAGGTGGTGGCAAAATACCGGGATAAACCAGTATTTTCATACAGCACCTGCCCGCCCTCGTTGCTGCCAAAGTCACCGCCCTGCTTTTCGTAGGCGAGGAGCATGCCTTTGTTCTCCAAATATTTCAGTACACGTACCAACGCCTTCCTGTCTGCAAAGCGGGTCCAATCCACCGGGTAAACCTCGCGCACTTGAATTTCCACGTTTTCCACCAGCTCCGTCAGGAGGAATTGCCCATTTTCTCCCTGATCTTCCAGGAAAACAAGCACTGCACAGAGCAGGATATAATCCAAAGCGGTCTGAAATTCGGTAATGCCCATTGAGGGCGATGCCATCGAAGGAACCTTCTCAACCTTGATAACCCGTTCATTGATGATCAGTTTCCATCCCAACCGCTCGGTGATGAATTCCCTGAATTTTCCCGATTCCCGTCGCACGCGAGCGTAGGCCGCCTTATCTTTTCCCCGGTCGATCCAATAATTTTCCATGAGCATCCGCAGTTCTTCCATCCTGTCTCCTTTTCTGTCAAGCCGTGAACACCAGAACGTAGGCCGGCATCCGTAAATCGCCGTCCTCACAACGGAGGACGCAATCTCCAGCTTTCCGTTCCAAAAGGTAGTTTTGACCATACTCCGTCCGGCCACTTTTTGATGCTGTACCGCCGGCCCGGGCAATCCACCCCAAGAGGATCCTCCTGAAGCCGGCAGGCACCACTTCATCGATGGCACCCACGTCCAACCGGCCTTGTTTTACATAGCGTTCCATCATCAGACGCTCGGAATTAATCTGATTAAGATATCTTATTTGAGCCAATTTGCGCTCAGTTTCCCGGTCGTTGAATCCGCTTTTGTCCACCCGTTCATGATAATGCCGAGTGCCGGGGGTCACCCTGTACACCATGGGTGCTTCATCAAAGACGCCGCTGTTGACATTTTCCGTCTCTCTCGGTCCATTGGCCTGGTAATGACCGATGTGCTGGATACCGAAAAGATGGGCGGCCAGCTTATGAGCCTCCGCCATATCCTCCGCTTCTTTGAATAATTCCATATACCGCCGGTACTCCGTCTTCCGGCTCATGCCCCAATCCTGGAGCTGCAGGAGCAGCTCGGCATTTTTGATGATCTGATAAATAATCTCGTTGGTGATGTCCACAACCCGGACGCTTTCAGAAACGCCCTGGGCGTCTGGAACGAACCAGCGTTTCAAGCTCTCCCATTGGCCCTTCACATTGTTTTCCACCATTTCTTCCCGGTTCGCCGTTAATGCGGCAGGCTGGGGTATGGCCAGCTCGCTTTCAATGATCCGACTGATCAATGCCAACTCCCGGGGCTCCGGAATGGCACTCAGAACCAAACGGATACGTCCGCTGTAGGTCTGGATTCCTTTGACAAAATCCCTAAGGTAGCTGATGAACAAATCCTTGTGCTTCAGAAAGTCCACCGATTGAAGCAGTTTGCCCGATTGGTCCGAATAAAATTCCCGCAGATAATCCTGGTAACTCTGGTTCAGCCGTTTGAAATCATTCTGAAGGTTCCGCCACCAGTCATTGACCTCACCCAGGGGCGCCCTCTCCATGTCCTTCCATCTCCCCAGAGCATCGTGGATATGGATGAAAAGCCCCGGAGAAAGGGCGCCGCTTTCGATGGACAAATTGTCCAGCGTCAGCGTCAGCCGCTCGATGGCTACCGCAAATTCTGTCATGGAGTAACGGAATTGTTTATGTTGATAATCCTCGATGGTATAAACCCGCTTGGTATCCTGGATAGCCGTCAGGCTTCCCCACCCCACAAGTTGTCCCAGATCCTGTTTGACCATCTCCACCGTATAACCGGAAAAATCCCCTTCCCGGCGGAGCCTGTCATCAATATCCCCGACTCCCAGTTGATAATCCATTTTTTCGTACGCCTTGTAAAAAATACGCATGATCTGCCGGTAACGTGGTGCGTTCTCGACCGTCAAATAACGCATCTCATCAATCGTATCCAGGATCTTCATAACCTCTCTCCAATCTGTAATCTGTTTTTGCTTTTAATAACACTTATGATATCATTGTCATATCTTTATTTCAACCAATAAGCACCTGATCAGCCCATCACAAAAAGACATCTGCATACATGATTCTTTCATTTATGCAGATGCCTTTTTTCTCAATACCCGCGTATTCGTATTTTATTAAATCACCCCATGCTCCTTGAGCAGCTTCTCAATATCCGTCCCCTCAACAACCTTGAGGGCCTTGCGGACAGCGAACCGTTCCTTGAAGTTCATGCGCATGCTGGTGATTTTCTTGCCGTCCCGGAGCTGCACCGAGGAATTGAGGAGATCCCGCACGTCGTAGACGCTGCCCCAGACCTCAGGCACGGCCCGGTCCACGTCCAGCAGGGTATACACGGCTTCCATGCCGGTGCGGATGGAATATTCCGTCGTGAAGATGGTATCCCGCCTGGTTTCCGCGAACTGTCCCAGGAAGGCGAAGTTCACCGCCCCTTCGGGCACCACGTCCGGCCGGTCCCCCGCCGCCCGGGGCATGAAGAAGGCCGTGATATACGGCATCATGCAGGGCACGGTGTTGGCGCTTTTTTCCGCCAGCTCCGGAATATCCTTGCGGGGCACGCCCATGTGGTACAGCCATTCCATGCAGATTTCCTTACCCGTGCAGTCCCGCATGGGCTTTTTGACGTAATTCCCCGGCTTGTCGCTGAACAGGCCGTAGATCCAGCCCACCAGCTGATCCTTGGGCTGATCCTTGAACTGGGGCTGCCGGTTGAAGGTCCAGCTCAGCAGCCAGTTGGAATCCCTGGCGGTGACGATGCCCCCGGTGACCACCTTACCCGAGAAGGGATCCCGCTTGCAGATATTCTGGATATAGGGCGGGATCTTGTTGTCCAGGGTGGTGACCGTGGCGCTCATCCAATTGCTGCGCTCCGGATCGCAGCAGAATTTTTCCGGATTGCCGAAGGCCGGATCCTGGACCGCGATGCGCCGCCACATGTCCCAGCCGCCGCCGGGCTTGATGGCTTTGTTGAAGGGCGCCGGTTCGTCCTGGCTCCCCAGGCTGGAATTTTCCACACAGCCGCCGTTGGTGATGAACACCAGGTCATTTTCCGTCAGGTCGATCTTTTCTTCCCGGCCCTCCCGGGTCACAGCGATGGCCCGGGCCACCTTCTTGTACTCTGAAATGTCAAATTCCACATTTTCCACCTTGACGCCGTAATGGAACTGGACGCCGTGGGCTTCCAGATAGCTGACCATGGGCAGGATCATGGAATCGTACTGGTTATACTTGGTGAAGCGCAGGGCCGTGAAATCCGGCAGCCCGCCCACGTGGTGGATGTAGCGCTTGATGTACAGCTTCATTTCCAAGGCACTGTGCCAGTTTTCAAAGGCGAACATGGTGCGCCAGTACAGCCAGAAATTGGAATTCAGCACCTCACTTGAAAAGAATTCATCAATCTGCTTGTCGTAGAGCTCTTCGTCCGGCGTGAAGAACAGATTCATGACTTCCTTGGCCCCCTTGTCGGACAGGCCGAACTTCTTGTCCGTATGGGCATCCTTGCCCCGGTGCATGGTCGCCCGCATCAGGGAGTAATTGGGATCCTTCTTGTTGAGCCAGTAATATTCGTCCAGCACGCTGACCCCTTCGGTTTCAATGGAAGGGATGGAGCGGAACAGATCCCACATGCACTCGAAATGATTGTCCATTTCCCGGCCGCCCCGCATGACGTAGCCCAGGTGATCGTATTGGTAACCGTCGCAGGCCCCGCCGGGGATGGGGTCCTTTTCCAGGACGTGGATCCGTTCCCCCTTCATCTGGCCGTCCCGCACCAGGAAACAGGCCGCCGCCAGAGCGCCCAAACCGGAACCCACAATATAAGCCGACTTGCGGTCCACCCCTTCCGGCTTGACCGGACGGGCGAAGGCTTCGTAATTTCCACTGCCATAATACATAAGAATGACCTCGATTCGTTTTTTCTTTGTTATGGCCCCATTTTACAGCCCTTTTTGTTTTTTGTCATTCATCAGAAAAACCCCTGTGATGAAAGTTTCATCACAGGGGGCCATATTGTAAAAATTTTAATCATCCGGCTGGTTTTGATAAGTTTATAATGGACTGGGACCGCCGTCGGTGCGGTAGCGTTCCAGGGCCATGGCGATATCCCCGCGGATCAGCAGGTCCAGGCGGTCGATGATGATCTGGGGATCCTCCCGCATGTCCCCCCGGATCCAGTCCAGCATGAGCCCCACGAAGGCGTATTTGTAAAAGTCAGCGATGAATTTTTTGTCGTCCTCCCGCACCGCCATCCCCATCGCCTGCTCCTCGATGACGCCGTAAATCAATTGATAGGTCACCTTGTACAGGTAGATTTCCACCTGCTCCCGGCTGACGGAGTGGAAGACGTTCAATATGAAGGGCTTGTTTTCAAGCACGGCTTCAAATATCTGATAAAAGCCCTGCTGCCAGGTGTCATAGGTCTTTTTTCCGGCCAGGGCCCGGGCCGCGTCCTCCACGCAGGCCCACTCCACCAGGTCGTAAATATCCTTGAAGTGGTAGTAAAAGGTCATGCGGTTGACGCCGCAGTCATCGGTCAGGTCGGCGATGGTGATCTTATCCAGCGGCTTTTGGAGCAGCATTTTTTTCAGGGACGCCTCCAGCGCCCGTTTGGTGATTTGGGACATAACCTTCCTCCGTAACAGAATTTAAGTGATAGGGAAATTAAATATATTGTACACAGTTTTACTTAATATTTCACGGTGGGCCCCGACGACGGTTCCCGCCATCTGTGCTATACTTAGCTTATAAATCCGATGACGCGGCCAAGAAAAATCTGCGTTTGAACAATCAGGAGGTTCCATGTTCCCCTACAGACTCATCGCCCTCGATCTCGACGGCACCTTAAATAACAACCAGAAGCAAATCGCCCCCGGCACCCGGGAATTCCTGAAAAGCCTTCAGCAGCAGGGCACAACCATCGCCCTGGCCTCGGCCCGGCCCACACCGGGGCTGTCCCGGGAACGGTCGTGCCTGGACCTGGACCTCTACCACGGCTGCCTGATTTCCCACAACGGCGCCCGGATCCTCGATGCCGCCTCAAACCGCCTGCTTTTCCAGAAAAACATGGCCCCCGCCGACGTCACGGCCATGCTCACCCATCTGGCCCAATTCCCCGTTTCCGTCATGGTGGACGACGGTTCCTGTTATTACACCAACAACCCCGGCGGCTACAAGGTGGAATTCGAGCGCAAAAACATCGGCATCCCCCTCAAGGCCGTCGACGACATGGCGGCGGCTGTCCATTTTCCCACGGCCAAAATCCTCGTGGTGGCGCCGGAAGAGCTGTTAAGCCCCCTCATTCCGGAAATCACCGGGCCCTTCAGGGACACCTTTGACTTTTTCCACGTGGACGGCTTCTACCTGGAGATCGTCATCAAAAATCTTTCCAAAGCCGATGGACTGGCCATCCTCAGTGAGCAGCTGGCCATCCCAAGAGAGCAGATCATCGCCTTCGGGGACTCCGCCAACGACATCGCCATGCTGGAATACGCCGGTCTGGGGGTAGCCATGGCCAACGCCGGGGAGGCTGTCAAAAAAGCGGCGGACGCCGTCACCAGCTGCACCAACGACGAGGAGGGCGTGGCCCGGTTCCTGGAGGAGGTCATCGCGTCCTCAGCAATTCCCCACGTAAACGGTATTTAAGGATTGGGCCGCCGTGTCCGCCAAATGGTATACGGTGGAAACCGGCGTGGGCTCCGCCCGGGCCATGCGGTGGGCCGGAAAGAACCGGGTCACGTGGAGGGGGATTTCCGGGTCGATGCCGGCGATCCACGCCGCTTCTTCCGCCATCAGCCCCTCATCGTCATTGAACCCCGGCACCACCAGGGTGGTCAGCTCCACGTGGCAGCCCGCTTCCACCGCCAGGCGGATGAAGGTCTGCACCGTGTCCAGATCCCCGCCCAGCCGCCGGTACCCCTCTGTCGTAAAGACCTTCAGGTCGATGTTCAGCGCGTCCAGATGGGGCAGGACCTCCCGGGCGGCGGCCCCGGTCACGCAGCCATTGGTCACCGCCACGGTCTTCATCCCCCGGTCGTGGACCAGCCTGGACGTGGCCGCCACGTATTCCCAGCCGACGAGGGGCTCGTTGTAGGTGAAGGCCACGCCGATATTTCCCTGGGGGCGGGCCTGCTCCGCCATATCCGCCAGGGCCTCCGGTGACAGCTCCACCGTCTCCACCGCGCCTTCCCCCACCGCGGCGATGCCGGCATTCTGGCAGAAGGGACAGTCCAGATTGCAGCCATAGCTCCCCACGGACAGGATCCTGCTGCCTGGATAAAAACACCGGAGGGGCTTCTTCTCAATGGGATCCAGCGCCAGCGCCGTCACCTTCCCCCAATTTCCGTCCACTGTTTTTCCACCCACATTCCTGCGAACCCTGCACCGACCCGTCTGCCCCTCTTCCAGGTGGCAGTGGTGCGGGCATACCGGACAAATCACCATCATACGCTCTCCTTTCATTTTGTACAACAAAACGCACCGTTCATACTTCCTTATTGCATTTTAAAGGTTTTTCATTTAAACTAAAGAAAAAGAAACCGCCTTCCCCACAACGTCCGTGACAATGGCCGGAATCCTGGGGAAGCCCAAAGGAGCAACCCATGAACATTACGCAGAACCAACAATCCGACACGATGCTTTTATCCCTGGAAGGCAAGCTGGATACGCTGACGGCACCGGAGCTGACAGCGACCATCGAGCCCCTCATCGGGCATTATCCCGCCTTCATCCTGGATTTTACTGACCTGGCCTACATTTCCAGCGCAGGCCTCCGTTCCCTGCTGTCGGCCCAGAAAAAGGTGACCGCCAAAAAAGAAACCCTGCGCATCGTCCACTGCAACGAGATGGTCCGCTCGGTCTTTAAAATGACCAAATTCGACCAGATCCTGACCATCGAGTGATTTCATCGGTGTCGTTTGGAACCGACCCCGTATCCCACTGACTGACCGAAAGATAATGGGCCCCATCCAGGGCACAGGTCCGGGTGCGTGCGCCGGCGTGGCGGCAGAGGATATGCCTGAAATCACCGGTGATTCCCTCCCCCGTCAACTTGGCAACGCTTTCCTTCCGGGTCCACAGGACGCAGAACGTCTCCGGCGATGAAATCTCCGCCTGTTCAGCTTCCGTACACACCCGATTGACCACCCCGTCGCTGACCCTGGTCACCTTCTGGATGTCCAGACCGACGGCGGTATCCGACAAAACGCACCCCACGTAATCACCGCTGTGGCTCACGCTGAAAAAGGGAAACCCGCCTGCAAGCACAGGCTTTCCTTGGGCTGTCCGCAGGATTTCCGGCATGCCCAGGGCCGGGTATTCTGCTTTCATCCCCCAGCGCAGCAGCAGGGACGCGATGAGGGCGCGGTTCCGATCCGCCGCCTGGCGGTAGGCGAGGATGTGCGCCTGCCGGTCCTCCGGCAGGAGGACGATGGCCCGGTCAAACAACGGCGGGGGAAAATCCTTTGGATTTTTGTAAAGGTAGATCACAGCGATGCCTCCCACAATTTTTCTTCTCACGTTCTATTATACCGGCTGGCATTCCCTTGTCAAATGGGGCGAACCCACACAGGAGGTTCTTCATGAATCAAAAAATTGAAAAATGGCACGGCAGCGGCACCCTGGCGCGGAATTTCCTGATTGGCGGCATGGTGCTTATCCTCATCGTCTCCGGCATCGTCACCTTCTACCATCAGTGGCTGACGGCCAATTATACGGAGACCCTCTACTACGACAAGGCCCTGGTCGCCGCTGACCTTGCCGCCAACCTGGGGGAAAAGTATCAGATTAAAAAATACGCTGGCGGCGGCGCGGAGGACAGCAGCTACGCCGAGCTTTTGAACAAGCTGGACATCATCTGCCAGAAGACGGATATCCTCTACATTTATTTCGATATTCCCGACAAGGCCACCAATGGCCTGGAGCACGTGCTGGCAGCCTCGGATACGGCCATCCCCCGCGGCCACCATTACAGCAAGACCGTGGAAACCGATGAGCCGGATGTCATGACCAATTATGAAGCCATGCTCCGGGTTTACGAGGGTCTCAGCACCAACGAACGGGTCTATCTATCCAACGATTCGGGGTATGTGATGACGGCCTTCGTCCCCGTTTATCAGGACGGCGCCATCGTCGCGGTGGCTGGGGTGGATATCGCCATGGACACCATCCTGTCCTCCGTCCACACCAACACCCTGATCATCGGCGGCGGCATCGTCGCCATCTTTGCCGTGTTCATCCTGATCTACCTGATCTTCATCCGCCGGACCATCATCCGGCCCATGGAATCCCTGTCCAATGAGATGACCCATTTCATCAGCGCGGACAACCTTTCCCGCAACGATGAGCCCAGCACCATCAAAGCCACCGGGGAGATTGCCGGGATGGTCGGCGCCTTCAATTCCATGAAGGCCGACATCCAGCATTACGCCAAAAACCTGGCGACCGCTGCCGCGGAGCAGGAACGGCTGCACACGGAGCTGGCCCTGGCCGCGGAAATCCAGCTTTCCAACGTACCCGGCCCCTTCCCTCCCCAGGACGACGTCGCCATTGAGGCTTTCCTCAAGCCGGCCAAGGAGGTCGGCGGGGACTTCTACGATTATTTCATGCTGGATGACGACCACCTGGTGATGGTCATGGCGGACGTGGCGGGGAAGGGCATTCCCGCGGCCCTCTTCACCATGAAGACCAAGACCCTGCTCAGCGACGCCAGCGTCATCCTATGGGATCCCGCCGCCATCATGGCCCGGGCCAACAACGTGCTGTGCGAGCAGAACGATGCCTGCATCTTCGTCACCGCCTTTCTGGGGATCCTCACCCTGTCCACGGGACACCTGGCCTTTACCAACGGCGGCCACACCCTGCCGGTCCTCTGCGGCCGATCCGGCTGCCGGCTGATGGAAATCGACTCGGATTTCGTCCTCGGCGCTGTGGCCGGCGCGGACTACGCCACCCAGTCCATGACCCTGGAGCCCGGGGACCGGCTCTTCCTCTACACCGACGGCGTCACCGAGGCCTTCAGCCCCGACGACGAGCTCTTCGGCGAGAAACGGATGGTGGACGCCCTGGCCGCTTCCGCGAGCCTGACGGCCCGGGAAGCCCTGGACAACCTCCACGCCGCCATCACCGCCTTTGCCGCCGGCACCGAACAGTCCGACGACCTGACGATGATGGCCGTGGATTACCGCCGCTCCGCAAAAGCCGGCGGTCCGGACCCCGGCGGCGCGACGGAAGCCTCCGCTCCAAAAATGCTGACTCTGCCCGCCGACATCCGCCGTCTGGAGGAAGTGAAGGCCTTTGCCGCCGCTTCCCTGCCCGACGGAGCCGATGAAATGGCCGGCGCCCAGATCGAGCTCATCACCGAGGAAATCTTCACCAACATCTGTTCCTACGCCTATGCGGCGGCAGAAACGGACCCGGCCGCGGAGCAGACCGTCACCCTGACCTGTCAGACACAAGGGGACTCCCTGACCCTGATTTTTGAAGACAACGGCCAGCCCTTCGATCCCCTGGCCACAGCCGAACCGGATCTGGACGCTCCGGCCCTGGACCGGCCTGTAGGGGGGCTGGGCATCTTCCTGACCCGGGAGCTGGCCGACGGCATCCGCTACGAGCGGGACGGGGGCCAGAACCGGCTGACCATTGAAAAGAAGTGGGGACATTCAAACCCTTCATCTTGAATATTACCCGACAGACGCGCCATTTACTGGTTCACTGTCCGCGGTGCTAATACAACCAAACCGTTATCACCGCGGACAGGAAAGCACTGTTCGCGGTGATGCCTCTTGGCTGTATTAGGACCACGGGCAGCGAACGCGAAACGGTAATGGTCTGTCCATGATCCCCATCCTTATAAACAATCGAAGAAATGCGAGGAAATCTATGAAATCATCCAATCAACCCATCAAAAAATCTGAAAGCACTGCTCCAGCTGCTGCGGAAGAAGAGGGACTGGCCCGCTACAAGGACCTGACCTTCCGCCGGGACGCCTATCCCATGACTGACAGCCTTCTGGGCATTTACCTGGATTGTATCCGGGAGCCGGAAAGCCTGCAATACAATACCCCCCTGCGCTTCCGGCTGACTGCGGAAATGGCCGTCGACCCGGACCGGCTGAAGGCGGCCATCGCCGCGGCGGTGGATCATTTCCCATTCCTGAAGATCCACGTGGAAACCCGGGGCGGGGCTCCGGTCATCATCCCCGGGGATGATTTTTCCTGGAATATCCCTGTGATTTCCGCCGCAGCCATGGACGATGAAGCCATTGCCCGGGATTTCATCGCCCCATTCGACCTGTCGGCTGGCCCCCTGTTCCGCTTTGCCCTGTACCAGCGGCCCGACGAGCTGATCCTCATGTGCGACCTCCACCATTTGATCACCGACGGCACCTCCGTGAGCCTGTTCTGCGACGCAATTTCCGCGGCCTATGAGGTGGAACCTCTGCCCGATGAAGATGTGGATGCCTTTACCCTGTGCAATTACGGCGAGGTCCTCAAGGATACAGAGGAGTACGCCCAAAGCGCGGCCTATTTTGACGGCATTCTGGCCGGGGTGGAGGTGGACTCCAACCTGATTCCCGACGAAGCCCTTCCGGGAGAAGCGTCCCGGGAAAAGACGGGGACCCTCCGCCAGCGCGTCCGGCCCTTTGTGGACCCGGCGGCCATCACAGCCCGGGCCGCGGCCCTGGGCCTGTCGGAAAACAATTTGTTCCTCAGCGCCTTCGCCTACGCCCTGGCCAAGTCCACCGGCCAGCAGGAAGCCCTGTTCTGCACCGTGGACAGCGGCCGCTTCCGGCCAGAGCTGCGCCACACCATGGGCATGCTGGTGCGCACCCTGCCCCTGTATTTTGCCATCGATGAATCCACCGCGACCGCCGATTTCACAGCCTCGGTCCGGGAAAACCTGGTGGGCGCCCTGAAGCACGACGCCTGCTCCTTCGTGGATCTGGCCGCCCAATACGGCGTCACCTCGGACATCCTCTACGTGTACCAGGGCGAGCTCATCCAATCCATCCACCTGGCCGGCGGCCAGGCCTTCATGGAACGGCCGGAGGCTCCGGGCAGCGTGGCCAAATTTTCCCTGGATGTGTACAAATACGCCGACGATTTCGAGCTGATCTTCGAGTACCGCCGGGATCTCTACGACGATGCCACCATCGAAAATTTCAGCCGCCTCATGCTCATGGTCCTGAAGGGCCTGCTGGCCGACGGTCCACTGGGGGCCATCCCCCTGGCCACGGAAGAGGATCTCGCCCTCTGGCAGCACTTCAACGACAACGCCGTGACCTTCGACCGCAGCCTGACCATGGTGGATTTGTTCCGCCGCCAATTCGCCGCCGCGGCGGACCGGCCGGCGGTGGTCTTCAAGGACCGCACCCTGACCTACCGGGACCTGGACGACCTGTCGGAAAGGCTGGCCATCGCCCTGGCCGGACTGGGCGTCGGCCCGGAAACCCCGGTGGGCATCATGGTGAACCGCAGCGAAATCTTCCCGGTCTGCACCGCCGGCGTCCTCAAGGCCGGCGGCGCCTGCCAGCCCCTGGACGCCACCTACCCCCAGGAGCGGCTGGCCTACATGCTGGAGGACTCCGGCGCCGCCATCGTCGTCATGGATGAGGACCTGCGTCCCCTGCTGCCGGATTTCAAGGGCACGGTCATCCTGACCAAGGACATCCCGGCCCTGCCCCTGGACGCCTCTGTCACCCTGACCCCGCCGGCGGCGGACAACCTCTTCGCCCTGCTCTACACCTCGGGGTCCACGGGCAAGCCCAAGGGCGTCATGCTGACCCACGCCAACCTGGTCAACTTCTGTCTGTCCTTCCAGGATTATTTCCATATTACCTGTGAAGACCGGGCTTCCGCCTACGGGAGCTTTGGTTTTGACGCCTCCATGCAGGACCTCTACCCCTACCTCACCGCCGGGGCCTGCGTGTTCATCGTGCCTGCGGAAACCCGTCTGGACCTGGTGGGCCTGGGGGACTTCCTGATTAAAAACAAGATCACCATGTCGGACTGCACCACCCAGCTGGGGCGGCAGCTCGTCACCCAGTACCCGGACAATCCCTATTTGAAGGCCTTGACCGTGGGCGGGGAAAAGCTGGTCCCCTGCGACCCGCCCCACTACCCCTTCGTCAACACCTACGGCCCCACCGAGGCCACCATCTACGTGACCAACTTCCAAATCGACCGGGATTTCACCTCGGTGCCCATCGGCAAGTCCTTCGGCAACTGCGACATCTACATCGTGGACAAAAACCAGCGGGCCCTGCCCGTGGGGGTTCCCGGCGAGCTGGCCATCGCGGGCTACCCCGTGAGCCGGGGCTACCTGAACCGGGAGGATCTGACCGCCGAAAAATACGTGGCCAATCCCTTTAACCCGGCCCCGGGCTACGAGCATCTGTACCTCACCGGTGACATCTGCCGCTACCTCCCCGACGGCAACATCCAGTTTGTAGGCCGGCGGGACGAGCAGGTCAAGATCCGGGGCTTCCGCATCGAGCTCACGGAAATCGAGCGGCGGATCCGCCAGTACCCGGGAATCACCGACGCCTGCGTAACGGCGCCGGACCTGCCCGCCGGGGGCAAGACCATCGTGGCCTACGTGGTCTCAAATAGGGAGGTAAGCACCGCCGAACTGGGTGCCTTCGTGGCGGAAGAGCTGCCCAAATACATGGCGCCCTCCACAGTCATGCCCATCGACGCCATCCCCCTGAATCCCAACGGCAAGGTGGACAAGCGCAAGCTGCCCGAGCCCGTGTTCCAGCAGAATGCCTCAGAAGGCTCCGGCCGTCCCCACGTCCTCAACCGGCTGGAAAAGGAAATCACCGCCATCATCGCCGGGCTCACGGGCCAGGACGATTTTGGCGTGGACGCGGACCTGCTCACCGTGGGCCTGTCCTCCCTGTCCATGATCATGCTGGCCACCAAATTGTATGAACACTTCGGCTGCCGGCTCAACGTGTCCGACCTCATGGACGGCGGTACCGTCCTCACCATCGAGGACGCCATCCTGTCGGATCTGCTGGACCGGGAAGCCGCTCCGGCGGACAGCGCGTCCGGTACCGCTGCGGCCCCAGCGGCGGACCAGCCAATTCATACCGATACCATGCCCCTGTCCTCCGCCCAGCTGGGCGTCTACTACGACACGGCCAAAAATCCCCAGGCCCTGGTCTACAACATGCCCCTGTGCTATCGCTGCGCCGGCTGGACCGACGCCGGTGCCCTGATCCGGGCCGTGGACGCGGTCCTGGCCGCCCACCCGATTCTGACGGCCCACGTGGAACAGCAGGGCGGCCAGATGGTCCAGGTTCTGGACCCGGACCACCCTGTTCACACTGAACACCTCAAGATGACAGCCAACGAGCTCGCCGCCTATAAAAAAGATTTCGTCCAGCCCTTCGACCTGGATGCCGGCCCCCTGTGCCGGGCATCGGTGGTGGAAGCAGATGGGGAAATCCGGCTGTTCTTCGACGCCCACCACATGGTCTTCGACGGCCTGTCCTTCGGGGCCTTCCTCGAAGAAGTGGCCGCCGTCTGGGCCGGCAGGCCCGCCGCGGCGGAGGCCCACCCCTATTTTGAAGCCATCGCCCAGGAAGAGGCGGACGGCCAGGGCGAAGCCTGGGCCGCCGCCACGTCCTATTATGATAAGTTATTCGAAGGCTTTGAAGCCCCTTCGGACGTACCGGCAGACCGTTCGGGCCAATCAGAAGACGGCCGGCTGGCCGAAGCCATGACCCCGGTGGATGAAGCCCAAATGGCCGCTTTCTGCCAGGCCAAGGGCGTCACCCCGGCCCAGCTCTTCCTGGCCGCCACCGCCTACACCCTGGGCCGCTTCACCGGCAGCCCCCGGGTGGTGTTCTCCACCATCAGCAGCGGCCGGGAAGACCTGCGCTTCCAGGATACCTTCGGCATGTTCGTCAAGACTCTGCCCCTGTCCCTGACCATCGATGGCGGCGGGTCGGCCCTGGATTTCGTCCGCACCGCCGGCAGGGCCCTGCGGGACGCCATCCGCCACAGCAGCGGCCCCATCCTGTCCCTCATGGAAAAACACGGCTACTCGCCGCGAATCAACTACGCCTGCCAGCTGGGCATCGACGCGTCGGTCCAATGCGGCGGCCAGCCGGTGACCGAGGAATTGCTGGCCCAGAACCGGCCCAAATTCAATATATCGGTGCACATCGAAACCCGGGACAGCCAGCCGGCGGTGTGCATCCAGTACAACGACACCCTGTATGCGCCGGACACCATGACGGCCCTGGCCACAGCCCTGGCCGCCTGTGCGGAGCATTTTATGAGCGCGCCGGACCAGCCCCTGAAGCAGGTCTCCCTGTTCACCGCGGCCACCCGCGCCCAGGCTGAAGCCTTCGGCCAAGGGGAAACGGCTGCCGTCGAACCCCGGCTGTTCCACCGGTGCTTCGAGGTCCAGGCAGCCCGCCACCCAGAACGCACCGCCCTCACAGCCACCGACGGCAGCCTGACCTACGCCGCCCTGGACCGGGCCATGAACCGCATCGCCAACAGCCTCATCGCCGCGGGCCTGAGCCCCGGGGAGCGGGTGATGATCCGCCTGCCCCGGACCAGCCGCCTGATCATGGCCATGTACGGCGTCATGAAGGCCGGCGGGGTCTACATCCCCTGCGGCATGGACTACCCGGAGGAACGCCTGGCCAACATTCTGGAAGACAGCGACGCCCGGTTCGTAATCACCGACCCCGGGACCATCCAATCCCAGAATTTATTCCCCGGGCAATCCCTGGACGTCGAAGCCCTGCTGGCCGGAGGCCGTGAGGAATCGCCGGACATCCCCCTCACGCCGGAAGACCTGGCCTACATGATTTACACCTCGGGCTCCACCGGCAAGCCCAAGGGCGTCATGCTGACCCACGGCGGCATCAGCAATTACGTGGCCTGCCATCCCGGCAACCGCCATGTGTATGCCCTGGCCCGGGACGCCCACGTCATGGTGTCGGTGACCACCGCCACCTTCGACATGTCCCTGAAGGAAACCGCTGTGGCCCTGTGCAACGGCCTGACCCTGGTCCTGGCCGACGACGAGGAGGCCAACAACCCCCTGCTGCTGGCCGGTTTGTTTGAACGCACCGGCGGCGACGCCTTCAACGCCACGCCCTCCCGCATGGCCCAGTACATCCGGTCTCCCCAGTTCTGCAAGGCACTGTCGGGCTGCGCCGTGGTCCTCTGCGGCGGCGAACGGATGCCCGACGGCCTGCTGGCCCAGCTCAGGACCATCACCCGTGCCCGGCTGTTCAACACCTACGGCCCCACGGAAATCACCGTGTCCTGCAACGCTGCCGAGCTCACGGACCAGCCTGTCGTCACCATCGGCGGACCCCTGCTCAACGTCACCGAGGCCATCGTGGACGCCGACGGCAACGCCCTGCCCGCCGGGGTGAACGGCGAGCTCTACGTGGGCGGTGCCGGGGTGGCCAGGGGCTACCTCAAGCGCGACGACCTCACCGCCGCCAGCTTCGTCATGTGGAAGGGCGCCCGGTATTACCGCACCGGAGACCTGGCCCGGTGGACCCCCGATGGCCAGGTGGCGGTCCGGGGCCGTCTGGACGACCAGATCAAGCTCCGGGGCCTGCGCATCGAACCCGGCGAAATCGAGAAGACCATCCTGGCCGACAGCCGCATCCGTCAGGCCGCTGTTAAAGTCCGGGAAATCGCCGGCACCGAGCACCTGTGCGCCTGGTACACCGCCTCGGCTCCCATCCCGCCGGAGGATTTGAAGACCCGGCTGGCCGCCAGCCTGACGGCCTACATGGTGCCCACGGCCTACTGCCAGCTCGACGCCCTGCCCGTCACCCCCAACGGCAAGATCGACGGCAAGGCCCTGCCCACGCCGGAGGCCCTGCGCCTCACCGGCGGCGTGGCCCCGGCCACCGCCGAGGAAGCCGCCCTGTGCCGCATCTTCGCGGACATCCTGGAAATGGACGAGGTGGGGGCCACCGACAGCTTCTTCGAGCTGGGGGGCACCTCCCTGCTGGCCACCGGCGTGCTGGTGGCGGCGGGGGAACAGAACCTGCCCGTGTCCTACGGCGACATCTTCACCCATCCGACCCCCCGGGCCCTGGCAGCCTTGATCACCGGCGTCACCCCGGAAGAGGGGCCGGCAGATGTGGCAGACTACGACTATTCGGCCTTTGATGTGCTGCTGGCCGCCAACAGCCTGGATGCCTTCAGCTCCGGCGACTCCCGACCCGTAGGCAACCTGCTCCTCACCGGCGCCACGGGGTTTCTGGGCATCCACCTGCTCCACGCCTTCCTCAAGGCCCATACTGGGAAAGTGTACTGCCTGCTCCGGGGCCAGGAGGGCCTCACCGCCGAAGAGCGCCTCCAGGGCCAGCTGTTCTATTACTTTGAAGACAGCTGTTCCGAGCTCTTCGGCAGCCGCATCCAGGTCGTGGAAGGGGATGTGACGGCCAAGGCCTGGCAGTCTGGCCTGGCCGATGCCCCCATCGACACCATCATCAACTGTGCCGCCCTGGTCAAGCATTTCGCCAGCGGCACGGAGATCGAGGACGTCAACGTGGGGGGCGTGGCCAGTCTCATTGATTTCTGCCGGGGCCGGGACATCCGGCTGATCCAGATTTCCACGGGCAGCGTGGCCGGGGACCGGATCAACGGCGTCCCCGATCCGTCCATCACCCTGGACGAGCAGAAATTCTATTACGGACAGGACGTGTCCAACCAGTACGTCCACAGCAAATTCATGGCGGAGCGCTTGGTCCTGGAAGCGGTGGCCCAGGGGCTGGACGCCAAGATCATGCGGGTGGGCAACCTGGCCGCCCGGGAGACCGACGGCGAGTTCCAGATCAACTTCACCACCAATGGCTTCGCCGGGCGGCTGCGGGCCTACCGGGTCATCGGGGCCTTCCCCTACCGGGCCATGGACGACATGGTGGAAATGGCTCCCATCGACAGCACCGCCGACGCCATCCTGCGTCTGGCGGAAACGCCCCGGGCCTGCTGCATCTTCCACCCCTACAACAACCACTTCGTGCCCCTGGGGGACATCATCCTCCAGATGCGGGCCATGGGCATGGACATCGCCCTGGCGGAGGACCCCGCCTTCGACGCCGCCATCCGCGAAGCCCAGGACGACCCCGCCCGCATGAAGACCCTGACCACCCTGGTGGCCTACGCCAACATGGACCCGGACAAGGAGGTGGAGGCCATCCCCGTGGACAATGAGTACACCACCCAGGTGCTCTACCGCCTGGGCTTCCAGTGGCCCATGACCTCCCGCGCCTACATGGAGCGATTTCTCAGCGCCCTGGCAGGGTTCGGCTATTTTGATTAAGATGACAGATACAGGAGGACTTCCATGTTTGAACGCAGCAGCCAGCTCATCAACCAAAAATTCAGGGAATATCTGATTCCCACCACCTTAAGCGGCATCTCCATGATGCTGGGCAGCATCGTGGACGGCATCATCGTCGGCTTCACCATCAATGCCCAGGCCATGGCCGCCGTCAACGTCACCGAGCCCATCGTCCTTTTGTACCAGACCCTGTTCTTCCTCTTCGGCATGGGCGGGGCGACCCTGGTGGCCATCGCCAAGGGCCAGCGGGACGAGCACAAGGCCCATCTGATCTACACCCTGGGGGCCGGCATCGTCCTGGGGCTGTCCGTCCTCATCGTCATTTTGAGCCTGTTCTTCCTGGACGGGATGGTCGGCCTCATCTGCAACAACGCCGACCTCTTCGTCCCGGCCCGAACCTATTCCCGGGTGATCCTTATGGGCGCACCCTTCATGCTCTTCGTCCCGGCCATGGTGTACTTCATCCGGGTGGACGGCAAGCCCAGGCTTTCGGCCAACATCCTGCTGGTCGCCAACGTGGTCAACCTGATCATGGACCTGGTGTACATCAAGGTCTTCGGCATGGGCATCGACGGCGCGGCCCTGGCCACCGTCACCGGCTACGTGGTGGGCTTCGCCCTGGTCATCCAATACTGGCTTTCCAAGGACCGCACCCTGCGCCTGGTCCCCGTGAAGCGGGAGGACCTGCCCCTCATCCGGGAAATGGCCAACAGCGGCATGGCCGGCGCCGTCAACACCCTGCTCCTCACGGTGAAGACCCTCGTCGTCAACCGCACCGTGCTGGCCGTGGGCGGTGCCGACGGCATGGCGGTGTTCGCCGTGTGCAACTTCGCCATCTCCTTCGTGTCCATGTTCAACTCCGGCGCCGCCGACACCATGGTGCCCCTGGTGGGCATGCTCTACGGGGAGCAGGACTGGCAGGGCATCCGCTTCGCCCTCAAACGGACCTACACCTTCGTCCTCGCCGCCTCGTTTTTGTCCGTCGCCCTGCTGGCCGGCCTGCCGGTGCCCATCCTCGGCCTGTTCAGCGTCACCGACCCGGTCCAGGTGGCCCTGGGGATCCCGGCCCTGCGCATCTTTTCCTTCAGCCTCATCGGCGTCGGCCTGTCCTACAGCACCATGTACTACCTGCAGACCCTCAAGCACCGCAACCTGTCGGTGACGATCTCCCTGCTCCGGGGGTTCGTGGTGATCATCCCCCTGGTCCTGATCCTCTCCAGCCGCTTCGGACTGCCCGGCATCTGGTGGGCCTACACCCTGTCCGAAGCCCTGACGATCCTCATCACCCTGGGGCTCTGCGCCATCACCCTGCGGCGGTCCGGCGGCCGCTACACCAGCCTCTTCCTCTTTGAGGACCCGTCGGAGGAAGCGGTGTACGACGTCACCGTCCGCGGTCAGGCCCAAGACGCGGTGTCCATCTCCGACAACCTGATCGCCTTCGGCCAGGAGTCGGGGCTGACGGCCACCCAGGCCAGCCTGGTGGGCCTGATGGCCGAGGAGGCGGTGGTGCGCATCGCCCGGTACAACGGCGGAAGTGCCCCCCTGGACATCGACGTCCTCTGCCGCATCCTGGACGACGACATCCTCCTGAGCCTGCGGGACGACGGCAAGCCCTTTGACGCCGTCACCGCCCAAAATATGGAAACGGCCGGCGACGCCTTTGACAACATCACCGTCATGCGGCGCATCGCCAAACAAGTTGATTATGTCCGGACCCTGGGTCTCAACAACACCGTGGTCCTCCTGGACAGAAAGGAATCCCCATGAACATGAAATTTTTCTTCTACAGCTACAAAACCATCCGCAAAACCGAGGACATGGCCGCCGAGGTGCGCCAGGTCATCGACGCCACCAAACAGTACGACCGCAGCGAGACGATGATGTACTTCCTCCTCCTGCCCGCCACCGCCCTGGAGGGCGTGATGAACAGCGTGGACCGCCACTTTGTAAAGATTGCCGCCCAAAACGCCGTCACTGGAGAACGCGGCGATGTCACCGGCGAAATCTCCCTGGACCGCCTGAAGGCCCTGGGGGTGGACATGGTCCGGGTGGGCGCCCTGGACCGGCGGCTGGCCCTGGGTGAAAGCGGCGACCTCACCGTCCAAAACAACCTGGCCGCACTGGATCTGGGCCTGAAGAGCCTGGTCTGCGCGGGGGAAACCCGGGAACAGCGTGACGATGGCCAGGCCGGCAGCGTACTGGCAGCCCAGATTGGGCCAGCCTTTGCCGACATCCCCGAGTCCGCCATCTACCGCACCGCCGTCATGTACCAGCCCGCCTGGTCCCTCACTGAAAACGCCGATGCCGAGGACCTGCGCTACCTGGAAAGCCAGGTCGGCGCCATCCGCGCTACCCTGGAAAAGGTCCAGCCCGGCCTGCCCGAGCCCCTGCCGGTGATTTACGGCGGCCGCCTGGCCGGGGACGATGCCCTCCGGCTCCTGCGGGACGATACCCTGGATGGTCTTTTTGTGGAAGACGATGTCTGGGATGTCAAATCCTTCATCCGGATAATAACTGAAACCATGCAGTGAGCCGGCGCCGGAATCGGACCGTTATGTCTTCTCACCCCATTGACATTTCATCCATCCTGAGTTATAGTTAAGTTATGAAAATAGCTTGGGATGATTCTGAGATTTCCCAGGTTGTTTTTCCCTCCATAATAAAAAGGGCTGCCGCATGGCAGCCCTTTTTTATTTTTCTTCCCGAATCATTTTAATTCTTTTCTCCTCAATTGACACGGAACTGAATGGCTTCCAGCCGCAGACTCCGGCCAGTGGTGCCGCCGGTGACCGCTGTTTCCTGAGCCGTCCCCACATCGATCCAGTCGCTCCAGCCCAGGTTCTGGATGTGGACCCGGTACTGATAACGGACGCTGGCCGCTTCGTTTCCCGTCGCCCAGATGCGGACGGCTTCCATGCGCAGGCCCTGGCCGGTGGTCCCCGCCTGCTGGCCCTCCGCCACCGGATCCATCCATCCGGCATTCTGCACGTGGGCCTGGTAATGGAAGTCGATGCCTGCATTGTCGTCCTTGAGCTTAAGGGCTTCGCCGCGGAGGGCCTGGCCCGTCGTTCCGGCCATGGCCGTGGCGTCCGTCACGCTCTTCCAGCCCTGGCTCCAGCCGTAATTCTGGCCATGAATCAAATACTGGAGGGAGGGTGCCGCCGTCTTGGCAAAGGTCGCCGCGATGGTGTGGTCCGCCGCCACAGCTTCAAAGGTGTAGCTGGCCGGTACGCCGATGCTGAACCCGTCCACCGCCACGTCCTCAAGGCGGTACCCCGCCGCCGGGGTGATGGTGAAGCTTTGGCTTGCGCCCTTTTCCACGGCGACCGCCCCGCTGGGGTCGATGGTGCCGCCATCCCCGGCAGTGGCCGTGATGGTGAATTTCGCCTTTTCAAAGGTCGCTTCGATGGTGTGGCTGGCCGTCACCCCGGTGAAAGTATAGGTGTTGTCCTTCAGTGCCGCCTTGACGGAGGTGCCGTCCACCAGCACGTCGGCAATGGCATAGCCCTCGTCGGGCTTGATGGTCACGGTCAGGCTCCCGCCTTCCGCCACGCTCCGGGCCGCCGCCGGATCGATGGTGCCGCCGGTACCGGCTTTGGGTGTGATGGTGTAGTAGGTGATGGCCGGGGTGGGGTTGGCCACGGTCACCGGAATGGTGTTGTTTGGGAACTCTTTGCCCCTGTATGTCAGGTAGACCGCCCGATCACCGTATTGAAAGACCTGCCGTTGACCTTCAATGAAATAGTTCACCCCTTCCCAGTAATTGCTGCTGTCACTGACTGCTATCGTTCCGTCCGCATAGGTCCTGGTGATGACACCACCCGTGGGTTCAAAATACTCACCTGCCTGATAGCTTGTCTTTGTCGGCAGGGGTTTGATGACGATTGATGTGATTTCATCCTCCGCCAGAACCAATTGAGTTTTGTTTTCTGCCCCTTCGGCCGTCTGATAGGCAATGGAAAAATGGTCGTGTTCACTGGCAAATTTGTCTTTCACTGCTTCCGAAAGCTCATCCTTGGGATCTGTCCCTGATTGGATGACCGGTACGGACGCGGAGGCAGTATCGTTGCCATAGCATGCCAGACTGTCCACACCGATGGGGGAGCTTGCATCCACATCATTATTCGCCAGGACGATCTGACAATTCTTATACAGCACGATATTGCTGTCAGTACTAGTTTCATCAGTTTCACTCGCCTTTGCCACATTACCCTTTATTTTCAGGGGGCCCATATTTTTCAGCGTAATATTTTTGGATGCATAGATCCCCCCGCCGTAACTGTAATAACCTTCTGTTTCGGGAAAAACGGCATTGCCGGTGATGCTCCCGCCTTCAATGGTCAGGTTTCCGGAATTGTCATATATTCCGCCGCCGTAAACCGCTTCGCAATTTTGAATGGCGATTTTTCCGCTCAATATCACAGCGTGCACAGTACTCCCAGTACTGGCTTTCCCGTTGTAAATTCCACCGCCATATGTGCTTTGGCAGTTCTCGATGGAACCCTCGCTCATGGTCACCGTTGCACCGCCTTCGTTATAGCAGCCGCCGCCATATTTGCTTATGCAGTCCTTGATGGAACCCCCGCACATGGTAAACGTTGATTCGTCATCGTTATAGCAGCCGCCACCGGAATTTTGCACCTCACAGTCTGTAATGCTGCCACCATTCATATTGAAAGTGCCATAATTCAGGACGCCGCCGCCAAAACTCTTTTTCTCCGGAGCCGCCTTGCAGTTTTTTATGGCGGATCCAGCCGCCATGATCAAATTCCCACGATTGACAATGCCCACGCCCTGGATTTCTTCACCACTTGATGTGGAAATGCCTCTCGTCTGATAAGCGTTTTGCAGGGTTGCCTTGTCATTCAATTTTAGGGTTGAATTCAAATACACATCGAAGAGGGCTTGATTCGCCTGGACTTCCGTGTTTCCATCCAGGGTGATGTTCTCCAATGTGACCGAGCTGGCGTCTGACAATACCCACTGGGCTAAAGCGGACTGCCGCTTGATCACGTAAGGGGTTGACGCTTCTTTATCACTTCTAATGGTCAAATTTGTAATCCTCCAAAATTTGTGGAATGGCATCTCACAATCCTTTAAAACGATGATTGTATCACCGGATTTTGCTTCACCCAATGCAGCCGCCAATGACTTGGGCGTTCCGCTGTCCCCAATTTTTGCTTCATCATCGGACTGCCCATTTATTTCCTGTGTTTTTATTTCTTCCGTCTGAGGTTCTGTCACAAGGCTTTCTGAAATGTCGGCATCCTCCGACTGACGGCTGTCCGCTTCAATCTGTTTTTGCCTCATTTCCTGCCAGGCACGGTCCCCGCCAGCTCCATTCGTTCCCAACCCATTGCCGGCGGCCCAAACACCGGTCATGCCCGTCAGCAGCAGGCACACTGCGATAATCAATCCCCATCCAAACCTTCTTCCTGCGTTCATCTTTCTACCTCCCAATCATTCAAAAACCCTTTATTTGTCCGATATCCTTTTCATACTCTGAGTATATCGGGATTTAAAAAAATGTACAAGGGAGGTTGACGCTTTGTCAATGACAAATCTGTCAACCTTCTAGGCAGACAAAAGGATCATCCCTTATAATGAAAGCAGATTTAGATTGGAGGTGAAAACCATGACTTTTTCTGAAACCTTGAACCAGTGGATACGGACGCTGGATTGCTCCGGGCGGGACCTGGCTTCCGCGTCGGGCCTTTCTCCTTCCGTCATCAGCCGTTACCGCAAGGGCGACCGCCAGCCTGCCCCGAACAGTGAGTCCTTCGGCAAGCTTGTGGCCGGCCTGACCCATCTGTCCGGTCAGCAGGGCAAAAGCGAATGGACCCCTGAAATCATCCGCGAGTCCTTCCGTCTGGATCCGCCCACCTCTTCCATCAAGCTGGATATCCTGGTCAACAAATTCAACGCGCTGATCCCCCTCCTGGATATCAATACCACGGATCTGGCCCACGCCATCAATTTTGACCCGTCGTATATTTCCAAAATCCGCAGCCAGAAGCGGACTCCCGGCAATCCCGCTGTTTTTGCTGACGCGGTGGCCCATTTCATCGTCCAGACCTATAAGGGAAAGGGGCTGGAGGAAGCCATGGCCGGCCTGGTGATTGGAGATGATTCCCTGCCCGCTGACGATGCCAAATTGGAACGGGTCCTGGTGGCCTGGCTCCTCTCACCGGACCCCATCGCCGACGATATCAACCAGGACATGCTGATTTTTCTGGAAAAGCTTCAGGCCTTCGACATCAACGAATACATACGGGCCATCCATTACGATGAAATCCAGATGCCGCCGGAGCTGCCGGACTTCCCCCAGACCCGCCTTTACCACGGCATTCCCGCCATGCGCCAGGGCGAGCTGGATTTTCTGATGGCCACTGCCACCGCTAGTTCCATGGAAGCTGTGCGCATGTGCTGCGACATGCCCATGTACGACATGGCGGAGGACATGGGCTTCAACAAGAAATGGGTTGGGGGCATCGCCTTAATGCTCAAGCGGGGCCTGCACCTGGACGTCATCCACAACATGTCCCGCTCCTTCAAAGAGATGATTTTGGGTATTGAAAGCTGGATTCCCCTGTACATGACGGGCCAGATCGCCCCCTTTTATTTCAAGAGCGCCCAGACACAGGTGTACGGCCACTTGAACTACGTGTCCGGAAGTGTGGCCCTGACCGGGGAATGTGTGAACGGCCACCACGACGACGGCCGGTATTACCTGACCCGGGAGCCGGAGGACCTGGCTTATTTCAAACGGAAAGTCGATCATATGCTGGAGCAGGCCTTTCCACTGATGGAGATCCACCGTAAAAGCAGTCAGAATCTCTTTCGGGCCTTCCTGGGGAATGACGCCAAAACCCCGGGCAGACGCCGGAATTTCCTGCCTGCCCCGCCTCTGTTCACTCTGTCAACGGATCTGCTCATGGACATGCTGGACGGACACCCCCTCTCGGACAAGGACCGGACCGCTATTTTTGATATTGCGGCGGAACAGCGCCGATGCGTGGAGATGATTCTGGAAAAGAACACGGTGGAGGACATCGTCAACCACCCGGCCCATGTGGATTTTTCCGTTTCCCCGGTGTACCTTTCCCTGGCGGACACCTTTTGCGAGCTGGAAATTCCCTATACCCCGGAGCAGTTCCGCCGTCACCTGGAGGAAACCCGGGCCTTTGCCGCCAGCCATCCCCACTATCATTTCAGGGTGGATGAACGCCGCGCCTTTTACAACCTGCCGATCCGATGCCACGAAAACAAATGGGCCATCATCTCCAAGAACCGGGCTCCCGCCATCCACCTGATTGTCCGCCAGCCCAACCTGCGGAACGCCCTGTACAACCTGGTGATGCCCGTGGTTGAGTGACCTTTCCCCCTCCAACCTGTATGGAGGGGATTTTTTACGCCGATTTATGATATAATGGTTTTATTATTTCCAAAAGGGAGGCGCTGACACCATGACCAACGGCGTAATGATGCAATATTTTGAATGGTACCTGCCCGCAGACCAGAGCCTGTGGCGCCAGGTGGCCGAGGACGCCATCCATCTGGCGGCCCGGGGGGTCACCGGCGTCTGGCTGCCCCCGGCCTACAAGGGCCAGGCCGGCGTGGACGACGTGGGCTACGGCGTGTACGACACCTACGATCTGGGTGAGTTTGACCAAAAGGGCTCCGTCGGGACCAAGTACGGTACCAAGGAAGAATACCTGGCCGCCATCCGAGCCCTCCAGGACGCCGGCATCCAGGTCTACGCCGACATCGTCCTCAACCACCGCATGGGGGCCGACAGCAAGGAAAAGGTGGCCGCCGTGGAAACAGCTCCCAATGACCGCACCGAGGCCATCTCCGACGAAAAGGACATCGAGGCCTGGACCCGCTTCACCTTCCCCGGCCGCCACGGCAAGTACTCGGAATTCATCTGGAGCGCCAGGGATTTTGACGGCGTGGACTGGGACGAACGGGCGGAAAAGGCCAGCATCTACAAATTCGCGGGGAGCGACTGGGATCAGGCGGTGGACAAGGAGAACAAGAACTACGACTACCTGATGGGGGCCGACGTGGCCTTCTCCAACCCCGAGGTGGTAGAGGAGCTGACCTGCTGGGGAGAATGGTACGTCGCCGTCACAAACGTGGACGGCTTCCGTCTGGACGCCGTCAAGCACATCGACTTCCACTTCTTCCCCTGGTGGCTGGGCTACATGCGGGAGAAATTCCACCGGGAATTCTTCGCCGTGGGGGAATACTGGAGCGCCAACCTGGAGGATTTAAAAACCTTCATGGAAACCACCCGCCACTGCATGTCCCTCTTTGACGTGCCCCTCCATTTCACCTTCCACCAGATCAGCCACAGCAACGGCCAGTTCGACATGCGCCATCTGCTGGACGGCTCCCTGGTGGCGGCCTTCCCCGACCAGGCGGTGACCTTTGTGGAAAACCACGACACACAGGCCGGCCAGGCCCTGGAAAGCGTGGTGGGAGACTGGTTCGACCCCATCGCCTACTCGGTGATCCTGCTCCGGCCCCAGGGCTACCCCTGCCTGTTCTACGGCGACTGGTACGGCGTGCCGGCCAAGGACAGCCCGGGCATCCGGGACGTGCTGGAAATCCTGCTGGAGGTGCGGAAGAACCGGGTGTACGGCACCCTCCACGATTACTTTGACCACGAGGACGTGGTGGGCTGGACCCTGGAGGGGGACGACGAGCACCCCGGCTCCGGCACCGCGGTCCTCATCACCGACGCCCTGGGAGGCGCCAAGTCCATGTACGTGGGCACCCGCCACGCCGGCCAGACCTTCACCAACCGCCTGGCGGCCTTCGCCAGCGAGCCTTCCGTCCCTGCCCCCGCACCCCCCGCCGGCGGCGATGAAGCCTCCGCGGAGGAATCATCGGCTCCCCCGGCTCCGCCCTCTCCAAGGGAGGACGTGGTCATCGGCGACGACGGCTTCGGCCTGTTTTCCGTGGGAGACGGCAGCGTGTCCGTTTGGGTCCCTGCCGCCGCCATGAACGCTGATATGAAGCCTCTGCCGGACCAGAAAACGGGTAGGGATTCCGGTGTGCTGCTGGGGGATGAGGTGGTGTTCCCCGACGCAGAGGACGATGTTCCCGGCGAGGCGCCTTCCGCCCCCGGAAACGGCGATCCCGCCACCGGTGAAGCCGCCCCCGAAGGAGGAACTCCATGAACCGCATCCTGATTGTGGAAGACGACCTGACCATCGCCCACGGGGTGGCGGACCACCTGTCCCGCTGGGGCTACGACTGCTGTGTGGCCCCGGATTTTTCCGACATCATGGCAACCTTTGAGAAGGTCCGGCCTCAGCTGGTCATCCTGGACATCACCCTGCCCTTTTTCAACGGCTACCACTGGTGCCAGTCCATCCGCCGGGTGTCCAACGTGCCCATCCTGTTTTTGTCCTCCTCGGCGGACAACATGAACATCGTCATGGCCGTGGACATGGGGGGCGATGATTTCATCGCCAAGCCCTTTGACCTGGACGTGCTCACTGCCAAAATCGGCGCCCTGATCCGCCGCTGCTACGACCTGTCCCCAGAGCCCCCGGCCCTGTCCGTCCGGGGGGCAGTGCTGGACACCGACGCCATCACCCTGTGCTACCGGGACGCCCGGCTGGAGCTGACCAAAAATGAATACCGGATCCTCCAGGTGCTCATGGAGCGGGCGGGCCAGGTGGTGGGCCGGGATACCCTGATGGAAAAGCTCTGGGAAACCGACGTGTACATCGACGACAACACCCTGACCGTCAACGTGGGACGGCTGCGCAAGCGGCTGGAATCCATCGGCCTCGGGGATTTCATCCAGACCAAGCGGGGCATGGGCTACCTGATTGCCCGGGAGGATTCCGCCGGTTCCGCCCCGGATAAAGCGGATGAACCGGGAGGCGGCGATGGCTGAACCGCGACAGGCTCCCTTAAGGGGACAGAACATCAACCCAAGCGAACCTCCTGACCGGCAGGCCGGCGGTTCCCACCGCACAGGCCCCTCCGTTTTTTCCTCCTGGCTCCGCTCCCAGGGGCGGCCGCTGGCAGCCCTGGCGGCGGCCGCTCTCCTCGCCGGACTGCTGTGCAGCCTTTACCGGCTGCCGCCGGAGCCCTTCTGGTACGGCCTGGCCCTGTGCGGGATGATCTTTGCCGTGTCGGGATGGCTGGACTTCCGCCGGTTCAGGGCCCGGCTGGACGGTCTGACCCGCCTCGCCCGCCAGGAGGACGACCTCCCCGGCTCCCTGACCGGCGCCGTTGAAGGCGGCCAGCTCCCGCCGTCCCGGGACGGGGCGGACGCCGCCGGTGACGCCCTCATCCGGCGGCTGGCCCGGGAAAACCGTGAGCTGCGGGAAGCCAACCGCCTCCACGATAAGGAATTGAGTGACGCCATCACCCTGTGGACCCACCAGATCAAAACCCCCATCGCCGCGGCCAGGCTCCTGCTCCAGGCAGACGGAAAGCCCGGGGCCGGTGCGCCGGAACAATCCCTGAGCCCCGACACGTCTTCGGAGCTGACGGAGCAGCTCTTCCGCATCGAAAACTACGCCAACATGGCCCTCCAGGTGGTGCGGGTGGCCGACCAGCGAGACCTGGCCATCCACTGCCAGCCCATCGACCCCATCCTCCGCCGGGCCGTCCGGGAATACGCCGGCAGCTTCATCCGCCGGGGCATCGCCATGGACTACGCGCCCTGCCCCGGTGAGGCGGTGACCGACGGCAAATGGCTGGGCTTCGCCTTCGGCCAGGTCCTCTCCAACGCCCTCAAATACACCCCGCCCGGCGGCCGGGTCACCATCCGCTCCCGTTGGGACGGCGGCCCTTCCGGCCGCTCCCTGATCGTCACCATCGCCGACGACGGCATGGGCATCGATCCCGCCGACCTGCCCCGGATCTTTGAAAAGGGCTTTACGGGGTACAACGGCCGGGCCCAGACCAAGGCCACGGGCCTGGGCCTCTACCTGTGCCGGCAGATGATGGACGTCCTGGGCCACCGGCTGGCCATCACCTCCTCCCCGGGGACGGGGACGACGGTGGCCTTTACCCTGGACGCCGCCCCCAGGGCCTATGAATGAGAGGCTCCCTTACAAAAGTGTAAGCTTTCCGTAAGCCCGTCCGATGGCAGGTACCCGCCATCTGCCGTATACTTGATCCATCCTAACGAATCGAGGTACAATCACCATGGCCCTTCTCACTGTCCGCCATCTTAAAAAAAACTACACCACCCGCTTCGGCGCCGGTGCCGTCCAGGCCCTGCGGGACGTGGATTTCTCCGTGGAGGCCGGGGAATACCTGGCCATCATGGGGGAATCCGGCTCGGGCAAGACCACCCTGCTCAACATCCTGGCCACCCTGGACGCCCCCACCGGAGGGGATGTCATCCTGAACGGCCGGAACCTGGCCACCGTGTCCGAAGCGGAGCTGGCGGCCTTCCGCCGGGACAACCTGGGCTTCGTCTTCCAGGATTTCAACCTGCTGGACACCCTCTCCCTCCGGGACAACATCTACCTGCCCCTGGTCCTGGCCCGCCGGGATTACCGGGAGATGGCAGCCCGCCTCACCCCCATCGCCGGCCGGCTGGGCATCGGGGACCTGCTGGACAAATTTCCCTACGAGGTTTCCGGCGGCCAGAAACAGCGGGCCGCCGTGGCCCGGGCTTTGATCACCCACCCCCAGATTTTACTGGCTGACGAGCCCACCGGCGCCCTGGACTCCCGCTCTGCCGGTGAGCTTCTGCGGCTCTTTGACGCCATCCACGGCAGCGGCCAGACCCTGCTCATGGTCACCCACTCCGTCCAGGCCGCCAGCCACGCCGGCCGGGTCCTGTTCATCCGGGACGGCCGGATCTTCCACCAGCTTTACAGGGGCAGCCGGGACACCCAGTCCATGTTCGAGGCCATCTCCGACACCCTGACCGTCCTGTCCCGCAAGGCGCCGGAAGGGAGGGCGTGACATGGCTGTCCAAAGCTCCTCCTCCCTTTTTACCCGGCTGGCCTTCTCCGGCATCCGGCGCAACCGCGGGACCTATGCCCCTTATCTCATTGCCTGTGTCATGGCGGTGATGATGTTCTACACCATCGTTTCCCTGGGTGACAATCCCACCCTCCGCAGCATGGGCGGCGGGACCAATATGATCATCATCCTGAACTTCGGCACCTGGATACTGGCCCTGTTCTCCCTGATCTTCCTGTTTTATACCAACAGCTTCCTGATCAAACGGCGCAAGAAAGAATTCGGCCTGTTCACCATCCTGGGCATGGAGAAAAAGCACGTGGCCGCCATCCTGGCCCTGGAAACCCTGATGACCGGCGCCGGCGCCATCCTGCTGGGCCTGGCCCTGGGCATCCTGCTCAACAAGCTGCTCTTTTTAATCCTGCTGCGAATCATCCACTACGACATCCAGATGGGCTTTTCCGTCTCCCTTAAAGGCGTGGGACTCACCGCCGCACTTTTTGCCGGGATCTTCCTGCTGAACCTGCTCTTCAACACGGTGCAGATCGGACGCTCCAAACCGGTGGAGCTCCTCCACAGCGACTCCGCCGGAGAACGGGAACCCCGGACCCGGAAGCTGCTGGCCATCGCCGGGTTCATCGCCCTGGCCGCGGGCTACATTCTGGCCATGACTGTGGAACGGCCTCTGGACGCCCTGACCCTGTTTTTCATCGCCGTCATCCTGGTGATCATCGGCACCTACCTGCTTTTTGCCGCGGGCAGCATCGCCGTGCTCAAGCAGCTTAAGAAGCGCAAGGCTTATTATTACAAGCCCACCCACTTCATCTCCGTTTCCGGGATGATTTACCGCATGAAGCAGAACGCCGTGGGGCTGGCCAACATCTGCATCCTGTCCACCATGGTGCTGGTGGTCCTGTCCACCACTGTTTCCCTGTATCTGGGAGTGGACAGCATCATGGGCTATCTGTTCCCCACGGATATGAGCATGGTCTACAACGACACCGCCTTTTACGGCGACCGCACCGGCATCTCCGACCGGGTGGCCCAGGCCGTCAGCGGCCAGGGGCTGGCCCTGTCCGGCTACAAGGCCTACGACGAGCTGAATATCGGCACCGTCCGCCGGGGTGACATTTACGACTTCCACACCGGCAACCGGGATTACAAAACGGCCAATGAGCTCTGCATGGTGTCCGTCATCACTGCCGAAGACTACGCCCGCTGCACCGGGCAGACCTTGACCCTTGCCGACAACCAGGTGCGGGCAGGCGGCAACCTCTTCACCCCGGGGACCTTCCTTCATTTTCTGGGCGAGGACTACACCGTCACCGGCGGCGCTGCGGACTTTCCTTCCATGGAGAGCACCTACGACAAAAGCTTCGGGCTGGAATGCCTGAACCTGGTGGTGGCCGACCGGGAGGTCCTGGGACGCATCGCCGCCAAACAGCAATCGGCCTACGGCGAAGCGGCCAGCCCTCTGACGTACCACATCGTCTTTGATTTGAACGGCACAGCGGCACAGAAAATCGCCTGCGGCGAGGCGCTGGACACCCCGGCGGTGTTGAACGGGCCGTCCCAGGCCGATCCGCAGGCCATCGTCTCCGCCGACCAGCTGGCCCTCCCCGGCGACAGCGGCACCTGGGACGTCCGCAGCCGCCAGGCCCAGTACACGTCCTTTTACTACACCTACGGGGGCATCCTGTTCCTTGGCATCCTGCTGGGGATCATCTTCCTCATGACCACGGTGCTCATCATCTACTACAAACAGGTCAGCGAGGGCTACGACGACCGGGAGCGCTTCGTCATCATGCAGAACGTGGGCATGGGGGCGGCGGAGGTTCGGCGGGCCATCCGCTCCCAGGTGCTCATGGTATTTTTCCTGCCCCTGTTGGCCGCGGCCTGCCACGTGGCCTTCGCCTTCCCCATGATCACCAAGCTGCTGGCTCTGTTCAGCCTCCAGGACATGGGGCTGTTCACCCGCTGTACCGCCGGCGTCTTCATCCTTTTCGCCGCGTTCTACGCGCTGGTGTATGGGGTCACAGCCAGAACCTACTACAAAATCGTGACGTAAAAAAGGGGCTTTGCCAGCGCAAAGCCCCTCTTTTATTAATCGTCGTATTCAATTTTAAAATAATCCAGGTACGCTTTGAAACGGTCCTGGGCCGCCCGGCAGGTTTCCACCAAGTAACCCCGCTGTTTCGGCCATTCACCCAAACCCCGGTAATAATAAAATTTCAAGTCCTCGGTGATGATAAAAGGCGTCCAATTGTTTTTCAGGCATTCCTTGAACAGGATCAGCCGCCCCACCCGGCCGTTGCCGTCCTGAAAGGGGTGGATCCGTTCGAATTCATAGTGGAAGGTCACCAGATCCTCAAAGGTTTTATTTTGCCAACGGTTGTAGTTTTTTATCAAAGCATCCATCCGTTCCGGCACCTCCGGCGGGTCCGTGGTCGCCATGCCGCCGACCTCATTGGGATATCGCTTGTAGTCCCCCACGGCGAACCAGTCCTTCCTGGAATCACTGGTCCCGTTTTTGAGGATGCCCTGCAGTTCCTTGATGAGCCCGGTGCTCAAATCGGACTCCGCTTGATCGATCACCCGGTCGATGCATCGGAAATGGTTGGCCGTCTCCACCACATCGTCCACCCGGACCGACTCCCCTTCAAAGGAAAGGGTGTTGGTCTCGTAGATATAGCGGGTCTGCTCGTGGGACAGGCGGCTGCCTTCCATATGATTGGAATTGTAGGTCAGTTCAATCTGGACCTTGTGGTAAATGCCGCCGGACACGCCGGCTGCCTTTTCCGCCTTCAGAACGGCCAGCAGCTCCCGGGGTTCGGCCGTCTTTTCCTTTTCCCGTTCAACTCCCGCCATGGCATCAATCATCCAGCCATCCGCCCATCAGGGCGTTGATGATCCCCAGGACGATGGACGCGAAAAAGGCCGTCCAAAAGCCATCCATCCAGGCGCCGGGCACCAGGCTGAAGGCCAGCATGAGCACAAGGGCGTTGACCACCAGGGAGAACAGGCCCAGGGTCAGGATGGTCACCGGGATGGACAACACCTGCAACAGGGGCCGCAGGGTCCGGTTCAGCACGGCGATGACCAGGGCCGTCACGACCAGGGTTGCCGTACTGCTGAAGGCAATCCCCGCAAACAGCTTGTCGATGATGAGCAGGGAGACCACGTTGATGACCCAAATGCTTAAAAATCTTCCGAAATTTCCCATGGCATTTCCTCCATTTCTATTTTCATTTTAAAGGGCCGATGCCCTTGGGCCTAGTATAGCAGAGCCGACCCTTAATTTACCTTTGGACGCCCTTCACGCCTCATTGATCCAGCAGCCCCTGGAATCCCTGGGTCCGGAATATTTCCTTGTAATACCCCAGCTCCGTAGCGATGGAGGCATCCAGCATGCGCATCCCCAGGACTTCCACCGGGGCCCTGTCGTCGGTCATGACCTGCTTTCCCGGAGTGAAGGCTGTAAGCCGGGCCGACACCGTGTCCATGAGGCTGGCCAGATTCGGGGAGGACGACGCGGCATTGCCGGTGCCCAGCGCCTGCTCCAGGTTGACCCCATCGGCGGCAAAGACCTCCCGGTTGCCGCTGCCCCCCACGTCCACCGTGGCCACAGAGGAAAAGACACTGCCGATGGTATCGCACAGGGCGGTGTTGATACCGTCCTCGCCGTCGGCGGTCATGTTCAGGTTGACCACCATGACGCCGCCGGGTTTCAGGTGGGATTTGGCCAGGGTGAAGAACTCCCGGGACGCCATCTGGAAGGGGATGGTGATGTCCCGGTAGGCGTCCACCAGAATCACATCGTATTGGGTGCCGGTATTCTGCAGGAAGGTGCGGCCGTCGTAGGTCGTGACCTTTTCCGAGGCGGGCAGGTCGAAATAGGTCCGGGCCAAGTCCGTAATCCTGCCGTCAATCTCCACCCCTTCCACCCTGGCTTTGGGAAAGTACTTCCCGCACTGGGTGGCGTAGGTCCCGGTGCCATTGCCCAGGATCAGGATGTCCGCGTCACTTTTGCCCGCCACCCCCGCCATCACCGGGGCGGCCAGGGCGTAGTCGTAGTACATGCCCGTCAGGCCGTCCTGCTTCATCTTGATGGACTGGACGCCGAAGAGCACGTTGGTGGACAGCACCGTGCTGTCGGAATAATCCTTCACCTGGAGGTAATTGTAAATGGATTCCCCCTCGTAGGCCAGGTTTGTTTCCCAAAAGGCCGCGCTGCCCGATTGGCCCAGCACGCTGCACAGCGTAAAGGCGATGACGGCGACGGTGCAGATCTTTCTCCCGGTCCTGCCGCTCAGAAAGTAGATCAGGCCCAACACCAGCAGGATACCCGAGAAAATCAGGAAGGTGATGGCCGTCCCCACAGCGGGGATGGTGACGAAGGTCGGCAGGAAGGTGCCGATGATGCTGCCCACGGTGTTGCAGGCCCCCAGGGTCCCCACCACGCTGCCGCTTTCATCCAGGGAGGCCACCGAGTACTTGACCAGGGACGGCGTCACCGTCCCCAGCAGGAACAGCGGGTACACAAAGAGGATGCCGCAGGACAGGAAGGCCGCGATGACCAGAAAGTTGGTGCTCACCGTCAGCACCAGGGCCCCGCCCACCAGCAGGATGATGTATTTGCCCACCACGGGGATGGCGGCGATCCACACCGCGGCGATGAGGATGCGCCGGTACAGCTTGTCCGGATCCGGGTCCCGGTCCGCGGCCCGTCCGCCCCAGTAATTGCCCAGGGACAGGGCGATCATGATGGTGCCGATGATGATGGTCCACACGATCTGGGACGAGCTGAAATAAGGCGCCAGCAGCCGGCTGGCCCCCAGCTCCACCGCCATCACCGACATGCCGGCAAAAAACTCCGTCAGGTACAGGTAGGTCTTGTTTTTTAAAATGGGCTTCTCCGATCGGGCTGTCATGGCATTTTTTACCTTTCATTTTTCGCTTTTGTTTTATTATATAATCATAACCGCTGAAGTCCCCTCCAAGTCAAGCTTTTTTTAATAAATCCTGCAATTTCCAGACAATTTTTCCGGCCGCGCTAATCTTTTTTGACAGCCTTCGCCGTCCATGCTATCATCAGGAAAAGAGGTAACGTCATGAACACATTCGATACATTCCAAATCATCCCGTCCATCCGCCGTCTCGGCGACCTGGACTACGCCCTGCGCAGCCGGCGGGACATCATCCTGCTCACCGAAGCGGACATCGCCAACTTAAAACCCCTGGTCGCCCGGGTCCATCACAGCGGCAAGCAGGCCTGGGTCAATCTGGAGCTGCTGGGCGGCTTCGGCCGGGACTCCACCGGTATCAAGCTGCTGAAGAATTATTACCAGGTGGACGGCGTCATGTCCATCGACAGCGGGCGGCTGGGCATGGCCCGCCGGGCCGGCCTGTTCACCGTCCAGCGGTTTTTAATCAGCGACTCCCGGGCCTACGACACCAGCCTGCGGCTCCTCCAGTCCAACCACACCGACGCCGCGGAAATATTGCCAGCCATGGTAGCCCTGGACATCCTGCCCGATCTGCGCCGCACCACCGCCATCCCCCTGCTGGCCGGGGGCTTCATCCGCAGGGCGGAGGAGGTCACCGCCATCCAAAGCGCGGGCTTTGAAGGCCTGACAGTGAGCAAAAGCGCGCTTTACAATTGAAAATCATCATAAGATGAAAATTAAATCCTGTTATTTTCAATCTTGACAGCCTTTACCCATCGTGCTAAACTAAAAATAGAAAAACAAAATACCTTCTGAATTTTTTTCAGGTAAACGGGAGTGTTCATTGGTGAGTCCTGTTTAATAAGCGCAGTTTTTGAGAGAAATCTGCGTTTGTTAGACAGGACTTTATTTTTTTAAGGAGGGAATATTATGGGTCGATATTTGATTGGTTTGGACAACGGGGGGACCATGAGCAAGGCTGCCCTGTACGATCTGGAAGGCAAGGAAATCGCGGTGGTCAGCCGGAAGACGGAGCTGCTCCAGCCCCAGCCGGGCTTCACCGAAAGGGACTGCGGGGAAATGTGGGCCGCCAACGTGGGCGCCATCCGCTCGGTGATGGAACACGCCGGCGTCTCTGGGAACGAGGTGGTCGGACTGGCCGCCACCGGCCATGGCAACGGCGTCTACCTCATCAAGGAAGACGGCACCCAGGCCTACAACGGCATCATCTCCACCGATTCCCGGGGAAAGGAATTCGCCATCCAGTGGAAGCAGGACGGCACCTTTGAAAAAATCCTGCCACGGACCATGCAGTCCTGCTGGGAAGGCCAGCCCACCACCATCCTGCGCTGGTTCATGAAGTATAAACCGGAGGTCCTCGAGGACACCCGCTGGATCTTCATGTGCAAGGACTTCATCCGCTTCAAGCTCACTGGCGAAGCCTACGCTGAAATCACCGACTACTCGGGCTCCAGCCTGATGAACGTCCGGGACGTGTGCTTCGACAAGGACCTGCTGGCCGACATGGGGCTGGACAGCCTCTTCGACAAGCTGCCGCCCCTCAAATACTCCGGGGAAATCTGCGGCTACGTGACCGAGGAAGCCGCGGCCCTCACAGGCCTCAAGGCCGGCACCCCTGTGGCCGGCGGCAGCATGGACATCCACGCCTCCGCCATGGCCGTGGGCATTACCGACGAAGACGCCATGTGCGTGGTGGCCGGTACCTGGAGCATCAACGAGTACATCAGCAGGAAGCCCGTGGTGGACAAGGATCTGTTCATGACCTCCATCTACACCATGCCCGGCTACTGGATGACCCTGGAGGGCAGCCCCACCTCGGCCAGCAACCTGGAATGGTTCCTGACGGAAATCCTCAAGGACGTGGATCTCCACGGACAGGACATTTACGAATTTTCCAATAAATCCGTGGAAAAGATCGGCGACAAGGACTGCGGCCTGATCTTCCTGCCCTTCCTCTTCGGCAGCAACGTCAACATCAACGCCAAGGGCGCCTTCATCGGCCTCCAGTCCTGGCACACCCGGGGCAACATGCTCCGCGCCGTGTACGAGGGCATTGTGTTCAGCCACAAGTACCACATCGAAAAGCTGCTCAAATACCGGAAGGAGCCTTCGGTGATCCGCATGGCCGGCGGCGTGGCCAAGTCCAAAATCTGGGTGCAGATGTTCGCCGACATCCTCCAGTTCCCCATCGAAGTGGCGCGCAGCCAGGAACTGGGTGCCCTGGGCTCCGCCATCAGCGCCGGCGTGGCCACCGGGGTCTTCGAATCCTTTGAAAAGGCGTCGGAAGCCATGGTGGACATCCAGTACACCGCCGGCCCCAACCTGGACAAGGCGGCCCTGTACGAAGGTAAGTACGCCCGGTACAAGAAAGTCATCGAAGCCCTTGACGGCGTCTGGGCTGAATGGTAAGGCACACCTAATAAACGGGACAGACCGCGCACTTTACTGGTCGGATGTCCCCGGATATTTATACATCCCAATAGTCAGCACCGCGGACAGGAAAGCACTGTTCGCGGTGATTCCTCTGATGATGTATAAGTATCCACGGACACCCGACGCGGACCTTCTGTTGGGTCTGTCCTGAAACTTTATCGGATTCTAATTTGGCTTTATTAGCTTAAACACAATAAAAAGGAACTTGACACATGGATCTAAAACTAAAAGGTAAAAAAGCAATCATCACCGGCGCCTCCCGGGGCGTCGGCCGGGCAATCGCCCTGGGACTGGCCGCCGAAGGGGTGGATCTGGTCCTGGGATCGACCCGGCTGGAAGGGGTGGAGGCCGTCGCGGCGGAAGCCCGGGAGCTGGGTGTCGCCGCCACAGCCATCGCTGTGGACGTGGGTGACGCTAAGGATGTCCGCCGTTTCATGGAAGCCGCCCACCGGGCACTGGGACGGATGGACATCCTGGTCAACGACGCGGGCATCTTCCTCCAGGGCTGGTGCCAGGACATCCCATTGGAAGACTGGCAGCGCACCCTGGACGTAAATCTCACCGGCGCCTTCCTGACCTCCCAGTCCTTCGCCCGGGCCAACCTGGCGGCGGGACGGCCTGGAAAGATCATCAACATCAATTCCCAGGCGGCCTTCCACGGCTCCACCACCGGCCACGTCCATTACGCGGCCAGCAAAGCGGCCATGACCGCCATGACCGTCTCCATGGCCCGGGAACTCTCCCCCCAGGGTATCACCGTCAACGGCGTGGCCCTGGGCATCGTGGAAACCGACATGGTCCGTCAGGGCATTGAGGACCGCCCCGGCTACTACGAAAGCCGCATCCCCATCGGCCGCGTCGCCAAGCCCGAAGAAATCGCCGGCATCGTCGTCTTCCTGGCCTCCGCCCCCGCATCCTACATCACCGGCGCCACCATCGACGCAACCGGCGGAATGCTGATGCGTTGACCATCGCGGTTGACTTTGACGGAGCCACAGGCGACAGGCAAAGGCACAGGGAGCCGCTAATGAGCGAACGAAAGTGAGCGAATGGCGACCGGTACCCGATGGTCCGCATGCGGTGCTATCTGATTGACTTGGTCAATCAGGATATAGCACCCATGCAAAGCACGTCCAAGAGGGCAAGCCAAAGGCGCAGTCCGATTGGCAACGGGCTACTGCAAGTGAAGAGCCTTTCTTCCACAAAGTGGAATAAAAAGAAAGGCGATGAACTTGTGCTCCACTAACAGCCATGCGCGGCAGGGAAATCTTGAAAGCTGTCAAAAGCTTGCTTTTGACAGTTTTCAGGATTCCCCTGCCGCATACGGCGCAGCCGTACATGAGCGAAGGAAGCGCAGCGACCGGAGCGAATGATGCATGGCACCCAAATGAAGCATCGCACAACTTTACAAATAATCTTCACCCAATTTTCCAAGGAGGAATCATGAACCAAAAACTATACGATGTCATCGTCATCGGCGGCGGCATCACTGGAACCGGCGTTATCCATGAGCTGGCCAAATACGACCTGGATATCGCCCTGCTTGAACGCAGCGTGGACATCGGGGTCGGTGCCACCAAGGGGAACGGCGGCGTCGTTCACCCGGGTTACGATCCCCATCCCGGCACCCAGAAGGCCAAGCTCAACCCCAAGGGCGCCCGTATGTATCCCCAGCTGGCCAAGGACCTGAACTTCGGCATCCGCCGCACCGGCACCCTGGTGGTGGCCTACAGCCAGGCCGACCTGAACAAGGTGGATGAGCTCCTGGACAACGCCCGGGTCAACGGCGTGGACCAGGTGGAAAGAATCGACGCGGAACAGCTCCGGAACCGGGAGCCCCACATCAGTCACGAGGCCCTGGGGGCGCTGCTGGCCCACACCACCACCATGATCGATCCCTTTGAAGTAGCCGTGGCCTTTGCGGAAAACGCCAGGATGAACGGCGCGGACATCTTAACCAGCCAGCCGGTGACGGGGATTTCCGCCGACGCCGACGATAACTTCACCATCACCACCCCCACGGACACCTTCCGCACCCGCTACATCGTGGACGCCGCCGGGGTCCATGCCGACGACGTGGCCGCCCTGGCAGGCCTCCACGAATACCGGGTCCAGGGCCGCCACGGCAACATCTGCGTGCTGGACCACAACAACCCCACGCCGACGGGCACCGTCATGTTCCCCTGCCCCAGTCCGGACACCAAGGGCATCGCCTTGATTCCCATGGTCCACGGCAACTGGATCATCGGCTCCACCGCCACCATGCGCGGGGATAAGGAGGACACCACCGGTGACGCCGAGGGCATCGCCGAGCTGCTGGAGGGCGCCCACAAGCTGATCCCGGATTTTGACGACCGCATCGTCATCCGCACTTATGCCGGCCAGCGGCCTGTGGCCCTGGACAACGGCAACGACTTCTGGATCCATCCGTCGGAAACCCTGCCACATTTCATCCACGCCGCGGGCATCCAGTCTCCCGGCGCCGCCACCTCGCCGGCCATCGCCGAATACGTACGGGATCTCCTGGCCAACGCGGGGCTGGACATGAAGGACCGCCCAGGCTACAACAAATACCGGCCGGCTCCTGTTGATTTCAGTGAATTGTCCACCGAACAGCAGGACGCTTTAATAAAAGGCAACCCGGCTTACGGCCGCATCGTCTGCCGGTGTGAAACCGTCACCGAGGGGGAAATCATCGCCGCCATCCACGAGACCATCGGTGCCAAAACCGTGGAGGGCGTCAAGCGCCGCACCCGGGCCGGCATGGGCCGCTGCCAAAGCGGATTCTGCCAGTTCAAGGTCATGCGCATCCTGGCCCGGGAGCTGGGCATTCCCGAATCGGAAGTGCTGTTTGAAGAAAAAGGCTCACCGGTCTTATTCGGGAAAATCAAGTAGGGAGGGAAGAACATGCAAATCGATTATTACGACGTCGTCGTCATCGGCGGCGGTCCGGCGGGGCTGGCTGCGGCCAAATCCGCCAGCGACAAGGGCGCTTCCGTGGTCATTCTGGAACGGAACGAAGAGCTGGGGGGTATCCTCAACCAGTGCATCCACAGCGGCTTCGGCCTCCACTATTTCAAGGAAGAGCTCACCGGACCGGAATACGCGGAACGCTTCATTAAAGAGGTGCAGGAAGCCAAGATCGACTACTTCCTCAACACCATGGTGCTGGATATCACACCGGACCGCCGGGTAACGGCCTTCAACGAAGACGGCACCATGATTCTGGAAGCGGGGGCTGTGGTCCTGGCCATGGGCTGCCGGGAACGGACCCGGGGCGCCATCAAGATTCCGGGCACCCGTCCCGCCGGTGTCTTTACCGCCGGCATCGCCCAGCGCTACGTCAACATGGAAAACATGCGTCCGGGCAACAAGGTCGTCATCCTGGGCTCCGGGGACATCGGCCTGATCATGGCCCGACGCCTGACCCTGGAGGGCATCCAGGTGGAAGGGGTGTACGAGCTCATGCCCTACCCCAACGGCCTGTACCGCAACATCGTCAACTGCCTGGAGGATTTTGACATTCCCCTGCACCTGTCCACCACGGTGACGAAGATCAACGGCATCAACCGGGTGGAATCGGTGGAGGTGGCCCAGGTGGACGCCCACTATCAGCCCATTGCCGGCACGGAACGCACCATCCCCTGTGACACCCTGCTCCTGTCCATCGGCCTGATCCCGGAAAACGAGCTGAGCCGGAAAGCCGGCGTGGCCCTGAGCGGTGTGACCAGCGGCCCAGTGGTCAACAACCTGCTGGAAACCTCGGTTCCGGGCATCTTTGCCTGCGGCAACGTGCTCCACGTCCACGACGTGGTGGACAACGTGACCCTGGAAGCCCTGGAAGCCGGGAAAAGCGCCGCGGCCTTTGCCAAACGCCACCGGGAAATCCCGGGCGCGCCCATGGAAATCCGGGCTGAAAAGCCTGTGCGCTACACCGTCCCGGCCGCCGTCAACCTGCCGGCCCGGGAGCCGGTCACCATCAAATTCCGGGTGGGAGCCCCCATTGAAAGCGGCCGGATCCTCATCCAAAGCGGGGATGCCGTCCTCTACGAAAGCCCCAGGGCCAAGGAGCTGGTGCCCAGCATCATGGAAAGCGTGACCCTGAAGCCGGAGGTCCTGGCGTCCGTCAGGGAACCCATCACCGTCACCGTCCGCGGGTAACCGTGGGATTTACGAAGGAGAATCATTATGAAAACCGTCAAAATGTGCTGTACGACCTGTCCCAACAGCTGCACCCTCACGGTGACCGCCGACGGGGATAAGGTCATCAGCGTGGAGGGAAATGGCTGCAAGCGGGGCATTCCCTTTGCGGAAAAGGAACTCACCGCCCCCGAGCGCATGCTCACCAGCACCGTGCTCATGACTGTGGACGGCACCAATAAGAACGTGCCGGTCCGGTCCGCCGTGCCCATGCCCCGGGTCAAAATGATGGACGCCATGGTCCAGATTCACAAGACCGTCCTGCGCCATCCCGTCGCCACCGGGGATGTGATCATTGCCAATGTGGCCGGCTGCGGGGTGGATATCATCGCCTCTAAAACGGTGAGCTGAGAAAAAACAGCCTTTGCTCAAAAGTTTCACGGACATTTCAAACCCGTGTCATATTTTTGACATATTTCTTTCCTATAATGGCATCATCAAATCAAGAGAGGAAAGAAAAACAATGAAACAAAAAACCATCGTTAAAATTATGATTGATGCCATCATGCTCATCCTGTTCGTCGCCATGCTCTTTTCCAATCAAACCGGCATGGTCTTCCATGAAGTCTTCGGCATGGTTCTGGGCGGCCTGGTTCTGGCCCACGTCCTCCTCAACCTCCAGTGGTTCGAAGGTGTGACCAGCCAATGGTCCAGCCGTTCGGCCAAAACCAAGGTTCAGTTCTTCATGGACATCGCCCTGATCGTGCTGACCTTCGCCATCATGGTATCCGGCGTTTTGATCTCCACAGTGCTCTTCCCGAACATCAGCGTCAGCAACCGCTTCCTGTTCGTCATGATCCACAAATGGGGATCCTACGCCGCCATGGCCGTCATCGCCGGCCACCTGGTGATGCATGCCCGTTACCTGGCTTCCGTCCTGCCGCGGATGTTCCGCAGCTCCAGCGCCAAGCCGGTGCGGCGGATTGCCTCTGCCACCATCGCCATCGTCTTCATCGCGGCCCTGGTTTACACCCAGATCAGCCCGGCCCTGGCCAGTGCGAGCCAGGCGGCCATCACCGCTGAAACCACGGTGACACCGACGGCTGAAACCACCGTGGAACCCACATCGCCGTCCACGACCATCGATGCCGGCAGCAGCAGCTCCACCGGTCAGAAGGAACAGACCACCGAGCCCACCACGCCCACAGTGGAACAGGCCACACCGGCCCAGTCCTTAAGCAGTTACCTGAGCGGCCTGCACTGCACGGGCTGCGGCAAGCATTGCCCGCTGTCCGCTCCCCAATGCGGCCGGGGTGAAGCTCAGGCCCAGGAAGCCACCCAGGAATACAATACGACCTATGGCACCAGTGCCCAATAAGTTTTTACTCTCTGAAAAAAGAACCCATACCGTGCAGAAAAGACACTCTGCCGGTATGGGTTCTTTCAATTTTACTTTTCTTTCACCGCGATCCAAATCTCACAGGTATAATCGGGGTCGTCCGTTTTGTCCGATGGGTAGACCTCCAGCTCGATGCCATTGCAGTAGGCGTATCTGTCATTTTGCGGAAAAAATTCCGTCACGATCCGGGTGTAGGTTTCCACAAAGGCGTCGGGCATCTTCCCCCGGCTGGTGAACACCGCGTAGGTGTGGGCCGGGATCTCGACGATTTCCAGATCGTCATCGATTACCGGGCGGCCGTCGTATTCCACGCCGATGCCATAGGGGAAATGGTTGGCTTCCATCTCGGCGGAAAAGCAGATGCCGAGGAGCCCTTTTACCCTGGGGTTATCCGGAAAATACTGGCAGATTTTCTGGGTGGTCCCGTCGGCGTTGCATTCCCCCCAAAAGGCCGAAATATCAGTGGTCGCCGTGGTATCCGCCGGCTTGTCCACATTCTTTCTCCTGCCAATGACCTTGAAGGCCTCCATCTTTTCAATCCTGTAATCCATCGTATTTCCTCCCGTTAATATGAGTTTCACAGACAGCCGGGAAAAGGACTTGACCGGCGCGCCCCGCCGGGCTTCGGTGGGGGTGACGCCGTGGAAGCGGGCAAAGGCCCGGGAAAAGCTTTCCGGGGTCTCGTAGCCGTACTTGAGGGCGATGTCGATCACCCTGTCACCGGTGCGGATCAGGTCCGAAGCCGCCAGGGACAGGCGCCGCATACGGATGTAATCCCCCAGGCTGAAGCCGCACAGGATGCTGAAGACCCGCTGAAAATGAAACGCCGACGAACAGGCCTCCTTCGCCACCGCTTCGTAATCAATGCTTTCCATCAGATGGGCCTCCGTATAATCGATGGCCCTCTGTATGCCGGTAATCCAGTCCATGTTCTTCCCTCCTGTTCTGTGATTGTATTATAGCAGGGAATGGGACGGATGTCCTGACATTTGATGCGGTGCGGTGTCAGCTCAGCCCAAAACAGCCGGAGCAGTTCCAAACCAACCTGCTCCGGCTGTCTGCCGTCAAATTTTCATCTTTCCCTGCCGCCCGCCATCTCCTGGCCACAAGCATCCCAGGCTCAAATCAGCGAATCGTCATTGACATGAACCGTCCCATGTACGCAAGGACCCGGCTGCAATTCCGGCCGGCCATTTCCAGAAAAACCCTGATGAATTTCATCTTACCACCGCCATCATGAGAATTAAATAAAACGCCACTTAACCTGTTGGAAGTGACGTCTTTGTCTGAAATTATTTTAGCACATTTTTCAAAATATGCAATTGTCTTTTTCTCTTTTTCATTTTGCCCAAAATCAATTCTTCAGACATCTCATTTTTCACCCCAGGGCCTGGCTTTTATGCGCCCGTCCTCATGGGTGATGGCATACCCCTGGAAGCCCGACGGATCCGCCCCGCTTGCTTCCAAAGCTTCCAAGACGCCGGCCCAGGGCTCCAGGCCGTCGGCCGGCAGATCCTCTGCCAGGGCGTAAAGCAGGGACGTCTTTCCACCGCCGCCGGTCAACGTAATAAAGTCCCCTGACTGGACATTCAGGGGACTTATCCGGTCGTCGAGCCGGCCGCCTTTCTGCGTTTTCTGCATGTGGGCGAATAACCTCCTACATCATGCTGCTGTTCTCATTTTCTTTTTTGATGGTCGACAGGTAACGGTAAATGGTGGGCACGGAAACACCCAGCACCTCCGCCACTTCCCAGATGGTCCCCTTGACCATGAAGGTCCCCATGTTCTGAAGTTTTTCCACCAGATCGATTTTTTCCTGGCGTCCCATTTTTGTCAAATCGCTGACGTGGCCTGGAATCACCCGGTGGATGTTGTTGGCCACCAGATCCCGGACGTCCATGTTGAAGGTTTCCTCCGATTCCCCGCCGGTCCGCGCACAGGACGGCGCGATGGCGATCAGGGAATCCAGAATATCCCTGGCGTCCATGAGCTTGCTGCAGTCCATGTTGATGCAAAGCATGCCGATGAGGTCGCCATCATCGTCCTTAATGAAATATGTCGCTGACCGGATGACTCCACCGGTTGGGGAAAGTCCCTTATAATTGACCCGGTAGGGCGCCTCCCTCCAGGATCCATCCCTCACCATGGCCAAGCCCAGATCCGTAATCGGCGCACCTACCTTGCGCCCGCTGATATAGCCGTTGCGGATCGCAATAACCGAATTATGCCAGTCCCTCATATCGTGAAGGACCACTTCCGTATCATCACCGAGATAATCCGCTAAAAAATCGACAAGGCTTTTGTAGGATTTCAGTTTATCTGACATTGAAATCACTTCCTTTTCTTTGATGCTTTAATTATCCCAGATTATTTTATTATGTGCAATAATAAATTCTTATACTTTTTCTACTTTTCAGGCATTTCTTTTACAGGAGCCCCTTCCTTGGGCAGAATGATGTTCAAAAAGATGGCGACAAAGGCCGCGACGACCACAGCGGAGCTGCCGAACAGGGAATTCATCCACGTTGGCAGGCCGGCCATTTCACCCTCCACCTGGGCGATAATGATCACAAGCTCATCGCCTTTCTTTTTATCCACTTCGTGGAAGAAAGGCTCTTCCCTTGCGTGCCCTCGGGTACCGGTCGCTATTCGTGTGCTTTCACACACTCATCATCAGCTTCCTCAGACTTTGCCTGTCGCGCTTCGCGCTCCGCCAAAGTCTACCGCGATGGCACCTTCCCGTCCCACACAATGTCCCTGTAATTGTCGGGATCCGTGTCCCCTTCTGTGGAGAAGAACAGGATCTGGGAATTTTCGTCCAGGCCGATGGCTTCTTTTAAATCAGCGTAATCCGGGTTGGTCATCACTGTGGCGATGAGGCCCATGCCGACGGCGCCGGATTCACCGGAAATCACCTGGGGATCGCCCTTGACCGGCGCTCCCAGCATGCGCATCCCCTTGGCTGACACCCAGTCGGGGCAGGATACGAAGACCGATGAATGGTTTTTGAGGATTTCAAAGGAAATGGTGTTGGGTTCGCCGCAGGCCAGACCGGCCATGATGGTGGCCAGGTCCCCGTCCACGTTGTGGGGGGTGCCGTCTGCCGCCGCGGCTGACTGGTAAAGGCAGTCCGCCGCCTGGGCTTCCATGATGACCGTCGTGGGACAGGCATCGGGGAACAGGTTGGCGAAAACACCCTGGACCGCTCCGGCCAGGGAACCGACGCCGGCCTGCACTAAGATGTGGGTCGGGCGGTCGATGCCCGCCGCTTTAAGCTGGGCCACCGCTTCCAGAGCCATGGTCCCGTAGCCCTGCATGATCCAGGCGGGGATTTCTTCGTAGCCTTTCCAGGCCGTATCCTGGACCACCACACCGTTTTCCGTCTTCTCTGCCGCCGCGGCCGCCATGCGGACACAGTCGTCGTAATTGACATCAGTGATGGTTGCCTGGGCATTTTCCTTGAGGATGTTGTCCAGACGGATCTGGCAGGTGCCCTTTGGCATGAAGACGACGGCTTTCTGTCCCAGCTTGTTGGCCGCCCACGCCACGCCGCGGCCATGGTTGCCGTCGGTGGCGGTGAAGAAGGTCGCCTGACCAAATTCGTCCTTTAATTTATCGGAGGTCAAGTAGTCGTAGTCAATTTCGGATACGTCCACACCCAGCTTCTGGGCGATGTACCTCGCCATGGCGAAGGAACCTCCCAGCACCTTGAAGGCGTTAAGTCCGAAACGGTAGGATTCGTCCTTTACGTGCAGGCTGCCAAGTCCCAGGTATTTGGCCATGCCGTCCAATCCCGCCAGCGGTGTTTCCGAATACTGGGGAAAGCTTTTGTGGAAAGTCCTGGCCTTTTCCACTTCCGGAATCGCCATCACGGCCAGTTCCTTATCGTCTGTTTTCGGCATCCCGTTGGATACCCATTTGATCTTGTCCATACTTAACTCCTCCTGTGTTAATTGTTCTTTGAATCGCTTTCGATGTAACTGTAAAGGGTGTATTTCGAGATATCGAAATACTGGGAAATCTTTTCGCTGGATTTGGTGATGAGCAAAGCGCCGGCGTCGTTGAGAAAATTGATGGCCCGCACCTTGTCGGGCTTGGTCATCAGCGCCACAGGCTTGCCCACCAGGCGCACCGCCTGTTCCAGTAAATCGTCCAGCAGGTCCGTCACGTTGGTGGGGATCTTTTCCGCCGGTCCCGATTCCTTGGCGCCGATCAGGGAAGACAATGCATTCTGTCCCAGGATCAGCCCGGTGATATCGTAGTTGATGGCGAAAATCGCGTCCACCTCGCCGTCAGCCCCTCTCATATAGAGGGTACTGGATTTGAGGACCTTGCCGTCTTTCGTCTCGGTGATGTAATTCAGATGGTCCTTTAACTTGTCCGGGTTCTTTTTCAGAGCCTCCAGCACCACGTGGGATGGTCCGTCCCCCAGGGCGCGTCCCGTCACATGGCCGTTCTCGATGGCCACAATGGTGCTGTCCCGATTGCTGCTCTTCAGATCGTGTATGACGACCTCACAGTTGCTGCCGAATTGGGTGGCTATCCCCCGGGCCAGCTGTGTTAATAAATCCAATCTGTTCTCATCCATCGTATCATCCTTCACATTCTTTTTTCGCGCAAACCAAACAAATTATTTGACAACCTAACAAATTATTTGGTATGCTCATATCATAGCACCCTATCCATGGCATTGCAAGTCTGTTTTGCAAAGAAATAATATTTTTTATTTCATTATAAGGGGTATTAAGAATAAATAATTAAAGAAATCCTTGCTTTTTGTGGGAAACCGTGATGCATTATGTTTAGTTAATGAATTTTTATTATTACATCTTTTGCTGTCTTTTTTCGCACAAAAGCACGCACACTCTTTTTTTCGCCAACCCCATACGTCCAATCGATTTGATAATAATGGATATCTTAAAGGAAACGGGAACCAGGATCGTCCACAATCCGGAATCCAACATGGGCGACGCCGTGGGATACCCGCCGGTACTCGAGCTCATGCGCCGCGGCCCCGCCCAGCTTGATAAATGACGGCCTGTGCTGTCCCGGCTTACAAAAGGACTCCGTCCATAAAACGTCAAGATCAAATCCCCGGGCCATTCCCGGGAAATAAAAAAGCAGATACTCCCCGCTGTTATGGAGAGTATCTGCTCTTTATATGGAATCCGCCGCATCCTCTAATTGAAGAGGCTGTTAAAGGCGGCTTCCTCTTCCTCACTGACCAGTGCCAGCACGTTGTCCTCCGCTTCAATCACCGTATCCCCCCGGGCGATGATGCTTTCATCCCCGCGGATCAGCGCGATCACCAGGGCGTGGTCGGGGATGTCCAGATCCCGGATGGCCCTGCCCACCGAAGACGAATTTTTGTGGACGTATACCTGCACGATGGAATCATTGCCCCGGCCCACCTTGAGCAGGGTCATCATGTTCTTCATGTCGATGTCTTCCAGGATCAGGTGGGAAATGAGGCTCGTCTGGTTGATGGCGGTGTCCACCCCCATGCCCGGGCCGAACATCCACGCGTTCTTGGGATTGTTGACTCGGGCGATGACCTTGGGCACGCCGAATTCAAATTTGGAAATGGTGGAGACCACCAGGTTGATTTCATCCTTCCCCGTATCCGCCACCATCACATCCGCAGCAGAAATCCCCGCCTTTTCCAGCACCGTGGGATCGCTGCCGTTTCCGTGGACGAGTACCTCCGCCGGCAGCTCCATACGGACCTTTTCAAAAACGTTCTTGCGGCTTTCCAGCACCTTGACAGCGCAGCCGTTTTTAATGAGCACCGACGCCAGATACGCGCCGGTCTTTCCGCCGCCTACTATAATGACATTCATGATCTTGGCCCCCTTACATCAATCCCAATAATGCTTTCAAACGATTCGACGACGAAGCCAGCATGGCGATGAACAGATAATCGTGTTCCCTGAGCACGGTCGACAGGCTCGGCAGGATGATCTTGTTGTTGCGCAGGATGCTGACCACCTGGATTTCCCCGTACACCGTCAGCTCCTTCACCGACCTTTCCACCAGCAGTGCCGGCACCTCCACGCGGATGATTTCCATCTGGCCGTCCCCCAGGCTGAGCACGCTGTCCAGCTGGTCGTAGCTCAGGAGGTCGATGGCCCGCTGGACGCCCCAATGGGTGGTGGACAGGGTCTGGATGCCGAGGCTGCGGTAAATCTTGGCCCGCCTTGGATCGTAAAGCCGCGAAATCACCTTGGGCACGTGGTACACATCCCGGGCCAGCTTGCCGATGAGGGCATTGGTTTCATCGCTTTTCGAGCAGGCCACCACGGCGTCGGCCCGGTCGATGCCCGCTTCTTCCAGGATATCCTTGTCAAAGCCGATACCCACGATGGTCTTCCCTTTGAATTGGCCGCCAAACTGGTCAAAGGCTTCCGGGTCCGTATCGACGATAATCACCTCATGGCCTCTCGTCTGCATGGCCAGGGCCAGCTCAGACCCCAATTTGCCGCATCCAATGATGATGAGTCGCATATTAATTACCTCCCTTTTCGCCCGCATGCTTGCGCGCAAAATATTTTCTGAGTTCATCCAACAAAACGATGGGGATCGGGCACAGCACCAGGTAGACCCAGTCACTGGGTGCCAGGGCCGCCGTTCCGAAGACCATCTGCAGGCCGGGCACGTAGATGATGGCGAGGATCAGCAGGATTTCAAAGACGATCCCGACGATGACATGACTGTTGCTGAACAGGCCCTTTTCAAAGACGGACTGGGTTTCTGTCCGGGCGCACTGCACCACGCCGATCTGGCAGAACACGATGGCCGCCAGGGTCATGGTCGTCGCCTGCTGGTAGACGGTGCCGCTGCCCGCCAAAGCCATTGCCGGCCAGCCGTTCTGCATGTTGACGAACAAGTATCCGCCCATGGAGATGATGGCCTCGATGAGCCCGTACCAGAAGAAAGCCAGCACGATGAGCTTGCGGTTCAGCAGGGTATCATCGGTCCGCCGCGGCGGGTTGTCCATGACCCCCTCTTCGGGTAATTCCGTTCCCAATCCCAGGGCCGGCAGCATATCCGTACCCAGGTCCACCGACAGGATCTGCATGACCGTCAACGGCAGGGGGATCCCGCCCCGTGAAAACAGGAAGGACGCCGACGGCACCGCTTCCGACATGTTGCTGTTGAAGATATACAACAGGAATTTACGGATATTGCTGTACACCGCCCGGCCTTCCTTGATGGCCCGGACGATGGACGCGAAGTTGTCGTCGGTCAGAATCATCTTGGCCGCCTCCTTGGCCACGTCGGTGCCCGTAATGCCCATGGCGACGCCGATATCCGCCTTCTTGAGGGCCGGCGAGTCGTTGACGCCGTCACCGGTCACCGCGACGATGTGGCCCATTTCCTGCAGGGCACAGACCACCTGGTATTTCTGTTCCGGCGCCACCCGGGCAAAGATCACTTCATCAGAAAGGACTTCCTTCAATGTGGCGTCATCCATGCTTTCCAGCTCGACCCCCGTGACGATGCGCGGGTGTTCACCCTGGACGATGCCGATGCGCTTGGCGATGCTTTCCGCCGTCAGGCCGTAGTCCCCGGTAATCATGATGATGCGGATGCTGGCCCGGTGGCACTGGGCCACGGCGTCAGCCACTTCCGGCCGGGGCGGATCCATCATGGCGACCAGCCCCACGAAAGTCATCTTCTGTTCGATGATTTCCGGAGTGTAGTCACTCATCTTGGCGGGCAGGCCATCTTCTTCACTCAGGTAGCGGCAGGCCGTCGCCAGGACCCGCAGCCCCATGGTGGCATAATGATCATTGGCTTCCATGATGGCCGCCCGCTGTTCTTCTGACATGGGCTGGGCCACGCCGTTGTGCATGACCTGGGTACACAGTTCCATGACTTCCTTGGGCGCGCCCTTGATGTAGGCCACCCTGCGGCAGCCGTTTACCGGCTTGTCCAGGGCGTGGATGGTGCTCATGCGCTTGCGCCGGGAATCAAAGGGCAGCTCCCGCACCCGGGGCGTCTTTTCCTGCTGGCGTTCCAGGGTGATGCCGGCCTTTCCGGCAGCAACTCCCAGACAGGCTTCGGTGGGATCGCCCAGCACCGTGTACCGGTCCGAATCCCCTTCGGGATCCGGCGGAACCACCCGGGCGTTGCTGCACAGGCTGGCCGCCGTAAGCAGCAATCCCAGATCACGATTGTCCGACGCCGTCACCGTGCGGTCGCCCATCTTGATCTGTCCCTCGGGCGCGTAGCCCTGGCCCGTCACGTCGTAATCCTGGTTTGACAGCCACACGTGGGTCACCGTCATTTCGTTCTGGGTCAGCGTCCCGGTCTTATCGGAGCAGATGACCGAAGTACATCCCAGGGTTTCCACTGCGGAAAGCTGTTTGACCAGGGCGTGTTCCCTGGCCATGCGCTGCACAGCCATGGCCAGGGACAGGGTGACCGTGGGCAACAGTCCCTCGGGGATAAAGGCGACGATCATCCCCAAGGCAAAGATGAAGGCCTGGGCGAAGGGCTGCTTGACGAAGAAGAACCCTGCCAGGAAGAACAGCACCCCAACGCTGACGGCGATAAAGGATATCTGTTTGGTCAGGATATCCAGTTCCTTTTGCAGGGGACTTTTTTCTTCCTTCATCGTGCCTGTGAGGTCCGCGATTTTGCCGAACTCGGTCTGCTGGCCTGTGGCGGCCACCACCGCCCGGGCCGTACCGCTGGCCACGCTGGTCCCGGTGAAAATCATGTTGGTCACTTCAAAGCGCGCCATCTCGTCCCCGTCAATGGGCTCGTAGGATTTGCGCACCGGCGTGGATTCCCCGGTGAGGGTCGACTGGTTCACCTGGAGGTCATTGCTGGAGAGCAGCCTGGCGTCCGCGGAGATCTTGTCCCCTTCTTCCACCAGCATCACATCCCCTGGGACCAGGTCGTCCGCCGAAATCTGCTGCTCGGCACCGTCCCGGACCACCCGGGCGTTGACCGGCAGCATCTTTTTCAGGGCATCGGTGGCCTTGCTGGCGCGGTGTTCCTGCCAGAAACTGAAAACCCCGTTGATGACATTCACCAGCCAGATGGCCACCGCCAGCTGAGGCATCTCTGCAAAAAAGGCAATGATCCCGCCGATCCACAGCAAAATCGCCATCAGGCTCACAAAATTCGCCAGAAAGACGAGAATCACCGGTTTGCCCTTTTTCTCAGGCAACACATTGCGCCCGTAGGTTTCCAGCCTTTTGGCCGCCTCTTCCGACGACAGGCCTTTGCGTCCGGATTCCATGATGCGCAGTGCTTCTTGTTCATTCGCCCGGTACAGCTCTTCCATGCCGGCGGGCTTGTGATCATCCACAGTCAGATTATCCTTCATGATCCTTTACGCCTCTATTCATCCTAGAATTTGACTATCAGAATCATATCACCATTGTATACATAAAACAATGCAAAATAATTGTGCTGATTTAGACAAAAATATAGACGAATTTTTTTGTCTGAATAATTTTTTTTCAGACAATTCATGACTGAACTGTTCTTTTACCAACCGATTTTAACAAAGCGCCTGTACCGGACTCTCCACCCGGTGCAGGCGCTTTGTTTGATGCTGCCATTTCAGTATGAAAATCAATAGGTCACCTTGAAGCGCCCATCGGTGATGGGGCTGACGGTGCCGGTCCTTCGGATGGCCTCGGTCAGAATGGCATCAGAGCTGTCGTTGTAGACTTTCTCCAGGATGCCGGGGCAGTCCGTGGAAAAGGGCCATCCCCACAGGGCCACATGGTAGGTCTTGCCGTCGTCCAGCGGACTGCCGTCGGCCAGGGTGACCTTGACCAGCTTGTCGGCCTTCCAGGGTGCCACCTCGATTTTGAGTCCCGACGCCACGTAATACGGGATATCGGGCACGCCGTCCCCCGGGTTGTATTCCAAGGCCTGCTTGAGCAGGGCCTTGAGCTGGGCGCCGTTCATGGCCACCCGCCAGAGCCTGTTGTCGTTGGACCGGCCGTTGGCCGTGCCCACGGACAGGGACAGGGCCCCCACGTCCGCCGCGTATATTTCCCCCTTGTACAGGCGCCCGACCATGCCGCAGCGGGTGGTCCCAACCAGGCACAGGCCGATATCCGCCGACGCTTTGATCTTCAGGGCATCGGCGATGAACAGACCGGTTTCCAGGGGCGTGAAGCTGCTGCTGGCCGTCCCCACCCTTTCTCCCCGGTCCACCCCGTTTTTAAGGGCTGAATCCCGGGCAGCGTCGCAGTCCGCCATCAGGGTCTCCTGGTCCGCCGTCCCATCCAGCAGCTTGCCCAGGCCGCTGACCAGCTTCTTTTCCGCCCCATTGCCGGTGCCTGAGGCCATGAGGTCGACCTCAGACACAGCCCTGCCCTTTTGGATGGTATCCTGGACCCCGGCGTTAAAATCACTTTTCGCGTATTCCGTTCCCTTGACGTTGGAAATCTGGGTCAGGGAGCCGCCGCTCATGGCCAGCTGGCCCTCCGGCGTGCTGATGTAGCGCAGGACCTCCATGACCTTGTCCCGTTTGGCCTCGTTGCCGGTTTCCGCCAGGCGGGCGCTGACCCCCACGTAATAGGACGGAATCGACACGAGGTAATCGGAATCGGCGTCATTGCCGCAGCGGAAGGGCATCATGGCATAGGCATGGTCCGACCCGGCCTCCCTGGCGAGGCCCGCCGTCTGTTCGTTTCCGATGATCATGGCGCAGCCATGGCTGGTGTAGAACAGGCTGGCCAGGTCGCTGGCCTGTACGTCGAAATCACTGGATTTGATGATACCGGCGCTTTGCAGCTCCTGGAAGCGGGTCAGGGCCGGTTCCAAATGGCCCTTCATGGAAGCGTTGCCCGTCTGGTAATTCATCTGCCACTGACGGTTGCCTTGCCCGCCGAATACATTGGCGTAGTCAAACATGGCAAGGACCATCTGGGCCTGCCGCACATCCCCGCAGGCCGGCTGGAAGGCCCGGATGCCGGTGGCCTCAATGGTCTGGCACAGGGCTGTAAATTCGTCGTAGCTCTGGGGCACCTGCCAGCCGTTGGCGTCGAAAAGGGTCTTGTCGCAGACGATGCCGTAGACTGAGGAGGGACCGGGAAGATAATAAGTCTTGCCGCCGGTCTGGCCATTCGTCAGGGCATCGCTGACGTAATTCCCCGTAAAATCCGCCGACGTCAGGTCCAGCAGATCCTTGGACGCGATGTCGGAGACAGCCTTCATCTCCGGTGAGATGATGATATCCTCGGCGCTGCCCCCACCCAGGGACTGGCGCAGCTCATAGCCCGTATCCTGGCCGCAGTGAAGGACGGACACGAACTCGACATCGGGAAATTTTTCTTTTAAGGCAGCCAGAATGGCCGCGTTGTTCACATTGTACTCCGCCCGGAGGGTGATGGTCATCTTGCCGGGATCCACCTCACCCATGGTCACGATGTCGTTGGACGGTTTGACCGCGTTCGTGCTCGTCTTCGTTTTGACGGTGCCGCAGCCGGCCACAAGAAAAGCAGACCACGCTGCGCATAAGCAGGCCACCAGCACGCCCACCACCGGTTTTCTCCTCCTGTCCACGGTGCTCGTTCTCCTTTGATGATTGAAATCGACTTTGCATAAAGAATACCATATTCCAGGGCAAATGGAAAGTTAATTATCATTCCGTTTACAGCAAAAAAGCGCCGGACCGGCGCTTTCAATCACAGTTATTTTAAATGTTTGTACCCTTCCAGGGCTTCCGCCACCACGGCGTCCATGTTGTAATAGCGGTACTGGGCCAGGCGGCCGATGAAGACGGTGTCCTTTTCCCTTTCTGCCTTGGCCTTATACAAAGCGGCCTTATCCTGCCACTCCCTGGTGGGGAAGGGATAATAGGGCTCGTCGCCGTCGCAGGGGTATTCCTTCATGGTCGTGGTCTTGGGATGGGACTGGCCGGTGAGCTTTTTGAACTCAGTGATCCGGGTGAAGTCATAATCGTTGGGATAATTGACCACGGCGGCTTCCTGATAGGATTCGCAGTCGTGGGTTTCCATCTTAAAGGTCACGCTGCGGTATTTGAGCTTGCCGAAGCAGTCGTCAAAGTAGTCATCCAAAGGCCCGGAGTAAATCATCTTCTTGCAGGTCACATCCCCCAGGATCTCCTTGTAATCCGTGTGGAGCAGGATCTTGATGTTGGGGAAATCCACCATTCTTTCGCACATTCTGGTGAAGCCCTGGCTGGGCATGCCCTGGTACTTGTCCGCAAAGTAGCGGGTGTCCCGGTTGTAGCGGAAGGGGATCCGAGAAATCACCGCCGTATCCAGCTCCGAGGGATCCACCCCCCACTGCTTGGTGGTGTAATTCTTGAAGAACTTTTCGTAAATGTCCCGGCCCGCCTTGCTCAGGGCCACGTCCTCGCTGGTCTTGATCTCTTCCAGATCCAGCTTCTGGCCGTCGATGAAATCCGCCATTTCAAACTGGGAAAGGTTCATGTTGTACAGGCTGTTGATGGTCTCCAGGGTGATGGGCATGGGGATGAGCCGCCCGTCCACACAGGTCAGCACCCGGTGCTGGTACAAGCGCCAGTCCGTGAACCGGCTCAGGTAATCGAAGACCTCCTTGTTGTTGGTGTGGAAGATGTGGGGTCCGTAATTCTGGATGAGGATGTGGTCGGCGTTGTAGGAGTCGTACACGTTGCCGCCGATATGGCCCCGCTTTTCCACGATGAGGATCCGGGTGTCCGGGTCCTGGGCCAGCAAATTGGCATAGGTCAGGCCGGACAGGCCGGCCCCGACGATGAGGTAATCTACTTTCATTTAGCTTCTCCCGATGAAGTGCGTCCCGGCAGCGAGGTGATCCGTTTGGTCCTGAAAAACCGGTACAGGACGAAGACCAAACTGACGAGCATGAGCATATAGAAATCCAAACCCCTGACCACCAGAAGGGAGGGTGTCAGGAAGGAACCGAAGATGGCGCCGAAAACATTGTGATACAGAAGCTCCGTAATGCCCTGGGCCCCCGGCAGAGGCAGCATTTCCACTGAAACGTAAATGGCCGCCTGAAGGAAGATGACCTTGAAGAACCCCGCGCCGCTGAGGCCGAAGCCCTTGTAGACGAACCAGGTCAAAACGTAAAGGGTAACCCGCTGGAGAAGGGTGAAAAAGAACAGATAGGCGATCTTTTCCTTGTGGCGGATCAGAAAATTCACTGCTCCCTTGTAGCCATCCACAAAATTGACAATCTTCACCCGGCGTTCCGGGGAACGCTTGAGGATGCGCATCTTGACGAGCAGGGTATCCACGCCGTTGGCGATTTTGAGCACGACCTGGGGCGCCACCATCACCCCCAAAATTCCCGCGGCCACCAGGGTGTTGAGAATCAGCCCCAGGTAGTAGACGAACATGTACCCCTGGAAATAGGTCAACAGCCAGCCGTGGGTAAAGATGAGCAGAAATATCCCGATGACCGTCAGCACGATGCGGCTGAAGAATGCCACCGTCAGCAGGACCACCGAGCTGTCCGACAGATTGTTGCCGTCCTGGTTCATGTAGTAGAGCTGGAGGGGCTGGCCGCCGGAGGCCGAAGGTGTGATGCCCGAATAAAAATAACCGATGAAGGAATAGGAAAAGCAGCGGATCAGGCTGTTCTCATGGCCCAGCAGGCGCAGCAGGTCCCGGATCATGATGCCTTCGCACATGACGAAGAGGACGGCCAGAATCGCCGCCGGAATGAGCCAGAACTTGTTCATGCCGTGGACCGCCGTCATCACCTCATTCAGATCATTGCCCTGGAACACAGCGTAAATCGTCAGGCCCATGACAACGAAGAAGAAGAGAAATTGAAGCAGCTTTTTTTTCATATTGTACCCATTTATAAGTCTCTATAAGTCATCTGCCCAGCAGGCATCATCATTAATTGAATTTGTAAATCTTGCGGGCCAGACGGTAACTGACGAGGATGACCCGGCGGCCGGTGCGGCCTGGAAGGTTGGACCACATGCTCATGGAACGGTAACGGAGCAGATTGTACAAGGCAGGATCCCTTTCCTTGGTCTCTTCCCACAAATCCCTGCGCTGCTGCCTGGACTTGTCCGTATCGATCATCAAAAGCAGCACCGTGGTGATGGAATACATCATGGAGACGTAGCGCCGCATGTAGCTGGCCAGCTTGGGATGCTTGAAGCGCACCATGTCCAGGTTGGCGGACTGGGCCATGAGCCGGGTCACCAGCACCTGCTGGTCGATGCGGGACAGCATGACGTCCTCGTTGACCGACTGGTCCTCCCGTCCGATGAAGTAGTGATACAGGTCGATATCCATGTAATACAGGTATTCCGTGTACGGGAAGGGCTGGTAGGCGTAGATGTTATCCACATAAAAAGTGTGCTCCGGCAGCTTCAGGCCGCTCTTCCTGAGGACCTCCGTCCGGTAAATAAGGGTGTGCATGACAAAATACTGGGACAGGCCGAAGTGGCCGATATCATCCCAGTTGTAGATTTTTTCGGGGTGCATGACCTTCCGGTAATTGATGGCGTGGGATTTCCCCTCGTTCAGATGGTCGTACACATAATTGCAGATAATCAGATCCGGTGTGATGGCATGCTGGTCGCGGAGCTCGATCATGCAGAAGCTCTTAAGACGTACCATGAGCTTCTGGAGGGCGTTGGGGTCCAGCCAGTCGTCTGAATCCACGACCTTGAAATACACGCCGGTGGCCAGCTCGATTCCTTTATTCACTCCCGAACCATGGCCGCCGTTTTCTTTATTGACAGCCCGGACGATGTTCGGATATTTTGTCTGATACTCCAGCGCGATCTCACCGGTCCTGTCCTTGGACCCGTCGTTGACGATGATGATTTCGACGTCGTCCCCTGCCGTAAGCAGGGAATTGATGCATCGGTCCATGTAGTCTTCCGAGTTATAACATGGCACGACGAAGGAAATAAATTTCATAGATGACCTTTCAAATAACGATTGGTTTTTTTCCTCAGCCCAGATGGACTGAGTGTCTTTTATATTACCATAAATAGCAATCAATGTGTGAAAAACTTTTTGTATTTTGTATCTTTATGAAAACATTCAGATTTTAAATGACGCGGGACAGGCCCCATCGGGTTTCCAAAAAAAAATTTCGTCCTCTTTTTTGAACCGTTGATTCCTCCATCCTATCCTTTCTCTTTTTTTTGTTGTATACTGAATAAAAATCTTGATGACAGGAGTTTCTCCCATGACGGACCCATCGCCACTGCTCCCCCGGACCCGGAACTTATTGATTGATTATTTTCACGGAGACAGTACTGCCCTTCTGGGCAGCATGGACCCGGAATGCATCTGGATCGGTCTGGAGGAATCAACCTACGCCCTTTCCGGCCTTTCCACCATCCGCGACGCCATCGCCCGGAGCTTTTCCAGCCGCCCCATCGGCACCATCGCCCCCGATGTCCACTCCGTCCTTTCCGTTGGAAAGATCACCACCATCACCCACCGGTTTTACCTGGACACCACGCGGCCCTATCTGGGCAGCACCCATATCCCTTACCGTTCCTCCATCATCTGGCTGGACCGGGACGGGAAGCCCGCCATCATCCACGGCCATCTTTCCTATGCCCTTTCCACCGTGGAAGGGGACGAATGGTTTCCCACCGCCGCGGCCAAGGCCAACTTTAAAATCCTCCGGTCCTATTTTGACAACCACCTGCACCGCACCGTCCGGGACGATACCCGTTTCGTCACCAAGGACACCGCTGGTATCTGGCATTTCATCCATCCCATGGATATCGTCTGGATTGAGTCGGACCACAACCACATCCTGCTCCACACCCAAGGCGGCGATATCACGGTCAACCGGATGATTCAGAGCGCACTGGAGCTCTTTTCGCCCCACCTCGTCCAAATCCGCCGGGATGCCGCGGTCAATTCCCACTACATCCAACACCTGGACGACAGCAGCCTGACTCTGGCCGATGGATCGGTTTTGCACTGCTCGGGCACCTATCTCCCAGAGCTGACCCGTTATTGCCAATCGTGAGCCCGGACGTTTCACGATAAAGAAAGGATCTGACATGAACGACATCGAACTGACCCTTGCCCGCCAATGGACCCGGGACATCATGACCGAGCTGTGGAGCTGCCGGGCCGACCGGATTTCCACAGTGATGGCCCCGGACATCGTGGCCATCGCCTCCCACGAACGGGAGTACCTGATCGGCCCCGACGCCGTGATCGACCATTTTAAACAGTTGTTCGCCGTGTTCCCCATCGTTTTCCTGGAACGGGAGGAATACCACGCCATCGCCCTGACCGATGAGGTCTGCCTGGTCTTCGGCCGCTACCTGGCCCGGACCGCTCTGGACTCGGGCCAGCTCCTGATGGATGAACAGCGCCTTTCCTTTCTGTGGCGGCAGAACACCTCGGACGATCCGGAGGAGCCTGCCCTGCGCCTGTTCCACTTCCAAATATCCAACCCGGCCCCCATCCCCCAGGAGACCGAAAAATACCCCGTCCGCGCGGGGCGTTACAGCTTTGAATACCTGCTGGCCGTGGTGGACGAGATCCTGTCCCTGGAATCCAAAAACGCCATCCTTTTTGAAGCCCGGAGCGGCGCCGGGCTGAAGGGCAAATCCCTGCACCTGGTCCCCAGCTCCGACATCCTCTACGTGGAAGCCTGCGGCAAGGACAGCCGCCTGCACCTGACCAACATGGTCCTTGAAATCCCCAAGGGCATTTCAGAGGTTCTGACCCAGCTTCCGCCAGGCTTCGTCAGCGTCCACCGAAGCTACATCGTCTCAGCCCGGGCCGTCTCCAGGCTGGACGCCGACAGCGTCACCCTGCGCAACGGCGAAACCATTCCCCTGAGCCGGCGCCGCCGCACTGAAGCCCGCAACGAGCTCATCGCGATGCTCCAGGCGGTGCGGATTTAAAAACCGTCAATCCAAAACGTCACCCGCTTTTTCAGCGGGTGACGTTTTGAGTTGAATCAATGATTATATTTTCTTTTACTTCTTTGTAATCCGGATTTCCACAGCTTCCGCCCGCAGGGCCTTGCCGGTGGTGCCGGCTTCCTGACCGGCGGCCACCCAGTCGGTCCAGCCCATATTCTGGACATGGACCCGGTAAGTCAGGGTGTACTGGTCCGCCGCACTTCCGGTAAGCTTCATCTTGACGGCTTCCATCCGCAGGCTGCGGCCGGTGGTGCCAGCGATATCCCCGTCACTCTGCCAATCCATCCAGCCGATATCCTGCACGTGGGCCTGGTAAGTGATGCCCAGGCCGTCGATGGGACTGCCGGTTTCATCCACAACCTTTGCCCGGAGGGCTTCCATGCGCAGGGCCTGGCCGGTGGTACCGGCGGTCTTGTCGCTGTAAACCCAGCCCTGGTCCCAGCCGTAGTTGCGGCCGTGGGACTCATAGGTCACAGAAGCTGTGGGCTCAGGGCTGGTGATGGCTGTGCTGCGGAGGAAATCCAGGCCCGGTGCCTGAAGATCCATGCCGAAGACGTAGAACCGTCCCCCCGCCGCGCAGGGCTCCGTATTAAAAGCCTTGGTCACGTTCAGGGTAGCGTCGGCAGCCGTCCAGTTTCCGGTGGTCTTGTCGAAGGTCCAGGTGTCGTGGTAGCCGCCATCGGACGTCCCGACCAGGCCGGCCAGGATCATCCCGGATTTTGTGGAAGCCGTAACGAAATCCAAGCTCTGGCCCGTATCCCCAATATCCTGGGTATAGGACAGCCAGTGGGTCAGATCCGTACTCACGTAGGTCGTGACATTCACTGCAGCGCCGTCATCCTCTGCGACGGCCATCATCACAGTGCCTTCTGATGCATTGACATACCAGAGGGACATGGCTTTCGGCAGCTTGCCGGCCGTTGTGACCGTTCCGGCGTCCGTATCGAATTCCAGGATGGAGTCGACCCTTTGTCCGCTGCTGTCCATGCCGCCAACCAGGAGCAGGCGCCCGCCATCATTGACCAGGCGTCCGTTCAGGGGCAGGGTTTCGCCCATCGCCTTGGCCGCCCAGGTATTGGAAGCGGCATCCCAGGATACCAGGTAATTGGCATAGGTAAAATACAGCTTGCCCCTGCAGGCGCACAGATTGGAGCTTTTGCCCTTAAGGGTCTCGGTGCCGATCTTCACGGCATCCATATAATGCCATTGATTGCCGGCAATATCGTACCGCCAAAGCGTGTCCGAACTGTCACTTCCGACGGCCAGCATGTAGATGCTGCCGCCTATGGCATCCATGGACATGCCGTACAGATTGTCAAAATGGCTGTCTGTGGGGACGGCCAGGTCGGTATAGGCATTAGCCGGATTGCCGGCGTTTTCGAACATCCGCCCAGACTGCCCCGCGGCATCGGTGACGACGAAGGGCTGTTCCCCGGTCACGCCGTCAGGCAGGGTGATGGTGATGCTTGTGTCGCTCCAGTCGGTGACCGTTGCGGCTGCATCGCCCACAGTCACGGAGCCCTTGCTGCCAAAGAAGTAACCGGTCAGGGTCGCCGTCCTGCCATTCAAGGTAACCGCCTGCACCGCCGGATTGGGATCCGAAGCGGCCTTGGCCACGTTGATGAACCCGCCGGATTTACACATATCCGCGATCTTGGCGTCATCCGTGGTTCCCCCGGTGATGCGGGCACTGATCTGGGCGGCGGATTCATTGGGGTACAAACTGGCCAGCAGGCCCGCTTCCCCGCAGGTCATGGGCGTGGCCATGGAGGTGCCGCTGTACACGGCGTATTTTTCCAGACCGTAGCCCATGCCGAAGCTGTCGATGGTGATGGACTTGCTGTAGGCATCGGTAAAATGAATGGTCATCTTGAGCTGGAAATGGTCAAAATCCACGGTGCCGTCGGTGGGCACGGTAACGTAATCCGTCTTCCAGCTGAGCTGGCGGCTCAGCAAATCCTCCGAGGTCCCGTCACCGGTAAAAGTGCCGTCCGCCTTGCGGTATCCCAGGGAAAGGATGTCCTTGCTGTTGATGGCTACCGTGTTGTCACTGCGCACGGAAGCGCTGAGGTAGAGCTTGCGGCTCGTGTCCGGTGTCAGCTTCATGGGCTTGGTGATCAGGGTCACCGTGTCCCCCTCCGCCGGCCGGGCCACAGACAGGGCCTTGTCCCCGATGAAGGCATTGGCGCCGGATACCGTCGCCGGAGCGCCGCAGTGGTCCGCCGCGGCTTCGTCGTACACGCAGAAGGTCAGAGGATTGACATCCTGTTCCGTTGCCGCCGTTCCGCCGTTGTCCTCAAAGCCATTGTAGGTCAGGATCCGGCTGGGATCCAGGGCCGCCGTGAAGGCATTGAACCGGGCACAGAGCTCGCCCACGGTGGACAGGACGTCACTGCCCGGGGCAAAGACGTCAGTGGACCGGACGCCGTAGTTGGTAAAGCTGGAAGGCTGTTCCTGGGTTTCCAGGCTGTCCACGGTCACCTTGTACGCCGATGTGATGACGTTGGCCGCGTCGCTGTTCTGGTTCGTATCCGTATTGTATGAATTATTGCCGGAAGCCATGATGGTCAGGATGCCCGCTTCGCCGTCCTTCTGGATGGCCAGCTCCTGGGATTTGCTCATGCCGGTGCTGTTGAAGGAGCAATTGACGGCCTTCACGTTGACCCCGGCCTGTTTGGCCGTATACAGCCAGGAGTAAGCCCGGAGAATGTCGCTGAGCTGGTAATAGATCGTTGATTTTCCGAAAACACGCACCGACATCAGGGAGACATTCTTCATGACGCCGGCCGTCCCGCTGCCATTGGCTGCCGCGCCGATAATACCGGCGCAGTGGGTGCCGTGGGTGCTGTCGACGGCGTAGTCAAAGGGATCATCCGTCGGTTCCCCATCCACCGCGTTGTAGCCGTACTGGCTGCACTTGGTGTCCGCAATCAGGCTGGGATAAGCCCGCAGGTCCACCATCTGGTCCGCCAGCTCCTCGTGGGTATAGTCGATACCCGTATCCATGACGGCGATGACGGTGTTCTTGCTGCCGGTCAGCCCGCTGGTGTTGCCGATGTCCACGCCGGCCGTACCCTTGCTGTACAATCCGGTATTCTTAAGCCCCCACTGATAGCGGGAATAATCCGCCGTGCTCTGGGTCACGATCTGGGAGGTATCCGCCGCCTGGGTATCCAGGTCATCCCCCAGGGTGCCGATGGTGTCCGGCTCGGCGAAGATCACATCACTCCGGGCCTGGGCCGCGGCGATGATTTCCTCGGTGGTCAGGGTATCGGATTTGACGAGCATGAGCTCCGCCTGGTCCGTCCCCTGGGTGGTGAGGACCCCGCCGGTGGTGCTGCCGGATACATCCATCAGGGGTTCCCAGGTGAGACCATCCGCCGATTGGGCCTGAAGGGTCTCACCTTTGTCCTGGGTACGCACGCAGACGATGGCGCGATGCTCCGCCCAGGATGCCGTACTGCTTTGATTCGCCGCTGCCACCGGCGCCACGCCAAGGATGATGACAGCCAGCACAGTTAACAAAAGCATTGTGATTTTCTTCATAATATCTTCCTCTTTCCAAAAAATTGAAATGCCCCTCTAACTTGATGTAAACATTTTAAAGCATTTTTTCTTCTTTTGCAACCTTTTTCTAATTTCTAACAATATTAATTTCCACGGCTTCCGCCCGCAGGGCCTTGCCTGTGGTGCCGGCTTCCTGATCCGCAGCCACCCAGTCGGTCCAGCCCTGGTTCTGTACGTGGACCCGGTAGGTCAGAGTGAATTGGTCCGCCTCACTCCCGGTGAGCTTCATCCGAATGGCTTCCATCTGGAGGCCGCGGCCGGTGGTGCCGGCCGTGGTGCCGTCACTTTCCCAATCCATCCAGCCGATGTTCTGTACATGGGCCTGATAGGTGATGCCCAGACCCGGAATGCTGTTGCCGTTTTCGTCCACGATTTTGGCCTGGAGGGCTTCAATCCGCAGGGCCCGGCCGGTGGTGCCCGCCGTGGTGCCGTCGAAGACCCAGCCCTGATCCCAGCCGTAATTGCGGCCGTGGACCTCATAGGTCACCTTGGGCGTGTCCGTCGTGAAGGCCTTGATCATCACGTTGCCGGGATAAGCCACAGTACTCACCGTCTTCGTTGTGCTGCCATCGGTGCTGGTAGTCGTATAGGGAAAGGTCATGAACTTGCCTGTGAAGTTGCTGTCCCCCATATCGTGCCAGCTGTCCGTTTCACCGGATTCGCCGATGCCGTAGACGAAGCTCTGGCCGGAAGCACAGGTGGCCTTGTTGTTGATGACGTAGTTATTGGTCACCGTGGTCCCGTCTTCTCCGTAGACGGTCACGGTCTGTCCGTCCTTGACGCCGTATTCCACCGGCAGCCAGCAGTCGCCATCCGGCGTCTTCTGGGTCTGGACGACAGAGAATTTTTCACCCTTCTTCAGGGCAACCGGTGTCTTCAGGGGGAGGGTGCTGTATTGAACGCCATTTACCGTATCGGTCTGGCTGGCCACCAGGGTCCCCGATTCGGGGTTTTCACCGTCCGTCACCTTATAAATCTGGGTTTCCACCGTGCTGTTGGGATCCATCAGGCCAAAGGTGGACACGGCTTCCAAAGTCTGGTCCCCGTCCGCGGTGAAGATATTGGCCGCCTTCATGGACTGCTTTGACTGCATGGCCTTAATCGCGATTTTGAGATCCACGTTGTTGGTCGCATGGCTCTTGGTACCCAGATAATCGTAATCGTAGTTATGGGTGTATTTAAACTGACCGTTTACGTTGTTGGCCGGATAATCGACGCTGACGGACGCCATCTCATAGATGGTCTTGTCCTCGTAGGACAGGTAGAAATAACCACCGTCGGCCCAGGCGCCGCTCCAGCTGTTCTTCACGATCCAGGCCCCGTCATTGGCGGGCTGGTGCCCTTCGGTGAAGTTGGTTCTGGAGTAGCTGTCATCCCAGCCGATGATGCTGACGGCATGGTCCGCGGCCATCTCGGTGTCCGTATAAACCGCGGAGGTCGCACTGTTGTAATAGGGTGCCTCCTGGGGTGCGTTGAAGCTCAGGTAGATTGCGCCGTTGTCCATGATGGCCTGCTTGACTTCACTGGCCTGACCGGGGTCGGTGCTGAGGAGCTGGACCTTTTCCACATGGTAAGTATCGTCCCGCAAATGGCTGTCGTCTAGTCCCCAGGTGCCGTCGGGGAGGTAATAGTCCGCCGTTTTGTCCGCTGTGATGTGAATGGTCTTGAATGCGCCGCTGGCGTTTTTATAAGGCACTTGCTCCGTGGTGCTGGCTCCGTTCCAGGTGGAGAGCTGGCCGATGCTGTCATAGATTCTGCCGCCACGGTAGGTATTGCTGTCCGCCAGTCCGGTACCCGTCGCCACGTATGTCCCTTCCTTCATGGACTCTTTGGTTCCCGCCGCCCCCTGGAGGGTACGGTCGTACCAGGCCAGCGCCTTTTCCGACAGATTGACACCGGTCGCCCCCTTGACCATCGCGTTGCTTTCCACCGAGCTGATAGTCCCGAAGGCCCAGCAGCTGCCCCAGGGATTCTGGAACTTGACCGGGGCGATATCGTTCTTGCCGTCCACGTCCCGCAGATCGTACTTGGCCGGCAGGGTTTCACTGGTGGTAATCCCCGCGGCCGGCACGGTGATAGGATTATCCGTATCCGTCAGGATGCCGCCGTTTTCCACCAGGTTGGACTTGAAGGTCAAGTCACTGGGGTCCATGGCCGCCAGGACCGGTGCTGCCCACACCAGGAGCAGCGCTGTCAAAACGATGATGGATCTTGTAATTTTCTTCATAATCATTACCTCATTTACCTCTCGGTTAAGAATTTATGCCCTCTTCCATTGTTCACGACTGCCCCAATTGACCGGCATCCCTCCCAACTGTCTTTCGGATTTCCCTATTATCCTTAAGACCGTCGTCCACCTCCGTCTTCCGCAGATAGAAGAGGGCCAGGGCGACTTCAAACACGCCGATGAGGATGGCGCCTGTGGGATCCGTGATGACGCCGGACTGGGTGCCGCCGATCCCCGACATGAAGAACAGCGCGGCATCCATAAACCCATGGGCCAGGACGCAGATCAGAAGATTCCCCGTCCGCTGGTAAATGGCTGCCCAAAGCACGCCGGAGCCTGCCGTCTGGGCCATCTGCACCAGGGTGTAGGTCAGCAGCGCCAGGGTCAGGGGCTGGCCGATGAGATTCATGGAATGGATCAGGCCGAAGAACAAGCCGGACAGCAGCGCGGTCTTTATGGCGCCGGCGCGGGTGCCGGACCAGGCCAGCCGCAGGATGTTCACCACGCTGCCCCGGCAGAGGCTTTCCTCAAAAAGGCCCACACTGAGGGCCAGCGCGGTTTCGTAGGCGATGGTCCCCGGCGTCAGAGCCTTCAGCATATTGACGCAACGCATCACAAAAGAGCCTTGGGACGCGTCGGCCGTCATGGCCGCCACGTTTCCGGACAAAACCAGCCAGACGATCAGTCCATATATAAAGACCATGATCCAGGATGGCCAGTCCAGAAGAATCCCCTTGATCAGGCCCCGTCCCCGCAGGCCCATGGCCCTGGGCGTCCAGCCAAAAACTTCGTACAGCCCCAACAGGATCAGTCCCGAAAGGGCAAGCCGCAGTACGACACCTGCCACACCCTCCCCACTGAAGAAATGACCGGATGCCTTAAACACGCCAATGACAGCCGCGATCCACAGGATGGAAAAGATCACGGCATGTTCCCTGGCAAAGGTTCTTATTTTTTCCACAATTGGTCCTCCTTTCATTGTGTAAACATTATACGAAGGTATTTAACCTTTTGCAATACCCCCGGAACCAACGGTCTGAAATTTTATACGAAATAATACGCTTTCCAGAATCGACCCTTTTCCATTCCGGCATTCCGTTTCCTTTCAGGCGGCGCACCTAAAAAAAGCCCCGGGAAAAGGCCGTCCTTTTCCCGGGGCTGTCCATGTACAGCGATTTGTATTTCCTATGTACCCTACCGTCTCTTGGAATAGCAGGTATTTTTCATGGGCAGGGTATTGCGCAGGGCATGGTCCGTGGCGTAGTCCGCACCCAAAAGGACGCGGCCAAAGCTTTCACCGAGTATCTGAAGAACAAAGACGCCCAGGATATCCTGACCAAGTACGGCTTCACCCTCTACTCCGATTCCATCACCAGTGCCACCCCGTCGACAAGCAAATAATCCCATAAAACTACAACATTCAAAAAACTCAAGCCACTTTTTTACCGCCAGACCTTCCGGCAAAACCATCATGATGGTTTATTCGTCTTTGATATTTCCCTTTTCCACATTGGGCATGAGCCAGTGGGAATAGGAATAGTCCCAAAGGGCTTCTGCCCCCTCGGGCGTGGTGCTGTTGCGTCCAAGGATCTGGCTCAGTTTGGTTCCGTGTTCCCGCCAGCTCCTGCCGCCGGAGCCATCCCCCAGCATGGCGGGCTGGATGTTGTCCATGGTCCGGGCGAATTTGGCCTCGGGGGTTTCCCCGGCTTCAAATTCTTCCCACAGGCCTCGGAAATCGGCCTGCTGATCCTCGGGCAGCAGGCCGAAGATCCGCTGCGCCGCCTTGACTTCCCGCTCCCGCTGGGTCTTCTTGCCCTCTTCGTCGTAGGCGAAGGTGTCCCCCGCGTCGATTTCCACGATGTCGTGGATCAGGAGCATGGTCACGGTCTTCAGCACGTCGATAGGCTCGTTGGCGTATTCCGCCAGGAGCACCGTCATCACCGCCATGTGCCAGGCGTGTTCCGCGTCGTTTTCCCGGACCTCGCCGTCCGTCCGGTAGGTCTGCCGCTGTATCATCTTTTCCTTGTCGATCTCACGGCAAAAAGCCATTTGCCTTTCCAGTCGTTCCTTATCCATTTTTGTCCTTTCTCAAAATGCTCCGGGTCGTTTCCTTATGCTCGTACAGCATGGCGTCCGCCGCCGCGATGAGCCGGGTGGCCGTCGGCGTCGCCGGAGAATACTGGCTGTAGCCCACGCTCATGGACAGCTTGTAGGGGAGACTGCCCTCGCGCATCTGCCTGGCCAGTTCCTCTCCAATCTCCTTAACCAGCTGTTCCGGGGTCATCTTCTCACTGATGCAGCCCACGGCACAGAATTCATCGCCGCCATAACGAGCCAGAAAAGCGTTGTGATGGCCGCAGACCCGCTTCAGGGCCGAGGACACGATCTGCAGAGCGCGGTCCCCTTCCAGATGGCCGTACACGTCGTTGATCTGCTTGAAGCCGTCCACATCACCCAGGAAGATGATCACCCTTTTCCAATTCGACGAATCGGCTGCCAATTGGTCCAGGTACTGGTCCAGGCGCCGACGGTTGTTGAGTCCTGTCAGGGCATCGGTGAAAATCTGGGCGTCCTGCCAATGGAGGAAGACGATGAGCAGCCCCATGCTGGTACACGCCAAAAACACGGGATACCCCAGGACGAACAGGCTGAGCAGCCCACCGCCCAAAGGCAGGGCTCCAAAGGTGGCCAGAAAAAAATCATCCTGCCGTTTTTCCCTGCTGGGTTCGCGCAGTCCTGAAAAAAAAGCGTGGGCACAGGGGAACAGGAGATAAATGTAGGAGATGACGGGCTGCAGCCAATACTGGGGCCCGCGGACATACACATTGTCCGCATCGATATAAAACAGCCAGCCGGTCCGGATGGAAACCAGGGACAGAACGATGAGCAGCACCGCCGGCAGGCAGCCCCACTTGGACGTCCTGTGGAAATCCTCGTTGAGGCGCTCCTCCGAACATGTAAACCAATAATACCCCAGGACCCCGGTGCTGGCCATGTACAGGCCATTGACCACCCCGTTGGCCAGGCGGTTGTAGGGAATGAGGCCGTTCTGGCCGACAAACCACAGACTGTCCAGCCCAAGCAGGATCATGGTCCACAGCAGGGTCCGCCTGAAGCTGACGATCTCCTGTTCGGATCCCAGATTGCTGCTGGCGTGACGATAAATGGAAAAAAGCATGACAATACAAAACACATCCATTTCAAGATAAATTTTTTCTGACATGGCCTCACTTCATTATCCCTTCCAAAAAGTCAGCATGTATACGCATGCATACGGCTGTGTTCATTATAACACATTTTTCCAATAAATGGTTACGTGTATTGCGAAAACTTATTTCCAGCAGCGGAAAACCCCGTAAAAACATGGCATCATGCTTTTACGGGGTTTCCTGTGAATCATCCGGGAAAAGGGCTACCGTTCTCCCATTGCCCGGGAAATATTTTTTGTCTTTACAAAGCCATATTCTATAAGACCATGTTCAAGAAATCGATGGTCCGCTGATTCTGGGGATGGCCGAAGACATTCTCCGGTTTCCCCTGTTCCACGATCACGCCGCCGTCGATGAAGATGACCCGGTCCGATACCTCCCGGGCAAAGCCCATTTCGTGGGTCACCACGATCATGGTCATCCCTTCCTGGGCCAGCTGCTTCATGACGTTCAGCACTTCCCCGACCATTTCAGGGTCCAGGGCCGACGTGGGTTCATCAAAGAGCATGACATCGGGATTCATGGCCAGGGCCCGGGCGATGGCCACACGCTGCTGCTGGCCGCCGGAAAGCTGTCTCGGATAGGAATCCGACTTGTCCAGCATACCGACCCGATTGAGGAGCCGTTCCGCCTGATCATCCGCGTCCTTCTGGCTCATAAGCTTCAGGGCCACCGGCGCGAAGGCGATATTCTGCCTGACCGACATATGGGGGAACAGGTTGAACTGCTGGAAGACCATGCCGATGTTCCGCCGGAACAGGTTGATGTCCCCCTTATCCCCGGTGATCTCATTGCCGTCCACCACGATGGTGCCGCCGGAGGCTTCCTCCAGGGCGTTGATGCAGCGGAGCATGGTGCTCTTCCCCGAGCCCGAGGGGCCGATGACACAGATTACTTCCCCTTCCTGGACCTCCAGGTTGATATCCTTCAGGACCTCCAGTTCGCCGAAGTGTTTTTTTAAATTCTTAATCTCAACCTTTGCCATACTGGAGCTTCCTTTCTATGTTTTTGGAAATCTTGGACAGGATCATGATGATGATAAAATACATCACCCCGACGATAAGCCACATCTTGAAGGACTCCAGGTTGTTGGCGATGATGAGCTTGCCGGCCTGGGTCAGCTCCGCCATCCCGATGACGGACAAAATGGAGCTGTCCTTCAGGGTGATGATGCACTGGTTGACCAAAGCGGGGATCATGGTGCGCACCGCCTGGGGCAGCACGACCTTGCGCATGGCCAGGTTGTAGGGCAGGCCCAGGCTGCGGGCCGCTTCCATCTGGCCCTTATCCACCGATTGGATACCGCCGCGGAAGATTTCTGCCGAATAGGCGCCAGCGTTCAGAGTCAGGGTAATGATCCCGGCCGTCAGCGCTTCCATACGGATATTCAGTGCGCTGGTCAGCCCGAAATAAATAAAGAAGGCCTGGACGATCAAAGGCGTCCCACGGATGATATCCACATAAACCCTCGCGATACCCCGCACCACCGTCTGTTTGGACACGGACATCAAACCAAAGAGAAGCCCCAATACCGCCGCTAAACAGAGCGATATCAGGGTCGATTCGACCGTAATCCACAAACCAGACAGCAGACGGGGGTACGTTTGAGCCAATAATTCAAAAATACTCAAAATTCATTACCTCCTAAAATTGATTGACGATGACTCCGGCGCAGGCCGCCGGCAAAATTCGGCGCGGAAGGCTCATGCCTGTCCGCGCCCCATAATTACTTCGAGATATACGTATTGATGATCTGATCGTATTTGCCGTTGCTCTTCAGGTTCTTGAGCCCTGCGTTGAACATCTTGAGCAGTTCCGCATTCTTGCCCTTGGACACCGCGAAACCGTAAGAACTGCCCTTCTGCAGGTCACCGACCATCTTCAGGGGCTGGCCCTTGGTGATGGCGTAACCCAGTACCGGGTAGTCATCGAAGCAGGCGACAGAGTTGCCGGACTTCACATCTTCATACATATTGGCCGAATCTTCAAAGGTCGTGATTTCGTAGCCGTATTTGTCTTTGTTTTTGTTGGCGAAATCCGAGCCTTCCGTCCCGGTCTTTACAGCGACCTTCTTGCCCTTCAGATCTTCAAAGGACTTGATGTCATTGTTGGAAGAACTGACGGCCATACCCACGCCGGAATCAAAATAAGCGTCAGAGAAATCAAATTTCTTCTTCCGATCGTCGGTGATGCTCATGCCGGCGATGACCCCATCACACTGCTGGGATTCCAAAGCCTGGACGGCCGCGTTGAACCCGAGGACCTTGACTTCGTATTTGAAGCCCTGATCTTCTGAAATGGCCTTGAGCAGATCCATATCGATCCCGACCATTTCTCCCTTGTCATTTTCAAATTCAAACGGCGCAAACGTCGTGTCCGTGGCGATGACATAGGTCTTATCGCTTGAACTGGAACTCGAGGATGAACTGCCGGATGAACAGGCTGCCAGTGAGCACGCGACCACCAGCGCCATAACCAAAATACCAACCTTAATACTTTTTTTCATGGTACCCTCCCCAGAATATAATAATATAATTTTAGCATTTTTTAAGGATATATGCAATCTGTATCAAAAAAAAATGACTTATTTTTAGATAAAAAATAGTATGAAAATCTAGTTATCCGTATAAACACTGGACTTATCACACTTTATCAAGGTCGAAACCAATCAATTTACTACTAATTTACTACTTATGAATGAGCTTTGATACGACGATTTACCCTTGAAAAGTGAAGAAACAAAGATACTTCCAATAAAAATTGAATAGGCAAAAGGTGGACACTTCAAAAATGAGGTGTCTATTTTTTTACCCGATTTGAAAGGACGTGATACTACGAAAATAGAAAAACAAGAGAATAAAGGTCGCTCCCCACCGTGAAAGACCATCAAACAAACGAGATTCATTCAACCATAAAAAAGAAAGGATAGGTAAAAATATGGAACTTAAATTTGTGATTCCCAAGATGGAAAAAACATTCGGCAATTTAGAATTTGCTGGCGAGGATAAAGTCGTACAGCGAAGAATCAACGGACATCTAACCGTCTTATCTCGAAGCTATAATCTCTATTCAGACGTTCAAAGAGCAGATGATATTGTGGTCGTACTTCCTGCTGAAGCTGGCGAAAAACATTTCGGCTTTGAGGAACGTGTTAAGTTAGTCAATCCACGTATTACCGCCGAGGGCTATAAAATCGGCACTCGTGGTTTTACAAATTACCTTTTACATGCTGACGACATGGTAAAAGAATAAAGAAAGAGAGGAAAAATGATGAGATTAGCAAATGGTATCGTATTAGATAAAGACACGACTTTTGGAGAATTAAAATTCTCTGCTCTACGTCGTGAAGTGAGAATCCAAAATGAAGACGGTACGGTTTCAGAGGAAATCAAAGAACGTACCTATGACTTAAAATCCAAAGGGCAAGGACGCATGATTCAAGTAAGTATTCCTGCCAGCGTGCCTTTGAAAGAGTTTGAATATAACGCACGGGTGGAACTTATCAATCCCATTGCGGATACTGTCGCTACTGCTACCTTTCAAGGAGCAGATGTTGACTGGTACATCAAGGCAGACGATATTGTGCTGACAAAGGATTCTAATTCCTTTAGAAATCAACAGCCACCTAAGAAAGAACCTGCTACGGACAAATAGCCACGTATCTTCCATTAGAGAGAAAGGAGAAAATCAAACATGAAACAGCGTGTCTTTCGTGGTAAAAGGATTCGTCCGAGTGACAAAGATTTAGTCTTTCATTTTACAGTAGCGTCCTTACTGCCTATTTTACTGCTTGTTGTCGGACTGTTTCATGTGAAGACAATCCAGCAGGTCAACTGGCAGGACTTTAACCTATCACAAGCAGATAAGATTGACATTCCGTATTTAAGTATCAGTTTCAGTGTCGCAATTCTTGTCTGCTTGCTGGTGGCGTTTCTATTCAAACGGTATCGCTATGATACGATTAAACAACTCTACCACCGTCAAAAGCTGGCGAAGATGGTTCTTGAAAATAAGTGGTATGAATCAGAACAGGTCAAAACAGATGGCTTCTTCAAGGATTCCCCCAGTCGTACCAAAGAAAAGATAACCTACTTCCCTAAAATCTATTATCGCCTTAAAAATGGCTTAATACAGATACAAGTGGAAATCACTCTGGGGAAATATCAAGACCAGCTCCTACACTTGGAAAAGAAATTAGAAAGTGGCTTGTACTGTGAGCTGACGGATAAAGAGTTAAAGGATTCCTACGTGGAATATACCTTGCTCTATGATATGATAGCCCGTCGTATTTCTATTGATGAAGTACAAGCTCATGATGGGAAACTTTGCTTAATGAAAAATATGTGGTGGGAATATGACAATCTGCCTCACATGCTCATAGCTGGTGGTACAGGTGGCGGTAAGACCTACTTTATCCTGACACTGATTGAAGCCTTGCTTCATACAGATTCTAAGCTGTATATCTTAGACCCGAAAAATGCAGACTTAGCCGATTTAGGCTCTGTGATGGCAAATGTCCACTACAGAAAAGAAGACTTGCTTTCCTGCATTGATACATTCTATGAAGAAATGATAAAACGCAGTGAGGAAATGAAGCAGATGGAAAATTATAAGACTGGCGAAAATTATGCTTACTTAGGACTTCCAGCACACTTCTTAATCTTTGATGAATATGTCGCTTTCATGGAAATGCTGGGAACAAAAGAAAACACCGCAGTTATAAATAAGTTGAAACAGATTGTCATGTTAGGTCGTCAAGCTGGCTTCTTTCTAATACTGGCTTGTCAGCGTCCAGACGCAAAATATCTAGGCGACGGAATCCGTGACCAGTTTAATTTCAGAGTGGCTTTAGGTCGTATGTCTGAAATGGGCTATGGCATGATGTTTGGCAGTGACGTACAAAAGGATTTCTTCTTAAAGCGAATCAAAGGTCGTGGCTATGTTGATGTAGGAACAAGTGTCATATCAGAGTTTTATACTCCCCTTGTACCAAAAGGACATGACTTTTTAGAGGAAATTAAAAAGTTATCCAACAGCAGACAGGACACAAAAAAGCCATCATCAGAACAACAAGAAATGGAGAAATAAAAGTAATGGATATTAAAAGATTGGAGATATATCATACACCGACTGAAAAATCTGTCATTTGTCTTTGCTTGAATACAGACCAATTCACGGTAGATTGTGAACAATACATCATTGACCGATACAGGCATTTTACCGTCAATCCAAAAGTACGATTCTATTCCAGAATAGATAAGCTGATTGATGAAATTATCCGTGAAGTGAAGAAACCACCGTTCACATTCAGAATGAGGTTAGAGAAGCGACATAGTATTACCAGCAAAAATATTCTATATGAATTTCAGCTTTTTGATAGAAATTCATTCAAAACGGACGGTCTATCAGAAGTGATTGAACAGGAATATTTAAGACCAGAAGTTGATTTGGTAGTGATTTACACTGGCATACAGGGAGAATCAAAGGCAGATACAGACGACAAAGGCAGGTTTTACGGTCTTAAACCGTAAGTTCTGGCTTTGTCGGGCAGGGCTTGCCCTGCCCATTAACCCCCCGTATCTAACAGGGGGGTACAAATCGACAGGAAACAGTCAAAAAAACATTAGAAAATCCTTTGGTTACAAGGGATTTACAAAATTTCAGCGTATGTAAAATGGGCTTTAAAAGTTGACATACGCCTTTTTGATTGGAGGGATTTTTACTGAATGAACAAACTTGGTTACAGCAGTTAAAAGAAAAACGCTTGGCTTATGGACTATCTCAAAATCGTTTAGCGGTTGCGACTGGTATTACAAGGCAGTATCTAAGCGATATTGAAACAGGAAAAGTCAAGCCATCAGAGGATTTACAGCAATCTCTTTTTGAAGCTCTGGAACGCTTCAATCCCGACGCTCCCCTTGAAATGCTCTTTGATTATGTAAGGATTCGCTTTCCCACAACGGACGTACAGCATGTGGTCGAAAACATCTTACAACTGAAACTGTCCTATTTTCTTCATGAGGACTATGGTTTCTATTCTTATTCAGAGCATTATGCTTTAGGCGATATATTCGTTCTCTGCTCCCACGAACTGGACAAAGGAGTTCTGGTGGAATTGAAAGGTCGTGGGTGTCGGCAATTTGAAAGCTATCTTCTGGCTCAACAAAGAAGCTGGTATGAGTTCTTTATGGACGCTTTGGTGGCTGGCGGTGTGATGAAACGCCTTGACCTTGCCATTAACGATAAGACAGGGATTTTGAATATCCCTGTACTCACTGAAAAATGCAGACAGGAAGAATGTATATCCGTCTTCCGCAGTTTCAAAAGCTATCGCAGTGGCGAACTGGTACGCAAAGATGAAAAGGAATGTATGGGAAATACCCTCTATATCGGTTCATTACAGAGTGAAGTTTATTTCTGTATCTATGAAAAGGACTATGAACAGTACAAGAAAAATGATATTCCCATTGAAGACGCAGAAGTAAAAAACCGTTTTGAGATTCGGCTGAAAAATGAGCGTGCCTATTATGCAGTCCGTGATTTACTCGTCTATGACAATCCAGAAAAGACTGCTTTTAAAATTATCAATCGGTATATCCGTTTTGTAGATAAAGACGATTCCAAACCTCGTTCTGATTGGAAGCTGAATGAAGAATGGGCTTGGTTTATTGGGAACAACCGTGAACGATTAAAACTAACCACAAAACCAGAGCCTTACTCTTTCCAGCGGACGCTGAACTGGCTTTCCCATCAAGTCGCACCCACTTTAAAGGTTGCGATTAAACTTGATGAAATCAACCAGACGCAGGTTGTGAAAGACATTCTCGACCATGCGAAACTGACAGACCGGCATGAGCAGATTTTGAAGCAACAGTCGGCAAAAGATAAGGACGTGATAACGACAAAGAAATAACCTAAACACAAATTCATTGAATATAGAGAGGAGAACATTTTTATGAATTTTGGACAAAACCTTTATAACTGGTTTCTATCAAACGCTCAATCACTGGTACTTTTAGCAATCGTTGTGATTGGCTTGTATCTTGGCTTCAAGCGTGAGTTCAGTAAACTCATTGGCTTTCTCATTATTGCGATTATTGCGGTAGGCTTAGTCTTCAACGCTGCTGGAGTAAAAGACATTTTACTAGAGCTATTCAATCGCATTATTGGTGCTTAAATTAAACCGTTATTTTGTGGAATATAAGTGGTTTTCTTATGTTCCGCAAAAGAATGGTACACCAAACGAAGTGCGGTAGGGATTTTTGAATCTCTATAAAGAAAGGACGTGTGAATACATGGACGATATGCAAGTCTACATTGCCAATTTAGGCAAATACAATGAGGGCGAATTAGTTGGTGCATGGTTTACCTTTCCCATTGATTTTGAGGAAGTCAAAGAGAAAATCGGCTTGAATGATGAATATGAGGAATACGCCATTCATGATTACGAGTTACCCTTTACGGTTGACGAATACACTTCTATTAGCGAACTCAATCGCCTATGGGAAATGGTATCGGAGTTGCCAGAAGAACTACAATCGGAGCTATCTGCTCTGCTCACTCATTTTTCAAGTATTGAAGAATTAAGCGAACATCAAGAAGATATTATCATTCATTCCGATTGTGATGATATGTCTGACGTGGCACGCTACTACATTGAAGAAACGGGTGCTTTAGGCGAAGTGCCAGCCAGTCTTCAAAACTATATTGATTATGAATCCTATGGTCGGGATTTAGACCTTTCGGGAACGTTTATCTCAACCAATCACGGGATTTTTGAAATCGTCTATTAAATCTGTCGGTACATTCTTACTGGCAGATTTTCTTGTTTACGGGGTAGTCAAAAGACTATCCCCATTTTTATGAAAGGATTGATTACATGAAGAAAATACGAAGCTATACCAGTATCTGGTCTGTTGAGAAAGTGTTGTACTCCATCAATGACTTTAGACTTCCGTTTCCCATAACCTTTACGCAAATGACATGGTTTGTCGTGTCACTCTTTGCAGTTATGATACTTGGCAACTTGCCCCCTCTTTCTATGATAGAGGGAGCATTTCTCAAATACTTTGGGATTCCTGTGGCTTTCACATGGTTTATGTCTACAAAAACCTTTGATGGTAAAAAGCCTTATGGATTTTTGAAGTCTGTCATTGCTTATGCACTGCGACGAAAACTGACCTATGCAGGAAAAAAAGTAACGCTTGGCAGAAACCAGCCACAAGAAGCCATTACAGCAGTTAGGAGTGAATTTTATGGCATATCCAATTAAATATATTGAAAACAATCTGGTCTGGAATAAAGATGGGGAATGTTACGCTTACTATGAGCTTGTTCCCTACAATTACTCATTTCTAAGTCCGGAACAGAAAATACAAGTACATGATTCTTTCAGACAGCTTATCGCACAAAATCGTGATGGCAAGATTCATGCTTTACAAATCAGTACAGAATCCAGCATACTTTCTGCACAAGAACGTTCCAAAAATGAAGTCACTGGAAAGCTCAAAACGGTTGCCTATGACAAAATCGACCAACAGACAGACGCTTTAATATCCATGATTGGCGAAAATCAAGTGGACTACCGTTTCTTTATCGGTTTTAAGTTGCTTCTCAACGATCAGGAGTTTTCTATGAAAAGTCTTACCGTTGAAGCAAAAAATGCTTTTACTGATTTTGTCTATGATGTGAACCATAAGCTGATGGGCGATTTTGTTAGTATGAGTAATGATGAAATCCTGCGTTTTCAGAAGATGGAAAAGCTTTTAGAAAATAAAATCTCCCGTCGTTTCAAAATCCGAAGATTAGATAAGGACGACTTCGGCTATCTGATTGAACACCTTTACGGACAGACAGGCACTGCCTATGAAGAGTATGAGTATCCTCTATCAAAGAAAAAGCTGGAACATGAAACACTGATTAAAACCTATGACCTCATTAAGCCTACTCGCTGTCTGGTGGAAGAAAAACAGCGATATTTGAAAATCCAGCAGGAAGACGAAACCGCCTATGTAGCTTACTTTACCATCAACAGTATTGTCGGCGAACTGGACTTCCCGTCCTCTGAAATCTTCTACTACCAGCAACAGCAATTTACCTTTCCGATTGATACGTCAATGAATGTGGAAATTGTAGCGAATCGTAAAGCCCTATCTACTGTCCGCAATAAAAAGAAAGAACTGAAAGACTTGGATAACCACGCATGGCAAAGTGATAATGAAACCAGCTCTAATGTGGCGGAAGCTCTGGAAAGTGTGAACGAGCTGGAAACCAATTTAGACCAAAGCAAGGAATCTATGTATAAGCTGTCCTATGTTGTAAGGGTATCAGCAAATGACCTTGACGAACTTAAACGTCGTTGTAATGAAGTGAAAGATTTCTATGATGATTTGAGCGTGAAACTGGTACGACCTTTTGGGGATATGCTGGGCTTACATGAAGAATTTTTACCTGCCAGCAAAAGATATATGAATGACTATATTCAATACGTGACCTCTGATTTCCTCGCTGGTTTAGGTTTTGGTGCTACTCAAATGCTGGGTGAAAATGAGGGGATTTATGTTGGCTACAGCTTAGATACTGGACGCAATGTCTATCTGAAACCTGCTCTTGCCAGTCAAGGGGTTAAGGGTTCAGTAACCAATGCGTTAGCGTCTGCCTTTGTCGGTTCGCTGGGTGGTGGTAAATCCTTTGCGAATAACCTTATCGTCTATTATGCAGTGCTTTATGGGGCACAAGCAGTGATTGTAGACCCAAAAGCAGAACGTGGCAGATGGAAAGAAACCTTGCCAGAGATTTCCCATGAAATCAATATCGTCAATCTGACTTCTGATGAGAAAAACAAAGGCTTACTTGACCCTTATGTAATTATGAAAAATACCAAAGATTCTGAATCACTGGCTATTGATATTTTGACATTCCTTACGGGGATTTCCTCTCGTGATGGGGAACGCTTCCCAATCCTTAGAAAAGCCATTCGTGCAGTAACCAATAGTGAAGTGCGAGGGTTGATGAAAGTGATTGAAGAATTACGGGTTGAGAATACGCCACTAAGTACCAGCATAGCCGACCATATCGAAAGTTTTACAGACTATGACTTTGCCCATCTGCTTTTTAGTGATGGTTATGTAGAGCAGTCTATCAGCCTTGAAAAACAACTGAACATTATACAGGTTGCCGACTTGGTACTTCCTGACAAGGAAACTTCCTTTGAGGAATATACCACAATGGAGTTACTATCGGTAGCAATGCTGATTGTCATTAGTACCTTTGCGTTGGACTTTATCCATACAGACCGAAGTATTTTCAAGATTGTAGACTTAGACGAAGCATGGAGCTTCTTACAGGTGGCACAAGGGAAAACACTATCTATGAAGCTGGTTCGTGCTGGTCGTGCTATGAACGCTGGGGTATATTTCGTGACCCAAAATACAGATGACCTCTTAGATGAAAAACTGAAAAATAACCTCGGCTTAAAATTTGCCTTTCGTTCCACTGACCTTAACGAGATTAAAAAAACCCTTGCCTTTTTTGGTGTAGACCCAGAGGACGAAAACAATCAGAAGCGATTGCGTGATTTGGAAAACGGGCAATGCCTTATCAGTGATTTATATGGTCGTGTCGGTGTGATACAGTTCCACCCTGTATTTGAAGAACTGCTCCATGCCTTTGATACCAGACCACCTGTGCGAAAAGAGGTGTAAATGTGAAGCCATCAATATTAAACAGAATAAAATCAAACTGGACGCTGAAACGTCTAGGTAAAGTGGCAATGACAGTGGCTTTCACACTTGTGATTGCCATTTTTCTTTTAGCCATGCTGGGAACGGTGGTTCAAGCTGCGGGCTTGGTAGATGATACGGTCAATGTGGCAAATGAATACAGCCGATACCCACTTGAAAACTATCAACTGGATTTTTATGTGGATAATAGCTGGGGCTGGCTACCGTGGAACTGGTCGGACGGAATTGGAAAACAAGTCATGTATGGACTATATGCCATTACCAATTTTATTTGGACAATCAGTCTTTATGTTTCCAATGCGACGGGTTACTTAGTACAGGAAGCCTATTCCTTAGACTTCATTTCCGCTACAGCAGATTCCATTGGCAAGAATATGCAGACCCTTGCAGGGGTTACGCCTAGTGGACTATCAACAGAGGGTTTCTATGTTGGATTCCTTTTACTCTTGATTTTGGTTCTTGGGGTTTATGTTGCCTATACAGGACTGATAAAGAGAGAAACCACAAAGGCAATTCATGCCCTCATGAATTTTGTGCTGGTTTTTATCCTATCGGCTTCCTTTATTGCCTATGCTCCCGATTATATTAAGAAAATCAATGACTTTTCATCAGACATCAGCAACGCTAGTTTGTCACTGGGTACAAAAATTGTCATGCCCCATTCAGATAGTCAAGGCAAGGACAGTGTGGACTTGATACGTGACAGCCTATTTTCCATACAGGTTCAGCAACCGTGGCTACTGCTTCAATATAACAGTTCAGACATTGAAAGTATTGGTATTGACCGTGTGGAAAGCCTGCTCTCAACCAGTCCAGATTCCAACAATGGGGAAGACAGAGAAAAAATTGTTGCGGAAGAAATTGAAGATAGAAGCAATACCAATATGACGATTACAAAGACGATTAACCGTTTAGGTACAGTCTTCTTCCTATTTGTCTTCAATATTGGGATTTCCATATTTGTATTCCTATTAACAGGAATCATGATTTTCTCGCAGGTACTTTTTATCATCTATGCTATGTTTCTGCCTGTGAGCTTTATTTTAAGCATGATTCCATCATTTGATGGTATGTCAAAACGAGCCATAACAAAGCTCTTTAATACCATTTTGACACGAGCTGGAATCACATTGATTATTACGACAGCATTTAGTATTTCAACCATGCTCTATACCTTATCGGCTGGTTATCCGTTCTTTTTGATTGCTTTTCTACAGATTGTGACCTTTGCAGGAATCTACTTTAAGCTGGGCGATTTAATGAGTATGTTTTCTCTACAGAGTAACGATTCTCAAAGTGTGGGAAGTCGTATGATGAGAAAACCTCGTATGCTTATGCACGCTCACATGCACCGTCTACAGCGGAAACTTGGACGCTCCGTGACTGCTTTAGGGGCTGGGTCTGCCATTGCCAGTGCTACGGGTAAAAAAGGACAGTCGGGTTCGGGAAGTTCTGCGAGTACACAAGCAGATCACTCTCGACCAAACGGGCAGGAAAAATCAACACTAGGAAAGCGTATCGGTCAAACCATCGGTACAGTAGCTGATACCAAAGACAGAATGGTAGATACTGCTGGTAATTTGAAAGAACAGGTTAAGGATTTGCCGACCAATGCAAGATATGCAGTATATCAAGGAAAATCTAAAGTGACGGATAATGTCCATGATTTAACCAGAAGTATTTCTCAAACCAAAGCGGATAAAGCCAGTGGACGCAAGAAACAGCAGGAACAAAGACGGAAAACCATTGCGGAGCGTCGCTCTGAAATGGAACAGGTCAAACAGAAAAAACAGCCAGCTTCTTCCGTTCATGAAAGACCAGCCACTAAGCAAGAACAATCTCATGATGGACAGACTTCAAGGCAAACAACTGTACAGGCTTCCTATAGGGAATCTCAACAAGCCAAACAAGAGCGTCCAACAGTTAAGTCCGATTCTTCAAGTTTAAAAACGGAACGTCAAAGTAATACAGTTCAAGAAAGAACGGTTCAAAAGCCAGTAACTTCAACTGCACCAACAGATAGAGCTTCACAACGTTCAATCACAAAAGAACGTCAGTCTACTGTTCAAAGAGTACCACTACAAAATATAAAAAGTAGACCACCAATCAAAACCGCCACCATTAAGAAAGGCAGTAAGAAACCATGAAGCTGAAAACTTTAGTGATTGGTGGTTCGGGATTATTCTTGATGGTCTTCTCACTGCTTCTGTTTGTCGCCATTTTATTTTCAGATGAACAAGATGGCGGTTTTTCCAACATTCACTATGGCGGTGTGGATGTTTCCGCAGAAGTGCTGGCTCATAAGCCTATGGTAGAAAAAGTTGCCAAAGAATATGGAATTGAAGAATACGTCAATATACTTCTTGCGATTATACAGGTGGAATCGGGTGGTACAGCAGAAGATGTTATGCAGTCCTCGGAATCCCTCGGTCTTCCACCTAATTCATTGAGTACAGAAGAATCCATTAAGCAAGGTGTGAAGTATTTCAGTGAGTTATTAGCCAGTAGCGAAAGGCTTGGTGTAGATTTAGAATCGGTTATCCAGTCCTACAATTATGGTGGTGGTTTCTTAGGATATGTGGCTAATCGTGGGAATAAATATACCTTTGAACTGGCTCAAAGTTTCTCAAAAGAGTATTCGGGTGACGAAAAAGTGTCTTACCCCAATCCCATAGCCATACCTATCAATGGGGGCTGGCGATACAATTACGGGAATATGTTTTATGTGCAACTGGTAACGCAGTATCTTGTCACAACAGAGTTTAATGATGATACAGTACAAGCCATCATGGACGAAGCTCTGAAATTTGAAGGCTGGAAGTATGTCTATGGCGGAGCTTCCCCGACTACCTCTTTTGATTGTAGCGGACTGACACAATGGACGTATGGAAAAGCTGGAATCAACTTACCACGAACAGCACAACAGCAATATGATGTAACCCGGCATATCCCATTATTGGAAGCAAAAGCCGGCGATTTGGTTTTCTTTCATTCTACCTATAACGCTGGCTCTTATATTACTCATATCGGGATTTATTTAGGCGATAACCGTATGTTTCATGCAGGCGACCCTATCGGTTATGCCGACTTAACAAGCTCTTACTGGCAACAGCATTTAGTGGGAGCAGGACGAATCAAACAATAAGAAAGGACGATTCAATGATGAAATTCGGAAAAAATCAGAATACAGAAAAACAGACACCAAAGGAAAAGAAACCTCGTGTCTATAAGGTCAATCCTCGTAAAAAGGTTGTGATTGTCCTATGGGTACTTTTAGGACTTAGTTTCAGCTTTGCGATATTCAAGCACTTTACAGCCATTGATACCCATACCATTCATGAAACCACCATCATAGAAAAGGAATATGTCGATACTCATCATGTGGAAAATTTTGTAGAGAACTTTGCGAAAGTCTACTATTCATGGGAACTAAACGACAAGTCCATTGATAATCGCATAGAAAACCTGAAAGCATATCTGACAGAGGAACTTCAAGCTCTGAATGTCGATACAGTTCGTAAAGATATTCCTGTATCGTCTTCTGTAAAAGGATTTCAGATATGGACGGTAGAAGCAGATGGCGACAATCAATTTGATGTAACCTACAGTGTAGACCAACTCATTACAGAGGGGGAAAATACAAAGACCGTCCACTCTGCTTATATAGTGAGTGTCTATGTAGACAGTACTGGAAATATGGTCCTCATTAAGAATCCGACCATTACTAGCATACCAAAGAAATCAGACTATAAACCAAAAGCTATTGAAAGTGAGGGTACGGTTGATTCCATTACAACCAATGAAATCAATGAGTTTTTAACGACGTTCTTCAAGCTCTATCCTACAGCGACAGCCAGTGAACTTTCCTACTATGTGAATGACGGGATATTAAAACCAATCGGAAAAGAGTACATCTTTCAAGAACTGGTAAATCCTATTTACAATCGTAAGGATAATCAAGTCACGGTATCGCTGACAGTGGAGTATATCGACCAGCAGACCAAAGCAACGCAGGTATCTCAATTTGATTTGGTACTTGAAAAGAACGGGAGTAATTGGAAGATTATAGAATAACAAATATTGGTACATTATTACAGCTATTTTGTAATCACGTACTCTCTTTGATAAAAAATTGGAGATTCCTTTACAAATATGCTCTTACGTGCTATTATTTAAGTATCTATTTAAAAGGAGTTAATAAATATGCGGCAAGGTATTCTTAAATAAACTGTCAATTTGATAGTGGGAACAAATAATTGGATGTCCTTTTTTAGGAGGGCTTAGTTTTTTGTACCCAGTTTAAGAATACCTTTATCATGTGATTCTAAAGTATCCGGAGAATATCTGTATGCTTTGTATGCCTATGGTTATGCATAAAAATCCCAGTGATAAGAGTATTTATCACTGGGATTTTTATGCCCTTTTGGGCTTTTGAATGGAGGAAAATCACATGAAAATTATTAATATTGGAGTTTTAGCTCATGTTGATGCGGGAAAAACTACCTTAACAGAAAGCTTATTATATAACAGTGGAGCGATTACAGAATTAGGAAGCGTGGACAGAGGTACAACGAAAACGGATAATACGCTTTTAGAACGTCAGAGAGGAATTACAATTCAGACGGCGATAACCTCTTTTCAGTGGAAAAATACTAAGATGAACATCATAGACACGCCAGGACATATGGATTTTTTAGCAGAAGTATATCGTTCATTATCAGTATTAGATGGGGCAATTCTACTGATTTCTGCAAAAGATGGCGTACAAGCACAAACTCGTATATTGTTTCATGCACTTAGGAAAATAGGTATTCCCACAATCTTTTTTATCAATAAGATTGACCAAAATGGAATTGATTTATCAACGGTTTATCAGGATATTAAAGAGAAACTTTCTGCGGAAATTGTAATCAAACAGAAGGTAGAACTGCATCCTAATATGCGTGTAATGAACTTTACCGAATCTGAACAATGGGATATGGTAATAGAAGGAAATGATTACCTTTTGGAGAAATATACGTCTGGGAAATTATTGGAAGCATTAGAACTCGAACAAGAGGAAAGCATAAGATTTCATAATTGTTCCCTGTTCCCTGTTTATCACGGAAGTGCAAAAAACAATATAGGGATTGATAACCTTATAGAAGTGATTACGAATAAATTTTATTCATCAACACATCGAGGTCAGTCTGAACTTTGCGGAAAAGTTTTCAAAATTGAGTATTCGGAAAAAAGACAGCGTCTTGCATATATACGTCTTTATAGTGGCGTACTGCATTTGCGAGATTCGGTTAGAATATCGGAAAAGGAAAAAATAAAAATTACAGAAATGTATACTTCAATAAATGGTGAATTATGTAAAATTGATAAGGCTTATTCCGGGGAAATTGTTATTTTGCAGAATGAGTTTTTGAAGTTAAATAGTGTTCTTGGAGATACAAAGCTATTGCCACAGAGAGAGAGAATTGAAAATCCCCTCCCTCTGCTGCAAACGACTGTTGAACCGAGCAAACCTCAACAAAGGGAAATGTTACTTGATGCACTTTTAGAAATCTCCGACAGTGACCCGCTTCTGCGATATTATGTGGATTCTGCGACACATGAAATCATACTTTCTTTCTTAGGGAAAGTACAAATGGAAGTGACTTGTGCTCTGCTGCAAGAAAAGTATCATGTGGAGATAGAAATAAAAGAGCCTACAGTCATTTATATGGAAAGACCGTTAAAAAAAGCAGAGTATACCATTCACATCGAAGTTCCACCGAATCCTTTCTGGGCTTCCATTGGTCTATCTGTAGCACAGCTTCCATTAGGGAGCGGAGTACAGTATGAGAGCTCGGTTTCTCTTGGATACTTAAATCAATCGTTTCAAAATGCAGTTATGGAGGGGATACGCTATGGCTGTGAACAAGGATTGTATGGTTGGAATGTGACGGACTGTAAAATCTGTTTTAAGTATGGCTTATACTATAGCCCTGTTAGTACCCCAGCAGATTTTCGGATGCTTGCTCCTATTGTATTGGAACAAGTCTTAAAAAAAGCTGGAACAGAATTGTTAGAGCCATATCTTAGTTTTAAAATTTATGCGCCACAGGAATATCTTTCACGAGCATACAACGATGCTCCTAAATATTGTGCGAACATCGTAGACACTCAATTGAAAAATAATGAGGTCATTCTTAGTGGAGAAATCCCTGCTCGGTGTATTCAAGAATATCGTAGTGATTTAACTTTCTTTACAAATGGACGTAGTGTTTGTTTAACAGAGTTAAAAGGGTACCATGTTACTACCGGTGAACCTGTTTGCCAGCCCCGTCGTCCAAATAGTCGGATAGATAAAGTACGATATATGTTCAATAAAATAACTTAGTGTATTTTATGTTGTTATATAAATATGGTTTCTTGTTAAATAAGATGAAATATTCTTTAATAAAGATTTGAATTAAAGTGTAAAGGAGGAGATAGTTATTATAAACTACAAGTGGATATTGTGTCCTGTATGTGGAAATAAAACACGATTAAAGATAAGGGAAGATACTGAATTAAAAAAATTCCCCCTCTATTGTCCGAAATGCAGACAAGAAAATTTAATTGAAATAAAGCAGTTCAAAGTAACTGTGATTACAGAGCCAGACGCAAAGACGCAGAGCCGATAAAATGAGATTAATACAATCTCATTTTATCGGCTCTTTCCGTTATGTATGGATTCTTTTAATTAGTCTTCGATGTTTCTTGCTTCGTTGATACCGCTGGCTAAAGATTCCATTAAGGATAGTTCTTTGTCTGTAAAGCTATCCATGTATTTCTCTATCTGTAATCGTCGGGTGCTTTTTACCAAGTTATTAGCAGGTAAGAAAAATTCATCAACGGAAACATGAAGTAACGATACAAGGTCATAAAGAACTTGTATGCTGGGGTGTTGCCCCTTATTTTCAATATTAGTTAAGTAACGTGGGTCAATTTCAATCAATGCTCCCACTTGTTCACGAGTTAAACCTCGTTTCAATCGAGCTTCTTTAATGGCTAAACCAAAGGCTCTAAAATCATATTTATCTTCTTTTTTACGCATAGTAGACCACCTCTATACATTTTACTGTTCCTATTGAATTAGAAACAGGTATAGAAAAACATGTTATATAGTTTATAGGTTCATATTTAATAAAAAGCACTACTAAACGCCAATAAAAAAAACCGTTATATGGTAGTGCTATTTATGCTGTTAAAATATTGTATCTTACTTCCAAATGGCGGTTTGTTGGAGGTCAAAGTCGCCATGAAGTATATCACATACAATCAAGTTCCCCACATTGAGTATTTATCAAAAAAAGTCGTCTATCTGCAATAGATAAGTACGTCCACCAATGTGGTTTTATAAATCATATAGATAGAAAAATAAAAGCATGTAAACAGAGAAATCAATCTGTTTGTGTGCTTTTTTGGTTATTCAGAACTTTTTTACAAAGTTTATTCATCAGTAATGCAACAAATCCCCCTTTCACATTGGGACTAAGAGTGAAAGGAGATAAAAGAGCAAGGCTCACTTCCTTTCCTAGACAGAAAGGGGGTGAGAAACATGAAACCATCTTTTTTTCAGACCACAATAGAAAATCAGTTTGACTATATCTGTAAACGTGCTATGGAAGACGAGCGAAAGAATTATCTGCTTTATCTTTCAAGGATTGCAAAGCGTGAAGTGTGGTCCTATGTCAAGAAAAAGTACAAATTAAAATGAGAAATTCCGATGTTTCATCATCCGGCCAAACGGGCATTAGCTTCTATGGATTTTCGGTAGTTATCTTCATAATCATTTGGCGATTGATAATCACAATGTCCGTGAATACGCGTCGAATTGTAGAAAGCTTCTATGTATTCAAACACAAGCTGGTGGGCATGATCCATATCGCGGATTTTGAACCAATTGAGCCATTCACGCTTGATCAATGCATGAAATGATTCAATACAGGCGTTATCCCAGGGATAAGCCTTTCTGGAATAACTAAGCTGCATTTTAGAGGTGGCTTTTCGGTATTCGGCCGACACGTATTGTGAGCCTCTGTCACTGTGAAGGATGAGCGGAGATTCCATATTTCGCCGCACCTTAGCCTTCTGAATGGTTTCAAGGACACAGGATACCTCCAACGTATCGGATAGCGTCCAAGCGATAATCTTGCGGGAAAATAAATCCATGATGCTTGTCAAATAGACGAATCCGTCAATGGTCCAGATATAAGTGATATCGCTGCACCATACAGCATTGGGATGATCTGGATTGAATTGTTCATTCAGAATATTAATAAGCTGATGGCTGAAGTCCGAATCTTTTGTGGTCACTGTATAGGGGCGGATCCAGCGGGCCTTGATTCCCATTTCCTGCATATACTGGCCGACAGTTCGTTCGGATATGGTTTCTCCATTCTTTTGAAGGATACGGGTTATTTTAGGTGCACCGTAATTCTGATGGGAATCGTTATAAATCGTCTGGATCTTTTCTTTGATGGCGTTCTTTCGTTTTTCGGTTGCCGATGGCGTATGCTTGAGCCATGATTGAAAACCGCTTCTGGACACCCCAAGTTTGCCCAGCATCCCGGTGACAGAAACCTGGCGTCCACTGCGTTTCGCTTCGGCCGCCCTTTGGGTAACCTCTGCGTAGATGGTTTTTGTCATTTCCCCAGAATGCTGATGGCTTTTTTTAGGACATCAAGTGCGTCCTGTGTATCACGGAGTTCCCGTTTTAAATGGGCAATCTCCTTCTGTTCATCAGATGAATAGTTGCCGGAACCGCGGACTCCAATATCGCCGTTTTCCCGGTAATCCCTCATCCACTTGCTGAGGGTGCTATATCCGATTCCGAGGTTTTCGGCGCACCCCCGCATACCAAGGTCTTTGTGTCCAAGGTAGTACTGAACGGCATCCAGTTTGAATTGCTTGTTATGTTGATTAGCCATGATAAGGTTCCTCCTAAAATTGTTTCTATTGTAACATTTTTCCTAGAACTTCTCATCTTGGCTTGATCTATTTTTATTCTAGCACCATTGTAGTTCTTTCTGCGGCGCAGCCGCTCTGTTGCATTTGTGAAATTTCGAATCATGGATTCCTCAGCCAAGACGAATACTGCTGACAGCAGGATGCACTTGAGGGATATGTAATTGATGGCAAAGAAATCCGCAAGGAAGTAGGCAGCAAGCATCAGGCTGCACACGCAGGCGATGATCACGAAACGGCGGTATGTGTTCATAGGCCGGCAGAGCTTCCATAAGATCATGAATCCCATGGCTGACAGCAGGAAGGTACTGGCAACACCCACATCAGCCTCCGTGATGCCAAACACACCAGCAAATACGACCATGGCGGCTATGGTGAAGAATGATGTCACCGCAGCGGGGACGGAAGCGAAAAGCGCCTCATGCAGGAAACGACCGTGCTGTTTTCTATTATTCACTTCAAGGGCCAGCGCAAATGCGGGAATGCCGATGTTGAACATAGAGACCAGGGAGACCTGGGACGGTTTGAGCGGATAAGAGAAAGTCGTTATGATGGAGAACGCGGCCAACAGCATGGAAAACAGATTCTTATACAGGAACAGCGTCGCGGAGCGGGTGATGTTGTTGATATCCCTTCGCCCCTCGGAGATGATCTGCTTCATGTGGCTGAAATCATCATCCATCAGCACGACCTGGGCGGCCTGCCGCGCAGCATCGCTGCCGGTGCCGATGGCAATGGAGCAGTCCGCTTCCTTCATAGCAAGGATGTCGTTCACGCCGTCACCGGTCATTGCCACCTTGAGCTTCTGCGCTTTGAGCGCCCCGACAATCTCTTTCTTCTGCTCCGGCTTGACGCGGCCGAACACCGTATAGTCCCGGACGGCACGATCAAAGCCGCCCTCCGGGACATCGGAAGCGTTGATATAATTCTCAGCGCCGGGGATACCGACCTGCTGTGCAATTTTGGAAACGGTCAAGGGATTGTCGCCGGAGATCACCACGACCCTGATCTCCTGATCCCGGAACCAGGCAAAGGTCTCCTCCACATTGGGGCGCAGACCATTGATCAGGCTGACAAACAGGACCGGGTAAAATGTCCCCGCCTTATCCTTTCGGGCAAAGACGAGCACTCGTTCTCCCTTGCCCGTCCGCTGCTCGATTCCTTCCCGGCTATTGGATAGTGTCTCACTGTCCAATATGAATTCCGGAGCACCGAAGCGCCAGCACACCCCATCAGCATCCGCGATCTCCGAATACTTATTCTTGGAGGAGAACGGCAAAACGCGCTGCGCCTGCCATGGTTTGACGGCAGGGAAGCAGTCTCTTAAAGCAAGCATGGTACTATTTGTGTCCGGGATCGTGCGGATATAAGCGGAGAGCAGTGCTTCTGCCTGCTTCATCTCATCCGGGCTAAGTCCGCCCGATGCAAAGATCTCCGTCACCTTCATGGCATTGTCGGTGATGGTGCCAGTTTTGTCCACACAGAGCACATCGACACGGGCCAGCGTCTCGGTGCTGCGCATATCGTGCAGCAAGACCTGATTCTTAGCCAGGCGCATGGCAGACAGCGCCAGGGCAATCGTGACCAGCAGATACAGCCCCTCAGGAATCATACCGGTAACGGCTCCGACCATGGACTCTATTGATGCTTTCAGTGAGTTTCCGTTGATAAACATGGCCTGGTAGAACAGCAGCAGCCCAATCGGGATAATGGCGATACCGGCAATCTTTACAATCAGATCGATGTCATGAACCATTTCCGACGGCTTCTCTTTCAGCTCCTGTGCTTTGCTCTGGAGCCTGGCGGCGTAGGCGTCTTCCCCAACATGGGTGAGCCGTGCAAGGCAGCGGCCGGACACGACAAAGCTGCCAGACATGAGCGTACTGTGGGCTTTCTTTTCAATTTCGTCGGTCTCGCCGGTCAGCAATGCCTCATTTGCTGCAATCTCTCCCTCGATGACCTCGGCATCCGCCGGGATCTGCTGCCCGCTCTCCAGCAGAATCGTATCATTTTGCTGAAGATCGTCTGTAGTCAATTCCAAGTCGTTACCATTTCTCGTGACCTTATATTTCGATCGAGACAGCAGCGAGAGCTTTTTCAAAACGCTTCTGGCGCGCAACTGCTGGATGATGCCGATCAGGGCGTTTGCGATGACGACAGGAAGGAAGGTGAGACTGTTGTAGCTTCCCACGAAAATCAGAAGTACAGCGATGATCGCAAAAATCGCATTAAAATACGTAAAGACATTCTTAAAGATGATCCCAATCCATCCAAGGTCGCGTTTCTTACTTTTACTTTCCATTTCATTTTCTCCTCGGCGATTGTTGAATAGTCCGTGCCATCAAGCGTTTCCGCTGCCTTTTCAAAGGCAGTTTTCACGCCATCATTCAATAGCTTTATAGACGACCGCTCACTTCCCGGTGAGATCAGCAATGACCTTGCTGTACAGATAGCAGGAAATTCCAACGTCGCCCTTCTCAGCAAGACCAAGGGTTACTTCCTTCTCTCTTACCCGCTCGAAACCGCGGTGCTCATAGAACTGATAGGTGCAGTTGCTGTCGGTGAAAAGATAGATCCGTTTGCCGGGCTCGCGTTTTTCCAGTTCGGCGAGCAACAGCGAGCCGATGCCTCTGATCTTCAGGTCCGGATTGGCTGCCAAAAAGCAAATCTCGCCATCCAGCTTGTGCTCCTCGGGCAGGCTTTTCAGCATGTCTCCGTTTGCTGAGTCATATGGTCCGACGCTTTCTTCGGCGAAACGATGCTGGACCCAATCAAAGATTCTGACATACAGGCTTTCCCGGAAAGAAGTATGTGCGTTGGGTTCCCCCTCCATCTTGGCTAAAAGCACACCGGCCAGCTCATCCCCATAATAGGCGGTAATAATCTGACTGGCGCGGCCCATTTCCATGTACCAGAAATAACGCCCGTAAAGGGCAAGGATCGTCTTGTGCTCCATATAACGGTCAAAGTTCATACCCTTGATTGCAAAATGGATTGCCTTGCTGTAATCCTTCTTTTTCAGTGGTTTGATCTGAAGCTCCACGTCAGTTTTCCTTCCCGTATACCTGCTCCATCTCGTGCAGCATCGCCTGGGTAAGGGTTTGGGCTGTCTTGACGAACAATGCCAGCTCGCGCTCCGAAACTGACGAGAGCGTGTTGCCTTCAATCTGCTCGGTCTCTGCGGCGACCTTGGCGACTAGCAGAGTGCCGGATTCGGTTGGCGCGATGTATTTCTCCTTTTTGTTTCCGCCCTCCGTAAGCATCAGATACTTCCGGCGCATGAGGTCGGTCAGCAGCGTGTGCACCGAAGACTTCGGCAGATGCAGCCCATCGCAGACCTTCTTTTGCGTCAGTCTGGTGTCCTCGTTAAGCATTAGGAGCATCATCAATGCGTTGTAGGAGAGACCATTTTCTTTCGCGATGGTCAGGTATACACTCTCTACCGATGCCAGCGAGGTGTTCAGCTTTTTCATATTTGTCTTGTAATTCATGTTTCCACATCCTTAATGGTTCATCTACGCACTATTTTAGTGCGTATGCGGACTAATGTCAATGACTTTCTGCGAGTAGTTCTCTAAAATTTTTTTTAATAGCGCAAGGGAAACGACTGACCGCATTCGGTATTGTCAAGAATTTGGCTCAAGAATCTTTTTTAAGCAGCCAGCGCAAGAGCAGCGAAGTATCTTTGACGTTTAAGCACTGGCGGTAATCCATCATTCACTGAACCGATTCGTCGATTATTCCATTAACTGATAAAATATCGCCAGACAAGTACTTTTAACGCTTCGATGGTCAGCCAGCAGCAGAAAATTTCCGGAGATAACTTCTATCAATTTCTGCTGTGTTTTGATATACTGTATCATAAATTCACCGGTGCGGAAAAGAAAGAATTTATGGGGAGTTTTCTGGAAAGCGTCGGTATTTATGAGCCGGAACAGCCGAACGGCCGCTTTCTCAAGAGCATAAAGTTGTGCTTCCCCGTTTATTTCAACGGAATTGAAACGCATGAAAGGAATAATTTAAGGAATTGTTGAAGGATTATTTAAAGGAATAACAAATTAATCGCAGGATTCGAAGACATGGACAAGTATTACAAATAAAACATAGAATTTTGATGGAGAAAAAAATTATGGAACATAGAGTAAAGGTAACAGTATTGGATAAAAAGTTATTTCCAGAACTGCAGAGTCAGTATTGCGCGGTACCGGATAGTGGTAAATGTCCCTGCTATAATGTAGGTGACGAATTTATGTTTTATCGCAATGATGAGCGTGATGATTATTGGCATATGGGGGTAGGTACGCTGATCAAAGCTGGAAAGCCCGATGAAGGGGTATTGCTTTCTCCCGGGACGGCGCACTGCGGAACAGAAGGCGTTCCCTTCTGCTCAGAGGCTTGGGATGCAATTAGCCGATATATTTATACGGCCCTCCAGGGCGGGGCCATCATGCATGGATGGACAAACGATGATAGAGTGATGATTGCCTGTTGTAATGATGGGACCAGACCCGTGATTTTCAAAATTGAGCGTATCGACATAGAGTAACGGCTGAATGACGATTTGTCGAGAAAACAAGGGAGCAAGCGTAAGCGCAAAATAAAACAGCAGACAATAAAAAAGCAGGATCCCGATTACCTCATTCGCCAATCGAGTTCCTGCTTTTTTCTTTGCCAGATGCTTCCTGGAGCTTCGGCATCCATGGCATCAGCCGGTCCAGCAGCTCCGGCCGCCGGTTGAAGAATCCGAAGAGCCCGGCGCCCAGGGGGCCCGGGCCGGTCATCCATTCGCCAAAGAGGACCAGGCCGCTGTACAGGATGGGCCAGACGATGAGCAGCACCAGGATAAAGCCCAGGATGAAGAGGAAGGTCACCAGGGGGACGAAGCGCTTGCCATTGAAGAAGGGAGAAGGCCATGGGCCGGCGGGGGGTCAGAAAATGCGTTTCTTCATGGTCAGCCGGTTCTGGCTGTCCTCGTACTCGTAGGACAGAGCGTTCATCATTTCCCGGACGAGAGCAGATTCGTTCATGCCCTCCACCAGGTTTTCGTGGGCCCGTTCCACCACGCTATACACATTGTTTGTGTTTTTATCCATCACTTCTTTCTTATTTTCTTTCAGATTTAGCTTGACTTTTTATAGTTGGTCTATCTGTCCCTGGAGGGACGGCGGCTTCCGGTTTGCCGGACAGGGCAGGGCTTGTTTGAGGCGGGTCTGACGATGTTCATTTGGATTCCTCCGGTTGTTGATTTGTAATTATTCCCTATCATATCACAGGGATGTCAACAAATTGTCCGCCTTTTTCCGGTGGGGGGATCTTTTTTTTGATCATTGGTTTGTTGTGCGTTTGCGTTTGAAATTTATAATCAGCTCTTATCCAAATGATCCTTTATCGCGCGATTCATGGCATCCTGAACAATTTCGGACAGGCGATTGGAAAACAGGGACAGGGATTGAATAAATGAAAAATAAAACGCATCCGGATCCTGGCAAGGGGTTTCGCTCAACCAGTTATACAAGGCGTCCCATGAGGCATTTGTAAGGATATTAATAAAAAACTCGGATTCCGACTCGGTTTTGAATTCATGTCTAAAATCCTCTTTGAGCAGCGGCGTCATCAGCTGTGTGCAAAAAGAACGGAAGGAATTTTGTCCGGTTACTGTAAGCGCATTTCGATATACCTGCTGATCCTGGTAGATGTATCGGCAGGTGTTCAAATAGATTTCCCATATGTTATCCGGTCGTTCGCCGCTGTTTTGTTTGCGGTAATCATTTAAAAACATCCAATTGAGAAGTTCATATTTGTCAAAAAAATGCTGGTAAAAGGTACGTCGCGATATTTGTGCGCCGTCACAGATGCTTTGGATGGTGATTCGCTCAAAGGGCGTGCTGGCCATGATTCTTTTCAGGCTGTCAGCCAAAGCATTTTTTGTAACATCAGATTTTGCCATTATTCAACCTCCATATTTTTCGAAGAAATGTAAGCTATAAATCGCACAAACGGCATGGATTGTGCAATTTCAGCACATCCCGGGACAAATGTTAGTTCTATTTTATTCTATTCCTATTTACAATTATTGTAAAGATAACAGGAGGCGAAAATGTAATGAACTTAGAAAATCTTACACCGAAGCAGGTTGAACTTATGCAGGATTACATAAAGTTTGCACCCAAGGAGCCAAGAGAGAACCTTATAAAACTCGTTGGAAAAATCCGCCCAACCGAAGTTGAAAAAGGGGTCGATAGTTGGGCTTACATCTTCTTTAACAGACAGTTGGATGATGAGATGATTGACTTCTGTCTTAATTTTGAAATGCGTAAGCCCCTTTACATTGAAGAAGTTGCCCAGCGTGCCGGAATGTCTGTGGGAAAAGCAGCCGAGATGGGTGCAAAAGCAGCCAATATCGGTGTTTTGGAATATTGGTACGATGAGAACATGGTTGACAGATTATCTTTGTGTGACTTTGTGGTCGGGAGCATGGAACAAGCCGTTTTGGCGGACTGGCGCATGGCTAAATTCCCTGAAATGTCGGTTTGCTTTGACCAGTATGCGCTTCAGGCGATGCCTTTGACGCCCTTCTATCCAATGGCCAACGGAGGAATACATCGTCCGGTACCTACAAGCGCTGCGGTTATGAACGAGACGAAAAGAGCGAGCTGGGAGGAAATCGAAACCCTTATTGATGAAAGCAGCAACGGGATCTACGGCCTTTCCAAATGCATATGCCGGAAAATGCGTGAACAGGAAGGCGAAGGAGATGGCAACCCTGAAAAGGAATGGTGCTGCAGTTTGGGCCACTATGCCGATTATTTGATACGCACCGGAAAAGCCAGACCCATTACCAGGGATGAATTGATGGACATCATCAAGGAAGCGGATGAACGTGGCTTTGTCCACAATGTCAGCAATGCGAACAAAGGAGAAATCGAATATGTTTGCAACTGTGATTTCCGTTCATGCATGTCGTTGAGGGCTTCGGGTTACGGCAGAAGCGGAAGCGTTCAGCGTTCCAATTTTCAGGCCAGCGTGGATCCGGAAAAATGTATGGCCTGCGGCAGCTGCGTGGAGGTATGCCCATCCAATGCGGTTCAGCTGGGTCAAAGACTGACACCGAAGTGTGGGACGATTGATTATCCGGATACCGTCATATCAACAGATGAGCTGCAATGGGATAATAGCCATTACAACCCGGATTATCGCTGGAACAGGACGACCGTGCGCGGAGAAAGCGGTACATCGCCATGCAAGTCAAGCTGTCCTGCACACATTGCAATCGCCGCTTATATGAAACTGGCATCCCAGGGTAAGTTCCGGGAAGCGTTGGAAATCATAAAGAAAGATAATCCTTTCCCCGCCATTTGCGGAAGCATCTGTAACCATCGTTGTGAAGATGCGTGTACCAGAGGCGGCGTTGATCAGCCGATTGCCATTGATAACATAAAGAAGTCCATCGCGTGGCAGGAACTTGAGGAAGAAAAACGTTATGTTCCTAAGATACTTCATACAACAGGACATAAAATGGCCGTCATCGGTGCGGGCCCTGCAGGATTATCCTGCGCTTATTATCTGGCGACGCTGGGGCATAAGGTCACAGTCTTTGAAAAAGAACCCCTGCCAGGCGGAATGATGCGCTACGGCATTCCGGCATTCAGTCTTGAAAAAAACATTATTGATGCAGAAATAGATGTATTGCGCAGGCTTGATATAGAAATAATGTGTGGAATTGAAATAGGCAAGGATTATTCACTGGAAAATCTCCGTGACATGGGCTTTAAGGCCATTTATCTGGGGATTGGCGCTCAGAAGGGCAGAGGATTGGGGCTGCCCGGGGAAGAGGCCGATGGCTGCATGCCGGGCATTGATTATATGAAGAAAGCCCTGAATGCAGATGGCTATCCGCTTCACGGCAAGGCTGTCGTTATTGGCGGTGGCAATGTCGCGTTGGATATTGCGAGAACCGCAATCCGCGGCGGCGCTGAAAGCGTAAATGTATACAGCCTTGAAAAACGCGATGTGATGCCCGCCTCCGTGGAAGAAATAGAAGCCGCTGAGGCGGAGGGGATTGTGATCAATGACGGCTGGGGGCCGGCGAAAATCGAATGTTCAAATGGCAAAGTGACTGGTGTGAAATTTAAAAAATGCGTCTCAACGCTGGATTCAGCGGGTCATTTTTCACCGGCCTTCGATGAAAATGAAACGTGTGACTGTAAAACAGATTATCTGTTATATTGTGTCGGGCAGGCCGTCGATTGGGGGAATATCCTTGACGGCAGTGCGGTTGAATTAAATGGAAATAAGACCGCAAAGGCAGATGACTTCACATATCAGACGGCTCAGCCGGATGTTTTCGTTGGCGGTGACGCCTATACAGGTCCCAAATTTGTCATTGACGCTGTGGCAGCCGGAAAACAAGCGGCTGAATCCATGCATCGGTTTGCGTGGAAACACGACTTGAGAAGTGGAAGAAATCTGCGTAATTACACTAAACAGATCGAAGCTAAAAATGTTGATTTAAGTTCTTACGATGTTGCGAAGCGCCAGGAACCATCGGTTGCAATGAAACTTGTAAATGGGGGACTTCTTACAGACGAGCAAATAAGAGAGGAAACCCTGCGTTGTCTGCGCTGTGGAGCCGCCCATGTGGATAAGGCAATGTGTATCGGCTGCGGGGCATGCACCACCCAGTGTCAATTTGATGCGATCACGCTGCATAAGGAATACGACTATCCACCCATCACAACGGAAGAGAGAGCACCGCTCATCATGGCAGAAATCCAGCGTCGAAAAGATAAAATGATGGCCTCAAAAGAAGCCTGAGGAGATGCATCATGCATGAGTTGGGAATTCTGTACAATATGGCGAAGACCGTAAAAGAAATTGCAGAGGAAAATAATATTGACAATGTTGCCGAGATCTATCTCGAAATCGGTTCGCTCAAGGGCATCGTCCCTCAGTTTTTGGACGATGCATTCCCTTATGTAGCGGAACAATTTCCATGCATTGAAAAGGCCAAACTGAAGTATCGGTTCATTCCGGCCAAAGGATTGTGTGATGACTGCAATGCCATCTATGATCTTTGTGCGAATGAGGGCCGTTGTCCAAGGTGCCAGAGCAGGAATAAAAAAGTGCTCAGCGGCGATGATATTACGATCGTTCAAATAAGTGGGTAAAAAGGGTCATACAATCGTGTATGGACGGGTGAAAAGCAGATGAAAGATGTTAAGATTATAGAAATAAAAAAAAGTATATTTGCGGATAACGATGCAGAGGCTGACCGGATACGGGAGAAATTGAAAGCGGAAAAGACATTCCTTATGAATATGATGAGTTCTCCGGGTTCAGGCAAGACGACGACACTGCTGCGCACAATCAAAGATATCAGCGGTAAAATCAAAATAGGGGTGATGGAAGCAGATATCGATTCTTCTGTAGATGCCGAAGCGATAGCGGCAACCGAAACACGTTCGATACAGATCCATACCGGCGGCATGTGCCATCTTGACGCCGGTATGACCGAGCAGGGCCTTAAAGAAATTGGGACAGAGGACCTTGATCTGGTTGTTTTGGAGAATGTGGGCAATCTTGTCTGCCCTGCGGAATTTGATACAGGCGCCAGTAAAAATGTTGCCATATTATCCGTTCCCGAAGGACATGATAAACCGCTGAAATATCCATTGATGTTTGAAAAATGTCAGGCACTTCTCATCAACAAGGTGGATGTCATGCCCTATTTCGACTTTGACATGGACAAGGTGACCGGGTTCGCAAAAATGAGGAATCCGGAAATTGAAATATTCCCTGTATCAGCCAAAACAGGCGAAGGATTCCAAATGTGGGAGAATTGGTTATTGAATGAAGTGGATCGATGGAATCACGACGAATAGAACGAGGCTCAGCGATAGATGATTACAGTCCGGGTCGATTGATTAGCCGGATGGAATGAAACCGTGACAGATATTTTCTGTGTTCGTTGATTGGATGCCATAAAAAAATCCGTTTGCCGAAAAAGCAAGCGGATTTTTTGGTGACGCGCCCGGCATGGGCGATGACCAGGTGGAGAAAGAACTTCAGCTGACGGCCCTGGTCCTCTTGGTGTGCCGGAAGCAGGGAATCGTCTGTGACAGCTTTTCAGAATGAGGATTCACACTTTACTTTTAATGTAATTGTGATAAAATGCATTTATCCAGAAGAAATAATCATCTGGACAATTTCGTAAGTGTGGATATTAACGATTGACAATACATTCGTGCTAAAGATAATGTAAAGCTGATACAAACGATGATGAGGTGATTTTTTGGTTGATTCAAAGAAAACGACAGAAGAAATCATTAAAGAGGCATTCCTGGATATTTATAAGGAAAAACCCTTGGACAAAATAAAAGTCAGTTATTTTGTCGATACCTGTAACATTTCGAGAAGTACCTTTTACTTTTATTTTAAAGATGTATATGACCTGTATTCAAAATGTGAGAGGGACATGATCCTTTATCTGGAAGAGGGACTGACGGATCTATGTATGTCGACGATTCGCGCAAATTTTAAAAAGCACGCGAAGCTCTATTCCAACTATCTGAAAAAATTTATTGAGAAAAAGGATGCTATCGCGATGTTCATTGAGGGTTCGGAAGCGGATTCCTTTCATCAGGCGTTATTTGATTCAGTTGCCAGTTGGTATTCCCAGGTAATCAAGTTTTCGGTGGATATGGACGAGCGAAAAAAAGAGATACTGGTGCGGTTTTATAGCGGTGGTTGGGTCACCATGCTGGAGGATTGGATTAAAAACGGATGTGATGTTCCTCCGAGCGTTATTGGAGACATTATCGCGACACTCCAATACCGGGGATTTTTCCTGCAGGAGAGCCCGTGAAACGGGTTTATTAACAAAAAAATAATAATTATTAAATGGCTGAGACGGCGAATGCGCTGTTTCAGCCATTTTTGTTATGAAGATTTTAGATGCTTGGAAATTCTGAGAAAAAATTATTGAACAACCAAAGATGTATGTCCATTATTTGTATTCAATGTCAGCCTTTTTGTCCGAACAATCATCATCAAATAGTCGTCGATGTTCATAAAAGTCTACATTTAGTTAAAATGTTGATTATATACAAAATGCAACACAAGATATAGAATAGAATCATTAAATAAATCGTCCGTTTGGACTGATTAAGGAGGGTTTTTATGGTTAGAGTTGAAAGTATCCAGGTCGACGAAGAAAAATGCATCGGATGTCAGCAGTGCGTCCGATCCTGCCCAGTCGATGTGCTCCGTTTCGATGCACAAAAGAAAAAGGCGTATGCCGCATATCCAACTGAATGCGAGTGGTGCTTGATTTGTGAAGAGCATTGTCCGGTTGAAGCTTTACATGTCCAACCTAAGATTCCAACACCCGTATTTGAGTATTTACGGTAAAAATGAGTAGGAGGAATATTATGATGAATTTGAAGGATCTTGGGAATGTATTTACATCCGATGTGCTGGTTGTTGGGGGCGGTATGGCCGGGCTTCCGGCTGCCATCAGCGCCAGGGAAGAACATGCCGATGTGCTTCTTGTTGACAAGGCTTATGTAGGTCTTGCGGGTCAGTCACCACGGGGCGGCAATGGGATGATGGCCTTGCCGAAGGAGGCGGATATTGAAAAATATGTTGGCTATATCACAAAAAATACGGCCAAGTATTTAAATGATCAGGATGCGCTGAGACATTATGCGAACAATGTGTACCCGACAATTGTAAAACTTAAAGAATGGGGTGTCGATTTAACGACGGATGAAAATGGCGAGTTGGCCTTTTTTGATAATCCTGTTGGAGCGTGGTCACAAATCGGAATCAATCTGTATGCGACGGACAATATGCGCAAGACGGCGCTGAAAAAAGGTGTCAGGATTCAAAATCATGTCAACATCGTGGCATTGATTAAAGTTGGAAAGAGAGTATCTGGTGCGGTCGGCTATGATATTTTAGATGGCACATTCTGTATCTTCCTTGCCAAGACGGTGATACTGGCCTGTGGAGCCTGCAATTTTCGCGCAGCCCGCATGTTCACCAATTCCGGCGAAGGCAATACGCTGGCATTGAATGTCGGTGCACAAATGCGGAACGCCGAGTTTGTTTTCATGGAAGTGGCTGCAGCCGCGACCGGTGAAACCATTCACGGCTGCCAGCGATTCGTCTTCAACAAGGACGGTGAGAATATCTGGGATAAATATGTCCACTATGATGCCCAGGATGTCTCGGGCGAATTGATCAATGGCATCATCCAGGAATACAAATTGGGGAATGAACCGATCTATATGGATCTGGACGCCATGGACGACGCCTTTAAAGTCATCAATGCCAGCGATGAGTTCATCGATGGAAAACGCCGGGTCTTCCCCGACAAGGTGAGCTGGATGAAACGCATCGTCGCCCGTGAAAATGAAGTGTTCGGCGGCTTGGGAAGAAAAATTCCCGCTGAGTTTACACTCCACGGCAACGCCGGCTTTATCCGTGTTGACCAGCAGTTTAGAACGACTGTCCCCGGACTGTATGCGGTGGGTCTGGATACAGGCAATGGCAGCGCTATTACAGGGGCAGCGCCCCAACCGGCAGGGCAGCGCGGCGGTCCGTTTATGTACTGTACGACCACTGGCCGCCTCGGAGGACACTATGCCGCACTCGAAGCCGAATCGTCCGATGTGATGGCAGAGCCGTCTGCAGAAGAAATTAAAAAGATGAAGGATCAAATCTTTGCCTATGCGGATAAAAAAGATGGGACCGATCCCCGAGAAATCATCACTAAAATCCAGAATGCCGCCTTGCCAATCGATGTTACGATCCGCAGAAGCGAAGCCTCCCTTACGGAAGCGCTCACTAATTTGACGGCGATTAAAGAAGAAATGGAAGAAAAAATGTACGCGAAGGATTTCCATGAGCTTAAGCTTTGTCACGAAGCGGAAACGATGATGACGTCCTGTGAACTCATGATACGCTCTGCTTTGGAAAGAAAGGAAAGCCGGAGTTTTCATTATCGCGAAGACTATCCTGAAAGCAACAATAAAGACTGGTTGAAGTGGGTCATCGCCGAAAAAGAATCGGATGGCATTGTGACGTTTACGGAAGATATTCCGATTGATCGCTATAAATACCAGCCGGAAGCATAATGAATGGAGGAAGATAATGGCAGAAAAATCAAATGAAAGTAGAGAAGCATCCATCGATTTGTCCGTAACCAAATCCTTCGGTGTCAAGAAAAAAAAGCAAATCTGCAACGGAAAAGAAGTCGACGTCGTATTTCGGAAACTGCCTGAACGTCCGGCAAAGGGCCAATGGGTCAGCAAAGCCAAGGCGGAAGGCAGACAACCTGTCTTTTTAGACGATGGTTTTGGAGATTGGCCGGAATTGGAACCATGCACCTATGAAGCAGAACCGGGAATTTTATGTGACCGGGATGTTGAAGTTGTGATGCGGGATGGCGTGAAATGCTACTGTGATATTTATCGACCGAAAGACGCAGAAAATATCCCGTGTATCATCGGGTACAGCTGGTTCGGCAAGCGCCAGTGTACGGATGACACGGATCCTGAAGAAGTCTCTTCCTATCAGACCTTTGGGGTTCCCTATGGATCTTATTCGAAAAATGGCGGATTCGAAGTGCCGGACCCTAATTACTGGTGTTACAAGGGGTACGCAATCTGCAAATTTGACCCGCGGGGGACGAATAATTCTGAAGGGGATATCCTGGTGACAACACAGCAGGAAGCACGTGATGCCTATGACCTCATCGAATTCCTCGCAACGCTGCCGTGGTGTAATGGAAAGATTGGCATGTCCGGGGATTCGGGACCGGCGGTCGCCCAGTGGAAGGCCGCTTCCCAAAAGCCGCCCCACCTGGCCGCCATCGCCCCATGGGAAGGGGTGACCGACACCTATCGCGAATTGATCTGTATCGGCGGCATTCCGGAATGTGGCTTTAATCCCTATCTGTGCTACAGCTTCTATGGTCAGAATGATATGGAAGATCTGTATTTGAATACGAAGGAGCATCCTGAGTTTGATGATTATTGGGAAGAAAAACTCCCCGATCTGGAAGCCATCGAATGTCCGGCTTATATCACGGCTGGGTGGACGCATTTCCATTTGAGGGGATCCATCAACGGATGCCGACATATCAGCTCCAAGCAGAAATGGATACGTATGTACCGGGATTTCGAATGGGAAAATTATTTCAAGCACGAATTCATCTCTGATCTGACCTTGTTCTTTGACCGTTATCTGAAGGGGATCCGGAACGGCTGGGAATCGACGCCGAGAGTCCGGATGGATGTCATGGATGCTTATGATTTTGATTATCGGACGATGCGTCCGGAAGATGATTTCCCCATTCCGCGGACAATCTATCAAAAACTGTATTTGGATGCAGATAAACACGCCATGGTCCACGATCAACCGGCCAAGGTATCGGAAGTGAAGTATGACGCCGTTAAAGGTCGTACGACCTTCGATCTGAAATTTGATGAGGATACCGAGCTGTCCGGTTATATGAAACTTCACCTGTGGGTTGAGTCGGAAAGAAATGATGATATGGATCTCTTCGTGGCCATCCAGAAATTGGATGCTGACGGGAAATTTATACCGACGAACATCATAGGCGCACCTCATCCGGGAACGGTTGGCCGGTTAAGGGTCTCCTTACGGGAACTGGATCAAGCTAAATCAACGGATTTTAATCCGGTCAATGCTTACACGAATCCTCAAAAATTATCTGATGGTGAAATTGTGCCCTGTGATGTGGAAATTTGGCCCTTGAGCCGGATCTGGCATAAGGGCGAACAGCTCCGTGTTGAAATCTCCGGACATTTCGAACGGGAAGGCTGGTTTGAACCCTTTGCCTATGACACGGTCAATACCCAGGGCAAACATGTGATCCATACCGGTGGGGACTATGATTCCTACCTGCAGGTACCGGTAATCCCGCCGAAATATGTCGCGGGTGATACGATTTATCGTTAATGGAAAACGGGCATCGTTTTAAACGGTGCCTGTCCCTTCATGGGATTTTCAGGAAAGTCGAGAAACAAGATGAGTAACCGTACGATGACGGAGAGACAGGTCATGGAGACACGATGGGAAAATCTGATGGCCGACATGGAAAAAGAAGGCATCGACTGCCTGTTGATGCATTCGGGCGACCGGATTTTCAGCTCGTATTTACGGTACGTCACTGATATACCCGTCAGCTTATATCCGATGTCTGCGCTTTTTTCTAAAAAGGGGATATCCCTTGTCGGACATGGCGTGGTGGGCGTCCCCCTGCTTCCGGTCCCCCAGGAGGGAAAGGGCAAAGGCGCCATGCATTTTCACAACGGCAATGTCAGGGTCCATGGATTCGTCAAGGATTTGATCGGGGTCCCGGCCTGCCCGACAACGACGCGTACGGTAAGCCTTTGGGCGGATGCCATCTGCCAGTTGATCCGTCAATATGATTATCAAAAGATCGGTATTGTCGGGATGAATACAGTGCCTTTCGGCATTATTCAGAGGCTGCAGTCAATGCCGCTGAATTTGGAATTCGTGGATGCGACGGCCCTGGTTGATGGGCGAAAGTGCGTTAAATCACCTTGCGAAATAGCCCAGGCCCGGGCCTGCGCCAAAATGATCGATGAACTGATGCACAGGTCAACGGGAGTCATCCGGCCGGGGAAAGGGCTGCGCCAGATTGGAAAAGAAATCCGTGCCATGGCAGATGACCTGGATTGCATGGATTTGAACATCATGCTGGGGAAGCATCCGACAAGGCCTATGTTCAGTGAATGGATCTTTACAGATGATGAGGTTGTGACGGAAAGGGATTGTATCGAATTGATGGTGGAGGTATCCAGTGATGTAGGATTCTGGGGGGAATGTGCCCGGGTCTACAGCTTGGGGGAACCGGACGCCGGACTCAAGGAGACGGTCCGGTTGGCCTTTGACCTGCAGGAATTCACAGCGGAGCATTTGCTGCCGGGAGCAGATCCAAGCGAGATCTACCGGCAGTATTGTGAAAAGCTGGCCGAGCATGGATATCCTCCTGAAAAAAGATTCTTCTGTCACGGCCAGGGCTATGACGTGGTGGAATTGCCGTTTATCCGTCCGGAATATACTGCTCCGATCCAAGTTGGCAGCATTGTTGCCATCCATCCTTCTCTGTACGCACCGGGTAAGGAGTCGGGATGTTTCGTCTGCGATAATTTTATAATTACCGGGCAGGGAGCCAAACCCCTAAATGCAGTTGCTAAAGGGATTATCTGCATTTGATTTGGTTTGGAAAATTCAAATTACGAATCATAAGGAGTCACAAAAGGTGAAAATTACAAGTGTTGAAATTGTTCCAATCAATCAAACGCATAAAAAACAGTTTATCGTATCGACTGGTCCATCCCCGGCATCGGATGAATACGTGCTTGTACGCATCAAGACGGATGAAGGGTACGAAGGGATTGGAAGCACGTATTCTTTCCAGCCTGCACCAAAACTTGCTGCGGGATGTTCTCGCGAAGGGGCCATGGCTTTGATGAAAGATATGGCGACGATATTGATTGGGAAAGATCCATTAAGGATTAATGAAGTTCTCGGAAATCTTGAAAGATCCGTCAGCGGTCAATTCGCAGAAAATTGGCATGTATTCTCCCATTTCGATCACGCACTGTATGATTTGAAAGGGAAGATTTTGAATCTTCCTGTTTACGAATTGCTGGGAGGGCTGAGGCGTGATGAAATACCCCTGGAATACATCGTCAGCTTCCTGCCGACAAATGAAGAGGTGGCGGAAGAAGCGAAAAATGCCGTTGATGCGGGGTATAAGGCGATTAAGCTCCATGTCAATCGCGAACCTCGGAATGCGGAACAGCGTGTGAAGGCTGTTCGAAATGCCATCGGGCCGGATATCCCCTTAGCCATCGATATGGGCATGGCCTATCATCCCATCGATGCGGCGAGGTTGATCGAGCGCCTGGACAAGGCCTATGGTCTGAATTTTGCTGAACAGCCGATCAATCCCTACGATATCCCCGGTCATCAATTCCTGCGGTCCAAGACGAACGTCGCTTTGACGGCTGACCATTCGGGTATGTCCCTTACACAGGCCTATGAGTGTCTGCGCATGGATTTGTTTGATAATTATCATTGTTTGTTGACACGGGTCGGAGGAATCGGCAGGGCCATGAGATACTGTGATTTGATTGAAACGGCCCAGCGGGATTATCAGATCTGCAATATGGACAACAGCATCGCTGGAGCCGCGGCTGCCCATTTTGCGGTATCCCGCAGCGACCGGGGCGGTCGGTATTTTGATGAACTGGGGCTCTACTTGTATCTCCACGGGACCTTCAGTACGGACGGCATCAAGGATGACATCGTCAAGCAACAAGCAGCGACAATTAAAAATGGTATTCTATATGCGCCGAAGGGCCCAGGATTGGGCATTGAACTGGATGAAGATATGGTTGAGAAGTATACGGCGCCCGGTTTGGACAGCATTGTCGTGCAATAATCAGTTAAAAAAATAAAAAAGAAGAGAATAAGATGGAGAAAAGAATACAATTAATCTGTGTGGCCTTTGCTGCCGCGGGCTCGGGATTGGCCTTGTTTTTGGGCGGATTCCTGCTCGAAATCATTCCAAACGTTCCATATAAAGGTGTTTTTTGGATGATCATGACACCGACAATCCTGTATTACATGCAGACCAATCCAACAAAGAAACTAATCCTGAATATGGTTTTGACCTTTATTGTCGGATTGGGGTGGGGATTCCTGAGTGTTGCAACTACACAAGCCGTTAAAATGGCTGGGGGCTCTTTTTTGTTTACTTTTGTGGAATATGGTTTATTGACGGCACTCATTGTTTTTGTACACGGAGGACTGCTCAGAAACACGCTGTTTAATAAACCGGCATGTGCTTTCCTTGGATTGGCTTTATCTGTTGCATGCAGTACGAATTTTTTCTGGTCCGGCAATATCGATTATTCTACGGGAACCTTGATCCAGATCACTCAGCAATGGAATCAGTTGGATTTGCTCGCCATCTTCTTGATTGGCGCCGCCATCCTCTGGCTTGAAGAGACTCTGAGCGGTTTCTTCATCGGACAATATTTAAAAAAGAACAAGAATGAGTGAATCCGACTAAACAAAATAAAAATGTTAATCTACATAAAATAATATTTTCACATTCCGGGGCTGATCATGGCAGAAATATCTGCCGTGATCAGCCTCTTATTTTCCTGTTCCTGCATTGCTTAGGATTTCATCACTTCTGAAATTGTATTGCTGGAAGGCTTCCTTGAGAAAGCCGGGGGTATGGTCGTACAGGAATTGGGCGAGTACTCCGGTTCCTTATCACCGAAGGCGCCGGATTGGTGGATTGCAGACTGTTCGATGGTGTCGGACAATATTCTCCTTTCAGCCAACGCGATGGGGCTGGGAGCAATCTGGACGGCGCTTTATCCGCTGAAGCAGTACATGGACAGGGCCAGTACGGTCCTCGGGCTTTCCGATGACCTGATCCCCCTGAATCTTATTAATATCGGGTACCCGGCACAGAATCCGGAACCGAAGGATAAGTGGGACCCGGGGAAGGTTACCTACATCAAATAGAAAATGCAACGGGGCCGGAATCGTGCCGTCATAACGGTTATGGATGAGCGGGACTTTTTCCTGCTGGTACTGTTATCGCGGGCCGGGGTTTGCACAATAAAAAGCTTGCAGCAATGAGGCACACGCCACTTCAGGGTGGGATGTGCCTTATTTGCGTGTTGAGAAACCCTATGTTTTCAACTATAATAATTGTAGATATCATTTGCTGCACAAGGAACCCGGCAGGAATGTCCGGATAGAAATCAGAGAAAAGGTGTTTATTATGAAAAAAAGCAAAACAATCGGAATCGTTATTTTATGCGGACTCACGGCCATCACGGTCTTTCATATCCTTCACCACGTGCTTTTCTGCCGGTACAAGGAGGTACCGGGGAAAAGCCACTGCGGGGTATGCGGGCATCGCCGGGTCTGCCAAAAATATCACAAATAAGCTGAATCCCGGGGGCGGGCAGCTGTCGGTCGTCCGTGATTTTACAAACAGGAGGATTCAATGACATACGATTTTACCAGCATTTTGGAACGACAGGGCATGGACTCCATGGCCGTTGATGTGGAAACAGCCGGGGATTTCGGGCCCCGGGGGGAAACCCTCCCGGAATTCGACCCCATCCCCATGTGGGTGGCAGACATGAACTTCCCCACGGCGCCTTCGGTGTCCGAGGCAATCATCCGCCGGGCCGGGCATCCGGCCTTCGGCTACTTTGCCCCCCGGCCGGAATACTACCGGGCCATCATCCACTGGCACCAGGTGCGCAACGGCGTGACAGGTATGGAGGCCGGCCACATCGGCTACGAAAACGGCGTCCTCGGCGGTGTGGTCAGCGCCCTGAACGCCCTTTGCGCCAGAGGGGATTACGTTTTGGTGCATTCACCGACCTACATCGGCTTTACCGGGTCCCTGGAGGGCAACGGTTATCGCATGGACCTCAGCCCCCTGAAGCGGGACAGCCAGGGGGTGTGGCGAATGGATCTGGCGGACATGGAGGCGCGAATCAAGGCCCACCACATCCACGCGGCGGTCCTGTGCTCCCCCCACAACCCCACGGGCCGGGTATGGAGCCGGGAAGAGCTGGAAGAGGCCATGACGCTGTTTGAAAAATACCAGGTCTACGTCATATCCGATGAAATATGGTCGGACATCTTGCTGGATGGCCGCCGCCACATCCCCACCCAGGCGGTGGGCGACTACGCCAAAAACCACACGGTCGCCCTGTACGCGCCCTCCAAGACCTTCAACCTGGCCGGGCTCATCGGCTCCTACCACGTCATTTATGACCCGTGGCTGAGGGACCGGGTGGAGCACCAGGCCGCCCTGTCCCACTACAACGCCATGAACGTCCTCTCCATGCACGCCCTGATCGGCGCCTACTCGGAAGCGGGCAAAGCCTGGGTGGACGAGCTCAACCAGGTCCTGGCCGTCAACGTGGACAAGGTTTATACCTATCTGAGGGACCATATCCCCGGGGTGGAGCTGGCCAGGCCCGAGGGCACCTATATGTTGTTCCTGGACTGCGAAGGCTATTGCCGGGAACATAAGATCACCATCGACGAGCTCCAGCGGCGGGGCGTCCGGTACGGGGTGATCTGGCAGGACGGCCGGCCCTTCCACGGCGAGTACGGCATCCGGATGAACGTGGCGCTGCCCACGTCCCGGGTGGAGGAGGCCATCAAGAGGATGGAGGAACACATCTTCAATCCCCAGGAGGATTGATGGCGCAGGCATAGACAGGACGCCCCGGCCGGACGGCGCAGGGCAGGGCGATGATTGAGAGGAATAAAATGAAGCGGATTATTTGTTTTGGCGATTCCAATACCTACGGCTATGACCCGAGGAGTTTCCTGGGCGGCCGCTATCCCAGGGAGGTGCGCTGGGTGGACCGGCTGGGAGAAGCAACCGGAATGGATTTTGTCAACCTGGGGCTCAATGGGCGGTGCATCCCCGGATCGGCAGGGGCTGTCCGCGACGCCCTGGGCAGCATCGGCGGCTCCCTGAGTGCTGGTGGGGATGACGAGCTGTGGATCATGCTGGGCTCCAACGACCTGCTGATGCTCCCCCAGGCCACGGTGGAAAAGGTCGCCGCCAGGATGGGGCGGTTTGTCCGGGCAGTACAGGAAAGCGATCTGGTCCGGAAGGGGAGTCTGGATATCCGGCTCATCGCGCCGCCGGGCATGGTATTGGGCGAGTGGTGCCCCGATGAAGCCACCCGGCAGGCATCCCTGGGGCTGGGTGCGGCCTACCGGAATCTGGCCCAGGATCTGGGCGTCCGCTGCATTGATCTGAGCGGGGAGAATTTTCCGCTGTGCGGTGACGGCGTCCATCTGACGGAGGAAGGGCACCGGCTGATGGCAGAGAAGCTGGCCGCGTATCTCAAGGAGGAGAGGAAGGAATGAAGATCGTTGTTTGGGCCCTTCCGGCCAAGGCCGGAGACTTCACCGTAAATAAAAATAATCAACCGACAGCCGCCGCCTGTCGGTTATTTTTTCGAAAAAAAGTAGTTGCAAAAACAACTAAATGAGCGTATAATTCATAATTAATTGTAAAAGCAACTATCTAAACGCGATGAAAGAAGGTATAAATATTGGAAGGCATGGAGTTTTTATCGATCACCCAGCAGTTTTTAGTGGTCACCAAATATTTTAAAATGTATTTCAAGAACCGGCTCAAGCCCTATGGTTTGAACACGGCGGAGGCCATGGTCCTTTTGGTGCTGATGGATGGGGCGGACAAGACCCATGCGGACATCCTCTCCGCCATCCACACCGGCCGGAACGGCCTGCCGGATCAGGCCCAGGTGGACCGCTGCCAGGGCATGACCCAGGATGAGGTCATCACTGACCTCCACTACGACAAGGGCGTCATGACCCGTACCATGAAGGCCCTGGAGGGCAAGGACTACGTTCGGCGCAGCGTCAATCCGACGGACAGCCGTTCCTATCTCTTCAATGCCACGGAAAAGTCCCGGGACCTCCAGCCGGCGTTTATGGAGATTCTGAAAACCTGGAATGACCTGCTGCTGGAGGGGGTGACCCACCAGGCAGAGGGCCGGGCGGCGCTGGACCGGATTACGGAAAACGCGAAAAAATATTTTGAGGAAACCCACACGCTATGACAAAGAAAAAAGAACGCAGCTTCGTGCTCATCATGATCCTGTACCTGGCCGGAATTTTCATGGGGGCCATCGATACGGGGATCGTCACCCCGGCCCGGACCATCATCCAGACCAGCCTGGGGGTGGATGCCCAAACGGGCATCTGGATGATCACCATCTACACCCTGGCCTATGCGGCCTCCATCCCCATCATGGGGAAGCTGGCGGACCGGTTCGGAAGAAAATACGTCTACCTGTGCAGCATCCTCCTCTTCGGGGGCGGATCCCTGCTGTGCGGCCTGTCTGAACATTTCGGCAGCTTCACCTTCCTCATCCTGGCCCGGGCCGTGCAGGCCATCGGCGGCGGAGGCATCCTGCCCATCGCCACGGCTGAATTCGGCACCACCTTCCCACCGGAAAAGCGTGGGATGGCCCTGGGCCTGGTGGGCGGCGTCTACGGCGTCGCCAATATCTTCGGGGCTTCGGCGGGCAGCGCCATCCTGGATTTCTTCGGCACCCAGAACTGGCAGTTCATCTTTTATATCAATGTCCCCATCGCGCTGTTCATTCTGGCGGCCGGCTTTTTCGCCCTGCCCAATCACAAGGCGGAAACGGCGGGCCAGATCGATGTGTTCGGGATCCTCGTCCTCACGGTGATGATCTTGTCCCTGCTGTACGGACTGAAAAACACGGACTTCTTTGACCTGGCCGCGTCGGTCACGAGCGCCAAGGTCTATCCCTTCCTGCTCCTGTTCCTTTTGTTGATTCCTGTCTTCATGCTGATCGAGTCCCGGGCGGCGGACCCGGTGATGAATCTGGGGTACTTCAAGAACCGCAACCTCCTGGTCAGCTTCGTCATCGCCTTCATCAGCGGTATCGTGATGATGGGGATGATCTTCGTCCCCCAATTCTCGGAAAACGCCCTGCGCATCCCCACGGGCTCCGGGGGGTACATGGTCATCATCCTGGGGCTGTTCGCGGGGGTCAGCGCCCCGGTTTCGGGGCGGTTCATCGATAAGGCCGGGGCCCGGGCAGTGCTGTCCGTCGGGTTTGCGGTTTCCATCATCGGCGCGCTGTTCCTGGTGTTCGTCACCACGGCTCAGCCCAATTTTGTGACCGTCATGGTCAGCCTGATCCTCATCGGTGTCGGCATCGGCTTCACCATGGGCACGCCCATCAACTACATGGTCCTGGCCAATACCCGGGACAGCGAATCCAATTCGGCCATCGCCACCGTGTCCCTGATCCGCTCCATCGGAACGGCCATCGCGCCGGCCATCATGGTGGGCTTCATTTCCCATGCGGGGATGGGCGTCCAGGCGGATGTCATGGCCCTGCTTCCCACGGAGGTGAAGGTCCCGCCCCTGCCCTATATGCAGGATATCACCGAAGAGCTGGCGACCCTGAAGAGCGATCCCAATATGGCGGACCAGTTTGCCAATATGACCCTGCCGGATTTCGCGTCCATGGAGACGGTGGAAATCAAGATGGACGGCAATTCGGACGTGAAGGTGCCTGAAGAGCTGACGACCCTCATGCAGTCGAGCGATGTGACCACCATCACGGCCAATACCAAAACCTTTGCCAGCACCATGTTCGCCGAGATGACGCCGACCGTCATCTCGGATATCCACGGGGGCATCCAGAAGGGCGTTTCCGGCATCGATACCGGCAGCACCCAGCTTCAGGGGGCCATCGTCCAGATGCAGGAAGGCTACGACGGCATCGGCCAGGGGATCGACGGCATGAATCAGGGAATCGCGGCCCAGAAACAGGCCAAGGCCCAGCTGGATTCCGCCCTCACCATGCTGTCTGCCTTTAAGGGGGGCAACCTTCCCGAGGGCATGACCGTGGCCTCCCTGATCCCTGAATCCGTCAGGGGGCAGATCCCCCAGAGCGTGGTGACCGAATTGGAAGGGGTGACCACCCTGGATCAGCTGAAGGGAAAGATCGCGGAGCTGGATGCGGCCATCGGGGTCATGGAAACCCGGTCGGCCCAGATGAGCCAGCTTTCGCAGAGCATCGCCAAAATGGGGGGCATCCCCGCCGGCAAGACGGCGGCGGACGTGCTGCCCCCGCCGGTTCTGGCGAAGATGCCCGGGAGTGTGGTGGCTCAGCTGGAAAAGATCACCACCCAGGAAGAGCTGGACGCGGCCATCCAGGGGATGAATTCGGCCATCGCGGCTCAAAAAGAGGCCAAGGCCCAGCTGGAAAGCGTCGCGGCCATGCTGGAGGAACTGGGCAACGGCCGCTTCCCAGCGACGATGAAGCTCACCGATATGCTTCCGGCATCGGCCAAAAGCAGCTTGCCGGCGGACGTGCTGGCCCAGCTGGAAAATGTGACCACGGTGGCCCAGCTCGAGGAGATGGACGCCCAGCTCCAAACCGCCATCGACACCCTCACGGCCAAGGTGGGGGAAGCGCAGCAGAGCCGGCAGGACATGGCGGACGCCATGGCGACCATGGAATCCGCGGTGACGGATATGTCGGACCTGAAGACCAAGGTGACCACCCTGGACAGCGCCGTCCCCGGCGCCTTTGACACGGCCCGGGACGATTATCTCAAGGCCATTGACGACCGCAGCGCCCAGATTGAGACGGTTTTCCAGAATGATCTCAACAGGGGCTTCCAGAACGTCTATCTCACGGCGGCCATCGCCGCCCTGGCCGGTTTGATTATCCTCCAGTTCTATTCGAAAAAACAGGAAATGGCCAATACCCAGTCGGAAGGGTGACAAAAGGGTCCCCGGCCGGAATGGGTTCAGTCTCACCAGAGGCACCTTCCCAGAAATGGGAAGGTGCCTTTTTCGCGGCGGTCATGCCATCGCCTGAAACCGCCTTGTTCACACGCTTTGCCGCGTTTTTCACAGGTGGCAATCCTGGAAATTTTGCGACTCAATTTAAGATATTAATGCTATGATAAAAACCAAAGATGATATTGGAGCATTGCATGAAGAAGAAAAAGATGTTCAGGGTTCTATTCATTCTGATTTCGGTTTTATTGGCGGGATTGGCCCTTTATTTCAATTATTACAACTCACACAAAATGAAAAACAGTGTTTTCTCATGGTACGAAGATTACAGCAGCGACAGCGGTTTTACGGAAAAATCGGTGAAGCTGTGCAAAAAATACAATATCGATACGGTGTATCAGTACGTCCAGAAGGAGCATTTGTCGGACAGCGCCTTCACGGCCTATGTCCAGGCCCTGAATAAGGAAAATATCCAGACGGTCCTGATCTACGACGAGCCGGAATACAGCAGCGAGGCCTATCAGGGATACCTGACCGCCCTGAAGAATTCCGACGCGGGAAAGACGGTGACCGGGGTCATCGTCGACATCGAGCCCTTTTCCCAGGGGGCGGAGGCCAATACGGCGACCCTGGGGCAGTATGTATCCAACATGGAGGCCTACGCCAAGCTGACCCAGGCCCAGAGCCTGAAATTCATGGTGGCGATTCCGACCTGGTACGACAGCGTTTCACAAACCCTGACGGCCCAGCTGATCGATGCTGCAGACCGCACCGTCCTGATGAATTACAAAAGGACGGACTTCTTGGAACCTGTGAAGTTTGAGGTGGACACGGCGGTGAAGGCGGGTAAGGAGGTCGAAGACGCGGTGGAGCTCCAGCCCGTGGATTCGGCCCAGGGCATCACCGGGGAGATGACCTACGCGGAGGTGGGCATAAAGGAGGCGGTCAGTGACCTGGCCCAGCTCCACAGCACCTACAGCAGCATCAGGGGATGCTTCCACCACATCCGGAATCTGTACGATTTGACTTACGGAGAATAAGGACATGATGTCATTTGAAATGAGCATTCAGAATCTGCTGATGGTCTATATCCTGGTCATCCTGGTATTCATCGCGGCGAATATCGTTATTTTTACAAAGCGGACCGTGGATGCCAGGAAAGAGGCGAAAATCAAGGCCTTCTGGCTCCAGCTGTTCAATCAATGCCTGGCGTCGGGAAACTACGGCATCGACGGCAGAATCATGGGCCGGCTGAAAAGTCAGAACGGGCTCATCGGATTCTACGAAGCCTACCATGAGATTTATGTCCGGGACGTCAGCGTGAGAAAGATCATCGCGGCCAACAAGCAGGAGATCCTGCGGGAATGCGGGCGGTACGGGAAATCCCATTTGACCATGCGGGCCTATTTCGCCTATTTCTGCAGCGCCCTGGACATGCGCGTGGCGGACGAACACGATGAATACGCCCAGCTCATGCTGTCTTATCTGACGGACCATTCGGTGTTCTGCCGGGAAAACGCCCTGAAGGCGCTGTACAGCTTTGGCAGCGCCGATGCGGTGGCCGAGGCCTTTTGCGTCCTGTCGGTGGCCCATATCTACCACAACGTCAAGCTGCTTTCGGATGGCCTGATTGGTTTCACGGGAGATCCTGAGGCGCTTCAGGCCCTGCTGTTCGGGCATTTTTCCGAGCTGGACGAACCGTATCAGCTGGCGGCGGTCAATTACCTGCGCCATACGGGCAACGCAAAGTACGACCATCCCATGCTGGAAATCTTCCGGGACAAGGCGACCGGGACGGATTTGAAGTGCACCATCCTGCGGCTCATCGCCATGCAGGACAATGGGGAAATCCGCTCGGAAATTTGTAAAATCCTCCGGGACGACAACAACGATGAGTGGGAAGTGACGGCGGTGGCGGCCAATGCGGCGGCCGGCCTCAGCGGGAAGGCCGTCGAGGATGCCCTCCTGGTATCCCTGACCTCCCGTTTCTGGTACGTGCGCATGAACTCCGCCAAATCCTTGGCCAAGCGGAACATCGATCACGAAAAAATCCTGGCCATCATGAACGGCGATGACCGGTTTGCCAGGGAAGAGCTGGTCTACGAGCTGGAAAGAATGGGTGAATAGTCATATGGATCACACGCTGGTAATCAACATCATCTTATTTTCAAACTGGTTTTTCCTTTTTTACCTGGTGATTTACGCCACTTTCCTGCTGATCAGCAACCTGGTGGGCAACGTGAGGATGTTCCAGTACCGACGGAAGGAACAACTTCAAAATATTTTGAACCACGCCTTTTACTCGCCGGTTTCCATCATCGTGCCGGCCTTTAACGAAAGCCTGACCATCCTGACGACGGTGGACAATCTGCTGAAGCTGGACTACCACCAATACGAGATCATCGTCGTCGACGACGGCTCGACGGATGATACCAAAACCAAAATGATTGAAGCTTTCGGGCTGAAGCGGGATCCCCACCGCCCCGTAAGGTACACGGTGCCCTGCCATCCCATCAGGGAAATTTATTCCGGCCAGGCCAAGGGAATCCCGATCATCCTCATATCCAAGGAAAACGGGAAATGCAAGGCCGACGCCAGCAACGCGGGGATCAATGTGATGAGCTGTCCCTACTTCGTCAACATGGACGCGGATGAGATCCTCCAGAAGGACGCCCTCCAGTACGCCTTCCGGGCCATACTGGAGGACGACAACGTCATCGGCGTGGGCGGGAACATCAAGATATCCAACGGGGTGGCGTTCAAGGACGCGATGCCGGTATCGGCGAAGCTTGGGACCAATGTGGTGGCGGACATGCAGGTCATGGAGTACGGCCGGTCCTTCGTCGGATCCCGGATCTTCCACAACATGTTCAACGCCAACCTCATCATTTCCGGCGGGTTCGGCGTCTTTAAAAGGAGCGCGGTGGAACAGGTGGGGGGCTTCAGCACGGATTCCATGGGAGAGGATATGGAGCTGACCATGAAGCTTCATTCCTATTACCGGAAGCATAAGATCCGCTACCAGATGAAATACGTGCCCGACGCGGTCTGCTGGACCCAGGCGCCCTTTGACCTGAAGAGCCTGAGGAAGCAGAGGGAGCGCTGGCATTGCGGACTGATGCAGACCATCTGGAAATACCGCTCCATGATCCTGAACCCCCGGTATGGGGCCATCGGCATGATTTCACTGCCCTACGCCATTTTGTACGAGCTTTACTGCCCGTTCTTCATCGTCCTGGGGTGGTTCGTCGTCGTCGCGGCAACGCTGCTTCATCTCATCAACATGTCCTATTTCATTTACATCTGCCTTTTATACGTCTCCTTCGGCGTGCTGCTCACCCTGATTTCCTTTGGGAGCAAGGCGTTCATGAAGGCGGATTTCATCACCTTCAGGGATATTATGAAGGGCGTCGGCCTGGCCCTTCTGGACGCGTTCTTTTTCAGAACCTATTTGTTCGCCATCGAGTTTCTGGCTTTTTTCAAATTCCGGAAGCTGCAAAAGGGCTGGGTGTCGCCGGAGCGGACGGCGTTCAAGGCGGAGTAGGGGCATGCGATCATTAGAAAAGTGAAAATATAATGCAAAAATAATCGGTATGGCTATTTTTCATCGTCTGTGCTATAATATCTGAAACGATTTACAAACAAGGATGATGGGATGGGAAAGACCGATGGATTTTATTGAAAGCATGAACGCCAAATGGCGTATGGAATTATTCAAGATCTGTGTGGTGCTGGCGGCCATCGGATCGGTGGCCGAGGTCGCCATTTACTGGTACGATTCCACGCACAGGACATTGTTCCTTCCTCTGGCCCTCTACCGGGCGCGGTTCATCTACATTCCGTCTTCCCTGAATATCATCGTCATCGTGGTGACCTACCTCTGCCTGAAGAGTGAGAAGATGACCAATACGCAGAAAAATGTATCGGCGTGCCTGCTCATCTATTTCCTCTGTGCCAACACCCAGGTGATCCACTACGTCTACGGACCGCTCCTCATGCTGCCGTGCATCGCCATCTTTGTGACGGTCCTTTTCTCGGACCGGCGGCTGACGGTATCTATTCTGCTGCTGTCCTATGTGTCCCTGTCGATGGCCGGTTATCAGGCGTCGATCGAGCTCCGCAAGGGGGATGTGCAGCTTTCCACGGACATTTTGCTGGCGGTGGTGGTCATGTTTACGGTGTTTGTGGCGGCCAACCTCATCATCAAATACATCAGGGAGCAGATGGATTACATCCTGTCGGCAAGCGAGAGGCAGAAGCAGCTCATCGAGGAATGCAACATTGACCCCCTGATGGGTATCGGCAACCGGCGATTGCTGGAGAAGCGGCTTGAAAATGTGGTGACCGGGGAATATCCCGACAAGATCCCCTTCCTGATGATGACCGATATCGACGATTTTAAAAAGGTGAACGATACATACGGCCACGTCAACGGCGATGAGGTGCTGATCAACCTTGCGGCGGTCATAAGGACGCGCATCAAGGATCAGAGCATCGAAGCCTTCCGTTACGGCGGGGAGGAGATCATCCTGCTGGCGTTCAATCTGACGGAGGAAGAGGTCTACCGGATCCTCGACGGAATCCGGATGGCCTTCATCGGTGAGAAATATTCCTTTGATTCCCCGGACCGCATTTCCTTCAGTGCGGGTATTGCCGGATTTGAGCCGGGGATAGAGGCGGAGAAGTGGATCGGTCTGGCGGATGAAAAGATGTACCGGGCCAAAAGGGAAGGCAAGAACAGGATCATCCGGTGACAATGATGACACGACGTAAAAGAAATATAAATACAACAAAGGCGATGAGAATATGAACGAACATTTAAAGCAGCAGCTCAGGGAAGCCCTGATGGAAAAATTTGGCCTGGATATTGACGAAGCGGTCTTCCGGTTTTCAACCCAGAATTACGCTTTCATCTTTCCGGAAAAGCCCTACATGCTCCGGGTGAGCATACGGCCCAAGAGGAGCCGGGCGGAGCTCCTCAGCGAGCTCATGTGGGTAGACGACCTCAAGCAGTTCAAGGAAACCATCTGTGAGCCGAGCCCCTCCCTGGAGGGACGCCTCCTGGAAGAATTTGAAATCGACGGCCAGCTTTACCGGGCCAGCATGTTCCGCACGGCCCGGGGCAAGATCAAGGAAACCGTGGACATGACCCCCATGTTCTTCATCTGCGCCGGGGATCTCCTGGGGACGATCCACCACGTGAGCACCGATGAGGAACAGCTGGGCATGCACTATAAGCGAGCCGACGCGTCGACGGCATTTGCCGCCCTGATCGATCGGGTTGGTGAACGGATGCCCGCCGACGTGCTGGCCAAGGTCCGGGAGGTCCAGGGAAAGGTGGACGCCCTGCCCCGGGAAACGGGAAAATACGGCCTGTGCCACGGGGATTTCCACTCCAACAACTTCTTTGTGGAAGCCAACAACATCTGGCTCTTCGATTTTGACGGCTGCATTTACACCTATTACCTGTACGATGTGGCCAGCTTCATGCTGTCCTGCCTCACCAGCGGCTATGGCCATGGCAAGGATTTGAAGACCGTGCTCTATCAGGAAATCATGCCTTATTTCCAGATCGGCTACAAGCTCAACAAGGAATGTGACGACCATTATTTTGACGAGATCGAGCTCTTCATCCAATACCGCCTGGCCCTGTCCATCATGGGGATCATGGAGATTGAGAAAATCGGCATCGACGTGGACCTGGGACGGGTCACCGCCTTCTACACCGCGGGGCTCATGGCGGACCATGTGCTGGAGGGGCTGGCTGTGGGGTATTGACCGTCCAATAAACGAAAATAAGCCGGAGGAATCGTGGTACCACTTGGGTGCCATGGATTCCTCCGGTTTTTTTACTGTTGTACAAGTGGGCTTACTGGCAGAGCCAGTCCGCCAGCGCTTTGATCTTATCCGCGTCTTCATCGATGGAAAAGATGTTTTGGTCCATGCCGGACTGGGCGCTGTTGAAGCCGAGAATCTTTTTGTCGGTAAAGCCGGCGACGTCGAAGCAGGCATAGGCGGCACCATGGTTTTCGATGGCGTCCACCGGCGAGCTGCCGGCGGTCAGGATGACGGCGGCCTTCTTCCCGAACTTGGTGGCGCTGGTCATGTTGGGACGGGTGGGATTGAAGAAGGGGTAGATCCGGTCGAGGAAGGTCTTGGCCGGGCCGTTGACCATGCCGAAATAAATGGGGGAGGCCACGACCAGGGCGTCACAGGTGTCCAGGCGGGACAGCAGGTCCGCCATGTCGTCCTTCTGGATACAGAAGGGGGTGTCCTTCTTCTTGCAGGCGCCGCAGGCCAGGCAGGGCTTTACGGTCTTCTGATTCAGGTCAAAGATTTCCACCTCGGCGTCCTTGACGGTTTCGGCGATGATGGACAAAGCCTTGGCGCAGTTGCCTTTTTTCCGAGGGCTGGCGTTGACTAAAATTATTTTTTTCATTGGAATCCTCCTGTACTTTACGATTCTTGATTTCCATGCTAGAATACATCATACACTAGTAAAAAACAAGTACTGAATAAAAACTGAGTGTCAAAGGAGGAAGTCATGGAAAATTGTCCGGTCAAATACGCGCTGGACGTGCTGTCCGGCAAATGGAAGCTGTATATCATGTTCGTGCTGTCAAAACAGGAGGAGCTGCGCTTCAACGAGCTCCAGCGGCAGGTGGGCAGCATCTCCGCCACCATGCTGTCCAAAAATCTGGCGGAACTGGAGGCGGCCCGGCTGATCATCCGTCATGAGTACCACGAGATCCCGCCCCATGTGGCCTATTCTTTGACGGCCATGGGCCGGGAGCTGACTCCGGCTCTTCGGTCCCTGGGGGAATGGGGGCACAGGCTGTATCTGGAGAATGAGGGGAAGGTGGAAAATGGGTAAAAAATCAGTTGATGTTAATCATGCAATAATGACCATGGACGGAAAAATTGCCCTGAAGGCAGGCCGCCCATGAACCTCCCCGGCCTTTACACCATCGTCTGTCTGGACACTCTGCTGTTCACCCTGCCCCTCATGGGGCTGTTCTTCCTCCAGGCGGCCGTCCACAATGGGCGGAAGAAGGGGCTCTGCCCATCGACCATCCTGTATTTTCTCGGGGCGGCCGGCGCCTTTGGGCTGCTGATTCTGCGTTTGACCATGGCCGGGGTTATCGCGGAGGATGATCTGGCGGGGCGGTTGTTCTGCACCATCGCCTGGCCCGTGGGAGTCGCGGGGATATTGTTCACCATGGATCTTGTGGCGGCGGGTGCGGCCATGGGGCCGCTGCCCCGGAAGGATTACGCCTTCATCGTCATCCTGGGGTGCAAGCTCCGGGGAGGGGATACGGTCCCACCCATGCTGGCCTTCCGGCTGAAGGAGGGAATCGCCGCCTTTCACCACTGTGGGGATACGCCTGAAATCATCGTGTCCGGAGGTCAGATCAGGGACGAGCGGATTCCCGAGGCTGAGGCCATGGCGGCCTGGCTTGTGGACCAGGGGATTCCGCCGGTTTCCATTTTGAAAGAGGACCGGTCAGCCAACACCTGGGAAAACATCGCCAATACCAAGGCCATGGCCGGGGAGGTGCCGCCCCGGGGGAAAGCCGGGGGCGTCCTGATCGTGACCAGCAATTTCCACGTGCTCCGGGCCCGGATTATTGCCCGGGAAATGGACTTCCCCGCCGACGGCCACGGCAGCTTCACGCCGTACCACGCCTTTCCACGGGCATTCATCCGGGATTTCCTGGGGGTCCTCCTGCGCCTGCGCTGGCCGGTGCTGATTCTGCTTTTTGTGCCGGCGGCGGCGCTGTGGTTTTTCTGACAGGCGGCGCCATTTAAGGCGTGTGCTTCTCAAGGAAGGGGAAATGGACGAAGCGGCGCTGCTTCTGCCCCTTACCCCTTCCCGACAAAAAGGGTCCCAACGGCTTTTCCGTCGGCGATTTCATACAGCGCCTCGGGATGCTTGCCGTGGGCGACGATGGTGTCGATGCCGTTGTCCATGGCCAGGGAGGATGCCTGGAGCTTGGTGCGCATCCCTCCGGTGCCCCGCCGGGAGCCGGCGCCCCCCGCCAGGGCGTAGACGGATTCGTCGATGTGGTCGATGGATTCGATCAGCCGGGCATCGGGGTGGAGCCGGGGGTCACGGTCGTAGAAGCCGTTGATGTCGGAGAGGATGACCAGCTTTTTGGCCCGGCACAGCACGGCGACCACCGCGGACAGCATGTCGTTGTCGCTGAACAGCCGCTCCTCGGACTCGATTTCTGTGTAGCTCACAGAATCATTTTCATTGACCACGGGGATCACCCCCATTTCCAGCAGGGAATCAAAGGTATTGATGAGGTTTTCCTTCTTTTCCTCGTGCTCGATGTCGTCGGCGCTGAGCAAAATCTGGGCGATGGTCTTGTCGTATTCGGCGAAGAATTTGTCGTAAAGGAACATGATGCCGCACTGGCCCACCGCCGCCGACGCCTGCTTCAGGCGCAGGGAGGCTGGCTTGGCCTTCATGCGCAGCTTGTTGGCCCCCAGGGCGATGGCCCCCGAGGACACCAGGATCACCTCGTAGCCCTTGTTCTGGATGTCGGCCAGGACGCAGGCCAGTCGGTCGAAGGCGCGCAGGTCGCTTTGGCCGATTTCATTGGTCAGGGTCGACGTCCCGACCTTGACGACCATCCGGTTTTGATAGAGTCCCAATTTTCCGTCCCCCTTTATTTTTCGGAGTCCGGGCCGATGATTTGGTAATCATGATGGGCGTGGGGCAGGATCTTCCCGAGCAGATCGTCGGTTTTAATCTTCATGAAGGAGTAGGCCGTGCCATCGCTGCAGCCGAACCACGGACCGGATACCGTATCGCGGTCGAAGACGATGTGCACGTCGCGGCTGCTGTCCAGCAGGGCACCCAGGACGGAGGTCCCGCCGATTTCCGACCCCATCATGGCTTCAAGCTTTTCCGCCGGGGCGAAGGATACCCGGGAAATCTCCAGGGCGGTGCTGAATTTTTTGGAGCTGAAGGGTTTGTCGCCGCAGGTGATGAACAGGTAAAACTGGGTCTGCTGGCGGTTGCATAGGAACAGGGTCTTGACGATGGGCACGCCGAGCTTCCTGTCAATGGCCAGACAGGCCTCCATTTCCACCGCCGCGTCGGTATCCACGCGGTCGTAATCAATCCGCAGCCCGTCCAATGTTTCATAAACCTTTTTCTGAAGCGCCGTCCGGTATTGGGCCGGGGCGGTATTTGTAATCTCACTGATGTAAAACATGTTGGTTTTCTCCTTGACTTTTTTGTGACTCCATTATATCCTAGGATTAATCATTTGAAAAACGAATGTTCATCATAATAATCATGAGGATTTCAGATATAAAGGAGCCTGTCATGGATATGAATCTGCAAAAATATATGGCTTTCGTCAAAACAGTGGAGTACGGAAGCTTCACGAAGGCCGCTGAGATTTTGAATTATTCCCAGTCGGGGGTCAGCCGGATGATCGGCGATCTGGAAAAGGACTGGAAGGTCACCCTGCTGGAACGGGGAAAAAACGGCGTGAAGCTGACCTCCGACGGCATGAAGCTGCTGCCCTCGGCCCAGCGGCTGGTGGGGGAATACGAAAAGCTGCAGATGGAGGTGGATGAGATCAACGGCCTCCAGTCCGGGCTGATCCGCATCGGCACCTTTTCCAGCGTGGCCACCCACTGGCTGCCGAAGATCATCAAGGCCTTCCAGGGGGATTATCCCAACATCGACTACGAGCTGCTCCTGGGGGATTACACGGAAATCGAGGGGTGGATCGCCAGCGGCCGCGTGGACTGCGGCTTCCTCCGACTGCCGGCCAACCCGTCCTTCGAATCGACCTTCCTGGACCAGGACCGTCTCATGGCCGTCCTTCCGGAAAACCATCCCTTTGCGACGCGTGAGAAATTCCCCATCGTGGAATTCATGAACGAGCCCTTCATGCTCCTGGAAAAGGGGACCCGGGCGGAAATCCGGGAAGTCTTTGAGCGGGCAGGCCTTTCCCCGCGGGTGCATTTCACCACCTGGGACGACTACGCCATCATGTCCATGGTGGAAAGCGGCCTGGGCGTCAGCGTCCTGCCGGAGCTGATCCTCAGGCGCATCCCCTACCATGTCATCCTCAAGGAGCTGGACGTCCCCGCCTACCGCAAGATCGGCTTCGTGATGCGGGATAAAAAAACCGCTTCCCTGGCGGTCAAGCGGTTCATGGAATATCTGGATTACAGGGATGACTAGGGGCGGATGGGACGTCAGGCTCCCGGATCTGCAGCCGGTGCCCGGTGGATGAGCCGGTGGGCGGCCTTGGCCGTCAGTCCCACAAAGACGGCCGCGGCAACCGTCCCTTCCCGTATGCCGGCGATGTGTCCGGTAAAAATGAGGGACAGCACCACAGCCAGCGCCACCAGGGACACGTCGAAGGTGATCTTCATCGCTGGGAAGCGGATGGGGAGGACCTGGCAGAGGGCCAGCACCAAACCCTCACCGGCCAGGGTCACCACCTTGGCCGAGACCTCGAAGTCCACACCGATGCCCACCAGCAGGATGCCCAGGATGCACAGACCCCACTGCTGCAGGTAGCCCGAAGGGCTGAGGCCGGCGAGGACCCACATGGCCAGGTCGATTAAAAAGCCGAACACGAAGGCCACCGGCAGCTGGAGGAGCTGGATCCACTCAAAATTTTTGCGCAGGATGAGGATCTGCATCAGGATGAAGACAACGTGCATGCAGATGGTGGCCACGCCCACCGTCAGCGGGGAAAACAGGCTGATGATGTAGGGGACGCTGGAGATGGGGGAGGTGCCCAGGGATGCTTTGATGGAAAAGGCGACGCCGAAGGCCATGATGGTCAATCCGACCAACAGCAGCAGCCAGCGCCGGACCAGGTTTTTTTTATCGGAGGTCATTGGGCGCCGTCCTGGCCAGCGTCCCGGCCCAGGGTATCGCCGACCCTGGCCAGCAGGTCCTTGAGCTGGCGGGTCTCCGCTTCGGTCAGAGCCTGGACCGCACGGGCATCCTCCTGCCTGAAGATGGCGTCCATTTCCGTCGCTGCCGCCCGTCCCTCGTCGGTCAGGGTCACGTAGAGGGAACGGCGGTTCCCGTCCTTCTGGTAGCGGCGGATCAGTCCCGCCTTTTCCATGCGCAGCAGCAGGCTGCCCATGGTGGCCGGTTCGATTTCGCAGTAGCCGGCGATGGTCTTCTGGTTGCAGTCCCCAAAATGGAGAAGGGTGTCCAGGATTTTGGGCTGGCCCGAGGTCAGGCCCAGGTCCGCCGCCGAAGTGATGATCCGCCGGTTCAGCTCCGTGTGGGCTTTCATGAGTAAATAATGCAGGGATTCCATTTTTCGTCCTTTCTGCCAATAAAATAAGAAACCATATAGTAAGCATGCTTAATAATAAGTATTCTTATTATATGGTTTCTTTCTGTTGGTGTCAAGGCAGGAATAAAATGGGATTAAGGCAGAGGCAGGCGGGACTCATTGGGCCTGGCCGTAGCGCACCGCCCCCACCGGGCAGTTTACCACGCAGTCGCCACACTCGTCACAGCGGCCGCGGTCGATCTTGAACTGGCCGTTTTTGTCCGCGATGGCCAGGAAGCTGCATCCGCGCCTGCACTTGCCGCAGCCGATGCACCGGTTCTGGTCGATGGACAGGCCCTTGTACTGGATGGGCGCGCCGTTGAAGGCAAAGTAACTTCGTTCCAGCTTGGTTTCCCGGTGGGCCTTTTCGAAGTCGTAGTCAAAAATGTCCCCCCGCCCCGAGGTGATGCAGAAGACGACCATGGCGGGGTAGCGTTCCTGGTCCGCGATGCAGAAGTCGAAGATTGGATTACTTTTGGCCTTGATGGCCTCCATGGGGATTTCCGCCACCGTGCCTGTCAGGCGGATGGCGTAGCCCTCGTCAAAGACGGGGAAGCCCCTGCCGTCGTGGCCTACCTCAGACCGGGCGCAGAGTCCGTTCAGGGATACCTTCCCCGTGGATTTGAGCTGGCGGTAAAAAGCCTTGGTGTACATGGTCATGAAATACAGGCCGTCGTCGTCCCAGGCCAGCAGATGGGCAATCCGCGCCTCGGGTTCGCCCTTTTCGTTCACCGTGGCAAAGCTGAGGCAGCCGATCTTGTCAAAGGCCTGGTAGATTTCTTCAATGGTCATCCTGGGTTCCTCCTGAGTGGTTAAAGTAATAAAGCTCCGTGGGATTCGTTCTTTCCTTATTATGCCGTTTTACCGGCCGTTTGTAAAGCGGGAACAAAAAGGTGCCGCGGTTCCCTTTTGGAAACCGTGGAGGGCAAAAAATAATCCATAGCAAAAAAGCATGCCACCCCATAAAATACAAGTATTTGACATAAATGGAGAGAAGATTTAAGATGTAAGTGTTCCAATCCTACGGACTGAATAGAGAGCAATCAGAATTAAATGTAAAATGACGATAATCGCTGAAAATAAGGAGGCAGACAATATGGCAATCAAACAAACGGCAGGCAGAAAACAGCTGGGGGATTTCGCACCGAAATTCGCGGAACTCAACGACGATGTGCTTTTCGGACAGGTGTGGTCCCGGGAAGAGGCCCTTTCCCTTCGTGACCGCTCCCTGGTGACGGTGACGGCGCTGATGGCCCAGGGGCTGACGGATTCATCCTTCCGGTTCCACTTGGAATCCGCTAAGAAGAACGGCATCACCAAGGACGAAATCGCCGAAATCCTGACCCACGCGGCGTTTTACGCGGGCTGGCCCAAGGCCTGGGCGGCCTTCAACATGGCCAAGGAGGTGTGGGCGGATGAAGAACCCGCGGCATCGGACAAGGACCGCCACGCGGCGTCCCTGATCTTCCCTATCGGAGAACCCAACACCGCCTTTGCCGATTACTTCATCGGCCAGTCCTACCTGGCGCCCCTGACGAACGATCAGGTCCCCATCCACAACGTGACCTTTGAACCGGGTTGCCGCAACAACTGGCACATCCACCACGCGGATAAGGGCGGCGGCCAGATCCTGGTCTGCGTCGGCGGAGACGGCTGGTATCAGGAAGAAGGCAAGGCGCCCCAGGCCCTCCACGCCGGGGATGTGGTCAACATCGCCCCGGGGGTCAAGCATTGGCACGGCGCCCGGAAGGACGGCTGGTTCAGCCATCTGTCCATGGGAGTCCCCGGGGAAAATCCCTCGACGGAATGGCTGGAACCGGTGACGGACGAGGCGTACGCCAAGCTGCAATAAGGGAGCGGGCCCATGGGCCCGCTTATTTGTATGGTTTTAAGGAGGAAGACATGGCAAAGAAAGTACTGATCATCACATCAAGTCTCAGGAAGGGGAGCAATTCCGATGCCCTGGCCCAGGCTTTTGCAAAGGGAGCGGAGGAAGCCGGCCATCAGGTCGAGTGCATCAGCCTCAAGGGCAAGGACATCCAATTCTGCATCGGCTGCCTGGCCTGCCAGGAAACCCAGAAATGCGTCCTGAAGGACGATGCGGCGCCTTTAATTGAAAAAGTGAAAAACGCGGAGGTCCTGGTGTTCGCCTCACCGGTTTATTACTACAGCATCGCCGGGCAGCTCAAGACCTTCCTGGACCGCTGCAACCCGCTGTTCCCATCGGACTACCGCTTCAGGGAGGTGTACTTCCTGGCCAGCGCCCTGGAAGATCAGAAGTCGACGGTGGAAGGCTCGGTTACGGCCATCCAGGGCTGGGTGGACTGCTTTGGGAAGGCGGAGCTGGCCGGAACGGTGTTTGCCGGCGGCGTCGGAGATCCCGGGGATATCGCCGGGCACCCGGCACTGGAAGAAGCCCGGAGTATGGGCAGGACAGTCTGATCAAAGGTGATTGAAACACCTGTTGAATATCATTTTTTTCCAAGAGAAAACCGGCTGTGTCTGGTTTTCTTTTTTGCCATTGAATGGGTTGTTTGGCGCTTTGAATGTGTAAAATGGAGTTTGGGATAAAAATAAACCACTTGGGATGCCGGTTTGGGGTATAATGATAACAACACGTATCATTTTGTCTTCAGAGGAAAGGGGAATCAATGATAATTTTAAACACGATATTAGTCCTATTGGTAGCACTGGAATTTTTCTTTATTTTTTACCTCGAAAGCGTGGCGACGACCTCGGAGCGGACTGGAAAGACATTTGGCATGACGACGGAGGAGCTGAGCCGGGAATCCGTATCCCTGCTCTTTAAAAATCAGGGCGTTTATAACGGTCTGATCGGTATCCTGCTGTTGATTGCGCTGTTCGGCTTCCATTCCCAAAACGGCGTCCTCCTGCTTTTGGGCTACATTATCCTGGTAGCGGTTTATGGCGGGATTTCCAGCAATCCCAAAATCATCCTGAAACAGGGAGCCCTCGCCATCGCCGCCTTCATTCTGATTTTTATCTTTGGGATTTGAGGAGGGTTTCCTTTCTTGTTATCTGCGAATTGATAAAGATGTCGCCACCGTGAATCGCATAAAGTGAACGGGAAAAGAAAAAACAAGGGAGAAGCCATTTTCGCAAGGTTAAGAAAAGAAGTGGATGAGGCAGTGATGCAAAACAAAACGGTCACACAGGAGCATGGTAACTCTTGTGTGACCGTTGTTTGTTTTATTTTGGGGCTTATTCCATCACACGGATCGCGTGGTACCCTTCGTGGACGGCGGTTAAAATCTTGCGGGGCTTGACCGCGTCGCCGATGACCACCACGTCGTCGTATTCCCCTTCCAGCAGGTCTTCCAGCTGGTCGTTGGGGGTGAAGCCGGCGGCGTTGAAGATGGTGTCGCAGGGGATGGTCTCCGTCTGGCCGTCTTTTTCGTAGGTGACGGAATCGGCGGTGATCCTTGTGACCCTGGCGCCGCCAATTACCTTCACGCCCCGTTCAGCCACCATGGCCCGCAGGTGCTGGTCGTTGTTCAGGCAGTGGTTGGCCGCTGCCAGGATGTCGGGCAGCATTTCCAGGATGGTAACCTGGCCGGCGTGGGGCGCGATGTCGCAGGCCGCCTCCGTGCCGCCAAGGCCGCCGCCGATGATGACCACATTTTGGCCCGCACCGGTCTGGTGGGTCAGGTAGTCGGTGACCAGGGCCGCATTTTCAATGCCGGGAATGAGAGGCACCGCCGGGGTGCTGCCCGCGGCCAGGATGACCTTGTCGTAGTGGCCGCCCTTGACGTTGTCGGCAGTGGCGGTCTTGTTCAGCTCGATGTTTACCCCCAGTTTCCTGCACTGGTTTTCCTGGTAGGTGATGAGCTTGAGGACGTCAGCCTTGAAATCCGGACCGCCGGCTGCCCACAGGGTTCCGCCGAGACGGTCTTCTTTTTCCCAGAGGTCCACGTCGAAGCCGCGCTGACGGGCGGTGATGGCGGCTTCCATGCCGCCGGGGCCGCCACCGATGACCAGGACCCGGCGCTTCAAGTCAGCCCGGGCGGCCGGCAGGGCGTATTCCTTTTCAGCGTAGCAGGTGGGGTTGACGGCGCAGTAATAGTGCTTGCCGGAAAAGCCGGAGAGGAGGCATTCGTTGCAGCCGACGCAGGGACGGATGTCAGCATCGTCGCCCTTTTTCACCTTGGCGGGCCAATAGGGGTCAGCCAGCATTTCATGGGCCATCCCCAGGTAGTCCAGGGTTCCGTCGGCGATCACCTTTTTGGCCAGGTCGGGGTTGAACAGCTTGCCGTCGCCCAGTACGGGCAGGGAGGTCACTTCCTTGATGGCCTTCTGGGCGTCCAACTTGTGGCCTTCTTTGGAGTAGATGGTGGTGATGGCGGTGTACCATTCCTCGTAGCAGCCCGTATCCACGTGGAGGGCGTCCACACCGGCGTCTTCCAGGATTTTGGCCATGGCCAGGCCTTCGTCCAGATCCCGGAAGCCCTGGACCCGCTGGACCGGCGTGAATTTGACGATCACCGGCATGTCCGCGGGGATGTTCTTCTTGATTTCGGCGATGCATTCCAGGGTGAAGCGCATGCGGTTTTCAAGGGAGCCGCCGTATTCATCGGTGCGGGTGTTCCACTGCTTGGACTGGAATTGGTCCAGCAGGTATCCGCCGTAGGCGTGGAGCTCGACGGAATCGGCACCGGCCAGGAAGGCGAGCTGGGCGCTGTAGCCCACCTTGCTCACCAGGTAATGGATGTCTTCCATGGCAAAGGGCTTGCACTTGAGGTCGGGGAACCAGAAGGCACCGCAGTCGCTGGCGCTGTATGGCGGGGTGAAGGGGTCGGTGAACTGCTGGCGGCCCAGGCCGGGGGACAGCTGCACGCAGACCTTGGCGCCGTAGTGATGGCAGCGGTCGATGAGCATGTTCAGCCGTTCCACGTGGTGGAAATCCGAAAGCTCGGTACAGGGACGGGGTTCGTATTTGGTGGAAACCACGTTGGCACCGGTGATGATCAGGCCCGCACCGCCTTTGGCCCGTTCCATGAAATAATTGATGCCATCGATATTGTAGGCTCCGTCCGCTTCGCCGGTGGTGCCCATGGGCGACATGAAGATCCGGTTTTTCAAACGCATGGATCCAATGGCCGTCTTGTCAAACAATGTGTTGCTCATGTCCAATCTCCTTTGTTTATTAATTAACAATTATTACTTGAGTAAAGAATATCATTTACCTGAGTAAAAGTAAAGAGAAATAGCTGTTTACAGCTCAAAAAAAGTTCTTTATAATGGATGGATAAAGGAGGGATGCCAAAATGGATACAAAAGCAAAAATACTGGAGCAAGCCTGGAATCTGTACCGCCGGAGGGGCTTCAGCCACGTGACGGTCAATGAAATCTGCACGGCTTCGGAAATCACCAAACCTACTTTTTACAATTATTTTAAAAATAAAGAAGACACCATCACCCACATTTACGACGATATCACCGAGGGCATCGTGGGGGATGTGCCCCAGCTCATCCTGGCGGCCAATTATTACGAGCAGCTCCGCCTCTGCTTCCAGTCCCTGGTCAAGCAGAGCGCGGACATCGGCGTTGAGATCATCTCCCAGATGTTCCGGATCAACCTGGAGGATGATTTGGGCAGCTTTGATTTCCGGGAGCGCTTTTCGGCGGTGTGTATCGCCATCACCCAGCGGGGCCAGGAGGCGGGGCAGTTTTTAAACACGGGGAAGCCCCGGGATTTGTACGAGGCCCTGTGCTACGCCTTTTCCGGTTATGAGGTGACTTGGTGCATCAAAAACGGGGATTTTGATTTTGAGAAGGAGATGGACCGGGCCATCCAGACCATCTACATGGTGGACCCCAAGCTGTATAGCTGAGGAGAAGGGATCGTAGCTGCAGGCCGGTTGCAGAAAAATTAATACAGCGTTATAATAAATCATAGACAAAAAATCCTGAAGGAGGAAATCACAATGCAATTTGAAATCAAACCGAAAATCGAGCAGTTTGCCACCTGCAAGGAATTCGCACAAACGTATGCCATTGGTGAAGGGGACCTGGTCATCACCAACCGCTACATTTACGAGCCGATGCTGGGCGGCCTTGACCTGAAATGCGAGGTGATTTTCCAGGAAGAATTTGGCGCCGGGGAACCCTCTGACGAAATGGCGGAAGCCATTTACAAGTCCATCCGGGAAACGCCCAAGCGCATCATCGCCATGGGTGGGGGCACCGTTTTGGATATTTCCAAGCTTTTCGCCCTCAAGCACGTCTCGCCGATTCTGGATCTGTACGACGGCAAGATCCCCGTGGAAAAGGACAAGCCCCTGATCCTGGTGCCCACCACCTGCGGCACCGGGTCGGAAATGACCAACATCGCCATCCTGGCCCTGGTCAGCCGCCAGACCAAGAAGGGCCTGGCCTCGCCGGAAATGTACGCCGACACCGCCGTGCTGATTCCTGAGCTTCTGAACAGCCTGTCTTTCCGGTTCTTCGCCACCAGCTCCATCGACGCGCTGATCCATTCCATTGAATCGGCCTTGTCTCCCAAGGCCAATTCCTACACCCGGCTGTTCAGCTACCGGGCCATGGAAATGATCCTCCGGGGATATCTGGAAATCCGGGATCACGGCGAGGACGCCAGGCTGCCCTACCTGGAGGACTTCCTCATCGCCGCCAATTACGCCGGCATCGCCTTCGGCAACGCCGGGTGTGCCGCCGTCCACGCTCTGAGCTATCCCCTGGGGGCCAGCTACCATGTGGCCCATGGCGAATCCAACTACGCCATCTTCACCGGGGTGATGAAGAATTACCTGGAACTGAAGGCCGACGGGGAAATCGACACCCTGACCCGGACCATCGCCGGTATCCTGGGCTGCGGACAGGACCAGGTCTTCGACGAGCTGGACAGCCTGCTCGGCTGCCTGATCCCCAAGAAGGCCCTCCACGAATACGGCATGACCAGGGACGAAATTGAAAGCTTTACCGATTCGGTCATCGAAAACCAGCAGCGCCTGCTGGCCAACGATTTTGTGGCTCTGGACCGGGAACGGATCGTGAAGATTTACACGGAGCTGTATTAAAACGCAGGCCCTCCGCAGGGCGCTCCGGCCTTATCGGTAGTAATTGATGATCATCAGCCCCAGCTCATCGGGGCCGTCGCTGTGGTAGCGATGCGCCTTGTCCGAGCGGAAATGGATGGCGTCCCCGGCGGCCAGCCGGTGATCGCCGTCGTCCAGGGTGAGGGTCAGGGCGCCGGCCAGGACGAAGGTGTACTCGTCGGTACGCTCGCCGTGGCCCTGGGAGGTAAAGGACTCACCCGGCCGGAGGGTCATGTGGAACAGCTCGAAGTGCCGCTCCGGGGTGTGGTGGTAATAGCAGCGCAGCTCGCCCAGGCCGCCGTCCAGGGGCTGGACGGGCACATCCTCCCGGGCGATGACCGTTCCGCCGTCCACCTGCTGGTCCAGGAGGGCGGTGTAGGGCACCTCCAGGGCGTCGGCAATCTTCCACACCGTGTTGATGGAGGGGTTGCTGGCGCCCTTTTCAATTTGGGAGAGCATGACCTTGCTCACGCCGCTCATGGCGGCCAGCTGTCCCAGGCTCAGGCCGTGGTCCGTTCGGATCCGCTTGAGGTTGTCCCCGATGATTTTTGAAATATCTTCCGTATTTTTCATAAAGGTTCCGTCCTTTCCTTGACAAGTATAATGAACAGCCGTAAAATATATTTTGTAAATCTTATTTTACATTCGTTTATTATATTATGCTTTTACAGCGAAAGAAGGTCAAGGCTTTTATGGTTTTTTCCAAAAGACATTTTTCTGAATCGGAACACTGTGTCGCTTTTTCCAACCGGGAGTTGAGGGCGCTCATCGTCCCCCTTTTCATCGAGCAGTTCCTGCTGGCCCTGGTGGGCATCGTGGATACCTTCGTGGTCAGCTACGCCGGGGAGGCTGAGGTTTCCGGAGTCTCCCTGGTCAATTCCTTCAACACGGTGTTCATCTTCCTGTCCACGGCGCTGGCCATCGGCGGGGCGGTGATCATCAACCAGTACATCGGTGTGGGGAAGAAGGGATTGGCGGGGCGTTCCGCGAGCCAGCTGCTGACCTTCTCCCTGGTGAGCTCGGTCATCTTTTCCATCGTCATCCTGATTTTCAACCGTCCCCTCCTCCAGGGGCTGTTCGGCAGGGTGGAGCCCGACGTGATGGCGGCCTGCGTGACCTACCTGCGCATCTCCGCCTATTCCTTCCCGGCCCTGGCGGTTTACAACGCCGGGGCGGCCCTGTGCCGCAGCATCGGTAAAGCGGGGGTCACCATGATCATCTCTGCCGCGGCCAATGTGGTCAACATCGTCGGCGACGCCATCGGGGTCTTTTACTTTCACGCCGGGGTGGCGGGGGTGGCCTATCCCTCCCTGCTGTCCCGGGTGATCATGGCGGTGGCGGTGACGGCCTACTGCGCCGGCCGCCGCCGGGAGATCCGCTATACCGGACGGGATGTGTGGACCTGGGACGGGGCCCTGCTTAAGAAGATTTTGGGGGTGGCCGTGCCCAACGGCATCGAAAACGGCGTCCACCAGCTGGTGAAGGTGGCCCTGAGCAGCATGGTGGCCCTCTTCGGTACCTACCAGATTGCCGCCAACGGGGTGGCCCAGAGCATCTGGTCCCTGGCGGCGCTCATGGGACTGGCCATGGCGCCGGTGTACACCACGGTGATCGGCCAGTGCATGGGGGCCCGGGATATCGAAGCCGCCAATTTCTATTTCGTCAAGCTGACGCGGATTGGTTTTGTTTTGTCGGTGGGGTGGAACGCCCTGATCTTCGCCTTGACGCCGGCCTTCCTGAAAATCTATTCCATCTCCCGGGAGACGGCGGCCCTGGTGGTGGTCCTGGTGCTCATCAACAACATCTTCAACGGCCTGGCCTATCCCTTTGCCGGCCCCCTGGGCAACGGCCTCCGGGCGGCGGGGGACATCCGGTTCACCATGGTGGTGTCCGTCACCCTGACGGTGGCGGCCCGGCTGTTCTTTTCGTGGCTCTTCGGCATCTGGCTGAACCTGGGGGTGGTGGGCATCGCCTGGGGCATGAGCATCGACCTGGTCATCCGCGGGGCCATCTTCATCGCCCGGTTCAGAAGCCAGAAATGGACGCGGTTCCGGCTGATCTGACGGCTGCGGTCTTCCCCGGGAAAAATAAACAAATGTTGAAATGGATGACTCGGCCGGCGGATGGTGACGATTTTTTGACATTTCTGTGTTATAATGAAAATCAAACACAAGGAGGTTTTCACAATGGACAGAAATCACGTGTTTGGCCGCCTGGCTCTGGGCATGACGGGGGGGCAATCATCTGCTGTCGGTGGCACCGATGATCGTCGGGGTCGTACTGGCGACAATCTGTATCGTCCAGCATCACGGCACGGTGATGGTTCCTGCTTTTCTGGCAGAAACGGATGGCACCGCGGTGCAGCGGTGCTTTGGTCCCTATTGCGAAAAAATGCACAGTGAAACGGCTGAATGAAGCTGAAAAATGATTTTTTATGAACCCATTCAATGTAAAATAGACTACAAGATAAAATGAAAAGCCATGATGGGGAGGGCGGTTCCCCCATCACGGCCATCCTGAGTTTTGGAACTGCCGAAAGAATGAAAGGCTCATCATGAAAACAACCCGTACCACTTCCATCGAACTTCTGCGATTCATCGCCGCCCTGGCGGTAATGACGACCCATTTCGGCATCGCCCATCTGGGCGGGGACAATGCCCAATACGCCTATGTGGTGGTGGACTTCTTCTTCATGCTGGCGGGGTTTTTCATGATCCGCCACATCGATACCCATGAGGACCCCATGGCGCCGGGACCTTATCTGCTCCACAAAGTCCTCTCCTTTTACGCCATCCTCGCCCTGGCCCTCTGCGCCCAGATGATCTTCTATGTGATGCAGTACGACATCCAGGGGGTGTACGGCTTCGTCCAGGCCCTGTTCCACTTCAAGTGGGAGGCCCTGCTCCTCCACTGTGCGGGCACCCTCAAGAACCCGGCCTTCAACAAGGATTACCTGCTGGGCCAGGACTGGTACCTTTCGGCCATGATGCTGGGGCTGGTCTTCACCTACCCCCTGGCGCGGTACGCCACCAGGATCTTCAGGAACTGGGTGGCGCCGGTGGTGGCCATCCTGTTTTACGCGGGAATCGTCCAGTATTACGGCACCCTCAACGTGGGCAGCGAGTACCTGGGCTTCATCAGCCTGGCCATCGTCCGCGGCGTGGCGGGGATCTGCCTGGGCAGCCTGGCCTACTCGGCCTGGAAATGGGTGGTGGAATCGGCCAGACCCTCGGAGGGCGCCCTGAAGGGGCTGTCCGTGCTGGAGGTCGTCCTGTGGGCCATCGTCCTCACCCTGTTCAGGAAGGGCTTCTTCCTTTCAGACACCGACGCCGTTTTCTACGTGATCATTTTCTTCGTCCTCATCGTCCTGAGCTTCTGGGACCGGACCTGGCTCAGTCATTTCCTCAACACCCACGGCACCGGCTTTCTGGGTCTGCTGGGCAGCCTGTCCCTGTACATGTATCTGTTCCACTGGACGGTGATCAGCGCCATCGCCCGCTTTGCCCCGGGGATTCCCAACAGCGTGGCCTGGCCCCTGTACTTCGTCCTGACCATCGCCATCTGCCTGGGTGCCCGGGCGCTGATGGAACGGCGGAAATCACCGCTGCCCGTGGTGGTGGTGTGCGTGGTGTTTCTGGCCATCGCCTGCGGGATCTGCGTGTTTTAAGGGAGTGGTTCAGCCTTCTCCGTCCCACCCTTCCAGGTAGGTTATGAAATCCTTCATGTTCTGGAAGAGGTAGGCGCCGCTGTTCCATACCAGGCTGATCTGGATAGAAAGGGGCGGATCCAGGGGGATGAACTTCACCCAGGAGTTGTCTTCCACCAATTCCCGGTAAAGGAAGGCGACGGCGGTGTTGTTCGCTACGAAGCTCAAAATGGTGGAGAGCTGGGAGGTTTCCAGCAGCACCCGGGGCTGGACGCCCTGTTCCTTGAAACGGGCGAGGATCATCTGCTTGTGGTAGAAATCCTCTTTGAAGAACACGAAGGCTTCCTGGGCCAGGGCATCGATGGACAGGCTGTTCCGGCAGGCCAGGGGATGGGCCGGCGACAGGCAGGCCCCCAGCTCGAACAGGGCCATGGGGGCGGTCTGGTAGCAGGCGGGAAGGGGATCCTTATTGGGCAGGATGGCCAGATCCAGCTCCAGGCTGTTTATCTTCTGGAGGACCTCGGTCCGGCCGCTTTCCAGGATTTCCAGGTGGATCTCCGGATGGATGGCCAAAAATTCCCGGAACACCCCGGGGAGCAGGATGGAGCCGAGCATGGGTGGGACGCCGACCCGCAGGGTCTTCTTCTTCACCCCCATGTCCTTCATGATCCGGCAGACCCGGTCGCTGTCGTCAATCAGGGTCCGGGAAAGGGCCAGCAGCTTCTGGCCCTCCGGGGTCAGGGTCATGCCCCGGTAATGGCGGTTGAAGAGGACCACGCCGAATTCGTCCTCCAGCTCCTTGATGGCCCCGGAGATGGAGGGCTGGGAAATGTGGAGGGCGTCCGCCGCCCGGGTGACCGTGCCGGCGTCACACACCGCCTGGAAATACCGCAGCTGCATGAGATTCATGATGATTTTCGCCTCGCTTTTTGCGTTGATTTTGGGTTGCCGATGGAAAATAAAAGGGAATGGACGCTCTGGAAAACCACAGCGTTTTTTTTTACGTTAATGATATAGGAATAACCTATAAAAGTCAATAAATAATGTATTTCACAAATACCTTTTAAGGTGCTATACTCGTAATCAGAAAAGAAAATAAAGAAACGAGGCAGCCATCATGGTGAAGAAAGGTTTTGAATTGTTGCAGGACGCGTTTGAAAACAAGGGAACGGCTTTTACCTGGGAAGAACGGAAAAGCCTGGAACTGGAAGGGCTCCTGCCCCCCAGGGTGGAAACCCTGGAAAGTCAGTGTGCCCGGGTGTACGGCCAGATTCAGGGAAAGACATCCCCCATTGAAAAAAGGCATTGCCTGACCCGGGTGTTCGACAGCAACCGGACGTTGTTTTACAAGGTGTTCCAGGAACACATCGCCGAGCTCATGCCCATCGTCTACGACCCGGTGATCGCCGAAAGCATCGAAGGCTTCAGTGAAGAATACAGAGGACCCCAGGACGCGGTGTTCCTTTCCATCGACCGGATGGATGAAATTGAAACGGCTCTGAAAAACGGGGCTGCCGGCCGGAAGATCCAGCTCATCGTCGTCACCGACGCGGAAGAAATTCTCGGCATCGGCGACTGGGGGACCAACGGCGTGGACATTGCCGTGGGCAAGCTCATGGTCTACACAGCGGCCGCGGGCATCGACCCCGCCACGGTGCTCCCCGTGGTCCTGGACGCCGGAACCAACCGGGAATCCCTGCTGGCCGATCCCCTGTATCTTGGCAACCACCACAAACGGGCGGAGGGCGAACCCTACATGGCCTTTGTGGACGCCTTCGTCCAGGCGGCGGAATCCTTATTCCCCGGGTTATATCTCCACTTTGAAGATTTCGGCCGGTCCAACGCGGCGGTGATCCTGAAGAAATACCAGAAGCAGTTCCCGGTATTCAACGACGATATCCAGGGAACGGGCATCATCAGCCTGGCGGGGATCCTCGGCGCCATGAAGATCAGCGGCGAAAAGCTGACGGACCAGCGCTACATGTGCTTTGGCGCAGGAACCGCCGGGGCCGGCATCACCGACCGCATCTTCAAGGAAATGGTGGAAGAAGGCCTGTCAGAAGAAGAAGCCCGGAGCCACTTCTACATGGTGGACCGCCAGGGCCTGCTCTTTGATGACACCGAAGGCTTGACGCCGGAACAGCGCCCCTTCGCCAGGAAGCGGAGTGAATTCCCCCAGGCGGAACAGCTGACCACCCTGGAAGCAGCGGTGATGGCGGTGCGGCCGACGATCCTGGTGGGGACCTCCACCACTCCGGGGACCTTTACTGAAAAGGTCGTTTCCGCCATGGCCTCATGGTGTACGCGTCCGGTCATCTTCCCCCTGAGCAATCCTACCAAGTTGGCGGAAGCCAAGGCGGAAGACCTGATCCGCTGGTCCGACGGCCGTGCCCTGGTGGCCACGGGCATCCCCAGCCAGCCGGTGACCCATAAAGGAAAGACCTACACCATCGGCCAGGCCAACAACGCCCTGATCTTCCCCGGACTGGGACTGGGGGCCATCGTCACCGGGGCCAAGCTCCTGAGCGATGAAATGATTTCCGCCGCCGCCCATTCCCTGGGTGCTTATCTGGATGCCGGAAAAGAAGGGGCTGCGGTGCTGCCGCCGGTGGACAAGCTCGGCCAGTTCTCCAAGACCGTGGCAGTGGCCGTCGCCCAGTGCGCCGTGGACCAGGGGCTGAACGGCCAGGAAGTCGCCGATGTGACCCGGGCCGTGGCAGACGGGGTTTGGGAAGCGGACTACCAGGCCCGTTAAAAATAAGGCAGGCGGAGTGATGAAGAAGTCTGATAAATCCTTTGACCGGGCGAGGGCCGCGCGTCTGCTGGGGCCGGTCCTCCTGGGGGCCGTCCTGTGGTTTGCACCCCACACGGCGGCCATCCAGCCCGCGGCCTGGCACATGTTCGCCCTGTTCACGGCGACCATCCTGGCGCTGATTCTGGCCCCTATGCCCATCGGCGCCATTGCCATCCTGGCCCTGACGGTGGTGCTGGTCACCGGCCTGGTCCCCCTGAAGGAGGCCCTGTACGGCTTTGGCAATGCCACCATCTGGCTCATCGTCATCGCGTTCTTCATATCCCGGGGCTTCATAAAGACCGGGCTGGGCCAGCGCATCGCCTACCACTTCGTCCGCCTCTTCGGCAAGCACACCCTGACCCTTTCTTACGCCCTTCTGGGCTGTGATCTGGTCCTGGCCCCGGCGACCCCCAGCAACACCGCCCGGGCCGGCGGGATCCTGTATCCCATCGTCCGCTCCCTGGCGGAATCCTTCGGCTCGTCGCCGGCGGACCACACGGAGAAGAAGATGGGGTCCTTCCTCATCTACACGGCCTTCCAGGGCAACCTCATCACCGCGGCCATGTTCATGACCGCCATGGCGGGCAATCCTCTGGCGGTGACCCTGGCCGCGGGCATGGGGGTCCACATCTCCTGGATGACGTGGTTCGTCGCGGCGCTGGTGCCGGGGATCCTGAGCCTGGTCCTCGTCCCCCTGATCATCTATAAGATTTATCCGCCGGAAATAAAGGAAACGCCGGAAGCGGGGAAGATCGCCAGGGATAAGCTGGCGGAAATGGGCCCCCTGTCCCCGGCGGAACGGCGCATGCTGTTCTGCTTTGCGGCGGTCCTGATCCTGTGGATCCTGGGCTCCTCCATCGGGCTGGATGCCACCATCACGGCCTTCATCGGCCTGTCCCTGCTCCTGCTGCTGGAGGTGATCGACTGGGAAGATGTGAAGGCGGAAAAAAGCGCCTGGAATACCCTGATCTGGTTTTCGGTGCTGATCATGATGGCCACCCAGCTCAACAGCCTGGGGTTCATCCCCTGGTTCAGCCAGGCGGTGGCCGGAGCCGTCCACGGTTTGTCCTGGCCCCTGGTCCTGCTGATCCTGGTGCTGGTGTATTTTTACAGCCATTACATCTTTGCCAGTGCCACGGCCCACGTCAGCGCCATGTACGGCGCCTTCCTCGGCGTCGCCCTGGCGGCGGGGGTTCCGGCGGTGCCGGCGGCCCTGATCCTTGGCTACGTCGGAAGCCTGATGGGTTCCACCACCCATTACGGCGCAGGTCCCGCGCCCATCCTCTTTGGATCGGGCTACGTGCCCCAGAACCGGTGGTGGGCCGTGAACTTCCTGCTCTCCCTGGTGTATCTGGCCATCTGGCTGGGGGTGGGGCTGGTTTACTGGCACGGCATCGGGCTGTATTGATTTGAATATTTTAAAGACTTAAAGCCGGACGGCGGATGAAATTTATCCGCCGTCCGGCTTTGGTGTTCCATTGCTTCGCAAAAAACAGTATAATAAAAGAAAAACGCCGTCCCCTATGGACGGTGGAAAAGGAAGTGCTGCAATGAGTATGGAAGTATGGGAAGACGCCGCCGCGTCAAAAGCGCTGACGATCCGGGAAGCCACCGAGGCCGACGCCCGGGAAATCCTGGAAATTTACGCGCCCTACGTAATAAAAACGGCCATCACCTTTGAGTACGAGGTGCCGGGGCTCGAAGAATTCCGGGCCCGCATCCGCCGGGTCAAGGAAAAATACCCCTATCTGGTGGCGGAGCAGGACGGGGTGATGGCAGGCTACGCCTACGTGGAAGCCTTCAAGGGCCGGGCCGCCTACGACTGGGCGGTGGAAACCTCCATTTACGTCCCCATGGACGGCCGGCGCCGGGGAGTGGGCCGCCGGCTCTATCAGGCTTTGGAGGACTGCATGGTGCGCCAAGGGATTTTAAACCTCAACGCCTGCATCGGCTATCCCCGGGAAGAGGATGCGTACCTGACCCGGGACAGCGTGCGCTTCCACGAAAAGCTGGGCTACCGCATGGTGGGGGAATTTCACCAATGTGGATACAAATTCGGGCGGTGGTACGACATGGTCTGGATGGAAAAGATCATCGGGGAGCACCGGGACAACCAGCCCGCCGTCAGGTGGTGGCCGGAAATCGCCGGGGAGGATTAAAGCCACTCCCCGCCCCACTGCTTCATGGCGATGAGCACATCGTCAAAGGCCCGGCCCTTTTCCGTCAGGGAGTAATTCACCGTCACCGGCACCGTGGGAAGGGCTTCCCGGGCGATGATGCCATTTTCCTCCAGGCGGCGCAGGGTGTCCGTCAGGGATTTGGTGCTGATGTCCAGGGCCTTGCTGAGCTCCCCGAAGCGCATGGTGCCCAGATGGAGCTGTTCCAGCACCAAAAAGGCCCACTTTCCTCCGAAGACGTCCATCACCTTCTGGATGCTGTTCAGGCATACGGCGTCGTAAGTTTCCATCGTTCACTGCCTCCTGTATCTTTTAAATTGGGTGTACTTTTCATTCATTATTATATCTTAACACTTTATTTTTTAAAGCAGCTTTTTAAAAAAGAATGGGACGAATTATGAAAAATAATTAAAGAAATCACGGGTACATTATGTTATAATTTCCATCTAAAGATAACATTTAACCAGAATATTACAGGAGGTCCAGCGGCCATGTCCCTTACCATGACGGAATACATCGAAGTGAATCTGATCGGAATCATCATGCTTCTGACGATGATGCTGTATACCGGCAGGCGATGGGACTGGAAGCAATGGGATGAGTCCGGAACCTTTATCATAATGGCGGCATCCAACACGATAATCCTCTTTGCCGATATCGTTATTTACCTTTTGCGCGGCCATGGTTCGCCGGAAATGATGGCCCTGACCCACATTGCCTGCGTGGTCTATTTCTTCCTGGGCGGGGTCTTCTGCTACGAGTGGGTCCGGTACGTCTTCAAGCGCCTTTACCCTTTGCGCCAGGCCCCCAAAAGGGAGCACTGGATCCTGCAGGTGCCTGTCGCGGTAAATTCCCTGGTAATCCTGGCCAGCCCGGCCACCGGATGGATCTACAGCCTGTCGGATGCCAACGTGTACCACCGCGGCCCGCTGATTTGGCTGCCCTTCATCATCGGGATGTTTTACTGGATATTCAGCACGGCCATCATCCTCGGTGAATACCGGCACTCCACCCAGAGCCGGGAGCCGGGGGTGTACCGGACGCTTTTTGCGTTTCCCCTCTTTTTCATCACCGGCAATCTTCTCCAGATGCGTTTTTACGGTCTGTCCATCACCTGGGTCTGCGCGGCCGTCAGCATGGTCACCCTCTTTATGGAGAGGCAGAAGGACCAGCTTTCCAGGGATATCCTGACGGGGCTGTTCAACCGGCGGCAGACGGGAAACCAGCTTGCCTGGGAGCTGGGGCGATTGCCCGCTTCCCAAGATTACCTCATGGTGGCGATATTGGACGTGGATCACTTCAAGGACATCAATGACCGCTTCGGCCATCTCATGGGGGATCAGGCCCTGATCCAGGTGGCCAGGATCCTCCGGGACAACGCTCGCCGCAGCGATTTCGTGAGCCGGTTCGGCGGCGATGAATTCCTGCTGGTCGGCCATGTGAAGGATGAGGACGAGGCCCGTCAGGTCCTCCGGAAAATCGGGGAGGCCGTGGATACCTTCAACGGGACGGGCCAGGCGCCCTACACCTTATCCCTGAGCATGGGCTATGCCCTCCGCAGTGCCAGGGACAAGACCACCGTGGACGCCATCCTGGATGAGGCGGACAAAAAAATGTATCTGAACAAGGACAGGACCAGGGGCTGCCGGCGCTGACGGGGGCGCGAAGGGATTCCGGTCAACACTTCATTTTTTAAAGTAGCTTTTTAAGACGTAATAAGATGACCTTTTATTGCCTTATTTACAATCTGAATCAAATCGGATAAAGTATGGGTGTAAGGAAAAAACAACAGCAATATCCAAGAGAATAATTACGCAGAAGGAAGTGAATAAAATGAAGAATACATTACAAGACCCTAGGAAATCCCCGGTGATGTTCGCCGGTCACGGATCCCCCATGAACGCCATCGGCGATAACATCGCCCGGGCGGGCTGGATCGATTTGGGAAAACAGCTGAAGAAGCCGGAAGCCATCGTCGCCGTCTCGGCCCACTGGCTGACCCACGGCCGCAAGGTGCGCACCGCGGCGGACAATCCCCAGATAAACGACATGTACGGCTTCCCCGAAGAGCTGTATCAAATCCATTACGAACCGGCGGGCTCCCCGGAGCTGGCCCGGAAGGCACTGGAGCTGCTGGGTGACGGCGCCGAAGGGGACAACACCTGGGGTATCGACCACGGCGTGTGGTCCGTCCTCTCCAACATGTTCCCCGACGCCGATGTGCCCGTGGTCATGGTGAGCGTGGACGCCGACGCCTCGCCGGAGGAACAGTACGCCGTGGGGCAGAAGCTGGCGGCCCTGAGGGATGAGGGCGCCATGATCTTTGCCAGCGGCAACGTGGTCCACAATCTGCGCATGGTGGATTGGGACAACGCCGGCGGCTTCGACTGGGCCGATGCCTTTGACGGTCTGATCAAGGGAAGGCTTTCCACCGGTGACCGCCACGGGGTGACCGGCTATTCCGCCTTCCCCGACAGCCGGCTGGCCGTGCCCACCACCGAGCACTTCTTCCCGCTGCTCACCGCTTTGGGCGCCGCCGAGGATCAGGACACCATCGCCGTCTTCAACGAGTACCGGGAACTGGGCTCCATGTCCATGACGTCCTATCTGTTCTTTTAAATTCGATTTGCATTAACGTTAATATACCAAAGCATGTGAGGGGCGCCGGAGACGGCGCCCTTTTAAAATGTCCCCGCCATATAGGTACGGCCCCAGTCGCAGATGGCATTGATCACCGGGGCCAGGGTCCGGCCCCGCTCGGTCAGGCTGTATTCCGTTTTGGGCGGCACCACCGGGTAGGCCTCGCGGTGGATCAGGCCGCTGGCCTCCAGTTCCCGAAGCTGTTGGCTCATCATCTTGGCCGTGGCCTTGGGGATGTGCCTTCGGAGCTGGCTGTACCGCAGGACCCCCTCATCCAGCAGATGGTATAAAATGATGGCTTTGTATTTTCCGCCAATCTGGCTGATGGTGGCTTCCACCGGGCAGTTGTAGAGTTTTTCTTCGTCAGGCATCATACGATTTCTCCTTTATGGTTTCTTTTTGGATAGTATATTACAAAAAAGTGCATTCTTGCAATAATAATATTGTAGGCTATAATAATGTCAAAAGCAAATGAAATCTTCAGAACAGGAGTTTATAATGATGATGAAGGATATTGGAGCGGTTATGGGATTGTACCCGACACCTTTGACGGTGGTCGGATTGATGAACGGGGACCGGGTGAATTTCCTGACCATCGCCCACGTGGGTGTGGTGGAACACGGAACCCTGCTCATCAGTGTGGACAAGGTCCACGGTTTTTCGGATGCGGGCATCCGGGAAAACAAGGTGGTGTCGGTGAGCCTGGTGAACCGGGGGATGTTGGAAGCGGCGGATTACTGCGGCATCGCCAAGGGGGCCCAGACGGACAAGTCCGGCGTCTTCAAATACCATTTCGGGGAACTGGAAAAGGCGCCGATTCTGGACGACGCGCCGGTTTCCATGGAGTGCCGGGTCATCGATCAGCTGGAAGTTGGCAATTTTACCAATTACATCCTGAAGCCCATCCACACCTACGTCCAGGAAGAATGTCTGAACGAACGGGGCAAGATCGACTACGAAAAGGTCAGTCCGGTCCTGTTTGAGTTCCAGAGCGCCCAGTACCTGAGCACCGGCACGGTCATCGGCCCGTGCTGGAAAATGGGCAAAGATTATGCACGAGGAGGCAATGTGTAATGCGCAAGAAGAAGATAAACGCCATGGATTATGCAGGGGAAATTTTGAAGGCCCTCCCCAAGGGCATCCTGCTCACGACGAAGACGGATGAAAAAGTCAACAGCATGGTCATCGGCTGGGGGACCATCGGGGTCAACTGGTCCAAGCCAGTGTTCGCGGCCTACGTCCGCAAGCATCGCTTCACCAAGGAACAGCTCGACAAGAATCCCGAGTTCACCATCAACCTCCCCGTCGGGGATTACGATAAGAAGATCATCGGCATCTGCGGCGGCAAAAGCGGCCGGAATATCGACAAGGTGGCGGAAGCCGGCCTCACCCTGGTGGAGGGCGGACAGGTGGATGTCCCAGCCATCGCCCAATTTCCACTGACCCTGGAATGCCGGGTGATTTACGCCCAGGCCCAGGACAAGTCCGCCCTGGGCGACGCCATCCTGAAGGATTTTTACCCCGAGGATGTGGACGGCCTGGCCGTCGGCGCCAACCGGGATGAACACATCACCTATTTCGGTGAAATTGTGGACGCCTATATCCTTGAGGACTGACGGCAGGACCCATTGATCGGATTCAAATAAAACGGCACGATACCCCAGGCTGGATCAGAAAATTTTACCGGCCTGGGGTATTTTTCTATTTGGAAAAAGTTTATTTGAAGAAGGGCCCGGCTTATGATAAAATAAACGAAAAATCGTTTCAATGCCAGAGACCGCCGGATGAGGGATTTACAAAAGCCGGAGAAGGGGTTTGGCGGGCGGACGAAAATTATTTTGGAAAAAAACATGAAAACATTAAAAGCATTATCCCTGCGCATTGACAAGTGCGCTTCGGAGATTGACAGCATGAACCGACGGAATTTTGTCATCTTTTCTGACGGCGGACTGATCCTTGCTTCTGCCATTTTGGTGTTGTCGATCTTCCTGCCCTCTTACCGGAACTGGATCCTGCCCCACGGCATGCTGTTCCTCTATATGCTGGCGGTGTTCTTCATCGCCCGGGACTGCCAGCGCAGGGAAAACAAATACATCCGCCCGATCCTCTATTTGACACTGACGCCCATGCTGATCTGGGCCGTGCTGGCGGGAACTTATCTGGACCCCAACAGTCCGGCCATCACCATCATCATCTTCCTGTGCATCCTGCCCCTGTTCATCATCGACAAGCCCTGGCGGATCATCCTCTTCCAGGTCGCCTTTGCCGCCGCCTTCGTCCTGTGCAGCCACGGGCTGAAGCCTGAGGCTGTTTTTCAGACCGATGTGTTTTATCTGCCCCTTTATCTGGGACTGGGAATCGGCGCCAACCTCTTTTCCCTGATGGGCAAGGTGGAGAGCGCGGAAAACATGGTGCGGCTGCGCTTTGAATCGGAACGGGATTCCCTGACCAAGCTCTTCAACCGCAAGACCGGTGAGGAAAAGGTCCGGAGCCTGCTGGAGAACAAGGTGCCGGGGACCTTCGCTATCATGGATGTGGACAATTTCAAGCACTTCAATGACGAATACGGCCATCAGGTCGGGGACGACGTGCTGTGCACGGTGGCCGGGGAGATCCAGAAGGTCTTCCGGCGGACCGACGTCATCTGGCGGATGGGCGGCGACGAGTTCATCATCTACGCCATCAACATGCTGGATGAGGACACCTGCCGCAGCCGTTTTGAAAAGCTGATGAAGAATCTGGAAGCCTTGGCCCTTCCGGCCGTTGGCATCGTGGGAGTCCGGATCAGCGTGGGCTGTGTCATCTGCAACAACGGCCAGATGCAGTACGAAAAAATCTTCAAGGCCAGTGATGACGCCCTTTACGCAGCCAAAAATGCCGGCAAGGACCGGATCATGATGGGGAAATGACAGGCAGTAAAACGGCCTGTAAATGAACGTTTTTAATTTAATATGGAAACAAAAAAAGGGCAGGCCCGTTTTTTAGACGGAGCCTGTATTTTTTTTGAAGGAACAACCTTTAAATGGCGAGGATGGCATTGAAGAGGGCGTCCAGGGTCTGTCCCTGATTTCCCAGCACCCGGATGACCACATCGCCGTAAGCGGTGCGGGTGGCGCCGCCGGTGACGTCCGGCCAGCCGTCGATGAGGTTCCGGGCCCGGGCCAGCCAGTCATCATTCGTCCGGGGCAGGCCGAAGAGCAGCAGGTTGCCCTGGTGGGAATACCCCTCGTAGAGGCCGTAGCCCTCCATGTCCATGCGAAGGGGGTCGAAGCGGGTGTTATCCCGGTAAATCAAACGGTCACCCCGGGTGACGGTGATGCGGTTCCGGTAATAGCGGTAGGCGAAGCGTTCGCCCCGGGCGGCCCGTCCGCAGCACAGCACCTCCCGCATGACGAACTGGGAGCTGGGACCGGCCAGGTCCACATCCACGGTGTTGGTGAAGGCCGAATCCTTGAAGGGGATGGTGGGCAGGGGCTGGTAGTCCAGAAAGGTGTCCGGTCCCTGGCGGATGGCGATGTGCCGGCTGGCGGAGCCCCCCGCCATCTTGTGGATCTTCTCGTAAGCCTGGGAGGTATAAACCAGCCGGGCGCCGTCCTCCAGGGTGATGGCGTGCTCCTGGCAGTCCCCGGCCATGATGCCGGCGGAGGCGGTCTGGGCCATGACGGTGATGGCGTCCCAGGGGCCGGGGAAGGGGTGCATGATGGTGAAGGGCGCGGTGAAGGACACGTCGGCGAGGACGGTCTTCTCCCGGCGCCGGGCCGCGGTCAGCGCCAGGCGCGAGGTCTTTCCGAAGGAATTGGCCATGGTCTAGCAGCCCTCCAGCAGCACGTTGTGGCGGATCCAGCCGATGACCGCGTCCACCCCGTCGTCATCCCGGATGTCAGTAAACAGGAAGGGACGCTCCCCGCGCATCTTTCTGGAGTCCCGGTCCATGACCGCCAGGTCCGCCCCCACGTAGGGCGCCAGGTCGATCTTGTTGATGACCAGCAGGTCCGACCGGGTGATGCCGGGGCCGCCCTTCCGGGGAATCTTGTCCCCCTCGGCCACGTCGATGACGAAGATGGTGGCGTCCACCAGCTCGGGGCTGAAGGTGGCGGACAGATTGTCACCCCCGCTTTCAATGAAGAGCAGCTCGATGTCCGGGTAGCGCTCCATCATCTCGTCCACCGCCTCCAGGTTCATGGAGGCGTCCTCCCGGATGGCGGTGTGGGGACAGCCGCCGGTTTCCACGCCGATGATCCGGTCCTCGGGGAGCACCGAGTTGGCGGAGAGGAACTGGGCGTCCTCCTTGGTGTAGATATCGTTGGTGATGACGCCGATGCTCAGGCCCTTGGCCATGCGCCGGGTCAGGGCTTCAATGAGGGCGGTCTTGCCGGAACCAACGGGGCCGGCGACGCCGATTTTCAAGTATGACATAAATACCTCCAAAAAATGTTAAAGTGCGATAGTGGCCATTGACGGACAGCCTCGGCAATGGACGGATCCCCGCCCGATCATTCAGGACATGTAGATCCGCGAGTACAGGGCCTCGTGTTCCATGCTGCGGATGTCGAAGCCCGGGGAGGAGGTGAACAAATCCTCCGCCGTCAGTGTCTGGACCCCGGCCACCATGGCCTTCATCCGCGGCGCCAGGCCGTAGAGGATCTTCTGGCCGTCTGTCTGGCTCAGGGGGATGGATTTGACGCAGGCCGTCACCATGGCCGAGGTCTGGGCGTAGAGGAAATGGGTCAGAGCCTCCTCCAAACCGATGCCCACCGACGCGCAGAAGGCCCCGTAGACCCCGGCGTGGTGGTAGGGGTAGCCCTTGGGGCCGTCGCAGTAGGCCACAAAAAAAGACGACTGCCAGGGGATGGGGAGCCGGTTCACGGTCTTAATGAACCGGGAGCCCAGCTTGAGGCTGGCGCTCCGCAGCTCTGCCGGGGCCTTGCTGGCGGTGATGACGGCGTCCAGCCGGGCCATCTTTTGGGTGTCCCGGGCGTCGGCCGCCTCCCAGGCCAGGCGCATCGCCAGAAAATCGCCGGTCAGGAAACCGGCGTCAAGCTTGTGTTCGATATAATCCCGGGCCTGGGCCGCGTCGGCCACCAGGTCCTTCTGGATGTAGGTTTCCAGGCCGTAGGAATGGGAATAGCCGCCGATGGGGAACAGGGCGTCGTTGATCTGCAGAAGCAGGAAGGCGTTGGCTGCATCCATGGCTAGTGGTGATGGTCGTGGGAATGGGCGCCGATGGAGGAGGAGATGGCCCGGGAAAAGTCCAGGCTCACGTCCTTCACCTCCGCCGTGACGCCGTGGAGGCCGGCCAGCAGCTTGTACAGCGGCTCGGTGTAGGGGGTGATGTAGGTCCCCGGCTCCTCGCCCCAGAACAGGGTGGCGTGGCGGTTACCCACCTCGTAGCACACCTTGGCGGCCATGTGGGGATGGTCCGCCGCCACCCTGGCGACGATGGCCCGGCAGGGCGGGATGTCCACGGCGATGACGGTCCGGCCGTCATCGGCCAGCACGTCCCCGGGCCACAGCCCCCGCTTGAGCACCGCGTTGTCCAGGCGGATGCCGATGTCCGTACCGCCGGCGGTGGTCCCCCGGTGGATCCGGCTGAAGGCCTGGTCCCAGGGGATGGACACCGTATCGACGCGGCGGCCGTCATAGCCGCCGTCTTTCAAATTGCCTAATATTTTTTCACAAAGCATAAGATTTCCTTCCGTTTTACCAGAGTCCCAGGAGCAGCAGCACCCCGGGGATCCAGGCCGTCACGATGCCCTCGAAGATCTGCAGCCTGGGGGTGAAGCTTCCCAGGCTTTTGCCGCAGATGTCTTCCACAAAGGAAGTGCCCCAGAGGATGGCCCAAAGGTACCAGATGGCCGCCCACCGCCAGTCCGGGCTGATGCCCCAGGCGGGGATGCCCACGAAGCCCTCCATGGTCCCGAAGACCAGGGCGTTGACCGCCACAAAGGTGGAGAACCAGGAGAAGGGCTTGGTGTCCAGACCGAAGACCTGGTTGACCCCCACGAACAGGTAGGTGAAGCCGAAGAGCAGGCCGGTGCCGGCAGCGTAATAATTCCCCTGGGCCAGATTGACGAAATTAATGTAGAGGGACAGTCCCCCGGTGAAGAAATTCATGATGGCCGCGGCCCTGCCCTCGATGTGGCAGAGGTTGCAGATGCCATTGTTGATCAGCACGATGCCGACAAATAGTAAACAAACGCCTAGCATGGAGTCGTTCCTCTCTTTCGATAATAGTTAAAACAGGCTGTACATCTGGGTCAGCGGCAGCTTTTCCGCCGGCTTGGAGGTGATGGGTTCACCGTCAGCAGTGACTTCGTAGGTTTCCGGGTCCACAGTGATCACCGGCGTGGCGTCGTTGAAGGCCATGTCCTTTTTGGTGATGTTCCGACAGCCGTGGACGGGGACCACGGTCTTCTGCAGGCCGTACTGTCCCTTCACATCCGCTTCCATGGCGGCCTTGGACACGAAGGTCAGGCAGGCCTTGGCTTTGGCGGTGCCGTGGGCGGCGAACATGGGCTGGTACATCACCGGCTGGGTGGTGGGGATGGAGGCATTGGCATCGCCCATCTTGGAGGCGATGATCATGCCGCCCTTGATGATCATGTCCGGCTTGGCGCCGAAGAACGCCGGGTTCCACAGGACCAGGTCGGCGAATTTGCCCTTTTCCACCGAGCCCACGTAGTCGGAAATGCCGTGGGTGATGGCCGGGTTGATGGTGTACTTGGACACGTAGCGCTTGACCCGGAAGTTGTCGTTGCCGTGGCCTTCATCCTCGGGCAGGGCGCCCCGTTCCCCCTTCATTTTATGAGCCGTCTGCCAGGTCCGGGTGATGACCTCGCCGATGCGGCCCATGGCCTGGGAATCGGAGCTCATCATGGAGAAGATGCCCATGTCGTGGAGCACGTCCTCGGCAGCGATGGTTTCCGGACGGATCCGGGAGTCGGCAAAGGCCACATCCTCGGGGATCTTCTTGTCCAAATGGTGGCACACCATGAGCATGTCCAGATGCTCGTCCAGGGTGTTCACGGTGAAGGGCATGGTGGGGTTGGTGGAGGAGGGCAGCACGTTGAGGGTGCCCGCCGCCTTGATGATGTCCGGGGCGTGGCCGCCGCCGGCGCCTTCGGTGTGGTAGGTGTGGATGGTGCGTCCGGCGATGGCGTCCAGGGTATCCTCCACGCAGCCCCCTTCATTGAGGGTGTCGGTGTGGATGGCCACCTGTACGTCGTATTCCTCTGCCACGTTGAGGCAGTGGTCGATGACCGCCGGGGTGCTGCCCCAGTCCTCATGGAGCTTGAGGCCCATGCCCCCGGCCCGGAGCTGTTCGATGAGGGGCGTTTCAGTAGAGCAGTTGCCCTTGCCCAGGAAGCCCAGGTTCATGGGGTATTCCTCCGCGGCCCGGAGCATCATTTCCATGTTCCAGGGGCCGGGGGTGCAGGTGGTGGCGTTGGTGCCGTCCGCCGGGCCGGTGCCGCCGCCGATCATCGTCGTGATGCCGGCGTACAGGGCGCAGTCGATCTGCTGGGGACAGATGAAGTGGATGTGGCTGTCGATGCCGCCGGCGGTGACGATGAGGCCTTCTCCCGCCAGGGCTTCAGTGGAGGCGCCCACCGTCATCCCCGGGGTCACCCCGTCCATGACGCTGGGGTTGCCCGCCTTGCCGATGCCGGCAATCCGGCCGTCCCGGATGCCGATATCGGCTTTGACGATGCCCGTGTAGTCCACAATCAGGGCGTTGGTGATGACCAGGTCCAGGTCGCCGTCGGCCCAGGCCGTGGTGGCGGACTGGCCCATGCCGTCCCGCAGGGTCTTGCCGCCCCCGAATTTACACTCGTCGCCGTAGGTCGTATAATCCTTTTCCACCTCGATGACCAGGTTGGTGTCCGCCAGGCGGACCCGGTCGCCCACGGTGGGGCCGTACATCATGGCGTATTTTTCGCCGGAAATCCCATTACTCATTTTTTGCCTCCACACTGATGAATCCTTTAAGCCGTGCCTTTTCCACAGAAGCCGCCCGGGTGGCCGGGGTCGCCTGGGCCCGGGTCAGGTCGTTGAAGCCGAAGACCCGCCGGCTGCCGCCCATGGCGGTAAGGGAAACCTCCTTGGTTTCACCGGGCTCAAACCGCACCGAGGTGCCCGAGGGGATGTCCAGATGGCAGCCGTAGGCAACGGCCCGGTCGAAGGCCAGGCAGCGGTTGACCTCGAAAAAGTGGTAGTGGGAGCCGACCTGCACCGGCCGGTCGCCGGTGTTGGCCACGGTGATGGCCTTGGATGCCTTGCCGGCATTGAGCTCGATGGTGTCATTGCGCGATAGTATTTCGCCGATCTTCATTGTCATGATCATGCCTCTTTTCTTTTATAAAATGGGCTGGTGCACGGTGACCAGCTTGGTGCCGTCGGGGAAGGTGGCTTCCACCTGGACCTCGCCCACCATGTCCGCCACGCCGTCCATGCAGTCCTCTGCCGCCAGGATCTTCCGGCCGTCGCTCATCAGCTCGGCCACCGGCCGGCCGTCCCGGGCCATTTCCAGCAGCTCGGAGCTGATCAGGGCCACGGCTTCCACGTAGTTGAGCTTGACCCCCCGGGACTTGCGTTCCCGGGCCAGTTCCCCAGCCATGTGGAGCATCAGTTTTTCCTGTTCCTTCGGATTGAGTCTCATAAATAACCTCCTGCAAAAAATAAAAAACGGCAAAGAGTCGGGATGACATCTTTGTCGTTTATGCATTCATTATAAACAAAGTACAGGGGAATTGTCAATGTCGCTTTGAAAAAACGTCAATAATCCTTAATTGGAAAGAGCTTTTCAATGGCGTCGATCAGCCACGAATGGGTGATGACGAAATGGATGGCCGGTGATTTCTGCTTGGATATGATGGCCCATTTGCCGCGGTGGATCCGGATCTCAATGTTGGTGAAGGCCGATTCATTGCACAGATGGCACTGGTAGCCGGGGTGATTTCTTTCAAAGGCCATGGTCTGCTCAAAATGGGCCGTGTAGGTCGCCTTGGAGTAGCACACATAGCCCTTGAAGAAGCAGTCCTGCAGGGGCAGGGTCACGGGCCTTCCATTGAGGAGGCCATCGGGATGACAGGGGATGGTATCCCAAAGGGTCCCCTGCTTCAGCAGTGCCTCCAGATTGGCCCGCTGCTGCCGGGCGTGCTGGAGGATCTTTTGGGCCGAAGCGTCCTCCAGATGATTTTCTTTGAGGATCTGCATCAGCGTTTCAGGTTCCAGGGTGAAAAGGGGCGGCGCGGAGCGGATGGCCAGGCGGCTCCCGGGCATCTGGGCGTCCTGTCGCAGGAAGGTGTCAAAGGCATCCGTCCGGGTCTCCCGGTAGCTCGTCATGAGGGGACGTCCTTTTTTGAGCAGATAACCCGCCTGCTCCTGACCGAAGTCGATATCCCTGGGCTTGCGGCTGAACAGGTAGCGCCCCCGGTTGGGGTATCCGACGATGTAATCCCCGTTTAAAAACGCGCCGCCGCTGACGCAGGAGATGTGGCCGTAAATCTTGCTGGCCGGCTGCAAAAAATAATAGGAATGGATCTGGCCGGTCATGTACAGCGGGATCCAGCTTTTCAGACCGATGAGCATCTCCTCCATGGGGCGGTTGAGGTTGTGGATCATATTGAGGACGATGCCCTTTTTTAATGCCAGGGCGATCCCCGTCAGCCACTGCCGGTAAAAGGAACGGTCGTTCCCCAGGATGTCCTCGATGGGCATGTCGCTGTAGAGGGTCATGGGCCGGGTGTCCGTGGACAGGAGGGTGGCCAGCAGGAAATCCAGCTGGCCCCGGCGCATCTCCCCGAGGCCGGTGTCAATCCGGGACATCGGTATTTCCGCCAGATCTCCCTGGGCCTGGATGAAGTCGGACGGGTTGATCCGGGTGTATTCCGATAAATTGAAATCCTCCAGCGCCTTCAGGAATTCCGACACAGCGTCGAGGGGGGCATCCACCGAAGCGCAGAGCCATTGGGTGATCCGGTTGATCAGCTCCGGCTGCCCGCTGGATTCCCTGAGCTCGATCCCCGTAAGGTTTGCCAGGGCAGGGTAGTGGGCCGGGGTCACATTGCGGATGATGAACTCCGCCGTGCGGTTCGCGAAATCCAGGGGATTGGCCGGCTGGCGCTGGCCCGAACGGATCCGAGAGATGCTGGAGGAATCGTAATTGAGAAAATGGGCCAGTTCCCCCACGTTCAGGCCCAGGCCGTCGATGAGCTGGTCCAGATGGAGGGACAGCGCCCTTTGGTCGATGGGCGTTCTTTCCAGAGCCCTGTGGAAGGTCTCCAAAATCTGTTCTTCCGTAAAATCAGGACCTCGTCCCTCGCCTAATTTTGCCAAACCCTTAGCAAGCTTTGAAAGTACCGTACTGTTGTACCCAGGCAGGCGTTTGTCGTTTCGAAAACGGCTGATCGCCGATGGCGAAAGGTCCGCCGCCTCGGCCAGGTCCTTTCCGGTACAATTCAAACGCGTCAGATATCGATTGAGTTCCGCGCTAAACATATCCGCCTCCCACGCCGCTCAAAGATTATTTGATGCCGCCGTCTTTTTTCATCATTATAGGGCTTTGTCCTTCCCTTCACAAGGGAAATTGCTAAATTGGCATTTCCACACTGGGAATCCTTAATTCCAGGCCGTCCAGACACGGGGAAGGGGCAGGGCACCGGGTTGACATCTTGGAATTGTCAACCCGTCAATCCCTATTGCCCAACGGGCAAAATTTCCGTATAATCGCCATATAAACATTTTCATTGTGGCTCGGATACAAAATCGGGGGAGGTGATTCAGATGGGCCAATGACTGTCCGCTATCGGGTTATTTTTCAAATTAAAAGGAACAGGTAAAACCATGAAATCAATATGGACACATCAAAACGGAACGCGAAGCCTTGCGCTGACGCTGATTCTGCTCATGACCTTTGGACTGCTCCCCGGGAGATCCGTTGCGGCGGAGGAAGGGACGGATGCGAAGACGGAAGCCAAGACCCTGGTGGTGACGATTGAAACAGCGCCAATGGTCCAGACCCAGGCGGAGCCGGAAAAATCGGACGAAGATGTTCCTCCGGCGGAGGCCGTCACGGTGGGGACATCGGAAGCACCGGCGGATACGGGCACGGGGGCTGATGCCTCTCCAGCGGCAGTGGAACCGGCTCCGACGGTCATCGAACCGGCCCCGGCGACAGCCGGGACCTCTCCGGAAGGAATCGGGGGGACGGGAACCGCGGCGGATACCCCCGCCGGGGCAGGAAAAGCCCAGGAAACCGGCGCTCCAACGGATGCCGCCACCGGAGAAAAAACGGTGGAAACCGGCACGCCAGGGAGTGCCGCTGTGGGAAGAACCCAGGAAGCCCAGCCGGCGGTTTCATCCGCGGCCGCGGCACCGGCCGTCGCGACCCTGGGCCTGGACGAAAACCATGACGTCACGATGAAGCTGCAGAACGCCCTGGCCATCACATCCCTCAAGATCGGCGATGTCTATCTGGTCCAGAATTCTGCCGTCACGGGAAACCAGGTGGACGGCACCAGCTTTGATGCCAGCACCATGACCCTCACCTTCGACGGGCTCAATCAAAGCGCTTCAGAGGTCTTTGCCGATCTGACGGGCAATACCCTGAACCTGATGCTTTTCGGCAATAATGTCATTCGCAACCTCCTTGTGAAGGGCAGCTGCATCATCAACGGCAGCGGCAGCCTGGAAGCCATCGACAACAACATCGACAAAGCAGCGGATCATTGGGGAGCCATTGAGACCTCTGAAAATCTGACCATCAACGGCGGAACCATCCACGCTGTGGCCAGGGGCGACGCCAACCATTCCATCCTGGGCATTTTTTCCCGGGGGGACATCACCATCAACGGCGGAACCATTGATACGCTGGGTGAAACACCGACGGATACGGGCAACAATGTCTTCGGCATGGACGGCAATGGACAGGTCGTGATCAACGGCGGTTCCATCACCGCCAGCGGCATCGGGTATTCCGCCTTTGGTGAAGGCATTAACGGTGAAGAAGGGCTGATCATCAACGGTGGGACGGTAAAGGCTTATGGCACGTCCAAAAGCAGCGAACGCGGATTCGGACTCTTTTCCTCCAACGGGAAGGTCGCCCTTTACGGCGGCGATGTCACCGCCCGGGGCTTCGGTCCGGACAGTCACGCCATCCTGTCGGCGCTGCCCTTCGTCATTGGAAAATACATGATCCTTCGGGAAGGGGACCTTTCGGATGTCATCGTGATCGCAGACTGCCACAGTACAGCCGGGGATGCCATCCACGTGGCCGACAAGATCGTTGCGGCACCGACGCCGTCGACGGATCAATCCAGCTCGGCCAACGGTTCGGAAAAGCTGGTCCTCCTCACCCCGGCGATGGCTGCGAAGCGTGTGCGTACGGACAACTGGAAGGGGGATTACGTCAGCGGCACCCGGAGTGTGGTGGACAACCCCGCCACCGGGATAATGCAATCGGATGTGCTGCCCCCTGCAGTCCTCGCACTGGGACTCCTTCTCATCGCAGCGGGCATCGGCATCGCAAAGAAAAAAATCCATGGGAAATGATCTCCCGTATTCCAAAGCCCTGCATAAGCCTGAAAAGGCTCATGCAGGGCTTTTGTCAATGAAGAATTGAAAACCATTGAAGAAAAAAAAGGAACATGTTATAATTTAATTGTTTGAAAATGTTTTATAAAAACACGATTGAAGGTTTAAAAATGGTTTTTGAAGGCCGGAAAGGACGTCGATGGATGGAAAATAGGTTTGGGAAAAGGGGATTCGCAGCTGTTTTCATCGCCGTCTGTTGGCTGTGCCTTGCAGGATATCCAGTGTGGGCGGCGGAGGAGGATACCACCGTGCGCGTGGGGGTGTACGACAATTCAATCTACGCGTATAAGGATGAAAAGGGGGTCTGGCGGGGGACGGATATCGAGTGCCTGACCAACATCGCCCAGCGCGCGGGCTTCAAGGTGACCTTTATCGGTTCCAGCACCGATCCCGATTTTATGGGAAGCCTGGACAATGGGACCTACGACATCGTGACCAACGTGGTCAAGACGCCGGAACGGGAGGAAAACTACCTTTTTAATGACGATGCCCTGGGAACCACGGATGCGACCCTGGCAGTACGGGCGGACGACGACCGCTGGGAATACGGGAACATCGAGCAGGTCTCCCGGATGAAGGTGGGGGTTGTGGCCAGCTACGCCTATAACGCGGCCTTCAGGAGCTGGAGCACGGCCCACGGGGTCACCCCGCAAATTATAGAGTACCCGTCCATCGACCAGATGGGAGCGGCCCTGGCGGGGAACCAGATTGATGCCGAGGTTTACGCGGCCACTTACGATATCTCCGGAACCAAGACGACCCGGAGTGTTTTGCAGTTCATGCCGGAAGCCTTTTATTACACGTTCCGGAAAGGCGATGTGGCTTTGAAAAACAAGGTGGACGCCGCCATGTCCCAGATCATCATCGAAAATCCCGATTACCTGGTCAATTTGAAAAACAAATATTCCACCCAGCTGAATATTGTGGACCAGCCCCTTACCAGTGAGGAAAAAACGTATATTTCCGCCCATCCGACCATCAAGGTCGCGGTCATCAAGGACGACCAGCCCTACTACGCCAAGGTGAGCGGCAAGGATGACGGAATCATCCCCGACTATTTTGCCCTTCTGGCCGAGCATACCGGCGTGAAATTCAGCTATTCCAGCTATACCAGCCAGGAAGAGGCCATCCGGGCGGTGAAGGACGGCAAGGCCGATGTGCTGGCCATGTTCAGCAATGGCCTGATTTCCGCCAGCCAGAACGATCTGACCCTCACCGATTTGTATTCGGAAACCGCCGGCGTCCTCGTGACCAAATCGGTGGCCGATGGATCGTCCATCAAACGGGTGGCCGTGAAGGCCCGGGATATGGAAACGGTGGAGGGCACCGTCTCCGGCGACATCAGCAAGGCGGAGTTCACCGGCTGCGACAATGCCTCGGAGGTCTTCCAGAAGCTCAATCAGGGCGCGGTGGACGGAGCGGTCCTCGGTCTGCCCAGCGCCACCTGGGTCCTCAGCCAGACCAATTCCGCCGCTTACAGCATCACCCCCCTCACCGGCCTGTCCATCGAGCAGTGCGGGGCGGTGAAAAGTGAGAACCGGACGCTTTGCGGCATCCTTAACAAGAGCATCGCCGCGACCAAGGGCAGTTACAGCGGGATCGTCGCCAACAACACCCTGCCGGATAACAACTGGCGGACCCTGGTGTCCAGCACGTCCCCCACGGTGATCGCCTTCATAACCTGCGCGCTGACGGCGCTGGTGCTCGGGCTGATCTGGGCCCTGGCCAAGCTTCACCGCCGTGAGAGGGAGCGGAGCGCCGTCCTGGCCGCCCAGGCGGAAACGGAGCGGCAGAAGCTTCAGGTAGAGGCCATGCAGAAGAGTACAGAGGAACGCAACCAGTTCTTCTCCAATATCAGCCACGACATGCGCACGCCCCTCAACGCCATCATCGGTTTTTCAGACCTGGCCCAGGAAAAGGCGGCAGTGCCCGAGGTCAAAGATTACCTGGGCAAGATCCAGCAGTCCGGCAATCTGCTGCTGGGGTTGATCAACGACACCCTGACCATTTCAAAGATGAGCAGCGGCAAATTGGAGCTACGCCCAGAGCCGGTGGAAACCACGGAGCTCACCCGCAGCCTTTCGGTGGCCATCACGCCGGCCGCTCAGGAAAAGGGCGTCCTGTTTACGGTGGACGATTCGCGGATGCGTCCGCGGACCATCCTGGCCGACCAGCTGAACCTTCAGAAGATCTTCCTCAACCTGCTGTCCAACGCGGTCAAATTCACGCCGGAAGGCGGCCATGTGTGGTTCATCCTGGAGGATAATCCCGCCGGCGGGGATGACCCGGATATCATCATCACCGTGAAGGATGACGGCATCGGCATGACCGAGGCGTACCAGACCCACGTGTTCGAGCCCTTCACCCAGGAAAAACGGCCGGGTTACGAGGCCATGGGAACCGGCCTGGGGCTGTCCATCGTCAAGGAGCTGGTGAATCTCATGGGCGGGACCATCACCATGCACAGCGAGGTGGAAAAGGGGACGGAATACAACGTCTGCCTTCATTTTCCGGAAGTCCAGGGGGATGGGAAGGAAAGTCACGTCCGTATCGAAGCGTCGGAGCAACAGTCCCTTGCGGGGAAAAAGGTCCTCCTGTGCGAGGACAATCACCTGAACCGTGAAATCGCCGTGGCCCTGCTCAAGCACGAGGGCGTGGAGGTGATCACCGCGGAAAATGGCCAGGAAGGTCTGGCCGCTTTCATGGACAGTGCGCCCGGGGAATACGCGGCCATCCTCATGGATCTGCGCATGCCGGTCATGGACGGCTACGCCGCCACCGCGGCCATCCGCTCGGCCGGCCGCCCCGACGCAGCCGCCGTGCCCATCATCGCCATGACGGCCGACGCCTTTGCCGATGACATCCAGAAATGCCTGGATGCGGGGATGAACGCCCATGTGGCCAAGCCCATTGATCCTGGGAAATTGTACGGGACGCTGAGGGAGGCCATACAGGGGAGAGAGACGCTGGAAGAAGAATAAAGAGTAGAAAACAGGACCATCCGAAAATTTCAGGAGGAATTTTTGGATGGTCCTGCTGTATTATCATCGGTGTTCAGCCGCCATCCTGAGAAAATACCGATGCACCCGCAGATCCCCGCCCAGCTCCGGATGAAAAGCCACACCCAGCTGGCTGCGGTAGCGGACGGCAGTGATTTTTCCATCGACGGCAGCCAGCACCTCGGCCTCGGGGCTGTGGACCGCCGCGATATACGGCGCCCGGATGAAGGTCATGGGGATGGGACCCAGACCGCCAAAGGCTTCTTCTGTGTAGAAGCTGCCCAGCTGGCGGCCGTAGGCGTTGCGGCGGACGGTGACGGGCAGGGTTTTAAAGTGGCCGGGCTCCTGGGGGAGGATGTCCTCCGCCAGCAGGATCAATCCGGCGCAGGTCCCCAGGACGGGCAGGCCGTCCCGGATGCGTCCGGTCAATGGCTTAAGCATGTCCAGATCCCGGAGGAGCTTGCCCTGGACGGTGCTCTCACCGCCGGGGAGGATCAGGGCGTCGAAGGGCTGGTCCAGGTCCCGCCTTTGGCGCAGTTCGAGGAAGTCGGCGCCCAGGGCGGCCAGCACCTGCTCGTGCTCGACGAAGGCGCCCTGGAGGGCCAGTACGGCGACGCGCATCCTACTTCCCTCTCTCGGCCATGAGGATTTCAATTTCATTTTCATTGATTCCCACCATGGCTTCCCCCAGATCGGCGGAGAGGTCGGCGATGAGGGCGGCATCCTCGTAATTGGTCACCGCCTTGACAATGGCGGCGGCGCGCTTTTCGGGATTCCCGGATTTGAAGATACCCGAGCCCACAAAGACCCCTTCGGCGCCCAGCTGCATCATCAGCGCCGCGTCGGCAGGCGTGGCGATGCCGCCGGCGGCAAAATTGACCACGGGCAGGCGGTGATGGGCGTGGACAGTGGCCACCAATTCGTAGGATACGGCCAGCTCCTTGGCCGCGTCGAAGAGCTCATCCTCCCGGAGGCCGGCGATGCGGGCGATGCCCTGATTCAGCAGCCGCATGTGGCGCACGGCCTGGACGATGTCACCGGTGCCCGGTTCGCCCTTGGTGCGGATCATGGCAGCCCCTTCTTCAATCCGCCGCAGGGCCTCACCCAGATCCCTGGCGCCGCAGACGAAGGGGACCTGGAAGCGGGTCTTGTCGATGTGGTACACGTCGTCGGCGGGGGAGAGGACCTCGCTTTCGTCGATATAATCGATGGCGATGGCCTCCAGCACCTGGGCTTCCACGAAGTGGCCGATGCGGCACTTGGCCATGACGGGGATGGACACCGCCTCCTGGATGCCGCGGATCATTTTGGGGTCGCTCATCCGGGACACGCCGCCGGCGGCCCGGATGTCAGCGGGAATCCGTTCCAGGGCCATGACGGCGCAGGCTCCGGCGGCTTCGGCGATGGCGGCCTGTGCCGGTGAGGTGACGTCCATGATGACGCCGCCCTTGAGCATTTGGGCCAGCTGGGCGTTGAGTTCATATCTTTTGGCTGTGGTTTTTTCAGTTTCCATGAAATTTCTCCGTTTCTTTACTTTTTTGTCAGGTTTCATTATAATAAGTTCTGGACATAATTAAAGTGCCAATATGAACATATTTCAAAAGGTCAGAAAGGAGGCGGATCGCCCATTGCTCACCTATTCCTTTGCCGGTAAAGGGTCAGATTCCCTTTACGAATATTTGTATAAATGCATCAAGAACGACATATTATCCCGGGATCTGGCGGCCGGGACGCGGCTGCCCTCCAAGCGGGGCTTCGCCAAAAATCTGGGCATAAGCGTGATTACCGTGGAAAACGCCTATGCCCAGCTCCAGGCCGAGGGCTACATCTATTCCCTGCCCAAGAAGGGCTACTACGTGAACGCCATCCCCGCCGGGGATGGGGTGCTGCCCCCGGGGCCGGCGACGGCGGCGCGCCGGGACACGCCGGAAGACGGCGCGGTCCGGGACGATCTGGTGAGCCCGCCGACCCGGCCGGATCTGTTTCCCTTTTCCATCTGGACCCGGCTGACCCGGGAGGTCCTGGGGGACGGCTACGACGATCTGCTGCGGCCGTCCCCCGGGGGCGGGGTCATGGCCCTGCGGGTGGCCATCGCCGATTACCTGCGCCAGTTCCGGGACATGCGGGTGGCTCCGGAGCAGATCGTCGTGGGGGCGGGGACGGAGTACCTGTACGGCCTCATCGTCCAGCTCCTGGGCTTCGACCGGGTTTACGCCGTGGAGAACCCCGGCTACAAAAAGCTCGCCCAGATTTACAGGAGCCACCGGGTGGCCTGCCGGTACGTGGCCATGGACGGGGAAGGAGTCGCCATCCCGGCCCTGGAGGCATCGGGGGCCGATGTGCTCCATATATCGCCGGGGCACCATTTTCCAACGGGCATCGTGACGCCGGTGGGGCGCCGGTACGAGCTGCTGGGGTGGGCTGCCAGAGAGGACAGCCGGTTCATCATCGAGGACGATTTTGACTCGGAGTTCCGGATGACGGGCCGGCCCATCCCCATGCTCCAGACCATCGACGTGTCGGAAAAGGTCATCTACATGAATACCTTCTCCAAGAGCCTGTCCTCCACCATCCGCATCAGCTACATGGTCCTGCCGCCCCGGCTGGCGGCGCGGTTTTATGAGAACCTGTCCTTTTACAACTGCACCGTGTCCACCTTCGAGCAGACCATCCTGGCGCGTTTCATCGAGGAGGGATATTTTGAAAAGCACATCGGCCGGTCCCGGAATCACTACAAAAATGTGCGCAACGAGCTGCTGCGGCTGATTAAAAAGAGCCCCCTGGCCGCCGTGGCGGCCGTGACCGGGGAGGACGCGGGGCTCCATTTCCTTATGCACCTGGACACGGGCCTTTCCGATGAGGAAATCCGCGAAGCGGCCCGGCGCCAGCAGATCCGGGTGGCCTGCCTGTCCGATTACGAGCTGACGGATCAGAAAACGGACACGGGCACCCTGGTCATGAACTATTCCGGCCTGGGAGAAGACGGTCTGGAGGATTTTGTGGAGCGGCTGAGCCGGGCCCTGGTTGGGAATTCAGAAGCATAAAACGAGGAGGAAAACCTTATGAAGAAATGCAGAATCACCGTGATGAAGAAGGCCTTTTACAAAGAGCTGGCGGAGCAGTACGAAAACCCCATGGAACACGCCTGTGACATGGCCGAAGGACAGGTCTTTGTGGCCAACGGCTGGTGCCGGCCCCAGGGGATGTGCGAGAGCGCCTGGGAGAGCCTGTCCCCCTTCGTCATGACCCTGGCCCACGGCGGCGGGGATTTTTACGACGGCTGGATGAAGAATTCCAAATCCGCCATGATTTCCTGCAACGACGGCTTCCGGCCCGTGAGCTTCCTCATCGAAGGGCTGGATGAAGATGCCGACTGACAAAGAATATGCAATAGAGGTCCAGAGAAAAAAGTCTTAAATAACGCTGAAAATCAACCCCGATATCAACCTTTAGGTTGACGATTATGATCCCAAAACCAGATATAATAGGGCCATCAAATATTCATTGGGAGGAAAAAACAATGAAGCGGTTAAAAGTTTTGGGGTTGGTTGCGGTTTTGTTATTGTGCGTCGGTATTTTTGCCGGCTGTGGCGGTAGTGATTCCAGCAGTGACTCCGGCAGCAGCAGTAGCAGCAGTTCATCGAGCTCGACGGTAGTATCCCAGGATTTCACCCTGAAGAATTCGACAGGGGTTGAAATTTACGGCGTGTACGTTTCTCCGGTAAGCAAGTCCGAATGGGGCGAAGATATCATGGGTCAGGATACCCTGGCAGATGGCGCCTCCGTGAAAATCACCTTCGACCCGAAGGAAGATTCCCAGTATTGGGATTTGATGGTTACGGATTCCGCGGGAACCCAGATCATTTATCAGAAGCTGGATCTCTTCAAGATTTCAGAAGTGACGCTGAAGCTTGACAACGGGACCCCGACGGCGGAAGTTAAATAGGCAGTTTAAAAATAGAGTGGTACATAAAAAGCAGATCCCCCGGTGAAAATCGGGGGATTTGTTTTTGTGGAGCCTTGGACAATGCGGTTTCACCCGGAGGCTTTTCAGGCCGGGATGTGGGGAACCGTCCGGGTCAAAGGGCCCCGGCCCCGCCGGCAAGCTCATCCATCCGCCGGTCCAGCTCGCTGAAATCCAGGATGCGGGCCTGACGGTGGTATTCCCGGCCCTTGTAAAAAAGGAGGACGACGGGAGAGGTGAACAGGCTCAGCTGGCCGGCGGCCATGGGGACCTCGGCGGCGTCGATGTGATAAGCCGGCAGGTTTTTCCGGCTGGCCATTTCCTCCACCCGGGGGTAATCGGCGCGGCAGACACAGCAGTCCGGCGTCGAGACGTAGAGCAGGAAGGGGCTTTCTGTCCGGATGATGGCTTGAAGGGTTTCGTAATCGGATATTTTTTTCATGGGGTTCCTTTCTTTCGGAATGCGCATTGTATGGGTGGCTGGAGGGAGGGGCCTGAAAAGCGGTGTCCTCGGCAAATCATTTGGCAATGAACGTCTGGATGGCGTCCACCGCCGCGGCCTGCTGGGCTTCCCGGGAGATGGTCGCGTCTGCGTCACCGCGCTGGGCGCCGTAGTTGCCGAACTGGGCGTGGTTGCCTCCGGGAATCTTTACGATGTTCTCCGTATAATCCATGTGCTTTTCCAGATCGGCGTTGAGGCTGCCGTAAATGGTCAGGGCCTTGCTGGCGGGGTAATCCCCGTAAATGTACGCGCCCAGGAGGATCAGCCCCCTGACCTTGTCCTTGTGGCCCGCGGAGTAGGAGCTGGCCATGGCCCCGCCCATGGAGTGGCCGCCGATGTACCAGTTCGTAATGTCCGGGTGGCTGGCCATCACGCCGTCGGCGGCGTTGGGGTTGAAGATTGCCATATTGAAGGGCATTTTGACCAGGATCACGTTGATGCCGCACTGGTCCTCAATCTTTTCCAGCAGGGGCAGGTAGGCGGTGGCCTCCACCTTGGCCCCGGGATAAAAGATCAGCCCCGTATCGCTGGGAGTATCGGGGGTCAGGATAATCTGGCTGCCCTGGGTTTGGAGGGTGGTGTCGCTCTTGAGATAAGCAGTCGCTGTGGCATCGGCCCGGTAATAATCCGAAGCGTAGATCAGGAAACCGGCAATGGCGGCGATGATGACGGCCAGAAGGATGAGCAGGACCCGCCTGACGCGGGAAGTTTTTTTCATGGAAGTACCTCGTGGCATTTTTTGGTAAGCTGTGTCCATTGTAGCGGAACAACGGGAAAATGACAACAGGTCTTTTTTATTGGACCAAAGATCGGTAAAAAGTCAGGCCATCAATGTGAAAACCACGCGTATCATATGCAGCGGGTTTTGCAGGGCTTGTCTTTTGCCCACAGGGCGTTTATAATGGGGAAAAACAAGAGGAAACGAGGAGGTTGAAGTGTCGTGAAGAAAAGTTCATTGGGCGTGATCCATCTGGAGGACGAAGAGAAGAAGAAATGGATGGATGCCATCGCCGATTTTTTCCTGGACGAATGGGATGAGGATATCGGCGTCATCAAGCAGGAGGCCGTGCTGGATCTGTTTACCGAAGAACTGGCCCCGATGGTTTACAATAAGGCCCTGGATGACGCCCGGTTGTGGTACAGCCGGAAGCAGGATGACCTGGCGACGGATTTCGAGATTTTGTACCAGGAACAAAATTAAAGAATTTCATGGGGGAATTGGGCAGTATTATGAACGATTTTACATTTTTGTCCTTGACTTTTTTCATTTAAATGGGCAAAATAAAAAATATAGTTATGTTTTGTAAAGTCAGATGCGCAATGGAGGATCCCCGATGATATCATTTGATTTAAACGCGACCCTGCTGTTTAATAATGGGATTGATATTTTTTCTATTTTCATCATTCTGATTCTCTATTTCAGTGGCAAACAGGATTTTGCGGAAATGCACGATACCCGGCTGTTTGAGACGATGGAACTGGGCGTCATCCTTGTGATGGGACTGGATATCCTGTTGTGGGATATCGATGGCAGGATGGGCCAGGGGATGCGTTTCCTCGACTACGCCGGCGATATGGTTTATTACGCCCTGCAGATGGGCATCGCCATGATTTGGTTTGCGTATGTGTACAGCCGGTGCTTCCGGAAAAAGATGCCCCGGCCTCTGATGACGGCATTGATCCTGGTGCCCGGTCTGATTTTCTTGCTCTGCATCCTGTCAACCCCGGTCACGGGGTGGTGCTTTTATTTTGATGAAGCCAACCATTACCATCGCGGGATACTGGCACCGATGCTGGCCATCACGGCGATCGGTTATTTGATCGTCGCGTCCTTCCTGGTATTGGGCCAGTACAAAAAAGAAGTGCTTCTGGACAGGCGCAAGGAATTGCAGGTTCTCAGCGTGTTTCCGCTGCCGCCCTTTTTTGGCGGACTCTGCCAGACCCTGTTTTATGGGTGCAGCATCGTGTGGCCGAGCATGACTCTGTCCTTTTTATTGATTTTCATCAATATGGAAAATCTGGTGATTTCCCAGGATTACTTGACGGGAATGAACAACCGGGGGTATCTGATCAAGTACCTTCAGACGGTTCTGCCGGGAGAGACCTTCGTCCTGATCATGGCGGATATCAATCACTTCAAGCGGATCAACGACCATTTCGGCCACGACGTGGGGGACAAGGCGCTGATCCAGACCGCGGACATCCTGCGGAAGACCTTCAAGAATACCACGGCCTTCCTTTCCCGGTACGGCGGCGATGAATTCGTCATCGTCCTGCCCGGATCCGACGAAAAAGATGCCGAGCGGACGATGGCGGCCATCACCAAAAATTTTGAAGCCTTCAATGCAGGGCAGACCGACGGGTACCGCCTTACCATCAGCATGGGGTACGCGGTGGCCCGCGGAGGCGACGGAAACGAATTCCGGGAATTGTTCAAGGAAGCGGACCGGAACATGTATAAGGACAAAGCCTGCCATCGGAAGGAATGACAGGCGATTCGTTTATTCGGCCTTTCCCTGTTCAAGGGACTGGGGCGTCAGGCCGAAGCCCGATGAAATGGCGTCTACCGGGCAGACGGCGGCACACCGGCCGCAGCGGATGCACTCGGCGTTGTTGATGTCCTCGGTCACCGGAACCTCCATGGGGCAATGGCGTTCGCATCGCTTGCAGTCGATGCATTTGGCCCTGTCCAGATCCATCTGGTAGAAGCTGAACCGGTTAAAAAGGGAGTAGAGGGCGCCCAGCGGGCACAGGTACTTGCAGAAGGGCCGGCTGATCAGCGTGGACGCGATGACGATGGCGATCAAAACGGCGGATTTCCAGCCGAAGAGGAAGCCGATGCCCGCACGCAGGCTGGGGTTGGCCAGGACCAGCGGGAACCCGGCGCCCAGGGTGCCGGCGGGACACACCAGCTCACAGAAAAACGGCGGGGCTGAGCCGTAGGGGCCAACAGCCAGGGCCGGCATCAGGATGACCAGTACCAACAGAATACCGTATTTCAAATAACGCAGAGGCTTGTCCAACCGGGCAGGCATCTTTTTTTTTGGTACGGGGATCTTATGCAGGAGATCCTGGAACAGCCCGAAGGGGCACAGGAATCCGCAGATGAGCCGTCCCAGCACCACGCCGAAAAGCATGATGGACCCGAGGACGTAAAAGGGAATCTGCCGGGAGCGTCCGATGACGGCCTGGAGGGCGCCGATGGGGCAGGCACCCAGAGCGCCGGGGCAGGAGTAGCAGTTGAGCACCGGCACGCAGACGGCCTTGGTGGGGCCGGTGAAGATGGCTCCCTTGGCGTACCCGATGGCGTAGCCGTTGGCCAGGGCCGTGGCCGCGATCTGGACGATCAGGCGGAAACGGGATTGGGAGGCCAGGCGCCCGTCAGCCCTTTCCTGATTCCGGGGTTGGTTCTTCATCCGATTCCAATGCATTCCAGACATATCTGTACCGCCTTATCAAGAACTGTCATAAATTCGCCGCCGGCAATGCCGATCACAATAAAAACAAGGGCTAAAGCCAGGAGGCTGTAGCGCAGGGTCTGCCGTCTCCGGCCTGTCAGGTTTTTGTTCATTGGCAAAGTTTTCCTTTGTTAAATTATATAGTGAATTATAATATAACACAGAATAGGGTGGAAATATCGACAAAAAGATGAAAATGTTTTAAGTAAGCGTTTTTTGAGTGCATTTGTTGGCATTATTAAGTTATAATAAAAATAACTTTTAAGCTATATTTGGAAAAAATGCCGTTTTTGGCAGAATATAATTTCAAGAGGAGAGAGAGGTTATCAAAGTGTGTCGTAAATGGACGAAGAGATTGTTGGTATTGGTCATCGCCGTGGTCCTGCTGGGCGGTGTGTCAGCCGTGGCACTGGCTGCCGGTGGAACGGACGGGAGTGGGTCCTGGAAGCAGGACCTGGAAGACGCGATAGCGGCGAACAGCAACGCGGGCACCGGGGATGAACCGTCTTATGTGGAAGGGGAGGCCATCGCCTGCGTCAGGAGCAGCACCCTGACAGCCCAGAGCAGCGACCTGCTGTCGGGGGCCCAGACCCTCATGACCCTGGACGGCCAGGCCCGCAGCGCGGAGCTGGTCACCGCAGGGACCGATGAGACCCAGAATCTGGTGCTGGTCCACTCGGACACCCTGGGCACGGAGGATCTGGTCAGCCAGCTTTCCGCCCTGCCCGGCGTGGAATTTGCCGAGCCCAATACCATCTATTCCCTGGCCAGCACCCAGAAAAAGGATCTGACCAGCCGCCAGTGGGCTTATAACACGACCTACGGCACCCAGATTCAGGATTGGAACACCTACAGCGCAAGCGGAAGCCCGACCCCCAGGGTGGATACCAGCGGCGTGGTGGTGGCTCTTCTGGACAGCGGCGTGGATTACGACCACGAAGATCTGAACGGGATCATGTGGAACCAGGGAAAGAACTATCCGGCCCTGACCAACCTGGGCGGCGGGACCTACGGCTATACTGCCGTCGCAGCCAATTCAGCCGGTACGGCTTACAGTACAGATGATCCCATGGATGACAATAACCACGGGACCCACTGCGCGGGGATCATTGCGGGCCAGTGGAACGGCTACGGCGTCAGCGGCGCCACCAGCGGAGCCAAAATCATGGCTGTCAAGGCGGCCAACGATTTGGGACAAATCCCCACGTCCGATATCCTCAAAGGCTATAATTACATCAACGCGGCGGTGGACGCCGGCGTCAACGTGAAGGTCATCAACAATTCCTGGACCGGACTGTCCGCCGGCCGGTCCGTCAGCCGGGCCATCACCCAGCTGGGACAAAAGGGCGTCGTCTCCGTCCTCGCGTCGGGGAATGCCAAGCTCGATTGCGATGTCCAGGACGCGACGGTGTCCACCCTGAAGGATAATCCCTACGCCGTGGTGGTCGACGCCACGGATAAGGACGGCAATCTGGCGTCCTTCAGCAATTACGGGGCTGCCACCACGGATGTGGCGGCACCGGGGGTCGACATTTACTCCACCATCATCACCTCCAAGGGGATTCTGGATCCCAGACTGGCTGACGCGGCGGATATCCTGGACGATTATGAACGGACGGCCGTCAATCCTGCTGGATCCGCCCTGACCTACACGTCCACCAAGAATGATGACGGCACCGATGCAAGTACCCTGTCCATCGCCTCAGGGGGCGGGTGCGATGCGGGGACCAATGGTCTGAAGATAGAGAATGGGACCTCCACCAGCGGGGGCGTCAACGTCACCGGAGACCTTTCAGCCTATAAAGATAAGAAAAAGCTGGCCTTCCTGATCAAGATGACATCCGACAATGAGGCGATCAAGGGAGCCGATGCGATCTCCGAGGTCAGGACGACGGACGGAAAAATGAAAACCGTTGGTCTTCTATTTGGCGTTTATAATGCCTGGACCACCCAGTTCATCACCCTTCCGGATGATACGGATTATCAGAATTTCGACCTGGAGATCATCACAGTGGGAACCGATGGCGGGGAAGTGCAATTGCCGGGCCTGGTAACGGTCATCGACAAGCTGGCCCTGACCAATGAAACCTTTCCCTACAACTATTTGAGCGGCACCTCCATGGCGGCACCGGCGGTTACCGGTGAGGTCGCCATGCTGGCCAAAGCTTACGCCGGTGAAGGGGCGGATAAGATCGCGGCCCGGGTCATCGGCAGCGTGACGTCTCTGGACAGCCTGACGGGCAAATGCGTATCCGGCGGATTGGTCAGTGTGACCAAGGCCCTGGCCGGGGATACCGTGCCGGTGGTGAACAGCGTGGCCGCCCCGGAAAGCGGCAGCCTGACCATCAGCGGGTACTTCTTTGGAAGCACCCAGGGCAGCGTGACGATAGACGGCACAGCGGCAGCTGTCACCAGCTGGAGCGACACCGCCGTCACCGTCACCCTGCCTGAGGGATTTACTGCCGGACAAAAGACCATCGAGGTGACCTCCGCCGCCGGCAGGGCCGGCCACCAGTCCCTGGAGGTGGGCAGCGCGGCGAATCTGTACAGCCGCATCGCCATGCCGAAGGACAGCACGGCGGCACAGGGGCTCCTCGATTCCATCGGCATCGGGATGACCGGCCTGAACGGGCATCTGTACTATCTGTCCTACGACGCCAGCTATCACATGCAGCTATGGCGCTACACCGAAGGCCAGTCGGAAAACAGCGGCTGGACCCGGATGGCCAGTCCCGATGGTCTTATTCTCAACAGCTACAGCCTGTGCACCTGGGACGGCAATCTGGTGATTTCAGCAGCGGACTCCTCATCCAAGGGCTATGGTCTGGGCATTTACAACCCCGCTACGAATACATGGCGCATGGTGACCTGTGATGCCCTGAAGGGATTGGGCAATCAGACCGTCGTCAATTCAGGCGGCAAGCTCTACCTCATCGGCGGCGTGAAACAGCAGGGAATCAGCCTTGTGGCCAATACGGCCATTTACACGGTGGACCCGAAGACCGGGTCAGCCATCAAGGTCGGGGATTTGAATACGGCCCGGATTTCCCCGGCAGCGGCCTATACGGCAGATGGTCAGATTTACGTGGCGGCAGGGACTTCGTCAGACACAAAGCTCGTGGACGGTCTGGAACGCATTACCCCGACGGCAGACGGTGTGACGGTGGAAACCGTGAAATCAGCCGTGCTTCCCCAGAATCTGCTGGCTTCCCAGGGCTTAAAATACAGCACGGCCACCGTGGACGGCGGGATGATTCTCACCGGCCTGGTCCAGGCTGATGCCGGCGGCACGGTGCCGGCGGATACCTACCGCCTGGATTTTGCCGGTGACAGCGGCTTCGTGAGCACCGGGAAGATCGTGAGCACCAGCAAGGTCTTAAGTCCGGTGTCCACCGCCTACCGCGGAACCTGGTACACCCTGGGTCAGACGGCCAATGCCGATGGCATCTGGGTCTTCGCCAAGGATGACACGGTGAGCACCCTGACCCAGCCCGGGGAAGAGGTGACACCCTCTGTCACCTACCAGGTCCATGGCCGCAATTATGGCTGGAACCAGGGCTTCAAATCCGACGGGGACACGGCGGGCACCACCGGCCAGGCCCTGCGCATGGAAGCCCTTCAGGCCAAAATCACCGACCAAAGCGGCAGCGCTGTGGACGGCCTGGGCATCACCTACCAGGTCCACAGCCAGAACCTTGGCTGGTCCCAGGGCTACAAGTCCGATGGGGACACGGCGGGCACCACCGGCCAGAGCCTGCGGGCGGAAGCGGTGCGGATGATGCTCACCGGGTACAAGGCGCCGGATTACGACGTGACCTACCGGGTCCACGTCCAGAACCTGGGCTGGACCCAGTGGGTGAAGAACGGCGAGGTGGCCGGCACCACGGGCAGAGGCCTGCGGATCGAGGCCATCCAGGTACAAATCGTAAAGAAATAGACATTGAAATAGCCTGGCTTCCCATTGTGTGGGGGCCAGGCTGTTTTGAAATCTATTCAGAGCGGCTTCTTTTAAAGATCGCGGTCCCTTGCGTCGTAGGCGATGCTTTCAACGCTTTCGGGGAAGGTGAGTTCAAAGGTTTCGCTGCGTTTGAAATGGACACCTTCTTCGCTCAGAATATCGCAAAAGGCATTGAGGTAGGTGGGGATATCCTCGCTGGTCTTCAGGTCGATGCTGATGGTTTCGTTGACCGAAGCCACCTCCATGACGACGCCGATGCCGCCGGAGGTCAGGATGTGCATATCCTGGATCTTTTCCTCCGCTTCACCCAGGTCCAGCTGGCCGGTGTAGCTGATGTTGAAGGTCTGGCTGGGGCGGGCGCCGATGAAATCCATCATGGCTGATTTCTGGTCGAAGCCATCCAGCTCGTTGAGCTTCTTCCGCAGGCCGATCCACTGGTTGGCCACGTTGATCGCGTCCGCTTCACCGGTCTGGGCGAAGGTCATGCCGCGGAAGCAGGTCCCCTGACGGTCCAGAGGCAGCTTCTTCACCCGGTCGCTGTACACCAGGTACAGGACGTGGAAGCAGTTGTTGTGGGTCTTGGGCATGCCGATTTCTTCCCTGTAATTCCAGACAAGTTCGGAAGCGATGTCTTCCTCATGCTCCGGATGGACCCGTTCCACGGCCTGGCACATGAAGATGGAAAGCATGATGGCAGGACTGGCGTCCTTGCTCCTCATGAAATGCACGAATTCCTTCATCGGGAAGCTGATATGGGTCTGGAACCAGCTTTCCTTCTTGGTAGGCATGAACTCCGGAATGGCATACAGGTTCTCCGGCCGGGTCACGACGGGTTCATCCAGAGGCGGGAGGAAGTCGTCGGGGATGGTTTCAGCGTATTCCCCGGGATCCACGGGGGAATCGGGGAGGTTGACGGAATCGCCTGGAACGAAGTCCCGGTGGTAGAAATCGCACAGATAGCTGTACAGCAGGGTCCGTAACAACGGGAAGATGCCGTTGCCGTCGGCGATGCCGTGATGGAAGTGCAGGTAGATGGCGTGATCGTGGGCGTGAACCTCGATCAGGTGGTAATTGGTCTCCGGGCTGCCCAGCTTGCGCATTTGATCCGAGTCCTCGACGATCATGGGCGCGTCGTTGTCGGCCAGATAAATATCGCCGTCCTTCCAGACCACCTGGACGCGGAAATAGGGGTAGCGCAGGATGGCCCGGTCCATGGCCTTCTGGAGCAGGCCCAGGTCCACGGGATCGGCCAGATCCACCTGAAGCAATACCGGCATGCCGGATCCTTTTGCGTAAAAAGCCAGGATTCCAGATTTGATCTCCGTCAATTTTTGTTCGTTCATATGATTTCTCCTTTATTATTGTTCTGCCATTTGCAGAATTATTTGTTTTCATTTGCCATGCGGCTTTCCCTGTCCTTGGGCAGGGTGATGACGGCGCTGGTGCCGACGCCCGGCGTGCTCTCGATGGAGAGGGTGCCGCCACACATGGTCGCCAGGCGGCTGCGGACGTTGGATAAGCCGATATGGGTGCGATCATCGTCCGGTTTTGCGTTGATATCGAACCCGATGCCGTTGTCGGTGACGGTGACGGTAAAGTTATTTTCATTCTCCACACTGGCAATGCGTACGCAGCCGCCGTCTTCCCGCTTCATGATCCCATGCTTCACCGCGTTTTCCACAATGGGCTGCAGGGTGATGGAGGGAATGAAAAAGCCAGTGGCCTGGATATCGTACACGACCCTCAGGTAATCGCCGAAGCGTTTGCTCTCCAGTGTCAAATAGGTCTTGGTGTGCTGAAGCTCCCGCTTGAAGGGGACAGGGACGCTTTGATTCAGGGAATCCAGGTTGCCGCGGAGGTATTCGGCGAATTCGACGGTGGTCTGGGCTGCTTCAGGTGCCTTGTCCGTGCACATATCCTGGATGACCGCCAGGGCATTGTACAGGAAATGGGGCTGAATCTGGCTGAGCATGACCGCCATGCGGGAATCCGTCAGCTCCTTTTCCCGCATGGCCAGCTCGTATTCCTGATCCAGGTACAACGTTAAAAACAGGATCAGGATGATGGTGAAGATGCTCAGTGAAAACAAAGGGATGGTCTTAAAATAATCCTCGATTACCACGATGAAGCAGGGAATGCAAATATATTCCACATAAGTCAGATACTCCTTTCGTTTTTGTGGTGAGGTCGTGACGATGACCATATAGATGGCGTGGACTGTGGGGATCAGGATGTAGACGTAGGTGACCAGTTCCTGTACCCAGAATAAATTCGATAAGATGTATAGACCGTTGGAATCGATGGCGAACACCCAGCCGGTAAAGATGGAGGCCATATCCAGCACGATGGCAATGATGGCTGGCAGCCTGTCCCAATGGCCAATCTTTTCTCGGATGGCCTGTGAGGACCCCAAACGGATTTCAACAAACTGGTACCAATAAAAACAGCCGAACACCACGGAGGTGATAGAGATGCCGTTGCTGAACGCGTTGAGGAAATACAGGGGCTGAAGCGTCTGGCCCTTCAGGAGAATGGCAAAAATATCTGACATAACCATGACGATGTAGGCATAAATTGTTTTCTTTAAAACGACGGTTTCCTTCTCCAGATTGATTCCCTTCCTGAGACGGAAGAGGATGGCCGCCGAATAAATGATGCAGAAAACCTCCATTATGATGTAAGGTGCGTAGGCTACATCCATTGGATCGATTCCCATCCTTTCTCAGTATTTTTTGCACATGCACTCAGACAGATTTCGAAGAAGCTTCCGGAAAGAGTGCTTTTTTCATGGTCAGACGGTTCTGGCCATCCACGTATTCATAGGACAGACCATCCATCATCCGGCGGACCAGATGGATGCCATCGCCGCCGGTATCCCAGTCGTCTTCGTAGTCGTGGGGCTTGCGGGTGATGTCCAGAGGATTGAAGGGGACGCCGCTGTCGGTGATGCGCACGGCGACGATATTGGCGCCTTCCTGCCACAGCTCGACCGTCACTTCTCCAGGCGCGTCCGGATAAGCGTATCGGGCGACGTTGGAGAAGATTTCGTCCTGGGCCATCAGGATCTGACGGCGGGGACGGTCAGGGCAATGCAGGGATTTGAGCCAGTCCGAGGTAAAGGTTGAAACCTGGGACGAAGAATCCAGCTGGGCAGGCACCGTCAAAGACTGGACTGTGGCGTTAAGGCGCAGGGCCAGCATGGTGATGTCGTCAAATTGTTCCCGGCCCCGGGCAAAGGTGTCCACGTCGGCCTTCATGGCGGGCAGCAGGGTTTCCAGAGCGACGCCGTCGGGCTGGGCGGCCAGCACAGCCTCGATGCGGCTGTTTTCGTAGCGTCCGTCATCGGGATCCGCCGCCTCGGGCAGGCCGTCGGTGTACATGAACAGCACGTCGCCGGGGTCGAAGTGGAAGTCGTTGAGGCGGTACTTCATGCCCACGTCGTCGGCCAGGACGATGTTGGCCCGGGATTTGACAGGCTCCCAGGCTTTGGACGCGGCCCGGTACACGTAGGGCGCGTTGTGGCCGGCGTTGGCGAAGACGGCATCCCCGGTTCGCAGGTCGATGAGGATGGCCCAAGCGGTGACGAAGAGCTCAGCGTCGTTGCCCTCCACCAGCTGGTCGCTGGCCTTTTCAAAGGCGAGGTTAGGAGCCATGCCGGCTATCATCCGGTCCTTGATGCAGGCCTTGGCGTTCATCATGAACAGCGCGGCGGGGACCCCTTTGCCGGAAACGTCGGCGATGACGGCACCCAGATGGTTTTCATCCACTAGGAAGAAGTCGTAAAAATCGCCCGCTACTTCTTTGGCAGGATCCATGGTGGCGTAAATGTCAAAATCGTGGCGGTCGGGCCAGGGCGGGAAGACTTTTGGCAAAGCGTTGGCCTGGATCTGGGTGGCCAGTGAAAGCTCTTCCCCGATCCGGGCATTTTTCGCTTCCAGAAGGCGCTTGATCTTCTGGAGATGGCTCACATCGATGACGAGGGCCGCCTGCCCGCAGACGGTATCGTCGACGGCCAGCCTGGTCACGCTGCTCTGGTAATACCTGCCCTTGTAGCAGATGTCATCCTGGTTCGGGGCCGAGCAGACGGATTCAAGCTCCGGAGGAAGAGGACTGTTTACGGCCAGGTCCGGAAAAAATTCCCGGGCCGTGGGATTTGTGTAAAGCACCGTCCCTTCGAGGTCCATCACGATGGCCGCCTCGCCCAGGCCCTCAATCAGCTTGTGCTGGGCTTCTTCGATGACGTGGAAGATCTTGTGGGTCACCACGCACCAGGTCAGGATGGAGATAGCGATGATGGCAGCCAGGGAAGAGGGATCGAATTCCATGATATCGAGGAAGTTGATCAGGTTGGAAAAGAACGGCGTCAGACTGGCGATTATCAGGTACACGAAAGTGCGGCGTTCCTTCCCGGCGCTATTCCGGTAACCGCGGATCAGCATGATGAAGACGAGGGTGACCAGCAATAATGTCATAACGATCGCAGCCGTGTCCAAAGGCCCGGATAGGGTGATGGACGCAGGAACATTTTTCCTGAAGGTGAGACCGGTCACTTGAAAATACCATTCCAGATGCCATCCCGTCAAAAGGATGAAGGTGAGGAAGGCAACGAAGGCTTCGACGGCGATGGTAAAGGCCTTGGGGATTTCAATCTGGCACCAGGCCGCGAAGAAGAAGAACATCAGGAGAATGGTCAGATTAGAGCCGATGTTTTCCAGCCTGAGAGCAACCTCCATCATGGGTATGGTGGTTGCGCTGCCGTCGATGAAATTCCCCAAACAGGTGATCGATACAAAAAATAACAAAGCAACCAGGAGGGAAGAACTGAATGAAGGCTCACTGCTCCGGATTAAGATGATGATATCCAGCAAAGGGACGATCATGCACAGTAGGGTGACAGCCTGTAATGCGTTTGCTCCATTCATTTCTTTCTCATTTCCTCCCGGTCGTTATTGAATAAAAATTAATCGCGGTGTTCAAAAATGGCTTTCTTCATGGTGAGCCGGTTCTGACCATCCTCGTATTCATAGGAAAGGGCGTCCATCATCCGGCGGACCAATTCGATGCCATCGCCGCCTTCATCCCATTCGTCCTCGTAATCGTGGGCTTTGCGGGAAACATCCAGGGGATTGAAGGGGATGCCGCTGTCAATCATGCGAATGACGGCGTATAGACCATCCAGGTGCAGCTCGATGGTCACGTCACCGGGCTCATCCTGGCCCACGTAGGCGTACCGGGCGATGTTGGAGAAGATTTCGTCCTGGGCCATCATAATCTGGCGGCGGGGCCGGTCGGGGCAGTCCATGCCCTTGAGCCACCCACCGATGAATCCGGCAGCCTGGTCGGCGATATCCAGCTCGGCGCTGAGGGTCAGCCGGCGCACGGTTTCCTTGATGCGCAGGGCCAGCATGGTGATGTCGTCAAACTGTTCCCGGCCTTTGGCGAAGGTGTCCACGTCAGCCTTCATGACCGGCAGCAGCGTGTCCAAAGCGACACCGTCGGGCTGGGCGGCCAGGACGGCCTCGATGCGGCTGTTTTCATAGCGCCCATCGTCGGGGTCCGCCGCTTCCGGCAGGCCGTCGGTGTACATGAACAGCACATCGCCGGGGTCGAAGTGGAAGTCGTTGAGGCGGTACTTCATGCCCACGTCGTCGGCCAGCACGATGTTGGCCCGGGATTTGACAGGCTCCCAGGTTTTGGACGCGGCCCGGTACACGTAAGGCGCATTGTGGCCGGCGTTGGCGAAGACGGCGTCTCCGGTGCGCAGGTCGATGAGGATGGCCCAGGCCGTCACAAAGAGCTCGGCGTCGTTGCCCTCCACCAGCTGGTCGCTGGCGCCCTCGAAGGCGGTGTTCGGGGCCATGCCGGTCATCATGCGGTCCTTGATGCAGGCCTTGGCATTCATCATGAACAAGGCCGCAGGGACCCCTTTGCCGGAGACGTCGGCGATGACGGCCCCCAGGTGGTCTTCATCCACCAGGAAGAAATCGTAGAAATCGCCGCCCACCTCTTTGGCAGGGTCCATGGTAGCGTAAATATCAAAATCGTGGCGGTCAGGCCAGGGCGGGAAGACCCGGGGCAGGGCATTGGCCTGGATCTGGGTGGCCAGGGAGAGCTCCGCCTCGATCCGGGCATTCTCCACCTCCAGTAGCTGCTTGAGCTCCTGCAGGTGGCTCACGTCCACAATCAGGGCAGCCTGGCCGTGGACGCCTTCATTGTCCGCCAGAGTGGTTACGCTGCTCTTATAATATTTTCCCTGGTAGTAAATGTCATCCCGGTCGTGGGCGTCACAAAAGGATTTGAGCGCCTGGGGCAATACGTGGCCGTCCATGATGTCAGGAAAAAGCTGTTTTGCCGAAGGATTGGCGTATAGCACGTTGCCGTCAGGGTCCAGGACGATGGCAGCCTCGTTCATTTCCTCCACCATGTCCTTGTGGGCCTGTTCGACGATATTGAAGATCCGGTTGGTGGCCACGCACCAGGTCAGGATGGAATCACAAATCAAATAGGCCAGTGGCAGAATATCATCGGCCGTCAGGGACAGGGGATGGATCAGGCTGACGGCGATGGGCAGGACGAAGGCGATCATCAGATACAGATAGACCTTCCGGTTCCTTCCCGTGGATTTTTTGAAAGCACGGTATGGAATGGCGATGACCAGCACCATGAGCAGCAGGGTGACGATGGATACAAGGACGACCAGGGGGCCATATTGGAGGACTGCCACCGGGATCTGACCGGCGTACTGGATGGCCGTCACCTGGAAATACCAGCCCTGGTAGGCATTGGTCATGGTCAGCACGCTCAGAAGGGTGATGATGCCGATGATGGTCGCTGAAAACAAAGGAGGGACCTTTACCTCACACCAGCTGCATACGAAGAAGAACATGAGCATGATGGCGATGCTGCCAAAGACGTATTGCAGCTGCATGGCCACCCGCATGGTGTCCAGAGTCTCGGATGACAGTGCGAGATAATAGCCGATACACACCATGATGACACTGCACAGCAGGCAGATCAAAATAGACTGGCTTTTTGACGGCCGGCTGCGCTTAAAAAGGATGATCACGTCCACTGCGGGTACGAAAACACACAGGGCGATGATCACCATATTGACGATGCGGAGCTCCAACATGGTCATTCGATGTTGATGACGTCAGCGAAGCCGGTGATTTCAAAGACTTCCTTGACTTCATCGTTGCAGCCGCGGACCACCATATCGCCCTGTTTGCGCATGGTCTTGCTCGCACCGCGCACCACACGAAGTCCGGCGGATGAAATGTAGTCCAGATTGGAGAAATCCAGGATGAGCGAGGTGATGCCGTCCAGGGAATTCTTAAGTTCGGTCTGCAGGTCCGGAGCGGTCTGGGTATCCAGGTTGCCGGAAACGGCTACAATCAGTTCACTGTCGTTTTGTGTTTTGTTGATGTCCATTGTTTTTTCCTCCGTATATTATGATTTTGGATTACTATTAGTTTACCACAGATGCGTCAACAAAAAGTCCGCACATTCCCAAAAGATTAAAAAAAGATTTAAGGAATAGGATGATGGTTCCAATTAAATATTTCTTAAAAAAATCTTCTATTTGACATCATTAGGGTGTATAATGTAATCAATTAGCAATGCAAACGGTATGATGTCCTTGGGCAACAGGAATATCCAAGGAATATCGCAGAAAGTAGAGGGTATTTATGAGACGCTTTTTGATGGGTATTATTTTTCTGGCAATGGTAATGATGTTCTCGGCGCCGCCGGCATTGGCAGCTGATTCGGGTGGTTCAGTGACCCAGGCTGAGCACCAGGCCATCGTGTGTGTCCGTACGGCGGATGGGGGAGCCTCCCTTCAGGCCCAGGGAGCCGACGGACTCAGCTGGGAACCCCTGATGGATGTGTCAGGCACCACCACAGGCGGCGTCCTCACCACCCAGGGAGCGGACCAGACGGAGATCATGCTCGTCAAATCCGATACCCTGACCACCGAGGAGATCATCGCGGCGGCCAAGGCACGGGGCGACGTGCTCTCAGCCGAACCGGATTATATATACACCCCGGATCAGGAGGAGGGCCAGACGGCGGACACCTCTCAAATCGTGAATACCAGCAGCACCGATTATTCCCGCTATCAGTGGGGTCTTAAGAATACGGGATTGTTCACCAAGGGCACGGCCGGCGTGGACATCGGCAATACCGGCGGGCTGACGGGCTCCCGGGACACCGTCGTCGCCGTCATGGACTCAGGCATCGATTGCACCCAAGAGGAACTGGCAGACCAGATGGTGAATTTGCTGGCCTATCCCAGCCTGGTCTCGAGCACCATGTGCAGCCAGTACGGCTACAATGCGGTGGAAGGGGAATGGCCGAACGATCCCTACGATTACGCCAACCTGACGACCCACGGCACCCACTGCGCGGGCATCATCGCCGCTGCGGCAAACGGGACGGGGACCAACGGCGTCATGAAGAACGTCTCCCTGATGGCTGTGCGCATCCAGGGAAAGACGACTATAAATATGAAGGAAAGTGATATCGTCCGGGGCTTCTCATGGCTGTACACGGCCAAACAGGCCGGAGTCAACGTGAAAGTCGTCAACGCCTCCTTTGGTTCCAGCCTTCTGAAGTACGCCACAGAGCTGGCTATCCAGAAAGACGGCGAAGCGGGTATCCTGACCGTCATGGCTTCCGGGAACAGTTCCCTGGATATCGACAATAACGGATCCTCCGGCCAGGGAAACCCCGTCACCTCGGCGTACAAGGTGACCGTGGACAGTATGGATGCCCAGGGACAGGCTTCCGATTTTTCCAATTACGGCGTCCGGTGCACCGATGTCTTCGCGCCTGGCGGCGATATCCTGTCCACAGTGGGGGGATTTTGCGCCAAATTCAACGCCTTTACCGCGGCTCTGGACCCCAGCCGGATCCTGACCTACAATGGCTTTGAGGATAAGGGCGGGACATCGGCGACGGAACAGGATGTCAATCCGCTGACATTCTGCGTGTACGATGATGCCGCGGCCGATCATTGCGGGGCAGAGCTGACGGCGTCCAGCGCTACAGCCTTTATCGGGGACAAATCCATTTCCGTGGCACGGCCCGCTTCCGGCAACACGGTGACCCTGATCACCAAACCCATGAAGCTGACCCCGGACACGAGCCGCAAGCTCTACATCAGTGGTTCCCTGCACAGTGATAATACAAAAAAAATCTTAGATTACGATAATCTTTCCCTGGATTACCGCAAGGCCGATGGCAGTTTCACCGGTAACGGCACATCCCAGGATTTGAGGAGCCGCCAGGCCAGCTGGAGTACGGATTACGCCATCGTCCCCGCCGACGGCTCGGTGGATTTCGATCACTTCCAGGTGCGGATCACCGTCCATTTTACCGATCAGTATGCCAAATCAATCGCCATTGACAGCTTCGGTATGGGTTACGGCCTGGAAAAATACGCCGTGTACAGCGGCACCTCCATGGCCACGCCTATGGTTGCCGGGGAAGCGGGCCTTCTAGCCAGCCTGTACCCGGATGAAAACGCGGCCCAGATTTCCGCCCGCATCACTGGGGGGACGACGGATGACGCCGAACTGGCAAATCTGTGTAAATCCGGCGGTTACGTGAACGTGGCCAAGGCAGCCAGCGACCCCAATCCGGCAGTCCAGAAAATAACGACAGACGGCCAGACAGCCGTGCTCTCCGGCTATTTCTTTGGCAGTCAGGGCAGCGTGACAGTTGGCGGGCAAAAGGCCGCCATCACCCATTGGAGCGACACGGAGATTACGGTGACCATCCCCGCCGGCCTGACAGATGTGCAGGAATTCGTGGTGACCGACAGCACCGGCCAGCACGGCCGGAATGACGCGGATGTGGGCAATAGCATGAGCTATACGGATTTGCCCCTTCCCACCGGAGGAGAGTATGCCGCGGCCGGCACTTCCAAAGCAGCGGCTGTCGGCAAGGATGTCTATCTGTTACTCACCGAGTGGGGCGGGGACATGAGAGAGCTCTGGCAATTCGATACCACAACCGCCGCGTGGAAGAATATGGGCACCGCCATCACGCTGAAGGACGGCGAAACCGTCCCGATGAGGAGTCTGATGTATGTGACATCCTTTAAGGGCAATCTGTATGTGGGATCAGTTGGAAATTTCTATAAATACGACCCGGGTGACGGCAAGTGGACGTCGGTCAAGCTGAGCGAATCCATCTGCTCATTCGGCTGTCTGGTGGAGGCGAACGGCCAGCTCCTGTCTTTTGGCGGAGTGAATGCTAAAGGTGCCGAATCGGCGGATATCCAATCCATCGATCTGGACACCGGGGCAGTGTCGGATGCCGGCCAGATGCCAATCACCCTGATGTACACCCAGGTGGCCTTTTCCGATGGGACCTTCATGATTTGCGGCGGAAGCAACAGGGAGACCGGGAATAACTATAAAATCTATATGACGACGGACCTGAAGCATTATACCGAGGGAGACACCCTGCCTGGGGATGATGGCCAGCAGATGTTCATGTCCCTGGCTGTGGCGCCGACAAAGACCGGGCTCATCATGGCCGGCATGGTCCACCAGGCTGACGGCGTGTGGCAGGATACCTGGAATTTCGACAAGAGTACCGGCAAATGGACGGCGTCGGACAAGGTACTGAGCGCGGCCAAGACCTTCAATACCGTCGGCTGCCAGGCGAACGGCAGGTTCTACGTCTGGGGCGTCAGCTCCATCACCGACAAGCTGACCTTATTCCGCAGTACCGACATCGAAAGTCCAGCGGCCGGGCCCAGCGTGACCTATCAGGTCCACGGCCGCAACTACGGCTGGGACCAGGGCTGGAAGACGGATGGCGAAACCGCCGGCACCACCGGCCAGGCCCTGCGGCTGGAAGCCCTGAAAGCCAAAATCGTGGATGCCGATGGCAAGGCGGTGGACGGCCTGGGCATCACCTATCAGGTCCATGTGAAGAACACCGGCTGGATGGATTGGAAGTCCGACGGACAGATTGCCGGCACCACGGGCCAGAGCCTGCGGATGGAAGCGGTGAAGATCAAGCTGACGGGGGACAAGGCAAGCCAGTACAGTGTATCCTATAGAGTTCACGTGCAAAACAAAGGCTGGACAGATTGGGTAAAAGATGGTGCGGAAGCTGGGACCACTGGCCTCAGTCTGCGGGCGGAAGCCATTGAAATCAAACTGACGGCCAAATAAGATTTATTTGCCTAGTCAGTGAACAACCCTTTAATATAGAAACCGAAATAAAAAACACCGAAAGCCGTGTCCAGGACATTTGGTGTGCTCCCCGTCAAGAGGACAATAAAAAATAATAATTTTTTGTACCGTCAGTTGAGTTATCGGCTGGCGGTATTTTTACGCTGCTGATTGATAATGATCATGATACGCCATTGGTGTCATCACCCCCAGCTTGCGCTGCAGACGCCCGTTGTTATAGTAATCAATATAAGTCGTTATCGCGGTGACCAGTGCCTCCCGGCTGGTGAAACGATGGCCGTAATACATTTCCCGTTTCAGGATGCCCCAAAAGCCTTCCATCGGTCCATTGTCGATGCAATGGGCAACCCTGGACATGCTCTGCTTCATGTGATGGGCCTTCAAACACATCCGGAATTGGGCGCTGGTATACTGGAACCCGCGGTCGCTGTGGAACAGCGGATGGGCATCAGGTTCCAGCCGGACGGCCTCATTAAAGGTCGCCATCACCAGGGCATTATCGTTATGGTCCCTGATTGCCGGTGCGATGATCCGGCGGTCGTACAGGTCCAGGATGGCACTTAAATAGACTTTATGGACTTCAGTACCGATGTAATACTTGAACTCAGTGATATCCGTCAACCATTTTTCGTCTGGCGCATCCGCATGGAAATCACGATTGAGATAGTTCCTGGCGATGTGATCGGGATTCCTGTCGGATTTCGTACAGCTTTTCGGCCGCCACTTGATCGTGGACACGATGTTCTTCTTCCGGCAGATCCGGAGGATGCGCTTGTCATTCACATCGATCCCGTAGTGACCGGCCAGTTCATCACGGATGCGGCGATAGCCCATGTCCGGATGAGCTCCATGAATCTTCCGGATGGTTGCCCCAATCTTTTCATTTTCTAATTCATTGTCACTCTTAGGCTGTCTGAGCCAATGATAATAGGCAGACCGTGAAAGATGGAGGTATCCGCAAAGCTGACTTACCGGATATCCCTTTTCAACAGATAATTCCCGAATGGCTTCATAGGCATAAAGATGACGGGTTAATGATAGCGGCGATTCCTCCCTTCCAATTCCTTTACTTTTTTTAACAGATCATTCTCCATCTGCAGGTTCTTGTTCCTGTGTTCCAATTCGGCGATCCGGTCCCGCAGGTCTTCTTCCGGTGTACGGCTGGGCTGTGAACCGATCCGGTGCCCCCGGCGGTCTTCCAGACCAGCCTCTCCCATTTCTTCGTATTTTTTAACCCAGTTACGGACCTGCTGGTAAGAGCAATGATATTTGATGGCCATGGCACCGTAGTTCCTGTCATTTTCCAGACAATCCCTGACGATCTTCAGTCGTTTTTCATAAGTAGTGGATCCTGCTTTCTTCATCGATGAGCCTCCGGTAAATTCTCTTAGTCTTTTACCGTCATTATACACCTTGATCCACTGCCTGAGCTGACAGCGAGAACGAATTTTGTATTTTTTACAAAGATTCTGAAGGGAATCCTTTCCATCCAGATAGTCAAGGACGGCTGCCATCTTCAAACTTTTTGGATAGCACCGGTTCTTTGGTTGTTCGAGTAAGCCAACCGGACCCTCAGCTTCATAAATGCTTATCCAATCCCGAAACGTGCCAGTGGAAATGTGATATTCTTTTGCGACAAGATTCTGGCTCGCTTCGTCTCGTAAATACTTTTCTACTGCTTCTACTTTTTCCTTTGGATTAATCTTACTGTGTCTAGACATTGAAATACCCCCAAGTAGGTTTTATATTTCAGTGTCCTACTTGAGGGTAGCATATCAGATGCGGGGCAAGCGTCTTTGTTTCTGTTGTTCCATTTTATAGGCTTTATTTTGACATCATTCTTTGGGTCTGATCCAGGGCTTAAGCGTAGTAATTGCCGCCGATGTTGACGCAGCCCGCTTTCCAGTAATAGCTCCGGAAAGAGAGGTAGGGATGGCTGCGCACCCCGCCGACGATGCAGTCCGTCACGGCCTGGCGCACCTCCGGCATGTCCGCCCCCACGTATTTGAGGTAGGCGCCGCTGGAATAGGCGCTGAACTGGTAGGGAGCCACGATGACCGCCGTCGGGTCCGAGCCGCCCCAGCCGATGTCTGCCCGGTTCATGATGCAGGAGATGACGGCCAAGGCTCCTTCGTAGGATTGTCCGCCTTCCTGGGCCACCACCGCGCAGATGAAGTCTATGTTGGCGATGGTTGGCGCCACGGGCTTGGGCGCGATGTACTGGTAGGCGTTGTCCGTGCTGCCCGGGGCCGCGGCGCCCTTCTGGACCAGCCGCACCTCGTAGGCTTCCACCCGGAGGCTGCCGCCTGTGGTGCCGGCGTAATCGCCGTTTTTGGCCCAGCCCATCCAGCCGATGTTCTGGACATAAGCCCGGTAGTACACGTCGAAGATCTTGGCGGTGGCGCCGGAGAGCTGGAACTGGAGGGCCTCGATGCGCAGACCCTGGCCTGTGGTGCCGGCCGTCTGGTTGCTGGTCCTCCAGCCCTGCCAACCGATGCCTTCCACATGGGCGTTGTAGGAGATGACGTCCTTGCCGTAGGGGCTGCCGAGGTTGGCGACCATGGCTTCCACACGCTTGGCCTGGCCTGTGGTGCCGGAGGTGGCGCCGTCAGCGGCCCAGTCCTGCCAGCCGATGTCCTGGACATGGCTCTGGTAATTGACGTGAGTGCCGCTCAGGATGGCGGTGCTGTCCATGGAGGGGGTAGTGGTGGCTCCGGGAGCCGCGCCGCCCTTGGCCACAATCTGGATCTGAATGGCTTCCATGCGGTAGGACAGGCCGGTGGAGCCGGCGGTTTCACCGTTTTTGGCCCAGTCTAGCCAGCCGTAATCCCGGATATGCACCCGGTAGTACACGTCGAACTGGTCTGCCATGGCGCCGGAGAGCTTGATCTGGATGGCTTCCATTTCCAGTCCCTGGCCGGTGGTGCCGCTGACGTCGCCGTCAGCCTTCCAGTCCTGCCAGCCTACATTCTGGACGTGGGACCGGTATTGTACCCCCAGCTGGGAGGCGTCCTGGCCGGTCTGGATCTTGATGGCTTCCATCTGCAGGGACTGCCCGGTGGTGCCGCTGACATCCCCCGGATGGGTGTCACCCTGCCAGCCGTAAAGCTGGATATGGCTTTGGTAGGTGATCGACGCCTGGAGGCTTTCGGTGGTGATGCCCGAGGTGGTGAGGGCCGCCGCGCTGTCGGTGGATGCCGCTGCCGCTGCATCGGTGACCTTGATGGTTGTCTGGGCCGTCAGGCCCTGGGTGGCGGCCGTGATGGTCACATCCCCCTTGGCCGCTGCCGTGACCACGCCGCTGTCACTGACCGTGGCGATGGCGTTGTCGGAGCTGGTGTAGGTGACCGCGCTGTCCGCGGGAATGGAATCCGGCCGGACGACGGTCAGTGTGGCCTGGGAGCCCACGGGCACCTCGCTTTTGTCGCTGGTCAGGGTCAGAGCCGCAGCCGCTGTGCCTGTGGGGACGGTTTCCGCAGCCTGGGCAGAAAAGGGAAAGAGGAAGATGGCCAGCAGGGTACAGAGTGGGATGACCAATCCGTAAAATGGAATGAGAAATTTGTTGCTTCGGTGGGATGAATGTTTCATTCAAGACCTCCTTGTTACTGATTGTGTCCATTATAACACGAAAACCCCATTTTGTAAATAAAATGTAACAAAAGCGTAAATCTTTAAGATAAGTCCGTAAAAAAGAAACAACAGTATTAAAATATAGGAAGAACAGTAGGGGGAACATTTTGTCTTGATAACCGTTGAGCATTTTTTTACCATTGTATTTGTGCGCTCAGGGCGGTATAATATTTTACAATGATTTTAAAAAAAATAGGGGGTAATTTTATGGCATACGATGTTGTCATTATCGGTGCGGGTATCATTGGGACATCCATCGCCCGCTCATTGAGCCGCTATCAGTTGTCGGTGGCATTGCTGGAAAAGGAAAACGACGTGGCCATGGGGTGTACCAAGGCCAATTCCGCCATCGTCCATGGGGGATACGCCGAAGCCCACGCCAAGCTGAAGGGGCGTTTGTGTTATAAAGGCAGGAAGAAATTTGACGAATTGGACGCGGAACTCCACTTCGGATTTGAAAAGATCGGCTCCCTGGTGCTGGCCTTTGAGGAAGAACAGATTCCCAAACTCAAGGATCTGTATGACAACGGCCTGGCCAACGGCCTGGACGACCTGGAAATCCTGGACCACGACCAGATCATGGCCATGGAACCCAACATCAATCCAGAGGTCAAGGCGGCGCTGTACTGCAAGGGCGCCGGGGTGTGCTCGCCCTACGAAATGGCCATCGCGATGGCGGAAAACGCCGTGAAGAACGGGGTGGAGCTGTACCTGGAAACCGGCGTGACGGGAATCCAACGCCTGGATGACGGCCGCCTGGCCGTGGAAACGGACAGCGGCAAGGTCTTCAAGTCGGACTACGTGATCAACGCCAGCGGTGTGAATTCCGGCGACGTGTCGGCCATGATGGGCATCGATGATTTCAAAATCATCCCCCGCAGCGGCCAGTACCTGCTCATGGCCCGGGGCACCGGCAAGCTGGTGAACAACGTGCTCTTCCAGATGCCCACCAAGATGGGCAAGGGGATCCTGGTGTCGCCCACCTATCACGGCAACCTGATCCTGGGCCCCGACGCGGTCAACGACGACGAGGTGGACAAGTCCACCACCGAGGAACGGCTCCTGAAGATTTACCAGGAAGCCCAGCTGACCACGGACAAGATGGACATCAAGACCTTCATCCGCAGTTTTACCGGCGTGCGCCCGGTGAGCACCACCGATGATTTCATCGTGGAAGCCACCCGGGAAAAGGGCTTCATCAATTGCGCCGGCATCCAGTCCCCGGGGCTGACCTCGTCACCGGCCATCGCGGAAATGGTGGTGGGTATCCTGAAAGATCAGGGTGTGGCCCTTGTGGAAGATCCGGCCTACGATCCCAACCGCAAGCCCATCATCGAAAAGAAGGAGCTGCTGCCCTTCAAGGCCATCAAGGACAAGATTAACATCCCTTCCTCCCCGGACAAGATCATCTGCCGCTGTGAACAGGTGACGGAAGCCACCATCGTCGACGCCATGAGCCGGGGCATCCCCGTGACCACCATCGACGGAGTCAAGCGCCGCACCCGCGCGGGCATGGGCTGGTGCCAGGGCACCTTCTGCCGTCCCCGGGTAGCCGCCGTGATGGAACAGGTCCTGGGCCACCCCGTGGATCCTTCCACTGATGTGGAACACTCCGGCGTCAACCGCATCGGCAAGAACGCCATCGTGGACTATATCAAGGAACACGGCGGCGAGCTCAAGGCTGCCGGTGATTACAAGGTTACGGAATAATTCAAAAAATAAAGAAGGTTTCACCAGAAGGACCCCACTTCCCGTTTTTGGGAAGTGGGGTCCTTTCAGTGAAACCTCTTTTAACTCAGTCGCTTGTAAATTCGGTTCATTTCCCGCAGCCAGTCGGTGTCGATGGACTGGAGGCTTTCGTCGGTGATGCGGAAGGTCCAGTTGCCTTCGGCCCGGCCGGGGCGGTTCATCTTGGTGTCGCCGCCGTAGCCGCACAGGTCCTGGATGGGGACGATGGCCAGCTTGGCAGAACTCTGCCACAGGCAGCGGATGAAAGCCCGGCAGGCGGGGCTTTTGGCGCCGCCCTGCTGCCAGGATTCGCCCTGGCAGTCGTAATTCAGGTAGTCAAAGGCGTATTCCCGCTGGCCGGGTGCCAGCTCCCACAGGTAGCCCAGCAGGGTGTCGTTGTCGTGGGTGCCGGTGTAGGCCACGGTGTTGGCCGTGTAGTTGTGGGGGTAGTGGAGGCCGTCGGAGGCGTCCAGGAAGGCGAACTGCATGACCCGCATCCCCGGGAAGCCGGTGTCGGCCAGGAGCTCGATGACCCCGTCGTCCAGGACCCCCAGGTCTTCGGCGATGATCCGGGGCTTGGAGAAATCGAAGGCGTCGAAGACGCGGTCGAAGAAGTCCATGGCCGGTCCGGGGACCCATTGGCCCTCCCGGGCGGTTTCGGCGTCGCCGGGGACGGACCAGTAGGCGGAGAAGGCCCGGAAGTGGTCGATGCGCACGGTGTCGAAGAGCCACAGGGAGTGCTTGAGCCGTTCAATCCACCAGGTGTAGTTGTCCTTTTTCATGGCGTCCCAGTTGTAGATGGGGTTGCCCCAGAGCTGGCCGTCGGTGCAGAAATAATCCGGCGGGACCCCGGCAACGGTGTTGGGGTGCCCTTTTTCGTCCAGGTCGAAGCAGCCGGGGTTGGTCCACACGTCGGCGCTTTGCAGGGCCACGTAGATGGGCATGTCCCCGATGATCTGGATGCCCTTTTTGTTGGCGTATTCCTTGATGGCCTGCCACTGCTTGTGGAAGGCGTACTGGAGGAAGATCTGGAACTGGATTTCGTCAGCCAGCTCCTTCCGGGCGGCTTCCAGGGCCTTGGGGTCCCGGTTTTTCAGGGCCTCGTCCTCCCATTGGGTCCAGTCCGCGCCGTCGTTGGCCAGAAGGATGGCCTGGTACAGGGCGTAATCCGGGAGCCAGTGGGCCTGCTGGGTGCAAAAGGCGTCCATGGCCTTTAAGATGGCGTCGTCCGCCCGGGAGAAGGCCTGGCGGAACAAGGGGATGCGGGTTTCCCGCAGCCAGTCGTAGGCCGTCACCCAGGGGGAGCCGCTCCAACGGGCAGAGGCCAGCTCGTCGTCGGTGATGAGCCCCCGGTCCCGGAGATTTTCCGGGTCGATGAAGAAGGGGTTGCCGGCGAAGGCGGAGAAGCTCTGGTACGGGGAGTTGAAGGCGTCGATGGGGCCGAAGGGCAGGGTCTGCCAGTAGGTACAGCCCATGGTGGACAGGAAGTCGATGAAGTCCATGGCCGGGCGGCCGAAGGTGCCGATCCCGTACTGGCCGGGAAGGGAAGAAATGTGCAGCAGCACGCCGGAAGAACGGATGAAGCCCGCGGGTTTTTGATGCGTCATAATGGTGTAACCTCCTTGGGGGTCCAGCAAATTGGAAATTTCATAAATTACCATAAAGAAAACCGAAGGTGTTGCCTTCGGTTGGTTTGCTTTAGACCGTTTGTATGTTATAATGGCTGAAGTCCACAGAATCGTAGCATTGTTTGAGAAGCGCCTTGGCTTCCTTCAGAATCTCATTTTCTGACAGGGGAAGCCGGATGTCGCGAATCTCAACGATTTCCAGTGGATCATTTTCGACGGTCTTTGTCAGTGTGTAGCCACCATCGTAAATCTTCGGGGTGATCTTCACAACGAACCGGCCGTTGGAAATCAGCGTGTCGCCACCGTCTTTTTTGATGTTTTCAAACATTGGAATGTCACGTCCTTTCCCAAATGATTTGTATCATTATATCAAAACAGACGCTGGACTCAAAGACTTTTGTGAATTTTTTTTGATTTCAGGGAAAATTTCAGGGAAATAATTATGTACGATCGCGAAAATCTGAAGAATATCCCCAAGCGGCCGGGGGTTTATATCATGCGCAACAAGGCCGGGGATATCATCTATGTGGGTAAGGCGAAGAACCTCCACAACCGGGTGCGCCAGTACTTCCAGAGCTCCAGGAATCTGCCGCTGAAGACGGTGAACCAGGTCTCCCACGTGGAATCCATCGAGACCATGGTCGTGGATACGGAGATGGAGGCCCTGATCCTGGAGTGCAACCTGATCAAGGAGCACCGCCCCCGGTACAACATCATGCTCAAGGATGACAAGAGCTATCCTTACATCAAGGTGACGGTCCAGGACCCTTACCCCAAGATCTTCATGACCCGCAACCACAAGCGGGACGGGAGCAAGTATTTCGGGCCCTTTACCAGCAGCACGGCGGTCAAGCAGACCATCGAGGCCATCCAGCAGGTGTACCCCCTGCGCCGGTGCAACCGGAAGGTGGCCTACGGCATCCGGCGGGGGAGGCCCTGCCTGAACTTCCACATCGGCCAGTGCACGGCCCCGTGTACGGGCAAGGTGTCCGAGAGCCGCTACCGAAAGGATGTGGACGCCATCATCGCCATTTTAAACGGCCGGGACAAGGAGCTCATCGCCAGGCTGACCCAGGAGATGGCGGAGGCCTCGGCCCGGATGGACTACGAGACGGCGGCGGTGCGACGGGACCAGATCGAGGGCATCCGCCACATCGTGGAAAAACAGAAGATCATCAGCGAAAATGAGCAGGACCAGGACATCATCGCCTTTTACAGGGAGGAGGACCTGACCTGCGTCCAGGTGTTCAACGTGCGGGACGGCAAGCTCCTGGGCCGCCACCACACCTTCATGGAGGGCACGGCGGATTCCTCGGAGGAAGAGATCATGACGGCCTTCGTCAAGCAGTATTACGACGACTGCCCCTTCATCCCCCGGGAGATCATCCTGGGCAGGGCCTTGGATGAGGAGGAAGCGCCGGGCATCGCCCAGTGGCTGACCCATCTCCGGGGGGCCAAGGTGGTCTTCACCCTGCCCCAGAAGGGGAAGAAGAGCAAGATGGTCACCATGGTGGAGAAGAACGCGGAGCTGACCCTGGGGCAGTACCTGGTGGAAAAGCGCCAGAAGGAAGAAAAGAAGATGAGCCGCCTGGATTCCCTCAAGGACCTGCTGGGTATCGACCGGGTGCCCGAGCGGGTGGAGGCCTTTGATATCTCCAACATCTCGGGGACCAACAACGTGGGCGGCATGGTAGTCTTTGAGAACGGCAAGCCGGCGCGGAAGGCCTACCGCCGGTTCAAGATCAAATCGGTGGAGGGGGCCAACGACTACGGCAGCATGCAGGAAATGCTGTTCCGCCGGGTGGAACGGGGTATCCGGGAGGGCCAGGAAACCGAGGCCGTGCGCCAGAGCAGCTTCCTGCCCTTCCCCCAGGTGTTCATGATCGACGGGGGCAAGACCCACGTGGAGGCGGTGAAGAGCATCCTGTCCATGTACCCGGACCTGGATATCGCCGTGTGCGGCCTGGTCAAGGACGACCATCATCACCTGCGGGGGGTCATTTACGGGGACGAGGAGTTCCCCATCCAGTACGGCACCCCCATCTGGACCTTTCTCAACGAGATTTCCGAGGAGGTCCACCGTTTCGCCCTAGGTTACCACCAGACCCTGCGCAAGAAGGATATGCTGGCGTCGGAGCTGGAAAACATTCCGGGAATCGGCAAGAAGCGCCGGGAGGCGCTGATGCGCCATTACGGCACCGTGGACAACATCCGCACTGCCGGTACAGAAGAGCTGGCCCAGGTGCCCGGCATGTCCCGCCAGTCGGCGGAGGCCGTGGCGGCTTATTATAAAGAGGAAAATACGAATAAAACAGAGGAGAGCCATTCATGAATGAAAAAGAAAAAGAACCGCTGTGTGTGGTGAATATAAAGGAATTTTGCCAGGAGCTGGAATTGGAAACCATCCACTGCGAGGTGGAGGATTTTAATCTGTGGGACAGCGGCATCAACCGTCCGGGGCTCCAGCTCCACGGGTATTACGAGTATTTTGACGCCAGCCGGATCCAGATCATCGGCAAGGTGGAAATCTCCTATCTGATGAGCCTGGACCCCCGTCTCAGGGAAAAACGCATCGACGATTTCTTCTCCTACGATTTCCCTTGCTTCGTGGTGTGCTGGGACCTGCCGGAGGTCAATTTGTTTGAAAAGGTGGCTCAGAAATACCACCGCACCCTGCTGCGGAGCAAGGAAAAAACCACGTCCCTGACCTACCGCCTGGTGGATTACATCGACACCAAGACGGCGCCCAAGACTGGGATCCACGGCGTGCTGGTGGAAGTCCGCGGGGTCGGGGTGGTCATCACCGGGGCCAGCGGCATCGGAAAGAGCGAAACCGCCCTGGAGCTCATCAAACGGGGGAGCAGCTTCATCGCCGATGACGTGGTGGAGATTTCCAACCACCACGGCCACACCCTGCTGGGCCAGGCGCCGGAAATGCTGCGGTATTACATGGAAGTCCGGGGCATCGGCATCATCGACGTGCGCATGCTCTACGGGGCCAAGTCGGTCAAGCAGTCGGTGCCCATCGACATGGTCATCCGCCTGGAAAACTGGAACGAGCATTCGCCCTACGACCGCCTGGGTTTAGATGAAGAAACCACCAACATCCTGGGAGTGGATGTGCCCCTGGTGACCATCCCCGTGTCCGGCGGCCGGAACTTGGCGGCCATTATCGAAACAGCGGCCATCAACAACCGCATGAAGGAAGTGGGCTTCCGCTCCGCCCAGATCTTCTGCGACAACATCGCCCGCCACAATGAGGAAATCGCTGAAGGCAGAAAGAAGGATGAAGACAATTGAGACATTACGTTTTGGATGGCCACACCCATACCCTGGCCAGCGGCCACGCCTACCACACCCTGCTTGAGCTGACGGAGGCGGCGGCCAGAAAAGGGCTGGAGGCCATCTGCCTGACGGAGCACGGGCCGGAAATGCCTGCCTCCTGCCAGTGGATCTACTTCAACAATTACCGGATCGTGCCGCCGGTGATCAACAACGTGCGGGTGTTCAAGGGCATCGAGGCCAACATCATGGATTACGAGGGCACCCTGGACGTGCCCAGGCAGTCCCTGTCGCGGCTGGAGGTCATCTCGGCCTCCCTCCACGACCTGTGCCTGAAGCCCGGCACCCGGGAACAGAACACCTCGGCGGTGCTGGGGGCCATTGAAAACCCCATCGTGGATTGGCTGTGCCATCTGGGCAATCCCCGGTACGACCTGGATTACGAAGCGGTGCTCCAGGCCGCCAAAAAACACGGCAAGCTCATCGAGATCAACAATGGCTCCTTCTTCATCCGCAAGGGATCGGCTCCCCGGTGCGTGGCCATCGCCAAGCGCTGTGCCGAGCTGGAAATCCCGGTGATTTTGGGGACGGACACCCATTTCCTGACGGATGTGGGCCATTTCCCCTATGCGGACCACGCCCTGGACCTGGCAGGGGTTCCCGACGAGCTCATCATCAATCTGGACACCAAACGTCTGGTCTCTTACCTGGAAGCGAAGGGCCGGGTGCTCCTGGGAGACGCCCGTCCCACGGTGGAGGAAGTCTTCGCCGACGTGCCGGTACCGGATTAGAACGGCAAAAGGGCGTATTTGTCCGGAAGCGGCGGAGGACATGCGCCTTGAAACTCAGCGCACTTTGTGATATCATAAATCTAAAATAATTTAACTAAAATTAAAAAAGATAGGAAGATTCAATCCATGACGATTCAAATCATTACGGATTCGGCCTGCGATATGCCCAAATCCATAAAAGAAAGATATCATATCCAAATCCTGCCGCTGTACGTGACCCAGGATGATACGCTGTACCGGGACGGTGTCGACATCCATCCCACAGAAATTTACGAAAGCATGGCCAGGGGAGTGGTGTACAAGACTTCCCAGATCCCTTATGCGGATTACTTCGCCTGCTTTAAAGATTACGCCGAGAAGAACCAGCCAGCTTTGTACCTGTGCTTTTCCAGCGGCCTGTCGGGAACTTACCAGACGGCGCGGCTGGCCCGGCGGGATGTGCTGGAGCTGTACCCCGACGCCCAGATCGAGGTCTACGACACCAAGGCGGTGCTGGGGGGCCTGGGCCTTCTGGTGGAACAGGTGGGCGCCGCGGCGTCCATGGGCGCGGATATGGAATCCCTGCTCAAGCTGGCGGCCAAATGCACCAGGCACGTCCACCACATCTTCACCGTGTCCGACCTGCAGTATCTGTACCGTGGCGGCCGCCTGAACCGGGGAACGGCCATGGTGGGCAATGCCCTGAAGATCCGCCCCTTCCTGGTGGTGGACGAAAAGGGTGAGCTGGGCATGATCGACAAGGCCCGGGGCGAAAAGCGCCTGCTCAAAAAGATGATTGACTTTATGGGTTCCCACAGTTATGATATCAAACGGCAGCAGATTTACATCTGCCAGGCCGCCTGCCAGCCCATGGTGGATGAATTCATCAAGATGGTCGGAAAGGCCTTTGACAATGACAACATCGAGGTCATGCCCATGGCCCCCATTATCGGCACCCACACCGGGCCGGGGACGCTGACGGTTTTCTTTTTTGATAAAAAGATCAACTGATAACCGCCATCAACATTTTATAGAAAAAATAGAGGAATTAGAGGAATATGCTGGATAAACTGGATTTTTTGGAAGATAAATACAATCAACTCAACACCCAGATCGCCGATCCGGAGATCATTGCCAACCAGGACAAATGGCAGGAGCTGATGAAGGAGCACGCCCATATCGAGCCCATCATTCAGCGTTACAAGGAGTACAAGGAGGCCACAGAGGCCATCGAGGACAGCAAGGAGATGCTCAAGGACAAGTCCATCGACCGGGATTTCAAGGAAATGTGCGAAATGGAGATTTCCGACCAGACCGAGCGCAAGGAAAGCCTGGAAAACGAGATGAAGATCCTGCTTTTGCCCAAGGACCCCAATGATGATAAGAATGTCATCGTGGAAATCCGGGCCGGGGCTGGCGGATCGGAAGCGGCGCTGTTCGCCGGGGATTTGTTCCGGATGTTCACCCGCTACGCCGAACGCAACGGCTGGAGGACCGAGATCATGAACTCCAACATGCCGGACATCGGAGGCATCAAGGAAATCACCTTTTCCATCGACGGGAAGGGTGCCTACAGCCGGCTGAAGTACGAAAGCGGCGTGCACCGGGTCCAGCGGATCCCGGCCACCGAGTCCGGCGGGCGCATCCACACCTCCACGGCCACCGTGGCGGTGCTGCCTGAAGCCGACGATGTGGAAATCGATCTGAACCCCAACGATATCCGGGTGGACGTGTACCGCTCCTCGGGCAACGGCGGCCAGTGCGTCAATACCACAGACTCGGCGGTGCGCCTGACCCACGAGCCTACGGGGCTGGTGGTCACCTGCCAGGACGAAAAGTCCCAGCTCAAGAACAAGGAAAAGGCCATGAAGGTCCTCAAGGCCCGGCTGTACGAGATGGAGATGCAGAAGCAGCAAAGCGCCATCGCCGAAGACCGGAAGAGCCAGGTGGGCACCGGCGACCGCAGCGAACGCATCCGGACCTACAACTTCCCCCAGGGCCGGGTCACCGACCATCGCATCGGTCTGACCGTCCACCAGTTGGACGCCTTTTTGGACGGGGAAATCGATGAAATGGTCGACGCCCTGATCACATCGGATCAGGCCAAAAAGCTGGAAGCCAATATGGATTAGCTATATTCGTGACGCGCAGGCAAGCGCGTCTTTTTTATATACTTTTCTGGAAATGTTTAATGAAAAAGTTTTCTGGATGTGCTATAATATAAAAAATCAAAGGAGGCGATTAAAATGAGTAAAGTACTGACAATAGGAAGAGAATATGGCAGCAATGGCCGTTTGATTGCCACAAAGCTGGCGGAAGAACTGGGAATCCGTTTTTACGACAAGGATTTGATCGGGATGGCCGCCAAGAAGTCCCAGCTTAAAGGGGAAGATTTGACAGATTTCGACGAAAAACGGGCCAACCCGTGGCTGTATTCGTCGGTGGATTATAATTTGGGGAAAGGTTATTCCTCGGTGGCACCCATCAATGACGTGCTGTTCCGGGCGGAATCGGAAGTCATCCGGGAGCTGGCGGGAAAAGAAGACTGCATCATTGTCGGACGGTGCTCCAATTTCATCCTCCAGCATTTTGAACACAGCCGTCACGTCTTCGTCTACGCTCCTGTGAAAAAACGGATCGCAACCGTAATGGAACGGGATGGGGTGGATGAAAAGAAGGCCCAGCAGCTCATCAAGCAGATCGACAAGCGCCGCCGTCTGTACTACAGTTTTTATACGGACCACAAATGGGGCAGCATGGAAGATTACAATCTGTGCCTGGACAGCAGCGCCTTTTCCATGGAAGAAATCCTGGATATCTTCAAGCTGATGTACGATCGACTTTAAAAAATTTGAAGGGCTGCCGCACGAAGGGAAAGTTACCCATCGCAGTCCGGCATGTGAAGACATTCCAGTCTCCGCTCCGCGGACAGCTTCGCTGTTCGCGTCAAGTCGACCTTGAATGTGATTCACATGCCGGACAGCTGCATGGTGGTTTTCCAAGTGCGGCGGTCCTTTTTCATTGAAATTTGCCATTTACACATTATTTCTGCTAAATTATGTAAAAAAGTACTTGAATTCCCGGGAGAAATTCGCTATAATTATCTACGTTGTCTGGGTGTGGCGCAGTTTGGTAGCGCGCGTGAATGGGGTTCACGAGGCCGGAGGTTCGATTCCTCTCACTCAGACCATTTTATTATATAAAAGTGAATAAAGGTGATCAAATGAGTCAGAAATCACGGCAACAACGAAGACGAGTCAAGCGGCAGCGGATGCTGGGGATTGGCGTCGTTTTTTTTTAATTATCGTCATAATTGTGGCGTTCAACTATCGCAGCAATAAATCGGGACTGATCACGGAAAGCACGTATACCAAAACGTACAAGGAACAGATCATCTTCTTCAAGAAGACCGATTATATCGAGCTGGATAATTTCAGCGCGTCGGACCTGACGGTGGAGGAGGGCAGCAAGCAGAATGGCTACACCGCTCTGACCAGCCAGGCCAAGGTGGTCAGCCAGAGCTTCCTGAACAACCAGATCTCGACCATCGACAAAATTATGGCGGATAAATCCAACGATAACTGGTCCTCGGTGGTGGACCAGATTCAAAACAATGTGACGGGGCTGGGCAAGATCATGAACCAGACCACCGCCCAGGGACAGACCCAGAGCCAGTACCTGCTCAACGTGTCCCAGTACATGGGCATGACCACGGACCAGCTGAATGCCAAAAAGGCCCAGCTGTCCGCCCTCAACGACGGTAAGTCCAGGAACATCATCCTGGGTGAGCTGGGCATGCAGTCCTCGGGCTACGTGTACGCCAGCATCAGCCCCATGGAAAAGGTGGTCAATGAGAACATCCTGCCCTACGTGGACAAGAGCTTCCTGGATGACGCGGACAAGATCAGCCGCACCGGGGCGGCGGCCCTGAAGATCGTGGACAACGACCACCTTTTCGCGGCCTTCGTCATGGGGGCGGACGACGTTCTGGCCGGCCAGGACGATGCCATGAACATGAAGCAGAAGTACATGGGCACCAAGGACAAGAGCAAGAATACGGCCTATTACCAATTCCTGGTGCGCCGGGTGGACCTCCTCTGGGAGTACCCGGAAGTCTCCGTGGAAAAGGACGGCAAGAAGTACTCTGCCTATCTGGTGAACGTGGAACAGGACGGGGACAACAAGATCGCCGTGGTCATGTTCAAGGACTACGTCAACATCTTCGCAGGGGACAGCGTCCTCAATGCCAATGTGGACGTCCAGACCTACACGGCCTACAAGGTGCCCAAGAGCGCCATCACCACGGAAAACAACAAATCCTACATCACCCTGCTGGAAAAGGATTATTTCCCCAAGCAGGTGGAGGTCAAGGTTGACAAGACCGAGGGCAGCAAGGCCATCCTCAAGGCCAGCGATAACCCGGACCTGAGCGTGGACATGGTGTACAAGGTATATCCGTAAAGACAGATTGAGAATAAGTCATTATAAAAAGAGAGAAGGAATTTTTGTGGATCCGGTAATTGAAAAGAATATCAAGGAAATCCAGTCGGAGCTTCCCGACGGGGTGATGCTGGTGGGTGTCACCAAGAAGCACAGCGTGGAGGAAACCCAGTCGGTGGTGGACGCCGGCGTGTACGATCTGGGGGAAAACAAGGTCCAGGAGTTCCTGGCCAAGAAGGACGAAATCACGGGGCCGGTGCGCTGGCATTTCATCGGGCATCTGCAGACCAACAAGGTCAAATACCTGATCGGCCAGGTGTTTCTGATCCATTCGGTCCATTCCCTCAAGCTGCTCCATACCATTGAAAAGGAAAGCGCCAAGCAGGACACGGTCACCGATGTGCTCCTCCAGTTCAACCTGGCGGAGGAGGACAGCAAGTCCGGCTTCATGGCCGGTGAGTTTGAATCGGTGCTGGCAGCGGCGGCAGCCTGCCCCCACGTCAACGTCCAGGGCCTCATGGCCATCGGACCCATGACAAAAAATCCCGAGGCAATTCATAAAATATTCAAGCAATTAAAAAGATTGTATGATACAATGAAGAAAGAATACCTGAATGGTGACAACGACATTAAGTATTTGTCAATGGGTATGACGGATGATTATCCGATCGCGGTTGAAGAAGGCTCATCCATTGTGCGAATCGGAAGAAAAATATTTAAACATGAGGAGTAAGAACATGGCGAACGAAAAATTCAAGGATAAAATCGTTAAAGTTTTCGGAATGGAAGCGGATGAAGATGGTTTCGAAGATGATGCGTACTACGATGAAGATGATGTCGCAGCGGCGGATGACACAGCAGCGGCTTCTTCGGCACCCAAGAAAAAACCCGCTCCCCGCACCAACGTGGCTGGTTTGACAGGCGGAGCCGACGTATTGGTCCTGGATCCTGAATTTTTTGACGATGCGCCCGGCATTGTTAATAAGATAAAGGAAAGCAAGACCGTCGTCGTCAACCTTAAAAATACAGAATACGAAGACGGACGGAAGATCTTTGATTTCCTCAATGGCGCCGTGTTCGCCCTGGAAGGTTCCATCAACAAGATCGCGGACAATGTGTTCATCCTTGCGCCCAAGCAGGTTTCCGTCTCCACGGAAATGGAAGAAGACAAGGACAAGGACTATATCACGCCGCCGATTTTGGAATTTGATTCAGAAGAGTAACGGATGAGTTCTTTACAAACGACCTTATTGATCGCGGGGAATTATCTGTTTAACATCATGACCGGGCTGATCGTGGTCAACGCCTTGCTCAGCTGGTTCCATCCCAATCCGGACAACCCGGTCATCAAGCTGATTTACGGGCTGACGGAACCGCTCATGGCGCCCTTTCGCCGGTTCACCTCGGTGGGTGCCTTTGATTTTTCGGGGATTGCGGCCATCCTGGTCATCGAATTCGTGATGTATCCACTTTACACATTCATCATCAAATTGATTTTTTGATTGTAGGAACAGGCTGCCGCACCGGCAAAACGGGGTGGCAGCTTTTTGGTTTAATGCCGGCAGGCGGCACAAGACGAAGGGATGACCGATGAAGGATAAAAGCATAAAGGATAAACATGAAGGATAAAAAAGAAGAGATCGTACTGGCCCGGGTGGAGGATGCCTGTGAAAATTTGTGGGAGCCCCGTTTTTTCGACTTCTGCGACGAGGCCATGCAGCAGAAGATGACCCGTATCTTGAATCGCGCAGGGTGCCCCTACGCCTTCTGGGGCGGGTTTCCCTCGGCGGGGAGGAAGATGCTCTGCGTCTACCCGGATTACGTGGACGGGGAGGCCCTTGAATGGCCCATGATGGCGGCCCGATTCCCCAGGGAGGGAGATTACGGCCACCGCAACATTTTGGGTGAGCTCATGGCCCTGGGCATCACCCGGGAGTGTTTGGGGGATATCAGCCTGGATGACGACGAGGTCCAGGTGGTCTTTGCCGCCCGCATCGCCCCCTTCATCCGGCAGGAATTCGTCAAGGTCAAGGGCCGGCCCATCCGGGCGGCCTTTGGTGGACCGGAGACCATCCGGGATTATCCCCTGCATTTTGAAACCCTGGACGTTGTGGCCGCCTCTCCCCGAGTGGACGGCGTCCTGGGCAAGATCTGGGGCATGAGCCGCCAGAATGTGGTGGAGGCGGTGAAGCAGGGCCGCGTCCAGGTCAATTACGAGGAGGTGGCCCACCGGGATGCCCGTCTGGAGGAGGGGGACATCATCTCCTTCCGGGGCAAGGGCAAGGCCCGCATCGACCACTTCGGCGGCATCACCAAGAAGGGCAATCTGCGGATCACTGTTAAAAAATACGTCTGAGTGGCCTGCTGAAGCAAAATGAATACCTGAAAGGAAAGGATGACAACCATGGATACCCATCATCAAATCGTTGTGGATGAGAAGACAGCCGGCAGTCGCCTGGACGCGCTATGCGCCGGGATCGATGAGAATTTGTCGCGAAAATACATCAAGGAACTCATAGCCAATGGCTTCGTCCAGGTGGATCACACCCACAAGAAGCCGAGCTATAATGTGAAGGAAGGGGAGCTGATTTATTTATGCGTCCCCGAGCCCGAGGCCTACAAGGTGGAGCCCGAGGCCATTCCCCTGGACATCGTCTATGAGGACGGGGATGTGCTGGTGGTCAACAAGCCCGTGGGCATGGTGGTCCACCCTGCGCCGGGGACCCGCTCCGGGACCCTGGTCAACGCCCTGCTGTACCACACCCGGGATCTGTCCGGCATCAACGGCGTCCTGCGGCCGGGCATCGTCCACCGCATCGACAAGGACACCTCGGGGCTGCTCATGGTGGCCAAGAACGACCTGGCCCACCAGAGCTTGGCCAGCCAGCTGGCTGCCCACAGCATCACCCGCCAGTACCGCGCCCTGGTCAAGGGTCGGGTGGAGCCCGATTCCGGCACCATCGACATGCCCATCGGCCGCCATCCCCGGGACCGGGTGCGCATGGCCACCGTGGAAGGGGGCCGGGATGCCATCACCCATTTCACCGTGGAGCGCCGCTACAAGCAGCCTTACACCCTTATGACCTTCCGCCTGGAAACCGGCCGCACCCATCAGATCCGGGTGCACATGCAGGCCATCGGCCACCCCATTGCCGGGGATCCCCTCTACGGCGGCGTCAAGGGCAACCCCTTTGCCACCACCGGCCAGCTCCTCCACGCCGAAAAGATCGGCTTCATTCATCCAAGGACAGAAGAATACATGGAATTTACCGCGCCGGTACCAGCCGCCTTCCAGCAGGTGCTGGACTTTCTGGAAAAAGGGGAGAAGTAAATTAAAGCAGGACAGACAGGAAAAGTATCGCGGCCGATGTTCGCGGTCCTAATACAACGCCAGAGGAACCACCGCGAACAGTGTTTTCCTGTCCGCGGTGATGACGGTTGGGTTGTATTAGGACCACGGACATCGGCCCCGTGTTTGTCACTTCTGTCCGCAAACGTCAGTCTTCAATCACCGTCAGTCCGTCAATGACCTCCCGCCGGGGCGTCACATACATGGTGTTCTGGTTGGTGAAAATCACCATCCCCGGCTTGGCCTTCTTCGGTTTTTTTACGTACTTGTACTCCACGTAATCCACCGGCACGTTCTCACTGTCCCTGGCCTTGCTGAACCAGGCCGCCAGGGCGCCGGCCTCCAGCAGGGTGGCCTCAGTGATGAAGCGGCCTCCCGCCACCACCAGGACGTGGGAGCCGGGAATGTCCTTGACGTGGAGCCAGCAGTCCTCGTCCACCCCCAGCCGGGTGGAGATTTCATCGTTCTGGTAATTGTTCTTGCCCACGAAGATCTCAAAGCCCTCGGAGGAGCGGAAGTGCAGGGGCTTGGAGGAAACGGGGCGTTTGTCCTTGCCCCCGGCCTTCTTTTTGGTCAGGTCCGAATGGGCTACCTCGTGACGGATTTCATCCAGCTCGGTGAGCTCCGTGGACTGGTCCAGGGCGTTGAGGAGGCTTTCCAGGTAGTACACCTGCTCGCTGGTCATCCCAATCTGCTCTGCCAGCTGGATCTGGGCCCGCTTGGCCTTGTTGTACTTCTTGTAGTAGCGCTGGGCGTTCTGGGAGGGGGACTCGTTGACCTTCAGGGGGATGGTGACCGGCTTCATGTCCGGGTCGGTGTAATCCGGCACGGTGACGGACTTCATGCCCTTTTTAATCTGGTAGATGTTGGCGGTGATCAGGTCGCCGTAGTACTTGCTCTTTTCGTCCTTTTCGGATTTCTGCAGGTCGTGGTTGAGATTCTGGAGCTTTTTGGCGTCCTTTTTATAAAGCTGGGTCAGTTGATGCTTCAGGTTGGCGCTTTTGGCGCTGAACCTGATTTTTTTATCCTTGAGGTAATAAAAGGACTCCAGCATGGACGAGACTGAATCGCATTTTTCTGCCGTCAGTTCCCCCAGGTGGTGGAGGGACAGGGTGGAAAAGTCCTGGATCCGGTGGTTGAAGTAGTAAATCCGGGGGCTGGCCCCGGCGATGATCTCATCCCGGACCTCTGTCAGGGAGCGGTAGAGGTAATCCAGCTGTTTTTTAGTGTAATCCTCAAAGGTGGCCTCGCTGTCTACCCCGGCACGGTAGCAGATCTCCCGGGCCAGTCCGGGGCTGACGCCGAGAAAGTTCTGGACCAGTGCCCGGGAAAAGGTCTGGTTGCCCTGGGCGGCCTTCCACTGATTGAAGATCTGGTCGTCGTCCAGGGTGAAGAAGTTGAGCCGTCCGCTTTCCGGCGGGGTGATGTAGCTTAAACCCGGCAGAATCTGGCGGTAGCGATTGGAGGCCGAGCCCACTTTCTTAAGGGAGTCGATGATCACCGGTCCATCCTCCGGAGTGTCGGCGGGCCGCACCAAGATGATGTTGCTGTTGCGCCCCATGACCTCCACGATGAGGGATTTGATCACCGGCTCGTTGAATTCGTTCTTGGAGGAGATGTCGAAGATGAGCACCCGGTCGCTTTCGTGCTGGCGGATGTCCACGATGGTCCCGTTTAAGATGTGCTTGCGCAGCACCATGCAGAAGCTGGGGGGCGTGTTGGGGTTGGGCTTGCGCTTGTCCGTCAGGTAAACCCGGGGATTGTTGGCGTTGGCCGAAAGCAGCAGGTCGTCGTTGTCCCGGCCATGGTTGATGGTCAGGCGGATCTCGTCGTTTTCGGGCTGGTAGACCTTGCGGATGTGGCCCTCCTGGACAGTGGATTTTAATTCCTGTATTAAATGATAGGTGGTAATGCCGTCAAATGCCATATTGTTCTCCATTCATGATTGTGTTGTCCGATTTTTAAGTGATTGTTTTCTATTTTATCATTTTAGGTTGTATTTTCAAGGAATTTTGGATATCATAGTAGGATAAATAATGGGAGACTTTACGAACGATGAAATTTACGAAAATGCATGGAACCGGCAATGATTTCGTGGTCGTTGCCAATATGAATCGCCAAATCGTGCTCCAGGCCGATCAGATTGCCGCCCTGTGTGATCGCCATATGGGCATTGGCGCCGACGGGGTGATCCTGGTTGAATCGTCGGAATCCTGCGACGTATTCATGAATTACTACAATTCCGACGGCTCACTGGCCCAGATGTGCGGTAACGGGGTCCGATGTCTGAGTAAATTCGTGGTGGATCATCACATCGTCGAGGGAAAGACCTTCGACGTGGAAACCCGTGCCGGCCGCATCGGCATCGAAGTCCTGGGAGCGGAAGGGGATGGTCCCGACCGGTTCCGCGTGGACATGGGGGACGTGAATTTTGATGCCGCCAGTCTGCCCATGTGTTATAAGCGGGAAAAGGAAGTGATTGGCGAGGTGACCGATTTTGACGGCCAGCGCTACGTTTATGGCTGCGCGTCCATGGGCAACCCCCACATGGTCATCCTGGTGGATGATCTGGGCCAGGTGCCCCTGGGGCGGATGGGGGCCCATTACGAGTCCCACCCCATGTTCCCGGAAAAATGCAACATCAGTTTCGCCCAGGTGCTGGACCGGGAGCACATCCGCATGGATACCTGGGAGCGGGGAGCGGGCAGAACACTGGCCTGCGGCACCGGCACCTGCTCCAGCGTAGCGGTGCTCAACCGCTTGGGCAAGGTGGGCAGCAAGGTGGAAGCCACCCTTTCCGGCGGCCGGCTGACCATCGAGGTGGACGGCACCCGGATCCATATGACCGGCCCCGCCGTCACGGTTTTTGAAGGCGATATCGCCATGGAGGCATTGCAATGAAAAGTATGACAGGATTCGGCCGTCAGGATTTCCGCAGCGAGGATGTGGATATTTCGGTGGAAATCAAGACCATCAACCATCGTTACCGGGATTATTTCATCAAGATTCCCCGGGCCCTCAATCCGCTGGAAGAGCGGATCAGGGAGACCATGGGCCAGACCATCGCCCGTGGGCGGGTGGAGGTCTTCATCAAGTTCAAGACCCTGACGGCCAAAAATAAAACAATCTTATTTAATAAGGAACTGGCCGGGGAGTACCTGAAGGTCCTCAATGCCATCAAGACCATGGATTCCATGATCAGCGATGAGGTCAACCTGGACCTGGTGGCCCGCTTCCCCGATGTGGTGGAGGTGGAAGAGGACGCCGGGGACGATGAACAGACCTGGCAGGTGCTGAAGCCCGTGCTGGAACAGGCCCTGGCCCAGGTGGATGCCAGCCGCCAGCGGGACGGTGTGGCCATGCAGAAGGACATGATGGCCCGGTGCGACGCCATCGGCGCCATGACCGACGACATTGCAGAAAAGGCGCCGGCCATGCTGGAAAACTACCGCCAGTCCATCCGCAACAAGGTGGAGGGTTATCTGGGGGATGCCGCCGTGGAAGAGGGCCGTATCCTGACAGAGGTAGCCGTCATGGCGGACAAGCTGGACATTTCCGAGGAGCTGACCCGGCTGAAAAGCCACACCGGCCGGCTGCACACCATGCTGGCCGAAGCCGATGAGCCCATCGGCCGCAAGCTGGACTTCCTGGTCCAGGAAATGAACCGGGAGATCAACACCATCGGGTCCAAATCCAACGACCTGGCCATCGCCAACATCGTGGTCAATGTGAAGAGCGAGATCGAAAAGATCCGGGAACAGGTGCAAAACATCGAATAATTTGGTTTACGGGCATATATGATAAGAAAAGGAGATAACCATGGGTCAGGAAGAAGAACAATTCTTTGCCAAGGAAGAGGGGCTGCTGATCGTCATTTCAGGGCCGTCCTGCGCAGGTAAGGGCACGGTGTGCCGGATCGTCAGGGAAAGGAATCCGGAAATCAAGCTTTCCATTTCGGAAACCACCCGGAAGCCGCGTCCGGAGCAGGTGGATCCGCCCAAGCCGGCGGAACAGGACGGGGTGGATTATTTCTTCATCAGCAATGAGGAATTCATCAAGCGGATCCATCAGGGCAACTATCTGGAATACGCCCGGGTGTACGACCATTTTTACGGCACCCCCCGGGCTTATGTGGCCAACCTTCTGAGTACGGGCTACGACGTGATTTTGGAGATCGATATCCAGGGAGCCGCCAAGGTGCGGGAAAACTTCAAGAAGGGCGTCTACATCTTCATCGCGCCCCCGTCCATGGAAGAGCTGCGCCGGCGCATCATCAGCCGGGGGACGGAAGATCCCGAACAGATGGAAATGCGTTTGAGCTGTGCTTATGAAGAAATGACCAACGCCGACGACTACAGCTACATCGTCATCAACGACGACAAGGACGTGGCGGCCAAACAGGTGGAAGCCATCATCCTGGCGGAAAAATGCCGGACCGAGCGTTTGAAGAACAAGGTATACGAAATCCTGGATAAATAACGGAGGACAACAATGAAAACATATCAGGGAAATGAAGCAAGAGGCTTGCGTTATCCGGCCATCAATGATTTGATCGACCGGGCGGAAAATAAATACGAATTGGTACTGGCGACTGCCAAACGGGCCCGGGAGCTGGTGGACGGGTCGGATCCCCTGGTCAAGGTGGTCGTGGACAATCCCGTCTCCATCGCCACCCAGGAAATCGCCGACGACGAGGTGAAGATCGTCCGCTACGAAAAGACGCCGGATGAAGAAATCGCGGAAACCGACGAACTCTTCGAACAGGCGGAAAGCGCTGAATCGGAAGCGGTGCCCACCATCGCGGAAATGGCCGAAGAGGAAGAAGAAGACGGGGAAGAATAGGCCCGGCTCCGATGGTTGCGAAGGTAATTCTCAAGCAGACCAACAAGCGCCTGGATGAACCTTACGATTACCGGATCCCTGAGGAGATGGCAGAGGCTGTCCGCCCCGGCGTCCGGGTCGTGGCGCCCTTTGGTCTGGGGGACCGGCTGCTGGAGGGCTTCGTCCTGGAGATTGCCGCGGGAACGGATTATCCCGGCGAGCTCAAGGCCCTGGCGGCGGTCATCGACCGGGAGCCGGTGCTCACGCCGGAGCAGCTCAGCCTGTGCCTGTGGATGCGCAGACAATGCTGCGCCCTGTTTTACGAGGTCCTGGCCCTGTTCACCCACCCGGTGAAGGTGGTCCGGCGGGGCGGCGGACTGGCGGCCTACGACGGCAGCACCATCCGTCCGGAAAAGATGTACCGCCTCACAGAAGAGGGCCGGCAGGCCAAAACCCGGGGTAAGAACATGCAGGCTATTTTAGCGCTGCTGGCCCAGGGTGATGTGAGTGAGGACGAGATCAAGGAGCGCCTGGGGGACGCGGCGTCCAGCCGTCGGGACCTGATGAAAAAGGGCTGGATTGCCGAATACGAGCACCCGGTGGTCCGGGAGGACCGGCCGGTCTACGCCGCCGGCAGCTTTCCGGCGGCCCTGACGGAGCCAGCCGCTGCCCTTTACAGGGAATACACACAGTGCAGACAGCCGGGGAAACCGGCCTTTTTTTACATCGGGGACGATGCACCGGAAGGCTTTGACCTGACCCTGAAGCTGGCGGCTGATGCCCTGGCGGCCGGGGGCAGTGCCCTGATCCTGTTTCCGGAAAACGGGATTGCTGCCAAATACGCAGCGCGGTTTTCCGAGGTTTTTGGCGGGGCCGGGGCCATCGCCCAGGGACGCATGAACCAGCAGGAAAAGCACCGGCTTTACACCCAGGTCCGGGAGGGCCGGGTACGGGCGGTCATGGGCACCCCCACGGCCCTATTCCTGCCCTTTGTCAACCTTAAGACCATCTTGGTGGAAAGGGAGGGGGACCCGGCCTACGTCGTGGCCACCGCTCCCCATTACCACACGGAGCAGGTGGCAGCGCATTATGCCCGGATAACCGGCGCCAGCATTGTGCTGACCGCCGCCGTCCCAAGCATGGAGACGGCCTGGGCTGTGGGCCAAGGCCAAGTGACGGCGGTGGGCTGTCCGGACCAAGGGTCCGGGAAAACCGTAGAACTGGTGGACATGCAGGGGGAAATGCGCCGGGGCAATCTGGATTTCATGAGCGGTTCCCTGGTGCAGGCCATGGAGGAAGCCCTGGCGGCAGGGCAGATGGTCCTCCTCATGCTCAACCGGCTGGGCTACGCCACCTACACCTTCTGCCGGGACTGCGGCCATGTGGCCAAGTGCCCCCGGTGCGGGGTATCCCTGCGGGCCACCCGGGACGGCCGTCTGACCTGTCCCTACTGCGGCTACGGGGAAAAGCTGACCCGGACCTGCCCCCAATGCGGCAGCCGGCGTTTCCGTCCCATGGGCTTCGGCCTTGATCAGGCCTGGGAGCGCCTGACCGAGCGCTATCCCCAAACTGCCATCCTCAGGCTGGACGCCCAGGCGGTGCGTCGCAAGGGGGATTGGTTACGGATCAACCGGGAGATTGCCGCCGGACGATGGCAGGTGGTTGTCGGGACCCGGGCGCTGCTCAAGGGCTTCGATTATCCCCAGGTGGGTCTGGCAGCCGCCATCCTCATCGACGGGGATTTGAACCAGCAGGGCTACCGGGCCGCCGAATCGGTTTACCGGCTTTACCGGCGTTTCTTCGCTCTGAGTGCGGGCCGGGCCATGGCCCAGACCTACGCTCCGGAGGATGGAACCCTGGAGGCCATCGCCGCCGGGGACGACGAGGTTTTCTTCAAAGCTGAGCGCTTCTATCGCCAGGCCATGGGCTACCCGCCCTTCGGCCATCTGGTCTTCCTCAGTGTTTTTGGAAAAGAGGAGGCTCGGGTGAAAGGAGATGCCTGGACATTGTACCGGGAGCTTGAAAAGGCGGACTGGCGGGGCGCGGATCACACCGTGTACAAGCCGGCAGCCGCCGGTGTCCGGCCGGGCAGCGGCAAGGCCCAGTGGCGGGTGGTGGTCAAGGCCCGGCAGGAGGAGGCCGTGCTGGACACGCTGTGGGCGTGCATCAAGGCTGGCCATATCGAATCCCTGGCGAGCCAGGTTTCGGTGGAAATGGACCCCGCGGACAGCTGATGACAATTTTCAGCCCGGTTTTAAGGACCAGGGCTGTCATGGATAGAAAAAATTAAATGAATGCGAAAATCCCCCGGCCGCGGCGCCGGGGAGCATGGACAGGAGGAATGTATCAATGGCAATTCGAAATTTACGTTATAATGACGATCCCATTTTAAAGAAAAAGGCCCGGCCCATTCCAGAGGTAACGGACAGGATCAAGGAGCTGGCCAAGGATATGGTGGATACCATGTACCTGAAGGAAGGCGTTGGCCTGGCAGGACCCCAGGTGGGCATCCTCAAGCGCATCGTGGTCATCGACGTGGGGGACGGCCCCATGACCCTGATCAACCCGGAAATCGTGAAGAGAGAAGGCAGCGTGGTGGATTCAGAAGCCTGCCTGAGCTTTCCGGAACAATCCGGCAAGGTGGAACGGCCGGAAATGGTGGTGGCCCGCTACACCGATCTGGAAGGGGCGGAACAGGAAGTCACCGGCCACGGCCTGCTGGCCCGGGCCATCTGCCACGAGCTGGATCATCTGGACGGTATCGTCTTTTTGGATCGGGTGATTGCCGATGACGATCCTGAAGAATAACCCCCTGAAGGTGGTGGTCATGGGGACCACCGATTTCGCCGTGCCGGCCTTGGAAGCGCTGATTGCCAGCGATTTTGAAGTGGTCTGCGTGGTGTGCCAGCCCGACCGGCCCAATGGCCGGGGCAAAAAAGTCCGCTTCCTGCCCATGAAGCAGAAGGCGGTGGACGCGGGAATTCCCGTATTCCAGCCGGAAAAGGTCAAAACCCCGGACGCCGTGGCATATTTGCAGACCCTGGACGCCGATTTCTTCGTGGTGGCGGCCTACGGCCAGATCCTCTCCCAGGAGGTGCTGGACATCCCCCGACTGGGGTGCATCAACATCCACGGCTCCATCCTGCCGGAATACCGGGGTGCGGCCCCCATCCATCACGCCATCATCGAAGGCCGGGATGAATCCGGGGTGACTGTCATGAAAATGGACGCGGGGATGGATACCGGCGATATGCTGGCCATCGGCCGGCTGCCCATCACGGATACCACCACTGTGGGTGAATACCACGATGCCCTGGCGGCCCTGGGGGCGAAGCTGCTGATCCCCACCCTGGAAGTCCTGGTGACGGGGACCATCACTCCCATGCCCCAGGACAACGACAAGGCCACCTACGCCGATAAGATCGACAAGCACACCGGCGAGATCGACTGGAGCCAGCCCGGCCGGGCCATCCTGCGCCGGATCAACGGCACCGATCCCTGGCCTGGGGCCTTTACCCTGTTCGAGGGCCAGACCATGAAGTGCTTCGGCCCCGAGCTGTTACCCGGCGGCGGTGACGCGGCGCCGGGAACGGTGCTTTCCGCTGACAAAAAACATGGCCTCACGGTGAAGACCGGCGACGGAATCCTTCGGCTGAAAGCCATCCAGATGCCCGGCAAGCGCCGCATGGCGTCTGAAGATTACCTGAGGGGCAACGCCATTTCCGTGGGCACGGTGCTTGGAATTAAGTAAATCTATGGGCCAGTGGTCTATAATGCATTTTCAAAATCAATGTGCATTTTAAAAATCAATGTGCATTTTAAAAAAAGGAAGAAGGAGAAAATCATGTATTTTTTCGATTGGACATGGCTCATCCTCATCCCCGGGCTGATTATTTCTGCCATCGCCCAGGCCAAGGTGAGCAGTGCATTTAATACCTACAGTGAGGTGCCCTCTGAAAATGGGCTGACCGGTGCCGACGCCGCCCGACGGCTGCTGGACGCCAACGGCTTGTCCCAGGTGCGGATCCAGGGCATCAGCGGCAATTTGACGGACCACTACGATCCCCGGGACAAGAGCATGAGCTTATCCCAGGGCGTGGGGGCCAGCAAAAGCATCGCTGCCGTGGGGGTGGCCGCCCATGAAACGGGCCATGCCATCCAGGACGCCCAGGGCTATTTCCCCCTGAAGTTCCGCAACGCCATCGTGCCGGTGTGCAATTTCACCTCCAACGCGGCATGGCCTCTGTTCTTCATCGGCCTTATTTTGGGAGGCGCGCGCTCCAGCTTCGGCATCCTGCTCATGGATGTGGGCATCATCTTTTTCTCGGTGGCCGTGGTCTTTTATCTGATCACCCTGCCGGTGGAATTCAACGCCAGCCACCGGGCCGTGGAAGAGCTGAAACGCTACAGCCTGATCCGGCCCGACGAGGAAGTGGCCGTGCGCAAGGTATTGAGCGCCGCTGCCATGACCTACGTGGCCAGTTGCCTGGTGGCTTTCCTGAACCTGTTCAGGATGATCGCCCTGAGGAACAGGAACTGACATGAATCCAAGAGAACAAGTAGTGGAGACACTGCTGCGCGTCAATCGGGAAGGAGCCTTTTCCAATCTGGAAATCCGTAAGGTTCTTTCCCGACATCTTTTTACCCCTGCGGACGAAAGGCTGTACTTGAACATCGTCTACGGCACCCTGCAAAACCGGCTGTATCTGGACGATGTCCTCAAGGGCTACACCCAGAACGGGCGGAAAATCGACCCCGATGTACTGGAAATCCTGCGCTCGGCCCTGTATCAGCTGGCCTTCCTGGACCGGATTCCGCCCTACGCCGTGGTAGACGAGGCGGTGAACCTGTGCGGCAGGAGGCAGCCCCGGGCCAAGGGCTTCGTCAACGGCGTTCTCCGGGCTTATCTGCGTCGGCCGGTCAAGCCCGCCGATTTTGATTTCAGCGCCTACGACAACGAAAAAGAGGCCCTGTCCCTGCGGTATTCCATCCCTCTGTGGATCGTCCACAAGTATTTTGAGGTTTACGGCAGGGAGGCGGCCCCGGAAATCCTGAGCTGCCTCAACGATACCCCGCCCCTGTTCATCCGGGTCAATACCTTGAAGATGGACCGCCAGGCCCTGGCAGATGCTTTGGCTGGAGAAGGGGTGGATACCGAGGCCGGGGCCTTGTCCCCTGATTGCCTCAGGGTGACCGATCCCCGGCAGTTTGCCCATGGCATCGCTGGTTCCCCTTTGTACAAGGCGGGGGCCTTTACCGTCCAGGACCAGGGCGCCATGGCCGTGGCAGAGCGCCTGGCGCCCCAGCCCGGAGAAACCGTGCTGGATATGTGCGCGGCCCCGGGGGGCAAAACCACCCATCTGGCCCAGCTCATGGAAAACCGGGGGATTATCATCGCCCGGGATGTGTACGCCAACCGGCTGGAGCTGGTAGAAGCCGCCGCTGCGCGGCTGGGAGCCGGAATTGTCCAGAAGGAGTGTGGTGACGGGACGGCGGATATCCCGGCGGATCATAATCGCTATGGCAGGATCCTGCTGGACGCGCCCTGCTCAGGGCTGGGCATCATCCGGCGCAAGCCGGAAATCCGTTATCTGGGGGACAAGACCAGCCGGAAGGCCATCCGCCAGATCCAATGGGCCCTGCTGCGGCGGGCTTGGGATTACCTGAAGCCTGGCGGCACCCTGGTGTACGCCACCTGCACGGTGGATCCCGATGAAAATGAACGCCAGGTCCAGTCTTTATTAAAAGAGAGAGAGAACGCGGTTTTGGACGCCCAGGGCTATACTTACACCTCGCCCCTGGACGATGGCTGCGATGGATTTTTCATGTGCGGCATCCAAAAGAAAAAATGACGGTGGTCCGGAAGTTTTTTCCGGCGTCGTGGTAAAAAGGGGAATTGGAATGAAAATTCCAGTTCCTTTTTTGGGAAATGGAACCAATTCCTAGGTTACATCCTATGTTTCATCCTACGTTTTTGGGAATATATTTTGGGAAAAAGGCCTTTCAAAAAATAAAAAACACTTCCTGAATCCATATCCTGATTCTTGGAAGTGTTTATTGTCTACATATGGTGCGCCCGATGTGATTCGAACACACGGCACATGGCTTCGGAGACCATTGCTCTATCCACCTGAGCTACGGGCGCATTGGGATAAATATTCGAACAAATAGTATTCTAGCATATCCGGCTAAGAGGCGCAAGTATAAATTTCGCAATTAATGAAAAGAATGTAAAAATCTTTTGTATTGTAAAAAATGTCACTTATGCTATAATAGACCCGACATGACAGTGAAGAGAGTTGGAGGAAATTGCGCAGAATGGCAAAACATTATAATAAGAAGACACTTGTGCGAATTTTACAGGAAACAGCAGCGGTTTTGGGACGGAGGCCTGAACCCGAGGATATGATCGAACCTTCGTCCGACGTGTTCATCGCTTATTTCAAGAAATGGGATAAGGCGATTAAAAGCGCGGGCCTGAGGTCCAAACGGGTGGAACCGGTAGAAAAACCGGACGAGGCAAAAGCCCAGAAAGAACAGCCAAAGACAGTAAAACCGGAAGCTGTTCAAAAGCCGGAAAAGGTGGAAGCCCAGGTTCAGAAGGCGGCGCCTGGGGCAGAAGAAGCCCCGGTTAAACCGAAGACAGCGGCTGACGCGCCTGTTGTAGCAGCGGTCTCCGTTGAAGAAGCGGCAAAACCGGTTTTAAAAAAGACTCCTGCAGAGGAAGAAGATTTGGTTCCGGCCAATCGCCGCCGCTACTCCAAGTCCATCATCACCCAGATGCTTCTGGACGAGGTCAAACGGCTGGGCAAGAAGCCGACCCGCAAGGAGATCGACGCCAATAAGAATCTGCCCACGGTATCGACCTGCCTCAATTATTTTGGGACGACCCGTATCGGCGATATCTGGGATGAAATTCTGGAAGACAAGGAAATATAGGGCTGGACGCTCTGCTTCAGACGGGGTGGGGCCAGTGAGGGTTTGGAAGAAAGATTCCAAGCTCTTTTTTTTTATAACAATTATAACAATGAGGATAAAATTTTGTTATTTTTAACAAAATCAAAATAAATTCACTAAAATTTAAGAATTTAGGATTTCGGTATGTAAATGTTGTCGACGACGTGGTATAATGAACCATATGAAAAGGGGGAAAGCCATGAATAATTTAAAACATAACCAAAAGACAGGGCTCATGTTCATTGTGACGATGATGATCTGCCTGCTGTGCGCCGGAGGGGTGCTGGCAGCGGATTCGGTGAGCCTGCAGACAGCAACTCAGACATCGAAGGGGTATACCTATACGTTGTCGGAAACCACTGGAAAGGCGGTTTTGGTTTCGGTGGATGCCACGGCCCTCAAGGACGGGGTGGCCATCCTGCCTGAATCCGTCACATTCAGCGGGGAAACCTACGAAGTGACGGCCATCGGCCCCAATGCCTTTGGCAGCGTTACGCTTAAATCCGTGGTCATCCCGGATTCCATTACGGATATCGACGCGTCGGCCTTTGTAAAGGCGGACGAAGCCAAACCGTCGCCCACGGTGACCGTGACGCCGACGGCGACGGGAACCTCCGTACTGGCGGGGAACGAAACCACCATCGACAGTGCCTCCGGCCAATCGACCGTGGATGCGACTCCTACGGTGGAAGAAAGCTACAGCTTTGATATGTACTGCAACAGCGGCAGCGCGGCGGAAAGCTTTGCCACGGCCCACAACATTACCTGTCATACGGACAGCTTTACCATTGAAGTGGATAAGAACACGGTGACGGCCGGAACCACGGCGACGGCGTCTGTCACGGCCAAGCCTTCGTTCTCCAGTGATAAGGATACGATCACCTGGAAGAGCAGCGATACGAAAATCGCCACGGTGGATGACAAGGATGTCATCACCGGCGTCAGCCCGGGAAAGACCATTGTGACGGCGGATATGAACGGCTTGAAAGCCAGCGTTTCCGTGACGGTCATCAGTGAAAATCAGACCATCAGCCTGAAGGATGTGCAGAAGACCTTCAGTTACAGCGCCCATGTGCAGAACAAGGGCTGGATGGACAGTGTGGCTCTGGGCAAGACCGCCGGCACCACCGGCAAGGGTCTCCAGATGGAAGGCATCAAGATCGCTACAGGACTGGATACCAACCTACTGGGTGTCAGCTATCAGGCCCATGTACAGAATATCGGCTGGCAGGACGAAGTGGCCAACGGCAACGTGGCCGGGACCGTGGGAAAAAGCCTGCGGATGGAAGCCATCAAGATCAATCTGACGGGGACTGAATCCCAATATTTCGACATTTATTACCGGGTCCACGTCCAGAATTACGGTTGGCTGGATTGGGCTAAAAACGGCACTGAAGCCGGGACCCAGGGCTTGGGCTACCGGGTGGAAGCCATTGAAATCCAAATTGTGGACAAGGGGGATACGGCTCCTGGCAAAACAGCCCGTCCCTTCATCAATACCAGCAGCTTTACCAATGCGTCGGTGAATTACACCACCCATGTGCAGGGCTATGGCTGGCAGACAGAAAAGAAGGATGGCGAAACGGCTGGAACCATCGGTGAGGGCTTCCGCCTGGAAGGTATCAAGATTTCTGCCTCGGCGGATAACCTGCCCGCGGAATCGGCCATCTCCTACCGCACCCATGTGCAGAACATCGGGTGGCAGAGCTGGAGCTCCAATGGGAATCTCAGCGGGACCACGGGGCGCAGCCTCCGGCTGGAAGCCATTCAGATCCAGTTGGATTCGCCGCTGAACACGGCATACGATGTGTATTACCGGGTCCACGTGCAAAACTACGGTTGGCTCGATTGGGCCAAGAACGGGGAATCCGCCGGTACGGCTGGTCTGGGCTACCGCATGGAAGCCATTGAAATCCAGCTGGTGGCCAAGGGCGGTGCAGCCCCTGGCAGCACGAGCCGTCCCTTCATCGACCCCAATGTGATCCTTCAGAATTCCGCGGTCAATTATCAGGCCCATGTGCAGGATGTCGGCTGGCAGAATTGGTTTGCCAACGGCGCCACGGCCGGAACCACCGGCCAGGGCAAGCGCGTTGAAGCCTTCCTGGCCAATCTGAGCGGTATGCTGGCAGGCAATTCCAGCATCTCCTATCAGGCCTACGTGGAAGATACGGGCTGGCAGGGCTGGCGGGGACAGAATGAAGTCGCCGGCACCGTGGGACTGGGCAAACGGGTTGAGGCCTTCCAGTTCAGCTTGAACGGTATGGCCGCCAATCTTTTCGATGTGTATTATCAGGCCCATGTGGAAAATTACGGCTGGCTCGGCTGGGCTAAAAACGGCGAGTGGGCCGGAACCATGGATGGCAGCCTCCGAATCGAAGCCTTTAATGTGGTGCTTGTCCCCAAAGGGGCCGCGGCACCGGGCAGCACGGAAAGTCATTTCATCAAGATCATCAAGCCGGCTCCCCTGGATTACGGCTGGATGCCCTTGTCACCCACCTGCATCTGCATCGACATTGACAATCAGACCCTGGCGGGCTACGTGAATGGCCAGCGGGTGGTATTGACGCCGGTGGTCACAGGGACCGCCAACGGCAGCCTGGATACGCCCCGGGGTGATTTTGTGGTCAACAGCAAGGAGTCGCCTTCGGTCCTCATCGGGCCGGGGTACGCGGCGCCGGTCAATTACTGGATGCCCTTTGTGGGCAACGACATTGGCATCCATGATTCAACCTGGCGGACCAGCGGTTACGGAGGCAACATCTACCTGACCAATGGCTCCCATGGCTGTGTGAATACCCCATTGGATGCCATGGCGGATATTTACGCCATCTTCCCGGTGGGAACGCCGGTGTACGTGCGGTAAAATGAGCTGCTGAACGCCAAAGACAAATAACAGACAGAGAGAACGCCTCCCAGCACAAAACCGGGAGGCGTTCTTTTTACGTTCATTCATCAATTAATCAAAGGGCTTGACTTTGAATTCGCATCCGTCGTGTTTGCAGACAGCGGGGAAAAGGGAAACCTCAGTCTCCCAAATCTTCTTTTACAGAGACGGTGACCCTGCGGTCGTAGGAAGCAAAGGCGTCATCCACCAGCTTCTTGTCAGGCGCTTTGGTGAACAGGCTGATGATCGGAACCATGATCAGGGTTACCACCATGGCACAGGCACCAGCGTTGATGGGGGACTGGAGCCAGGTGGGGAAGGCGGCTTTGAACAGCATGTTGGCTATCATGAGCACCGAGCTGAAGATGAAGGAGAACCAGCAGGAGGCCTTGGTCACCTTCTTGGAGTACAGGCCGTACATGAAGGGTGCCAGGAAGGAACCGGCCAGGGCTCCCCAGGAGATCCCCATGAGCTGGGCGATGAAGGTCACCGAACTCTTGTACTGGATGATGGCCAGGATTACCGAGATTAGGATGAAGACCACGATGAGGACGCGGATGGTGAGAACCTGGCGTTTTTCATCCATGTTCTTGACCACATTGTCCTTGATCAGGTCCAGGGTCAAGGTGGAGCTGGAGGCGATGACCAGAGCCGACAGGGTGGACATAGAAGCTGAAAGCACCAGAATCACCACGATACCGATGAGCAGGTCCGGCAGGCCGGTGAGCATGGTGGGGATGATGGCGTCGTAGCCTGTCGCCTTCACGTTGATGATGGAGGAGTACAGACGCCCAAACCCGCCCAGGAAGTAGGAGCCCCCGGCGATGATCACAGCAAACAGGGTGGAAATGACCATGCCCTTGTTGATGGCGTGTTCGTCGGAAATGGCGTAAAACTTGCCCACCATCTGGGGCAGCCCCCAGGTCCCCAGGGAGGTCAGGATGATGACTCCCAACAGGTTCAGCGGGTCGGGGCCGAAGAAGGAGGCGAAGACGCCAGGCTGGGTGGATACCTTGGGATCCGTCACTTGGGCCAGGGTGTTGATGGCAGTGGTAAAGCCGCCGTTGTTGTTGAGCACCGCGGCCACCACGGCGATGATGCCAACAATCATGATGATGCCCTGGATGAAGTCATTGACGGCAGTGGCCATGTACCCGCCGGCGATGACGTAAATGGCAGTGAGGATGGCCATGGCGACGATGCATACCGTATAGTCGATGTTGAAGGCCATGCCGAACAGGCGGGAAAGCCCGTTGTACAGGGAAGCCGTGTAGGGAATCATGAAGACGAAGGTGATGATGGAAGCGGCCACCTTCAGGGACTTGCTGTCAAAGCGTTCCCCAAAGAACTGGGGCATGGTGGCGGAGTCAAAATGCTGGGTCATGATCCGGGTGCGCCGGCCGAGGATGATCCAGGCCATCATGGAACCAATCAGGGCGTTGCCCAGGCCAATCCAGGTGGAGGCGATGCCGTATTTCCAGCCGAACTGGCCGGCGTACCCCACAAAGATAACCGCTGAAAAGTAAGAGGTGCCGTAGGAGAAAGCCGTGAGCCACGGCCCGACGGACCGCCCTCCCAGGACGAAACCATTGACATCCGTCGCGTGCTTGCGGCAGTAGAAACCCACTGCCAGCATCACGCCGAAAAATAAAACGAGCAATAAAACCTTAGCGAACATAGTACCTCCAGATTGTCAGGCGTACTGCCTGGATTTTTTACCTTCAGGCAATAAAAAACGCCCTCCGGTCAAGAGGACGAGATAATCCCGTGATACCACCTCAATTCCGCCCGGCCTCACAGCCAGACGCTCACCGGGTACGCGGGACCTGCGGGTCCGTCAATACCCTCGCGCTGTAACGGGCGCCCCCGTTGCGTCCTACTTGGGAGAGGGGGGCTATTCCAATTCAAATGGAAACCCGGCCTTCCGGTTCAGCGTACGACTCGCGGAATGTATTCAAAGCGATTGCCTTCACTGCCTCGCACCGCCGGCAGCTCTCTGGGGAAGCGACACGCTCCTACTCTTTCCCGGTCAAAATCTTTAGTTGATAATACCACGTTAAAGTGGCAATCTCAAGGAAATTTTTATTTTTGAAAAAAAGGTGAAAACAGGAGGACATTTATTTCCTTGACAAACACCGGAAGTTGTTCTATATTGGGAATAACAAATGAAACCGTATGATGAGACGAAATGTCGCTGGGAATCACAGCAGGATCTGAGGGAGGACCGGCGCTTTTTACAGGGAGGTGTAATTATGGAAAAAATGGAAAAAAATGATTTTTTGAATGCGGAAATGATTGTCTGGGGTCTGGGTGGACTGGACAACATGAAGAAGGTGGATGGCTGTGCCACCCGGCTTCGCTGTGAAGTGGCGGATCCATCCCTCATGGACAGGACGCTGCTGCGCAAAAGCGGCGTTTCGGCCATTTTGGGTGAAGAAGCCAAACCGATTTTGATTTTTGGCCCCCGGGCTGGGGAAATGAAGGCTGGTCTGGATGCTTTTCTGGCCTCCGGCCGTCCCGAGCTGACAGAGCGCCCGGATTTTGAAGGGGTGACTGCCGGGGAATGCTGGGTCGGGGAAGATGACGCCGATGAAGTCATCGTTGCCCCCATTGACGGCAAGGTGGCCCTCATCGCCGAAGCTCCCGATGAAGTATTCAGCGAACGCATGCTGGGAGACGGCGTGGTCATCTTTCCCACGGGCAATCAGGTCATCGCGCCCTGCGACGCCACGGTGGAGGTGTTTTTTGACACCAAGCATGCCTTGGGCCTGCGCACCGTCCGGGGGACGGAAATGCTTATCCACGTGGGCATCGATACGGTCAATCTCAAGGGCCAGGGCTTTAAATCCAGCCTGAAGAAGGGGGACAAGGTCAAAAAAGGCGATGTGCTCATCACCCTGGATCTGCCTTATCTGGAAGCCCACGCCAAATCCACGGCGGTGCCTGTCACTTTCCCGGATCTGCCGGCATTGCGGGCCATCCAAACAGAAAAAATGGGCCCCATTACCGCCGGGGAAAAGCTGGTTACCATCCGTTCCATCAAAAAACGCCGGCCCGTGGACCGCAAATAAAGAAATAACCGCATAAGGCGGGACGGGCGAAAGGCCGTTTGAAACCGCTAATGTTCATATTTACCATTATTTTAGAAGGGCTTTGTGCAGGCCCTTCTTTTTATTATTGTGTAAAATGAAAATAAGTGATATAATTTTCAGCATGAAAATCAGAACATTTTTTTCCGTATTAGTATGTAAAATGACGAAAAGCGCCCTCCGTTTCCTGGGACGGGGAGGAACCGACTTTCCGGGGATGGTCGCGATGGCCTTATACCACAATGTGTTAGGAGAATTGTCGAAGGGTGTAAGCTGCGTTATCGTGACGGGAACCAATGGCAAAACCACTTCAGCCAGAATGATCGAGCAGGTACTCATCGACGCCGGGGTATCCTACTTCACCAATAAATCCGGCGCCAACTTAATTACAGGGATTACGGCGGAATTCGCCACCAACGCCACCGTGACGGGCCGTCCCCGCAAGGACTACGCCCTTATCGAGTGCGATGAAGCGGCCTTTAAGGAAGTCTCCCAGCTGGTGGACGCCAAGGCCGTGGTGGTCACCAACGTGTTCCGGGATCAGCTGGACCGTTACGGTGAGGTCACCCATACCCTGAACAATATCAAGATCGGCATCAGCCACAGCCCCAAGGCGACCCTGTGTCTCAACGCCGACGATTCCCTCATCGCCTCCATTGCCGACGAAGTAAACAATCCGGTGATTTTCTATGGGGTGGATACCCCCATTTACAAGAATCGGGTGGAAGAAGTGTCCGATGCCCCGTACTGCATCAAGTGCAAGCACGAGTACATCTACGATTACGTGACCTACGGCCATTTGGGCGGCTACCGCTGTCCGGCCTGCGGGTACCACCGGCCGACGCCGGATATTTCCGTGAGCCGTGTCATCTCCACGGATACGGACAAATCGGTGGTGGACCTGACCGAGGGCGGTAAAACCTGGCAGACCACGGTGAACCTGCCCGGGGGCTACAATATTTACAACGCCTGCGGCACCGCCGCGGTGGGCCGGGCCCTGGGCTTTGACATGGACCTCATCGTGGGGGCCCTGGGGCATTTTGCCGGCGGTTTTGGACGGATGGAAAAATTCACCATCGAGGGCACCGACGTCCGCATGATTCTGGTTAAGAATCCCGCGGGGTGCAACCAGGTGCTCAATTTTGTGACCAACGTCACCGAACCGTCGGTCTTCGTGGTGTGCCTCAACGACCGGGACGCCGACGGCACCGATGTGAGCTGGATCTGGGATGTGGACTTCGAGCAGATCGCCGAAATGGGGGACCGGCTTGAGGGCCTGTATTTGTCCGGCGTCCGGGCTGAGGATATGGCCCTGCGCTTCAAGTACGCCGGGGTGCCAGAGGAAAAGATGAAGGTCATCAAGGATTACGAAACCCTCATGCACACCTGCACGGCACAGGATAAGCCGGTTTACATCATGCCCACCTACACGGCCATGCTGGATCTGCGGGTGAAGGTCAGCAAGATGTACGGCTTCAGCAATTTCTGGGAATAGGAGGCTGCCATGGAAATTAAAATCTGTCATTTGTATCCGGATATCTTAAATCTCTACGGCGACCGGGGCAATGTGCTCTGCCTGCGCAAGCGCCTGGAATGGCGGGGCATCGACGTGACGGTGGATACCGCGTCTGTGGGCGAGGGCTTCAAGGCTGTCGATTACGATTTGTTCTTCATCGGCGGCGGCCAGGATTTCGAGCAGGAAGTGCTCCTGCCGGATCTTAAAGGGGCCAAGACCGCGGAAATCAAGGCGGCCATTGAAGACGGCAAGACCTTCCTGGCCATTTGCGGCGGCTACCAGATGTTGGGCCGCTACTACAAGACTTGGGACGGGGAGCAGTGTGATTTCATCGGTGCCCTGGATTTATATACCGAGGGTGAAAAAAAGCGGATGATCGGCAATTACGCCTTCACCTTTGATGAGCTGCCGGGGACCAATGTGGTCGGTTTTGAAAACCACTCGGGCAAGACCTATCTGGGCAGCGGCCTCACCCCCATGGGCAAGGTGCTCAAGGGATATGGCAACAATGGGGAGGACCACTGTGAGGGGGCACGGTACAAAAACGTGTTCGCCACCTACAGCCACGGGTGCCTGCTGCCCAAGAACCCGGAGGTGGCGGATTACATCCTGAGCCGGACCCTGGAGCGCAAGTACGGGAAGGCAGAGCTGCCGGCCCTGGCCGATGGGCTGGAAGGCAGTGCCCACAAGTATATGGAACACCGGCTGCTGCATTCCTAGTGATAGAACGGGTGTCCGTGGCCGGCTGGAACAAATGGACAGGCTGCACGGACCCCCTTCTGTAATTGCAGCTCGGGAGTGAGGAGATCATGAATTTAAGAAATTATCTGCCGGCATCCGTGCTGGCCTATGAAGAGGAAGCCATCCGGGTGCGGCGGACGCTGCACCAGATTCCGGAAGAGGGCTTCAAGGAAGTGGAAACCCAGGCATGGCTTTTGGCCTATCTGCGGGATCTGGGTTACGAGCCGGAAACCGTGGTGGGCACCGGTGTGGCGCTGTTCATCCCCGGCATAGAGGGAAGCGAGGACGAGACCATCGCTTTCCGGGCGGACATGGACGGGCTTTCGGTGGTGGAGCCGGAGACTACGGTTTACCGCTCCCGCCACGAAGGGATGATGCATGCCTGCGGCCACGATGGCCATATGACCATGCTGTGCCTGCTGGCCAAATACCTGGCGGACCATAAAGAAGCCCGGCGGCGCAATGTGCTGCTGATCTTCCAGCCGGCAGAGGAAGGCCCCGGCGGGGCCAAGCCCGTGGCGGAAAGCGGAATCCTGGAAAAATACCATGTGGGTGCCATTTTCGGCTACCACGTATTTCCTTTTATTGAAAAGGGGGTCATCGCCACATCCCCGGGGCCTATCATCGCCATGAACTCGGAAATCTACATCGATGTGTCCGGCAAGAGCAGTCACGCCGCCAACCCAGACCAGGGCATCGACGCCATCGTTGCGGCGTCCAAGCTGGTGCTGGGTATCCGGGAAATCGCCGGAACACGGCTGAATCCCCGGACGGAGAGCGTCATTCACATAGGAACCTTCAACGGCGGCAGCCGCATGAACGTGGTGTCTGACCACGTGGCCCTGACCGGGACCATGCGTTCCTATGACGAGGCCATCCATCAGGGCATCCAGCAGCGCATCCGCGCCATCGCCCAGGGGATCGAGGCCATGGACGGCGTGTCGGTGGAGGTGAAATTTATCGATATGTACCCGCCGGTGGTCAATGACGGTGCCTTGTACCGAAAGGTCTGGCCCCTGCTGGGGGACGATAAAGCGCGGGCGCCCTTTAAAAGGCAGATGATCGCCGAGGATTTTGCCTTTTACGGCAAATACCGGCCGAGCCTGTTCATGGGGCTGGGCACCGCGAATCCGGAAAAAGGGTATACCAGCGGCCTCCACACCAGTACCTTCAATTTTGACGAGCTGGTGCTGCTCCGGGGTCTGGAAGCCGATCTGGCCATCATCGGCGCCGACGGGCGTTATTCACATAAAATATTTATAACATCATAACGAGGGGGAACGACCATGTACGACGATTTTGCGAGGGTTTACGACGAATTGATGAAGGAAATTGATTATCACGAATGGGCAGACTACCTTTTCCGGCTGACCCTCAACGCGCCCAATCCCATCCACTCTATTTTGGAGTTCGGATGCGGTACGGGCAATATCACCCTGGAATTGGCTCAAAAAGGCTTTGACATGACCGCAGTGGATATTTCCGAAAGTATGCTCACCATCGCCGATGAAAAGGCAGAGAGGGCGAATTTGGACAATATCCGGTTCTTCAAGGGGGATATGAGCAATTTTGCCATTGGCGAGGAATTTGACGCGGTGATCTGCTGCTGTGACAGCATTAATTACCTGAAGGACATGAAGGCCATCGAAAACTTCATCCTCTGCGCCTGTGATGCTCTGAAGCCCGGCGGACTTCTGCTCTTTGACATGAACACGCCGGAAAAATACAGGGATGTGGTGGGGGATAATACCTTTGTCTACAACCTGGACGATGTGTTTTGTGTATGGGAAAACCAGCCGGACCTGGAAGCCGGGCGGATGGATTACGACCTGTCCTTTTTCATCCGCAGGGAGGACGGCCTTTACGAACGCTGTGAGGAAACCCAGAGCCAGTACATCTACAAAGTAGAGGATGTGTTCAAGCTCCTCAAGACCCCTATGTTTAAAAATCCCAAGATTTATACCTTTGGCACATTTATGGGAGGCGGGGCGGAAAGTGACCGTGTCCAGTTTGTGGTGGAAAAGCGATGATGGGTTAATAAATACATACAAAAGGCGAAAAAACTTTCAAAAATCAGTTGACAACTGGGCCGGACTAACGTATAATAATGCCTGTGCTCAAAAATGTACGGTCGCTTAGCTCAGCTGGGAGAGCACCTGCCTTACAAGCAGGGGGTCACAGGTTCGAGCCCTGTAGCGACCACCATTTGAAAGTCACAATAAAGTTTCTATTCGGTGGCCTGGTAGTTCAGCCGGTTAGAATGCCAGCCTGTCACGCTGGAGGTCGTGAGTTCGAATCTCATCCAGGTCGCCATCTTGCCCAGATAGCTCAGTCGGTAGAGCAGGGGACTGAAAATCCCCGTGTCGGTGGTTCAATTCCGCCTCTGGGCACCATTTTTTAAGCGGAAGTGGCTCAGTGGTAGAGCATCGCCTTGCCAAGGCGAGGGTCGCGAGTTCAAATCTCGTCTTCCGCTCCATTTTAGTGGTGCTATAGCCAAGCGGTAAGGCAAAGGTCTGCAACACCTCTATCCCCAGTTCGATTCTGGGTAGCACCTCCATCGAAAAGTAAGCCTCAAATCTGATGATGTTCGGATTTGGGGTTTTATTTTTCATCCATATTTATCATTATAGAAATGATGTATTACTGCAAAAAATTAAATAAAATCAAAAAACTTTATAAAATCTTTGACAAAAATTAGTAGGAGTGTTACAATTTCGTTAGTGGTAAATATGCACATTCTAAATTTAAGGAGGAGATCTATGAAACGCATATGCACTTTATTGTCCGTTCTGCTGATTGCTGGATTAATATTCAGTTCGTCTGCTTTTGCCGCATCTTCGGATAACGCTCGAGTAGTCGCGGCTATTCGTGCTGTTGATGGAAATTTGGCTAATATTGCCGAACAGTTTTTGGAAAAAGATGCTGCATACGGTAAGACACTGAGTTCAGACCAAGCTGATCAAATTATTGCTTTGGTTAATGAAGCAGCGCCAACATATCAGGCAGCTATTGCTAATCATGATTCATCATCAGCTACATTCAATGTTTTAGCAAGCTACTATACTAGAGCTTTAGCAATCGCAAATGTTTCTGGTACAGCAACTAAATCAGGTAAGATTGTTACTTTGAAAGCTTATGACAATGACACCGCAGTAACTGCTGGTTTTAATGTTACTGGTACTTCTGCAGGTACAGGAACGACTAATGTAAATGGTACCGTTACGGGCCCGAATAGTGCTAGTGGCAGTACATCATCTGGTCTAAACTATGTAGGAAATACTGCTGTCAGCAATTATGGATTTGGTGTAGCAGGTGTTTTGGCTGTATTGGCGATTACTTCAGCTACTATTGTTGTATATCGCAAAAAAAATGTCATTGACTAATTGATTCTACAGCAATGAAAAAAAAATCGATTAATTCAAAGCACGGGTTAAAGAATACCGAGCATAATCACAGAATTAAATCGAAAAGCAAGATGGGTGTCTTTTGGTTGGCGCCTATCTTGCTTTTATGTTTGTCTGCTATTGTGTTCATGATTGCGGCTCAGCCTTATATTGAATTGGCACGCTCCGCTTTAAAAGTATACTTGGTGAATCCTGATAAAATTACCTTATCAACAAATGAAAGTGGCAATGGATATCCAATTTTTGGTGAACAATTTGCAACGATTCAAATTGATAGCATTGGTTTGCTTTATCCGGTATATGAAGGGGACACACAAGACATTCTTCTAAAAGGAGTATGTCATTATTTTGGTTCCAAATTTCCGGGAGACGGAAACAACATCGTCTTGGACGCACATCGAACCACACAGTTCGCTAATCTGGGACAGGTAAAGGCAGGAGACAACGTTGTTGTCACCACCGGATGGGGGACTTATACCTACCAGATGGAAAGTGCTGTCACCGTCAATGTTGCCCAGGAAATGGATTATTGCCAGCACACCAGTACGGAACAGTTGACACTGATTACCTGCTATCCCTTTGATTTTGTCGGGGATGCGCAGCAGCGTTACATCGTTACTTGTAAGCTGGTTTCGGGCACAGCCCATGATTGGGGGTTCTGACATGAATAAGACTTTACAATTTATACTCCAATGTCTGATCGCCCTTCTTCTCACCTTCGCACTGATTCTATTCCAGACCCTTTTTTTCGTGGATCGGATAATCTTTAATTCCAATACCTATTCCCAATATTTGAATCAGGCCACGTATTTTTCCAAGCTGACTGATGAAATTGACGGTAAGCTTACAGAAATGTGTACTTTATATAATATCCCTGCCAAAGTGATGACCGACGCCCTTAATGACGACCAGCTCAAAACTTTTGGACAGGATGCCACAGTGCAATACATCAAGTATTTCAGAGGAGAGACGGACAGTTATACAGCTACCTATGATATGACCAAGATTCGAGCATCTTTAGAAGCTTATTTGCATTCTGTGGCCGCTTCTAGTGGTACAGATTACAACACAGTCTACGCAGGCAATGTGGATGCCATCATCCTGACGGCTCAGGAAACCATTGACGGTTTGGTGATGGTAGTGGATCCAAGCTTGGTTACTACTACCGGAATCGGAAAACGCATCGCTTCCGTGGTCAGCCGTGTTCCTACCTTTGAGATGATTGCCCTGGCAGCGGCAGTGGTACTCGTACTGGCTCAATGGGCGTTGAATCCCCGTCATCGAAAACGTACTATTTGGTGGTGCGGCTCCTCCTTACTAGTCAGCGGAATCCTCATCCTCATACCAGGTCTATATTTGACCTTCACTCATGCGGCATCAGGCTTTGGTCTCCAGTCTGAGTCGGTCCAATGGATTACCGAGCATTGTATCGGTGGCATGATAACCATCTGGATTATTATGGGTATTGTAAGTATTTTGGTGGCAGCCGGCCTTATGGTGTATTACGCCATGGACCGCCAACGCCGTGTGAATAAATCCAAAAGTCAGTCCCATCATCATCACCGGCACGGCAGTTATCAGGATGTTATCTGGCCAGTTGGGCAAGGAACAAACCAGGATATTCCGCCTTCAGTTGATGATGGGGAGATTAAGACACCATCCTTGCCGGTTGACAGAATGGACTGAAATGATTATAATAATAAAGTGCATCTGCACAATACGCTAAGACCAAGATAGGATGGATCATGGAAGAGAAAGAAATCAGCTTACAAGAGATTTTGGATTTGCTGAGAGAAAATGCCCGTTTCATCATAGGATTGACTGTCGCTTGTATTGTTATTGTAGGGTTATTTACAGTGTTCTTTGTCAGTAAAAAATATGACAGCAGCACCACTCTTATTGTTGGTAAACCTGAGGGATATGCCAATACGTCAGATAGTTCAACATATAGTCAGGTTATGACCAACCAACAGTTGGTAGGAACATATAGTGAAATAGCAAAAAGTGATAGTGTCATGACGAAAGTTGTTTCGAACTTGGGACTGGATATGACGGACAGCCAATTGGCCAATAAAATCAGTGTAAAGACGGTTAATGATACTGAATTAATTGAAATTACAGTGACGGATACCAGTGCTAATCGGGCGGCACAGATTGCCAACGAAACTGCCAAGGTCTTCATGGAGAATGTAGCAGGACTTATGAAAATTAATAACTTGCAAATTGTTGATACTGCGGTTGTTAATAACACACCAGTATCGCCTAATTTGAAACTGAATTTGGCGATTGCGCTTTTGGCGGGGTTGGTTATTTCCATCTTCATTATTTTTCTGCGTGAAACCTTGAATACTACTATAAAAAGTGTGGATGAGCTTAAAGAAATAGCTGGAGATATTCCCATTGTGGCGGTTATTCCCCATAGTGAAGCATTGATGGATGAGGAGGGCAAATAATAAATGAAAAACAGCATTATCACTTATCGCTCTCCAAAAGATCCCATTTCTGAGGCCTTTCGAAACATGCGTACTAACATTACCTTTGCAAATATCGATGAAGATATGCGTGTTCTCACTGTGACAAGTCCAGGACAATCAGAGGGAAAAACCACGATAATAACGAATTATGCTGTGGCATTAGCCCAGACTGGCAAACAAGTTCTCCTTATGGATGGCGATTTGCGTAGGCCAAGACTTCATCGGATGTTTGGTCTCCACAATAACAAAGGGTTAACAAATGTATTATTACGTGAATCCCAGTTAAATGATGTCATTCAGAAAACAGAAATAGAAAATCTTCATTTGGTATCGTCTGGGCCGATTCCTCCCAATCCTTCTGAAATAATGGCAAGCCGGAGTATGGCTTTGACCATTAACACTTTAAAGTCAGCTTATGATTTTGTATTAATTGATGCTCCGCCTTTGGGTGTTGTAACAGATGCGGCTGTACTTTCAAAAGTTACAGATGGATATATTGTGATTGCAGCGCTAAGTGTTACAAATCGTGATAATTTGCGAATGGTAATGGAAAATTTAAAGAATGTGGGAGGAAACATTATTGGTGTTGTGGCCAATAATACGCCACAGACTAAACGTAGCGGTTATTATTATTATTATTACGATTATTCCTATGATCAACAGAGTAAACGGCCAGAAAGTAAAGAAGAAATAAAACAGAAAAAGAAAATGAAAAAACAACATCATTGATTGACAGTTAGGGGTAAGGATCAATGATCGACATGCATTGTCATGTGTTGTATGGTGTTGATGACGGTTCCCGGACGTTCGAAGAGAGTTTGGCCATGATTAAAGCGGCACAAACAATAGGGTTTAAAGGAATCGTTTTGACACCTCATTATATGAGTTACACGCAATATACATCTTCTCTAAATCATAACCGAATAATTCATAAGCACTTAAAGAAGTTATTAGTTGAAGAGGGTGTGGATATTCAGTTGTATTTGGGAAATGAAATTTTTTATGAGCCAGATTTGTTGCCTGTTTTAGAACGCGGAGAGTTCATTACGCTTAATCGAAATGGATTTTTTTTGATAGAAACCATGCGACACGATGCAGATAAAGATCATTTCTTGGATTTTTTGTACCGTATTCAGCTTAAAGGTTATCGTACTATTGTTGCCCATCCGGAGAGATATGATTTTGTCCAGGATAATCCGGGGGTGCTTATTGATTTTTTGGATCGAGGCCATTTGCTTCAAATCAATGCATTGAGTTTGATTGGTTTTTATGGAAAACATGCTAAGGAAACCGCAGAGGTTTTATTAAAACACAATATGGTACAATTTATGGCCAGTGATGCTCATAGAGTCCATGCATACCAAAAAATGCCAGAAGCATTAGATATAGCTTTGGATTTAATTGGTCCAAAGAATTTTCGGCGGATTATGATTGATAATCCAGCCGTTTCACTGGGGGCAAAGGGAGATATTGTTATCAATCCCTTAGAAAATTAAGATTATTTTTGATTCTAAAATAGTTTATTGTAAATCACAATGTAATGGAGTATAATATTTTTATTGAAGCGAGGTGAGAATGTACTGTAGCGTAAATAATATAATGTAATTATTTTGAGAAATGAAATGGGTAAAAAATTGTCAAAGGAAAAGATATAATATCAATGAAAGAAATTAATCATACTGATAGACAGAAAACGATTCGTATCGCACTGCTTGTTTTGATGGACATTTTAGTGCTGTTTCTGTCTTATTTTTTTGCTTGGTGGATTGTGTACAGTCTGCACATTCCTTTTGATGCCATTGCCCGATACGGTTGGTATATGGTGGTTGCTATATTTATTAAAATTGCTGTTTTTTCGTTGTTGCGGATGTACCAAACTTTATGGCGATACGCTAGCGTTGAAGAGTTGTGGCTCATCATAGCTTCGGTGTGTATTGCTAACTTTGTTGCTATTATCTTCTTTATCATTTTGGGCCTCCGATTTCCAACTTCTGTTTTAGTGATGAACATTATTTTTGATGTGTTTTTTGTTGGAGGTATACGCATCTTATATCGTACTTTACGTACGGTCCACAACGCCAGTCAGAAGGGGGGCGGCAATGCCCTTATAGTTGGAGCCGGTGAAGCAGGAATTAAAATGCTTCGTGAGCTGCAAAACAGTTCGGGATATCGGCCTTTTGGATTCATTGACGACGATCCCTACAAACAGCACCGTCTTATCAGCGGTATCCGTGTCATGGGTGGTCGAGATGACATACCGGACATCGTGGCATCAAATCCTGTAGCAGAGATTATCATTGCCATGCCTACCGCATTAAAGGCAGACCGGGTGGCTATTGCACGCATCTGTGAAAAGACCGGTGTGCCGGTTAAGATGTTACCCACCATTGAGGATATTCTCAATTACGATATTTCCCAACTCAAATTGAGGGATTTGCAGATTGAGGATCTTCTTGACAGGGAAGAGGTTGTCTTGGATAAAGATGCCATCAGTAAGACCATAGCAGGCAGGCGTGTATTGGTTACTGGAGGCGCCGGGTCCATTGGCAGTGAGCTCTGTAGGCAGATAGTGCGATTTCATCCCAAGGAACTTTTTATCCTTGATATCAACGAAAATGACTTGTATTATCTGGAATTGGAATTGAATAAATACATTAAGACTACTTTAAAACCTCAAGGTGTAGACATCTCCTTGACCGCCAAGATTGCCAGTATCCGTGAAGCCGATGTGCTCAAGGATCTCTTCGCGGTGTATAAGCCGGAGATTGTCTTCCACGCAGCTGCGCACAAACATGTTCCACTCATGGAACGTACCCCAGCAGAAGCAGTACGTAATAACGTCTTCGGCACTAAAAATGTGTTGGATGCTTGTGTTTCGGCCGGGGTGCGACGCTTTGTGCAGATTTCCACCGACAAAGCTGTTAACCCTACCAATGTGATGGGGGCGACCAAGCGCATCTGTGAGATCCTGGTTCAGGCTTACAATCGGGCTTATGACACAGAATTTGTAGCTGTACGCTTTGGTAATGTATTGGGCTCCAATGGTTCGGTTATCCCTATCTTTAAAAAACAGATTGAAGGAGGAGGACCGGTGACTGTTACCCATAAGGATATCACACGGTTCTTTATGACCATTCCAGAGGCTACCCAATTGGTCCTTCAAGCTGCCAGTATGGCCCGAGGCGGGGAAATTTTTGTGCTGGACATGGGTAAACCGGAAAAAATTACCGATTTGGCCGAGAAGATGATTAGCTTGGCAGGGTACGAGCCTTATACAGAAATTCCCATCGAATTTGTAGGTTTGCGTCCTGGAGAAAAGCTTTACGAAGAGCTTTCTTATAATCTGGATGATTTTGATCGTACTACTTTTGACAGTATTTTCATTGAAAAACCCGTGCGTTTAGAATTGGTTGCTGTGGAAAAGAAACTGAAATTTTTGCGGGATGCTACGGAAAGAGATGATATCCATTGGATTCTCCAAGAAATTAAGAATATTGTACCAGAGTTTCAGCATGAAAATTGAATGTGATTCTATAATTCTTGTTTATAAGTATAAAAAATTAATTTGATTGTCATAAGCAAGTGTAAAAAACTCGGTGATTATTTCTTGATGGATGTAATTATATTTAGAATAGAAAATATTGTTTTTATTTTAAATAAAGGTGTTGTATTTATTGGAAATTTGTGTAATGATATGTAGGTAAAAAATCTAATATAAGGGTGATTTTGTGGCAGAGAAGATACGTTGTATGATTCAATCTAAATATTTTTATATAATTAGTATTGCGATTGTTCTTAGAATCATTTTGTCTGAAAAAATGGGGGTTTGGTTTTTATCCTCCCAAATGTATGATGATGCACTATTGATGTCATATGCGCGTGTGAATACGCATTTTTTGAATCCAAATATTTATTCATTAGTTAAAACCATTGGATATCCCTTGTTTATTAATGTCGTATATATATGTCAATTAAATTATCCGATTGCTTTGTCACTAGTCTGGATTTTTGCTGCCTGTTTAACAGCATATTTCTTTTTTTTAATTAGTCAAAAAAAATGGTTAAGTTGTTTCGCTTTTCTGTATGTATTGTTTATGCCAATGGCATTTGAAGGTTGGTTGGGTACGCGTATGTATCGCAACTCTATTATTGCACCATTTGTAATTATTGTATTTTCATTTTGTTTTATAATATTATATAGAGTTTATTTTGGAAAATATAAAAGATTAATTGTTGATTTGATTGCTTGCGGGATATTTTTTTCTTTTACATATTATATTAAAGAAGATGGTCTTTGGTTATTGGCTTGTTTGATGTTAGTGGTTATTTTCTGTGTGATTAAGCTATTAATTAAGTCTATACGGTGTCATTTTAAAGAAAAAAAAAATGTTCGTATTATGGCTGCACTGTTAATTCCAATTTTAATTTTTGCATGTACAACCGTAGCATATAAATCAATTAATAAACATTTTTTTGGAGTATATGCTATTGAGACTCGAAACGGTGGTGAAATTGGGAAATTTGTTGCTAATGTATATAAAATTGAATCAGAAAATAGAAATTCAATCGTTTGGGCTCCAGCCGATGCAATTGAAAAAGCGTTTGATGCTTCGCCAACATTAAAAATGCATCCAGAGTTAATTGACGATGTTATGCATACAGATTGGTTTAACCATGATATTGTAAATACTCCCATACATGGCGATTTTCTAACATGGGTATTGAGGACTTCATTACAAAAAACCAATCTCTGGCAGTCGGAGGAACAAGTTGATTCAATGTTTGCAAGTGTTAATTCAGAATTAGACGCAGCATTTAAAAAAGGAACTTTAAAAAAATCTGATCGAATTCAACTATTATCTTCTGCGGGAGGGAGAACTATCTCTGAAATGATAGAATTAATTCCATTAATGATTGAAGGTTACAAAGGTGCAATACTATTAAAAGGGTATGTACCTGGGAGTGAATTGGGTGATACTAATTCAACAGATTTATGCGATATTGCTAGTCAAAAAACTCATCTTTCGTATTTATCTTCTAGCGAATTTAATACACACGTGCCTAATGTGACTTCAAATGTAATTGCAAATGGAATATTTAAATTATATTCTATCATAAATACTCTGTTATGCGTTATTATGTTTTTTGTGTTGCTATTTTATTTAGTATTGATTATTAGAAATTGGAAAAACCACGGAATTTATCGGATTATTCTTTTTCAATTTTTTTCAATTATTATATTACTATGTATTAGTTTTGCATATGTTTTTTCTATTTCGTGGTTCAGTGAGTTTTTATTTGTTGATGGAATTAATATGATTATTTTGAACTTTTATTGTGTTGCTTTGCCGCCAATATTAATGTATGCTTATTTGTTTACGGTGTCTTTGGGTTCAAAATATGTTGGTGTTTTAGTTGGAAAACATCGTGCTGGATTATCGTAAAAAACCTGAATATGTTTGTTAAAACCTCATCAAAAGATGAGGTTTTTTAAAAAGTTATAAAAATAAGGAATAATATGACGCGATTATTTAACGCAATTTACAGGGCAGCACACTACGCCTATCACGATGTGATCCGGTATATTATCCTGTACTTGCCCACTGCAGTAATTCTTGGGGTGGTATTTTGTGTGGCCTATGCTATTATTAAAAAAATGACAAGACAAGAGGGCGATTTGCGCGGATCTGAATTATTCCGTGTTTTCGTGTTAGCAGTATACAGTATTGCAGTTGTTTTTATCACCGTACTGAGTCGGGCACCGGGTAGTGAGGATGCAGTGGACCTCCAGTTTTTAGTGGGAATCGGCCTGACTACCAGTTATCTGGCTGAACTTATTGAAAATGTTTTGCTCTTTATGCCTTTAGGCGTGATGCTACCCACTGTGCTTCCTCGACATGGTGGAAATGGATTTTTGCGATTTGTCTGTGTCGGAGGTCTTGGTTTTGCTGGCAGCCTGGCCATCGAGGTGACTCAACTCATTACCAGTCGAGGTATGTTTCAGATAGACGATTTGGTGATGAACACCTTAGGAGCATTGGCTGGTTGCTTACTTTACACTTTGGTGGCTGGAGAATGAAAAGATGAATTTATATTGAGTTAATAAAAATGGTGTGTTCATTGGAAAGGAGTAAGCGATGAAACAACCAGCGCGATGGAATGTGGAAACAAGAAAGGCATTGGACGCTTATCTGGCATCCCATTATCAAGGGGATAACGGGATGCCAGCCGTCAAAACAGTTTTATCAGGAACGGTGGGGCTGCACGGTGCGATGCCCTTTGATCATATCAAGATGGATGGTCTGTGCTCTTTGGAGGACGCAGCTTTTCAAGGAGATACACCCCGGTCCCGGTCATTGGATGAGGTGGTTGACCAGGTCGGGGAGACTTTTTCGGAGAGCCTGTTCCGCCGCATCGATGACAAAGGATTGTCCGATGTGGCCGTTTATAAAAAGGCGGGGTTGTCCCGCCAGACCTTTTCTAAGATTAGGGGGAACCGTGACTACCGGCCCAGTAAAAAAACGGCTTTGTCTTTGGCCATCGTCTTGGAACTGAATTTGGACGAGACACGGGATCTTCTGGCTCGGGGTGAGCTGGCCCTATCTCCGGGTATCCGGGCCGATGTGATTGTGATGTATTTCATTGAATGCCAGGTGTACGACTTGTCCATTATCGATCAGGCCCTTTACGATTATGGGGAAGAGGTGCTGGGGGCGTGAAGGCCTGGGGCCCGTCAATGTCTCCTGTTGATTGACCCGTCCTGCCGGATTTCGTTGTATAATGACCTTAGAAAATAAGTGACGACAGGAGGTCATTGTGATGAAAAAGGACTTAACGGAATTGGTTATTATTCTGGACCGAAGTGGATCCATGGCGGGGCTGGAGTCGGACACCATTGGTGGGTACAACGCCATGATTGAAAAGCAGCGTAAGGAACCGGGGCAGGCTATAGTCACGACGCTGCTCTTTGATGACCGTGTGGATGTGGTTCACGACCGGGTGGCCTTGAATCAGGTGCCGGTGCTGACGGACAAGGAGTATTTTGTGCGGGGCTGTACCGCTTTGCTGGATGCCGTGGGAAGCGCCATCAGCCGAATCGACGCGGGTCAGAAGGATCATCCAGAGGATGAACGGCCGGAAAAAACGGTTTTCGTTATCACGACGGATGGACTGGAGAATGCCAGCAGGGAATACAGTTATGACAAGGTAAAGCGACTGGTGGAGGGCCACAAAGCCCAAGCGGGCTGGGAATTCCTCTTCCTTGGGGCGAACATGAACGCCATTGCTGTGGCTGGCCGATTCGGCATTGACGCGGACCGGGCGGCTACGTATAAAAGTGATGCTGCGGGAACCCGGCTCAATTACCAGGTGGTGGGCGCTGCCATCAGCCAGCTGCGATGCTGCAGCAGTCTGGATGCCGATTGGAAGCGGGACATTGAAGAGGACCAGAAGCGGTAGGAAATCTACCGCTTTTCTTTATGCCTTCGGCTTGAATCCCCTACCCATAACTGATATAATAGAAAAGTTAATTTGGAGGCTAAAGTGTACGAATACATAAAAGGAAAACTGGAGGGCCAGACGGCCGACCGGGTGGTCATCGACAACAACGGCATGGGCTATTCGGTGGTGGTGTCCCTGAACACCCTGGCCGAGCTGCCGCCGCTCCACGAGGAGTTTTGCCTGCTGCTCCATCCGGCGTACAGGGAGGACGATATCACCCTGTACGGTTTTGTCACCGATGAAGAGAGAACCCTGTTCCGAACTTTGATCGGCATTTCCGGTATCGGGCCCAAGGCGGCCATGGGGCTCCTTTCCCAATTCACGGGACAGGACCTGATCCGCCACATCGTCCGGGGAGACGCCAAGGCTATCGCCCGGGCGCCAGGCATCGGGAAAAAGACGGCGGAGCGGGTGATCCTGGAGCTCAAGGACAAATATAAGGATGTGAGCCTGGACGAGGGAGATGATGCGCCCCTGGGTACCGGTGCGGCGGCCCGGCTGCGTCAGACTGACAATCTGTTCAACGAAGCGGTCAACGGCCTTTTGGGACTGGGCTACAGCTACAACGAGGCCGCGAGCCTGGTGGAAAAGGTAATGACGCCGGAGTCCACCATCGAGGATATTTTGAAGGCAGCCCTTATGGCGGCGGGTACCATGGCCTGAGGTGGCCAGCCACTGGGGCAGTGGATGGGATTCAAGCGGGATGGAAGGGGATTGCGTGAAAGATCGAATTGTGACAACTCAATTTACAGAACCGGATATCGAGATGGAGGGCTCCCTGCGGCCTCAAAGTCTGGCGGAGTATATCGGTCAGAATAAGGTTAAGGACCAGATGGCCATTTTCATCCAGGCGGCCAAAAACCGGGATGAGGCTTTGGATCACGTGCTGCTTTACGGTCCGCCGGGGCTGGGTAAGACCACCCTGGCCGGCATCATCGCCAATGAGATGGGCACCCGCATCCGGGTGACCTCTGGCCCGGCCATTGAAAAGCCCGGGGATCTGGCGGCCATCCTGACCAGCCTAAAAAAGGGAGACGTGCTGTTCATCGACGAGATCCACCGCCTCCAGCGGGCAGTGGAGGAAGTACTCTACCCCGCCATGGAGGATTTTGTGCTGGATATCGTCATCGGCAAGGGCCCCGGAGCCAAGAGCATCCGCCTGGAGCTGCCTCGGTTTACCCTGGTGGGAGCCACCACCCGGGTGGGGCTGCTCACGGCTCCCTTGCGGGACCGCTTTGGGGTGGTCCAGCGTCTGGACCTGTATGGCACCGAGGATTTGTCAACCATCGTCCGGCGGTCGGCCCAGATTTTGGGGGTGACCCTGTCCGACGGCGGTGCCGAGGAGCTGGCCATGCGTTCCCGGGGAACCCCGCGAATTGCCAACCGGCTTTTGAAACGGGTCCGTGACTACGCTGAAATCAAGGGCGGAGGCACCATCGACCGGGAGACGGCCCAAACGGCCCTGTCCCTGTTTGAGGTGGATGAAAAGGGCCTGGACGAAATCGACCGGCTCATGCTCCGGGCCATTGTGGAAAAATTCGACGGCGGTCCCGTGGGGCTGGATACCCTGGCGGCGACCATCGGCGAGGAACGGGGCACCATTGAAGAGGTGTACGAGCCCTATCTGATGCAGCTTGGATTCCTGGCCCGGACACCCCGGGGACGGGTCATCACCGCCGGAGGCTGCCGGCATTTGGGCATCGCCCCTCTGGGACGGGAGATCGGAGCCGGCTGGACAGTGATTCCCGGCACCGATGACGATGGCCCGGACGCGGACGCCGACGACGGCGCGGAACAATTGGCATTGGATTTGAATGGGAAGGACGACACAAAGGAGGTCCATTGAGCACCACATTATCAACCAAGGATTTTTATTACGACCTGCCGGAGGAACTCATCGCCCAGACACCGGCGGCGAAGCGGGATGCTTCCCGTCTTATGGCCATCGACCGGGGGACGGGGAAGAATGAAGACCGGCATTTCCACGACATCCTGGAGTACCTGCGCCCCGGCGATTTGCTGGTGATGAACGACACCAAGGTACTGCCGGCGCGGATCTTCGGCCACCGGGCGCGAACCGGCGGCAAGGTGGAGCTGCTGCTTCTGCGGCGCCTGGATGACCACCGCTGGGAGACCATGGTCAAACCCGGCAAGAAGGCGCTGCCCGGAACCCAATTGGAGTTCGGCGCCGGACTCACCGGGACCATCGAGACTACAGTAGAAGGCGGGCTGCGGATCATCCACTTTGACTACGAAGGGGTTTTTGAGGAAATTTTGGATGCCATCGGCACCATGCCCCTGCCGCCCTATATTCACGAGACCCTCAAGGATCAGAGCCGGTATCAGACGGTGTACGCGGAGCACGACGGCTCGGCGGCGGCTCCCACGGCGGGGCTCCACTTCACGCCGAAGCTCCTTTCGGACATCCGGGCCATGGGTGTGGAAACGGCGGAGGTCACCCTCCATGTGGGCATTGGCACTTTTCGCCCGGTCAAGGTGGACAACATATTGGATCATCACATGCACGAGGAACGGTACCTGGTGCCGGCGGCCACGGCAGAAGCCATCACCCGGGCCAAGGCCGAGGGGCGGCGGGTCATTGCCGTGGGGACCACCACGGTGCGCACGCTGGAAAGTGTGGCGGCCAATCACGGGGGTGCTGTGGTGGCGGAGTCCGGAAGCACGGACATCTTCATCTACCCCGGTTTCAGGTGGCAGGTGGTGGACGCTTTGATCACCAACTTCCATTTGCCGGAATCCACCCTGCTCATGCTGGTTTCTTCCTTTTATAATAGGGAAGCTGTGTTGGCGGCGTACCAGCACGCCATTGAAGAGCGCTACCGCTTCTTCAGCTTTGGCGACGCCATGTTTTTGTATTAGGAGCGGCGATGTTTCGTTACGAAGTCATAAAAGAAGAAAAACATACCGGTGCCCGTCTGGGGCGCATCACCACGGACCACGGCGTCATCGAGACGCCCATCTTCATGCCCGTCGGCACCCAGGGAACGGTCAAATCCATGGACAACCGGGACCTGAAATCCCTGGGTGCCCAGATCATCCTGGGCAATACCTATCATCTGTACCTGCGGCCGGGGGAGGATATCATCCAGAAGGCCGGCGGCCTGCACAAATTTATGAATTGGGACCGGCCCATCCTCACCGACAGCGGCGGTTTCCAGGTTTTTTCCCTGGGGGATCTGCGCAAGATCAGTGAGGAGGGGGTCACCTTTTCCTCCCATCTGGATGGCTCCCGGCATTTCATGACGCCGGAAAAATCCATTCGCCTGCAAAATGTCATCGGCGCTGACATCATGATGTGCTTTGACGAGTGCGCGCCGGCGGAGTCGGATTACCATTACACCAAGGCCTCCATGGAGATGACCAGCCGCTGGGCGGCACGATGCATGGAAGCCCATACCCGCCGGGATGAGCAGGCCCTCTTCGGCATCGTCCAGGGGGGGATGTTTGAGGACCTGCGTGCCCAGAGCGTCCGGGACCTCACGGCCATCAACTTCCCCGGCTATTCCATCGGGGGACTCAGCGTGGGGGAATCCAAGGAGACGATGTACCACATGCTGGATGTCACCGTGCCCCTGCTGCCGGCGGACAAGCCCCATTACCTCATGGGGGTCGGCTCGGTGGATGCCCTGTTTGAAGGGGTCATTCGGGGCATCGACATGTTCGACTGCGTCCTCCAGACGCGTATCGCCCGTAACGGTACGGCCCTCACCTCCCAGGGCAAGGTGGTGGTGCGCAATGCCGACTGCCAGGACGACTTTACCACCCTGGATCCGGAGTGCGATTGTTATGTCTGTCAGGACCATACCCGGGCATATTTGCGACATTTGATAAAATGTAAGGAAATATTGGGCGCCAGGCTGTTGACATATCACAATTTATATTTTACACTATCATTAATGGAAAAAATCCGTGAGGCCATCCGCAATGATACGCTGTTGTCCCTCAAGGATGAGATTTTCCAAAAATACGGTATTGATTAAGTTAGGAGAGTAATTTATGAATCAATTTATTCAGTTTGCGCCGGTCCTTATTCTGGCCGCGTTCCTGTATTTCGTGCTGATTCGCCCTCAAAGCAAACAGCAGAAAAAGGTGAACGATATGCTGGAAAAAATGAAGATTGGTGATGAAGTCATGACCACCTCGGGGTTCTACGGCATTATTTCCGCCATCGATGACGAAAATGTGGTACTGGAGCTGCTGCCTGATTTCAACAAGGTCATGCTGAGAAAAGCTGCCATCGGCAAGGTCATCACCGCGAACGATGCAGAAGACGACGAGGATGAAAAAGACCCGGAAGCCGCTGTGGCCGAAGCCAAGGGCAAGGCCCTGGACGAGGCAGACGCCAAGGTGGAAGAAGCTGAATTTTCCGATGTGGCCGACGATGCCAAGGACGATGAAGCGGCTGAAAAATCTGAAGACGAAGAAAAATAATTCAAATATTTGAATATAAAAAGGAGATCATCATGAAACACGTACAAGTCATCAAAAAAGGAAACCTCTGTGACACCAAGAACAAGGGATGCGGCGAATGCCAGACTTCCTGTCAGTCCGCCTGCAAGACATCCTGCACCGTTGGCAACCAACAGTGCCAGAATAAATAAGCGACACAGAATCCAAGCACAGGCAGCCATGCTTCCACGCGAAGACAGTGCTGTCTGTTTTTTTGATTAAACACAACCTTTGGAGGAAAGATGATACATAAATTTTACCTGAACGGCCTGTACATCGTGCTGGATGTGGAAAGCGGCAGCCTGATGACAGTGGACAAGCTCACCTACGATATTTTGGATGAGTACAAGGATTTGGACCGTGAAGCCCTGATAGCCAAATGGTCCGATACCTACAAGCCGGCGGAAATTGAAGAATGCTGTGATGAAATCGGGGAGCTGGAAAAAGCCGGCTTGCTTTACACCGAAGGGGACTACGACCCCGACGTGTACCAAAACCACGACGTCATCAAAGCCATGTGCCTGCACGTTGCCCATGACTGTAATTTGAAATGCGCCTACTGTTTTGCATCCCAGGGGGATTTCAACGGGGAAAAGCTCCTCATGCCCCTGGAAGTGGGGAAGAAGGCCCTGGATTTTCTGGTGGATCACTCGGGCAGCCGCCTCAATCTGGAAGTGGATTTCTTCGGCGGGGAACCCCTGATGAATCTGGATGTGGTCAAGGAGCTGGTGGCCTATGGCCGCAGCCTGGAAGGGCCCAGGCACAAGCATTTCAACTTCACCATGACCACCAACGGCGTGCTCCTCAATGACGAAAATATGGCCTGGCTGGACGAAAACATGAACAACGTGGTCCTGAGCCTGGACGGACGCAAGGAAGTCAACGACCGCATGCGCAAGACTGTCAACGACAAAGGCTCCTATGACTTGATTATTGACGATATCAAAAAAATGGCTGCCTTGCGGGAAGGCAAGAAGGATTATTACGTCCGGGGAACCTACACCAAGCACAACCTGGATTTTTCCAAGGATGTGGCCTTCCTGGCGGAACAGGGCTTCGGCAGCATTTCCGTGGAGCCGGTGGTGGCAGAAGAGGGGATGGATTATGCCATCCTAGAAGAGGACCTGGATACCATCCTTCCGGAATACGACAAGCTGGCTCTGGACTACCTGAACCGGAAGGAAAAGGGGCTGGATTACCAGTTCTTCCATTTCAAAATCGATCTGGACGGCGGGCCCTGCGTGTACAAGCGCCTGTCCGGCTGTGGTGCCGGGCGGGATTACGTGGCGGTCACGCCAGAGGGTGACCTGTATCCCTGCCATCAGTTTGTGGGAAATACCGATTTCTGCATGGGCAGCGTGGATGCCGGCATCACCCGTCCGGAGGTGCGGGAAACCTTTACCCAGGCCAATCTGGTCAAAAAGGAAGCCTGTTCCCAGTGCTGGTGCCGCTATTTCTGCGGCGGCGGCTGCCACGCCAATGCTTACAATTTCAATAAGACCCTGATGGAGCCCTACGCCGTTGCCTGTGAAATCGAGCGCCGCCGGGTGGAAAATGCCCTGATGATTAAAATTGTGGAAGGCCAGGAAGTGTAAATAGTTGCAAAGATGTAACGAACTGCAAAAAACTTAAGTGATGAAAATATGAATGCGTTTTACCATTGAATTATACCAAATACCGGTTATAATGGAGGTGTCAACGAAATTGTTGAAAATTTGACAATCGGGGACCATTACAAGCGGAAGCTGAAAGGAGATAATCATAATGACAAATTTGAAAACGGTGGTGGATCACGCCAATGCCGAAGGACGATTTGAAAATGATCGGGACGTTCGCTTGAAGATCGCCAGCAAGATGATTGACCGTGATTATCCAATTGCAGAAATTGCGAAAATCACTGGCCTGTCGATTGATCAGATTGAAACCCTCAAATAAGTACGATCCTCAATATGAAATGGTGGCCGCCGACGGTATGTCGGCGGCTTTTTTACTTGACAGATGAAGGGCCTTTTCATATAATAAGCTTATCCCGGGTCTGTGGTTGAAAGTCGATGCCAGTCGCAGGCAAAACGATCCACGTAAGGCTTCGCAAAAGGCGGAGACGATCATGGTGCGGCCTAGATGTAAGACCAGCCGGTTATAAAACCGAGAGAAGGAGTCGTGACATAACCTGGAGCCAAACTTCCAGCTGGCGGGTGTGGGGGCAAAGACCAGGTCAGCCGGGATAGATTCAATCTTCATTTGGAGGTTGAATCTTTTTTTATGGGGATTCCTTGTAACTTTAAGGTGTTTAGGATACACTATTACCATGGAAAAAATAGAAAAAATGCAAGTATCGATCGTGATTCCCAATTACAATGGGGAAGCCTATATTGACAATTGCCTGGACAGCCTGAAGGAGCAAACCGACGCCGGCCGTTACGAGATCATCGTGGTGGACGACTGTTCCCAGGATAAAAGCCGGGAGCTTTTGCGCGCCCGAAAGAATGAAATCACCTTGGTGGAAAACAGCCGCAACCGCGGTTTCGCCGCTTCGGTGAACCGGGGAATCCGGGCCAGCCGCGGGGAATACGTGCTGCTCCTCAACAATGATGTGGTGGTTACACCGGATTTCGTCCATAATCTGACTGCGGCCATCAGCCGCAGCGAACGGATCTTTTCCGTGTCCTCCCGGATGGTGCGCTACTACGAACGGGACAAGCTGGACGATGTGGGGGACCAGTACCACGTGTTGGGCTGGGCCTTCAAACGGGGAGACGGCAAGCCTGTGACGGAGTACGCGAAGCCGGAGCGGGTGTTTTCCACCTGCGCTGGTGCCGGCCTTTACCGCCGGGCGGTCTTTGAAGAAATCGGCCTCTTCGATGAAGCCTATTTTGCCTATCTGGAGGATTTGGACGTTTCTTACCGGGGTCTGATTTATGGCTACGAAAACTGGTATGAGCCTTCGGCGGTGTGCTACCATATCGGCAGTGCCACCACCGCTGACGGGGAAAAATACTCGCCCTTCAAGGTGCGCATTTCCGCCCGCAACAATGTTTATACGGCTTACAAGAACATGCCGGCCCTCCAGCTTCTGGTCAATGCCCCTTTCCTGATCGGCGGTTTCGCCATCAAAACGGCTGTGTTTACCAAACGGGGTTACGGCAAGGACTACCGTGCCGGGCTGAAAGAGGGCCTGACCACCCTTCACCGTATTCAAAAGACGCCCTTCAAGGCCGCCCACACCTTGCGTTATTTACAAATCGAGCTGTGGCTTTTGGAAAACCTGGGACGGCATCTTTCGGAAAAAATGCGATAACCTTTACCCTTTATTAAGGAACACTTCGAGTTGTAACAAAAATGTAAAACTTATGGTATAATTTATCATTATGCCAATAGGGGAGTTCAATGGATTTATCAATCATCATCGTCAATTACAAAACAGAAGAACTGACCCGTCAGTGCCTCCAGTCCGTTTATGCCTGTGACTTGAAAGACTGGACCTACGAAGTCATCCTGGTGGACAACGCTTCCGGGGATGGCAGCGCCCAGGCGGCGGTGCAGGCTTTTCCCCAGACCCGGCTCATCCTCAATGATGCCAATCTGGGCTTTTCCAAGGCCAACAACATCGGCATGGCAGCGGCTTCCGGGGATTACGTGCTGCTCCTCAATTCAGACACCGTGGTGGAAGCCGATACCTTTTACAGGTCCCTGCGCTACATGAAGGCCAACCCGGAAATCGGGGCCCTGGGCTGCAAGGTTTTGCTACCTGACGGTCGTCTGGACGTTGCCTGCAAGCGCAGCTTTCCGACGCCCCTTAACAGCCTGTGCCACATGAGCCGTCTGGACCGGGTGTTTCCCCAAAACCCCGTTGTCGGCGCTTACAACCTGACTTTTTTGGATCCGGATAAGATTTATTCCGTGGATTGCCTGGTAGGGGCGTATATGATGGTTTCCCGGGATGTCATCGAGCTGGTGGGAACACTGGATGAGGATTACTTCATGTATGGGGAGGATATCGACTGGTGCTACCGTATTAAGGAAGCGGGGTACCTGGTGGTGTATTATCCCAAGGTGAGCATCACCCATTACAAGAAGGCCAGCGGCCTGGGACGGAAGAATCCCCAGACCATCGAGGCCTTTTACGATGCCATGAAGATTTTTTACGGCAAGCATTATCAGGATAAATACGACGGTCTGACGGCCAGGATGGTGCTGGGAGGCACCCAGGTCCTTAAAAAGATCGCATTGCTGCGCAACCGCTGAGAGGCGGCATCGGCAGATGATGAGAAGAAGGATCATTTTATGATGAGGGAGGAAACATGATCAAGAGCAATCAACATTTCTTCAATGCGCTTTTAGTCTTATTTGATATCGCCGTGGTCAGCGTGACCTTGTGGTTTGCGTGGTACATCCGTTTTGCGTCGCCCTTTTTTACCGATGGCATCCGGTCCCTGCGCCTTAATTCGTACATACGATTGGTCACCATCCTGATTCCGACCTATGAGGTTTTGTTTTTGGCCTTCGGGCTGTACCGTCCTTACCGGAAACAGCCTTTCATGAAGGAATGCCAGGAAATCATTCTGGCCAACACCATGGGCATCGTCATCGTGCTGGCTGTGCTTTACACCAGCCGGAGCGTGGATTTTTCCCGATATATGCTGGGTTTGTTTTACGTTTTTGCCATTGTGGGCATGTCCCTGGAGCGCGGGATGGTCCGCCGAATCCTCCACAGCCTGCGGGAACACGGCTTCAATATCAAGCACATCATCGTGGTGGGAGCTGGGGCCTTGGGCCAGGCCTTCGTGGAAAAGGCCACTGGAGACCGGCAGCTGGGCTACGCCATTTGCGGCTATGTGGATGACTATTATCCCAAGGAGGATAAGGATGGCATCCCCATCCTGGGCACAACCCGGGAGATGAATGAGATCCTGGAAAACAACCGGGTGGACGAGGTGGTCATCGCCTTGCCCAACACCAGCTACCGCCGCATCGATGAGGTCATCGACAAGTGTGAGTACCAGGGGATCAAGACCCAGATCATCCCCGATTATTTCAACCTGATCCAGGGATCCCGGCCCGCTTTTGATGAGTTGGACGGTATTCCCCTGATCAATACCCGGTACATCCCGCTGGATGAGCCCATGAACAAATTTATGAAGCGGCTGGCGGACATCATCATCTCCCTGGTCTTTCTGGTGGTATTCTCGCCTTTCCTCCTCGTCATCGCCATCCTGGTCAAGGTGACCTCTCCGGGACCGGTGATTTACAAGCAGATCCGGGTGGGGATGAACCGTCAGGAATTCAATATTTACAAGTTCCGGTCCATGCGCAATGATATTCCCGAGGTGGGCAATACGGTGTGGACCACGGAGAACGATCCGAGGAAGACCAAATTCGGTGCGTTCATCCGCAAGACCAGCATCGACGAGCTGCCCCAGTTCGTCAATGTGCTCAAGGGGGATATGAGCGTGGTGGGGCCCCGTCCCGAACGTCCTTATTACGTGCATAAATTCAAAGACGAGGTACCCAAGTACATGATCAAGCACCACGTGCGGCCGGGTTTGACCGGCTGGGCGCAGGTGAACGGCTGGCGTGGCGACACGTCGATTGTGGAGCGCATCAAATGCGACATCGATTATATTGAGAAATGGACGCCGTGGCTGGATATCAAGATTTTCTTCATGACCTTCCCGGCGATGTTTAAAAATGCCTACTAATAATAAAAGAATCGAACGGGAGCGGGAGCGGCGTCTGAACAGGCGCCAGCCGCCAGAAGGCGGAACCCACCCAACCAATCAAACCAAGGCCCGTCCCACAGACGGGCCGCTTTTTCAAGTGGAGAAGGAGCCCCAACGGGAGGCGCCGGATAAGCGTCAATGGTACGAGCCCAGTCCCGAGGCCATGGCGCAGAAGGATACCTTTCCCTTTGAACGGTATTTCGTGATCCTGTGCCTGATTTTTGGGTGTCTCTTTGTCTTTTTGACCCCGCCCTTCCAGGCGCCGGATGAGGTGACCCATTTTCTGAAAAGCTACAGCCTGTCCCGGCTCCAGCTCATCCCCACCGTGGAGGACGGTACGGTGATGGATACCATGGATTCGGAGGTCCTCGCCTTTGCCAATTCCTTTGGGGGACTTCAGTTTGACGCCAATTCCAAAATTGATTTTTCAACCATCAGCAGCTGGGGAAATGTGTACACCACCGGCAGCAGCGACAATGCGGAACAGACCACTTACATCACAGTCAACGCGTACATCGTCTATTACGTGCCCCAGGCTCTGGGCATGGGCTTCGCCCACCTTCTGAACATGTCGGTGTTATGGACCCTGTTCATGGGGCGGCTTTTCAACCTGCTCTTTTACATCCTGGTTTTATATTATGCCATCAAGACGACGCCGGTGGCCAAAAATGTCTTCTTTTTGGTTGCCCTGACACCCATGGCGGTGTTCCAGGCGGCCAGCCTGTCCTACGATGTGATGGTGACCTCGGTGTGCGTGCTCTTTACAGCTCACATGCTCCGGCTGTTTTTCAATCCCGATTGGGAGCTTTCCAATGGGGAATTCGCCTGGATACTGGTGCTAAGCTGCCTGCTCATCTTTATGAAGACCGTATATTTTCCGCTGGTGATCTTATTCCTCGCCATCCCCAGGGAAAAATTTGCCGATTCCGAAGAACGGCGCAAGAACTTTCTGGAAATCGTGGGGACCAGTGTGGCAGTATTCATCATCGTCACCCTGTTCCGGAAGTTTGCCTATGCCGGTGCGGTGAGCAGCAACAGCCTGACCTCTGATCAAATTACGGCGGCTCTGTCCGATCCCAATTTCTTTTTCCAGATGATCGGCAACACCTTCAATGCCTTCGGGTCAGAGTTTTCAGAAGAATTCATTGGCAAGCTGGGCTGGCTGGATACGGCGCTGCCGCCTTGGCTCATTACGATGTATTATGGGATGCTCATCGCTTCCTTATTTGAGTTCAGCCCCTACGAGTGCGGGCTCATCGAAAGGGTGCAGCCTGAAAAGCTGTTCCGCATGGTGGTGTCGGTGATACTGGCGCTGTTCTTCTTCGTGGTGCTGCTTTTTGCTGTGTTTTATTTCATCATGACCCTGGTCACCCTCCAGGCTGCGGGCAGTACGGTGGCCCAGGGAATCCAGGGACGGTACTTCATTCCCGTGGGATTCCTGGGATTTTCAACGATCGGGGTCATCCTCAATTACCGGTTCAATATCGGCGATTGGTTTTATGAATTGATGAAGAAATACAATGTGATCTTCATCGTCCTGGCCCAGGTGGTGTCCATTGTGACCATGTATCTGCGGTATTACGTTTCCTGAAAGGAGAAGGTATGATTCTTGCAGTCATCATCTACTTGTTTTGTACGGTTGGCGGGCTGACCCTGGTGAAGGTCGGCGCCAACGCCAACAGCTTTACGACTTCCAGCCAGTTTTTCAATTTACAGCTTTCCTACACTACCTTGTTGGGGCTGGTGCTCTATGTGGTGAGCTTCATCATGTGGATCGTCATCGTCCAGCATTTCAACTTGAGCTATATCCAGCCTCTGACCACGGGGCTGTCTTATATCCTGATCATCGCCGCGTCGATCTTTATCCTAAAGGAACAGATCAGCCCTTTCCAGTGGGGCGGGCTGGCCTTCATCCTGGTGGGCGTGATTCTGATGAATGTGAAGGTCAGGTAGGTGGGCATGTCGGTATTAATGATCATTCCGGCCCATAATGAGGCCTTGAACCTGCCCGGCGTCTTTGACGACATCCGGGCCCATTTTCCTGAGGCGGATATTTTGGTAATCAACGACTGCTCCCAGGATGATACCATCGACGTGGTCCGGAAGCATCCCGATGTGGCCTACCTGGACCTGCCGGTGAATCTGGGGTACTCCTTCGCCATCCAGACGGGGCTCAAGTACGCGGTCCAGAAGAGCTATGACCATCTGATCCAGTTTGACGGCGATGGCCAGCACTTGGCAGCAGAGGCCCGTAAAATGTATTGCTACGCCATGGAAAAGGATGTGGACATCGTCATCGGCAGCCGGTTTTTAATGAACACCGGCTACCACCACTCTTTCTTCCGGAAGGTGGGAACGGGGCTTTTTCGCAAGATCATCAAAATGCTCACGGGCCAAACCATTTCAGATCCCACCTCAGGGCTGCAGGTCATCAAACGGAATGCATTCCTTCCCTTATCCAAGATTTACGCCTATCCTGAATTTCCCGATGCCAACCTGCTGATCCAGCTCATTTATCAGGGCTATTCCATCGATGAGGTGCCGGTACAAATGAAGAACCGGGAATTTGGAGAAAGCATGCACGGCGGCATCATCAAACCCATCAAGTACATGTTCAAGATGTTTTATTACATCATCATGGTCTATGTGGATAACCTGACCGGCAGGTCCAAAAGGAGGGCCCAATGAGTATTTCGACGCGGTTGTTTTTCTGCGCGGTGGCCGTGGTACTTATCATCTTCATTTACCGCAATGTGCGCAAGAACCAGATCTCTCAAAATGAAAGCATCCTGTGGATGGTGGGAGCCATCGTCATTTTGATCTTTGGCCTGTGGCCGGAGCTGATCATCATATTGGCCCATCTGGTGGGGATTGATTACGCGCCATCCCTTTTGTTTTTGCTGTGCTGCGTGTTTCTGTTCATGTTCTGTTTCAGAAACAGCCAGACGGAAAGCGATTTGAAGGAAAAAAACAAAGAGCTCATTCAGGACGCTGCCCTTTTGGAAAAACGGATCAGGGATTTGGAAAAAACAGTGGCCATTTTGGAAGAGACAAACAAAAGGGAGGAAAAACATGATTGATCATACCTTCGTCATTTGCGCTTATGGGGAGTCTCCCTATCTTGAAACCTGTATCCGGTCTGTGATGAATCAGACCCTGTTCAGCCAGGTCATCCTGGTAACATCCACGGAGAATGAACACATCCGGCGTATGGCTTATACCTATGGCATCCCTGTGATGGTCCACCAAAATGGGGGACTGGGCAGGGATTGGAATTTCGGCATGAGCTGTGCTCCGACGGGGTATGTGACCCTGGTCCATCAGGACGATGTGTACACCCGCCATTACCTGGAACGGATCATGGCGCGGTTTGTGGAAAATGGCCGGGGGCTCATCGCCTTTTCTGATTACGGTGAGATCCGGGATGGTCGTTTCGTTCGTCCCAACCGTAACCTGAAGATTAAGAAGCTGTTGCTCAAGCCCTTGACCGTGGCGCCGGAGAATCCACAGGTGAGGCGTCGGGTCCTCAGCCTGGGCAACCCCATCTGCTGCCCGGCGGTTACCTACAACCGTCATCTGACCGGGGAAATCGTCTTTGATGAAACCATGAAGACGAACAGTGACTGGAAGCTGTGGGAGTCCCTGTCCAAGATGGAAGGTGCTTTCCTGTACATTCCGGAAATTCTTGTGGGGCACCGCATCCATGAGGACAGTGCCACCTCCGATACCATTGCCACCCAGGTGAGGAGGCAGGAGGATTTGGAAATGCTTTCTGCTTTCTGGCCGGATTGGATGGCTAAGGGAATCGGAAAGCTATATCGCAAGGGGGAAGCGGGAAATAATCAATTAGAATAAAGAGAGCACAAAAGAGCTCACGGTCTGACAGCCGGAAAAGCTGCCGGATCGTGAGCTCTTTTTATTGGCGCATTATTTCATTGGATGGGTTTACCGGACGGTCTGCACCGCGTTGTCCTTGAGCATGACGTCGTGGGCACCGCCTTCAGTGATACTGGTTGATGACACCAGCGTCAGTTTGGCTTTCTTCTGGAATTCAGGAATGCTTACCGCACCGCAGTTGCACATGGCTGAGCGAACCTTGGAGAGTGTGGAGCCCACGTTTTCGTGGAGGCTGCCAGCGTAGGGGACGTAAGAGTCAACCCCTTCCTCGAAGGAGAGCTTCTTGTCGCCGCCCATGTCGTAGCGCTGCCAGTTGCGGGCGCGGCTGCTGCCTTCGCCCCAGTATTCCTTCATGTAATTGCCGTTGATCTGGACGATGCGGGTGGGGCTTTCGTCAAAGCGGGAGAAGTAGCGGCCCAGCATGACGAAGTCGGCACCCATGGCCAAAGCCAAGGCGATGTGGTGGTCGTAGACGATACCGCCATCGGAGCAAATGGGCACGTAGACGCCGCTTTCCCTGTAATAGGCATCCCGGGCAGCCGCCACGTCGATGACCGCCGTCGCCTGACCCCGTCCGATCCCCTTTTGTTCCCGGGTGATGCAGATGGAACCACCGCCGATACCGATCTTTACAAAGTCTGCCCCAGCTTCTGCCAGATAGCGGAAGCCTTCCTTATCGACCACGTTACCTGCCCCGACCTTAACGGTGTCGCCGTAGGTTTCCCGGATCCAGTCGATGGTCAGCTTCTGCCATTCGGAGAAGCCTTCGGAGGAGTCGATGCACAGCACATCAGCGCCGGCTTCCAGTAGAGCGGGAACCCGTTCCTTGAAATCCCGGGTGTTGATGCCAGCGCCGACGATATAGCGTTTCTGGCTGTCCAAAAGTTCCAGAGGATTTTCCTTATGGGCCGAGTAGTCCTTGCGGAAGACGAAGCAGGCCAGGGTGCCATCCTTGTTGATGATGGGCAGGGTGTTGAGCTTGTTGGCCCAGATGATGTCGTTGGCTTCTTTCAGGGTAGTGCCTTCCGGCGCGGAGACGACCTTGTCTTTGGGGGTCATGAATTCCTTGACCTTGATGGAAGGATCCATCCGGCTGACCCGGTAGTCACGGCTGGTGACGATTCCCAGGAATTGGCCATTGGCTGTGCCGTCGCTGGTTACGGCGACGGTGGAGTGTCCGGTTTCTTCTTTTAACTGCAGGACGTCCGCCATGGTTCCGTCAGGGGAGATGTTGGAATCCGAAGGGACGAAGCCGGCCTTGTAGGCCTTTACCCGGGCCACCATGGCTGCTTCATCCTCGATGGATTGGGAGCCGTAGATAAAAGAAATGCCGCCTTCTGTCGCCAGGGCAATGGCCATCTTTTCCCCGGATACGGATTGCATGATAGCAGAGGTCATGGGGATGTTCATGGAGATGGCAGGCTCTTCACCCATCTTGTATTTTACCAAAGGTGTCTTTAAATCCACGTTGGAAGGAATGCATTGAGCCGATGAGTAACCGGGAATCAACAGGTACTCATTAAAGGTGCGGGAAGGTTCATCGTAGAAAAATGCCATGTTTACTCCTTATCTTGTAAAAATAGTGGATCACTAAAAAGTGACTAAACGATACGAAACGTAACTCCGATCAAATAATTTATGAGAAAATGCGACGAAAAGCAATAACCTTTCCAGAGGCCATTGCTTTTTCACTCACATTTCTCCAAATATTTGTAAATAGTATAGTTTTTTTGACCGATTGTGTCAAGTGGGGGCTTTTTATACGCCATATATTGGAAAATGCTATTAAGAATGGCTTCCTTGCTTTGTTTGGAAATAAATTCATGATATAATATAAACAATTTGTTGGAATTGTACGCAATGGTTACAATTCTGTTACTTTAGTTAATAATCACAGGAGGTTATTCATGGAACAAATGCAGAAGTCAGCGCGACGATTAAGAATTGTAATGGCATTGATCTGTGCTTTTCTGGTTTTATGCGTAGGTGGCAATATCTATGCAGCGGAAACAGATGCCACTGGCAATACGACAACTTCGACGTCTGCGCAAGCCAAAGAATTCAAAGACACCACAGGAGCCTATACATATAGGTTGGTCGCCGCGCCAGACGTTACAACGAAAGCTGGCGGAACGGTCGCCGTGGAGGCGGCTCAGGAAATCCACAAGGCTGATGACAGTGCCTATGGCACCTTCGTCATCCCGGAAAAGGTGAAGGTGGACGATGTCACCTACGATGTGGTCGCCATCGACGCCAATGCCTTCGGCAGTGTGACGAAGATTGCCAACGTGGTGATTCCGGATTCGGTCGCCACCATTGACAAGGCTGCCTTTGTCGCCAAGGGAATTACGGCAGCCAGTCTGGATGCATCCAATCTGGCGGCAGACAACAAGGATGCCGTTAAAAATACGGCGACGGATAAGGCTGTCATTTACTGCAACGCGGGAAGCAAGGCAGAAACCTTCGCAGCGGAAAACAGCTACACGGCCAAAACCGATGGGATCCAGTTAACCGCTTCAAGCAGTATCGTTGCTGCGGGTAGCACCGCGACGGTAAAGGCGGCCCTGCCCGGTTTTCTGAGCTCTGACACGGCTATCACCTGGACTTCCTCTGATCAGAACGTGGCCACTGTTGCCGCTGATGGCACAGTGACTGGCGTCAAGGAAGGAACGGCCACCATTACGGCGACGGCAGACGGTTTGAAGGCCCAGACGGCACTGACTGTCCAGGCGGCTGCCGCGACGACGACGGTTCAGCCGTCTGCGTCTGTTACAGCAACGCCCTCACCGAGCACCACTGTGTCATCGGATACCACAGCCGCGTCCGGCGATTCGGCGATCACCACCCAGTCGACTGACAGCACACCTGCTTCCACGGTGGAAACCCAGTCGACTGCGAGCATTAAGTACCGCACCCACATCCAGAATATCGCCTGGCAGGATCCTGTAAGTGATGGCGCCATCGCCGGAACCACCAATCAGGGGTTGAGGGCGGAAGCCATCAACATTTCAGTAAGCGGGGTTGAAAATCTCGGTGTTACCTACCGGACCCATCTGGCCAATCTGGGATGGCAGTCCTGGAGCAGCGACTGGGAACAAAGCGGGACGACCGGTCGTGCCATTCAAATGGAAGCTCTGGAGGTCAAGCTGACGGGCAGCGCAGCCAGCAATTATACGGTGTATTACCGGGCCTATGTGGAAAACTATGGCTGGATGGGCTGGGTCAAGGACGGCGAAACAGCCGGGACCACCGGCATGAGCCACCGAATTGAAGCGGTTCAGATCGTTATCCGCAGCGCTGGCTCTGAAGCGCCGGGCTCCACGGAAAATGGGTATCTGAACGGAGCATCGGTCCGGGCATCCACCAGCGTGAATTATCAGGCCCATGTCCAGAATGTTGGCTGGCAGGGCTGGGTATCCAATGGTGAAATGGCAGGAACCACCGGCCGTGGGTTGAGGTTGGAAGCGGTCCAGGCCAGTTTGTCCGGTTCCCTGAATTCATCATCCATCCAATATAATTCTTATGTGAATGGCGGCTGGCAGGGCTGGGTTTCCAACGGCGAGGTCTCTGGAACCACCGGCCAGCAAAAGAAGATTGAAATGGTCCAATTCCAGCTGACGGGTACGGCGTCCAAGCTCTTTGATGTGTACTACAGGTCGTATGTCCAGAATATTGGCTGGCTGGGCTGGGCCAAGAATGGCGAACAGTCCGGGACCACCGGAGGAGATCTGCGGATCGAGGCGCTGGAAATCAAGCTGGTGGCTAAGGGGGCTGCGGCACCGGGAAGCACGGACAATGCCTACATGGATAAGCATGTGGATTACCGCCAGGCCATCGTCAATACGGCGGCGGGGGAAGTGGGATACACAGAAAGCAATGACTGGACCAAGTACGGTCAATGGTATCAGGATACCTTCAACGCTTCCGGCTTTGCGTACGGGGAATGGTGTGCCATGTTCGTTTCATGGTGTGCCAACCAGTCGGGGGTTTCATCGGATATCATCCCGTACCACGCTTACTGCCCCACTGGCGTGAACTGGTTCAGGAATCAGGGTGAATACCAGGGCAATGGCTACGTGCCATCGGCTGGGGATCTCATTTATTACGACTGGAACTTTGACGGTACGGTGGACCACGTGGGACTGGTGACCAGTTATGATTCCAACACCGGGTATATCACCACCGTTGAAGGCAATACTGGATGGAATACGCCCTGTGTCAGTGCCAACTCTTATCCGTACAATTGGTCGTACATCAATGGTTACGGCGTCCCCAAATATTAAAAACTGTGATAAAAAATAAGGTGACAGAATGATGACAGACAAGGTCCCCAGGCAAGACGCCGGGGATCTTGTTTTATATTGGCAATAAAATGGACCTTAAGGTATAATAGAGACAGAACAGCGAGCGGAGGCAGAGCATGGAGCAATTGAAGGGATCCTTGGAAAATGTGATTTTCCATAATGAAAAAAACGGTTATACGGTGGCTGATTTTGATGTGGACGGTGAAATGGTGACGGTGGTCGGTGCCATGGAATCTCCCCGCATTGGAGAGTACCTGTCCATGACCGGTTATTTCCGCGAGCACCCGGTTTACGGGGGGCAGTTCCAGATGGAAACCTACGCCATCGATCTGCCTTCCACCGAGGACGGCATGATCCGTTACCTGGGATCGGGGATTCTGCCAGGGGTTGGGGAGAAGACCGCCCGGGAGATCGTCCAGACCTTTGGTTCCAGGACCCTGGATGTGCTGGACAATCATCCGGAAGAACTGCTCCAAGTCCACGGTATCGGAAAAAAGACCCTGGAGCGCATCCTGGAAGAATACCAGGAACAGCGGGAAGTGCGGGATGTGCTGATCCGTCTCCAGGAATACGGCATTTCCTCAGCATACGCCATGAAGCTTTACGCCGTGTACAAGGCGGATACCGTGTCGGTTCTGCTGGACGACCCGTACAGGATCGTACGGGATGTGCGGGGCATCGGCTTTAAAATCGCGGATCAGATCGCCTTCCAGATGGGGGTGGATGCGGAAAATCCCAAGCGCATCATGGCAGGCATCGTCCACAGCCTCCGGGAATGCTATGCCCGGGGCAATACCTATATGACTGAGGAAGAGCTCATCCGCACCAGCCAGCAGATCCTGGCGGTGGCACCAGATGAGATTGAAAACCAGCTGGGGGAACTGGCTCTGGCCGGTCAGGTGTACATCGATGAGGTGGATGGCCAGCCGGCCTATTATCCCATGGGCCTTTACGAGGCGGAGGACAACACGGCCCTGGCCATGGTCCGGCTCATTGGCAGCGCGGTGACCCTTCCCAAGATCGATCTGGATGGACGAATTGTGGAATACGAGAAGACCATGTCCATCCATCTGGACGACTGCCAGGTGGAAGCCATTAAAACAGCCATCAGCCACGGCGTCGCCATCATAACCGGTGGGCCGGGAACGGGGAAGACCACCATTATCAACGGAGTGCTGACCATCCTGAAGGCCATGAATCTCAAGGTGCTGCTGGCAGCGCCCACTGGCCGGGCGGCCAAACGCATCACCGAGACCACCGGAGAGGCGGCCACCACCATCCACCGCCTTCTGGAGTACGATTATACTGAAGACGACGATTTTCCTTCCTTTAACCGGGATGAAAGCAACCCCTTGGAGGCCGATGCTGTCATCATTGACGAGGCTTCCATGATCGATATTGTATTGATGGACAGCCTCCTGGCGGCTTTGGCCCCGGGCACCCGGCTGATCCTCGTGGGGGATGCCGACCAGCTGCCTTCGGTGGGACCGGGGAATGTGCTGGGGGATCTCATTGAAAGCGGCATCGTGACGGTGGTGCGCCTCAACAAGATCTACCGCCAGTCGGAAAAAAGCATGATCTCGGTCAACGCCCGGGATATCAATGAAGGGCTGATCCCGGCCATCGACAACCATTCGGATTTCGTCTTCATCCGCAAATCCGAGCAAAAATCCGTGCTGGATACCATTCTGGAGCTCATGGACTGGCGACTCCGGGACAACATGGGCATTGACGTGCTAAAGGAGGTCCAGGTGATTTCCCCCATCAAAAAAGGGCAGGTCGGGGTCATCGCCCTTAACCAGGAAATCCAGGCCATCTTGAACCCGCCGGCGGAGGGTAAGAACGAGCGGGTTTCAGGTAACACCGTGTTCCGGGAAGGGGATAAGGTGATGCAGATCCGCAACAATTATCAGCTTCATTGGGAAGAGGCCGATACCTTGGAAGAGGGAGAAGGGGTTTACAACGGAGATATCGGGTTGATTACGCGCATCGATTCCTCTGCCAAGACCATGACCATCCGATTTACTGATGACAAGGTGGCCGTGTATGACTTTGACCAGCTGGACGAGCTGACCCATGCCTTTGCCATGACCGTTCACAAGAGCCAGGGCAGTGAGTTTCCGGTGGTCATCATGCCCATGACCGGAGGACCGCCCATGTTTTTGAACCGGAAACTCCTGTACACGGCGGTTACCCGGGCCAAAAAAATGCTGATCCTGGTTGGGGGATATCCTTACTTTGCCCGGATGGTCCATTCCAACGAAACCACCCGGCGCCGGACGGCCCTGGTTCCAAGAATCAGGATGTACCAGGATATGGTAGGGCAGAAATGAAAAAGAAGGAGGATTGGCGCGGAAAATGGCTTTCCCGCCTTCTTTTTGTGGATAACGGCACCTGTCCGGTATGCGGCCGGGTGCTGTTTTCAGCTGAGGCTTTCTTGTGCAGCCGGTGTTTGGAGGAATTACCCATCAACCGCGGGAGGGTGTGCACTCTGTGCGGACGGCCGATGCTGGACATAGAAACCACGGTCTGCAGTGAATGCCGTCGGGAGGAAGATCCTGTCTTTGACGGCGGTTTTTCATGGCTGGGTTACACGGAGGGTGCCCGGGACGTGGTTCGGGGCTATAAATTCGAAAGCCGTCGGGAATTGGCCGGCTGGGTGGGCCGGCAAATGGCCGGGGATTGTGCGGCCTGTCCCTGGATTAGGGAGATCGATGCCATTGCAGCCGTTCCCCTCAACTCTAACCGATTGGCCCAGCGGGGTTACAACCAGAGCCTGGAAATGGCCATGGGCCTTGCGGATGGTCTTGAAAAGCACGGCATCGTTTTGAAGGTTTTGAAATCAGCGCTGGAACGTCCGGTGGACACGCCCCATCAGGTTGGGGAGGACCGGGAATTCCGGACACAGAATGTGCGCGGCGCTTTTTCTGTGGCAGAGCCATGGGCAGTCGAGGGAAAGAAGCTCATCCTGGTGGATGATGTCATCACCACCGGCTCCACACTGAGGGAATGCGGCAGGACCCTGAAGGCCGCTGGGGCGGCCGGGATTTATGCCGTGACCTGTGCGGCCAGACCGTAAAGCCCATATCAAAAATGGAAAAAAGAATGGGAAACGGTTTTTTATCCGAGAACCACTATTTATCCCAATGCAATGATTGGCCCGATGGAGTATAATAATCAAATAGAAAAAAGGGGGTGGAATCGTGATTGATATGCATAACCACGTGCTTTTCGGCGTGGACGACGGGGCGCAAAATCTGGAAGACAGCCTGGCCATGCTTCGGCGTGCCGTGGAGGTGGGTTTTTCCGAGGCCGTCCTGACCCCGCATTACATGATATACAAGGGTTACACCGCTTGTGTGGATGAAAACCGTGCGCGTTTTGATAAATTGGTGGAGGAAACCAACCGGGAAGGGATTCCCATCACCCTCCATCTGGGCAGTGAACTGTGCTACGACTATGAACTCATCAACCGGCTGGATACCGGGGCTTATTCCGCCCTGGACGGCACCAGGTATTTTCTGGTGGAAACCACCAGGCAGGGAGGAACCGCTCTGGGAATCCAGAATTTCATGCACCGCCTCCACAACAAGGGCTACAAAACCCTCTTCGCCCACCCGGAACGGTACGATTTCGTCCAGGAGGATCCAAACATCCTGTTGGAGTTCATGGAAAGGGGAACCCTGATCCAGAGCAATTATTTAAGCCTTCTGGGTTATTACGACTGTGCCTCCAGGGATACCATGAAAATTCTTCTTGAACAAAATATGATCCAGCTCCTGGGGAGCGATGCCCATCAAACGGAAGGGTATGATTTATATCCCCAGGCCGAAGCAGCCGGCATCGCCATCGTGGGGGAAGCCAAATGGGGGGAGCTGACCTGTGACAACCCGCGCAGGCTGCTCAGTGGGGAAGGGACCATCGCGGTGGATCCCGAACCCTATAAATCCATTCCCCGGGCGGCGGTCAAAAGCGTCATCGGACGGTTTGTGTTATGATGATTTAAAGAAACTCCCGGTTTGGGAGTTTTTTTATTTTAGCCCCGGGTGGAATGTGATATAATGCTTACACATTGGAATGGAGGAATGGACTTGGATAAAAACGAGATTAAACAAGAACTCATACGCATTGCGGGCAACGATGCAGTATTGACGGACACCCTCATGCGGGATCACACATCTTTCCGCGTTGGCGGGCCCGCCGATTTCCTGGTCTTGCCTGAAACGGACCAACACCTGCGTCAGGTCCTCGGTTTTTGCCGGAGGGAAGAAATCCCCTTTTACCTTATGGGTAACGGCAGCAACCTGCTGGTCGGGGATGGCGGTTACCATGGGGTGATCGTCAAGACCCGGGGGATGGATTCTGTCACCGTGGCACGCAATACCGTGGTTGCAGAGGCAGGCGCGTTGCTCAGAAAGGTTGCTTTTGAAGCTTTGGCTGCGGAACGCACTGGTTTGGAATTTGCTTCTGGCATTCCAGGCTCCATCGGCGGTGCTGTGGTCATGAATGCCGGCGCCTATGATGGCGAGATGAAGGACGTGGTCGAATCGGTCACAGTCCTAACGGAAGAAGGCAAGTACCTCAGCCTGGCCAACGACGAATGTGAGTTCGGCTATCGCCAGAGCATCATCCAGAAAAACCCCTGGACGGTTACTCGCGTTAATTTGCGGTTAAGACCAGGGGACTACAATAGCATTAAAGAGAAGATGGATGATCTGAACAGACGGCGCAGGGAGAAGCAGCCCCTCAATTATCCCAGTGCCGGCAGCACCTTCCGGCGGCCAAAGGGGTATTTTGCCGGGAAGCTCATCCAGGACGCGGGGCTGCGGGGATTCGCCATCGGCGGGGCCCAGGTTTCGGAAAAACACACCGGCTTCGTCATCAATACCGGTGAGGCCACGGCCAGGGATGTGAGAACCCTGATCGCCGAGGTCCAGCGCCGGGTGAAGGAGTCTTCCGGCGTAGAGCTTCACACAGAAGTCATTATGATTGGAGAACCATGAAATTAAAAATTGACATGCACACCCACACCACTTACAGTCATGGCCTCAACAGCATTGAAGAAATGGTGGAACGGGCCAGGGAGATCGGGCTTTCGGGTATCGTCATCTCTGACCACGGACGCAGCCATCCGCTGTACGGGGTGCGGAAGAAAAATTTTGCCAAGATGCGTGCGGAAATCGACGCACTCAATGCCAAATACGACGATATCGATATCTACCTTTCGGTGGAGTCCAACGTTATTTCAGCCGATGGCACCATTGATATCCAGGAAGAAGAAAAAAAGTACTGTGATTGGATTTATGCCGGTTACCACTACGTCTTCATCCCTAAAACCTTCGGGGATCTTTTCGGTTTCATGGGACGCAATTATCTGACCATGGTGCTTCCCTTCATGAAGAAGCGCACCCGGGAGGTCAATACCAGGTGCTACCTGGCCATGATGGACAAGTACGATTTAAAGATGATTACCCATCCCGGGGATAAATGCCCCATCGATGTGGATGCGGTGGCCAAAAAGGCGGCGGAGCGGGATGTGATTCTGGAAATCAATCCCCGACACAGCCATTTGAACGCCGAAGAACTGAAAATCGCCATGAAATACGACGGCAAATTCGCCATCAACAGCGATGCCCATCGCAAATCGGCTTTGGGTCAGGTGGAAAAGGGAATCAACAACGCTGAGCTGGCCGGTGTGCCGGTGAAGCGTATCGTCAACATGGCCCCGTAATCCGGCATGGAGGATGGGGCCGGCGGACCAGAGGTCTTCTGGTCACGACAGAGAGCTGGCTTGTGTTTTTGAAGCAGTGTGGAAAGTGAAAGGTGAATGGCGTTGAAGACATTAATTGTAACAGGATTATCAGGCGCAGGTAAGTCGAAGGCAATCAACATCCTTGAGGATGCGGGCTTTTTCTGTGTGGATAACGTTCCCCCTCAATTGGTCCGCACATTCGTGGATTTGTGCCATTCGGGAAAATCGGAAATTGACAATCTGGCCGTTGTGACGGATATCCGCGGGGATATTTTCAGCGAGCAGTTTCAGTCCGCTTTAAGTGATTTCCGCAATAATAATAAGAGTGTGGAGATTCTCTTCCTGGAGGCGGATCCGGATGTTTTGGTGTCCAGATATCAGGCCACCCGGCGGAAGCACCCGCTGATGGGCCGGGCCGGCAGCCTGATCCAGTCCATCCAGATGGAGCGGGACATGCTCCAGACACTGCGGGATGAGGCGGATTTCATCATTAACACCACGAGGATGGACAATTCCGAGCTCAAGCGGACCATCATGAATCTGTTGGAATCCGAACACGTGGACAACATGATTCAGATCAACGTGTCTTCCTTCGGTTTTAAATACGGGATGCCCCTGAGTGCCGACTTCGTCTTTGATGTACGGTTTTTACCCAATCCCTTTTACAAAAAGGAATTGAGGATGCTCACGGGCAACGACGAGCCGGTGCGGGATTATGTCATGGCTTTTCCAGAGGCCAGGGAGTATTTTGACAAGATCATGGACTTACTCGAGCTGGTCATTCCATGCTATAAAAATGTGAACAAGGAACATGTGGAAATCGCCTTTGGCTGTACCGGCGGCCAGCACCGTTCGGTTACCTTCGCCTATCTGCTGGAAGAAGCTTTCAGGAACAAGGGGTATGTGACACGGATCAACCATCGGGATATTGAAAAGGACAGGGAAGCGTACTGACCTTTTTCTGCAGGTCGTTTGGCCATCAGAAAGGAGCGCTGTGATGGAAATAAAAGAATATATTCGTGAGTTCACCTTAAAAGACGTCGTGCGCGTCCGAAATCCGCGGGTCGTCGCCTTTGGCGGAGGGACAGGGCTGTCAGTCATCCTCCGTGGCCTGAAAAAATACACCAACCGCCTGACCGCGGTGGTGACGGTGGGGGATGACGGCGGCAGTTCCGGCATGCTCCGGGAGGATTTGGGCATCCTGCCCCCTGGTGATATCCGTAACTGCATCCTGGCCCTGGCCGACGACGAAAATGTCATGCAGGCCCTGTTCAATTACCGCTTTGAGAAGGGCGGTCTGAAGGGGCATAGCTTCGGCAACCTGTTTCTGGCCGCCATGGCGGGCATCACCTCCGATTTTTACGACGCGGTCAAGCGGACATCGGACGTGCTCCAGATTACCGGCAGGGTGTTTCCGGTGACCCTGCAAAACATGATTTTGATCGGGGAGCTTCAGAATGGCCACATCATCGAAGGGGAGTCCAATATCCCCAAGGCAGCCAGGGAGCAGCATTCCCCTGTGGCCCGCATCACCCTTAAGGATGGGGATCAGGTAGAGGCGCTGCCCGAAACCCTGGATGCCATCAAAGAGGCGGATATCATCATCTTTGGGCCGGGCAGCCTGTACACCAGTCTGATCCCCCATTTGCTGGTAGGCGGGGTGGAAGAAACCATCCTCCAGAGCAGGGCCAGAAAATTTTACATCGGCAATATCATGACCCAGCCCGGGGAAACCATCGGGTATACCCAAGGAGACCATATCCGCGCCATTGAAGCCCATCAGAAGGATCATAAGCACAGGCTGTTCGATTACGTGGTGGTCAATGAAAGCGACCTGGGTTCCCAGGTGGTGACCCGGTACAAGAAATTCGGCTCCGCTCCGGTAGCCATTGGGGAACGCCTGCCCGATTATCGGTACATCTGCGATGATTTCGCCGTCCAGGATTTGGGGCGGGTCCGCCACGATGCGGATTTGCTGGCCAAACGGATTTTTGGCAATTACATGGGCGAGGATTCCCTGTAGGGTAAATGGATTTGGGGCTGTGGACGAAGATGGGAAAGGTATAGAAAATGAGTTTTTCAGCACAGGTCAAACAGGAGTTATGCCGCCTGCCCCTTGAAAGCGAGGGCTGTATCCGGGCTGAATTGGCTGGGATGCTGGCTTCTGCGGCAGCTGTGGCGCCCACCGGGGATGGCCGGGCGGTTTTTACTCTGACCACGGAAAATCCTGCGGTGGCCGGAAGAATCCATCGGCTGAGCAAAGCCTTGTACGGCGAGGGCTTTTCGGTGGATATCGACAAGGACAAGCGTTTCGGCAGCCGGCGGGCCTTCCATGTGGAATGCCTGGACCCCGATCAGGCTGTGCGGGCCCTCAAGGATTCCCGTATTTTCAGGCAGAAGAATAGCACGCTGTCCGTTTTGGCGGACAGCGTGCCGGCTTTCTTCTTATCCCGGCAGCGGTTCATTAAAAGCTATGTGCGCGGGGTTTTTCTGGCTGTGGGTTTTATGGCCGATCCCCAGAAAACCTACAATCTGGAGCTCATTGGCCGGAGCCGGGAGTTTCTGGCCAGTATCGGCGAGATTTTGGAGGATTACGATATCCGCGGCAGCCTGCGGGAGCGAAACGGCGCGCCCGTGTACCATATCAAGGAAAGCGGTGGCATCACCTCCTTTCTCGGGGTGATCGGCGCCAGCAAGGCGTTGCTGGACATGGAAAATGTGCGCATCGTCAAGGAAATGCGCAATGGGGTCAACCGCATGGTTAACTGCGAGCTGGCCAATGTGAAGAAGACCACGGCCGCTTCCGTGGAACAGGTCCGGTTCATACGAAAGATCCAGAATTCGGGCTGCTGGGAAGGGCTTGCCCCCAATCTGCGGGAGCTGGCCCAGCTCCGTCTGGACAATCCCGACGCTTCCATCAAGGAATTGGGGGAAATGATGGAGCCTCCCATCGGCAAATCGGCGGTTTACCATCGCCTGGCCAAATTGAAGAAAATGTCGGAAACGGTGGAGAAGCATTGAATTATCAGACAGGTACCCATGAAAAAACACGGGATCGCGAACAGCAAACCCGTGTTTTGGCATACTACCTGTCTTTTTTTATGTTATACTCAGTCCTCGTAGATGATTTCGTTGCGTTTGGTGATTTCGCAGATCTGGGTGCCCTGACCAAAAACCTTATTTTCCAGGTTGCGGATGATGCTGTATTCGTCCCAGAAATGCATGGGGATGAGTACCTTGGGCTGCATGACCTGGATGAAATATTCGGCCGCCTTGCAGGCAGAGGAGCCCAGACGGGAATCTACCGGAACAAAAGCCGCATCAATGGAGCCGGCGGGATATTGCTTGAGGATTTTGTCCAGCTCGTTCTTATAATCTGCTTCTTCGACGGCGGGGTTGATTTGAGGCCGTTCCTTGGGATTCCAGTCCCACCAGTTCAGGTCGCCGGCGTGGAAGATGGTCTTGCCCTCGGCCTTGACCATGTAGGAGACGCCCGCATCGGTGGAACCGAAGGTGTCGATGGCGACCAGCCCGCATTTGGAATCGTCGAATTCCAGGTGCTGATAGGGGGCCATGTAGTGGATGGTGTTGCCGCCCCGTTTGGGGATGTCATCGCTCAGGATGTACTCTGAGTTATAATCAGTGCCGTAGGAGAAAATCCGCTGGGCAAAATGATCCTTGTGAACATGGGTCGCCAGGAAATAGCTTTTGCGGCCTTTTCTTAAGAATTGAGGCTGGATATTGGTAATGGCATCAAAGATAATGGTATTTTTGGGCAGTTCCACGATAAAACCGCTGTGATGCAGATAAATAATCTTCATATTGACCTCCTCAGGATTTAGATAATTCCATTATATCAGCTTTTTCAGGAAAAATAATTAACAATTCCAGTAAGATTTAGAATCCTCTGGATTGTAGTATTTACAGTCTAGACTGAAAACATTTTGAAAATTGAAACTGTTTAACGGATAAAATCATTTCTTTCAGTGTAAATGGTATTGAAAAAAAGGGGGGAAAAGGGTAAAATGAACTCATTACTAAAAAGGTGGGTAGAGCAGTGATCAAACGATTTTTTGTTGAAAAGAAGCCTGGCTTCAACACGGAATCCGTGGATTTGGCCCAGACATTCAGACGAATACTCAATTTGAAAAAACTTGAAAATATTCGCATCGTATATCGTTATGATATTGAAGACTTATCCGATGACATCATGGAACAAGTTGTAAACATCATTTTTTCCGAACCCAATGTGGATGATGTCTACACCGACATATTGCCATTAGCCGAAGGTGAAAAAGTATTCGCCATCGAGTATCTTCCTGGTCAGTACGACCAGCACGGAGATTCTGCGGCTCAGTGTATCCAAATTCTGGCGGGTCACAGACCGGCACTCAAAGTTGCCAAATGTGTGGTCTTAAAGGGAGATTTGGATTCAGACGCCGTTGAAAAAATTAAACAGTACATGATTAACCCTGTTGATTCCCGCGAGGCGGATCTTGGACCGCGCGCATCTTTAACCGATGCAGTCAAAGATCCGGAACCGGTTGGGAGGATAGAGGGTTTTATTCATTTTAGCGACGATGAACGCAATGCCTTGGGCGCGGCCATGGGATTTGCCATGAGTCCAGCGGATCTGGCTTTCGTCCAGGATTATTTCCGGGACGATGAAGGGCGGGATCCCTCGGTGACCGAACTTCGCGTCATCGATACCTATTGGTCCGATCATTGCCGGCACACGACCTTCGCCACCCACATCGGGGACATCGATTTTGAACGGGGTCCGGTCAATGAAGCGGTGGAAAAAGCCTTCTCAGAATACGACGAAACCCGGGACCTGCTTTACGGCCCCGATACGGAACGGCCCATCACCCTGATGGATCTGGCGGTCATCGGCACCAAGGACATCAAGGCCAGGGGGCTCATTCCGGACCTGGATGAATCCGAGGAAATCAACGCCTGCAGCATCAACATCACCGTGGACCACGACGGCCGGGATGAAGACTGGCTGCTGATGTATAAGAATGAAACCCACAACCACCCGACGGAAATCGAACCTTTCGGGGGAGCGGCTACCTGTTTGGGCGGCGCCATCCGTGACCCTCTGTCGGGACGGAGCTACGTGTATCAGGCCATGCGCCTGACCGGAGCTGGGGACGTGACCGTACCGGTGGAAAAAACCCTGAAGGGCAAGCTGCCCCAGCGGAAGATATCCCAGGAGGCGGCTGCGGGCTACAGCTCCTACGGCAACCAGATCGGTCTGGCCACCGGCCAGGTCTTCGAAGTCCACGACCCGGGCTTCCTGGCCAAGCGCATGGAGGTGGGGGCGATCATTGCTGCTGTGCCCAAGGAAAATGTGCGTCGTGAAAGCCCCGAACCCGGGGATGTGATCCTGCTGGTCGGCGGGCGCACCGGGAGGGATGGCTGCGGTGGGGCCACCGGCTCCTCCAAGGCCCACACGGAAGAATCCATCCACGAAAGTGGAGCGGAGGTCCAAAAAGGGAATCCCGTGGAAGAACGGAAGATCCAGCGCCTGTTCAGGAATCCCGAGCTGGCCAGGATGATCACCCGGTGCAACGACTTTGGCGCCGGCGGGGTCTCGGTGGCTATCGGCGAGCTGGCCGACAGCTTGGACATCGATCTGGACAAGGTCCCCAAAAAATACGAAGGGCTGGATGGCACGGAGCTGGCCATCTCTGAATCCCAGGAACGGATGGCCGTGGTGGTTTCTGCCACCGACGCGGACGCTTTCGTCCGTCTGGGCAACGCGGAAAATCTGGAAATCACGCCGGTGGCCATCGTTACGGATACCGGGCGGCTGCGCATGAACTGGCGGGGCGATGAAATCCTCAACCTTTCCCGTGACTTTTTGAACACCAACGGGGCCAGCCAGTTTACCGATGTGCTGGTCAAGGAACCAGCGGATCCCCAGGAATTTGCGGCAACGGGAGATATTCCGGCGCGCACCCATGCGTTGATGAAGGACCTCAATGTGGCCAGTCAGAAGGGGTTGGCGGAAATGTTTGATGCCACCATCGGCGCCGGCACGGTGACCATGCCCTTCGGCGGTAAATTCGCCTTGACGCCCCAGGACGGCATGGCGGCCAAGATTCCGGTGGAACACGGGGAAACCAGCACCTGCAGCATCATGACCTACGGCTATAATCCGGAGCTGGCGGAATGGAGTCCCTTCCACGGCGGCGAAAGTGCCGTCATCGAATCCCTGGCCAAGGTTGTGGCCATGGGTGGGGATTACACCAGGACCCGCCTGAGCTTCCAGGAATATTTTGAACGGCTGGGGACGGATCCGGCCAAATGGGGTCGTCCCTTTGCGGCACTCCTCGGTGCCTTTGAAGCCCAGAAGATCATGGGTATCCCCGCCATCGGCGGGAAGGACAGCATGTCCGGCACCTTTGAAGATATGACCGTCCCGCCGACCCTGATCTCCTTCGCCGTCACAGCAGATTCCGTGGACCGGGTGATTTCCAATGAACTCAAGGAAGCCGGCTCAGAGCTGTATCTGTTTAAGCTTGCACGGGATGAAAAAGGCCTGGTGGATTACGATTCAGCCAAGACCATCTTCAAACAGGTCCGTTCCCTGGCAGAAAAGGGATTGGTCCGTTCCGCCAAGGCCATCGGCCAGAAGGGGCTCATGGAAGCCCTGACCAAGATGGCCTTCGGCAATAAGATCGGCATCGAGCTTTCCGGTGAGCTCACGGAAAAAGACCTTTTTGCCGCCGATCCCGGCAGCATCGTGGTGGAAGCGGCGGAACCCCTTAAATTTGACGGGGAACACATCGGGAGGACCATCGATACGCCGGAAATCCGGTACAAGGACGTCACCATGGCTTTGGATGACCTCATCGCGGACTGGCAGGCGCCACTGTGGGATATCTATCCCGAAAATGTGTCGGTGAACGGTCCGGTGGAAAATATCCGCTGCGATGGCGGTCCTGTGGTTTCCACGGACAGTCATTTCGCCGCACCCCGGGTCTTCATTCCCGTTTTCCCGGGTACCAACTGTGAATACGACTCGGTCCGGGCCTTTGAACGGGCCGGGGCTGTGGCCCGGACAGTGGTGTTCCGGAACCAATCCTCCCAGGATATCGAGGATTCGGTCAAGGATATGGCCGATGCCATCCGGGATTCCCAGATGATCATGATCCCCGGCGGATTCTCGGCCGGTGACCAGCCTGATGGTTCGGGCAAGTTCATTGCCACGGTCTTCAGAAATCCGGCCATCGCCGACGCGGTGATGGATTTGATCCGCAACCGGGACGGCCTGGTTCTGGGTATCTGCAACGGCTTCCAAGCACTGATCAAGCTGGGGCTCCTGCCCGACGGCGAAATCAAGGAGCTGACGCCGGACATGCCGACCCTGACCTACAACACCATCGGACGCCACATTTCGGCCATCCCCATGACCAAAGTGGTTTCCAACCTGTCGCCCTGGCTGGCCCAGGCCGAACTTGGCGGGGTATACCGGGTGCCCGTGTCCCACGGGGAAGGCCGCTTCATCGCCAGCGACGCGGTGATGAAACGCCTGATTGAAAAGGGTCAGGTCGCCACCCAATATGTGGACTTTAACGGCAATGCCACCATGGACGGGGCCTTCAACCTCAACGGTTCGGCCTGGGCTGTGGAAGGCATTACCAGCGCGGACGGCCGGGTGCTCGGAAAAATGGGCCACTCGGAACGGATCGGCCGCGGTCTTTACAAGAATATCCCGGGTGAAAAGGATCAGAAGATCTTTGAATCCGGTGTTCAATATTTCAAATAAATAAGAAAACTCAAAGGAGTTAAAAATGCCAAAAGTTGCTGTAATCATGGGATCCGATTCGGATTTCGACGTGGTTAAGAAATGTTTGATCACCTTGGAACGGTTCGATATTGACTACGACGTGGAGGTCATCTCCGCCCACCGGAATCCGGAAAAGATTTTTGCCTTTGCCAAAAACGCCGAAGCAAACGGGATCGAACTGATCATCGGGGCGGCGGGCAAGGCAGCCCATCTTCCGGGAGTCATTGCCGGCATCACACCGCTGCCGGTCATCGGTATTCCCATCAAGACGTCCTTCCAGGGCGGAATGGATTCACTGCTGTCCATCGTCCAGATGCCCTCAGGGGTTCCTGTGGCCACGGTGGCGGTCAACGGAGCTGAAAACGCCGGGGTGCTGGCAGCCCAGATGCTGTCCATCAAATACCCTGAACTTCGTGCCAAGATGAAGGCCTATAAGGTCCAGCTCAACGACGAGGTGGAAGCCAAAAACGATAAGCTGCACAAGATGATCCACGAAGAAGCGTAAGCATTCATTAAAAGGAGATGAGCAAAATGCAAAAATTAGAACAGATTTACGAAGGAAAAGCCAAAAAAGTATTCAAAACCGATGACGCCAACCTGTACGTGATCGAATACAAAGACGATGCCACCGCAGGCAATGGTGCCAAAAAAGGAACCATCCAGGGCAAAGGCGTCATCAACAACAAGATGACGGTGGTCCTGTTCAAAATGCTGGAAGAAAAAGGGATTCCAACTCATTTTGTGAAGATGCTGTCCGACAATGAACAATTGGTCAAGGCGGTCACCATTTTCCCGCTGGAAGTCATCATCCGCAACACCGCGGCCGGTTCCATGAGCAAGCGCGTGGGCGTTCCCGAAGGAACCGTTCTGGAAGAACCCATCTTTGAATTCAGCTACAAAAATGATGACTACAACGATCCGCTGATCAACGACGATTACGCTGTGGCCCTTAAGCTGGCGACCCGTGAAGAAGTCGGCCGCATCCGTGAGCTCACATTGAAGATCAATGAAATACTCAAGGCCTATTTCCTGGAACGGGGTATCAACCTGATCGACTTTAAAATCGAATTTGGCAAGACGTCTGACGGACAGATTGTACTGGCCGATGAAATCTCACCGGATACCTGCCGTTTCTGGGATGTGAAGACAGGTAAAAAATTGGATAAGGACCGTTTCAGACAGGACATGGGGGATATTGAGGAAGCCTACCAGGAAATGCTCAAACGCGTCGACGCATAACAATTAAGTAAATTCGAGGAATCGTGGAAGAGGACAGCATGATTTGTGGGGGGATGAACGACCTGGAGGTTTAAAAGATTGATTGATAAATTTCATGATGAATGCGGTGTTGTCGGTGTTTACAGCCCGGACAAAACGAAGAATATTTCGTCTTATCTGTATTATGGACTGTTCGCCCTGCAGCACCGCGGGCAGGAAAGCGCGGGTATCGCGGTCAACCGTAACGGCAAGATCAACATCCACAAGAATGTGGGACTGGTGGCGGACGTCTTTAAGGGAGGCGTCCTGAAAAACCTCAAAGGAAATGTTGGGGTCGGCCACGTCCGATACTCCACATCAGGGGAGGGAGGCGTCACCAACGCCCAGCCCCTGATGGTCAATATCAAAAGCTGCGACATCGCCCTGGCACACAACGGCAACCTGATCAATGACCAGGCCCTGCGTGAGATGCTGGAAGACGGCGGTGTGGTATTCCAAACCACCATCGACACAGAAGTCATGGTGGATATTCTGGCCCGGGGGCTGCGCCACGGGGTCATCGAATCCATCCAGCGGATGGTGGAAATCATTAAAGGGGCCTACGCCCTGGTCATCACCATGGAAGACAAACTGATCGGCGTCCGGGATCCTTTCGGTATCCGGCCCATCTGTCTTGGAAAGAAAGACGACATGTATATCCTGGCTTCCGAAAGCTGCGCCATCGACGCGGTGGGAGGCCAATTGATCCGGGACCTCGATCCCGGGGAAATCGTCGTAGTCGACGAAAACGGCATCAAATCCTACGGTCAGAAGAATTGGGTCGGCAAGCGGGCCTGCATTTTCGAGCAGATTTACTTTGCCCGTCCCGACTCCATCATGGAAAACCGTTCGGTTTACCAGGCCCGTCACTCTGCCGGCCGCATCCTCGCCCGGGAATGTCCGACGGAGGCAGATGTGGTCATCGGCGTGCCGGATTCCGGCATCCCGGCGGCGGTGGGCTACGCTGAAGAATCGGGAATTCCCTATGGCATCGGACTGATCAAGAATAAATACTCCGGCCGGACCTTCATTCAGCCGGATCAGAAGATGCGGGAAGAGGGGGTGCGGCTTAAGCTCAACCCTCTGCGGGAAACCATTGAGGGCAAGCGGGTCATCGTCATCGACGACTCCATCGTCCGGGGGACCACCAGCAAACGGCTGGTGTCCATCCTGCGGGATGGCGGCGCCAAGGAAGTCCATTTCCGGGTGACAAGTCCGCCGGTTTCCCACACCTGCCATTTCGGCATCGATACGCCCAGGCGCAAGTATCTGATCGGCGCCAAGAAATCCGTGGAGGAAATCCGTCAGATTTTGGGGGCCGACTCCCTGGAATACATTTCATTGGACGGGCTCAACGAATCGGTTGGCGGCGGGACGGAATACTGCCGGGCCTGCTTTGACGGCAACTATCCCATGGAAGTCCCTGTTTTAAAGGAATAAACGTGAAAGGAAGCAAAATGACGAAGACCAATGCGTACAAAGACGCTGGCGTGGATGTGGAAGCCGGCTACGAATCCGTCCGGCTCATGAAGGACGACGTGAAGCGCACCTTCAACGAGTACGTCCTGTCCCATCTGGGAGGATTCGGCGGACTCATCGAACTGCCGGAAGGCTATAAAAAACCGGTGCTGGTATCCGGCACCGACGGCGTGGGAACCAAGCTCATGATCGCCTTCATGATGGATAAGCACGATACCATCGGCATCGACTGTGTGGCCATGTGCGTCAACGATATCCTGTGCCAGGGGGCGAGACCTCTGTTCTTTCTGGATTACATCGCCTGTGGCAAAAACTATCCGGAAAAAATCGCCAAGATCGTATCCGGGGTGGCCGAAGGCTGTGTCCAGGGAAACATGGCGCTGATCGGCGGTGAAACCGCTGAAATGCCCGATATGTACGACGTAGAGGACTACGACCTGGCAGGCTTTGCCGTGGGCGTGGCCGAAAAGGATGACCTGGTGACCGGTGCGAGCATCTCTGAGGGAGATGTGCTGGTTGGCCTGCCGTCTTCCGGCGTCCACTCCAACGGATTCTCCCTGGTGCGCAAGCTCGTGTTCAAGGACCACGATTTGAAGGTGGATACCTACGCTGACGACCTGGGCATGACCCTGGGTGAGGCGCTGCTCACGCCGACGCGCATTTACGTGAAAGCCATGGAAGACGCCATCCTGCCCTTTGGAGTGAAGGGCATGAGCCACGTCACCGGCGGCGGCTTTTACGAAAACATCCCCCGGATGATTCCCGACGGCCTGTGTGCCCGGGTGGATAAATCCGTCATCGACACACCGCCCATTTTCCGCTATCTGCAGAAGCTGGGGAACATCGACGAAAAGGATATGTACGGCACCTTCAACATGGGCATCGGCCTGGTGGCTGCCCTGCCGGCGGATAAGGCCGACGGCTTTGTGGCGGCGCTGAAAGCCAAGGGCGAAACCCCGGTGATCTTGGGTGATGTGATCAGGGGAGAGGCGAAGATTCAATTATGATGAAAATTGGCGTATTGGCTTCCGGAGGGGGAACAGACCTCCAGTCAGTCATCGATAAGGTCCACGGCGTATCCGGCGAGATCGCCGTGGTCATCTCAAACAATAAAGACGCCTACGCCCTGACCCGGGCGCAGAACGCCGGGATTCCCGCGGTGGCCATCGTGGAAAAAGAATGTGACGGCGTGGCGGATTTCAACGCCCGGATCGTGGCGGAGCTGAAGGCCCGGGGTGTGGAACTGGTGGTGCTGGCCGGGTATATGCGCATCATCACGGCGGATTTCGTCAAAGCCTATCCCAACCGCATCGTCAACATCCACCCGGCGCTCATCCCCTCGTTCTGCGGGGAAGGGTATTACGGCATGCACGTCCATCAGGCGGTTTACGACTACGGCGTGAAGGTGACGGGTGCCACGGTGCATTTTGTCAACGAAGAAGCCGATGCCGGTCCCATCATCGCCCAAAGGACGGTGCCGGTGCTCAACGACGATACACCTGAATCCATTCAGAAGCGGGTGCTTGAGGTGGAACACGAGCTGCTGCCTTGGGTGGTGGCCCAAATCTGTTTGGGTAAGGTTTCGGTGGATGGCCGCCATGTTCGCGTGGAATCGTAAGAAGTAATTCATCCAGGGTCACCTGGGATTTGGAGGAAAAATAGATATGAGAGCTTTGATTTCGGTATCGGATAAGACAGGAATCGTCGAATTCGCGAAAAAGATTTCGGATCTGGGATGGGAAATCATCTCCACCGGCGGAACGGCCAAGGCCATCCGCGATGGGGGCATCCCGGCCAAGGATGTGTCGGATATCACCGGATTTCCCGAATGTCTGGACGGTCGGGTAAAAACCCTGCACCCCAAGATCCACGGCGGGATTTTGAATATCCGCGCCAATGAAGACCATCAGAAACAGTGCAAGGAACTGGGCATCGAAAACATCGACCTGCTGGTCATCAACCTTTATCCTTTCAAGAACACGATGATGAAGCCCGGCGTGGCCTTTGAAGACTGCATCGAAAACATCGATATCGGCGGACCGACCATGCTGCGTTCGGCGGCCAAGAATTTCAACGATGTGACCGTGGTGGTGGACCCGGCGGATTACGATCAGGTTCTGTCTGAAATTGAAAAAGACGGCTACACCACCTACGAAACCCGCTACCGTCTGGCCCTGAAGGTCTTCCAGACTACCAGCTCCTACGATACCATGATCGCGGATTACCTGCGCAAACGGGTGGACGGCGACCTGCTGGAACAGGACACGGTGACCTTTACCTACGAAAAGGCCCAGGAACTGCGCTACGGCGAAAATCCCCATCAGCGCGCTGCTTTTTACAAGGAAATCGGCGACAACAAGGGAACCCTGCCGGCGGCGACCCAGCTCCAGGGCAAGGAACTGTCCTACAACAACATCAACGATACCAACGGTGCGCTGGAAATCCTCAAGGAATACACCGATGAACCCACCATCGTAGCGGTCAAGCACGCCAATCCCTGCGGCATCGCCAGCGACAAGACCATTGCCGATGCCTACCGCAAGGCTTATGAAGCGGATCCAACCTCCATCTTTGGCGGCATCGTCGCTTCCAACCGTCCCATCGATAAGGAAACGGCGGAACAGATGGTCAAAATCTTCCTGGAAGTCATCGTGGCCCCCGGCTTCACCGATGAAGCCAAGGAAATCCTGGCGGCCAAGCAGAACCTGCGCCTGCTGGTCCTGGAAGACATCATGTACCGTGAAGAAGGGTATGAGCTCAAGAAGGTCATGGGCGGCATGCTCGTCATGGAACGGGATACCAAGCTCTATGACAAACTGGAAGTGGTGACCAACCGCAAGCCAACGGACAAGGAAATGGAAGACCTGCTCTTTGCCTGGAAGGCCGTTAAGGACACCAAGTCCAATGCCATTTCGGTGGCCAAGGATAAATGCCTGATCGCCAACGGCCCCGGACAGGTCAACCGGATCTGGCCCATGGAAAGCTGCGTGGAACACGGCGGCGAACGCTGCCAGGGCGCGGTGATGGCATCCGATGCCTTCTTCCCCTTTGACGATGTGTGCAAGGTGGCGGTCCAGGCCGGCATCACGGCCATCATCCAGCCCGGCGGATCCATCCGGGATGAAGATTCCATCAAGGTCTGCAACGACAACGACATCGCCATGGTCTTCACCGGCATGCGTCATTTCAAACATTCCTGATAAACAGCCCGCTGCCCCAAAATGGCGGCAGCGGGTTTTTTCCATTTGACGAAATTTCTATATTTGAGAAGGAGGAAGCGAAAATGAAAGTAATGGTCGTCGGCTCAGGTGGCCGCGAACACGTCATCGCCTGGAAGGTTGCCCAGAGCCCCAGGGTTGACAAGATTTACTGTGTGCCGGGGAACGGCGGGATGGCGGATATCGCCGAATGCGTTCCCATTTCAGTGGAGGACATTGACGGCTGCGTGGCCTTTGCCAAGGAAAAGGCCGTGGATCTGGTTGTGATCGGTCCGGAAGTTCCCTTGGTCATGGGCATGGCGGATGCCATGGCGGCGGAGGGTATCCGCGTCTTCGGGCCCAACAAAAAATGTGCCCAGTTTGAAGGAAGTAAGGCCTTCACCAAGGAATTTCTGATCCGGCATCACATCCCCACTGCCATGTATAAGGAATATACAGCGTACGAGGACATCGTCAAAGACCTGGGAATTTACGGATACCCCATGGTCATCAAGGCCGATGGCCTGGCTGCGGGCAAAGGGGTGGTCATCCCCGAGGACGAAGCTTCCGCCAAAGAAGCCATGAAGATGATGATGGAAGAAAAGGCCTTCGGTTCCGCGGGGGACAAAGTGGTCATCGAGGAATACCTGACGGGGACCGAAGCTTCTATCTTATGCTTTGTGGACGGCAAGACCATCGTGCCCATGGAAAGCGCCAGGGATTATAAGCGGGCCTACGACGACGACAAGGGACTCAATACCGGCGGCATGGGGAATTATTCCCCCAACGCCCTGTTCGACGATTTTGTGCTGACCGAACGGATCAACCGTGAAATCCTGACGCCGATTATCGACGGCTTCAAGGCCGACGGCATGGATTTTGTGGGCGTTCTGTTCATCGGTCTGATGATCAAGGACGGTGTACCCAAGGTGCTGGAATTCAACGTGCGCTTCGGCGATCCCGAAGCCCAGGTGGTGCTGCCCCGGATGAAGACCGATCTGGTGGACATCATGGACGCCTGCATCGATGGCAAGCTGGACAGCTGTGCCATTGAATGGAAGGAAGAAGCGGCTGTGACAGTGGTCCTGGCTTCCGGTGGCTACCCGGGTTCATACAAGAAGGGATACCCCATCACCGGGCTGGATGCCGTGGAGGGCTGTGAAATCTTCCACGCCGGCACCGCGTTAAAGGATGGCCAGATCGTCACCAATGGCGGCCGTGTGCTGGCAGTGACGGCCCTGGGGGAAACCCGGGAGGCTGCGCGTCAAAAGGTGTACGCTCAAATTGACAAGATTCAGTTTGAAGGGGTCTTCCATCGCAACGATATCGCGAAGGTTGAAAAAAATAAATAATCCGTTTTACGGCAGAGCCGGACGAGCTGATTTGACGCTTGTCCGGTTCTTTTTTGGTTTTTATTTTATCCACGGCTGTGTTGCGTTTTCACTTCTTTTAAGTTATAATTTATAAATAGCATGTACAGGAGGGGCCAAATGAAGGAGCAAATCCAAAAAAATATTGTGTTGGGGCTGTTCATCGCGCTGCTGGGTATCGTCGTCGGCGCGGTTGTCTGGTTCCTGCTGTGGGTCATGGATCTGGGCATTTCATTCCTATGGGAATGGGTGCCGTCCCAGCTCAGCCTTCCGCCCTGGTACACCGTGGCCGTCTGTGGCTGTGGCGGGGGTTTGGTCGGGATTCTGCAGCATTATTTCGGGCCCTGTCCGAGTCCTTTGGCCGAGGATATGGCGAAGATCAGAGGCGGGGAACGGCTGCCCTACGACAAGCTGCCTATCATTGCGGTCTGCGCCTTGGTGCCGCTTATTTTTGGCGGGAGCATCGGGCCGGAAGCCGGGCTGACCGGAATCATTGCCGGGCTTTGCTTTTGGCTGGCAGACCGGTTCAAGACCTCTTATATCGAGGTGGAGGAGCTGGCTCAGGTAGGAATTGCCGCGACCTTGGGTGCCATCTTCAAGGCGCCGCTCTTCGGCTTTGTCCACAATGTGGAGGATGCCGGGGGAGAAAGTAAGATCCCCAAAACATCCAAGACGGTATTTTACTTCATTGCCATATTGTCGGGATTCGGCGTCTTTACAGCGCTGAGTCATTATTTGGGCGGCGGCATGGGATTGGGCCGCTTTACAGGCATCACCATCGGCCGTAACGAATGGCTTTTGATGATTCCCATTGCGGTGGCAGGTTCCCTGGTGGGCATGGCCTTCCAGGGATTTACGCGGCTGTCCCGGTGGCTGGTCCGGCCCCTGGCGGATAAGAAGATCCTTCTTGGCGTCATCGGCGGGGTGGCTTTGGGCGGTGTGGCCATGGCTTTGCCCTACACCATGTGGTCCGGGGAATCCCAGATGACGCAGGTCATGGAAGGCTGGCAGGCCGTACCGGCCGCCTTGCTTTTTGCTACGGCCCTGGTCAAATTGTTCATGACCAACTTCTGCATCGAAACAGGGTGGAGGGGAGGAAATATCTTTCCCATTATTTTTTCCGGGGTTTGTTTTGGATACGGCTGTGCTGCCCTGCTGCCGATGATCAATCCGGCCTTTTGTGTGGCTGTAGCCACGGCCTCCGTGGTGGGCGCTGTCATGCGCAAGCCTCTGGCGGTGGTCATGCTGCTCATGCTCTGTTTCCCGGTGGATGCCATCGTGCCCATGCTGGCAGGGGCGTACATCGCTGCGGCCATACCTATGCCGGGAGTGCTGGAGTCAAAGAAATAATTGTGTAAAATGGATTTGGTTGATTTTAAGAGAGAGGAAGCGGTTCATTATGAAAGAGATTGAATTGTGCATTGGGTCTTCCTGCCACGTCAGGGGGTCCTTTGACGTGGTGGAGGCTTTTAAAAAGATCATTGCTGAAAGGGGACTGGAGGATGAAGTCCATCTGAAGGGATCCTTCTGCATGAATGCCTGCAGCGATAAGGTTTCCGTCCGGCATAACGGTGTGGTGTACAAGGTGAAGCCCGATGGGGTGGAGGCTTTGTTCGACCAGATCATGGAGGCGGATTGATGGGTGTCATTAATTTCAATAAAGCCAATTGTAAAAATTGCTATAAATGCGTCCGGTATTGTCCGGTCAAGGCCATCAAGGTAGAGGATCACCAGGCCCAGATCGTTGAGGACTTGTGCATCGGCTGCGGCACCTGCTTCCGGGTGTGCCCCCAAAATGCGAAGCAGGTGGCCAGTGATGTGGACACTATCCGGGAATGGCTGGATTCCGGGGAACAGGTGGCAGTCAGCCTGGCCCCCAGCTTTCCGGGAAGCTTCATCATGGAGAACCCGCTTCAGCTGATCACCGCCCTCAGGGATCTCGGCTTCAGCGCCATCGAGGAAACCGCCATCGGGGCTGAAGCGGTGTCAAAGAAATACCGGGAGGATTACTTTGGACCTTCCCGTCATATCATCACCACCTCCTGCCCCACGGTGGATACTCTGGTGGAAAAATATTATTCCAAATTGGTGCCCTACCTGAGCACGGTGGTTTCACCCATGATGGCCCACGGCAAATTCCTGAAGGAAAAATATCCCGGGGCCAAGGTAGTTTTTGCGGGCCCTTGTATTTCCAAGAAGCTGGAAGTGCTGGGCCAGGATGGGAAACCCTGTATTGACGCGGTACTGACCTTCGATGAAATGGACGAGTGGTTTGAGGAAAAGGGAATCAATCTGAGGGCCTGTGCCCCCGGCCAATTCGATTCCGATGACTGCGACGTCGCCCGGTTTTATCCTCTGGCCGGCGGTGTGGCCAAGAGCAGTGTTTCGGATGTGACCGGCCCCCGCCGGGTCATCAAGATTGACGGACTGAAGAATTGCCGGGACTTCCTGGACCACATTGACAGTCTCCACGAGAATTACTGGATTGAAATGAACGCTTGTTCCGAAGGCTGCGTCAACGGCCCTGGCAACACCCATTCACCTTTTGTAAAATACGAACGCATCGAACGGGTCAAGGAGTACATCAGCGGCAATAAGCGGGGAGAATATTCCGAAGAAAAGGCAGCCAAGGCCCAGGGCAAGACCTATCTCCCCAAACAAAAGGATCTTTTTGACACGGTGCCGGAATCGGCCATTGAGGAAATCCTGCGGAAGACGGGAAAGTTCAAACCCAGCGATGAGCTCAACTGCGGCAGCTGCGGGTACGACAGCTGCCGGGAAAAGGCGGCGGCGGTGTACTGCGGCATGGCGGAGCTGGATATGTGCCTGCCCTACATGCGCAACCGCAACGAGGCCATCTCCAATTTGATCATCCAGTCCACGCCCAACGCCATCGCGGTTTTGGATGAGTCCTTCCACATCCTGGAATTCAATCCCGCCGCGGAAAGGACCTTCGAAATTTCCCGGGCGGAGGTGGTGGGAAAGGTCTTTGACAAGATTTTCAATTACAGTCCTTTCATCAAGCTGAAGAACCAGGATTCCAATTCCTACGCAGGTCGGGGATACTACGCCTACGGGGACATCCATTTCATGGAAATCCTGACCTATCTGCCCAGTCAGAACATGTACCTGGGAATTTTTGTGGATATCTCCAAGGAGATAAAAAAAGAAAACGCCTATCGCCAGATGCAGGTGGATACGCTGGATATGGCCCAGAAGGTCATTGACAAGCAGATGCGGGTATCCCATCAGATAGCGGAGCTTTTGGGTGAAACCACGGCGGAAACCAAGGTGACCCTGACCAAGCTCCAGAAGATCGTGGCGGTTGAAGACGGCGGGGTGGAATGATGTCACTGTTTTTAGATATCGCCATGGACAGCATCAACAAGAAAAATGAAGAGCTGTGCGGCGACAACGTGGAAATGCGGATCAACGACGAAAGCACCATCGTCGTGCTGGCCGACGGTCTGGGCAGCGGGGTGAAGGCCAACATCCTGGCCACCATGACCTCCACCATCACCGCCACCATGCTGGAAGAAAAGCTGCCCATCAAGGATGTGGTGGAAACCCTGGAAGCGACGCTGCCGGAGTGCCAGGTGCGCAAGCTGGCCTACTCCACCTTCACCATCGTCCAGGTGTTCAAGGAAACCCAGCGGGTGTATATCGTCGAGTTCGACAACCCGCCCTTGGTATATATCCGGGATGGGGAAATCATGGACCTGGACCGCAAGTCCCTGCAGTTTAAGGGCAAGGAAATATTTGAAACCAAGATGAAGATCCAGGAAGGGGACATCATGGGCTTCTTCAGCGACGGGGTCATCCACGCCGGCGTGGGCAACCTCATCGATTTCGGATGGCAGTGGGAGGAAGCGGCGGATTATTTCCTGGCCAGGGCCTACGACGACACCATCAAGACCAGCAAGGACATCTCCATGAAGATGATCGATATCTGCAACGACCTGTACGACGGCGAGCCGGGGGATGACACCACCTGCGTGGTCATCCGGGCCGAGGAGCACCGGTACGTCACGCTATTCTCCGGGCCGCCCCTGGATCACAGCAAGGACAGCATGGTCAAGCAGATCCTGGATGAAGCCAAAGGCAAGACGGTGGTGTGTGGCGGGACCGCCAGCAACATCGTGTCCCGGGAATACGGGGAAGAGGTGGAAATTGATCTGTCCACCATGTCCAAACAGGTGCCGCCGGTGGGTCACATGAAATCCATCGATCTGGTGACTGAAGGGGTGATCACCATCCAGGAAACGGTGCGGATCATCCGGAAGTACATCGACGAGCGCCAGGGCAGCAAGGCCTTCCAGGAAAACAACGGGGCGGACATCCTGGCGGATATGCTGGTGAACTATGCCACCCACATTGATTTCATCCTGGGCAACTCCATCAACCCCGCCCATCAGAATCCGGATTTCCCCGATGCGCTGACATCCAAGTGGCGGATCACCGAGGAACTGATCAATCTGATGAAAGAACTCAACAAAGCAGTTAATATCATTTACATCTGATGGAAATGAAACCTTTAAATAAAAAAAATTCAGCAGTGTGAATGGTCTTGGTTGACTCTCATTTTAATTAAGGATACAATATTATAGAATGAGTCTTTAAAGTTAAATATTGTAATGAGGAGGTGAAGACTATCAACGCATTAGTGGTAATTTTAGTGATTGGTATCGTCGTCGCCTTCGGTATCGGCTATTTGATTAGAAAGAAAGTCGCGGAAGGAAAAACCGGAAGCGCAGAAGAAGAAGCTAAGCGAATTGTCAATGATGCTGTAAGGGACGGCGAAACAAAGAAGAAAGAGATCTTATTCAACGCAAAGGAAGAAGCGATCGAGCTGAAGGAATCCATCGAGAGGGAAAACAGCCAGCGTCGTGGCGAGCTGCAGAAGATGGAAAACCGCCTGGTTCAGAAAGAAGAGAACATCGAAAAGAAGAACCAGGGCATTGAACGGACCAAAGAGAAACTTGAAAAACGAAGCAAAGAGCTTGATAAGAAGCAAGAAAAACTCAATGGGATGCTCGATGAAAAGATCGCCGAGTTGGAAAAGATTTCGGGTCTGACCCGGGACGAAGCCAGGGAGACCTTGCTCGACGAGGTTTCCAAGGAAGCCCGTGCCGACGCCGCTGTGATGGTGCGCCAGATTGAATCGGAAGCCAAGGCCAATGCCGATAAAAAGGCCCACGAAATCATTGCCCAGTCCATCCAGCGCTGCGCCGCAGATCATGTGGCGGAATCCACCATTTCGGTGGTCAATCTACCCAACGATGAAATGAAGGGGCGGATCATCGGCCGTGAAGGCCGCAACATCCGCGCACTGGAAACGGCCACCGGCATCGATCTGATCATCGACGATACGCCGGAAGCGGTCATCCTTTCGGGATTTGACCCGATCCGCCGGGAAATCGCCCGGATGTCTTTGGAAAAGCTCATCGTGGATGGGCGGATCCATCCGGCACGGATTGAAGAAGTGGTCAAGAAATCCCAGAAGGAAATGGAAAATGAAATCAAGGAAGTGGGGGAACAAGCCTGCTTCGACACGGGCATTCACAATGTCCATCCGGAAATCGTCAAATTGCTGGGACGGCTCAAATACCGGACCAGCTACGGACAGAACGTGCTCAAGCATTCCATCGAGGTGGCCCATCTGGCCGGCCTGATGGCGGCAGAGCTGGACGCCAATGTGAAGATCGCCAAACGGGCCGGACTTCTCCACGATATCGGCAAGGCCATCGACCATGAGGTTGAAGGCAACCATGTGGAAATCGGCGTCAATGAGCTGAAGAAGCACAAGGAAAACAAGGCTGTCATTCACGCGGTGGAAGCCCACCACGGGGATGTGGAAGCCACGACCATTGAAGCCGTGCTGGTCCAGGCAGCGGACGCCATTTCGGCGGCGCGGCCCGGAGCCCGGAGGGAAACCCTGGTCTCCTACGTCCAGCGTCTGGAAGATCTGGAAAAAATCGCTTCATCCTTCGATGGGGTGGAAAAATCCTACGCCATCCAGGCCGGGCGGGAAGTCCGGATCATGGTCAAGCCTGACTCGGTGGATGACGAAGGCATGCATTTGCTGTCCAAGGAAATCGCCAAGAAGATCGAATCGGAAATGGAATACCCTGGCAATGTCAAGGTCAACCTGATCCGTGAGACACGGGCTGTGGAATACGCCAAGTAAGATTGTAAGGGGAGGCCTAATGCTTCCCCTTTTTTATGGTTAAAAGGAGCGGATATGAGACTATTAATGATCGGTGATGTCGTGAGCAAACCCGGGCGCCGCGTCCTGAGCGAACATCTGGCAGAGCTCCAGGCGGAGTACGGCGTGGATGTGACCATCGTCAACGGGGAAAACGCCTCGGGGGGCAATGGCCTGACGGAAAAGAACGCCAAGGAGCTTCTGGCCCTTCCCATCGATGTGATCACCATGGGCAATCACGTTTGGAAGCAGAAGGATACGGTAAATTATATCGGCGCCTATCCCCAGATCCTGCGGCCCCTCAATTACCCGGACGACAGCCCCGGCCGGGGCTATGGCTTTTTTGACTGGAAGGGGATCAGGGCCTGCGTGCTCAACGTGTCCGGCCAGATCTTCATGGAAGAGCTGGACTCGCCCTTTGGGGCGGTGGACCGGGTGCTGGATGAAATTGCGGCCAATGCCGATGTCTTCGTGGTGGATATCCACGCGGAAACCACCTCGGAAAAAATCGCCTTCGGTTACTATCTGGACGGTCGGGCTTCCCTGGTGGCCGGGACCCACACCCACGTGCAGACGGCCGATGCCCGGGTGCTCCCCGGGGGGACGGCCTTCATTACGGATTTGGGAATGACCGGTCCCCTGAACGGGGTCTTGGGGGTGGAGAAGGATATCATCATCCGGAAGATGCGCACCAAACAGCCGGAACGGTTCGTCATCGAGAAGAACAAGCCCTGGCAGATCAATGGGGTCGTCGTCAACGTGGATGAAAAAACGGGAAGGGCCACCTGGATTGAAAGGGTGTACCGGATATACGAGGATGAAGAATAAATGAGACTATCAGACAAGATTTACAACTGCACCGATTCGCTGACATTGAGCATGGCGGAGAAAGCCTCCGCCTACGAGGCGGCCGGGGAATCGGTTATCCGCTTCGGCACAGGTGAGCCGGATTTCACCACGCCGGCTTACATCTGTGACGGGGCCAAGGCCGCCATTGACGCGGGCTACACCAAGTACGACGCAGTGGCCGGTGTACTGGCCCTTCGCCAGGCCATCGCGAAAAAGCTGAAGGCGGAAAACGGGCTTGAATATTCTGTGGGGGAAATCATCGTCAACAGTGGGGCCAAAAGCAGCCTGTCGGTGGCTCTCCAGACGCTGCTCAATCCCGGGGACGAGGTCATCATGCCCCGGCCCTATTGGGTGAGTTACACGGAGATGGTCAAGCTGGCGGGAGGTGTCCCGGTGATTGTGGATACCCAGCCGGAAAATGGCTTCAAGATGACCGCAGAGGAATTGGAGGCGGCCATTACGGATCAAACCAAGGTGGTCATGCTCAACACGCCGGTCAATCCCACGGGACAGTTTTACACCGAGCAAGAGCTCCGGCCCCTGGCCCAGGTCATTGTGGCAAATGATCTGATCGTCATTTCCGATGAAATCTACGAAGCCTTCATTTATGATGGCCACCATACGGTGAGCATCGCCTCCCTGGGGGAAGACATCAAGGCCCATACGGTGGTGGTCAACGGGTTTTCCAAGACCTTCGCCATGACGGGCTGGCGCCTGGGCTACGCCGCGGGACCCAAGGACATCATCGACGGGATGAAGAAGATCCAGGGACACACCATCTCCCATCCGTCTACCATCACCCAGCACGCCGGGGTTACCGCTTTGCTGGAGCAGGGCGACAGGATTGAGGGGACCATCCGGATTTTTGATGAACGCCGTCACGCCATGATGGAAAGGCTGGACCGCATCCCGGTTTTTGATTACCTGTATCCGGCCAGCACTTTTTATATTTTTGTGGATGTGCGGAAGGTCCTGGCAGACCCGGATTATGGGGTGAAATCGGCCTATGAGCTGTCCGAACGGCTTTTGCTGGAACAGAAGGTTGTGACCATTCCCGGCGAGGCCTTTGGCGTGGATGGTTTCATCCGCTTTGCCTACACCACGGACATTCCGTCGATTGAAGAGGGTTTTAATCGAATTGAGGCTTTTCTTTCTGGAAATAAAGGCTATAATTAAAGGGAAAATATTAATTTAAAGGGGTAACCATGAATAATACTTTTATCATTGATAATCCGATGATTACGGATCGTTTGACCGTTTTGCGGATGAAGAGCACGGGAACCCGGAAATTCAGGGAAATCGTCAAAGAAATTTCCACTTTTTTAGCGTATGAAGTCGCCCGGGAATTCCCGATGAGGGATGTGGAAATCGAGACGCCGCTGTGCAAGACCATGCAGAAGCGTTTGGACGTCGGGGAAATATCCATCGTTCCCATCCTCCGTGCCGGCGTTGGGATGATCGAAGGCTTTACGACGGTCTATCCGGATGTGCGGATCATCAATGTGGGGGTAGAGCGGGATCACGTCACCCATAAGCCGGTGGCGTACTACCACAAAATGCCCAAGAACATCAAGGGCGGGAAGTGCATCATCATCGATCCCATGCTGGCCACCGGTGGCTCCATCGAGTACACCATCCAGCTCCTTAAGGACGATGGGTGTGACGATATCGTCGTGGTCTCCATTCTGGCGGCTCCCGAAGGATTGACGGCCATCCACGCCATCCATCCGGAAATCCCCATTTATTGTGCGGCGGTGGACGACCACCTCAACGAGAAGAAGTACATCGTGCCGGGATTGGGAGATGCGGGAGACCGTATTTTTGGAACAGAAGAGTAACGAGGAGAATATCAGTGAAGGATTTATACGAAAACCCGCTCATCGAGCGATACGCTTCAAAGGAAATCTGCCAGATTTTTTCGGCGGACAATAAGTTTTCGACCTGGCGTCGCCTTTGGGTGGCCCTGGCGGAAACCGAACAGGAACTGGGTCTGGACATCACCGACGAACAGATCGATGAGCTCAAAAGCAAGGTTGACGACATTGACTACGAGCTGGCGGCCCAGTATGAAAAGAAACTGCGCCACGACGTCATGGCCCATGTCCACACCTACGGGGACCAGTGCCCCAAGGCCAAGGGCATCATCCACCTGGGAGCCACCAGCGCCTATGTGGGGGACAACACGGACATCATCACCTACACCCAGGGACTTGAACACACCCGGAAGAGCCTGCTCAATCTCATCGCCAAGCTGTCGGATTTCGCCATGGCCTACAAGGATCTGCCGACACTGGGTTTCACCCATTTCCAGCCAGCCCAGCTGACCACCGTGGGGAAGAGGGCCACCCTGTGGATGCAGGATTTGCTCATGGATTACGAGGACCTGACCCATCTGATCAGCACCGTGCGCATGCGCGGCGCCAAGGGAACCACCGGAACCCAGGCCAGCTTCATGGATCTCTTTGAAAATGACCAGGAAAAGGTCAAACAGGTGGACAAGCGGGTGGCGGAAAAAATGGGCTTTGACAAAACCTACGCGGTGACGGGACAGACCTATCCCCGGAAGTTTGACGCCCAGGTCCTGGCCGTGCTCTCGGGCATCGCCCAAAGCCTGAGCAAATTTGCCACGGATATCCGCCTGCTCCAGCACCTGAAGGAAGTGGAGGAACCCTTTGAAAAGACCCAAATCGGTTCTTCAGCCATGGCTTACAAGCGTAACCCCATGCGGTCTGAACGGATCTGCTCCCTGGCCCGCTACGTGATCGTGGATTCCCTCAATCCTGCCATCACCCAGGCCACCCAGTGGTTTGAACGGACCCTGGACGATTCGGCTAACAAGCGTATTTCCGTGCCCGAAGCCTTTCTGGCCATCGACGCCATCATCGGCATCGCCAACAACGTGGCCGGCGGCCTGGTGGTGTATCCCAAGGTCATCCATCAGCATATCATGAACGAGCTGCCCTTCATGGCCACGGAAAACATCATTATGGAAGGGGTCAAGCACGGCGGCGACCGTCAGGACCTCCACGAAAAGATCCGCGTGCTCTCCATGGAAGCTGGCAATACGGTGAAGGTGGAAGGCAAGCCCAACGATTTGATGGAACGCATCGTGGCGGACGGGTCCTTCGGCATTGAAGAAAAAGATATCCCCACCATCCTCAATCCGGAGCTGTACATCGGCCGGGCACCCCAGCAGGTGGAGGATTTTATTGCGGAAGAGGTTAAGCCGATCCTTGCAGCTAATCAGGCTGATTTGGATTTGAGCGAAGTGGACCTGAAGGTCTGAGTGAATTTAAGCGATCAATGAAAGGAATAAGAGTTTATGGGTAAGAACAACAAAAATAAAGTAGAGGCCATCACGCCCCGGGACGTTGATTTCGCGCGATGGTACACCGATGTCATTTCCAAAACAGAAATGGCGGACTATTCGCCGGTCAAGGGTTTCATGGTCATCCGTCCCTACGGCTACGCCATCTGGGAAAACATCCAGCAGGCCTATGACAAGCGCTTCAAGGAAACCGGCCACCAGAACATGTATTTCCCGCTGTTGTTTCCGGAAAGCATGCTCAAAAAAGAAGCGGAACACGTGGAAGGCTTTGCTCCGGAGGTGGCCTGGGTCACCAAGGGTGGCAATAAGGAATTGTCAGAGCCCCTGTGTATCCGTCCCACGTCGGAAACCATCATCTGCAGTATGTACGCCAAATGGCTGAACACCTACCGTCAGCTGCCCTTCAAATACAACCAGTGGTGCTCCGTGGTCCGCTGGGAAAAAACCACCCGTCCTTTCCTGAGAACTTCCGAATTCCTGTGGCAGGAAGGGCACACCCTTCATGAAACGGCAGAGGAAGCCCAGGAAGAAACCATGCAGATGCTGGGCATCTACCGGGAAGTGGCAGAACAATACATGGCCATTCCCATGGTGGTGGGCCAGAAGAGCGAAAAGGAAAAATTTGCCGGGGCTTCTGCCACTTATACCATGGAAGCCCTGATGTACGATGGCCAGGCCCTCCAGTCCGGGACCTCCCACAATCTGGGCCAGCACTTCACCAAGGCCTTTGACATCACCTATCTGGACCGCAACAACGAACGGGTTTATCCCTATCACACGTCTTGGGGTGTTTCCACCCGGCTCATCGGCGGGCTCATCATGGTCCACGGCGATGACAATGGCCTGGTCCTGCCGCCCAAGATCGCACCGATCCAGGTGGTTATCCTGCCGGTGGCCCAGCACAAGGAAGGGGTTCTGGATGCGGCCTATGCCCTCAAGGACAAGCTGTCCCAATCCTTCAAGGTGGAATTGGACGATTCGGACAACTCTCCAGGCTGGAAATTCAACCAGTGGGAAATGAAGGGCGTGCCCATCCGTCTGGAAATCGGACCCCGGGATCTGGAAAAAGGTCAGTGCGTCCTGGCCCGCCGGGACAACGGAGAAAAGATTTCCGTATCCCTGGATACTGTCGAACAGTCGGTTACGGATCTTTTGGCCGATATCCAGCAGAATCTCTACGACCAGGCATTGGCACGGCGGGAAGCCAAGACGTCCAGAGCAGCCAGCATGGAAGAGTTCAAGAAAAACCTGGCGGACAATCCCGGCTTCGTCAAGGCCATGTGGTGTGGGGATCAGGCCTGTGAAGATGCCATCAAAGATGAAACTGGTGCTTCCATCCGGTGCATCCCCTTTGACGACGAACAGGAAGTCATCGGCGACGGCTGCTGTGTCCATTGCGGGAAGCCCGCAGATAAGATGGCGTATTTCGCCCGTGCTTATTAAATAAGTTCTTCACCCATGGAATTTAATAAAGGCAACTTGAAGATCATCATCGCATTGATCCTGGGTACCCTTATTGTGTGGACGGGTTTGCAGAATCTGGGTATGATCGCAACCGGCTTGTCGGGGGCGGTCACCCTGCTCCTTCCTTTCATTATCGGGGGAGCCATTGCCTTCGTCCTCAATATCCCGATGGAATTGTTTGAAGAGAAGATCTTCAGTCAAAAATTATCCGAAGCCCATCCGGCCGTGGCAAAGATCAAGCGGCCGGTGTCGCTGGTATTGGCTTTTCTGTCCATTGCGGTCATACTTGCTGTGGCGTCCTTCCTGATTTTTCCCCAAATGGTGGACACCATTTCCAGTGTGGGGGACAAGCTGCCGGGATTCATCAGCGGCCTCCAGGCTTGGGCGCTCAAGATCAGCGAGCAATATCCCCGGTTTGCAAGCGCCATAAAGAATCTGACGACTGATTGGGGAAAAATCGCCTCGGGGATTGAATCCTATCTCCAGAAGACAGCCATGAGCGCCCTCAACTCGACGGTTGACTGGGCCACCAATGTGGTGGGAACATTGGTCAGCTTTTTTATCGGCCTCATTTTCGCCATTTATGTATTGCTTCAGAAGGAAACGCTGGGGGTCCAGATCCGTAAGCTTCTTTACGCCTACCTTCCGGAAAAAAACGGGGACAGTATCGTCCGGATTTCCGGCCTTTCCTCCGACGTCTTCAAAAAATTTGTGACAGGCCAGTGTACGGAAGCCGTCATCATCGGCGTCCTGTTCTTCATTTCCATGTCACTGTTCCGTTTGCCCTATGCGGTGATGGTTGCGGTGCTCATTGCGGTTTTGAGCCTGATTCCGATTTTCGGGACCATGGTGGGCTGCGTCATTGGTGCCCTCCTGATCTGTATCAATTCACCGGTACAGGCGCTTGAATTCTTAGTGCTGTTCATCATCGTTCAGCAGATCGAAGGCAACCTGATCTATCCCCACGTGGTAGGGGGATCGGTGGGGCTGCCGGCCATCTGGGTTTTGGTGGCCGTGACCATCGGTGGCAACGCCTGGGGCGTGCTGGGAATGATCCTGTTCATCCCCATTTGCTCGATTCTGTATACGCTTATGCGTGAGACAGTGGGAAGCCGGCTGGACAAAAGACAGCTGCCCGCTGAAAAATGGAATGGGGATAGGGAACTTAAGGATGGGGAAGAACTTTCCGGGAAAATAAAAAAAATCAAGAAATAGCTTGAAAGAAACAATATAATTTTATATAATGACAAAAGGTATTTGTAGACTGTATTATTTTTTTAAGGAGATTGTATAATGGCAAAAGAAAAATTCGAAAGAAATAAACCCCATGTTAATATCGGGACCATTGGCCACGTTGACCACGGTAAAACGACCCTGACAGCGGCCATCACCCTGGTGCTGAGCAAACGTCAAGGAAACGGCGAATACGTCGCTTTCGAAAACATCGATAAAGCGCCGGAAGAACGTGAACGTGGAATCACCATCAACACCGCCCACGTTGAATACGAAACAGAAAAACGCCACTATGCCCATGTGGACTGCCCGGGCCATGCTGACTACGTCAAGAACATGATCACCGGTGCCGCTCAGATGGATGGTGCCATCCTGGTCGTATCCGCGGCTGACGGCCCCATGCCCCAGACCCGTGAACATATCCTCCTGGCCCACCAGGTTAACGTTCCCTACATCGTCGTATTCCTGAACAAGGTTGATCAGGTTGATGATGACGAACTGATCGAACTGGTCGAAATGGAAATCCGTGAACTTCTGGATGAATATGACTTCCCAGGAGATGACACCCCCATCATCACCGGTTCCGCCCTCAAAGCCCTGGAAGATCCAGACGGCGAATGGGGCGACAAGATCATGGAACTCATGGACGCCGTGGATGAATACATCCCCGAACCTGAACGTGATCTGGACAAACCTTTCCTGATGCCTGTGGAAGACGTCTTCTCCATCACCGGCCGTGGTACAGTTGCTACCGGCCGTGTGGAACGTGGTGTCGTCCATATCGGGGACGAAGTGGAAATCGTCGGGATCAAACCTGTCAAGAAGACCACCGTCACCGGGGTTGAAATGTTCCGTAAACAGCTGGATGAAGGCCGTTGCGGCGACAACATCGGCGCCCTGCTCCGTGGGATCGACCGTACACAGATCGAACGTGGTCAGGTTCTGGCGAAGCCCGGTTCCATCCACCCGCACACCCACTTCACCGCTCAGGTTTACGTTCTGACCAAGGACGAAGGTGGACGTCATACCCCATTCTTTGATGGCTACCGTCCCCAGTTCTACTTCAGAACAACCGACGTGACCGGCGACATCAAACTGCCAGATGGCGTTGAAATGGTTATGCCTGGCGACCACATCGAAATGGAAGTCAAGCTGATCACCCCCATCGCCATTGAAGAAGGCCTGCGTTTCGCTATCCGTGAAGGCGGCCACACCGTTGGTTCCGGTGCTGTTGCCAAAATCATCCAGGACTAATGGATGCATAAAGTATGAAAGAGACAAGGCCGAGGCAGACCGCTTCGGCCTTGTTTTTTCACCAAGTAAACTTAAATATTGCTTAATTATTTTTATATGTAAAAAAAATTGAAAATATTTACGAAAAAACTTGCAGTATCCGGCATTTTCATTTATACTTAACAAAGTTGGCTGTCTGCGATGAATTAAGAAGTTGCTGTTAACTAATTCAGGTAATTCTTAAGGAGTATGTCACGATCATCGAATCGGGCGACGGCCGTCCATAAGCTGTTCAGGCAGCTTTTTTCTAAGGTAAAAGAAGGAAACGCCCGGATGGGTGTATGGATGGCCTAAATGCCTAAATGTTTATACAAAAGGAGGAATTTAGGTATGAGCAAACAAAAAATTAGAATCCGGTTGAAGGCGTTTGATCACAAACTGTTGGATCAGTCTTCACAGCGTATTGTGGAAACAGCGAAGCGCACAGGTGCTTCAGTTTCAGGTCCAATCCCACTGCCGACTGACAAGGAAGTGGTGACCATCCTGAGAGCTGTCCATAAATACAAGGATTCAAGGGAACAATTTGAAATGCGCACGCATAAACGTTTGATCGATATCCTTAACCCGACACCGAAGACGGTGGACGCGCTGATGCGTCTGAACCTGCCTGCTGGTGTGGACATCGAAATCAAGCTCTAATGTAAATGGCAGCCATGAATTATGATCGCACAGCGATCCAATGATCAAGGAGGAAAACATTGAAAAAAGCATTAATGGGTAAAAAAATCGGCATGACGCAGATTTTTACGGAAAATGGCACAGTCATTCCGGTAACGGTCGTCGAAGCGGGCCCCTGCACGGTCCTTCAGAAAAAGACGATTGAAAATGACGGTTACGAAGCTGTCCAGCTGGCCTTTGGCGATATCAAGGAAAAAAATGTCACCAAACCGGTCAAGGGACACTACGAAAAATTCAGCGCTGAATACAAACGCCGTATCCACGAATTCCGTCTGGATGACTGCTCCGCTTATGAACCGGGCCAGGAATTAAAGGCTGATGTGTTCGAAGCTGGCGACAAGGTTGACATTTCCGGGAAATCCAAAGGTAAAGGTTACGCCGGGGTTATCAAACGTCACGGTCAGCACAGAGGGCCTATGGCTCACGGTTCCAAATATCACAGAAGTCCTGGTTCCATGGGCGCGTCCGCTTATCCGTCCCGTGTCCCCAAGGGCAAGAACCTGCCTGGACAGATGGGTAATAAGAATGTTACTGCGCTTAATTTGGAAGTCGTTCAGGTTGATGCCGAAAACAACCTCTTGTTGATTAAAGGTGCTGTTCCGGGGCCAAGAGGCGCCGTCGTCGTAATCAAGAGCAGCGTGAAAGCCTTATAATAGAAGGAGGAAGACAAATGCCAAAGATGGACATATTAGATATAAAAGGTAATGTCGTGGGTGATGTCGAACTCAGCGAACGCGTTTTTGGGATTGAACCCAACGAAGCTGTTGTTCACGAAGTGGTCGTTGCCCAGTTGGCGAACAAACGCCAGGGGACCAAAGGTTCCAAAACCCGTGCGGAAGTTCGCGGAGGCGGAAAGAAGCCATGGCGTCAAAAGGGAACGGGCCGTGCCCGTGCCGGTACCAGCCGTTCACCCGTTTGGGTCGGCGGTGGTGTCGTGTTTGCCCCCAAAGCCCGCGATTACAGCAAAAAGGTCAACAAAAAGGTCCGCAATCTGGCCATGCGTTCAGTTTTTTCAGCCAAAGCCGCTGACAAGGAACTGCGGATCATCGATACATTGAATATGGATGCGCCCAAGACAAAGGAAATGGTCACTGTTCTGGAAGCCATCGACGCGAAAAAAGCGTTGGTTGTCACACCGGAAAAGGTGGAAGCCATCTACCGTTCAGCCCGCAATATCCCCAAGGTTGCAGCGACGACGGTCAGCGAACTCAATGTCTACGATATGCTGAAATACGATGTGCTGGTGCTCACCAAAGATGCACTGGATAAGATTGAGGAGGTATATGCATAATGAAGGATCCTCGCGATATCATCATTCGCCCCATTATTTCTGAAAGAAGTATGGACGACAGCAGCGAATATAACAAATATACGTTCAGGGTTGCCAAGACGGCCAACAAGATTGAAATCAAGAACGCCGTTGAAGAAATCTTCGATGTCACCGTCGAAAAAGTCTACACGATGAACATGAAGGGCAAAGTCAAACGCCGCGGTCGGGATGAAGGCCGCCGTCCGGATTGGAAGAAAGCCATTGTCAAATTGACGCCGGATAGCAAGAGCATCGAATTCTTTGAAGGTGTTTGATCGAGCTGAACGGACCCGATAAGCAAAATGAAAAGGAGGTTTGCGAATAATGGGTATAAAAAAATATAAACCGACGTCTCCTGGACGCCGTAATATGAGTGTGAATACTAAGGACGAGATCACCAAGAAGGAACCGGAAAAGTCCTTACTCACACCCCTTAAATCAAAGGCTGGCCGTAATGTATATGGCCGCATCACCGTTCGTCATCAGGGCGGCGGCGCCAAGAGAAAATACAGAATCATTGATTTCAAACGGAATAAGGACGGTGTTCCCGGTAAGGTTGCAGGGATTGAATACGATCCTAACCGCAGCGCCAATATCGCACTGATCCACTATTTGGACGGCGAAAAACGCTACATCCTGGCGCCCCTCCGTTTGAAGGTTGGAGACACCATCGTATCTGGCCCTGATGCCGATATCGCTGTTGGCAACTGTCTGCCGCTGGGATTCATCCCCGTTGGTACATTGGTGCACAACATTGAATTGAAAGCTGGTAAGGGTGGACAGATGGTCCGTTCCGCTGGTGCTTCAGCCCAGCTCATGGCCAAGGAAGGTGATTACGCCACACTGCGTTTGCCCTCGGGCGAAATGCGGATGGTCCGTATTGAATGCCGTGCGACCATCGGTACAGTCGGTAATCTGGATCACCAGAATGTGCGGATCGGTAAAGCCGGTCGTAAGCGCCACATGGGTATCCGCCCAACCGTTCGTGGTTCTGTCATGAACCCCAACGACCATCCCCATGGTGGTGGTGAAGGACGTGCGCCTGTCGGCCGTCCGGGACCTGTTACCCCCTGGGGTAAACCGGCACTCGGCTATAAAACGCGTAAGAAGAACAAAGCGTCAGACAAGCAGATCGTCAGACGTCGTAACGCCAAGTAATAGGAGGGTTATCAATGAGTCGATCCTTAAAGAAGGGACCTTTCGTCAGCGAAAAGCTGCTTGAAAGAATAGAAGAAATGAACGAAAAGGGAGAAAAGAAGGTTTTGAAGACATGGTCACGTTCTTCCACCATCTTTCCTCAAATGGTAGGCCATACCATCGCCGTCCACGACGGACGTAAACACGTCCCCGTGTATCTGACGGAAGACATGGTCGGACATAAGCTCGGGGAATTTGCTCCGACGCGGACGTTCCGTGGTCATGCCGGTGAAAAGAAAACAGCAATGAGATAGCCAAGGGAGGAAAAACATGGAAGCTAAAGCAACAGCAAAATTCGTCCGCGTTTCATCCAGAAAGGCTAAACTGGTTGCAGATGCCATTCGTGGGAAAAGCGTTGGAGAAGCCCTGAGCATCCTCCAGCTGACGCCGAATAAAGCCGCACGGGTCATTGAAAAAGTTGTTCTGTCAGCTTATGCCAATGCGGAAAACAACCACAACATGAACACGGATGTCTTGTACATTGATCAAATCTACGCCAATCAGGGCCCGACGATGAAACGTTATAAGGCCGGCCCTCAGGGACGTGCATTTCCTATCAAGAAAAGAACGTCACATATTACTGCTGTATTGAAAGAACAGGAATAGGGGGTAACAGATTTGGGTCAAAAAGTTAACGCGCATGGTTTTCGAGTTGGAGTCATCAAGGACTGGAACGCGAAATGGTATGCCAACGATAGAGAATTTGCAGATTGCCTGATTGAAGATAACCAAATTCGTAAATACATCAAAACGAGTCAGTTCCAGGCAGGTATCTCCAAAATCGTCATTGAAAGATTCGGCAACAAAGTTAAAATCCATATCCACACTGCGAAACCGGGCATGATCATCGGACGCGGCGGTGCCGGAATCGAAGCGCTGAGAATGGAATTGGAAAAGATGACTAAAAAGACGGTATTCATCAATATCGTCGAAGTCAAGAATATCGATATGGATGCGCAGCTTATCGCAGAAAATATCGCAGGCCAGCTGGAAAGACGTATTTCCTTCAGACGTGCGATGAAACAGGCGATGCAGCGTACGATGCGTGCGGGTGCCAAGGGCATCAAGACCGCCGTTGCAGGCCGCTTGAACGGTGCTGAAATGGCCCGCCGCGAACATTATGCACAGGGCAATGTCCCCATGCAGACACTGCGCGCTGATATTTCCTATGGTTTTTCGGAAGCCGATACAACCTATGGGAAATTGGGAATTAAAGTTTGGGTCAACAAAGGGGAAATCCTGACTGGACGCGAAGATATCCTGGCTGAAGCGGAAACAGAAGCGAACAACAAGGGTAACAAGAACAATCGTCGCAAAGCGCCCCGGACTGAAGCGCACTAAAGGAGGATGTTAAGATGTTAATGCCAAAGCGTGTGAAACGCAGAAGAGTACATAGAGGCCGCATGAAGGGGAAAGCTACCCGCGGCAATAAGGTAACCTACGGTGAATATGGCATCCAGGCTTTGGAACCGGCATGGATCACGTCCAACCAGATTGAAGCTGCCCGTGTCGCCATGACACGTTACGTCCGCCGTGGCGGCCAGGTCTGGATCAAGATCTTCCCGGACAAACCCGTTACAGCTAAACCGGCTGAAACCCGTATGGGTTCTGGTAAAGGGGCTCCTGAATACTGGGTAGCCGTGGTCAAGCCAGGACGGATCATGTTCGAAATTGCCGGTATTCCTGAAGCGACAGCCAAGGAAGCCCTCCGTTTAGCCCAGCATAAACTGCCGATCAAGACGAAAATCGTCAGCAAGGCCGAACAGGAAGTAGTAGGTGAATAAGCATGAACAAACAGATGAAGGAATTTAGAAGTTTAAATAACGCCGATTTGGAAACAAAGCTTGGAGAATTGAAGGAAGAGCTCTTTAATCTGCGTTTTCAGCATGCGACCGGCCAATTGGAAAATCCCATGCGGATCCGGGAAGTCAAGAAATCATATGCCCGTATCAAGACAATCATTACAGAACGTGAAATGTCTGGTACGCAAGCGTAGGAAGGAAGGTTTAGCTGATGGAACGTAATTATCGAAAAACGCGTATTGGCCGTGTGGTCAGCGATAAGATGGACAAGACCATCGTCGTCGCTGTCGAAACATTCGTCAAGCATCCGCTGTACAGCAAACGCGTTAAAAATACAGTCAAGTTCAAGGCCCATGATGAAAACAATGAGTGCAGTGTTGGCGATAAGGTTAAGATTATGGAAACCCGTCCCCTGAGTAAAGACAAACACTGGAGACTCGTCGAAATCGTGGAAAAAGCATTATAATCGGTGCGAATAGGAGGTATTCCAAGTGATTCAACAAGAGACTCGTTTAAAAGTCGCTGACAACACTGGGGCAAAGGAACTCTTGTGCATCCGCGTCCTGGGTGGCTCAGGCAGACGGTATGCCAATATCGGGGATGTCATTGTTTGCGCCGTTAAAAGTGCAGCTCCAGGCGGCGAAGTCAAAAAAGGTGATGTCGTGAAGGCCGTCGTCGTACGGACCAAGCGCGGTGTCCGTCGCGATGATGGCAGCTATATCAAATTCGATCAGAATGCTGCGGTCCTGATCCGGGATGATAAAAACCCAAGAGGAACCCGTATCTTTGGACCTGTAGCTAGAGAGTTAAGAGACAAAAAATACATGAAAATCGTGTCTTTGGCTCCTGAAGTACTGTAATTAGGAGGTGACCATATGGCAATTAAGATGCATGTAAAAAGAGATGATGTCGTTCAGGTGATTTCCGGCAAGGATAAAGGAAAGAGCGGCAAGGTACTGGAAGTCGACCGCAATAAAGGCCGTGTTAAAGTGGAAGGTCTGAATATCCTGACCAAGCATAAGAAACCGACCCAGGCCATGCAGCAGGGTGGCATCGTAAAAGAAGAAGGTTTTATGGATGCTTCCAATGTATTGCTTAAATGCGACAAATGCGGCAAAGGTGTCCGCACAGGCATCCAGGTAAATGCAGATGGCAAAAAAGTACGTGTTTGCAAAAAATGCGGAACGGTTTTGGATTAATAGAGGGAGCTCGTTATGACAAGAATGCAGGAAAAATACCAAAAAGAAGCCGTACCGGCTTTGATGGAAAAATTCCATTACAAGAATATCATGGAAGTACCTCAATTGGTCAAAGTCGTCGTCAACATGGGATTGGGTGATTGCAAGGATAACACCAAGCTGCTGGAAGCTGCAGTGGGTGATATGACGATCATCACAGGCCAGAAGCCGATCGTCATCAAAGCCCGCAAGTCTGTCGCTAACTTCAAGGTTCGTGAAGGCCAGAATGTCGGTGCCAAGGTAACGCTCAGAAAAGACAGAATGTATGAATTCTGTGACAAACTTTTCAACATCGCGCTTCCCCGTGTCCGCGACTTCCATGGATTGTCCAACAAATCTTTCGATGGCCGCGGCAACTATGCGTTCGGTATCAAGGAACAGCTGATCTTCCCGGAAATTGAATACGACAAGGTCGAACAAATCCGGGGTTTGGATGTGATGTTCGTTACAACGGCTAAAACGGATGAAGAAGCCCATGAGTTGATGGCTCAGCTTGGCTTGCCTTTTGAAAGATAGGAGAGATAAGAATGGCTAAGAAAGCAATGAAGGAAAAACAGCAAAGACAGCAAAAGTATTCCACCCGTGAATACAACCGTTGCCGGATTTGCGGAAGACCTCATGCTTATTTGAGAAAGTATGGGATTTGCAGAATTTGTTTTAGAGAAATGGCCTACAAGGGAGAAATCCCAGGCGTTCGCAAAGCAAGTTGGTAAGTGAATTAGAGTATCGAACAAAAAGGAGGGACTTAGCATGACAATTACTGATCCAATTGCAGATATGCTTACGAGAATCAGAAACGCCAATAATGCGGGTCATAAAACTGTTGAGATTCCAGCTTCCAACGAGAAGAAGGCGATTGCCGGAATTCTCCTGGAAGAAGGCTACATAAAGAAATCTGAAATCATTGATGATGGGAAACAGGGCGTCATCAAGATCACACTGAAGTACGGCGAAGAAAAAAGCCGCGTCATCGCAGGTTTGAAACGTATTTCAAAACCCGGCCTGCGGGTTTATGTGGGCAAGGAAGACATTCCCCAGGTCCTCAACGGACTGGGAGTCGCCATCATTTCCACATCCAAGGGTGTTGTTACAGATAAAGAAGCCAGAAGAGCCGGTGTCGGCGGCGAAGTTATCTGTTATGTCTGGTAAGCAAGGAGGAAAGCAGAATGTCTAGAGTAGGAAACGCTCCAGTTGCAATCCTTGATGGTGTCGACGTCAAATTGGACGGGCACACCATTACGGTCAAGGGTCCCAAGGGCCAGTTGACCAGAGACTTGCATCCGGACATGATCATTGAAATTGAAGACGGCAACGTGATTGTAAAACGTCCTTCAGAATCAAAATATCATAAATCACTTCACGGTCTGACCCGTGCCTTGATCGCCAACATGGTCAAAGGCGTCAAAGACGGCTTTGATAAAGCGCTGGAAATCAGCGGCGTCGGTTACCGTGCTGAAAAGAAGGGCAACAAGCTGGTCATGAACCTTGGGTACTCCCATCAGGTTGAAATGGTGGATCCCGAAGGCATCGAAACAGTGTGCGAAGGTCAGAACCGGGTTGTTGTAAAAGGAATCAGCAAGGAAGCTGTTGGGGCACATGCCGCCAATATCCGTGCAAAAAGATTGCCTGAACCTTACAAGGGACATGGTATCAAATACGCAGATGAACACATCCGTCGTAAAGTTGGTAAGACCGGCTAATAATTAGCCATGCCCGACAGGTAAGAGAAAGGAACTAACTATGATTAAGAAAATCGATAAAAACAAAGTTCGCCTGAATAAGCACACAAGAGTCCGGAAAAAGATTTCCGGTACGGCGGAACGCCCCCGTCTTTGTGTTTTCAGAAGCAACAAGAATATCTACGCCCAGATCATTGACGATGTGAAGGCCTGCACTCTCGTAGCCGCATCCACCCTTGATGCAGACATCAAGACTACCGTAACAAACGGTTCCGATAAAGAAGCGGCTAAGGCTGTGGGCAAGAACGTTGCAGAAAAAGCCCTGGCAGCTGGAATTGACAATGTCGTGTTTGACAGAGGCGGTTACATTTACACCGGTAGGGTAAAGGAACTTGCTGAAGCCGCCCGCGAAGCTGGCTTGAATTTCTAGAGAAAGAGGTCTGTTAATGAAAAAGAATCTTATTGACCCATCGGGTTTGGATCTTCAGGAAAGAGTCGTCAGCATCAACCGTGTTACCAAGGTTGTCAAGGGCGGTCGTAACTTCAGATTCAGCTGCCTGGTCGTCGTGGGCGATGGCAATGGTCTGGTCGGTTTCGGCAAAGGCAAGGCCATGGAAATTCCTGACGCCATCCGTAAGGGAACTGAATCAGCCAAGAAAAATCTGATCCGGGTGCCATTGGTTGGAACAACGATTCCTCACCAGGTGCAGGGAGAAGAAGGCGCTGGCAAGGTTTTGCTTAAACCGGCTGGAAAAGGGACTGGCGTTATCGCCGGCGGTCCTGTCCGTGCCGTGTGCGAACTGGCTGGCATTAAGGATATCCGTACAAAATCCCTGGGTTCCAATAACCCCCACAACATGGTCAACGCGACGATAGAAGGTTTATCCCGTTTGACGACCATCGAAGAAGTGGCTGCGAAGCGCGGAAAGAAACCTGAAGAAATTTTAGGTTAGGAGGAAATCATGGCTAAACAATTAAAGATCACATTAAAGAAAAGCCTGATTGGCCGGAACGAAAGACAGCGTGCGACGGTGAAGGCACTGGGGCTGAGAAAGATCGGCCATTCAGTGACCCGTGATGATACACCCCAGATCCGGGGCATGATCCACAAAGTGGATTTCATGCTTGATGTGGAAGAATTATAGGAGGGTCTGAATGAAGTTACATACATTAAGTCCTGCAAAGGGATCTAAAAAGAATACCAAGAGAAAAGGTCGTGGTACGGCTACTGGCCAGGGTAAAACTGGCGGAAGAGGCCAGGACGGACAAAAATCACGTTCAGGTGGTGGTGTACGTCTTGGGTTCGAAGGTGGCCAGATGCCTCTTGCCAGACGTCTTCCCAAACGTGGATTTTCCAACTACCCATTTAAGAAGGAATATACCATCGTCAACGTGGAAGCGCTGAATGTTTTTGACGACAACACCGTTGTCACACCTGAATTGCTCATTGAAAAAGGCATCATCCGTAAAGTGCTTTCCGGGGTTAAGATCCTCGGTGAAGGTGAATTGGAAAAAACTTTGACTGTGAGAGTGAATAAAGTCAGCAAATCCGCTGAAGAAAAAATTGTTGCTCATGGGGGGAAGGTAGAGGTGATATAAATGCTTTCTACTCTGAAGAATGCCTGGAGCGTGCCCGAGCTGAGGAAGAAAATCCTCTTCACTTTGGTACTGCTCCTGATATATCGTCTGGGATCTTTTATTCCAGTGCCTTATATCGATTCCGCTCAATTGGCAACTTTAATCAATAGTGGTGGGATTTTCGGTTTATTTGATATCATTTCTGGCGGTAACTTTGGGAACTTCACCATCTTCGCCATGGGTATCACCCCTTATATCAATGCTTCCATCATTATGAATTTGTTGGCCTTCGCTATCCCAGCTCTTGAAAACCTGCAGAAGGAAGGGGAAGAGGGACGAAAGAAAATCGCCCAGTATACCCGTTACCTGACCATCGTGCTGGCCATCATTCAGGCGCTTGGAATGAGCTTATCGTATTCTAATTTATTAGTAGAAAAAACGGCATTTACAGTTTTCGTCGTCGTCCTGGTTGTCACGGCGGGAACGACTTTCCTCATGTATCTTGGAGAAGAAATTACTGAAAATGGGATTGGCAATGGTATCTCACTGATTATCTTTATCAGTATCATTTCGCGGATTCCTTCTGCGATAGGGAACATTAGCACATATATCCAACAGGGAACAATCAACGTAGTGTCACTCATCTTGCTTATCATCTTTATCGTGGTTGCGACCATTGCGGTTGTGGCTGTGACGGAAGGACAGCGTAAGATCCCCATTCAGTATGCCAAACGTGTTGTGGGCCGGAAGATGTACGGCGGACAAAGCACCCATATTCCCCTGCGTGTGAATATGGCGGGCGTCATCCCCATCATCTTTGCCAGCTCGCTGACATTGCTACCTGCCACACTGGCCAACTTTTTCCCTAATTCAGGATTCAGCAGTTGGGTTTCCAATTATCTTGCTTGGGGAAAACCAGTAACGACAATTATCTATATTGTCCTGACGGTTGCATTTACTTATTTTTATACGGCTGTTACATTTAATCCCTTCGATATTGCAGACAATATTAAAAAGCAGGGGGGATATGTTCCCGGCATCCGTCCGGGCAAGCCGACTGTTGATTATTTTACAAGGATCATGAACCGGTTGACGCTGTTCGGTGGGATTTTCCTGGCCATCATCGCGCTGATTCCAATCATCGTTGGGAACTTTATGGGCGGCATCAGCGTCCAATTCGGTGGAACCAGCTTACTCATCGTCGTCGGTGTTGCTTTGGAAACAGTCAAGCAGCTTGAATCAGAATTGACCATGCGTAATTATCAGGGATTCTTAAAATAAGAATGGAGTGTGAAACACAATGAGAATCGTTCTATTGGGACCTCCGGGGGCCGGCAAAGGAACACAGGCGAAGAAGATCGCTGAACGTTATGCCATTCCCCATATTTCCACTGGAGATTTATTCAGAGAAAATTTAAAAAACGAAACACCTTTGGGTAAGAAGGCCAAGGCCTATATGGACGCTGGCAAACTTGTACCGGACGAATTGGTTATCGCCCTGGTGGAAGACCGGATTACCAAGGATGACTGTCAGGGAGGCTATCTGCTGGATGGTTTTCCGCGTACGGTCGCCCAGGCATCGGCTTTGTCAACTTTCAACGAAAAGCTCGGCAAGCCCTTGGATTATGTACTTAATATTGAAGTACCGGAATCCTTGCTGATAGGACGAATCGTCGGGCGGCGCGTCTGCCCGAAATGTGGCTCTTCATATCATATTGAATTTAATCCGCCGAAACAAGAAGGTATTTGCGATGTGGAAGGTGAAAAACTGATCCAGCGGGCAGACGATTCAGAAGAAACAGTCAAGACCCGTTTGGACGTTTATAATTCCCAGTCAGCACCCCTTGTGGATTACTATCATTTCAAGAAACTGTTGAAAAATATTGATGGCAACCAGAAACCGGATGCTGTGACAGCAGATATTTTCAATATTCTGGATAATGGTGTAAACTAACGATGATCAGCATAAAGAGTGAAAGCGAAATCGACAAGATGCGGGCAGCAGGGAAACTTGTTGCCCAATGTCACGAACTTATAAAAGATGCGGTTAAGCCCGGCGTTTCGACTTTGGAACTTGACAAGATGGCTGAAGCGTTTTTCAGGGACAATGGTGCGATACCGACTTTCCTCGGATATGGTGGATTCCCCAAATCAATTTGTGCATCCATCAATGAACAGGTGGTCCACGGTATTCCGGATGACCGGCGTCTGCTGGATGGGGATATCATCTCCATCGATCTGGGCGCCACGTTGGACGGTTATGTGGGCGACGCAGCCCGGACCCATGGTGTCGGGAACATTTCAGATGAAGCCAAACGGCTGATTGACGTGACCCAGGAATCTTTTTTCCAGGGAATCCAATTCGCCCGTGAAGGCTATCGTCTCTCGGATATCTCCCATGCCATCCAGGTTTATGTTGAAAAACACGGTTTTTCAGTGGTCAGGGATTATGTCGGACACGGCATCGGCCGGGAAATGCACGAGGATCCACCAATCCCCAATTACGGCAAAGCGGGTCATGGACCCCGGCTCCGTAAAGGGATGTGCCTGGCCATCGAACCGATGGTCGATGTTGGCACCTATGATGTAGATGTGCTGGATAATGATTGGACAGTCGTGACCCGGGATGGTTCCTTATCAGCTCACTATGAAAACACCATCGTCATTACGGGTGAAACAGATCCAGAAATTATGACATTGCTATAAATGGTGTAATATGAGAGAATGTGTTGTAGGTCAGATTGTAAAATCAACTGCAGGACGGGATAAGGATCGATTCATGATTGTCATCGGGCTGCTTGATGACAGCTACGCATTGATTTGCGATGGCGATGTACGCAAGCTGAATGGCCCAAAGAAGAAGAAATTGAAACACCTTGCCGTGACCAATACCGTGGTGGACGACATCGCAGAGAAGATCAAGGCGGGTAATAAAATTCAAAATGCTGAATTGCGAAAAATTCTCAGGCCTTGGAATGAAAGATCAAGCGCTGATGAAATGCAAAAGGAGGTTTAATCAGTGGGAAAGAAGGATGTCATTGAGGTAAAAGGAAAAGTAATTGAGGCTTTACCAAATACGATTTTTCTAGTAGAATTAGAAAATGGGCATCAGATAACAGCTCATATTTCCGGTAAGCTTCGGATGAATTACATACGAATTTTACCAGGCGATGAAGTCAGTTTGGAGCTTTCGCCCTACGATTTAAACCGTGGACGCATTGTGTGGCGCGGAAAAGGCAGATCATAAAGGAGAAAATTATGAAAGTCAGACCATCAGTCAAACCGATGTGCGAAAAATGCAAGATTATCAAAAGACATGGCCGTGTCATGGTTATTTGTGAAAATCCAAAGCACAAGCAGAGACAGGGCTAAGGGCATTATTTAATTAATGCAGTAAAAATAAAAGTGTGGCCGCGGCAATAACATTGTCCACGCTTATTATTATATATTGAGGTTCGGATCCTGAGGATCCGGCGGACATGGGCCAATCATCACTTCAAAGGCCCAGATCATAATACACATGATTTAGGAGGTACACACTGTATGGCAAGAATTGCCGGAGTCGACTTACCACGCGATAAGCGGGTCGAAGTTGGCTTGACTTATATTTATGGTATTGGGAGAAGCACTTCCAATAAGATTTTAGCGGAATTGAAGATTAATCCCGATACCCGTGTGAAGGATTTGACGGAAGGTGAAGTCAACGCCCTGAGAAACATCCTGGACGAAAAGTACACCGTTGAAGGTGACCTTCGCCGCGAAGTAAATCTGAACATCAAACGGTTGATCGAAATCGGATCTTACCGTGGATACAGACACCGCCGCGGATTACCGGTGCGTGGACAAAGAACCAAGACCAATGCGCGGACCCGTAAAGGTCCCAAGAAGACGGTCGGTCGTTCCAAGAAGGCAACAGTTTAGGAGGTTGAAAGTTGGCTAAAAAAGTAATTCGCTCAAAGAAAAAGAAAATCAAAAAGAATATTGAACGCGGCCAAGCTCACATTCAATCTTCTTTTAACAATACAATCGTGACGATTACCGATACCGCCGGAAATGCCCTGTCATGGGCCAGCGCCGGCGAAATGGGTTTCCGCGGTTCCAAGAAAAGCACACCATTCGCAGCGCAGATGGCAGCTGAACAAGCCGCCAAACTGGCCATCGAACATGGTTTGCGTACGGTGGAAGTCAATGTCAAGGGACCTGGTTCCGGACGTGAAGCCGCCATCCGTGCCCTGCAGGCTGCCGGCCTGGAAATCACTGTCATCCGTGACGTGACGCCGATCCCACATAATGGATGCCGTCCGCCGAAACGCAGAAGAGTCTGATTGGAGGTTAATGATATATGGCAAGATATACTGAAGCTTCATGCCGTCAATGCAGACGTGAGGGCATGAAATTGTATTTAAAAGGTGAAAGATGCTATTCGAAGGATAAATGTGCCTTTGATAAAAGACCAACTCCTCCGGGTGGTAGCCCGAAGCGCAGAGCCAAATTGTCTGAATACGGCCTGCAGCTCCGTGAAAAACAGAAGGTCAAGAGAATTTACGGCGTCCTGGAAAAACAGTTCAGCCACTATTTTGATCTGGCCGAAAAACAGAAGGGCATCACAGGGGAAAACCTGCTGAACTTACTGGAAACACGTCTGGACAATGTGGTATACCGCCTTGGTCTGGCTACTTCCAGAAAAGAAGCCCGTCAATTGGTTCTTCATGAACATTTCCTGGTCAATGGCAAAAAGGTCAATGTCGCTTCCTATCAGGTAGGCGAAGGCGATACCATTGAAGTCAAAGCGACCAGCAAAAAATCACCTAAATTTAAAGAAATCGTTGAAACGACCGAAAACAGAGCCATTGTGCCTTGGTTATCTGCCGATTTGGAAAATTTAAGTGGCAAGGTAACAGGACAACCCACCAGAGAAGATATTGACGTTGAAATTGCTGAACATCTCATCGTCGAATTGTATTCTAAGTAGGGTATTGTTTTGAGTTTCTAACCCTCACGTTATGGAATTTTGATTAAAAATAGGAGGGTCACGATTTAATGATCGAATTTGAAAAACCAATTATCGACATCGTTGATAAATCTGAAGATAATACTTACGGGAAATTCGTTGTTGAACCGCTCGAAAGAGGTTATGGTACGACTTTAGGCAATAGCTTACGGCGAATCATGTTATCTTCCCTGCCGGGGGTGGCGATTACCACCGTCAAAATTGATGGGGTACTCCACGAGTTTTCCACCATTCCCGGTATTAAAGAAGATGTCATTGAAATCCTGCTGAATCTAAAGGGTCTGTGTGCGGTTATGCACACAGACGAACCTCAGACGATTCGGATTGATGCCAAGGGCGAAGGGGAAGTAACCGCCGGTGATATCATCGCAGATGCGGATGTGGAAATCATCAATCCTGATATGCACATCTGCACCATGGCGAACGACGCGGAACTCCGTATGGAAATGCGTCTTGAAAAGGGCCGCGGCTATGTTCCTTCTGAAAAGAATAAATACCCGGGCATGCCGATTGGCACTTTGCCGATGGATTCAATTTTTTCACCTATCCGTAAGGTCATCTTCCGTGTCGAAGATACCCGCGTCGGCCAGGTTACCGATTTTGACAAATTGACGCTGGAAGTGTGGACCGATGGGACAACGTCCCCGGAAGAAGCGCTTTCCCTGTCCGCAAAGGTCATGAACGAACATTTGAATTTGTTCATCGATCTGACGGATACCGTGAGCAATGTCGAAATCATGGTTGAAAAAGAAGAAAATGAAAAAGAACGCATTCGCGAAATGTCAATTGAAGAATTGGAATTATCTGTCCGTTCGAGCAATTGCTTAAGAAGAGCGAATATTGATACAGTAGAAAAACTGACGCAGAAGACGGAAGAAGATATGATAAAGGTGCGGAATCTTGGGCGGAAATCGCTCAATGAGATCAAGCACAAATTGTCGGAAATGGGTCTGTCTTTGAGTCAGGAAGAGAAGACAAAGGAGTAATAGATGGCTGGATATAGAAAGTTAGGACGCCCAACAGACCAGAGAAAAGCCATGCTTCGTAATCTCACCACTTCTTTATTGGAATACGGGAAGATTGAAACCACTGTGACCCGTGCCAAGGAAGTCAAACGGATCGCGGACAAAATGGTCACCCTGGGTAAACGAGGCGATTTGCACGCGAGAAGACAGGCTTTGGCCTTCATCACAAAGGAAGAAGTCGTCACCCGTTTATTTGAAGAAATCGCGCCGAAATATGAAGACCGCCAAGGCGGTTACACCCGTATTTATCGCGTCGGCCCGCGCCGCGGCGATGCTGCGGAAGTGGCTGTGATTGAGTTAGTATAGTCGATTGTCAGGGGATTAGACCAGTACTGGTTTAATCCCTTTTTGCTATCTATGTGAAAATCCGAAGGTGGTGGAAATGATGGAAAAAATAATTGAAGTCAAGGATTTGAATTACGCGTATCCGGCGACGGAAGAACATGAGGCGCATGTGGCGCTGCAGGGTGTAAGCTTTTCCGTCGACAAAGGGGAATTCGTCGGGATCATTGGTCACAATGGTTCAGGAAAGTCCACCTTGTCCAAGCTGCTCAACGCGATCATCCTGCCTTCGGAGGGCGATGTCATCATCAATGGCATGAACACGAAGAATGAGGCGGATTTATGGAATATCCGCCAGACAGCAGGCATGGTTTTTCAAAATCCGGATAATCAGCTGGTGGCGACCATTGTGGAAGAAGATGTGGCATTCGGTCCGGAAAATCTGGGCGTTGCCCCGGAAGAAATCCGCAAGCGTGTGGATCGTTCCCTCGATACGGTCAATATGCTGGACTACAGACGGCAGAAGCCCCATCAATTGTCCGGCGGACAGAAGCAGCGCATCGCGATCGCAGGCATCCTGGCCATGGAACCGGAGTGTATCATCTTTGATGAACCGACGGCCATGCTGGACCCCTCGGGCCGGCAGGAAGTCATGGAAACCATCAAGAGGCTCAATGAAGAAAAGGGCATGACGGTTTTGCACATCACCCATTATATGACGGAACTCATTGACGCGGACCGGATCATCGTTTTGGATAATGGAAAAATCGTCATGGAAGGAACGCCCAAGGAGGTGTTCAGTCAGGTGGAAGGGCTGAAGGCCATCGGCCTGGATGTGCCCCAGATGACGGAGCTGGCCTTTCTTTTGCGGCAGGACGGCTATGACATTCCAAAGGATGTGCTGAAGATTGATGAAATGGCGGAAATTTTATGTCACTTGAAATAAAACATTTGGATCATATTTACTCCCAGGGAAGCCCCTTTGAATTTGTGGCGCTTAAAGACATCAATGTGACCATTGAAGACGGCGAATTCATCGGCCTGATCGGCCATACCGGTTCGGGAAAATCCACGCTGATCCAGCATTTGAACGGTCTTATCGAACCCACTGGGGGGACGGTTTACCTGGATGGACAGGATATTTTTACACAGAACAAGAAACAGCTGATCCAGACCCGGCATACTGTGGGACTGGTCTTCCAGTATCCCGAGCATCAGCTTTTTGAGGAAACCGTCGCCAGGGATGTGGCTTTTGGACCCAAAAACCTGGGTCTGCCAGAGGATGAAATTCAACGGCGGGTTCACGATTCCATCCGGATGGTCGGGCTGGACTACGATGAGGTCTCGGAAAAATCCCCCTTTGAGTTGTCCGGCGGACAGATGCGCCGGGTGGCCATCGCTGGGGTTTTGGCCATGGAACCGAAGGTTCTGATTTTGGATGAACCGACCGCCGGGCTGGATCCCCGCGGACGGGATGAGATATTGAATCAGATTGCGGCCCTTCATAGGGAAAAGGGGAATACGGTCATTCTGGTTTCCCACAGCATGGAAGATGTGGGACGTCTGGCAGACCGGATCCTGGTGATGTATCACGGGCAGAAAATGTTCTTTGATACACCGGCCAATGTTTTCGGCCATGTGGAAGAATTGGAGCGTATCGGCCTGGCGGCACCGCAGATCACCTATTTGCTCCATCGCCTGAAGTCCCAGTTTCCGGAAATACGGGATGATATCTTCACCGTGGAAGCGGCCAGGGACGAAATCAACCGGGTCTTAGGGGGGAGTCATCATGTTTAAGGATATTACCATCGGGCAGTTTTACCCCACGGATTCAGCCATTCATCGCCTGGACCCCCGGACGAAGATCATCTTTACGCTGGCTTACATCATCCTGCTCTTTGTGGTGACCAATTTATGGGGATATATCCTGGCTTTTGCCTTCCTGGTCTACGTGATCGCGGTTTCCAGGATTCCCATCAGCTACGTCGTCCGCGGCCTCAAGGGACTGGTGCTGATCATCTTGCTGACCGTTATTCTGAATATGTTCATGACGCCAGGGACGGTCATCGCCCAATGGGGCGTGCTGCAGCTCACCGCTGAAGGCCTGCGGATTTCCATTTACATGGCCATGCGCCTGATCTTCCTGGTGGCAGGGACCAGCATGATGACCCTGACCACCTCGCCCATCGACTTGACGGATGGTATGGAGTTTTGCATGAAGGGGCTGCCCTTCATCCGCCATTACGCTCACGAGCTGGCGATGATGATGTCCATCGCCCTGCGGTTCATTCCCACCTTGATGGAAGAAACGGACAAGATCATGAAGGCCCAGAAGGCCCGGGGAGCGGATTTTGAAACGGGGAATATCATTGCCCGGGCCAAGGCGCTCATTCCCGTATTGGTGCCGCTGTTCGTATCGGCGTTCCGCCGGGCGGACGAATTGGCCACGGCCATGGAAGCGCGGTGTTACCGCGGGGGAGAAAACCGGACGCGGATGAACCAGCTCCGCTTTGAAAAGCGTGACGGCATCGCCTTCTTCGTCCTGGCACTCTTAACCGCCTTGCTGATTGCCTCCCGGTTTGTCACCTGGCCCCTGCCCTTTCCCTTTGGATGAGGCCGGCTATGACAATGCGCAATATCAAGCTGACCATCAGTTACAAGGGGACGGCCTACGGCGGATGGCAGCAGCAGAAAAATGCCCGGTCCATTGAAGAAGAGCTGAAGAAGGCCATCTTCAAGACGACGGGGGAGACGGTCATCGTTTATGGAGCGGGCAGAACGGATGCTGGGGTTCATGCCCTGGCCCAGACGGCCAATTTCCGGACGGACTGCCGGATCCCGGAGGAACGTATCGCTTACGCCCTGAATGCGCGGCTTCCCCACGATATCCGGGTGACCGAAAGTGTTGAGGTACCGGATGACTTCCACAGCCGTTACAATGCTGTCGGTAAGATCTACGCCTATCATCTGTATTTGGGGCCCATTCCCAGTCCCTTTTACGACGAGTACTGCTGGCATATGCCAAGACCCATTGATTTGACTCTCATGGAGGCCCAATGTGCCTATTTGCTGGGAACCCACGATTTCAGGAGTTTCATGGCGTCGGGCAGCAGCGTAAAGACCACGGTGCGCCGGATCGAATCCATCGATTTTGAAAGGGAAGGGCCCTGGGTGACCATTACCTTCAAAGGAAATGGGTTCTTATACAACATGGTACGCATCATGGTAGGCACCCTGGTTGAAATTGGCATGGGAAAGAAGCGGGACATGGTTTCCATCGTCGCGGCCCGGGACCGCAGCTGTGCGGGTATGACGGCACCGGCCAAGGGCCTGTTTTTAAAACAAGTTTTGTATAAATAATAGTTGACAGCAGGGGCCTGTTTATAATAAAATAACGTTTGGACATTATTGTATCCGATGCCCCAGATACAGCATATAATCGTGTCCGGTAATTCCCCCACTTTTACCGGATCATCCATAATTACACTGATTGAAGGAGGACTCCGAGATGAAAGCATACGCCACAAAAATGGCTAAATCTCAGGAAATGGATCGCAAATGGTACGTCGTAGACGCCAAGGACAAGGTATTGGGTCGTTTGGCGACAGAAGTAGCTACCGTACTCAGAGGTAAGAATAAACCCTATTTCACACCCCATGTGGATTGTGGTGACTTCGTCATCATCATCAATGCAGATAAGGTGCGTTTGACCGGTAATAAATTGGATCAGAAATTGTACAAGACCTATTCAGGTCATCCCGGTGGATTGAAAGAAACCAAATACCGGATCTTCATGCAGGAAAAACCCGAACTGGCCGTTTATAAGGCAGTGCGCGGCATGGTGCCCCACAATTCCTTGGGCGACTCGGTAATGACGAAACTGCGGGTTTATGCCGGTGAAGAACATCCTCATGCGGCTCAGAAACCTGAAACATTGGAAATTTAGTGACAGGGAGGAGACGATAGCAATATGGCGAAAGTACAATATTTTGGAACAGGTAGAAGAAAAACATCGGTAGCCAGAGTGCGTTTGCTGCCTGGCGATGGCAAGTTCATCATCAATGGCCGTGATATCGATGATTATTTTGGTTTGGAAACACTGAAGATGGTCGCGCGCCAGCCTTTGGTCCTCACCAATACATTGGATGGTTTTGACGTGCTGGTCAACGTGTACGGCGGTGGATTCACCGGACAGGCCGGTGCCATCCGTCACGGTGTGGCCCGTGCTTTGCTGGAAGCGGATATCAATCTGCGTCCTGAACTTAAAAAAGCCGGTTTCCTGACCCGTGACCCCCGTATGGTTGAACGTAAGAAATACGGTCTCAAGAAAGCCCGTCGGGCGCCGCAGTTCTCGAAGCGTTAATTATACCGTTATATATGTCATTTCCAAAACCCCAGAATCTCACGGTTCCGGGGTTTTGTTGTTTCTTTATTTTGGAGAATCGGAATGGAGGCCGGATGAGAATGGCGAAGCGGAAGAAAGTTGATAACAATAAAACGGTGCGGAGAATAAAAGAAGAACAGCTTTACGATGTGGCCGTTGCTGGCGGCGGGGCATCGGGTATGGCGGCTGCCCTGATCCTGGCCAGGGAAAATCCTGCAATCAAGGTGGCCCTTCTGGAAAAAAAGGATGATCTGGGGCGCAAGCTTCGGGCAACGGGCAACGGCCGGTGCAATCTCTCCAACAGGGCCATTCCCACGGTGGATGAAACCGTCGCGTTCTTTGAGTCCATCGGAATTCCCGTCCGGGGAGATGAGTCCGGGCGGCTGTACCCCTATTCGGAGAGTGCTGCCACAGTGGTGGAGGTATTGAAGCACCGGCTGATGGTGGCGGGTGTAACCTGTTATACGGATGCTGCAGTTGAAAAAATCGACAGGACTGATGGATATTTCTCCCTGCACACGGCGTCTGGAATCTGTACAGCCTGGAAGGTCATTCTGGCCACCGGTGGCAAGGCGGGTCCATCCTACGGCTGTTCAGGGGATGGGTATGCCCTGGCCCGGTCATTCGGGCATCACATCATAAAGACCTTGCCCGTTTTGACGGGTGTCTGCTGTGATGCCTTGCCGGCGGATTTAAAGGGGGTCCGCGCCAAGGGAGAGCTGACCCTGTGGCGGGATGGAACCCGGATTTTTCAGGAAGAGGGAGAGGTCCAGTTTACAGATTATGGCGTCTCCGGTATCTGCGTTTTCAATTTGAGCCGCCATTTGCAATACGTGGGAGATGCCAGGCTTTCACCCTATACCATCGTGTTGGATCTGGCGCCGGAGCGTTCATTCCAATCTTACTTTCGGGCCTGTGCTTCGGAGCCGGGCATCAAAAACATGGCCTGCGTTGATTTTCTTTCGGGAATCGTCAAGAGGCCCCTTGCCCGGTGGATCCTGGATCAGGCGGGAATCCCGGAAGATTTGAGGTTCAATGAGTGTGATGAAGCCATGCTGTCCAAAATGGAGAGCACCTTTCATCAGATGGTCATCAGGCCTCAGAGCGTGATGGGTTTTAAAATGGCCCAGTGCACAGCGGGGGGGATTGCCGGGGAAGAGGTGGATGACAGGACCCTGGAATCCCGTATAGTCCCCGGGCTGTATTTCTGCGGCGAACTTTTAGATTACGACGGGCCTTGTGGCGGATATAACCTGGATCATGCCTGGCGAACGGGAATCCAGGCAGCAAGGTCCGCTGCCCTGGCATTATCATTGGAAGGAGGGCATCACAATGGCTAAATACCGGATTGCCAATATCAAGCTGAAACCGGGGGAGGGCTGGGAGGCTTTGCCCCCAAAAATCGAAAAAAAATGCGGCCTCCATGCCGGAAGCATTAAAGCAGAGGATGTGACCGTCATCCGGGAATCCATCGATGCCCGGGATAAAAAGAATATCCAATTGGTTTATTCCTTGGATTTCAATTGGAAGGGAAAACTGCCCGGACGAATGAGAAAACAAGTGATACCGGCACCCGATTTGACCCTGCCTGAACCGGAACCGGGTGATGAGGCGTTAAGCGGCCGGCCGGTGGTGGTGGGCTTTGGCCCCTGCGGTATTTTTGCGGCCCTCGCCCTGGCCCGGGCCGGGTACGCTCCCATCGTGGTGGAACGGGGGACGGATATGGAAAACCGCGTGGCGGATGTGGATGCTTTTTGGAAAAAGGGACAGCTCAAACCTGAATCCAATGTCTTGTTCGGAGAAGGAGGGGCCGGTACTTTTTCCGACGGCAAGCTGACGACGGGAATCAAGGATCCCCATATTCGTCAGGTCCTCACTGATTTTGTGGAGGCCGGCGCCCCGGAAGATATTTTGTACAAGCAAAAGCCCCACATCGGGACGGATGTCCTTAGAAAGGTGGTCGTCAACCTGCGCCGTGGGGTGGAAGCCGCGGGGGGAGAGGTCCGCTTTGAAACCTGTATGACAGCCATTAAGACGGATGAAGCCGGCAGGATTTACGCGGTGGAATTAAAAAACGAAAAAGGGATTTACGAGCTGGCAGCCAATGCCGTCATCCTGGCACCGGGACATTCCGCCCGGGATACCTTCCGATACCTGAATAAAACAGGGGTTCCCATGGCCCAGAAGCCCTTTTCCATCGGGGTGCGCATCGAGCATCCTCAGGCGCTCATCGACAAGGCGCAGTACGGCGATACAAAGGGACTCCCTCCGGCCGACTATAAATTGAGCTGTCACACGGAGGATGGCCGGGGTGTTTATTCTTTTTGCATGTGTCCCGGCGGGGAAGTGATTACCGCGACCACGGAAGAGGGACTGCTGTGCGTCAACGGCATGAGCAATCGGCACCGGGACAGCGCCGTCGCCAATGCCGGGATATTGGTGGATGTGCGGACATCGGATTTTGTCAGTGATGATGTGCTGGCGGGAGTCGCCTTCCAGGAAAAATGGGAGCGCCGTGCCTTTGAAGAAGGCGGCAGGCATTATGCGCCGCCCCGCTGCAGCTGGTCGGACTTCCGGGACCAAACCCTTCGGGGACAGAAGGTGGCGGCCTGTCTGCCGGATTTTGCGGTCAGTGCCCTCAAGGAGGGGATTCCCGTTTTCGGTCGCCGGATCGCGGGCTTTGACAGTGAAGACGCCCGATTGACGGCGGTTGAGACCCGCAGCTCTTCACCGATCCGGATTTTGCGCGGAGAGGATTTCCAAAGTGAAATGAAGGGCCTTTATCCCGCGGGAGAAGGGGCCGGTTACGCGGGAGGCATCACCAGTGCGGCCTGCGACGGCCTGCGGGCGGCAAGGGCCATTATCAGCCGTTTCAAACCTTGGAAATAATGTCTTTTGATTATTTCCATTGAATAATGTGATAATTACAAAATATTGAAAATAATTGAAAAAAATCTTGAGTATTGACTGATTTTGAAGTACAATTAGAAGGTAACATCAAGATGAAGAAACCATCCGGGGTTCGCCCCGGTTTTTTATTGAAGCGTTTTATCAAGTGAATTTTTATAAAAGAAAGCAGGATGTAGATGAAAGAAGAACAACCGATTATTAATATCGCGGTCATCGCCCATGTCGATGCCGGAAAATCCACGCTGGTCGACGCGTTTTTGGCACAGAGCGGTGTATTCCGCGATAATCAGGAAGTGGTTGATTGCGTCATGGACAGCAACGATCTGGAACGGGAACGGGGAATCACCATTTACTCCAAGAACTGTTCGATCATGCACGACCACATTAAAATCAATATTGTGGATACTCCGGGCCATGCGGATTTTTCTTCCGAAGTGGAACGAATCTTAAAGACCGTCGATACGGTTATCTTGCTGGTGGACTCCAGCGAAGGGCCCATGCCCCAGACCCGCTTCGTCCTTAAGAAGTCTCTGGAACAGGGTCTGTGCCCCATCCTCTTTATCAACAAGATTGATAAAAAGGACCAGCGTGCCGAAGAAGTGGTGGATGAAGTTTTCGACCTGTTTGTGGAACTCAATGCGACGGACGAACAGCTGGATTTCCCCATCCTCTACGGTGTGGCCAAGGAAGGCATCGCCAAGCGGGAACTGGACGACGACAGCACGGATTTGACACCGCTGTTTGAAACCATCGAAGACCACGTTGGCATTAAAGAAGACCGGAGCCTGGATCCCCTGCAGATGCAGATTTCCACCCTGGCTTATGACGACTATATCGGCCGTCTGGGTATCGGCCGGGTCACCACCGGGACGATTCGCGGTGGGGACAAGCTGGAAGTTGCCAAGCGGGACGGTTCCTTTGAAAAGGTCAAGGTCGGCCAGGTCTTCGTCTACAAGGGCATGTCCCGGGTGGAAGTCAAGGAAGCCAAGGCCGGCGACATCGCTGTGGTGTCCGGCATCCCGGATATCTCCATCGGGGAAACCATAGGGGAAATCGATCAGGTCCAGCCCATGGAAATGATCCGCATTGAAGAACCGACTTTGTCCATGAACTTCCTGGTCAATACCTCACCCTTTGCCGGCAAGGTGGGCAAGTTTGTGACGACCCGTCATATCAAGGCTCGTCTGGAAAAGGAATTGGAAGTCAATGTGGGGATGACGGTGGAACCCCTTCCCGATACCACGGAAGGTTACAAGGTTTCAGGCAGAGGAGAACTTCATCTGTCCATCCTGCTTGAAAACATGCGCCGTGAAGGCTACGAAGTGGCTGTTTCCAAGCCGGAAGTTATTTTCCACAAGGATGAAACGGGTCACCGCCTCGAACCTGTGGAAGAAGTGGTGGTCAATGTCCCTGACCAGTACTCCGGTACGGTGATTTCCAAATTGAACCTGCGCAAGGGTGCCATGGTGACCATGTCGGCTGAAGAAGGCTGGAGCACCTTGGAATTCCGGGTGCCGACCCGTGGCCTCTTGGGTTATCAGAGTGAGTTCATCAACGATACCCACGGTGAGGGAACCTTGGTCCGCCGTTTTGATTCCTTTGAACGGTTTTTCGGGGATATTCCCGGACGCCAGAACGGCGTGCTGATTTCCGGTGTGGGTGGTGAAACCATGGCCTACTCGCTGTTCAATTTGAGCGAACGCGGTACGCTTTTGGTGGGCCCCGGCACACCGGTGTACGAAGGCATGGTCATCGGCATCAACAACCGCAGCGATGACATGGTGGTCAATCCCATCAAGAACAAGAAGCTGACCAACACCCGTTCCTCCGGAGCGGATGAAGCCCTCAAGCTCATCGATCCCAAAATCTTTACATTGGAAGAAGCGCTGGAATTTATCGAAGAGGATGAATTGGTGGAAATCACACCCACTGATATCCGTATCCGTAAGAAGATCCTTTCCGATTTGGACCGTCGCCGGAGCCGCCGCAACTAACGACTGATATTAAACCCCGTTTCCATCCTGTCTGGGTGGAACGGGGTTATTTTATTGGCTGCGATTCTAAGATAGCTGGTTTTTTGGGGATTCATGGAGTATAATTAATGATTATGAAATATATATTAGTGCGACATACGGAAACACGGGGCAATGTGGAAAGACGTTTTAACGGACGGACTGAATCTCCTTTTACCCCAAGGGGCTTGAGGATGAATGAAATCCTGGTAGAGGAGCTGGCTGCCATACACGGTAAGCAGCCGGTTCAAAAGGTGTACGCCAGTCCCATTTCCAGGGCCCGGATCATCGGCGAAGCGGCAGCAGAAAAAATCGGCTGTCCCCTGGTGATTGACGATGGGCTGCGGGAATTTGATTTTGGCATCTTTGACGGCCTGACGGCGGAAGAAGCCATGGAGAAGGACGCCAAAACCTGGAATCTTTGGATGGCGGATTATAATTTTACCACCATACCCGGCGGGGAAAATTACAATGAGTACCATCGCCGCATCGGGCAATTTTTGGAGACACAGCAGCAGTCAGATGAAGACGGGACAGTGGCCATCGTCGCCCATGGAGGGACGGTCCACAGCCTTCTCGTCAACCTTTTGAATTTACCGTTGGACAGCAAATGGCATTTCCAGATTCCATTGGGCGGAATTGTGATGATTGACTGTCCTGAGGGGTATGGCATTTTAAAAAAGCTTTATGCCCCGGATTACGATTGATAGATGTGATTAAATAAACAAGATGGGAGAGTTGTATTTGGAAAAAGTGATGAAGGAAATAGCCATTGAATCCCCGGATCTTTTGCCGCGGATTTTTGGTGAGTACGATGAGAACATGAAATTACTGGAACAGCAGCTGGGGGTCCATGTTTTTGTCCAGGACAATGCGCTGAAGGTGCAGGGTGATGAGATCGTGGTGAATGTGGCGGTGCAGGCGATCAAGGAAATGATCCAAACCGTCCGCCGCCAGGGATCGGTCAGCAAGGATACCACCGATTATATCATTAAGCTGGCATCCAAGGGGCTGGAGGAGGCCTTTGGCAAGCTCAGCGAAGACATCATCTGCTTTACCACCCGGGGAAAGCCCATCAAGGCCAAGACTCTGGGCCAGTACCGCTATATCGAGGCCATCCGGAAAAACGACATCGTCTTTGGTATCGGGCCGGCAGGTACGGGGAAGACCTATCTGGCCATGGCCATGGCCATTACAGCCTTTAAAAACGGTGAGGTGGACCGGCTGATTCTGACCCGGCCCGCGGTGGAAGCGGGGGAAAAGCTCGGCTTCCTGCCAGGGGATCTTCAGGATAAGGTCGACCCCTACTTAAGGCCCTTGTACGACGCTTTATTTGAAATCATGGGCGGGGAAACCTTTGAGCGCAATATGGAAAAAGGACTCATCGAAGTGGCCCCCCTGGCATATATGCGGGGCCGGACCCTGGAAAACGCCTATATCATCCTGGATGAAGCCCAGAACACCACGCCGGAACAGATGAAGATGTTCCTGACCCGTTTTGGTGCGGGCTCCAAGGTCATTGTGACCGGGGATATCACCCAGATCGATCTGCCTTCGGGCAAGCGTTCCGGCCTCAAGGAGGCCCAGCGTATCCTGCGGGGTATCAAGGGTCTTGCCTTTATTCAGTTTTCACAGAATGATGTGGTGCGCCACAAATTGGTACAACGCATCATCGAAGCCTACGAGAAGGAAGACCAGAAGCGTCTGCGTCGGCTCAAACAAAATAAGAAGGAAGAACACTGATATGCTGGATATTACTTTCAACAATGAAACAGAAGAGGTTTTAAGCATGGCCCTTCTGGAAGAAATCCGTTATTATATTCAAAAGACCCTGACAGCAGAAGGGGTGGATTGGGAGCTGCTTCCCCTGGAAATCAGTCATACCCTGGTGGAACCTGCACAAATCCGGGAGCTCAATCGGGAATACCGCGGCATCGACAGGGAGACCGATGTGCTCTCCTTTCCCATGTTGAATTTTCCCGAGGACGATGACCAGCTGCAGGAAGATACGGTCATCCCCGTTTTGCTGGGGGATATCGTCATCAGTCCTGCCCAGGCCCATAAACAGGGAGATGAATACGGAACGGGGTTCGACCGTGAAATGTGTTACCTCACGGTCCATTCGGTCCTCCATCTTCTGGGATACGACCACATGGAGGAAGAAGAAAAAAAAGTCATGCGCAGCCGCGAAAAGATCATTATGGGGGATGAATAGATTGGAACGAGGAGGGGGAGCGTTATGAGGCGGTTAAGGCGCAGTTTTCATTACGCCTTTGAAGGTGTGTTTTATGTGCTCAGGACTCAGCCAAACATGAAGATTCACGCAGTCATGGGAACTCTGGCTGTGCTGATGGGTTTTTTCTTCCATGTTTCGGAGGGAGAATGGCTGGCTCTGGTCATCGTCATCGGGTTCGTCATGATTTTGGAAGTGGTGAATACGGCCATTGAGGCCCTGGTGGATCTTTATACCGAGGAGTACCATGAACTGGCCAAGGCATCCAAGGATACGGCGGCCGGTGCTGTGCTGCTCATGGCCATGGTTTCCGTCGTGGTGGGGGCCATCATCTTCCTGCCGAAGATCTGGGTCATGATCCAGGGCTGGATCGCGTGATGGCGCTGGGCGTCAGCCGGACAATAAATTAAAACGAAAGGAAGCTGCCGGACAGGAATTGTCCGGACAGAAAAATATATGAGTGAAAAGGCATTTCGTTCGGGATTCGTCGCTTTGATCGGACGGCCCAATGTGGGGAAGTCAACCCTTCTGAATCAGATCATGAAGGAGAAAATCGTCATCACATCGGCCAAGCCCCAGACGACCCGCAACAGCATCCGCTGCATCCACACGGATGAGGATTCCCAGATGATCTTCATCGACACACCGGGGGTGCACAAGCCCAAAAATCGTCTGGGAGAGTACATGTTAAAGACCATCCAGAATACATTGGTGGATGTGGACGCCATTTTGTACCTGGTGGAACCGGAAGAAACGGTGGGCCCCGGGGATAAATACATACTGGAGCAATTGGAAAAGGCACACACACCGGTCTTCTTGATCATTAACAAGATTGACACCCTGCCCAAGGAAAAACTGCTCAAGGTCATTGCCAATTACCAAGCTTATCCATTTATCGATGAAATAGTGCCGATTTCGGCCCTGACGGGGGATGGCACGGACGAGGTCCTGGGCCTGCTCAAATCAAGGCTGCCGGAGGGTCCCCAGTATTTTCCGGAGGACATGATCGTTGACCAGTCCGAACGGTTCATCGTCGGGGAAATCATCCGTGAAAAAACATTGATTCTGCTCCGGGATGAAATCCCCCACGGGATTGCTGTGGAGGTCATGGCCATGCGCAAGCGCCCCAACAAGGATCTGGTGGATATCGAAGCCACGATTTTTTGTGAAAAGAAGAGCCACAAGGGCATCGTCATCGGGAAAAAGGGAAGCATGCTCAAGCAAATCGGTTCGGCTGCCCGAAAAGACATCGAGTTTTTCCTGAAGGAGCCAGTCAATCTGCAGCTGTGGGTCAAGGTACGCCCGGAATGGCGCGAAAAGGCCTATGATTTAAAAGATCTGGGGTATTTCGAATAAGATGGCGCTCGTCAAGACAAAAGGGCTTATTATCCGGGAACAGCCGTTTCAGGACCAGGACAAGCTGCTGACGATTTTTACCGAAAAAGAGGGAAAGCAGCGGGCCATCGCCAAAGGGGTCCGCAGGCGGAAAAGCGCGCTGGTCGCCGCAACCCAATTATTCGCTTTCAGTGAGTTTGTCTATTATCCCGGCAAGAATTTTGCTTCCATCAATGAGGCGAATTTGATAGAATCCTTTTATCCCCTCCGGCAGGATGTGGGGAAGATGACCCTGTCTTCTTATCTTTTGGAATTGCTGGACGCTTTTTTTGACTTGTATCAGGGGAATCCGTCTTTTCTTAAAATGACGACCCACTGTCTTTATTACATATCAGAAAAAAAATCGACCTGTGATGAAGCGCTGGTGGCGGCCTTCCAGCTCAAGCTTTTGGAGGTCCAGGGAATCGGACCGGTGCTGGACCGCTGTGTCCGGTGCGGCAAAACGACGGATCTGACGGCTTTTTCGGTGGAAGAAAGTGGTTTTTTATGTGGGGATTGTGCCCGGGGCGGCAGGCTGCCCGAATCCCTTCGGGAAACCATGATAACCCTTCTGAATTGGCCGGTAAAAAAGACATGTTATGGGTCCTGGGATCGGAAGGAGATACTGGAAATCATGGGGCTGCTCAATCGTTACATCGTCAGCCACCTGAACCGGCGTCTTAAAAGTTATGATTTTTTTGTGAATTTAATTTAAAAGGAGGACTGAACAATGGCAAGCTGCAAAATGATTCATATGATGATACGGGTAATGGATTTGGAACGTTCCCTGAAATTTTACGATGAAGCGTTGGGGTTGAAGGAAGTCCGACGGAAGGATATGCCCCAGGGCAAATTCACCCTGGTCTATCTGGGAGACGGGAAGAGTGACTTCCAGATGGAATTGACCTACAATTACGATCCGGAAAAACCCTATGAATTGGGCAATGGCTACGGACATCTGGCGGTGGAAGTGGACAATTTGGAAGCAGTCCATCTGGAACACGAAGCCAAAGGGTATCAGGTAGGGGCCCTCAAGGGATTGGATGCCGGGGTCAGCAATTATTATTTTCTGACGGATCCCGATGGGTATCAGATTGAAGTCATGCGCAAGCATTGACAGATAATTTCAGGAGGTGAAGGGTCATGGACGGAATCATACGTGCGGAAATGGGAGATATCACGAAGGACCATGGTGTGGGAGCCATCGTCAATGCGGCTAATTGCTCATTGTTGGGTGGCGGCGGGGTAGACGGCGCCATCCATCGGGCGGCGGGGCCGGAACTGCTCAAGGCCTGCAGACCCTTGGGCGGCTGCCGGACTGGAGAGGCCAAGATTACCGGGGCCTTTAATCTGCCCTGCGATTATGTCATCCATACCCCCGGGCCCGTCTGGCACGGCGGAGGCCGGGGTGAAGCCCGGGATTTGGCGTCCTGCTACCATTCCTGCCTGTCCATCGCCCGGGATAAGGGAATCCGTCGGATCGCCTTTCCCTCCATTTCCACGGGGGTGTATGGTTATCCGGTGGATCAGGCGGCCCGTGTGGCGGTGGGAGCCATCCAGGAAGAACTGGATCGTCATCCCGGTGCCTTTGATTTAATCCTCTTTGTTTTATTCAATCAGGAAGCATATGCAGCCTATCAGAAAGCCATAGAGGATCGGGAGCTCGACTGACAATAGCAGTCTGCATGACTTGAAGTGCACGACGGAGGTTTGCCCACCTGAACCCAGGTGGGTGATTTTTTTTAGGGCAGAAAGAAGATTTTATTTGACAATATGGGCAGATTAGTGTATGATTAAGAAGTCTTAGGAAGTAGTAATTGATTTCACACATTTTTGCAAGTCATTTTTACTCCGCCAAAATGATTTACAAAAATGTGTGGTTTTTTTATGAACTCCTGGATAGTATTTATTAGGAGGTACCGAGATGAATTCAGGTACAGTTAAATGGTTTAACAACGAAAAAGGTTTTGGTTTTATTTCAAGAGAAGATGGTGACGATGTATTCGTACATTTCTCAGCAATCGTTGGTGATGGCTTCAAAACTTTGAACGAAGGACAGAGCGTCACATTCGATATCGAAGAAGGCCCAAGAGGTCTCCAGGCGAAAAACGTCGTTCCTGCTTAATGATTGATTAAAACGGGCTCTGGCTTCGGCCAGAGCTCTCTTTTTTTACTTAAACCAAAGAAAACATGTTATAATGGTTCCCTGAAAGGAAAGACATTCCACAATGTGTTGATTGGAGATGACGATATGAAAGAACATTTGTCAGCGCCAGGTCAGTTGAACCAATGGGTGACGGGCTCGGGAATCGCCCTGGAAAATGGCGAATTTACAAAGATAAAACTAAACCGGGCGGGGGACCGCATGACCGCGAAATACGGGGCAGATTCCATTGCCATCGATTTTGGCATCAAAGACCAGGCCCATGTGTACCTGCGCATCGAGTCCACGGATAACGAGGTCCTGCAGTGGTTCAAGGCCTGTGTGAGTGACGTGATGCTCCATCCTGAAAGGTATGGGGAAATGTCCGGAGAAGGCGAGGATGACGAATCGGCCTTTGATGAACCCCAGACAGAACCGGTCTACGCTTATCCGCAGAATCAGGAACCGGCAGGGAGCCAGCAGGGGAGCAGCCTCCCCCAGAGCCAGAAAACGGAAAAGGAGCAATTGCCTTTCAAGGAAAGATTCAAACGGACCTTGCCCAAAACCTGGTTCATGATCCTGATGCTCATTATTTTTCCGCCCTATGGGTTTTACCTGCTTTATCATTATAAGAAATTTGGTCTGGTGCGACGGATCCTGGTCACCATTGTGGCTGCGGCCTATTTCCTTTTCATCTGGCTGGGATTTTTAGGAGTGAACACAGGGGTCAATCAGGACAGCGTGAGCGCGTGGATTGCCGGCTTGAAGAATCAATCTTCGCAATCAGTGACCACGGCGCCCACACCGACCGTGGAGGATGGCACTGAATAAAGTCCAAACCTGAAAATCATAAAAACAAAAAATGGTTTATTAAAAAAAGTGCGTGTCACCAGGAATGACGGCAGCGCACTTTTGTGTTTTTTGAAAAATCATGCCAGTTGTTCCAGCACGGCTTTGAGGAAATCCCAGGTCCGGGCGGTGGAAGAAATGCTCATGTGTTCATTGTCGGTGTGGATGTCCAGATTATCCGGCCCGATGGAAACAATGTCCAAATCCGGCATGGCTGCGGCAAACAGGCTGCATTCCAGCCCGCCGTGAATGGTCATCACCTTCAAATCCTTACCGAAGAGTTGATGGTAAACTTCAGACAGGGTGAGGGTCAGCGGAGAGGATTCCCGGACGGGCCAGGCGGGGTATTGGCCGGTTGTTTTGGATGATCCACCCAAATGGTCGGCCAGGGCACACAACTGGTCACAAATCTGGTCCCTGTCAAAATTGCTGGTGCTGCGGACATTGAAAATCATGGTTGCTACACTGCGTTCCATCTCGACGATGCCCAGATTCAGCGACGTTTCGACGGTATCAGGCGCCGTCCGGTTCATGGATTGGACACCGTTGGGTACCATGTTCAAGGTAAACAGAATCAGGAATTCCGAGTCCGGCGCCAGTACTTCAAATTGTCTGGTTTCACCGTATGCCAGGGTGAAGGCGAGATTGGAGTCGATGGGGGAAGCCATCTTCCGGTAAATCTGCTGGAGGCGGTGGACTTCCAAATCCAATTCTTCCCTTTCGCCGGGACCGATGAGGAGCTCTGCACGGGCAGTCTGGGGGATGGCGTTGTCCTTGATGCCGCCGTTCAGTGAGATGATGCTGAAATCAATTTTTTTGGCGATTTCATTGAGAATCTTTCCCAGAACGATGTTGGCGTTGTAACCGAACTGGCTGATGCCGTCGCCGGAATGGCCGCCGGCAAGGCCTGAAACCGTCAGGGTTGTCTGAAGGCCCCGGGCCTTGAGACGATGGAGGTTGTAGGTGACGACCACCCGGGCACCGCCGGCGCAGCCGACGGTAACGGTGCCTTCATCTTCGGAATCCAGGTTGATCATCCGCGTGGCATCGGCAATGGGGGTGAAATCCAAAGCGTAGGCACCGTCCATTCCCACCTCTTCCTCGGTGGTGAACACGCAGTACAATTTGGGATGGACGATGGACGGATCATCCATGACGGCCAGGCACATGGCAATTCCGATGCCATCATCGGCGCCCAGGGTGGTTTTGTCGGCGTAAATGAAATCATCCTTGAGGACCAGCTTGAGGGGGTCTTTTTCAAAGTCGTGGGGACTGGCCGCGTCCTTGACGCAGACCATGTCCAAATGACCCTGAAGGATGACCGGGCTGGCGGATTCGTGACCTTTTGTGGCGGGAATAGTAATCATCAGATTGCCCGCGCCGTCGCGGATGGCTTCAAGGCCCTTTCCTGTGGCGTAGGATTCGCAGTAATCAGCCAGAGCTTTTGTATTGTAAGAACCGTGGGGAATCTGGCAAATCCGTTCAAAATGTTGGAAAACATTTTTGGGTTCAATCGCTTCAAGTAAATTTTCCATTTTATATCTCCTAAAAAGCGTGACATTTTCTTATATTTTCAATTAGTATATACAAAGAAACTTGATTATAGGTTAAAATAAATTGGGCATAACGGCGGGTATCCGACAAAATAATGGGCGACAGGCCCAAATATTGGGGTACGGACCGATGGAATGAAACACAAATGATGAAAATATTCAAACGGTGGTTGCAAAAATAAAGCATGAGGGTTAAAATATTTAATTAATCATTTGAAATGATTTGTTAAGCAGGAGGACCAATGAGAATCGTTGTAGGGATGTCCGGCGGCGTCGATTCGTCGGTAGCGGCTTTACTGCTCAAGCAGCAGGGCCATGAAGTAATCGGGATTTTTATGAAAAACTGGGAAGAAAAGGACGAAAATGGCGTCTGCACATCCACGGAGGATTATGAAGATGTCCAGCGTGTATGTGAAACCATTGGGATTCCTTACTATACGGTTAATTTCACAAAGGAATATTATGACCATGTCTTCCAGTATTTTTTGGATGAATACAAAAGGGGCAGGACGCCCAATCCGGATGTTTTGTGCAACAAGGAAATCAAGTTCAAGTATTTTCTGGATTACGCCTTAAAGGTGGCGGGAGCGGATTATCTGGCAACCGGGCATTACGCCCAAATCGACCGTGAAGACGGTCAATGCCGTCTGCTCCGGGCAGCAGACGGGAATAAGGACCAAACCTATTTTTTGTGTCAGCTCGGTCAGGCACAGCTTGAAAAGACCCTTTTTCCCATCGGTGACCTTGAAAAAAAAGAGGTGCGTCGGATTGCGGAGGAAAATAACCTGATTACCGCGGAAAAAAAAGATTCCACTGGGATTTGTTTTATCGGCGAACGGAATTTCACCCAATTCCTGAGCCAGTACCTGCCGGCTAAGCCCGGACTCATCAAGGACTTGCAGGGCAATGTCAAGGGCCGGCACGAAGGCCTCATGTACTATACTCTTGGCCAGCGCCGGGGCTTGGGGATTGGCGGCCAGGGGACGGGAGAACCGTGGTTCGTCGTCAGAAAGGATTTAAAAGAAAATGTGCTGTACGTGGTCCAGGGCGATAAGGATCCCGCCTTGTACTCCAAATCCCTTGAGGCAACGGATATGAGCTGGGTCTCCGGGGAAGAGCCGGAAGAAAAGGAATTCCACTGCACGGCCAAATTCCGGTATCGCCAGCCCGATCAGGGAGTGACGGTCCACGTCGGTCCGGAAGGATCGCTTCACATCGATTTTGATCAGCCCCAGAGGGCCGTGACGCCGGGACAGGAAGTGGTTTTGTACAATGGGAATGCCTGCCTGGGCGGCGCGACCATCGATGCCATTGAAATGATCTGAATGATGATGGGATGGCGATTTTAATCGGCAGGTGCCTATCTGGATCGGCCAGGCAGAAGGGATTGAATAAAATGAAAAAGAAGATGACATGGATATTGACAGCCGCAATGATTTTTGGGTTGTGCATTTTGGGCGGCTGCGGCGGTGGCAACAAGACCGCATTAGCCGGGAGCAGCTTTAAGGAGAAGATGGAGTCTGCTGGCTACACCGTAACACAAATCACCAATGAGGCTGTGCTGGGAAATGATCTGACAGAATACTACACCGCTACCAACAGCAATCATTCCACCTCAATCCGCTTTATGGTGGCCAAGGATGCAGACAGCGCCAAGAAGCACTTTGATGATGATCAAAAGGGTTACGACAGCTACAAGCCATCGGATACCAAAGACGAGTCCGGCGGAAATTACAATCTGTACACCGCTTCGGTGGACTCCCAGTATACTTACGTGTACCTGCTCCGGGTCGACAACACGTATCTGTCGGCCATTACGGACAAAAATATGAAGGATGATTTATCCAAGATCTTAAGCAGTTTGGGGTATTAATAAACAAGCGGCCATCTCCTATTTTTGGGAAATGGCCGCTTGTTTATTATTTGACGCCGTCGCATTACTCCATGGCGATCAGATTGATTTTAAAGATGTCCGTATTTTTTTTGATCTCAGCCACGATGTCATCAATGCTTCCGGTCATATCCGCGCCGTCCAGGGTGATGATGACGATGGCGGCGTGATTGATGGGGATATCCTGATGGATGGTGATGATGCTGGTCTGGAAAGCACTTAAAATGGCCAGGACCTGGGACAGGATGCCTGGGGTATCAGACAGGGTGATGGAAAGGGTGAACTTCCGTCCGAACTCTTCAGAAGGCATGAAGATGCTGTCTTTGTATTTGTAATAGGTGCTTCGGCTGATTCCGACTTGCTTGACGGCCTGGCTGACGGACGTGCATCGGGATGATTCCAGCAAAATCCGCGCCTCAAGCACTTTTTCAAAGTAATCGGGCAGAATCTTTTTGCTGACAATCAAATAATCCTTAATCATGACGATCCTCCGGGATTTCATTAATCTGCATGCCTGTATGGTTGGGCTCCAGCTCCATGAATTGCCATGCCGGTTCGATGGAGTGAATGAAAGCGCCCATGTTTTTCTTAAAGGCGCTGGCCTTGTCTGCGGTGGTGATGCAGAGGATGGTTGGCCCGGCCCCGCTGATGCAGCTTCCGATGGCGCCAAGGGATTGGGCCTTGGAACAGACGGCATCGTAGGATCGGATCATGGATTTCCGGTAAGGCTGGTGGAGCTTGTCATCCATGCTGATGGCCAGCACATCCGGGCGTCCCTCCGTCAGGGCCAGGTACGTCATGGTGGCCCGGGAAACGTTAAAGACGCCGTCCTTGTGGTCAATCCGCTTGGGGAGGACCTTTCGGGCTTCCTTGGTCGGAAGGTTGAAATCCGGAATGGCGGCAAAAAAGCGGAACCCGGGATCAACCTCCTTTTTGATGAACACATTCTCGTGATGGGTGCCGATGGAACACACCAGCCCGCCGAACATGGCAGGGGAGATATTGTCCGGATGCCCCTCCATATCGACGGCCATGTTGAAAATCTCCTCAGTGGCCAGCGGTGAACCGCTCATCCGGTTGGCCGCGGACAGGCCTGCCACGATGCAGGTGGCGGAGCTTCCCAGCCCCCGGCTGACTGGCACGCCGATGTCCGTGTGGATGTAAATCCCCTTGGGGTGGCGGCCGATGCGGTCATAAACCTGATTCATCGCTTTGTACACCAGGTTGGACTTGCCCTGATACCGGCGCTTGACGCCGCGGATGGTCAGCTTTCCGTCATTTTTTTCCTGGAAAGTGAAGGTGTTGTAGAGGTTGAAGGCCATGCCGAAAGCGTCGAAGCCTGGACCGATATTGGCAGAGGTAGCAGGTACTTTGACCTCGATCATCTGGACGGCCCCCTCTCCTGGATGAATTCCTGGATGCATTGGGGCATGCCGGCCTTTTCACAGGTTTTGTCGTGGCGGTTCGCTTTTTTATTCAGGTCCTTCAATGGTCCGGGAATCGGGACGCCGGTTTCATGGCTCAAGGCCTTTAAAACGTCGTAATCGCTGAGCCCGGCGGGAATGGAATCAAAGATGCTTTCATAAACCGCGTGGCCGAATTTATAAGGGCTGGCCGTCGACAGGATGATGGCCGGGGTCCGGTCACCGGTTTCCGCGAGGTAGTTGTCGTAAACCTTGCTGGCCACAGCGGTGTGGGGATCCATCAGATAATCGTAATATTCATAAAGGGACTTGATGGCGGCGGCAGTGTCCTTTTCATCGGCATAGCCTCCGTAGAACAGGGCATCGGCCCTTTCCTTCATGGCCGGGGGGATGGCGTAGCATCCTTCCTTTGACAGCTGTGTCATTAATTGGACGATGAGGGCCGTATCTCCCTCCGCGAGGTCGAAGAGCAGCCGTTCCAAATTGCTGGAAATCAGGATGTCCATGGACGGTGATATGGTTTTGTAAAAAGGACGGTTGCGGTCGTACTGGCCATCTGACAAAAAGTCAGTAAGGACGTTGTTGGCGTTGGAAGCGCAAACGAAGCGGTTCACGGGCAGACCGATCAACGAGGCGTAATAACCGGCCAGGATGTTGCCGAAATTTCCCGTGGGCACCACAAAGTTGACCGGATCCCCCAAGGTGATGCGCTGCTGTCTGACAAGCTGGTAATAGCTGTAAAAATAATAGACGATTTGGGGCAGCAGGCGTCCGATGTTGATGGAATTGGCGGAACTGAGCTGGTATCCCTGGGCTTCAAGGGTATCGTTGAAGGCTTTGTCGCCAAAGATCATTTTGACGCCGTTCTGGGTATCGTCAAAATTGCCATTGACGCCGACAACCGCGGTGTTGGCCCCCTCCTGGGTCAGCATCTGTTTTTCCTGGATGGTGCTGACGCCGTCCTTGGGGTAATAAACCATGATGTTGATTCCCGGGACATCGGCGAAGCCTGCCAGGGCGGCCTTGCCCGTATCGCCGGAGGTGGCGGTGAGGATGAGAATCTCCCGGCGGATGGACTGGATGGCCATGGATGTGGTCATTAAATGGGGGAGGATCGTCAGAGCCATGTCTTTGAAGGCACAGGTGGGTCCGTGGTACAATTCGAGAAAAGATCGGTTTCCCACCGTTTTAACGCAAACTGGCTCTTTTTCTTCAAATTTTCCTGAATAATAGGCCCGGGAAACGCAGCGGTGAATCTGTTCAGGGGTAAAATCGTCCAAAAATTCAGAGAAGATGGCTTCGGCCAGGTCGCCGTATTTCATGTTGGCGTATTGCTTGAGATCGAGATGGATGTCGTGAATAAAAGAGGGGACGAATAAACCGCCGTCCGCTGCAAGTCCCGCGATGATTCCCTGTGAAGCTGAGATGTTTTTTTGGCCTCCGCGGGTGCTGATGTATTTTTCTTTCATGGTTCCTCCAATTTCTGATTGAATATTCAATACCTATATGATAAAATGTTTTTCACTGAAAAACAAGTGCTTTCTTCAGAATACTTCCAATTATTGAAAAAAGCGCGTGAATAATCAAGTAAGAGAGGTAATCGTATTGAACATCGCGTTATTAGGTTTCGGAACCATTGGGACCGGTGTTTATGAACTCATAAACCTGAATAAGGGTCGTTTTGCAGACAACCTGGATGAACCGGTAGCCATAACGAAGATTTTGGACAAGGATCCATACAAAAAGGTGGACCCCTCAGATAAAGTGTGCCAGATCGTGACGGATCCGGCCCTCATCATGGATGACCCGGATATCAAAATCGTCATCTCCCTTTTGGGTGGGATGGATTTTGAGTACAAGATGATCAAAATGTCGCTGGAACACGGCAAGCACGTGGTGACCGCCAGCAAAGCCGTCATTTCCGAGTATTTTCAGGAATTGATCGGCATCGCCAAAGAAAAAAATGTCATCTTGCGTTACGAGGCGGCGGTGGGTGGCGGCATCCCCATCATAGCGTCCCTGAAGGAAGAGCTCAAGATCAACCGCATCAATGAAATCAAGGGAATCCTCAACGGGACCACCAATTTCATCCTGTCGAACATGACAGAAAAGGGTGCGGATTTTGGGGAAACCCTGAAGCTGGCCCAGAGCATCGGTTTTGCCGAAGCGGATCCCACTGCGGATATCGGCGGCTACGACGTGTCCAGAAAGCTGGCCATCTTGTCCACGCTGGCCTACGGCGGAGTGATCCGCGACGAGGACATCAAGAAGCGGGGCCTTTCCGATGTCAGTGCCATCGACATTGAAATGGCCGGTGACATGGGCTATATCGTCAAATACCTGGGCGATTCCCGGCTGGTCGACGGCCATAAGGTCTACACCACTGTCGAACCGGTCCTGTTCCCCAAGGAATCCCTGATGAGCAATGTCAATTCAGAATTCAACATCATCTCCATCAAGGGGGATATCATCGGCGAGCTGCAGTTTTACGGCAAGGGTGCCGGTAAGGATGCCACGGCCAACGCTGTGGCCGGCGATGCCCTCTATATCATCAAGTGCATGGAAGAAGGCACTTATCCCACCTATCTGCCCATGGAAAAGGAACTGGAAAAATGCGGCAACGCCGGGTTCAAGGGCCATTATTACCTGCGGGTCAATCTGAGTGATGATCTTCAGAAAGACAACGATGAGCTCAAATACATCATGGATATCATGGATCAGGTCAAGGGAAGAAGCCATATCATCATCAGCGGCAAGAGCTTGTTCTTCGTCACCGGAGTGGTTCAGGCAGATGAATTTGACGCCTTGATTGAAAAAATAAAGAAGCAGACAGACGATTTGTTTTATGCCAGAATTTACGATTAAGAGGGTACGATGAAGGATTTGCTTGTTCAAAAATACGGAGGCACCAGTGTCGGCACGGTGGAAAAGATCAAGCGGGTGGCCCGCCGGATCGTCCAGCAGGTCGACCAGGGCAAGAAAATGGTCGTCGTGGTATCGGCGATGGGGAAATCAACCGATGAGTTGGTTGATCTGGCACTGAGCATCAACCCCAATCCCCCAAGCCGTGAAATGGACGTCCTTCTGGCGACAGGAGAACAGGTTTCCATCGCTCTGCTGGCCATGGCCATTGAAACCATTGGCTACAGGGTCATTTCTTTGACAGGGGCCCAATGCGGCATAAAAACTTCCGATGTCCATAAACGGGCCCGGATTTCCGGCATTGACACCAAGAGGCTTGAAAGGGAGCTGGAAGAAAATCAGGTCGTCATCGTGGCGGGGTTCCAGGGCGTGGATAAGCATCATGAGATTACGACCCTGGGCCGGGGAGGCTCGGATACCAGTGCGGTTGCGCTGGCAGCGGCCCTCCACGCTGATTGCTGTGAGATATATACTGACGTCGATGGGGTTTACGATGCCGATCCGCGCATTGTGAAAGATGCCAAAAAAATCGATGAGATTTCCTATCAGGAAGTTTTGGAAATGGCCAGTCTGGGGGCTGGTGTGCTCCATCCCCGTTCGGTGGAGTTGGCGGAAAAATACAAGCTGCCGCTGATTGTGCGGTCAAGCTATAACTATAACGAAGGAACAATTATCAAGGAGGATGTAAAAATGGAAAAAGTTTTGGTGAGAGGGATCGCCCTCGATGAAAATATAGCGAAAATCACAATTCTGGAAGTGCCGGATAAGCCGGGGATCGCCTTCCGTTTGTTTTCGGCGTTGGCAGCGGCCAATATCCATGTGGATATGATCGTCCAGAACGTCAACCGCCGTTCGGTCAACGATATTTCCTTCACCGTTAATGTGGATGAACTGCAGGAAGCCGTGGAGGTATCCCAGAAATTTGCCTTTGAAGTCAACGCCCAGAAGGTTGAATTCGATCAGGGGATTGCCAAATTGTCGGTTGTGGGCACAGGCATCGTCGCCAACGCAGAAATCGCCAGCAAGCTTTTTGAAGCCCTCTACGAATTGGGAATTAACATCCAGACCATCAGCACCTCAGAAATCAAGATCAGCTGTCTGATCGATAAAGAACGCGCCAAAGAAGCCATGGTCCATATCCATAAAAAGTTTGAAATGTAAGACGCGAGCAAGTGCGAGCGTCGCTTGAAGCCTGCCGGAAGGCAGGCTGGAAAAACCTGTGAAGCAGGTTTAAACCAAAAAAGAACGCGAGCAAGTGCGAGCGTCGCTTGAAGCCTGCCGGAAGGCAGGCTGGAAAAACCTGTGAAGCAGGTTTAAACCAAAAAAGAACGCGAGCAAGTGCGAGAGTCGCTTGAAGCCTGCCGGAAGGCAGGCTGGAAAAACCTGCAAAGCAGGTTTAACCCAAAAAGTTATTTTAAAACCGGAATCGTCGATAAACACGACTTTCCGGTTTTTTTATTTTTTGGATTTCCAACTTTGCCCTTTAAAGATGTTATAGAATAAACAGCCACAAATGTCACCCAAAATTAAATAATAAGTTGACATTTAAACCCTGTACCTCTATAATTTGTTACATGTGGAGGTGAGTATCATGGGGACAAAAGAAAAACTGCTCACATTGTTTGAGAACAATAAGGGCATATATTTTTCCGGGGAAGAGATTGCGGAAAAGCTGGCTGTTTCCCGGAATGCCATATGGAAAGCCGTTAACGGGCTCCGGGTAGAAGGGTATGAAATCAACGCCATCAAAAACAAAGGGTACTGTCTTTCCGTGGCGTCGGATATCCTCTCCGCCCAGGGAATCCAGAAATATCTTGAACCCATCGCCTCCCAGTTGAAGCTGACAGTGTTGCCTTCGGCCGAATCGACCAATACCCTCCTGCGAGGTAAAGCGGCAAAGGGTGCGCCGGAGGGCAGCTGCGTTGTCGCCAACAGTCAGACCCACGGAAGGGGACGGGTGGGGCGTTGTTTCTTTTCTCCTGTGGATACCGGCATTTATTTAAGCCTATTGCTTCGACCAAGCCAATGTTCGCCTCAGGAGGCGGCTGGACTGACGACGATGGCTGCTGTCGCCATGTGCGAGGCCATCGAGTCGGTGTCCAACGAAACGGCCTGGATCAAGTGGGTCAATGACATCTACGTAAGGGGCAAAAAGGTCAGCGGCATCCTCACAGAGGCTTCCTTCAGCCTAGAGAGCGGTTTTCTGGATTATGCAGTCCTCGGTGCCGGTATCAATGTTTATCCGCCCAAAGACGGCTTTCCTGATGAAATCAAGGGGATTGCCGGAGTGGTTTTTGATGAACCGCAGAATGACGGAAAAAACCGGCTGACGGCGGCATTCTTGAACAGCTTTATGAAATACTATGCGTCCCGGGGTGACGCGGATTACGCAGGCCCTTACCGCAGCCGCAGCTTCATCATTGGAAAAAAGGTCGGGGTTTTGTCTTCAACGGGAACGAAACAGGCCACCGCCCTTGATGTCGATGAGAACTGCCGGTTGATTGTGAAATATGAAGATGGCCAGACAGAGTGCCTGGTCTGTGGCGAAGTATCCCTGGATTTAAAGAATTGACTTGATAATGAGCACAAAGGAGTTGATGAGTTGAGCAGCGGAAAAACAAAGAAAATGGTTTTATGTGCCATGTTTGTGGCGTTGATTGCCGTGGGGGCCTTCATTAAAATTCCCATCCCCGTGGTTCCCTTTACCCTTCAGTTTTTGTTCACCATGTTGGCGGGCCTCTTGCTTGGCGGGAAATGGGGGGCTGTCTCCGTCGGCGTCTATATCATCCTGGGGCTTATGGGGCTTCCCATCTTTGCCCAGGGCGGCGGAATCGGCTACGTGTTTCAGCCGAGTTTCGGCTATATCATCGGCTTTGCCGTGGGAGCCTGCGTTACGGGATGGATGGCCAACCGCAGCGAAAAACCGGGCTATCAACGCCTGCTGGCGGCCAACTTTATGGGGCTTGCCATCGTGTATTTCTTTGGCATGGCCTATTATTATCTGATCAGCCGGTTCTATCTGGGCAATTCCATCGGACTGTGGCCCTTGTTTTTGTACTGCTTCATCCTGGCGGTTCCAGGAGATATTGCGCTCTGCATCGTCGGAGCCTTATTGGGGAAACGGCTGATTCCCCTGGTCCATTCAGAAAGGATATGACACATTATGATCGATATTGAAGCCCTGGGTGATGCAATTCTCGGGGGAAAGTCCATTACCCGTCCGGAGGCCATCGCCCTTTACGAAGCCCCCTTGGAACCGTTGTGCCGCAAGGCTAATGAAATTCGCAGGCATTTCTGTGCCGATGGATTTGACCTCTGCACCATCATCAACGGGAAAAGCGGCCGGTGTTCGGAAAATTGCCGGTTTTGTGCCCAGTCAGCTTTTTATCATACGGAGGCTGCGGATTATCCCCTGCTTTCAGCTGATGAAATTACGGCCCAGGCCAAGCGCAATGACGAGCAGGGGGTGCTGCGCTACTCCATCGTCACCTCGGGGAAACGGCTGTCCGATGGGGAGGTGGAGCAGATGTGCCAGGCGGTTCGAAAAATCCGGGAGGAAACGGCGATTTCCGTATGCATTTCCTTCGGACTTCTCAATCAGGAACAGTATGAAAAGCTGAAGGAGGCCGGCGTCACCAGGGTTCACAATAATCTGGAAACCTCCCGTCGTTTTTTCCCAAGCATCTGTACCACCCACACCTACGATGAAAAGATCCAGGCCATCCACGCTGCCCAGGCCGCCGGTCTTTCTGTATGCAGCGGTGGGATCATGGGCCTCGGGGAGACGCCAGAGGATCGGATTGACCTGGCGATGACCCTCCGGGAGCTTGGAGTAAAAAGCGTGCCGGTCAACATGCTCAATCCCATTTCCGGAACACCTTTGGAAGACAATGCCCGATTGGGCAGTGAGGATATGCGCCGCATCGTCGCGGTGTTCCGCTTCATCCTTCCAGATGCTTCCATCCGACTTGCCGGAGGGCGGGGACTGCTGCCCGATAAAGGGAGAAGCTGCTTTTTATCCGGAGCCAATGCGGCCATTTCAGGTGATATGCTGACGACGGCGGGGATAACGGTCAAAACGGACAAGGCTCTTTTGGCTGAAATGGGCTATGAGGTGAGGCGCGATTATGAGTAAGGGATTATTCATAACAGGAACCGGCACCGATGTGGGGAAGACCTATGTGGCCGGCCTGATCCTGAAAAAGCTCAAAGAAAACGGCCTCCGCGCCGCTTATTATAAGGCGGCCATGAGCGGCAATGACAGAAGGCTGGACGGCACCCTCATTCCGGGTGATGCCCGGCATGTGAAGGATGCGTCCGGCATCGACCAGCCACTGGAGGAAATGTGTCCCTACGTGTACGAATACGCCGTATCCCCCCATCTGGCTTCCCGGCTGGAGGGCCATCCCGTTCGGCTGGAAGGGGTCCTTCAGGGATTTGAATCGGTTTGTTCCAGGTACGATTATGTCACAATGGAAGGCTCCGGCGGCATCCTCTGCCCGCTGTGCTTTGACGAGGCGGTGCTTAATCTGCCCGACGTCATCAGGGCCTGCGGCCTTGGCAGTGTGATCGTCGCAGACGCTGGGCTGGGGACCATCAATGACGTGGGCCTGACAGCCTATTACATGAAAGATCAGGGACTCCCTTTGAAGGGCATTATTTTTAATCACTTCAAGCCCGGGAATCTTCTGCACGCGGACAATTTGAAAATGTGTGAAGCCTTGACAGGGACGAAGGTCGTCGCCTGCGTCCAGGATGGCGATACGGACCTGGCCATTTCGACCGGACTGTTAAAATCGTTGTATGAATAATAGGAGATGAACGATGATCTGGTACCCCTACGAGCAAATGAAAACCATGCAGGCACCCTATGAGATCGTGGACGCCGAGGGCGTCTATCTGTACACCCGGGATCAGCAACTGATTGATTCCATCTCTTCCTGGTGGAGCGTCATCCACGGCTACAAGCACCCTGTGCTTAACGAGGCCATCCTTTCCCAGACACAGAAATTTGCCCACGTGATGCTGGGCGGGCTGACCCATGAGCCGGTCCGGAAGCTTTCGGACAAGCTCCAGGCCTACCTCCCCGGTGATTTGGACTACAGTTTCTTTTCCGACTCCGGCAGCGTGGCCGTGGAAGTCGCCCTGAAAATGGCCCTGCAGTACTTCATGAACCGCGGGGAAGAGCAGCGCACCATGGTACTGGCCCTGGAACACGCCTATCATGGGGACACCTTCAAAGCCATGGAGGTTGGCGACGACGAGGATTACCACTTCGTTTTGAATGCCTATGGTCCCAGCCGGCATGTGGTGCATATCCCGACGGAAATAGAGGCTCTGGAGCAGGCTTTTTATAAGCACCATGACCGTTTGAACGCTTTTATCGTGGAGCCCCTGCTCCAGGGGGCCGGAGGTATGCGGATGTACGATGTGGCCTTCCTCAGGCGGGCTCGGGAGCTCTGCGACGAATACGGGGTTCTGCTGATTTTTGACGAGGTCGCCACCGGTTTCGGTCGGACCGGCAACCGCTTCGTGGCAGATCTGGTTCTGCCGGACATCCTCGTCCTGGGGAAAGCCCTGACCGGCGGGTATTTGGGACACGCCGTTACTGTGGCCAACCATCAGGTGTTTGACGGATTTTACGACGATTGTCCGGAGCACGCCCTCATGCACGGTCCGACCTTCATGGGGAACGCCCTGGCCTGCAGTGTGGCCCTTAAATCCATCGAGCTGTTTGAAACCCAGGATTATTTGTCCAAAATACAACGCATCGAGGCCATCACCCGGCGGGAAATGGCAGACTTCTCCGATCCTCGAATCAGGGAGGTGCGGATCATGGGCGCCTGTGTCTGTATCGAGGTCAAAGATTCCGCCGTGCTTGAGGGCTACCAGGCCTTCGCCTATGATCGCGGTGTGTTCAGCCGTCCCTTTTTAAACTATCTGTACGCCATGGTGCCCTATGTGATTCAGGAAGAAGAATTGGTAAAAGTATTGGACACCATGAAAGCCTGGTTTTCCAGGTGAAAGGCAATCGACATTGGCACTGGGCAGCCGCAGGGCTGGGATGACAAATGATACAAAAAATAAAAGGCCGCCCTTGGATAAGCCGCTGAAAAGCGGCGTTTCCCGGGGCGGCCATGTTGTTGTCAGGATTTATTTGGCATGCTCGTATTCAGCGTAGGCGGTTTTGGCAGCCTGGTATTTTTCTGTCAAAGCACCGTAACGGAAACGCAAGTAGGCCAAAATTTCAGTTTTGCTGGATGTATGGGGGAAAGCGGCATCATTGGCCATGTCCCGGGCCAGCGAGCCGGCAATCCCCTGATTTTCCAAATAAGTTAAAGCCATCCATTCTTTAAAATCAGGGTGTGCTTCCATGGGTCAATCAAGCTTATCCGCTTCATCCACATAATCATTTTGCAGAGCACTTTGGCGGGAAGCTTCTTTTTTGAATTTATCCACTTCTTTTACAGCCTTCCGGATGGGCGTCAGGGTTCCGGCGCCGCCGACGCAGCCGCCTGGGCAGGCCATCCCCTCCAGAAGGTAGCCATCCCGTTTTCCGGCACGGGCCATTTTCAACATCTTTTGACATTCCTTCAGGCCTTCGGCACGGTCGACCCTCATCTCAACTTCGGGATAGAGCTCGTGGACCGTCTGGGCGATGGCATCGGCAACACCTCCGGCAACGGAATAGCCACGGCCCACCGAGCTGGCATCGTCCATGGGGCTTTCATTTTCGATATTGCCAAATTCAACGCCCTTGGCAACAAACATCCCCATGAGTTCTTCGAAAGTGATGACGAAATCCACATCGCTGCGCACCGTCCGGCGGGAGGCCTCCAGCTTCTTGGCCGCGCAGGGTCCGATAAAGACGATGCGGGCGTTGGGCCGTTCCTTCTTGACGAGCCGGGCCGTGGCCACCATGGGCGTCAGTTCCCCCGAAATATACTGGGCCAGATCGGGGAAGCAGGTCTTGGCCATGACGGACCAGGATGGGCAGCAGGAAGTCCCGATGAAGGGATCGTCACCGTGAATAACCTTATTGTAATAATGGTGCGCTTCTTCGATAGCACCCAGATCGGCGCCGAGGGCCACTTCCACGGCATCACTGAAGCCCAGCTCCTTCAAAGCGTCCTTGAATTTTTCCGGCGTTGCCAGAGGACCGAACTGGCCCACAAAGGCAGGAGCCACGGCGGCGATGATTTCATCCCCCCGCTTGATGGACTGGATGAGCTGGAAGATCTGGGTCTTGTCGGCAATGGCCCCAAAGGGACAGCTGACCAGGCACATGCCGCAGGAAACGCATTTATCGTAATTGATCTTGGCGCGGCCCATTTCATCGCTTTCGATGGCATTGACGCCGCAGGCAGCCGCACAGGGACGATCGTACTGGATGATGGCACCGTAGGGACAAGCTTCCTTGCACCGCCCGCATTTAATGCATTTTTCCTTGTCGATGAAGGAGCGGCCGTTTTTAATTTCGATGGCTTTGACGGGGCAGACGGAGGTACAGGGATGGGCCAGGCAGCCGCGGCAATTCCCCGTTACTTCCAAAGCTTTCGTTTCACAGGCATCGCAGGCAAAGGGAATCACGTTGATCAGCGGCGGTTCGTACACTTTTTCTGCAATGGCGCTTTCGTTGACCCCCTTGGAAATAGGGGAAGGGCGGTCGACCGGATAAAGGGACAGGCCGATGGCCAGACGAAGCCGTTCACCGATGATGGCACGTTCTTTAAAAACGGAATCACGGTAGCGGGGCAGTTCTCCCGGGATGATTTCATAAGGAATCTCCTCAATCCGATGGGCATAATCCACATCATCTTCATAGGCCATTTTTGCGACGGCGGCAAAGACCTGCCGTCTGAGTTTTGTCAATGGGGTGTAAATTCCTCTCACATGAGCCTCCTTAAATTATGCATTCGTTAGTTTCATAATGTATGACATAACGGTTTCCATATTGGCGTTGGTGATCACCGTGTCTCCAATTTGGACGACAGGTGATTGCTTGCCGTGGTTGGGGAGACCGATGCATTTGACTGGATTGATGACCAATTCGCAGTCGATGTTCGTAATATCCTTGATATCGTTCAGGCTTTCGATTGAATCGATGATATCCATCGCACCCTGCATGACACAGGCCGAACACACACACACATTAATTTCAAGTTTCTCCATGGTAATCCCCCTTAATTTTTAAAACTGTGGATGGGTGCGGGAATCTTTCCGCCCCGATTGATGAAGATTGAACTGTCGTTGGGATTAACGGCCATGATGGGAGCCGTCCCAAATAACCCGCCGAATTCCGCCTCTTCGCCGATGCCTTTTCCGTATACAGGCACCAATCGCACAGCCGTCGTCTTGTTGTTCACCATTCCGATAGCCGCTTCATCAGCGATGATGGCTGAGATGGTGGAAGCCGGTGTATCCCCGGGAATGGCGATCATATCCAGCCCCACAGAGCAGACACAGGTCATGGCTTCCAGCTTTTCCAGAGAGATGGCGCCGATTCGGGCAGATTCGATCATCCCCGCGTCTTCGCTGACCGGGATGAAGGCGCCGCTCAAACCGCCGACGGAAGTGGATGCCATGATGCCGCCTTTTTTTACGGCGTCGTTGAGCATGGCCAGGGCGGCCGTGGTGCCGTGGGCGCCGCAGTGTTCTAGACCCATTTCCTCCAAAATACGGGCGACGCTGTCGCCAACCTCAGGGGTTGGGGCCAGGGAAAGATCCAGGATGCCGAAGGGCACGTTGAGGCGTTTGGCCACGGTGCTGCCCACCAGCTGGCCGGCCCGGGTGATTTTGAAGGCGGTTTTCTTGATGATTTCCGCCATTTCGTCAAAGGAGGCATCCTGGTGCTTTTCCAGGGCAACCTTGACCACACCGGGGCCGCTGACGCCGACGTGAAGCACCGTATCGGGCTGTCCGACCCCATGGAAGGCGCCGGCCATAAAGGGATTATCCTCCACCGCATTGCAGAATATGACCAGCTTGGTGCAGCCGATGGAGTCCTGGGTACGGGTCAAAGAGGCTGTCTGCTTGATGGTTTCACCCATCATCCGCACAGCGTCCATGTTGATTCCGGCCTTGGTGGAGCCCAAATTGATGGACGAGCAGACCCGGTCCGTTGCAGCCAAAGCTTCAGGGATGGAATTGATCAAGCGCAGATCGCCCCGGGTAAAGCCCTTGGGGACCAGGGCAGAAAAACCGCCGATGAAGTTGACGCCGACGGTCTTTGCCGCTTCGTCAAGGGTCTTGGCGAAATCCACGTAATCCGTGTCTGAACTGGCGCCGGCAATCAGCGCCATCGGAGTAACGGAAATCCGTTTGTTGACGATGGGAATGCCGAATTCCGTTTCAATCCGTTCGCTTTGGGAGACCAGTTTCTCCGCCGTTCGGGTGATTTTATCGTATATTTTTTTCCGGCAATGCTTGCCATCGGAATCGATGCAGTCAAGCAGGGAGATGCCCATGGTCACCGTCCGGATATCCAGATTTTCTTTATCGATCATCTGGACCGTTTCAATGATGTCTTTGAATACAGCCATTTAGCGCTCCTTAAATTGAATGCATGGCATTGAAGATATCTTCATGCTGGATACGGATGGACATGCCGATCGTCTTGCTCAGGGCGTCCAGGCTTTCCTTCAAATCGGTGAAATCACAGGTGATATTGGATAAATCAACGAGCATGATCATAGAGAAAATACCCTGCATGATGGTTTGGCTGATGTCTTCAATATTGGCATTATTTTCGGATAGGATTTTGGAAACATTGTAGATGATTCCGGTGCGGTCATTTCCAATAACCGTTACGACAGCTCTCATAAAATAAACTCCTTTGCAGCTTTTGATAGTGTGTTAAGATAATATTAAAACAAACCGGCTGACAAAACAAGAAAAAGACACAGAAAAAAGCAAAATATATGGAGAAAAAGATGTGGTGTTTCAAATCATTTGAAGTTTTGTGGGACAAATCAGAGCCCATTTACATAAAAAAATAATGATTATCTTGCATTTGTATTTCAAAATGATGTAAATTTTACTTGATAAAATTTTGTACTGAAAATAGAAAAGGACTTGATGAAAATATTTTCAAATGGCATAATTAAGGGAAAACAAGATTTTTTAAAAATCTAAAAAAGAATGATTTTTTGTCTTGTATTATAGAAATGGATAGGCTATAATTAAATCGACCCAGCGGGAACAAAAACGAACAGGTTTTTTCATGAGATAGGAGCAAAATATTGACAGATGATAAACTCAGAATCAGTAAAGAACTTGTTGATTTACAAAGGCTGGTCGTTCCGGAAATTGGTTCCTTAATTGAGTTGCGGTATAACATTTTATCGACAATCAAAAGTGAAGAGCCCATTGGAAGACGTAACCTGGCTTTTGTATTGGACATGAGTGAAAGACAGATTCGCAATGAAATTGATTTTTTACAAAGTCAGAAGCTGGTTAAAGTCGAAAGACAAGGCGTTGTTCTGACTGGAACGGGTAAAAAGATCATTATCCAGTTGAAGCGCATGCTCTATACCTATAATGGGTTGGAACAATTGGAACGGGAATTGGAAGAGAAGCTCAAGCTTAAAAAAGCAATCGTTTCGCCAGGGGACATCGATATGAATTATCAGGTCCTCAACTTCATGGGACGTTCTGCTGCGTCGTATATCCTGTCTGTCATGAAATACAAGGATGTCTTGGCCTTGACAGGGGGAGCCAGTACGGCGGCGGTGGCTGAACAGATGAAGGAATCCATTTATCCGGACGTTTATGTCATTCCGGCCCGCGGAGGGATTGGCAAGAGCCATTCCACCCAAGCGAATAATGTTGTCGCGGAAATGGGCCTGAAACTCCATGCCAACTATGAACTGCTCCACCTGCCGGACAATATTGATAACCGGCTGTTGGATGCACTCAAGGATTACCCGGAAATCAAGCGGGTTTTCGACAAAATGGAAAACATTGATGTTTTCGTCTTTGGAATCGGACGTGCGGATGTACTGGCGGATTGGCGGAATATGGCCTTCGCCAAGAAACAGAAGATCATCGATGACGGCGCGGTTGGCGAGGCCTTTGGTCATTATTTTGACATCAACGGCAACGTGGTATCACCGTCCAGCACCATCGGTGTGAGCATTGACAATTACAGGGAAATCCCCCATGCGATTGGAGTGGCAGGCGGGATGTCCAAGGCGGATGCCATCATCGGCGTTGCGAGAGTCAAACCAAACATGGTTTTAATTACGGATGAAAGTGCAGCAAAAGAAATCATCCGTAGGTTAAATAAATAGTATTTTATTATAAGGAGGCAGATGAAATGTCTGTAAAAGTTGCAATTAATGGTTTTGGTAGAATTGGTCGTTTGGCATTCAGACAAATGTTTAGCGCAGAAGGATATGAAGTTGTTGCAATCAACGATTTGACAAGCCCCAAAATGCTCGCACACCTGCTGAAATACGATTCAGCTCAAGGTACTTACGCATTGGCAGACAAGGTTGAAGCCAAAGAATCATCCATCGTCGTCGACGGAAAAGAAATCAAAATCTATGCGGAAGCAGATCCCACCAAATTGCCCTGGGGTGAAATCGGCGTAGACGTCGTTCTGGAATGTACAGGCTTCTTCGCTTCAAAAGACAAAGCATCTGCCCATATCCAGGCTGGCGCAAAGAAAGTCGTCATTTCCGCTCCTGCTGGAAAAGACCTGCCGACAATCGTGTTCAGCGTCAACGAAAACACCCTGACAAAGGAAGATACCGTTATTTCCGCCGCTTCCTGCACAACCAACTGCCTGGCACCAATGGCTGATTCCCTGAACAAATTGGCAAAGATCAAAAAAGGTTATATGACCACGATCCACGCTTACACTGGCGATCAGATGACATTGGATGGACCGCAGAGAAAAGGCGATCTGAGAAGAGCCCGTGCTGCTGCCGTCAATATCGTTCCTAACACCACCGGTGCTGCAAAGGCAATCGGCCTGGTTATTCCTGAACTCAATGGCGTTCTGGATGGCTGCGCACAGCGTGTTCCCGTTCCCACAGGTTCCCTGACACAGTTAGTCGCCATCGTCGACGGTAAAGTTTCCGCTAATGATGTCAACGCTGCTATGAAGGCTGCTGCTTCTGCTTCCTTCGGTTATACAGAAGAAGAACTGGTTTCCTCCGATATCGTTGGGATCAGCTTCGGTTCCTTGTTCGATGCAACTCAGACCAACGTCATGGATATGGGCGACGGCACCACATTGGTAAAATGTGTTGCATGGTATGACAATGAAAACTCATACACAAGCCAGATGGTCAGAACCATCAAATACTTCGCTGAATTAGGCTAAGTTCAACCGCGGAATTTAAAATCTGCCCCTGATTTGGTAGGTTTGAATAATAGGGGTCGTATTAACGGCCCCTGTTTTTTTTACAGGAGGATAATAACATGAAAAAAACTGTAAAGGATATTGATTTAAAGGGCAAAAAAGTGTTAATGCGTGCAGATTTCAACGTGCCGCTCAATGCTGATCTCCAGATTACAGACGATACCCGTATCCAGGCTGCGCTGCCGACCATCAAATACATTTTGGATCAAGGCGCTTCACTGATTTTGATGTCCCATCTCGGCCGTCCGAAGAACGAACCCGATCCCAAATTCTCTTTGGCTCCTGTGGCAAAAAGATTATCCGAAGTGCTGGGACTGGATGTCATCTTCAACGATGACGGCGAAGTGGTCGGCCAGGTGACCAAGGACGCCGCGGCTGCCTTGAAGCCGGGTCAGGTCCTGCTCCTGCAGAATACCCGTTTCAGACCGGAAGAAAAGAAGAACGATGATACCTTCTCCAAGGAATTGGCCAGCTTGGGCGATGTCTTTGTGGATGACGCCTTTGGTTCCTGCCATCGCGCCCATGCCTCCACAGCCGGTGTCACCAAATACTTGCCGGCGGTTTCCGGTTTCCTGATCCAGAAGGAACTCGACTTTATCGGCGGAGCCCTGGAAGATCCCAAACGTCCCTTTGTCGCCATTTTGGGCGGGGCAAAGGTTTCGGATAAAATCGGCGTCATCACCAATTTGCTGGAAAAGGTTGATACCCTGATCATCGGCGGCGGGATGGCCTATACCTTCCTGAAGGCTGAAGGCTATGAAATCGGGAAATCTCTGCTGGAAGAAGACAAGATCGATCTGGCCAAGGAACTCATTGTCAAAGCCAAGGATAAGGGCGTCAAATTCCTGCTTCCCACAGATGTCGTGATTGCACCGGAATTCAAGGCGGATTCCCCGGCAACCAACGTAGCCATTGATGCGATCCCCGCGGATCAGATGGGGCTGGATGTTGGTGTAGCGACCCAGGCTGCTTTTGCCGACGCCATTAAAGATGCCAAGACCGTCATCTGGAACGGACCGATGGGTGTGTTTGAATTCCCTGAATTTGCCAAAGGAACCATCGCAGTGGCCAAAGCCATGGCAGAATCCGACGCGATCACCATCATCGGCGGCGGCGATTCCGCAGCAGCAGTCAAGCAGCTTGGTTTTGCAGACAAGATGAGCCATATTTCCACAGGCGGCGGCGCTTCCCTGGAATTCATGGAAGGCAAAGTGTTGCCGGGTATCGATGTCCTGCAGGATAAATAATTATAGTCAGCTTATTTAAATTTTACTGTACAGAGAGATACAGAGAAAGATACAGATAGAGGAGATAATCGATTATGTCAAGAAGACCCGTTATTGCTGGAAACTGGAAAATGAACAAGAATGTTGAAGAAACCAAGGTGCTGATCACGGAATTGCTGCCCCTGGTCAAGGACGCAGAAGCGGAAACCGTCTTTTGCCCGCCTTTCATCGATCTGCCGGCCGCTGTTGAACTGGCAAAAGGTTCTAATGTAGGGATTGGCGCTCAGAACATGTTCTATGAAGAAAAAGGTGCGTACACTGGGGAAGTTTCCGGTGAAATGCTCAAAGATCTGGGTGTGGAATATGTCATTTTGGGCCATTCAGAACGCCGCCAATACTTCGGTGAAACGGACGAAGGCGTCAACAAAAAGGCCATCAAGGCTTTGTCCCTGGGACTGATCCCCATCGTGTGCTGCGGTGAAACCCTGGAAGAACGGGAAAGCGGCAACGCTGAAAAAGTGGTCGTGGACGAAATCAAAAATGGCCTGAAAGACATCGACGATGTCACAAAAGTCATTGTGGCTTATGAACCCATCTGGGCCATCGGCACAGGCAAAACCGCATCCAAGGAAGAAGCGGATGAAGCTTGCGGCTGGGTCCGCAAGACCATTGAAGCGATGTACGGAAAAGATGCCGCGGAAGCGACCCGCGTCCAGTACGGCGGCAGCGTCAAACCGGCCAATGTAGCTGAACTCATGGCTATGGAAAACATTGACGGCGCTTTGGTTGGCGGCGCCAGCTTGACCGCTGATTTTTCAAAAATCGTTAAATTTTAATTTAAAGCCATTATAAATTAATAGCCAAAACGATCAGGTAGCGTTATAATGAACGGGAGATAAGGAGCAGCTTACTTGTCTCCCGTTATGTTTCTATGAAACGATAAGATCGGAAATGGCTTTTATGGTTGTTTTGATAAAGGAGGTTTGTGTTGAAAGGTAATTTAACAGCTCTGATTATTTTAGATGGGTACGGTTTTACGGAAATCGAAGAAGGGAATGCCGTCCTGGCTGCCCATTCTCCCAACCTGGACGCGTTCTGCAGCCAATATCCCCATACATTGATTGGTGCATCGGGGATGGAAGTTGGTTTGCCGGATGGACAGATGGGTAACTCGGAAGTCGGGCATTTGAATCTGGGTGCCGGCCGCATCGTCTACCAGGAATTAACCCGTATCACCAAGGATATCCAGGATGGTCCTTTTTTTGAAAACCCGGAATTTCTGGCGGGTATTGAAAACTGCAAGAAAAATGGTACGGCGCTTCATTTGATGGGGCTGCTCTCAGATGGTGGGGTCCACAGCCACATCACCCATTTATTCGCGCTCCTGGAATTGGCCAAAAGAAAAGGTCTGGAAAAAGTATACGTCCATTGCCTGATGGATGGCCGGGATACCTCTCCCACCAGCGGCAAGGGCTTCGTCCAGGAACTGGAAGATAAAATGAAGGAAATCGGCGTGGGAGAAATCGCCACGATCGATGGCCGCTACTACGCGATGGACCGTGACAACCGCTGGGAACGGGTGGTCAAGGCCTACGATGCCATGGTCCTCGGCAAAGGGGATACGGCCGCAACGGCGGCGGAATGCATGGAAAATACCTATGCCAAGGATGTAACGGATGAATTCATCGTACCCTGCGTCATCAATCCGGAAAAGGATAAGACAATCAAGGAAAATGATACGATCATCTTCTTCAATTTCCGGCCTGACCGGGCCCGTGAATTGACCCGTGCCTTTATCGACCCGGATTTTGCGGAATTTGAACGGGGAAGGGGTTACTTCCCGGTTTACATGATTTCCATGACCCGTTACGATGCCAGCTTCACCAACATCCACATCGCCTTCAAGCCCCAGGTCATTTCCAATACCTTGGGTGAATACCTGAGCGAAAAGGGTGTGCCCCAGCTGCGGATTGCCGAAACGGAAAAGTATGCCCATGTGACTTATTTCTTCAATGGCGGGATTGAAAAGCAGTACGATGGGGAAGATCGGATCCTGGTTCCTTCACCCAAGGTACCGACCTATGACCTCCAGCCTGAAATGAGCGCTTATATCGTTACGGACAAAGTGCTGGAAGCCATCGAATCGGACAAGTACAAGGTCATCATCCTGAACTTTGCCAATTGCGATATGGTCGGTCATACTGGAATCATGGAAGCGGCTGAAAAAGCGGTGGAAGCGGTGGACACCTGTGCAGATAAGGTGATCAAGGCCATTTTGGCCAAGGGCGGCAACGTCATCCTGACTGCCGATCACGGAAACGCCGAAAAGATGATTGATTATGAAACCAAGAAACCTTGGACGGCCCACACTACCAATCCGGTCAAATGTGTCATTGCCGGAGTTGGGGATGTGAAGCTCCGTTCCGGCGGAAGATTGGCGGACCTTTCACCGACGATTTTGGATTTGCTGAACATGGAAGTGCCGGCTGAAATGACCGGAAAGTCCATGATTGAAGAATAAGTTTTTGGTTGGACAATTGAGAAAAAAGTCAGAGGAATGAAAATTCACTCTGACTTTTTTCACAAGCAGTGCATAGGGGAAGGGAATGGACCCGTCTCTATCCATTCAGTATTAGTAATAAAACAGGAAAAATTGGTCAAATAAAAACAGCTTTTAATGTTACATTATAATTTTGCTATCAATAGTGATAAAATTTGCATTTTTTGTTTGAATTTGCAATTTAATGTGATAATATAAGAGAGCTACATCTATCTAAATGTTTAAGGAGGAAAATAATGACGACTTTTATGATTGTGCTGATGATTCTTTCAAGCTTTGCACTGATCATCAGTATTTTGTTGTCTCCCGCCAAGACCCAGGGCATGGGAGCAATCGAAGGTGGCGCACAAACTTTGTTCGGCAAGAAGAAGGCTAGAGGGATTTACGCTGTCTTGGAAAAGATCACGATTGGTTCGGCTGTCGTGTTCATGTTGTCTGCATTTATTTACTCAATTTTGAGTTAATAAATAAATTTTTTCAAGGAGGAATTTGTTAAAAATGAGTTTATGGATTGCTCCACTCGTTGGAGTGCTGGCGCTGTTAACAGCGTTTTTCTATGCTGCCCGCGTCAACAAAGTTGAAGAAGGTACAGATAGAATGAAAGAAATCGCTTCATTTATCCACGAGGGGGCCATGGCTTTCCTGACACGTGAATATAAGATGATGGCGATTTTTGCAGCTGTGTTATTCATCGTACTCTGCGTTACGCCCGGATTGGGCTGGCAGACAGCAGTTGCTTTTATTGTTGGTGCTTTATTCTCCATCTTAGCGGGTTATTTCGGTATGCAGGTTGCCACAAAGGCCAATGTGCGTACAGCCAATGCAGCTAAGGAAACGGGAATGAACAAGGCTTTGTCCACTGCTTTTTCCGGTGGGGCTGTAATGGGAATGTGTGTTGTTGGTTTGGGATTATTTGGTCTTTCTATCGTATATATGATTTTCCAGAGCACAACCATCATTACAGGTTTCAGTTTAGGTGCTTCTTCCATCGCGCTGTTCGGCCGTGTCGGCGGCGGGATCTACACCAAAGCGGCGGATGTCGGTGCCGATCTGGTCGGTAAGGTTGAAGCCGGTATTCCGGAAGATGATCCCCGTAACCCGGCTGTTATTGCGGATAACGTGGGAGATAATGTCGGTGACGTCGCAGGTATGGGCGCTGACTTGTTCGAATCCTATGTCGGTTCCATCGTTTCATCCATGACGCTGGGCGCAGTCCTGCTGTCTGGACAAAAGGGCATCATTTTCCCGATGGCCGTTGCCGCTTTGGGGATTGTCGCATCCATTATCGGGACATTCTTCGTTCGCGGCAAGGAAGGCGGAAACCCGCAAAAGGCCTTGAACATGGGGACTTACGTATCAGGCGCTATCCTGATCGTCGGTTCATATTTCCTGTCCACATCCATTTTGAACAGCTGGTATCCTTTCCTGGCCATCATCGCAGGTTTGATTGTCGGTTTAGCCATTGGCTCGCTGACAGAATACTACACTTCAGAAAAATACAAACCGGTCCAGCATATTGCTGGACAGTCGGAAACCGGATCAGCTACAACCATCATCTCCGGTTTGGCAGTTGGTATGAAATCCACAGGATTCCCATTGCTGGGGATCGCCCTGGCCATCTTCATCGCTTACTGGGCTGGCAATCAGTTCATGGCAGATGGCGGCGGCCTGTTCGGGATCGCCATGGCGGCTGTGGGGATGCTTTCAACCTGCGGTATGACCATCGCGGTTGATGCCTATGGTCCCATTGCGGATAACGCCGGTGGGATTGCCGAAATGTCAGATCTGCCGGAAAGCGTCCGTGACATCACGGATCAGCTGGATGCCGTCGGTAATACCACAGCAGCCATCGGCAAGGGTTTTGCCATTGGTTCTGCTGCTTTGACAGCACTGGCCCTTTTTGCTTCCTACTCCCAGGCAGCGCATTTGACGACTGTCAGTCTCCTCGATCCATTGGTCATCATCGGTTTATTGATCGGCGGGATGCTGCCATTCATTTTCTCTGCTTTGACGATGGAAGCCGTTGGCGATGCGGCCAATCAGATGATTGAAGAAGTCCGCCGCCAGTTCAAGGCCATGCCGGGAATCATGGAAGGGAAGGATAAGCCGGATTACGCGAAATGCGTGGATATTTCCACAGCGGCCGCTCTGAAAAAGATGATCGTTCCTGGTCTTCTTGCCATTGTGGCACCGCTGCTTACAGGAATCGTCCTCGGAGCTCAGGCTCTGGGCGGATTGCTGGCTGGTTCACTGGTAACTGGGGTTGTTATGGCTATCATGATGGCCAATGCCGGTGGTGCATGGGATAACGCCAAGAAATACATCGAAGGCGGGGCCCACGGTGGAAAAGGTTCGCCGGCCCATAAGGCTGCAGTCGTTGGGGATACGGTAGGGGATCCGTTCAAAGATACCTCTGGTCCGTCCATGAATATTTTGATCAAATTGATGACGATTGTCGCTTTGGTTTTCGCTCCGATCTTTATGGGAATGTAAATCATCAAACCCCGGGGAAATTTCTTCGGGGTTTTTTATTTTTTGAATACAGCATTGGATAAGAGGCGTGTATGACATTGAAAAAAGGGATTAAACGAATTAAAACGACCATCGTGAAAAATTCGGCCTATTCTGATGACGAGGTGAAGGAAATCTTTTTATCCGTCTTCGTCACAAAGTATTTGCGGGATAATGACCGGATGATGTGGCAAGGGACGGAGGGACAGCAGACCGGCTGTCTGCTCTTTACCCTGCGTAAAATGATGGAAAAATGGAAGGGAAGGCCTCTGACAGAGGAGGAGGATTGGGGAACCAGCCGGCCAATCGTGTTGTCGGAAGAGCTCCGCCACGATATGGATGCTTTTGTGGAAGGGCCTGCTTTCTTCAAGGAAGCCGGTTCTTCGATTATTGGTGAGACCTTCGCTTCGATTTTTCCTCTGGAGGAGCGAAAAAAACGCGGGGTGTTTTATACGCCGCCCGATATGGCTCGGTTTATGGTGGAAATGGACGGCCTTCAATGGCGGGAGGGGAAGGTCCTCGATCCGGCCTGCGGAAGCGGGGTGCTGCTCAGTGCCGCCTACGATGCCATGAGACATGATGATACACACCGTCATGTTTTGCAGCGCCTTTGGGGTGTGGACCTCGACCCCTTTGCGGTCAGGATTACCCGGCTCGTTTTGATGCTGAAGGGTGACCGGTACCTTTACCCGCCGAACATCCGTTGTCAGGACAGCCTTTGGGGGCTGGACGACTGGCTGGGAAAATTTGACTGCGTTTTGGCCAATCCGCCGTATATGGGTCACAAATTCATTCCCGCGGATTACATGGAGCGGCTGCGAAAAGCCTACGGCCAGGTTTATGGCGATAAGGGCGATCTGTCCTATTGCTTTTTCATGCGGGCTGATCAACTGTTAAAAGAGGATGGGGAAATGGTCTTCCTTACTTCCCGTTACTTTTTGGAGGCGTTGAATGGCAAGGGGCTTCGCAATTATTTGGTGGATAATTTTTCTGTTTATTCCGTGGTGGATTGTAACGGATGGCGGCCCATCAAAAGCGTGGGAATCGATCCGGTCATCCTGCATCTGAAAAAAGTGAAGAAGGCGGGTCAAATCAATGTGCAGAAATGCCAGACCATTCCCAGGGCATCGGCGTACAAGAAAAAGGGGTTAACGCAAATCTGCGCACCGGAAGAGAAGTATTTCCTGAATTATTGTGTGGATTCCCAGTCACTTACTGAAAAGCCATGGAAGCTCATCCATCCCGAGGCAAAGGCTATTTTGAAAAAAATCAATGGAAAAACAAATATAATGCTGGATGACGTGGCTGAATCTTTCCAGGGGGTCATCACGGGGCGCGATGGGGTGTTTGTCATGACCGAGGAAAAGGCAAGGGCTCACAGGATTCCGGCCCGGTACCTCCACCCTTGGATTAAAAACAGTCAGGTCAGGGATTTCCAGATTGGGGATCCGACATTGAGATTGCTAAAACCGGACAATGTGGAGGACCTGTCCCTGGAACCGGATCTGTTTCAATACCTCACACCCTTTAAGGAAAAGCTGAAGGGCAGGCGGGAGTACCAATCGGGCAGGATAAAGTGGTACGGCCTTCAGTGGCCGCGCAGGGAAGAAGCCTTTGAAGGGAGCAAGATCGTTTTTCCGTACAAGGCGGAAAAAAACCGGTTTGCCCTTGATGAGAGGGGATGTTATTTCAGTGCGGATATTTATGGACTGGTTTCTGAGGTGATTCCTTTAAAAGCGTTGGTCGTGCTGCTCAACTCATCACTTTATGAATTCTATTACAAAACCTTCGCAAAAAAATTGGGAGGTTATTTGTACGAATATTACCCCCATTCCCTCATGCAATTAAAAATGCCTGAGTCCGATTCGGGTATTTATTGTCAACTTGAAAACCTCTATGATATAATTATCTATCCAAAGGGAACAGATTATTCCGGAAGGAGAAGGGCCGACCGTCTTCTTTTTGATTTCTTTGATTTGAGTGAAGAAGAGCGTCGTTTCGTCGGCACATTGAATGGAAAACAAACAAGGTAATTTTTTTGAAATAGCTTACGATAAAAAGGAAAAAACGGAAGGACCATTGGCTTCGAGAATGCGTCCGACCAGACTTGAAGATTTTCAGGGACAGCACCATATTGTGGGAAAGGGGAAAATGCTCAATCGTCTGATTCTGGCTGACCGGCTTTCTTCCGTGATTTTTTACGGTCCCCCCGGTACGGGAAAGACGACCCTGGCCCGCATCATCGCCCTGCAGACAAAAGCCGATTTCCACGTGCTGAACGCGGTGACTTCCGGTAAGAAGGATATTGAAGAGGTCATTCAGACGGCCCGGCAAAACGCATCGGTTTACGATAAGAAGACCATCCTGTTCATCGATGAAATCCATCGCTTCAACAAGGCCCAGCAGGACGCTCTGCTGCCCAGTGTGGAACAGGGACTCATCGTTCTGATTGGCGCGACCACAGAAAATCCTTATTTTGAAATCAATCCGGCCCTTTTATCCCGCTCGACTATCTTTGAATTCAAACCGCTGGCCCAAGAGGATATCATGGCGGTTTTGCAGAGGGCCTTGGCGGATAAGGACCGTGGCTACGGTTATATGAAGATTGAACTCACAGATGAAGCGGCCGACCATTGGTGCAGCGTGGCCAATGGGGATGTGCGCAAGGCCCTCAATGCCCTGGAGCTGGCGGTGCAGACCGTGGATAAAAACGCCGACGGTGTCATCCCGATCGATTTGGAGGTGGCCCAGGAGTGCATCCAGGCCAAGGCCCTCCAATACGACAAAAAAGGGGACAATCACTACGATACGATTTCCGCTTTCATCAAAAGCATCCGCGGATCGGATCCCGATGCTGCCTTGTTCTGGATGGCCAAGATGCTGGAGGCGGGGGAGGATCCCCGTTTTATCGCCAGAAGGCTGGTCATTTCAGCGTCGGAGGACATCGGCAACGCCGAGCCCATGGCGCTGGTGGTGGCCGTGGCCGCGGCCAGGGCGGTGGAGATGATCGGCCTGCCTGAGGCCCGCATCAACTTATCCCAGGCAGCGGCATTTCTGGCATCCTGCCCCAAAAGCAACGCGTGTATCGAGGGAATCGGCAAGGCCCAGCAGGCCGTAAGAACAGAATCAAGCGGCCTGGTTCCTGAGCATTTGCGGGATGCCCATTATCAGGGCAGTGCCAAGCTGGGACGGGGGATCGAGTACAAATATCCCCACGCTTATCCTGGCAATTACGTCGATCAGCAGTATTTACCCGATGATATCAAGGACAGAATCTTTTACTGTCCCACTGACAATGGAAAAGAATTGGAACTTGGACGTTATCTTAATCGGACCAAACGCAGGGAAAAGAATCAAAAAACTGGAGGAAATAATTTTGAAGATGAATGAAATTTACAGTGGATTCCAACTGATCCACGAAGAATATATTGAAGGAATCAGGGGAACAGCCCGGATGTTCAGGCACCTCCGGACCAAGGCGCCATTGCTTTATATATCCAATGATGACAGCAACAAGGTTTTTCAGATCGCATTTCGGACGCCTTCGAAAAACAGCACAGGGGTAGCCCATATCATCGAGCACTCCGTTTTGTGCGGATCCCGGAAATATCCGGTTAAGGAGCCCTTTGTGGAATTGGTCAAGGGTTCCCTCAACACCTTCCTGAACGCCATGACCTACCCGGATAAAACGGTCTACCCCATCGCCAGCACCAACGACAAGGATTTTATGAATCTGATGGATGTGTACCTGGATGCGGTCTTTTATCCGGATATCGAAAAAAAGCCGGAGATTTTCAAGCAGGAGGGCTGGCATTACCATCTGGAAGATGTGAAGGATGACCTAACCTACAACGGTGTTGTTTACAATGAAATGAAGGGAGCCTATTCCAATCCCGAGGAAATCTTGAGCAAGGAGCTGTTCCAGACCCTTTTTCCCGATAACATATATGGAGAAGAGTCAGGGGGATTTCCGTTGAACATCCCGGATCTGACCTACGAAGCCTTCCTGGATTTCCACCGCAAATTTTATCACCCGTCCAATTCGTACATTTATTTGTACGGTGACGGCGATGTGCTGGCCCATCTGGAATATCTGGACCACAACTACCTTTCCCATTTTGACTACCGGGAAGTGGACAGCCACATCGACAACCAGCCAGCTTTTGACGCCATGAGGGAAAGCGAAGTGGATTATCCGATTTCGGGGGAAGAAGATCTGTCGGACAAGGATTATCTGGCCCTGGGGTACGTCCTCGGCCACGACTTAAGATACAATGATTTAATGGCCTTTGACATCATGATCCATATTTTGCTCAGTGCCAACTCGTCGCCGCTGAAAAAAGCCCTTTTGGATTTGAATATCTGCAAGGAGGTGGATTATTCTTTTTCCAGCTCCCTCAAGCAGCCCTATTTTACCATCGTGTTGAAAAACACCGATAAAAAGTACAAGGATTTGTTCCGAAAAACCGTGGTGGACAGTCTGGAAAAATTGGTGAAGACGGGTCTGAATCCCAAGGATGTGGAAGCTGGCATCAACCACACGGAATTTATTTTGAAGGAAGAGGATTTTGGTACCTATCCCCGGGGCCTGATGTACGGTCTCGAAATGATGGATACCTGGCTTTACGATGGCAATCCGCTGGATCATCTCAAATACAGCAGCGCCATCCAGTCCATCCGGGACGCCAGCTCCAACCGGGGCTTCGAGGCGCTTATCGAGCGGTATTTGATCCAGAATACCCATTGTGCCCTGGTTTCAGCCTCACCGGATCCCAGCTTGGCGGAAAAAAATGATGCCTCATTGAAGGATAAGCTGAAGCGCCACAAGGACAGCCTGGATGCTGAACAGCTTCAGGCATTGGTGGAGGATACCCAAAATCTGGAAGCCTACCAAAGCAGTGAGGATTCGCCAGAGGCACTGGCGACCATTCCCGTCCTTTCCCTGGATGAAATCGGCAAAAAGGCGAAAAAACTGGATGTGCAGGAAGAAACCATCGATGGGAAAAAATTGCTGTGGCATCCCCTGGAAACCAATGGGGTGGTCCATGTGCGTCTGTTCTTCGATACCCGGACTTTGCCCCAGGAGGAATTAAAATACCTGGCCCTTATCAACAAGCTGCTCGGACAGCTGAGCACGGAGCATTTGTCCGATGAAGCGCTGAATCAGGAAATCGAGATTTACACCGGCGGCATCGGAACCAGCATGGAATCCTACGATAATGTCAAGGTGATCGATGATTATCAAAGCAAGTTCATCGTAAAGGGCAAGGCCATGGGGGAAAACATCGATAAACTCATGGAATTGATGGGTGAGATCATCCTTCATACCCGGTTCAATGAAAAATCCCTGGTGGAAAATGTCATCAGCGAAGAACGTACATCCAAGGAGATGTCCTATTTAACGGCGGGGCATACGGCGGCCATCCACCGGCTCCAGTCCTATTATTCCCAGGCGGCGTGTGCCTTCCAGGAAGTTGGCGGATTGGATTTCTTCCGCTTCATGGCCGATTTGGACGACCATTTTGACACGGCTTTCGAAGAGCTGGCGGTCCATATGGCAGATGTCTGCAGGCACCTCTTTGTCAAGGATCATCTGATCGTCAGCCTGGGCTGTGACGAAGACTTGAAGGATAAAGCCCTGAAGGCCATCAGCCATTTGATCGATCAGCTGGATGAGGCCGGAGGCGCGCTGAATACCTACCGTTTTACGCCAATCCTGAAAAATGAAGGGATCATGACGGCGGCGGAAATCAATTATGTGGCCAAGGGATACAATTACAAATCCCTGGGGTATGAATACCACGGATCGGCCTTCGTATTGAAGACCCTGCTGTCCATGGATTATTTATGGAACCGGATCCGGGTCAAGGGCGGTGCCTACGGCGCATCCTTTGGCGTGGGACGGACGGGAGATCTGGCTTTTTCTTCCTACCGGGATCCCAAGGTCGGTGAGACCCTGGCGGCGTACGATCACGTGGGGGATTACCTCAGACAATTGGATATCTCCCAGCGGGAACTGGAAAAATACATCATCGGATCCATTTCTTCCAGGGATGTGCCGCTGACGGCCCGGCTCATGATCAACGTCGGGGATTCCATGTTCTTCTCAGGATTGACCCAGGACGTGGTCCAAAGCGAACGGGATCAGATTCTGTCGACAACGGTGGATGATTTGAAAAACCATGCGGATATGATTGATGCCGCCATGGCAGAAAACTGTTTCTGTGTCATCGGCAATGAAGAAGCAATCCATAAAAGCGAGGAGTTATTCAATGAAACAACGTATATTCGAAAGTAAGGGCATTGGCCGCTGTCTGGCCAGTCTGGCGGTCCTGGTTCTGGTCTTTGGCGTCAGCTTGACCCAGAGGGCCTTTGCGGCCATGCCGGTTTTCAATTCAGATGAAGCCGTCTATCTGGTGGAACAGAGCAGCGGCGAAGTGATGGCTGCCCAAAATGAAGATGCGAAAATCTACCCGGCCAGCACCACCAAGCTGATGACAGCCCTGGTGGCAATGGATTATGTGGGGGACAAGCTGGATGACAAGGTAACCGTGGGTGATGAAATCTCACTGGCTGAAAGCGACAGCTCATCGGCCAATCTGGTTGCCGGCGAAACCTATACCTGGAAGGAAATACTGTATGGCATGCTCATTCCCTCGGGGAATGACGCGGCCCTGACCATCGCGGTCAACGTGGCGAAAATCCAGACGGGCAATAAGAATCTTGACAATCAGACGGCCATCCAGGATTTTGTGAAACTGATGAACGACAAAGCGTCCTCCTTCGGGCTGACCTCCACCCATTTCGTCAACCCCCATGGGCTTCAGGACGGCGATCATTACACCACGGCCAAGGAACTGTACGTCATCGCCCAGAAGGCGGTGGCCAACCAGACCATTGCAGAAATCGTGAAGACGCCCATTCACAGCGTCACCCTGGCGGATGGGACGACGAAGAAGTGGATCAACACCAATTACCTGCTTTTTGATGACGCTTCCGCGGCCCAGGCTACCGGGACCACCTTCCAGGATGGCGTCAGCGGGGATCCCTACTATACATCCCTGGCCACGGGCATAAAAACCGGGCATACCGATGAAGCGGGGCAATGCCTGGTCTTCTCCTCCAAGGACAACGACAAGGTCATGCTGGGGGTCATCATGAAGGGTGCGGACAAGGATACGGTCTTCAGCCAGGCGGATGACGCCATCAATTCACTGAGCTCGGATTATGGACGCCTGACGTGGACCGACGACACAGGGGTCATTCAGAGTGTGCACATCAAGGAAGGTCACATTTTCGATGGACGCAAATTATCTTTGAAGACTGACGGGTCGGCCAGCTCCATGGTCCTCACATCGGAAAAGAACAATTACAAGACGGAAATCAATCTGGATACCAACAGCTTTGACAAGGTGGATGACAATACCTACCGGATTTTGGCGTCGGTCACAGAGGGCCAGCAGATCGGCACCCTGGATGTCCAGAAGGACGGCAAGACCGTGCGGCAGATCCCCATTTTGGCGGGGAATCAGATGCACACGCGCAACTTTGTGGATTACCTGATGTTCTTCCTCTTCATCGTCGTGGTTGTGATGGTAGGACTGTTCATCTATGCCAAAGTTGTGGCCAATCAGCGGAAGACGGAACGAAAAAGAAGACGCAGGAAACACATATGATGCCCTTACCTGAATTGTTGGCCCCGGCGGGGGATATGGCAGGAATCGTCGCGGCCGTCAACGCCGGAGCCGATGCGGTATATTTTGGCGGAAGGATACAAAACGCGCGGCGAAGGGCCGCCAATTTAAGCGATGATGAAATACGCCATGCCGTCAGGCTGTGCCATCAGCATGGGGTCAAGACCTACGTGACACTGAATACCTTGATAAAGGATGAGGAGTGGGATGAGACCGTCGATTACCTCTGCGTTTTGGAAAGCGCCGGAATCGATGGGCTGATCGTCCAGGATCCGGGCCTCATTTACTACCTGACCCAATATCATCCGGAACTCCCCCTGCAAACCAGTACCCAGGCATCGGTGTGCGGGCTGGAGGGCGTCCGTTTTTTTGAGGCCCTCGGCTTCAAGCGGGTGGTGCTCCCCAGGGAGATGCCCCTGGGGGAAGCGCGGAAAATAAACGATCAGGTCAATGTGGAATTGAAGATTTTTTGCCATGGGGCCCTGTGCTACGCCCGCTCCGGTCAGTGCCTGCTCAGCAGTCTGATCGGCGGGCGAAGCGGGAACCGCGGCTGGTGCGCCCAGCCCTGCCGGAAGCAGTACACCCTGTGTGACGATCAGAATAAGGTCCTGAACAAGGGGTATTTGTTGTCTATGAAGGATCTCAACACCATGGACCATTTGGATGAGATCGCCGATGCCGGCATGGCAGCGCTGAAGATTGAAGGGCGGTTAAAAAGCCCCGGCTATATCTATACCGTGACAAGGGCCTACCGGGAACGACTGGACGTTTTGGCTGATCCTTCGAAGACTCTTTCCATAACGGACGGCCAAGTGGCACAAAGCTTTAACCGGGATTTCACGCCGGGCTTGTTGTTCCTGGAAGAAAACATCATTAATTCAACGGTTGGAAAGAACCGGGGGATTAATATTGGAAAAGTGGACCGGTGGGTCCGGCATAAATTGTGGATCGACCTGAAGGATTCGGTGAAATTGGCCGTGGGAGATGGCCTGGCCTTTGGCGAGGATTCCCGGAACGGCATCCGAGTCGACCGGGTGGCATACGACAACGGGTTGGCCGTGGTGCCCTGCCGTTTTTCCATTCCCGAGGGAACGCCGGTTTTCCGCAACCGGGATGAAAGTGAGATCGGGCGCATCGAGGCTTTGGCCGCGGCGCCCCTGTCCTATGAAAAAGAAGCGCTGGATCTGTCCCTGACTTTGGCGCGAGACAAGGACATTGGATTTGAAGCGGCGGCGGAAGGCCGATGCTGGCGGGGAACGGTCCCCGTCAAGCCTGAAACGGCCCAAAATAAACCTTTGACCGATGAACTGGTGCGGGAGCAGCTCAGCCGGCTGGGGGACACGGACTATCGGCTGAATGATTTGAAGCTGTCCATGGATGATCATCTGTTCCTGACCCGGGGCCAGCTCAACGAAGTGCGTCGCCGCATCATTGAAAAAGGGGAAGACATCAGGACGGAAGCCCGTCCCGTTGAAAAGTCCCCGGCCAGAGCAGAAAAAGGATTGGGGGCAGAGGCCCCATTACCCCGTGTGTCCGCCGAAATCGTCGGGCTTCCCAAAATTGGGAAGTACCTGGATCTGGATGTGGATGAATGGGTTTTGCCCCTGGACAACCCGGAACAACTGGCAGAGATGGCTGCGGCCGTCGAGATGGTCAGGGAGAGGGGCAAGTCAGTTGTGCTGGCCTTTCCCAATGTCATGAATACGGATCTGACGGAGGATTTCAGAGAATCCCTGGCCGGCATCCGCGACCTCCACGCCGATGGGTACCTAATCCGGAATTACGAGGCCCTCAGGTTATTGAAGGATGAGCCCCAGCCCCTGGAAGGGGACGACAGCCTGCATTTATTTAATCGTATGGCCGCAATGGCTTTTAAAGCCTGGAGATTGACCACTGGGGTGCTGTCCCAGGAATTGGATGGAGCGGCGGTAAAGACCTTGATAACCCAAGGGAATTTGGGCTGCGTTTTGAAGGTTTACGGCCATCAGGAGGCCATGGTCTCGGATAACTGCGTCCTGGACTGTCGGGATAAGCATTGTGGAAATTGCAGGGAATCCCGGATATTCTATCTCCAGGATGAACAGGGCGGCCGTTTTCCGGTAAGGCGGGATGCCAATGGCATCACCCATATTTACAACGGGGACAAGCTGTTTTTAAAGGCTGAGCTGCGGGATTTAAACGGATTGGCGAAAATCCGGCTGAGTTTGCTGGATGAGTCGCCGGACGAGGTCGCAGCCGTCATTGAAGGTTATCGATGCAATTTGAAATGGGATGAAGAAAAGATCGAGCAGTATTATCATGGAAGATACACGAAAGGAAACTATCATCGAGGAGTTAAATAAATGAATCAAAGAAGTCTGAGGGTATTGGAATACCCCAAGATTATCGACAGGCTGATGGCCTGTTGCATTACCGATGGTGGGAAAGGGTTGGCAGGGGCATTGGAGCCCTTTGTCCACCGGGAACAAATTGACCGGGAATTGAAGCTCACGGCGGAAGCCCTTGACATGACCATGCGCAATGGCCAGGCCCCCCTGGCTGCCCTGGGGGATACCAGGGATCTGGTCCATCGGGCGGTCATCGGATCCATGTTGTCCATGGGAGAGCTTTTGGAAATCGCGGGCATGCTCCGGGTCACCCGGGATATGGAGAATTACTATTACGAGGATGTTCACCCAGAGGATATCCAGGTTTTAAAGAATTATTTTGAATCCCTGGATCCCTGCCTGGATCTGGAGGAAGAGATCAGCAGGAAGATTTTGACATCGGAGGAAATGGCCGACAATGCCTCCCGGAAATTGGCGGAAATCCGGCGGGAAATCATGCTGAAGAACGGCCGGATCACCGAAAAGCTCAACGCGATCATCGGCTCCAGCGCCAATGAAAAGTACCTGCAGGATCGGATCGTGACCATTCGTAATAATCGTTATGTGGTGCCGGTGAAGCAGGAATACCGCAGTCAGATTCCAGGCATTATTTTGGACCGTTCATCCAGCGGGGCGACGGTTTTTGTGGAACCCATGTCCGTTGTGGAACTGAACAACGATCTGAAGTTGCTGGCGACGGAAGAAGAAAAGGAAGTCACGCGGATCCTTCGGGAGCTGTCGGATAAGGTGGCAGCTTATAAAGAGGTGCTGATCAACGACAATGCCCTGTTGGGAGAACTGGACTTCATTTTTGCCAAGGGAAAGCTCGGCATCCAGATGGATGGGGTCCGGGTGGCATTGGATGATGCCGACGGCCCCATGCACTTCCTGAGGGCCCGCCATCCGCTGCTGGATGTCAAAAAGGCGGTGGCCTCGGACATCACCATGGAATCCGGGACGGATACCATCGTCATCACCGGACCCAACACCGGGGGGAAGACCGTAACCTTGAAAACCATTGGGCTGCTGACGCTGATGGTCCAGTCCGGTCTTTTTGTACCAGTCCGGGAAAAAAGCCGGACCCGGGTGTACCAGGAAGTTTTTGCGGATATCGGCGATGAACAGAGCATCGAACAGAATCTGTCCACCTTTTCCGCCCACATGAAAAATATTGTGGAGATCATGGGCAGGGCCGACGATCAATCGCTGGTTTTGTTCGATGAATTGGGTGCGGGGACGGATCCCACCGAAGGCGCGGCCCTGGCCATCGCGCTGCTGGACAATCTCCACCGCCGCCATGCGGTGACAGTGGCCACCACCCATTACAGTGAATTGAAGGAATACGCGTTGATGACCCCGGGAATCATGAATGCCTCGGTGGAATTTGATGTCCAAACCCTGCGGCCGACATTCCGCTTGATCATGGGCATTCCCGGAAAATCCAACGCCTTTGAAATAGCCACCCGCTTGGGATTGTCGCTTCCCATTATTGAAAGCGCCAAGAGCCATGTGACCAAGGAATCCGTGCGGTTTGAGGAAACCCTGGAAAAAATTGAAGAGAAACGCAGCGAGCTGGAGCGGGTTTTGGCCGAGACGCGGGAGCGGGAAGCGGAAATCGAACGGGTCCGGCACACGTTGGAAGAAGACCAGGCAGCCAACGAGGCAAGGTGCCGGAGGATGATCGAGGAGGCTCAGGCCCAATCCAGGCAAATCGTGGAGGATACCGAAAAGAAAACCGAAGCCATTTATCAGAAAATCCGGCTGATCCAGGAATCCACCAAATCGGGAGCCATCGACAACAAGGACCTGGAAGCCCTCCGGAAGGAAATGAAGGATCACGCCAAAAAAGTGAGCCGGAAATACCATCGCGGCAGCCGGAAACCTTCCGGGGCGGTCAAGGATATTCCATTGGAGGTGGGCACCGCCGTTTATCTGGATAACCTGAATAAAGAAGGGGAAATATTGGAACTATCGGACCGCGATTCCAAAGTCATCGTCCAGGTCGGACCCATGAAGATCAAGGTGGACCGCAAGGATATCACCCCCAAGGAGAAATCCCGGCCAAACGAGGGCTACCGGCCCCGAAAAACGGGGCAGGGCATTAAAGGCACCGATCGCCACGTCATGAATGCAAGGCTGGATTTGCGGGGACGGACGGCGGAGGAAGCCCTGTTCCTCGTGGAAAAGCTGGTTTCTGATGCGGTGGTCTCCGGCACCCACGAGCTCCAGGTCATTCATGGAAAGGGAACGGGAAAGCTCAGACAGGTCATCCAGGATTATTTAAAGGATAATCCCCTTGTTTCCGAATACCGTTACGGCGCTCCCAACGAAGGGGGAACCGGTGTTACAATTATAAAAATGTAAATTTTAGTTGTAAACTTAAGATTTTTTGTTTATAATGAATCCAATTGTAAGTTTATGAAATGATAGGAGTTAAAAAAGCCCATGAACAATGATGAAATCACGAAGCGCATCCAGCATGCAGGGTTAAGAGCAACTCCGCAGCGTATCCAGCTGTTGAAGCTCTTGAATGGAACCAAATGTCATCCATCGGCTGAGACCTTGATGAACATGGCCAGGGAAAAAGGCATTTCCATGTCCATTGGAACCATATACAATGCTTTGGAAAGTTTTGAAGAAAAGGGACTGATCCGCCGCGTCCATGATCAGGATGAAATCATGCGCTACGATGCGGATACTTCTTTTCATATCCATTTGATTGATGAAGAAAAGCACGAAATCAAGGATATTTTTGATGATGAATTGGAAAGACTGATCAAAAGGCGTCTGGCTGATAAGATTCCCGCTGGCTACAACATGGATCATCTGGATATCTCCCTCTACAACTAGGGAAATCCGTCGTCAGGCAATACCATTACAACAGATAGGAGAGACAAATGGCAGATAAGAATCCGAAAGTACAGATCAAGATGGTGGATGGAGGAATCATCACGGTGGAATTGTATCCCGATGTGGCACCCATCACAGTGGACAATTTTTTGAAATTGGTCAATGAAGGCTTTTATGATGGACTTATTTTTCATCGGGTCATTCCTGGCTTTATGATTCAAGGCGGATGTCCTGACGGAACGGGAATGGGCGGCCCTGGCTACAACATCAAGGGTGAATTCGCGTCCAATGGCGTGGCCAATGGCTTGAAGCACGACAGAGGCGTCATTTCCATGGCCCGGAGCCAGATGCCCGATTCGGCGGGTTCCCAGTTCTTCATCATGGTGAAAAAGGCTCCCCATCTGGATGGCGATTATGCGGCCTTCGGCCAGGTACTGGAAGGAATGGATGTTGTGGATGCCATTGTTTCTGCCCAGAGGGATCGTTGGGATAAGCCCGTGAACGATCAGAGGATGGAAACCGTGACGATTATCGACGAAGGAGTGTGATCCCATGGCTCGTTATTGTCCCAAGTGCTACGTCGGCGTTGATGCCGATGATGCGGTCTGTCCAAATTGCGGAACGGTTTTAAAGCCCGAGGCAGTTCAGGCCGCCAATCCTGTTTCAGATGCCGCTTCGGAAGATATTCCGGGAAAAGACGGTGAAGCGGGAGAAATCCACACAGAGGAACTGGGCGGGACAGCGAATGATGGAGGGAATCAGGATGAACCGGCCACCATTCAGACAGACAGTGTCCAGAACCAGGCGAAAGCGGAGGAAAGGGCACCAGTCCAGCCGCCCAATGCGATAAAACCGGTAAAGAAATCGGAGGTTCATGAAGCGGCCGGAACCGGGAATGCCAATGGGAAAAAGCAGAAAGAGCCTGTGGAAGCCAAGGTCATGGGCTTGGGTGAATGGGTGGTTACCGTTTTGCTCGCGAGCATCCCCATCGTCAATATCATCATGCTGATCATCTGGAGCTGTACGGAAGAAACGGATCCCAACAAGAAGAATTACGCCCGGGCTAAACTGATTTGGGTGGGCGTCAGCATCTTGATTTCCCTGCTCTGCATGGGCGCTGTTTTTGCATTTGTCGCTCAAATCTTCCACGGAATGTATTCGCCGGGATACAGTAATTTTTATAACTTTTAAAGACTGAGGTCATGGCTTTCGCCATGGCCTTTTTTTATTATGGTGGTTTGCATTGCAAAAGTACCGGCTATCGTATAAAATAATACAGTAAAGCAAACACAGACAGGAGGATAAAATGAATATTGATTTAAAAGGCAGAAGCCTGCTGACCCTGCAGGATTTCACGCCTGATGAAATAAGATATTTGATCGACTACGCGGCAGCCTTGAAAAAGAAAAAGAAGGAAGGACGGATCGGCCAGCTGATGGCAGGGAAGAACATCGTCCTTATCTTTGAGAAAACATCGACCCGGACGCGGTGCGCCTTTGAGGTGGCCGCTTACGATGAAGGGGCCAGCGTCACCTTCCTGACCAACAGCCAGATGGGCAAAAAGGAATCCATTGCGGACACGGCCAAGGTACTGGGGCGGTTTTACGACGGCATCGAATTCCGGGGCTTCAAACAGGAAACGGTGGAAGCTCTGGCCGAGTACTCCGGGATTCCGGTGTGGAACGGCCTGACGGACACCTACCATCCCACCCAGATTCTGGCGGATATGCTGACCATCAAGGAAAATTTTGGTGAGCTCAAGGGCCGGAAGCTGGCCTACATCGGCGACGCGCGCAACAACATGGGCAATTCCCTGATGATTGGCTGTGCCAAGCTGGGCATGCACTTTGCGGCGGTGGCTCCCGTACCCCTGTTCCCCAATGGGGAGCTGGTTGAAAAAATGAGGAGCCTGTGTGAAACCACGGGGGGGAGCATCACCATTACCGATGACATCAAGGAAGGGGTGCGGGGCGCCGATGCCCTGTATACCGATGTATGGGTTTCTATGGGAGAAGAAGCCAGGATGGAAGAACGGATCCAGCTTCTCAGACCCTACCAGGTCAACCAGGCCATGGTCAATGCCACGGAAAACCCCGATGTGATCTTCCTCCATTGCCTGCCCTCCTTCCACGACGATCAAACCGTCGTGGGGAAGAATGTCAAAGAAAAATATGGTTTGGACGCCATGGAAGTGACCGATGAGGTTTTCCAGGCGGATTATTCCAAGGTTTTTGATGAAGCCGAAAATCGGATGCACACCATTAAAGCCGTTATGTGCGCGTCCCTGGCCAATACGCAGAATGACAAAAATGGCAGGCCCATTGTCTACTGATGGGGGAAAGGGAGAAAAAATGATTATTAAAGGTATTTCCGAGCTTCAGAATGGAACCGACGTCCGCGGCATCGCTGTGGACAGCGTCAAGGATGAACCGGTCAATCTGACGAGCAATATCGTCATGAAAATCGCCTACGCCTTTTCCCTCTGGCTTCAGCAGAAGACGGGGAAGGAAAAGTTGGCCCTGGCCGTCGGCCGCGACAGCCGGATCACCGGTCCAGATTTCGTCCAGGCCACGTGCCTGAGCTTCATCTGCACCGGCAACACGGTGTACGACTGCGGGCTTGCCACAACCCCTTCCATGTTCATGACCACAGTGGATCCGGAAATGAACTGTGACGGGGCCGTCATGATCACTGCCAGCCATTTGCCCTCCAACCGCAATGGGATGAAATTCTTCACCCGAGAAGGCGGCGTGGAAAAGGAAGAGCTGACCGAGATCCTCGCATTGGCGGAAACGGTGGAAACCGCCTTTGGCCAGGGGGGCCAGCGCATCGCCCACAATTTCTTACAGGTTTATGCGTCCAACATCGTCGGCATCATCCGGGAAAAAACCAGGATGGAACGGCCCCTGGAAGGGGCCCACATCGTTGTGGACGCGGGCAACGGCGCCGGGGGCTTTTTTGTCAAGGATGTCCTGGAGGTTTTGGGTGCCAATACCGAAGGCAGCCAGTTCCTGAACCCGGACGGGAATTTCCCCAACCATATCCCCAATCCGGAAGATAAGGACGCCATGGCCTCGGCCCGTCAGGCCGTGCTGGACAACCAGGCGGACATGGGAATCATCTTTGACACGGACGTGGACCGCGCCGCCGTCATCGATGAAAAGGGCCAGCCCATCAACCGCAACGGCTTCATCGCCTTCATTGCCCATATGCTCTTGACGGAATACCCGGGGACGACCATCGTGACTGACTCCGTCACCTCCACAGGCCTGACGGAATACATTGAAGCCCTGGGGGGCAAACATCACCGCTTCAAACGGGGCTACAAAAATGTCATCAACGAAGCCAAGCGCCTCAACGCAGAAGGGGTGGAAACCCATTTGGCCATGGAAACCAGCGGCCATGGCGCCATCAAGGAAAATTATTTCCTCGACGATGGGGCTTATCTGGTCACCATGGCACTGATCCAGTACACGACCCTGCATCACGAAGGAAAACCGTTGTCGGATTTCCTTTCCGCGCTGAAGGAACCGGCCGAATCCACGGAGGTCCGTTTTAAAATTACCGTGGAGGACTTCAAGGCTTACGGCCAGTCTGTTTTGGACGATTTTGCCGCCTTTGCCAAGGAACAGCCGGGATGGACGATCGTCTCCCCCAATTATGAGGGCGTCCGGGTGGCCTGTGACCCATCGGCGGGGAACGGCTGGTGCCTGCTGCGCCTGTCCCTCCACGAACCGGTGATGCCCCTGAACATCGAATCCGATGATGGGGATGGCTGTGAAAAGATCAAGGCCGTCATCGATACCTTCATTGCGAAGTATGACGGGTTAAAATAATATAAATTCAAAAAAGCAGTTGCCGTCCGGATCGGAGGCAACTGCTTTTTAAATGGATATTCACGGATTGGGTGTCAATAGGAAACGACGATGCCGCCGTTGTCGGCGTAAACCGTGCTTAAGCCGCCGGATTCAAAAATGACGATATCCTTGAACAGGTGGCGGCTGGCGATGTCATCCCGGAGGCGCTCGGCCACATCCAGGGCATTGACATGGGTGATGGCCAGTGCCCGCTCATTGGCATCAACCACTTCCTGGCAGATGATGTCAGCCAGCCGGGCAAAAGCTTTTTTCTTGCCCCGGACCTTTTCCTTCAGGGCGATTTCCCCCTGGTCGCCGGCCATGATGGGGACGATCTTCAGGACCTTTCCCACAAGGGCGACGGTTGGGCGGATCCGGCCATTTTTAACGAGGTTATCCATGGAATTGAGGACGAAAAAAGTGGTCATGTTGGCGATGTAATCCCGAACGATGGGGATGATGTCCCGGGGAGCCAATCCCCGGGCCGTCAGCTCGGTAATCTTCATTACCGTCAGATCTTCACCGGTCACGGCGCTGAGGGAATCAAAAACGTGGACATTTTCCGTAATTCCCTCGTCAGCGGCGAGCTTCTGGGCCATGATGGCGCTGTTGTAGCAGCCGCTGAGCTTGCTGGAGATGGTGACGATGTAGTTCATCTTGTTCGGATCCATGGCTTTTACGAAGTCATTGGGTGAGGGGCAGGCGGTGCCTATTTTTTTCTTGCACAGGCGCATTTTATCGATTAATTGGGCGATGTTGAGGTTCTTGTCAACCACCTCCTCATCGTCTAGAAAAATCCGAAAGGGGATCCGCTCGTACTCCTCGGGGGTATCAAACGCTTGATCGTTGAAATCCACACAACTGTCCATAATAATTTTCGTTTCCATGGAAGGCTCCTATTTTAAAAATCCATCGATAATCCGGGCTTCCGCTTCTGCTTCGGTGAGACCCAAGGTTCTCAGTTTGATGATCTGATCTCCGGCAATCTTGCCGATGGCCGCTTCGTGGATGAGCTGGGATTCCAGATTGTTGGCCGTGATTTCAGGAATGGAGGATACGACCCCCTTATCCATGATGATGGCATCACATTCTGAATGGCCCATGCACTGGGCATTGCCGATGAGCTTGGAAAGGAAGATCTGGTGGGAATGATCGCAGGCCACCGAGCGGGAGCTCAAGGTGCAGCTGGAATGGTCGCCGTTGAGCTCGACCTCGAAGGTCGTCTTGGCAAACTGCTCGCCGTGGGTCATGATCTTTTCCTTGATGACCACCGTGGAGTTGGGGCCCTGGACGGCCTTGGTCACCCGGTCGGTGGAGTCCACGCCCTTGATCTGGGTGGTGTTCATTTCCATGTAGGCGCCGTCTTCCAGTTCCATATAGGTTTCGGGATTGATGACCCGCTTACCCGTGCCTTCGCCGATGCCGATGTGCTTTTCGATGTAGAGCACCCGGGCGCCGGGCTTCAGGAAGAATCGGTGGATGCCGTTGTGTTCCGAGCCGTCACAGCCGTCGGTGCTCACGCCGCAGCCAGCGATGATGGTAACATCGGCGTCTTCTCCGATGAAAAAGTCGTTGTAGACCAGGTCGTGGACGCCGCTGCAGGTGACCAGGGCGGGGATATAAACCTTGTCCTTCTTGACGCCGGGGGCCACGATGATGTCGATTCCCGATTTATCCGTTTTGCTGACGATCTGGATCTGTTCGGTGGAGTTCCGTCCGGCGCAGGCGCTGTTTTCGCGGATATTGTACGCCCCATCCGGGGTGGCGTCCATTCCGGCAACTTCTTTGAGTAATTCTTTTGCGATGGCGTCCATATTAAGCCTCCTCTTTCTGGTAGGGACAGAAATTCACCTTATCCGTGCCGGAAAGCAAGCGGGGGAGGATTTCATCCCGCTGGCCATGGCTGATGATGTTGCCACCGGCCAGGACGATGATTTCATCGGCAATTTTAAGGATCCGTTCCTGGTGGGAGATGATGATGATGGTTCCGTTGATCTTATTGTACATTTTCTGGAAGACATCGATGAGGTTCTTGAAGCTCCACAGATCGATGCCTGCTTCCGGTTCGTCAAAGATGGAAAGCACCGTTCCCCGGGCCAGGACCGAAGCAATTTCAATCCGCTTGATCTCGCCGCCGGAAAGGCTGTTGTTCAGTTCCCGGTCGATATAATCCCGGGCGCATAAACCCACTTCCGAAAGGTAGGTACAGGCTTCCGTCTGATTGAGCTCCCGACCCGCAGACAGGGAAATCAGGTCGTGGACGGTTAGGCCCTTAAAGCGGACCGGCTGCTGAAAGGCGAAGCTGATGCCCAGCTTGGCCCGTTCGGTGATGTCCAGGCCGGTGATATCCTGGCCGTCGAAGAAAATCTGGCCCCCTGTGGGCTGGACGATGCCGGCGATGATTCGCGCCAGGGTGGATTTACCGCCGCCGTTGGGGCCGGTGATGACGATGAATTTTCCGGTATCGATTTTCAAATTGATATCCTTGAGGATTTCAATTTCGTCCTCGACCTCAAATGAGATGTTTTTTAATTCGAGCATATTATTTCCTTTGATGGTTATTTTGGCATGCGCCTGTCGGTTATAAAGGACAGGAAGAATCCAAGGGGTTGTGGGTGAATTTACGGGTTCCGTCGGCGTAATCGGCGACGATTTGTCCGTGGCCGATGAGCTTGTATTTGTAGCTGACCAGGCCGTCCAGTCCCACAGGGCCTCTGGCGTGGAGCTTGGAGGTGGAGATGCCTACTTCCGCGCCGAAGCCGAAGCGGAAGCCATCGGCAAAACGGGAGGAACAGTTGACAAACACATCGGCTGAATCCACCAGGGTGGTGAACTGTCTGGCGGCGTCCTCATCCTCCGTGACGATGACATCGGTATGGCCTGAGCCGTAGTGATTGATGTGGTCGATGGCCTCGCCCAGGCTGTCAACGATTTTGATGGAGAGGATGTAGTCCAGGTATTCCGTTTCCCAGTCCGCATCCGTCGCCGCATCCGCGTGGATTAGCTGCCGCACCCGTTCATCGCCCCGCAGGGCGACGCCGGCCTTTTTAAGGGCGGCCTCCAATTCGGGGAGGATGGCGGCTGCAGCGTCCTTATGGATCAGCAGGGTTTCCGCCGCGTTGCACACGGCCACGTACTGGGCCTTGGAATCCACGGCGATGGGAACGGCCTTTTTGGGGTCCGCCTTGGCGTCGATATAGACGTGGCACAGGCCGTCAGCGTGTCCCATGACAGGGATGGAAGTATGGTCCATGATGTAGCGCACGAAGGCGTTAGAGCCCCGGGGGATAATCAAATCGATGTACTGGTCCAGGGTCAGCATGTCGGAGACCTCTTCCCGGCTTTCGAGGTTTTGGATCCATCCCTGGGGGATGCCGGCCTTGTCGGTGGCATCGGCGATGATCTCATAGAGCATGCGGTTGGTTTCCAGGGCTTCCCGACCGCCCTTGAGCATGACGGCATTGCCGGATTTCAGACAAAGGGTAGAGATCTGGACGAAGGCGTCGGGACGGGACTCAAACACGATGCCGATGACGCCGATGGGGCAGGTCACCCGGTAAAGGTCCAGGCCCTCATCCAGCTCCGTCGCCATTTTTGTCTGGCCGATGGGGCTTTTCAGACGGATCAGCGAGTGGATGCCGGCGATGACGTCGTCGATCTTATGATCGTCAAAGGTGAGGCGCTTCAGCAGGGGAGCGGCCAGATCCTCATCCAGGCTGCGTTGATAATCTTGCTGGTTGGCTTTTTTGATGGCTTCCCGCTGATGATCCAGGGCCTGGGCGATTGCCTCAAGGGCCTGGTCGATGGCGGCCGCCGACAGGGCAGACAGCTTGATGCCCGCCAAACGCGCCTTTTGACCGCGTTCTAAGATGGCTTGTTGGTTCATATTACCTCCTCGACAGGAAAGATAGAAAAGGAGAATCGAAAAAAGGCGATTCTCCAATGGATTATTTTACTTATGATACGTTTCGTTGTGGTTGATCTTAAAAGCCCGGTATATCTGTTCCAGCAGCAATACCCGGAACAGCTGGTGGGGGAAGGTCATCCTGGAAAACGAGAGATGCCAGTCCGATTGCCTGGTGATATCCGGATGGAGGCCGTGGGAACCGCCGATGACGAAGGTCAGGCTGCTTTTTCCGGCGAGGGCATAGGAATCGATTTTTTTTGCAAAATCAACGGAATCCATCTCCCTGCCGTTTATTTCCATCGTAATCAGCACGTCTCCCGGGTGGATATGCTTTTGAATCCGTTCCCCTTCCCGGGACAGGGCCAGGTCAATCTCATGGGGACCGGCCTTGGGTGGAACGGCCTCATCGGCCACCTCCACGTATTCCAGCCGGCAAAAACGGCTGAGGCGCTTGGAATACTCATCCACAGCCTGGACCCAGTAGCGCTCCTTCAGCTTGCCGACGGAGATGATCCCGATCCTCACAGGCGAAGACCGTTAACGGTAAGAGAAGCCGTACATGGCCAGCATACCGATGATCAGGGCGATGACAAGGATCATCGCACCGACGCGGTGCCAGGATTTAACGGTCTGATGTTCTTTCACCGCTGTGTTTTTTTTCTTTGAATTATTTTTCTTTTTTGATTTAGCCATTTCTTATATCCTTTCATAAAAACGTGAATTTGAAGCATACTCTATATTATAACGAATATTGGGGCGGATGGGTTAATAATTTTATTACAATTTTCGGTCGTTGTCGCTGAGGGAAGAAAGGTCCTTACCTTCCCTGGCCAGCTGTTCCTGACGTTCGCGGTATTCCCGGCGCATTTCCTCGACGACCCGCCGTTCCTCTTCCTTGGCCGCAGCTTCAGCGTCCAGGGTGGCTTGGTTCAAATCGGCCAAGAACTGGGGAAGATGGGGCTCTTCGCCTTCGGCCAGCTGGGTGCCGTAGCCGTTGATGAAGAGATGACGTTCGGTGTTGTAGGCGTTAAAATCCAAAGCGTAAATGCCCTGGTGGACGCCGAGGACCAGTTCGCCGTCCGATACCATGATGTGCAGGGATTGCCCGATGACATCTGCTTTGACGCCGGGGGTTTCCTTGCCCATGTATTGCATCCCGTCGTATTTTGGCAATAGTCGGTTAATTTTCTTAAAAAATTCTTTTTCGAAGGATGGGTTGTCTTTTTCGGCCAGGGTGACGGCAACGGGCGTTTCGACCGCCTGAATCATGACGGCCCCCTCTTTCAGGCGCTGCTGCTTGACAAAATCCCTGACTGAATCCGTGATAAGGGTCATGCCTTCCATCTCGTCAATTTGAAATTTTATAATTTCCATGAAAACTCCTTAAAAAAATACTTGATTTCTGTCTGAGTCTATATTACAATAAGTTTCGTTAATTTGCAATTCCAATTCACAATAAATTGACGGGGTGTGGCTCAGTTTGGTAGAGCGCATGGTTCGGGACCATGAGGCCGGAGGTTCAAATCCTCTCACTCCGACCATTTGACAATCAGCCTTCAGCGTTAAGCTGGAGGTTTTTTGTTTTTCACAGACCCTTTTCCCAAAATGTCTTAATTAAAACCTAAACTTTTATGCTATAATTTAATCCATGAAAATATCAGAATACAATCAGGACTTCAATCTGAAGGTCTTAAAGGATAATTTGACGGCTCAGGAAATACAGCTTGCCGATTTTGGCGTGGAAAGGGAAGGACTAAGGGTTACGGAAGAAGGAGGACTGGCCCTGACGAAACATCCTGCCCCATTTGGGAACAAGCTGTTGAATCCGCTGATCACCACGGATTTTTCCGAAAGCCAGGTTGAAATGATCACTCCCATCCGTCACAGTGTGGAGGATGTGTACGACGTTTTGGAATTGTTGTACGATCTGACAGCAACCTCCCTGGCGGAGGACGAATACCTGTGGCCCCAATCGATGCCCTCGCGCATTCCCGGGGACGACGCCATTCCCATCGCCATTTATGAGGGTGAAGCCAATGCGGAATCCGCCATGGCCTACCGCCAGGGACTAGTCAAAAAATACGGGGCCAAGAAGCAGCTAATCTCCGGCATCCACTATAATTTTTCTTTCGCTGAAAAAAACATCGAGACCCTTTTTAAGGCGTCATCCCGGTGTCCGGATTACCAAACCTATAAAAACGCCGTATACTTGAAGCTCGTGCGGAATTACCTGCGTTACAAGTGGCTCGTCATCTACCTGACAGGGTGCAGCGCGGGGTGCCACGACAGCTACATCCCGTACTGCGTAGAGCAGATGGCACCGGTGGACGACCAGGGCGGCCGCGTCCTGAAAAAGGGCGTCTCCTTCCGGAATTCCCATTGCGGCTACAAGAACACCGTGCCCCTGTATCCGGATTACCGCACGGTGGACCATTTTGTCAAGGATGTGCAGGGCTATGTGGACAGCGGCATCCTGTCGGCTCCCAAGGAGCTTTACACCCAGATCCGGCTTAAATCCAAGGATGCAGGGGATGTGCTGGGGTCCCTGTCCCGGGATGGCATCCAGTACGTGGAGGTCCGGACCCTGGACCTGAACATCTTTGATAAATGCGGCATCGCCAAGGATGATTTGAATTTCATGCACGCCCTTATGCTCTACCTCCTGGTCAAGGAGGAAAGTGATTACGGCGATTGGCAGGCGGAGGGCGTCCTCAACGAAGAGGTGACCGCCGTCCAGGCCCTGGATCCGGATCTGATCCTGTTCCGGGATGGCGCTCCCGTCAGCATGAAGACCTGGGCACTGGCGATTTTGACGGAAATGGAAGGGATGAACCGGGAATTGTCCCTGGATTTCGCACCGACCTTGGCGGAAATGAAGGGGCGGGTCACGGATCCGGCCAGGACCTACGGGGCGAGGATGGCCCGTTTGATCGAAGAAAAGGGCTTTTTGAAGGGGCAGGTACCCCTGGCAGAGCATTACAAGCAGGACAGCATCCGCCATTTGGCCGCATTAAAGGAAAGCGGCCGCTGGGACGGGCTTTCCGGTTTTGTTGATCAAGCGCTGCCCGGATGCCGCCGATGACAGACGAGGAGGTATGGACCGTTGGGAAAGAGATTTGCAAGGAAACAGCTGGTCAATAGTTACGAATGCCTGACCAATTACAAGGTATCGCCCACATCGATCATGAACTATTTCCAGGAAACCTCCCAGGAGCAAAGCGTCTCCCTGGGAGAGGGACCCAGGGAATTGTCCGGCAAGGGACTGGCCTGGTTTTTGATCAAATACCACATTGATTTTTTGAGCTACCCCACCTTTGGCCAGACGGTGGAGGTCATCACAGAGGCCAAGGCCTTCAAGGGCTTCATCGCCCACCGCTACTTCGCCATCAAGGATCAGGAGGGCGGCCTGATGGTCGAGGGGAAGACCCACTGGATGATGATGAACCTGGAGACCGACCGCATGATGCGCATGGAGGCCGTGCCTGAAAATGCCGTTTACGGCGTGGAGGACGACGCCGCGACCTACAAGATCCCCAATCTGAAAAAAATGAAGGATTGGGAAGGCCACCGGGAATTCCAGGTCCGTTATCTGGACATTGACTTCAACAGCCACGTCAATCACGTCAAGTATCTGGCCTGGGCCATTGAAATCCTGCCGCCGGAACGGGTGCTCCAGCTGGAGGTGGCCTCGGTGGATATCATTTATAAGAAACAGGCCTTCTACGGCGATGTGGTGGATGTCCTGTATAAGGAGGTGGAGCCCAATGTCTTCCGGGTGGATATCGACAACCAGGAAGGCGATCTGCTTTGTCAGCTGAATCTCGTCATGCGTGAGAATTGTGGAGATAAATAACGATTGATGGAGGCGTATCATGGCAATTAAAAAAAGAATCACCATCAAGACAGGGCATCATACGGAGATGTTCAACATAACCCCGGCCATCCGCCAGACGGTGGCAGAAAGCGGAATCCAGGACGGCATCTGCGTGGTGTACGTGCCCCACTCATCCGCGGGGCTGACGATCAATGAAAACACGGATCCAAACGTCACACGGGATGTGATGAACGCGCTGGACCGGCTGGTGCCCCAGGAAAACAACTACCTGCACAATGGGAAAAATGCCGCGGCCCATATCAAATCGAGCCTGATCGGCGTCAGCGAGTACTTTCTGGTGGAGGATGGGCAGTTGGATATCGGACGGTGGCAAAGTCTGTACTTCATGGAATTTGACGGTCCGAGGGACCGCCATATCGACATAAAAATCATCGGGAATTAAGACGGATTATCGTACGAAAAACGCCCCACAGGGCGGCCGGGGAAGGCCGCTTCTGTGGGGCGTTGTTTGATTTCGTGAATTATTTTTGCCGCTGCTGGATGGCCCGGTTGACCGCTGAAACCAGTGCCTTGATGGAGGCGGCGATGATGTCATTGTCGATGCCCACGCCCCAGACCATGCCGTTTTCAGGAAGGTCGAGACCCACATAGGCCACAGCGCGGGAGGTGGAGCCGTGTTCCAGCGAATGTTCCCCGTATTTGAGGTCGGTGTAGGGAGTGTTCATGATGCTTTTGATCGCGTTGCACACGGCATCGAAACGGCCGTTGCCTTCACCGCTGCAGGTCGAGCGTTCGCCGTCCTTTTCGCAGACCACATCGGCCCGGATCCGGCCTTCGCCCAGCTGGGTGAAGTGATATTCGGGGAGGCTGAAGGGCTTGTCCTTGTCCACGTAGGTATCCCGGAAGATTTCATACACTTCTTCGGGGGACAGTTCCTTGTGCTTGTGGTCGGAAACATCCTTGACCGTGTAGCCCAGGTCTTCCCGCATGAGTTTGGGCAGATCGTAGCCGTATTTCTGTTCCAGCACATACCCGATGCCGCCCTTGCCGGATTGGCTGTTGATGCGGATAACGTCCTTTTCGTATTCCCGTCCGATATCGTGGGGATCGATGGGGAGGTAGGGGACCGTCCACTGCTCCGTATCCGTTTCCTCGCGGTAATTCATGCCCTTGGCGATGGCATCCTGGTGGGAGCCGGAGAAAGCCGCGAAGACCAGGGCGCCGCTGTAGGGCTGGCGTTCGTAGACGTGCATCCGGGTATTGCGTTCGTAGGCGTCGGTGATTTCCGGAAGGTTGCTGAAGTCCAGCCCGGGGTCGACGCCGTGGGTGTACATGTTCAAGGCCAGGGTGATGATATCCACATTCCCGGTCCGTTCGCCGTTGCCGAAGAGGGTGCCCTCGATGCGGTCGGCACCGGCCAGAAGCCCTAACTCGGAGTCGGCGATGGCGCAGCCCCGGTCGTTGTGGGGATGGAGGGAGAGGATGACATTATCCCTGTACTTCATGTGCTTGGACATAAATTCAATCTGGCTGGCGTAGACGTGGGGCATGGACATGGACACGGTGACGGGCAGGTTGATGATGACCTTGTTGTCCGCCTTGGGCTGCCACACATCCAGAACGGCGTTGCACACGTCCAGAGCGTAATCCACTTCGGTGCCGGTGAAGCTTTCCGGTGAGTATTCAAACTGGAAATTGCCTTCGGTTTCCCGGGCCAGGTCGTTCAGGAGCTCGGCGCCATCGACGGCCAGCTGGAGAATCTCCGCCTTGGATTTGTGGAAGACCTGTTCGCGCTGGGCCAGGGATGTCGAGTTGTACAGATGGACGATGGATTTTTTGCAGCCTTCCAGGGATTGGAAAGTTTTTTTGATGATGTGTTCCCGGGCCTGGGTCAGCACCTGGATGGTCACATCGTCGGGGATCAGATCCTGTTCGATCAGCGCCCTCAGGAACCGGTATTCCGTTTCCGATGCGGCGGGGAATCCCACTTCGATTTCCTTGAATCCCACATCCACCAGGTATTTGAAATATTCGATCTTTTCATCCAGGCTCATGGGGATGATCAGAGCCTGGTTGCCATCCCGCAGATCCACCGAGCACCAGATGGGCGCTTTGGTGATGTATTCTTTTTTTACCCAGTCATAAGACGGTTCAGGTGGCATGAAATAACCACGGTGGTATTTGTGACAGTTCATCATGATAAAAATCCTCCTTTTGATTGATATGATGCGGCCGGACATGAAGAAAGCCTCCATGTCATCGAAATAACATAGAGGCGAAAGTTGACTTACGCGGTACCACTCTATTTCACAATTCCATTACCGCCTTGTATAAATGCGGATACAGCCTGGAATTGCCTCATTGCAGATACGTCCCATTGGGATTATATCCTCCTTGGATAACGGTAAGGGACCGGCGATGCCTACTGATTCGTAACGAATGGGTTCAGCATGCTGCTCAAGGGCCAGTTCAGAACACGTTCACAACCGTTTCACATCAACCAACGGCTTTCTGAATGATCCGGGGTTCCTACTCTTCCCTGTCAACACATTGATATCATCATAACGGTTTTAGTTTAAAATGTCAAGGGCTAAATTGAAATGAATTTAAAATAAATTCATTTTTTTTAATGGCTCAGGCAAACAGCACGGCGTAAATGACGACAATGATCCCCAGGATGATGCGGTAGTAGCCAAACACCTTGAAATCGTGCTTGCGGATGTAATTCATCAAAAACTTGATGACGACGATGGAGACGATGAAGGCGACGATGGTCCCCACCAGCAGGATGCCCATTTCCGTGGAGGTGATGGCCGTGCCGGTTTTCATGAATTTATACACCTTGAACAGGCTGGCGCCCAGCATCACCGGTATGGCCAGGAAAAAGGAGAACTCCGCCGCTACGGGCCGGGAGGTGCCCAAAATGGTAGCGCCGATGATGGTGGAGCCGGAGCGGGAGGTGCCGGGAATCAGGGAAAGGGTTTGAAATAGGCCGATTTCAAAGGCTTTCAGGAAGGAGACATCCTCGATGGAGGTGACCTTGGGGTGGCTGGTCCGCTCCAGGTTTTCCACAATGATGAAGATGATCCCGTACAGGATCAGGGTGATCGCCACCGTGGTGTAATTGTACAGATGGTCATCCAGCCAGTCGTTGAATAAAACCCCCATGATGCCCGCCGGGATGATGCCGACGATGATTTTTCCCCAAAGGGACCAAGTGCTTTTTTTCTGGTCCTTGCTTTTCTTTGGGGAAAAGGGATTGAGCTGGCCAAAGTAGAGGACCAGGACGGCCAGGATGGACCCGAATTGAATGACCACAAGGAACATGTCCCAAAAATCCTTGGAAACCTGCATGGGCATGAGCTGTTCCAGCAGGATCATATGGCCCGTGCTGCTGATGGGCAGCCACTCCGTGATCCCCTGTACGATGCCGAAAAAGGCCGCTTTTATAAGTTCAATAATCATTAATATCTCCTTTATTTCGATATTTGTGCATCCGAATGGATGAAACCTAATAAATTTTAGCATAAAAGGATGATAAATTAAATAGAGAAGGTAATAAGGTCACGAAAAGAACTTTTTTACGCATATTTTCAGGGCCTATGGTATAATTATATTAATTATGTAATAGAGTGGAGGCAATCATTCAATTATGAAAGTAACATTCATACATACAGGTGACATTCATTTGGGACGACAATTCCATTTTTTTGACGGCAAGGGAGAAATCGGCAATAACAAACGGACCGATCTCTGGAATACTTTTGAAAAAATACTCAATACGGCTGAGAAAAACAAGATCCATTTTTTGCTCATCAGCGGTGATTTCTTCGACTCGGATGAAATTGATATAGCGACACTCAAGCGGGTGGCCCAGCGTTTTGGCGGGCTGAGCATGACCCAGGTCGTCATTTGTCCGGGCAATCACGATTACTACCATCCTTTTTCCCTTTATGGGCTCATCGAATGGCCGGAAAATGTGACGATTTTCCAGTCCGGCAAATTGGAGGAAAAGGACTTCCCAGAATTGGGAACCGTGATCTACGGCGTGGGATGGATCAAAGATACGTACAACGACTGTCCTTTTAAGGAACATTTGGATTTGAAGGAGGAAACCAACAATATCCTCATGCTCCATGGGGATGCCTACGACACGACATCGGATTATATGCCCCTGGATATCTCGGATTACGATTACTTTGATTATGTGGCCCTGGGCCATATCCACAAAAGTGATTTCATGACCAACCGGGTGGCCTACTGCGGAAGCCCGGAACCCTTGAGCTTCAAGGACGAGGGGGATCACGGGGTCATCGTGGGGCAGGTTGAAAACCACCGCTGCTCCGCCCATTTCATTTCCACCCAGAACAGGAAGTTCATCACAAAGACCGTTGCCGTGGATCCGGATATGACCATGGACGATCTGGAAAGAGTGTGCCTCCATGTGGCCCTGGACGATGAGCGGTTTAAAAATTATTACCGGATCCGACTGGAAGGGTATTACGATACATCCATCTCCATGGACTGGCTCCGGGAAGAGCTGGGCCATCGCTTTTATTATCTGGAAATCGACGATTCGGCCCTGGAACCGGACTTCGATATCGACAGCATTCTGGAGGATAACAAGGATAATGTCATCGGGCGGTTCATCCAGGAAATGCGGCGGAACGGCTCGGATCCCATCGCCAAAAAAGCCTTGTATTACGGGCTGGAGGGGATCCTGCGTGAAGGGGGTATTGCCAAATGAAGATAAAGACGCTTAATTTATTTGCCTTTGGCAAATTCAGAAACAAGACCATTGAAGTCAGCGATGGCTTCAATCTGATTTTTGGCCGCAACGAGGCGGGAAAATCGACGATCCAGCATTTCATTGAAGGCATGTTCTTTGGATTTTACAAGCCCTATCGCAAAAAAAGAACCTACAACGAGAATTATTACCACTACAAGCCTCGCAACAGCGACAAATACTACGGTTCCCTGATCATGGAGGACGACGCGGGGCGGGACATCCGCATCGAACGGGATTTCCTCAAGACCCGGGATGGCGTCCGCATCTTTGACAACACCACCGGGGAAGAGATCACCGAAACCTTCCCCTACGACAATGTGTGCAAGCAGTATATGCCCCTGGGCTACGGCAGCATCAACTCGGTCATTTACAACAACACGGTCAACTTCAAGCAGATGGCCTCCCGGTCCGATGCGGATCTGGCCAAGGAGGTCAACAACCGCCTGGTGGACATGGTATCGGACAATCCCGAGGATGTGTCGGTCAACGGCATCCTGTCCTATTTGAAGGATAAGAAGGACGCCGTGGGGACCCAGGGCAAGAGCAAATCCAATTACGGAGCCGTCGTCCGGGAACGCACGGAACTGCAGGGAAAGCTGGAGGAAGCGGAAAAGGTCTACCAGCGGGTGCGGCGCAATCAGAAGCGCATCCAGCAGTACAACAAGAAAATCCAGCAACTGGAAAACCAGAACAGCGTCCGGGACCAGGAACTGGCCGAGCAGCAAAAGCAGGACATTGAAAAGACCAAACAGCGGATCTCGAAGATTAGGGAAGAAGGCATGGCCCTGGAACAACAGCTGGCGGATGCCAAGAAGCAGTCCACTGGCTTTGATCCCCAGGTTTACACCCGGCTCCAGTATCTGGAAAGCAGCATCGAAGGGATCGCCCCCCGGATTTCCAAAATCCAGAATGAGATCATCGCCCTTTCCGCGGAAAACCGCGAGGTGGACAAACGCTGCGCCCATCTGGAAAAAAAGATGGACGGCCTCACCCTGGAAAAGGTGGAGGGCGACTACCGGGAATACGAAATGGTCAAGGCCAATCCCGGCCTGTGCAGAAAGGCAGGCGAGATGGGGGAAGATGCGGCAGCGGTTCGCGGCAACATCATGGATTTCAGGCAGTTCCCTCTGATTCTGGTCATCGTCCTGTGCCTGTTGGGGGCGGTGTTGATCGCCGTGGCCCTGGCCAATCCGGCGGACATGTTCCCCCGGGCCATGCAGATCACCGTTTCCTTCTTCGGACTGCTCCTCCTTTTGGGGAGCCTAACGGCGGCGTATATCCGTCAGAAGCAGCTTTCGGGTAAGATGACCCTGGAGGAAGAGGCACCCAGGGAAAAGGTGGAAGGCGGCGATGGGGAAAAGAAGGCCAATCCTGACGAAGGCCTGATCGCCTGGCGGGCACCGGAGGAAATCATCGCCACCTATGGGAAGAAGAACGCTGAGGAATATGAAACCCTCATCAAGAAATTCCGGACGGTGTTCAACCGCTACGAAGGCCTCAAGCGCCAGTCCGCCATGCAGAAGATGCGCTTGGAGGACATTGCGGGGGAACAGAAATCCCTGACGGAGGAAAGTGAAGGATACCGCAAGGAGCTGGTCGAAAAGCTGGAGGATTTGGGCGTTGACAGCGTGGAATCCTACGCCATGGCCACAACCCATCAAACCGAAATGGACCGCCTGAAGGCGGAAATTGACGCCAACAAGCGCCTATACAGAGAGCTTGCCGGCAGGGATTATATCAAGGTGCCGGCTCATCCCCTGGGGGAACGGGTTTTCGTCAGCCCGGCCGATGGAGAGAAGGGCCAGTCCCATGACGCCGTCGATACCTACAAGCACGAAATGTCTGTTCTTCAGGGTGAAAACACGACCATGATGAATGGGGTGGAAAATCCCGTTGCCATCAAGGAGCGCATCGAAAATCTGGACCGCAGGATCGAAGCCTTTGAGACAGAGCTCAAGGCCTGTGACATGGCTGAAGCCTTTTTCATGAATTATAAAAAAGAGACCCATTACGACCAGGCGACGGACTTGAACGAAAAAATCGGGGGCATTCTCAAGATGATCACCGGCAAATACAGCCAGGTGAAGGTGGATGACCGTCTCCAGGTCAAGGTGGTCAATCCCGAGGGCGGCGAATTGCTGCGCATCGACCAGCTTAGCGGCGGCACCATCGATCAGATTTATTTTGCCCTGCGCTTCGGCGTCAGGGATATCGTGGACCGGAACAAGGTCATGCCCTTCATCCTGGACGATCCCTTCGTACAGTACGACGATGTGCGGAAGGTTGCGGCCCTGAAATACCTGTACGGCGTCAGCGATGTGAACCAGGTCCTGCTTTTTACCTGCGGCAGCGATGAAAAGCACATTATGGACGACAATGAAATGGAATATATGGGAATTGGTTTGTAAGATTGTAAATACTAAATAGCGAAGAGGAGCGAAAGATGAAACTGAGCGATGTAAAAAATCTGCTGTCCGCGGAGATTTTAACCGGCGAAGAACACATGGATGATGAGGTCTTTACGGCCTGTGGCTGCGACCTGATGAGCGACGTGCTGCGTTTTGCCAAGGAGGATGGGATATTGCTGACGGGGCTGGTGAACATCCAGGTCCTTAACACGGCAGATATGTCCAACATGCATTCCATTATCTTTGTCAGGAGCAAGCAGCCCAGCGAGGAAATCCTGGAAATGGCCCGGGATATCGATATGCTGGTCATGACGACCCATATCCCCATGTTTGAATCCTGCGGCATCCTTTATGCCAATGGATTGAAAGGTGCGAAGCCAAAAGATGAGCTATAAGACGAGTTTTGAAGTGGAGAAGGGTGATTTCAGGAAAGCCGGCCTGGCCTCCCGCACGATCAAAAAGACGCTGATGCAGCTGGGGGTCAGCAACAAGACCATCCGCCACGTGGCCATCGCCGGTTACGAAGGGGAGATGAACCTGGCCATCCATTCCGACGGCGGCGTCATCCGGATGGAAGTGGACGAAAAGGAAATCACCCTGGTTCTGGAGGATCAGGGGCCGGGAATCCCGGACATCGGCCTGGCCATGACGGAGGGGTATTCCACCGCGACCGATCAGGTACGCCAGATGGGTTTTGGCGCCGGCATGGGCCTTCCGAACATGGAGAAGAATGCGACCCATTTTGATATCCAGTCAGAAGTCGGGGTGGGCACGAAGATCACCATGAATTTTGACCTGTAATCATTGAAGGAGGATCAAATGGAAAACGATCAGTTCTTTCATTCAGTCTATTTAGATCGGGACAAGTGCCTGGGGTGTACCACATGTTTGAGGAATTGTCCCACCGGCGCCATCAGGGTCCGGGAGGGCAAGGCGAAGATCATCCAGACCAAATGCATCGACTGCGGCGAGTGCATCCGCATTTGTCCCCACAATGCCAAATCGGCCCGGACCGATGATTTGAAGATCATCCGTAATTATTCATATAAAGTTGCAATCGTTGCGCCGACTTTGATCGGCCAGTTTGAGCTGCGCTATTCCATCGAGCGGATCCTGGCCGCGGTAAAAAGCCTGGGCTTTGACGAGGTGGTGGAGGTGGCCTACGGCGCGGAAATCGTGGGCCGCTCACTGGCCAAGGAATTTGACCGGAAGGATCAGCTCCTGCCCATCATCTCCTCGGCCTGCCCGGCGGTGTCCAAGCTGATCCAGATCCGGTTCCCCGAATTGACGGGGAACATCGTCAACCTGAAATCCCCCATGGGGGTGACGGCCCGGCTGGTCCGCCAGCGCCTTGAAAAGGAAAAGGGCCTGAAGATGGACGACATCGGAGTGTTTTTCATCACGCCCTGCGCGGCCAAGGCCACCGAGGTCAAAAATCCCGAAAACTGGGACGACGCCTACGATGTCATCAACGGCGCCATCTCCATCAAGGATATTTACGGGATGCTGCGCTCCAACATGCGCAAAGTGGAGGAAGAGGACATCCACACCTCCTCGGCCAAGGGCTTCGGCTGGGCGCTGTCCGGCGGGGAAAGCCGCTTCGTTCAGAACAAACGGCTGATCCACGTGGACGGCATTTCCAACGTCATCCGGATCCTGGATGAAATTGAAAATGGCAATCTGGAGGACATCGCCTTTTTCGAAGGCCTTGCCTGCATCGGCGGGTGTGTCGGGGGCTGCCTGGCCGTGCAGAACGGTTTTGTGGCTCGGATGATCATCGAGGAGAGGGCCAAAAAGGACGCTCATCAAAATCTGGACGGCCTGATTGAGGAGGCGGAGCTGCAGAAGCTCATCAAGACGGGCAACCTCCATCGGAAACGTCCCCTGCAGCCCCGGGTCTTCAAGCCCCTGGATGAGGATTTTCAAAAGTCATTGGACAAGATGCAGCAGATTGAAATCCTGGAAAGCCGGCTGCCGGGGCTGGACTGCGGGTCCTGCGGGGCCCCGGGGTGCCGGGCCCTGGCCGAGGACATCGTGACGGGCTACGCCCGGGAAATCGACTGTGTCTTCGTCCTTAAGGACCGGGTGCTGGAGCTGTCCAAGCTGACCAGTGAAATGCTGCAGATGGGGCATCCCATGGATTCCCAGCACGACGCGGGAAAGAAAAAAGAATAGGCTGCGGATAAATAGCATTTAAAACGTAAAGGAGGCGGCCCCCGGGGAGTCCAAGGCCCGGGGGCCAGAGCGAAGGATGAAAGTCAATGAATTATTGAGTCATGGAGAATTGACCTGTTTGAATCCGGAAGTCGGACTGGAGGGTGAGTTTTCCGAGGCCTATGTGGGGGATCTGCTGAGCCTGGTCATGGCCAATGCGGGCAATGGCTGCGCGTGGATCACCATCCAGACCCATTTGAACACCATTGCGGTGGCAACCCTTTTGGAGATGGCCTGCATCATCATTCCCGAAGAGGCGGAAGCGGAAGAGGATACGATTAAAAAGGCGACGGAAGAGGGGATCCCCCTGTTCGCGTCCAGCATGAATGCCTTCAAGACCTGCCTGATGCTCGGGGAAAGCGGCATAAAATGACCATGGTCGCGGTGGACCTCCACATGCATTCGATCCTGTCGCCCTGCGGCGACAGCGACATGACTCCCAACAATATCGTCAACATGGCCCTGATCAAGGAGCTGGACATCATCGCCCTGACGGACCACAACTCGGGGAAGAACCTGCCGGCGCTGATGGAGGTGGCCAGGAATACCGGGCTGCAGATCCTGCCGGGGATGGAGGTGACCACCCGGGAGGAAGCCCATGTGTTGGCGTATTTTCCCACCCTTGAGGACGCCATGGCCTGTGACGCCATCATTTACGACCATCTTCCCAACATCCCCAACCGCCCGGATTATTTTGGCCATCAGTATATCATGGACGCCGAGGATGAGGTGGTCGGGGAGGTGGAGAAGCTTCTGATTTCCGCCACGGATTTATCGGTCAATGAGCTCCAGGACATCGTGAAGGCCCACCATGGGATCCTGGTGCCGGCCCACATCGACCGGAAGACCTACAGCCTCATCGCGTCCCTGGGATTCATCCCCCTGGATCTGGATGTGGGGACGGTGGAAATCTCCAAGATGATGGATTTTGGGGATGTGCCCAAGCGGTATCCCCAGGTCAAAAAATATGCGCTGATCCACGGCTCGGACGCCCATTACCTGGAAGATATGGCTGAACGGGAATACTTCCTGGATCTGCCGGATTTGAAGCGGTCGACCCTCTTGAAAAAATTGGCGGGAAAGCAAAATGATGCACCCGAAGGGGCCTGATAAAATTTTGCCATTAAATTGGAACCAGTTTAAATAAATTATTGTAAATGACCGAAAATAAATTGGAAATTTACATTGTTTTCACAAATTTACAATTCTCCATATTGTATCTTTTTTTAAACTATTATGTTAAAATGTAGACAAAGTTATGATGGTATGGTGAATGGAGTTTTTAAGTGAATTTTAAGTTTGTTAGGAGGAGTTAAATTGGCAGACACAATTCCAATCAGTAACCTGGATGTAGTCAGAGAGATTGTTGAAAAACATCGGGATGATCCGGGGTGCCTGATGCCGATTCTTCAGGAGACCCAGGAAAAATACGGGTATCTTCCCCTGGAATTGCAGCAGGAAATCGCCGATGGACTGGATATTCCATTGACGGAAGTGTATGGCGTATCAACATTTTATTCACAATTCACGCTTAAACCAAAGGGCGAACACAAAATCGGTGTTTGTCTCGGAACGGCATGTTACGTTCGGGGTTCCCAGGCGATTCTTGATGAAGTGAGCGATATCCTGAATGTGAAGGTCGGTGATACCACAGAAGATGGAAAGTTCTCTCTGGATGCCACCCGCTGTGTGGGTGCTTGCGGACTGGCCCCTGTCATGATGATCAACGGCGAGGTTTTCGGCCGTCTGACACCAGGGGACGTCAAAGACATCCTGGCCCAGTACTAAGGATTCGAAAATAATCGAAGGTCTGTAATAATGAAAGAACTTTCTTTGCATATTTTAGATATCGTTCAGAATTCTGTCAGGGCCGGGGCCAAAAACATCGGGCTGACCATTACCGAGGACCTCAAGGAGGACTGGCTGACCATTGTCATCGACGATGACGGCTGCGGCATCCCTGAGGAAAAGATGGCTGACATCACCAATCCCTTTGTGACCTCCAGAAAGACGCGGAAGGTCGGACTGGGATTGTCCCTGTTCAAATCGGCGGCGGAAACCTGTGACGGCCGCTTTGAAATCACGTCAAAAGTGGATGTGGGCACCCGGGTGACGGCGGTCTTCCGGTGGAGCCACATCGACAGGGAGCCCCTGGGCAGCATGCCGGATACGGTGGTGACGCTGCTCATGTCCATCGGTGATGCGGAGCTTTTGTACAAGCATATTTACAATGGGCGGTGTTTTGAGTTTGATACCCGGGAGATCAAGGAGATCCTGGGGGATGACGGCACCATGCTGAATGATCCCGAAATTCTGAATTGGATCCGCGGATATGTCGAAGAAGGTTTAGCTGAGATTGTGGAGGAAGATCATGAAGAAATCTCTTGAAGAATTAAAAGCGATTCGCAAGAAGAAATTTGAAGAAATCAATTTGAGAAAAGGCAAGGAAGGCTACCGTGTAGTAGTCGGTATGGCCACCTGCGGCATCGCTGCCGGTGCCCGTCCTGTCATGCTCAAGATCATGGAAGAAGTGGATGCCCAGCATCTGACGGATGTCACCGTCGCCCAGACGGGCTGCATCGGCGTATGCCGTCTGGAACCCATCGTGGAAGTCTACAATCCCGAAGGGGAAAAGGTGACCTATGTGAAGATGACCCCGGAAAAGGCCAAGGAAGTGGTGGATCAGCACCTGCGCGACGGCAAGGTCATCGACGCTTATACCGCCCAGATCGTGGATGGCAAGGTTATTGAAACAACCCAGACCATCCAGGTATAAGGAGGAGAGATAAATGGCTTATAAAAGATCACAAGTCCTCCTCTGCGGCGGAACGGGCTGTACCTCTTCAGGGTCTGTGGAGCTGGCCCGGGAATTCCGTAAGGAACTGCGCAAGCACGGCCTGCAGGATGAAGTCCAGCTGGAAATGACCGGCTGCTTCGGCCTCTGCGAGCTGGGTCCCGTCGTCATCATTTACCCTGAAGGTACCTTCTACAGCCGGGTGGAAGTCAGCGACATCCCCGAGCTGGTGGAAGAACACTTGGTCAAGGGCCGTCCCCTGGCCCGTCTGGAATACACGGAAAAGGGCATCGGCGAACACACCAAGAGCATCAACGAGCTGAAGTTTTACAAGAAACAGGAACGGGTGGTCCTGCAGAACTGCGGGGTCATCAATCCGGAAGATATTGACGAATACATCGCCTTCGACGGGTATACCGCCCTGGAAAAGGTGCTTCTGACCATGGAACCCCAGGAGGTCATCGACGTCATCAAGGCTTCGGGCCTGCGGGGCCGCGGCGGCGCCGGTTTCCCCACAGGGGTGAAATGGCAGTTCGGCCGCAACGCCACATCCCCTGACGGGGTCAAGTTTGTGGCCTGCAACGCCGACGAAGGGGATCCTGGTGCCTTCATGGACCGTTCGGTTCTGGAAGGCGATCCCCACCGCGTGGTGGAAGCCATGGCCATTGCGGCCTACGCCATCGGCGCCCAGCAGGGCTACGTGTACGTCCGTGCGGAATACCCCATCGCGGTCAAGCGTCTGCAGATCGCCGTGGATCAGGCCCGGGATTACGGGCTTTTGGGTAAAAACATCCTGGATACGGATTTCTCCTTTGATATCGACCTGCGCCTCGGCGCCGGCGCCTTTGTGTGCGGCGAAGAAACGGCCCTGATGAACTCCGTGGAAGGCAAGCGCGGCGAACCCCGCCCGAGACCGCCTTTCCCGGCCAATAAGGGATTGTTCCAGCGCCCGACGGTCCTCAACAACGTGGAAACCTACGCCAACATCACGACCATTATCAATAAGGGTGCGGATTGGTTTGCCAATATCGGGACCGAAAAATCCAAGGGGACCAAGGTCTTCGCCCTGGGCGGCAAGATCAACAACACCGGCCTGGTGGAAGTACCCATGGGGACGACTCTGCGGGAAATCATCTACGATATCGGCGGCGGCATTCCCAACAACAAGAAATTCAAAGCGGCCCAGACGGGCGGCCCCTCCGGCGGATGTATCCCGGCTGAAAAGCTGGATACGCCCATCGATTACGACAACCTGATCGCCATCGGCTCCATGATGGGGTCTGGCGGACTCATCGTTATGGATGAAGACAACTGCATGGTCGACGTTGCCCGGTTCTTCCTGGATTTCACCAAGGATGAATCCTGCGGCAAGTGCCCGCCCTGCCGGATCGGGACCAAGCGCATGCTGGAAATCCTGGAACGAATCTGTCGCGGCGAAGGGGAAGAGGGGGATATCGAACGCCTGGAAGCCCTGGCCAAGGGCATCAAATCCGCGGCCCTCTGCGGTTTGGGCCAGACGGCGCCCAACCCGGTGCTGTCCACGATCCGCTACTTCCGCGACGAATACGAAGCCCATATCAAGGAAAAACGCTGCCCGGCAGGCGCCTGCAAGAAATTGCTCAACTTCACGATCATCCCGGACAAGTGCAAGGGATGCGGCATCTGTGCCCGTAAATGCCCGGTCAAATGCATCACAGGTGAAAAGAAACAGCCCCATGTCATTGACGCGTCGAAATGTATCAAATGTGGAACGTGTATCGAAGCTTGTCCCTTTGGCGCGATCACCAAAGCTTGATTGGAGGTATGTGAGAAATGAAGGATGTAACCTTTAAGATAAATGGGACTGAAATCACCGTGCCGGAAGGTACGACGGTGCTGGAAGCCGCCAAGAAAAACAATATTGATATTCCAACCCTGTGCTACCTGAAAGGCATCAATGAAATTGGTGCCTGCCGGATGTGCCTGGTGGAAATTAAAGGAGCCCGCGCCCTGCAGGCTTCCTGCGTGTACCCCGTGGCTGACGGCATCGAGGTCCTGACCAATTCCCAGAAGGTGCGGGATGCCAGAAAGATCAATCTGGAATTGATCCTGTCCAACCATAACCGGGAATGCACCACCTGCGTCCGCAGTGAAAACTGTGAGCTGCAGAAGCTGGCCAAGGATATGGGCGTGAGTGACATCGCCTACGAAGGTGTCAAGTCTGGGGAATGGATCGATGATCTGTCACCCTCCATCGTCCGTGACGAAACCAAGTGCATCATCTGCCGCCGCTGCGTATCCGTATGCCGCGACGTCCAGGGAATCGGCGTCCTGGGACCTGCCGGCCGTGGGTTCAATACCCAGATCCGTCCAGTGTTCAACAAGTCCATCGCCGAAGTGGGCTGCATCAACTGCGGCCAGTGCATCATCAACTGCCCGGTGGGGGCATTGAAAGAAAAGAGTGACATCCAGAAAGTGTGGGATGCCATTGAGGATCCGGATACCTACGTGGCCGTCCAGCCCGCGCCGTCGGTGCGTGCTGCCCTGGGCGAAGAATTCGGCATGGAAATGGGAACCCTGGTCACCGGCAAAATGGCCGCGGCCCTGCGCCGTTTAGGCTTTGACGGAGTCCTGGATACGGACTTCGGCGCCGATGTCACCATCATGGAAGAAGGAACAGAGCTCATCAGCCGGATCCAGAACAACGGGACCCTGCCCATGATCACCTCCTGCTCACCGGGATGGATCAAGCTCATCGAAACCTACTACCCGGATCTGATTCCCCATCTGTCCAGCTGCAAATCCCCCCAGAATATGGAAGGGGCGTTGATCAAGAGCCACTATGCCCAGATGAACGGCATCGACCCCGACAAGATGGTTGTCGTTTCCGTCATGCCCTGTACGGCGAAGAAATTCGAATCCAAGCGGGATGAGCTGAGCGTGGACGGCCGCCAGGATGTGGATATCTCCATCACCACCCGGGAACTGGCGCGGATGATCAAGGAAGCGGGCATTGACTTCGTCAACCTGCCCGACGAAGATTTCGACCCGTACTACGGCGATTCCACCGGCGCGGCGGTCATCTTCGGAGCCACCGGCGGCGTCATGGAAGCGGCTGTGCGTACCGTGGCCGACGTGCTCAACAACAAGGATGTCCAGGAAATTGAATATCAGGATGTCCGCGGGGTGGAAGGCGTCAAGAAGGCCGAAATCCAGGTTACACCGGATTTGACCATCAAGGTGGCCGTGGCCAACGGCGGTGCCAATATCCGCAAGGTCATGGACGGCATCCGCAATGGTGAATTTGCCGATTACCAGTTTATCGAATGCATGGCCTGTCCAGGCGGCTGCGTCAACGGCGGCGGACAGCCCATCGTACCCGCCAAGGTGAAGATGGTCAAGGATATCCGCGTGGAACGGGCCAAGGCGCTGTACAATGAAGACAGCGGCAAGACCTACCGCAAATCCCACGAAAATCCGTCCATCAAACGGCTGTACGAAGAATTTTTGGGCGAACCCGGCGGACACAAGGCCCACGAGCTGCTCCACACAACCTACCAGCAGCGTCCCAGAATCAAATAATTGGGGCTTTACGGACCGTAATAACGAAATGAATATAAAATCCCCTTTGAGCTTTTGATGGGCTCAAAGGGGATTTTGTTTTTTTGTTTAATCGGATTTGTTTTAGGAAAAAGATTCCCGGGGATGGTCATTGGCCAGTCCGGCGAGGTAAGCGGTGAATTCCTCGATGCGGCTGAAGGTTTTAGCGCCGCTGAGCACCTCCCTGCAGAAGGTGAGGATGAGGAGCTGGGGGTACACCCGTTCCGCCACCGGAAGCCGTTCCAGATCGTAGCAGATGCCCCGGTCGCCAATGCGCGAGGCGGTGTTGAGGGCGGTGTATGACAGGGCATCCTTGAAGTGGACCTGGAGGAATTTTTCCAAATCCAGCCGTTTGAGGTTGTAGTCATCCTTCTTGTTCTGTTCACACAGGGCCCGGAATTCCGCGTCAAAATGGCTGTAGATGGCGTTGACGGTGGTAAGCAGGTAAGATTGATAGCCGGCCTTTTCCGCAGCGCTGTGCTCGCCGTCATCGCCGTACCAGGAAAAGAAATCCAGGCAGAAGCTGGCGGTGAGGCGGCCGAAATCCTGGGCGATGGGGCCAAAGCCCGCGAACTCGGTGTCGATGATCTTGATGCGCTCGGCGTCCACCATGATGTTGGAGGCGTGGAGGTCGGTGTGGATCAGGCATTCGGGCTGGGTTAAGAACGTGTCCTTGAGCCGGACGATTTCCTTTTGCACCGCGGCGTCATTGATGACAGTCATGCGCGTGGGCATGGTGGCTTCGGGCATGGTGCGGTGGGGGGAGACGATGGTGCATTCCTCAAACAGGAAGGGCGCCAGAGCGCGGTATTCCGGGTTGTCGAAGAACTTGACCAGCTTGTCATAACGGTACCGGGTCAGGTGCAGGGAAGAGGAATAAAACAGATTACGGGCCAAAAAACAGCCCAAGGTGCTGCCCAGTGCCGGGTATTCCTTCATTCGGGCGAAGTCAAAGCGCAGGAGGCTCAAATCGGTGAGGTCCTCCATGACGATGACGCCGTTTTCCTCGTCGAACAAATAAATTTCCGGACAGATGCCCGGATAGATGCCGTTCCAGAAAATCAGGACCGAGATTTCATTGCGCATGCGGCCGGGGTCCAGGGTCCAGTCGTGGAGGTGGGCGTCGGGTTCGCCGCTTTCCAGGGAGTCCGTCCGGCTCAGAGGGGTGTCCAGCACCTGCTTCATGACGACGGAAAAGCCGTTGGAGCCGCGAATCCGGTAGATCTGATTGACGAAGCCCTCGGCGCTTTCCTTGACGGCGCGCAGATCCTCGGTGATGAGTCCGGCGCTTTCGGGGAAAATATTCTTTTCTTTCAAATAGGCGTTGATCTGTTCCACGGTCCTCAATGCTTCTGCCATCATGTCCTCCCTGTGTCTTAACGCTTGATATCGACGTAGCTGTGGATGGCATCCACCAGTTCGTCGATGCCTTCACCCGTCACCGAGCTGATTTCGTAAATTTTTTTCTTGTTGATTCCGCCGTAGCTTAAGAAATTCCGGCTGCGCTTCACATTGGCCTTGGGGCTGTCGATCTTGGTGACGACGCCGATGGCCGGGATGTTGAAGGTGTGGACGAAATTGGGCGAAATGGAATTCTGGGTATCGGTGCTGGAACTGACCAGGACGATCAAACCGGCATCACAGGACACGTTGATGGCCTGCCGGCAAAAAACCGGCATCTCGATGAATTCTCCTGGTGTGTCGATGAAGTTGTCGGTATAGGTGACCATCTGGGTTTTGGCGTAATGGAGCTCCATGTCGCTGAGGCGCTGGACCAGGGTGGTCTTCCCGCTGCCAATACGTCCGATGAGTGCAACGCGTTTGCGGTTGCTGGCCATATCAGGAGTGGGTGATATGATCGGGAATATCGAACCCCAAGGTATTCTTGAGGAAGTTGATGATTTCCCGGATCGAGGAATTCACATCGCTGACACGGCCGGTGATCACCAGGGAACCACTGAATCGGTCGAGGAAGCCAATTTCCACGGGAGCAGCCTTGGTGCCCACATCGGCAGAAATGATGGCGGCTTCGCTGGGCGTGATGGTGAGGATGCCGATAGCATCGTCATTTTCATCATCCAGCCCCAGCTTGACGTAGACGTCGTTTTTGGGGTGGGCGATGACATGGGCCAGGGTGACTTGTTTCCCAGGAACGTATTCCTGTATGGAACGGGTTAGCTTTTCTTTTCTATCGTCGGCCATTTTTTATCTCCTAAATTCATTATGGAATGGACTTGCATGATTGTTGTGTTTATTTTAACATATTTAGGCTTTGGATATTTATGTTTTCCAATTTTTGCTTATAAATGGTAAAATACTTCAGAAGTCAAAAACGGGAGAAAACAATGCATCGATTTTTTGTAACGCCTGAAAACATACAGGAAGGCACGATCACCATCGAAGGCGATGATTTCGTGCATCTGACCCGGGTTCTGCGCATCGGGGACCAGGAGGTCTTTGAGGTGTGCGACGGCCGGGGGACGGACTACCACTGCGTCATCGGTCAGAGGGAAAAAGACTTCCTGACGGCCAAAATCCTCGAGAAGATGCCCGCCGGGGGAGAGGCGCCCTTCCATCTGACCCTTTTCCAGGGACTGCCCAAGGGCCACAAGCTCGATGAGATCATCCAGAAGGGGACAGAGGTGGGAATCAGCGCCTTCGTGCCCTTCCAGTCCTCCCGGGCGGTGGCCACGGTGCGGGGCAAAGAGGACAAGAAACGGGAGCGCTGGCAGCGCATCGCCTACGAGGCGGCCAAGCAGTCCAAGCGGGGGATCATCCCCCTGGTGGGAACCCCTTTGACCAGTCTTTCCGCGGTGCTGGACCGGTTCGGGGATTACGACCAGATCCTGTTGGCCTATGAAGGGGAGAGGGAGGGTTCCCTGAAACAGGCTTTGGCCGGGGCCGGGCCGGAACGGCCGGAAAGAATCGCCCTGATCGTCGGGCCGGAAGGAGGCTTTTCCCCGGAAGAAGCTGCGGCCTGTACGGCGGCCGGGGCCATAAGCGTGTCCCTGGGGACCCGGATCCTGCGGACGGAAACCGCCGGGGTGGTCATGGCAGCGCAGGTGGATTTTTTTTATGAACAATGAACCTAATGACAGAAAAAAGGAGCTGATCAGAAAATAATGATAATTGAAAAGACAAACCCCAGACGGGTGGCCCTGTGCAACCTGGGCTGCAAGGTCAATGATTTTGATACCGAGTCCATCAAGGCCTGCTTTGTTCAGGCGGGATACGAGGCCGTGGATTTTTCGGAGACTGCTGACGTGTACGTGGTCAATACCTGCACGGTGACCCACCTTGGGGACCGGAAGAGCCGGCAGATGCTCAGGAAGGCCCGGCGCAAAAACCCCGATGCGGTTATCGTGGCCACGGGGTGCTACGCCCAGGTGGCTCCGGAAGAAGTGGAAAAGCTGGAGGAAGTGGATATCGTGGTGGGGACCCAGCACCGGGCGGCCATCGTGGATTACGTGGAGGCCTTCGCCAGGAACCGTCACCGGGAATTCCATGTGGAGCCCATCGCCGACGACGCCTTGTTTGAGGAAATGCCCCTGGCCGAGGACCGGAGCCACACCCGGGCGGTGGTCAAGGTCCAGGACGGCTGCAACCAGTTCTGCTCATACTGCATTGTTCCCTACGCCCGGGGCCGCATCCGCAGCCGGTCCATCGCCTCGGCCTGTGGTGAGGTAGAGCGTCTGGTGGCCGACGGCTTTTCCGAGTTCGTGCTCACGGGCATCCACATCGCCTCCTACGGACGGGACAAAGGGGACGGCACCGGCCTCATCGATTTGATCACCGCCATCGCCGCCATCCCCGGGGTGCGGCGCATCCGCCTGGGCTCCCTGGAGCCTTCGCTCATGACCGAGGCATTCACCCGCGCATTGGCCCAAATCCCCGCTTTCTGCCCCCATTTCCACCTGTCCTTACAAAGCGGCAGCCCGACGGTTTTAAGACGCATGAACCGCCATTACACGCCGGAGGAATTTGCGGAAATCGTGGCGCGAATCCGCCGGTATTTCGACCACCCGGCCATTACCACGGACATCATCGTGGGCTTTCCGGGAGAGACGGATGCGGAGTTCGAGGAAACCCTGGACTTTGTGGAACGCATTGAGTTTTACCGGGTCCACGTGTTCAAATATTCCAGGCGTCATGGGACCAGGGCCGCGGATCTTCCCGACCAGGTGGATGAACCGGTCAAGCACCGCCGCAGCCAGGCGCTTATCGCCCTGTCGGCTGGGCAGGAGCTGGACTTTCTCAGGGAAAACGATGGGCTGACCGCACCGGTCCTGTTTGAAAAATCCCCGGAGGACGGCTGGTGGGAGGGCCATACACCCAATTATATTCCGGTCCGCCTGGCTTCTTCAGAAAGGATTAATGGAAAAATTAAAGATGTCGTGATACACTTTAATAAGCAAAAGAATTACATGACAGGCAGTACTGTCTGAGAAAGGTGGCTTGTATGTCCCAGGATTGTATTTTTTGTAAAATCGTGGCGGGAGAGATCCCGTCGGAGAAGGTTTATGAGGATGATCTTGTCCTTGCGTTCAAGGATATCGACCCCCAGGCACCGGTCCATATCATCATCATCCCCAAGAAGCATTATGACTCCATCCTGTCGGTTTCGGCCGGGGATCCCATCATCGGCCATATCCAGACCGTGGTCAACCGACTTGCCCTTAAGTTCGGCATCGCGAATGACGGATTCCGTCTGGTGAACAACTGCGGGGTCGATGGCGGTCAGAGTGTCCCCCATCTCCATTTCCATCTCCTTGGCGGAAGGAGCATGGCGTGGCCTCCAGGTTGATGTTTTAAAGCCTTATCCGTGCCTTTTTTATTGACATTCCGCTCATTTTGAAATATAATATAAATCGCTCAAACCTTAGATGATTTCCGAGAAAAGTTTTATCAAGAGAGGGGGGTAGAAAAATGTCCGAAGTACGCGTAAAAGAAAATGAAACACTGGAAAGTGCTTTAAGAAGATTTAAAAGAAAAACAGCCATGGCTGGCGTAATGTCCGAAATTCGCAAAAGGGAACATTATGAAAAGCCAAGCGTTAAAAGAAAGAAAAAATCAGAAGCTGCCAGAAAAAGAAAAATGAAGAAGAGATAGGATGTGGCATTCAGTTTGGCATTAAAGGAACAGCTTTTAGCCGATTTAAAAACGGCGATGAAAGAAAAGGATAAGATTGCGAAGTCCACGGTTACCATGATTCGTGCAGCCATCTTGCAGGAAGAAAAGGACAACCACATCAAGTTGGAGGACGCGGATATCCTGGCGGTCATCAGTAAGCAGTACAAGCAGCGCAAAGACGCACTTGCCGAGTTTACCAAGGCCGGACGTGATGATTTAATCGAACAAACACAAGCGGAAATGAAGGTCATTGAAGCTTACCTTCCGAAACAATTGTCCAAGGAAGAAATCGAGGCGATTGTGAATGAAACCATTCAGGAAATCGGAGCCGAAACCAAAAAGGATATGGGCAAGGTTATGAGCGCGTTGATGCCGAAGGTCAAAGGTGTGGCCGATGGCAAGACGGTAAACCAGATTGTTCGTGAAAAGTTGTCTTAAACAGCGAAAACAGCGCCATTTTTTATAAATGGCGCTTTCGTTTAAAATCTGCCACACAAATGGAAATTTCGCTTGACGTAGCCATCGAGGTTATGCTAGAATTTAAAAGTCGCATTGAGCGACGCCGTGTCGAGGTGTAGCGCAGTTTGGTAGCGCACATGGTTTGGGACCATGGGGCCGGAGGTTCGAATCCTCTCACCTCGACCATTTTTTTCGTTTATCATACGGGCCTTTAGCTCAGTTGGTCAGAGCGTCCGGCTCATAACCGGCAGGTCGTAGGTTCGAGCCCTACAAGGCCCACCATTTTTCTCATACATTGAATTCTTGAATTTTCAATACAATTTATCAGTTGCAAATATAAAGCTTTACATGGAATTGTTTTAATACCATCCCGTGTGAGGTTATTTTTTTGGCCCAGGAAAGAGACGACGGTATCACGTTCTGTTTTTTTGAAGAAATTTCTGAAGAAAAAGGGTGAGACACAGCCCGGGTAAAATAATTACCCAATCGTGGAGGATCATCTCCACGCCACCCTTTCCTGTATGACCGGGGCGGACCCGGAGCAGTGGTCCATGATCCGGAGTAACAACCTGCTGGAACGCCTGAATTTGGAAGTCAAGCGCCGGGCGGATGTGTCGGTGCTGTTCCCAAATGTGGTCAGCGCCCGGATACTCATCGGGGTCCGGCTGTTCCAGATGGTCCAGGCTGTCTGGACAGAAGGACCCGATGTGGCGATGGCGGAAGCTGGGGAGGTGGCCACCTTATCTTTGATAAAGATAAAGAAGAGAAGGTTAAGCCTTCCAGCAAATATTTTATTCCAGGGGGAACTGTATGGATAATGTAATGAAGACGAGGATGTCAGTTTGAAACGAGGATGTGGTGCCGCGATGCAGGGGCCCAACGGAGATTATTACGTATTCGCTCGCCAGATCTGGGTCAGCCTAGTGCTGAAGACCCGGTTCACGGACTGTTTCCGGCGCTACCAGGATTTCTGCATGCTGATCGAGGGGAGGATTATTGCCCCGTCGCCGCCCCGGAGGAAGATTACTCAAAAATGAGTAATGATGCGATTGAAATGAGTCATTCCGATAAGGAAGGACCGACCCGGCTCTGCGCCTTTGCCCTGGGCATTTGGGTCCGGCGGCTGCGGCCGCCCTGCGCCAGCTTGTGGCCTTTGGTCTGGTGATCCACCGGGGGGATAACCAGCCCCGGCAGAGCGTGACCCTCCTGAGTTGCGCCCCCATGTCCGGGACGATCCGCTGCCAGCCATTGGGAAATTAATTCAATGACTGCTGAGATTCCCTGTCAAGTGGGTGTACCCCAGCCCAAAAACGTCCGACGGCTTTTGAGCAAACACTGAAAAGAGGAAAAAGGACAACATTTTGCCTGCGGCTGATTTGCCCCACGGGCCGGAAAAGACCTTGCCGTCGCTCTGAATTCGAGAAGTTTCTTACATCTATATAAACATAAACTAAACAACTATTATATATATGGATGGTAGGCTGTTATAAGGCCTGCTGCTCGATGGAAGGAGATCCCATGCACGCCAGCTTAACCCCTTGTTTCAAGAATGCTGTCATGATGGCAGAGTCCATCGGGGGGCAGGTGGATTAGCTCAACCCTCCGAAAACATGCCCTTAAGAAGCTGAAAATAAAGCTGGCTTGACATCTTCTGGAGTGAGGGCTATACTTCAGTTTCAGTCAATCGGTTTGGAGAGGAGATTCCATGGAACAGGATATGACCCAGGGCAGGCCGCTGCCCGTCATCGTAAAATTCGTGCTGCCGCTGTTCATCGGCAACGTGTTTCAGCAGCTGTACAACATGGTGGACGCCATCATCGTCGGGCGGTTCGTGGGGCAGAAGGCCCTGGCGGCGGTTGGTTCCACGGGGACAATCATGTTCCTGCTCTTGGGGTTCGCCATCGGGCTGACGGCGGGGTTCACCGTGCTCATATCCCAGCGCTTCGGCGCCGGGGATGGGGAAGGGGTGCGCCGGAGCACGGCCAATGCCATCTTGCTGTCCCTGGCGGCCACGGTAATTCTGACCCTGTCCAGCGTGGCGGGGATGCGCACCCTCCTCACCCTCATGAACACTCCGGCGGACATCTTTGACGACGCTTACGCCTACATCACCGTCATCGCCTGGGGGACGGCCGCCTTCGTCTTCTACAATCTGTTTTCCGCCATCCTCCGGGCCATCGGTAACAGCCGGGTGCCCCTGTTCTTCCTGGTGTTTGCGGCCTGTCTGAACGTGGTCCTGGACCTGGTGCTGATCATTGTGTTCCACATGGGGGCGGCGGGGGCGGCCCTGGCTACGGATATCTCCCAGGGGGTTTCGGCGGTGCTCTGCCTGATCTACAGCTGGGTGAAGTTCCCCCAGCTCCGGCCCCGGGGGAGCTTCCGCTTCTGCCGGGAGGACTCGGTGTTCCAACTCCGGGTGGGCCTGCCCATGGCCCTTCAATTTGCCATTACAGCCTCCGGGACCATGGTCATGCAGTCCGCTGTGAATCTCTTCGGTTCGGTGGCTGTGGCGGGCTATACGGCTGGGAATAAGGTCCTTTATCTGCTGACCCAGGGATTCCCGGCCCTGGGCCAGGCCATGGCGACCTTCTGCGGCCAAAACTTCGGCAAGGGGGACCCGGGACGGATCCGCCAAGGCATCAGGGCGGGGGTGCACCTGTCTAACGGCTACGCGGTGGTTTCGGGCATCCTGTCGGTGGCGCTGATCCGGCCTGCCCTGGCCCTGTTCTTTTCTGGTGCCGGGGATTTCAACGGGGCGCTGCCCTGGACCAGGACCTACGTCATCATCTGCGCAGTGCTCTTCATCCCCCTGGGGCTCATCTACATCTACCGCAACGCCATGCAGGGCTGCGGCTACGGTATGCTGCCCATGATCGGCGGGGTGGTGGAGCTGGGAGCCCGGCTGGGGGTGGCTTTGGCGGCGATGGCGGTGATGAGCTATCCCCTGGCGTGCTTCTGCGACCCGGCGGCGTGGATCGCCGCGGGGATCTTCACCGGGGTGAGCTGCCGCTTCGTCATGAAGCGGGTGGACCGCCGGTTCGAAGGGGGACCCGAAGTCTGAAAAAAATAATTCTTCCTGTTGCAATCCCGGCCCACTTTGTTTAAACTTAATCTCAGAGCTTCACCATTGTATCTTGATTGCGAATCCGGTGTCATCATGCAAATGATGGGGCTCTTTTTATGCCTATTATTGAAAACACAGGGAGAATCACATGAATGAATAAGGACAATTACATCATTGAACTGAAGCACATCCGCAAGTGCTACGAAAAGGACACGCCGGTGATCTTTGATTACAACCTGCAGGTGAAGAAGGGGGAGTTCGTAACCTTCCTGGGACCCTCGGGATGTGGCAAGACCACGATCCTGCGCATGATCGCGGGCTTTGAGGAGCCCACCTCCGGGGAAATCCTGTTCCACGGCGAGGACATCAGCCACCTGCCGCCCCACAAGCGGCCGGTGAACACGGTATTCCAGCACTACGCCCTCTTCCCCCATTTAAGCGTGTTCGAGAACATCGCCTTCGGCCTCAAGCAGAAGAAGCTGGACCGGGCGGTCATCGCTGCAAAGGTGGGCAGGGTCCTGTCCATCGTGGACTTGGAGGGCTTTGAGAAACGGCGCATCGGCAGCCTGTCCGGGGGCCAGCAGCAGCGGGTGGCCATCGCCCGGGCCATCGTCAACGAGCCGGAAATCCTGCTCCTGGACGAGCCTTTGGGGGCCCTGGACTACAAGATGCGCCAGGAGATGCAGCTGGAGCTCAAGCAGATGCACGATGACCTGGGCATCACCTTTATCTTTGTGACCCATGACCAGGAGGAGGCCCTGACCATGTCGGACAAGATCGTGGTCATGGCCGGGGGCGTCATCCAGCAGGTGGGGACGCCGGAGCAGATCTACAACACGCCGGAAAACGCCTTTGTGGCGGACTTCATCGGTGAGAGCAACATCTTCAACGGGGTCAAGACGGCGGTGGACCAGGTGCGCTTTGCGGACACGGTCTTTCCCTGCCAGGACGATTACCCCAAGGGAACGGTGGTGGACGTGATCATCCGCCCTGAGGACATCGGCCTGACCCGGGCCGGGGCGGGCCTGCTCGACGGCACGGTGATTTCCTCCATCTTCCGGGGCAAGTATTACGATGTGACCATCCAGTGCGGGGACAATGAGTTCATCTCCCAGAATACCCGGGAATTTGCCGTGGGGACGGTGGTGGGTCTGGTCATCGAGGCCGAGGGCATTCACAACGTGCCCTACGATCTGTCCATCAACCACTTTGTGGCCACGGCCGACGCAAGGGGAGCCCTGTGGTTCAACGATACCCTGGTGCCTATCGACATCAAGCGGGTGTTCCCTGGCGCCCAGGTCCAGGGCGACGGCCTCGTCTCGGACCAGGGCGAGGCAATCCAGACGGCGGGGGTCCAGGTGGAATTCGCCTTCTCGCCCAAATTCGCCAGGCTCAGCGACAATCCGGAGGAGGGCTGTTTCCACGGGAACATCACCTCCATCATCTACATGGGGGACCATTACAATTACCGGGTGACTGGGGACAACAATGAGGAGTACGCGGTGGATGACAAGTGGCTGTGGAACGTGGGGGACGCGGTGAGCGTGGTGGTGCCCCCGGACAGGTTCCGCTGCCGGCTGGTCGAGGCTGAGGAAGAAGAGGCCCTGTCGTGAAGAAATCCCTGACCAAAAACGTTCTGGCGGTGCCCTACGCCCTGTTCCTGACGGTTTTCGTGGTATTTCCGGTGATGGTGATCCTCTACTTCGCCTTCACCAATGACCAGGGCCAGTTCTCCTTGGCGGGATTTGCCGGGTTCTTCGTCAATCCCCGGATGCTGGGGACCCTGGCGTACAGCCTGGGGGTGTCGGCGGTGACGACGGCGGTGTGCCTGGTCATCGCCTGGCCCACGGCCTACATCCTGGCCAAGGGCGATTTCCGCCACCGGGGGGCGGTGCTCCTCATGTTCATCATGCCCATGTGGATCAACTTCACCCTGCGGATTACGGCGGTCAAGGAGCTCCTGACCTTCGCCGAGGGCAACCTGGCCTTCCACCCGTTTTTCAACACCATTTTGTGCATGACCTACGATTTCCTGCCCTTCATGATCCTGCCCCTGTACAACGCCATCGCCCGAATCGACGATGCCTATGTGGAGGCGGCCCGGGACCTGGGGGTATCGTCGGCCACGGTGTTCCGGCGGGTGCTCCTGCCCCTGTCGGTGCCTGGCATTGTCAGCGGCGTGACCATGGTGTTTTTGCCGGTGATGACCAACTACGTGGTGCTGGACATGATTTACAACAGCACCTACATCATGGGGAGCCTCATCGGCAGCTACTTCAACGCCTACGACTGGCGAAGCGGCTCGGTGGTATCCATCATCATGCTGGCGGTGTTGTCCATCGTCACCCTGGCGGCCACCCGGGTTTCGGAAGAGGATGAAGGGGAGGTGGTCCGATGAAGAGGCGTTTCCAATGGCTGTGGCTGGGGGCGGTGCTCCTGTTCATGTACGCCCCAATCCTGATCCTGGGGATTTACAGTTTTACCGACACGGCGGTCATCGGGGCCCTGGGGCAATTTTCACTGACCAATTACCAGGTGCTCTTCACTACGCCGGAGATCATGGATATGCTCACCGGCACCCTGATCCTGGCTCTGGTGGTGTCCCTGATGGCCACGGCCCTGGGCACCGTGGGGGCCTTGGGGGCCTTTTACGGGCCCCGGCGGGGGCGGCGGGCGGTGCGCACCATGAACCAGATCCCCGTGGTCAACGCCGACGTGGTCACCGGGTTTTCGGTGTGCATCCTGCTCATCGTGTTCTTCGGCATGGACAAGGATACCTACATCCCCTTGGCCATCGGCCTGACTACCCTGTGCGCGCCCTTCGTGTACCTGTCGGTGCTACCCCGGCTGCGCCAGATGGACCCGGCGCTGTACGAGGCGGCCCTAGACTTGGGGTGCACCGAGGGCCAGACCATCCGCAAGGTGGTGCTGCCCCAAATCGCCCCGGGGGTGTTTTCCGGGTTCATGCTGTCCATCACCCTGACCCTGGACGATTATTTCATCAGCACCTACACCAAGCCGGCCACCTTTGACACCATCAGCACCTACGTGGTCAACGCCACCCGGGGCTCCCAGACCGAGATCAAGACGGCCCTGTGGGCCCTGTCCACGGTGATCTTCCTGGTGGTGGTCCTGGTGGTGTTTGCCATGAACCGCTCCGCCTCCCGGGGAAATCCGGCGGCGGATGGCCGGAAAGGAGCCTGACATGGGAAAGAAGAGAATCAGCCTGATCCTGGCCCTGCTGCTGGCCCTGGCGCCGGTGCTCACAGCCTGCGGCTCTGCCGGAGGCTCCGGGGCCGATGCCCCGGAGGACGGCACCATCGTCCTGCGGGTGGGCAACTGGGAAGAATACATCGATCAGGGGGGATGGTCCGACGATGAGGCCATCACCCTGGAGGACGGCACCACCATCAAGGGGGAGGACGCCGTCATCACGGAATATGAAAAGTGGTTTGAGGAAAACTACCACAAGAAGGTCCGGGTGGAGTACGCTACTTTTGGGACCAATGAGGACCTGTACAACCAGCTGACCCTGCGGGACAATTACGACGTGGTCTGTCCCTCGGAGTACATGATCATGAAGCTCATGGACGAGGGCCGTCTCCAGCCCTTTTCCGACGGCTTCTTTGACACCGGGGACAGCCGGAATTATTACGTGAACGGCGTGTCGCCCTACATCGCCGGGATCTTCAAGAAGTTAAACCGCGGGTGCAAGCCCCTGGAACGCTATGCGGCGGGGTACATGTGGGGGACTCTGGGCTTCGTCTACAACCCCGAAGAGGTGTCCGAGGCCGATGCCTCGGACTGGAACATCCTGCGCAACCCCGCTTACAGCAAGCGCATCACGGTGAAGGACAGCGTCCGGGACACCCTGTTCGCCGGGGTTTCCATGCTCAAACAGGACCAGCTGGAGTCGGCGGCTTTCAAGGGCCGAAGCGACTACAGCGACGCCCTGTCCCGGGAACTCAACGACACCTCCCAGGACACGGTGGACAAGGTGGAGGACATCCTCTCCCAGGTCAAGGACAACGTGTATTCCTTTGAGACCGACAGCGGCAAATCGGACATGATCACCGGCAAGGTGGTGGTGAACCAGCAGTGGTCTGGGGACGCGGTGTACACCATCAGCCAGGCGGCGGAGGAGGGGGTGACCCTTCAGTACGCTGTGCCTTCGGCGGATACTAACCTGTGGTTCGACGGCTGGTGCATGCTCAAAAACGGCATCGGGGCGGATAAGGACAAGCAGCAGGCGGCGGAAGCTTTCATCAACTTCCTGTCCCGGCCGGACATCGCCATCCGCAACATGAACACCATCGGGTACACCTCGGTCATCGCCGGGGGACAGAGCCCGCTGATTTACGATTATGTTAAGTGGCAGTATGGGGCGGACCCGGAAGCGGCCGCTTCGGGTGAAACCGCGGTCTACCCTCTGGGAACCTTTTTCTCCGGCAATGACGGCGACGACCGGTACAAGCTGGTCACCGACGCTGCCCAGCTGAAGGGCCAGCTTTACGCCCAGTATCCGCCCCAGGCGGTCATCGGCCGCAGCGTGGTCATGGGGTGCTTTTCCACGGAGGAAAATGAGCGGGTCAGCCGAATGTGGGTCAACGTGCGCTGTCCGGATATCCGGCAGATGTTTGCGTTTTAGACAATATTTTCACATCGGTAGGATTTTTTCATTTTAGCAGGCGGACAGGACGGTCGATTTTTTACTCGTCCTGCCTGTCTTTTTTTAAAATAAAATGGCTGGTCGCCAACAATGGATTTACGGATAAAATATTGAAAGAAAATCACGCTTTTAAGTGATAAACTGCTTGATTTGTGTTAAAATGAATAATAATTCAAGGATTGGTTGATTGCGTGATGCTGCAAACGGCTCGAAGGTGCAAAATACAAAAAATTACTCGTAAAAGTTGAAATTATTTTAAAAAAGTGTTATATTAAATAATTATAAAGTAGAGTCCGGGAGAAAAAGGAATGGATAATAGGGTGATACAAAAACGGGAGAAAAAAAAGGCTATTACAGTCCTGATCGTTGAAGACCAGCGGCTCAATCGGCTCATCCTCCGGGAAATGCTCTCACCGGAGTATAATGTACTGGAAGCGGGAGACGGCCGCCAGGCCTTGGAGGTGCTGGCGAACAACAAGGGCAAGGTGAATGCCATCCTGCTGGATCTCATCATGCCGGTCATGGATGGTTATGGGTTCATGGAAGCCATCCGGGAAACGGAAGCGGCCAATTTGCCCATCATCGTGCTGACGGGCGAAATGAACCCGGATATTGAAAACAAGGTGCTGATGGACGGAGCCTGGGATTACATCACCAAGCCCTACCAGCCCTTGATTTTGTTGTCCCGTCTCAAAAACGCTATCGCTCGGAGCCAGATGGGCATGCTGCGCCAGATCCGCCACATGGCGGAGCACGACGCCCTGACAGGCCTTTACAACCGCGAAAAATTCTTCAGTGAAACCAGGCGGATCATCGACGATTACCCGGACGTCACTTTCGCCTTCCTGCGCATTGATATCGACCAGTTCAGCCTGATCAACTCCTTCTGGGGAAACAGCGAGGGGGACCGGCTGATCAACCACATGGCCTCTGCCGTCAAGTTGGTCGAGGACCGGTTCCCAATCTGCACCTTCGGCCGCATCAACGCTGACGTTTTCTGCGTCTGTATGCCCTTTGACGAGGACTATCTGGCCCGGATCGTGGAGAATGCCAAAAACGACCTGCGCTCCTACAACGAAAATTACATCATCAAGGCGACCTTTGGCGTGTACTTGGTCACCAATCCTAAGGAACCGGTGGCCATCATGTTCGAAAAGGCCTCCATGGCGGCCCGGCAGTGCAAGGGTCGGTACAACAGCTACATCGGCCACTACACCCAGGCCATGGAGGACCGGCTCAAATGGGAGCAGGAAATCGCCAACCAGATGCAGCATGCCCTGGACGACGGCCAGTTCATCCCCTGGATCCAGCCAAAATACCACCTGTCATCGGAAAAGCCCTGCGGCGGCGAAGCCTTGGTCCGGTGGGACCATCCCTCCAAGGGGATATTGTCCCCGGGACTCTTTGTGCCGGTGTTCGAGCGCAACGGCTTCATCACCAAGCTGGACTACAATTTGTGGGGACGGGTGTGCGCCCTGTTGCGGGGCTGGAAGGACAAGGGCTACGACCCCCATCCCATCTCCGTGAACATCTCCCGCATCGACATGTACAACCCCAACATCGTGGGGCTGATCTGTGGGCTGACGGAAAAATACGGCATCAGCGCCGAGCTCCTCAACCTGGAGCTGACGGAAAGTGCCTACATGGACAATCCGGACCAGATGAAGCGCACGGTAGAAGAGCTCAAGGAACGCGGCTTCACCATCCTCATGGACGACTTCGGCAGCGGCTATTCCTCCCTGAATACCCTGAAGGAAATCCCCGTGGATATTCTGAAGATCGATATGAACTTCCTCCAGGACTCCGGCGACGGCAAGCGCAGTGAGATCATCCTGGCCTCCACGGTCTCCATGGCGGATCAGATGGAGATGCCGGTCATCGTGGAAGGGGTGGAAACCCTGGAGCAGGCGGAGTTTTTAAAGAGCATTGGCTGTGGCTACGTCCAGGGGTATTATTATGGCAGACCCATGCCGGTCGGCCAGTACCAATCCCTGATGGAAGCCACCTGGATAAAGGGCTGAACCACAGCCCTTATTATTTTTTTTAGATAAAATGGCACCGGAAGACAGGGCGACAGGAGGCACAAACATGAAGACTTGCATATTAATCGACGGAAACAGCTTATTGTACCGGATGTACTACGGCGTCCGGCCCATGACCAATTCCAAGGGAATCCCCACTAACGCGGTGTACGGCTTTGTGAACGTCCTTTACAAGATCCAGAACGAATACAAGCCCGATTACCTGGGGGTGGCCTTTGACTTGAAGGAGCCCACCTTCCGCCATAAGGAATTTGCCGATTACAAGGCCGGGCGGGACAAGATGCCCGAGGACCTGGGCCAGCAGTTCGCTATGCTTAAGGAGCTCCTCACCGCCATGGCGGTGCCGGTGATCACCCAGCCGGGCTTCGAGGCCGACGACATCATCGGCACCCTGGCCAAAACCGGGGAGGACCTGGGGGTGGATGTGAGCATCATCACCGGGGACCGGGATTCCTTCCAGCTGGTGGACGACCACATCCACATCCTCTACACCACCACCCGCAGCGGCAGCCAGTTCGCCCTGGTGGATCCGGATTACATCGGCGAAAAATACGGGGTGACCCCGGCGGAGCTCATCGAGGTCAAGGCCCTCATGGGGGATACCTCGGACAACATTCCGGGGATTGCCGGCATCGGCGAAAAGACGGCCCTCAAGCTCATCGCCAAATACCACTCGGTGGATGTACTCTACGCTCACACAGAAGACCTTAAAGGCAAGCAGAAGGAACGCATTGAAAACGGCAGGGAATCGGCCTACATGAGCCGTTTCCTGGGAGAAATCAACACCCAGGCCCCCCTGGCTGTGGGCTACGACGACCTGGCCTTCGCGCCCCTGTTCAACGATGCCGCCGTGGCCATGCTCAGAGACTGGGAGTTTGCCTCCATCCTGAAGAAGGTGGCGGTGAGCGTTGATGGGGAAGAAGGGGCCGGGGAAGCCGGCGGCGTCCCCACCTTTTCCGTGGTGGAATCCGCCAGGGACCTGACCCACCTTTACAGCCAGCTGGTGGAAAGCCCTGAACTGACCATCCAGGCTTATGAGGAAGAAGGGCATCTGTGGATGGCCCTGAAGATCCGCAAGCAGTTTTACTACATCGACAAGCCCGGCACCGGAGCGGCCTTCCTGTCCGGTCTGCTGGATCTTCCCAACGCCGACGAGGTCTCCGTCATCGGCCACGACCTCAAGGCCCTGGCCCATCTCTTCAGCCACCACGGCGGCAGCCTGGTGAATTACGGCTTCGATGTGTACATCGCCGCCTATCTGCTGGCCCCCACCGATTCCCGGTACGATTTGAAGGCCCTGGCGGCCCGGTATCTGGACGAGGCCATTCTCGGCGACGAGGAATTCCTGGGCAAGGGCAAGACCCGGGTGGCCCTTTCGGACAAGAAGCCGACGGAGGTGGCGGCCTACATCGTGGCCGAATGCGACGCCATCGCCAAGCTCCAGGGGATTTTGGCGGACCAGCTGGCAGAGCTGGAGATGATGGACCTGTTCAGGAACATCGAGATGCCTTTGATCCCCATCATGGCCTCCATGGAAGACCTAGGCTTTAAAATCGATCTGGCGCAATTGTCGGCCCTGTCGGTGTCCTTTGAGGAGCGCATCGACACCCTGACCCAGGAGATTTACGACCTGGCGGGGCAGACCTTCAACATCAACTCCACCAAACAGCTGGGGACCATCCTTTTCGAGGAGCTGGAGCTGCCCCCGGTCAAGAAGACCAAGACAGGGTACTCCACCAGTGTGGAGGTCCTGGAGCAGCTGGCGCCCTTCCATCCGATCATTCCAAAAATCCTGGAATACCGGACCATCGCTAAGCTGGACTCCACCTATGGCAAGGGGCTGATCAAGCTGGTGGATCCCGTTACCGGGAAGGTCTACTCCCATTTCAACCAGACGGTCACCGCCACAGGGCGGATCAGCTCCTCGGATCCCAATCTCCAGAACATCCCGGTGAAGACCGAGCTGGGCCGGGAGATCCGCCGGGTCTTCGTGCCCTCGTCGCCGGATCGGGTGCTCCTGGACGCCGACTACTCCCAGATCGAGCTGAGGGTCCTGGCCCATCTCACTGGGGACGAAAATCTCATCGAAGCCTTTGTGGAAAATCAGGACATCCACACCCGCACCGCCTCGGAGATCTTCGGGGTGCCTATGGACCAGGTGACCCGCCGCCAGCGGGGCCAGGCCAAGGCCATCAACTTCGGGCTGATCTACGGCAAGCAGGCCTTCAGCCTGGGCAAGGAGCTGGGCATCAGCCGGGGAGAGGCCCAGGATTACATCGACCTGTACTTTTCCCGCTACCCCAAGGTCAAGGCCTATATGGATGACATCGTGATCCAGGCCAAGGAGCAGGGCTACGTGAAGACCCTGTGGGGCCGGCGGCGCTACCTGCCGGAGCTGACCTCCCGCAACCGCATGATCGTCCAGTCCGGGGAACGGATGGCGCTGAATACCCCCATCCAGGGCTCGGCGGCGGACATCATGAAGATCGCCATGATCCGGGTGGCCAACCGCCTGGAAGAAGAGGACCTGAATTCCCAGCTCATCCTTCAGATCCACGATGAGCTCATCGTGGACACGGAGAAATCCGAGCAGGATGCGGTGATGAAGCTTTTGGTGGAGGAAATGGAAAACGCGGTCAAGCTTTCGGTGCCCCTGGTTGTGGACGCCCACGCCGGCGGGTCCTGGTATGAAGTAAAGTAGATAACGAAATGAAGGAAGGGCTGCGGTGATAAGACCGGACGGCCCGGCGAGGACGACCATATGATCATAGGACTGACCGGCGGCATCGGCTCGGGCAAGAGCACGGTGTCCGCCATCTTAAAAGAAGAATACGGCATCCCCATCGTGGACGCGGACCGCATATCCCACCAGGCGACGGAGCCCGGGAGCCGGGGCCTTGAAGCGGTGGCCCAGGTCTTTGGACCGGACGTCCTCCTGGCTGACGGACGGATGGATCGGGAAGCCATGCGCCGGCGCATCGCCGGGGATCCGGACAACAAGGCCCGGCTGGAGGCCATCCTCCATCCCATCATCCAGGAGACGGTGGCGGCGGAGCTGGCGGCTTACACGGCCCAGGGCCACCCACTGGTGGTCTACGACTGCCCGCTGTTCTTTCAGACCGCCCAGGAAAAATACGTGGACCGCATCATGGTGGTGGTGGCCGGCCGGGAAACCCGCATCGCCCGCATCACCGCCAGGGACGGCATCACCCGGGAGCTGGCGGAGCAGATGCTCGCCATCCAGATGACCGACCGGGAGATGATGGAACGGGCAGACATCGTCATCGACAATAACGGTGATGAGGGGGACCTGAAGCGCTGTATTGGCGCCGTCGTAAAAAATTTGGAAAAAAATCGGGAAAAACAGTAAAAAGTGCTTGTGTTTTTCCCGCTGAATGTTTATAATATGTCTTGTTCTGAATTATTCAGATGTGGCATGCGAGGATGGTGGAATCGGCAGACACGCAGGTTTGAGGGGCCTGTTGCCAACTAAACGGCAGTGAGGGTTCAAGTCCCTTTCCTCGCACCATTTTTTTCTGACTTTTTTAAAAAAGCAGCCTCAAAAATGGGGTTGACTTCCAGAAGAAAATCCTGTATAATAGCAAAGCAAGTGACAAATAAATATCAAAGTATTGTGTGCGGAAGTGGCTCAGTGGTAGAGCATCGCCTTGCCAAGGCGAGGGTCGCGAGTTCAAATCTCGTCTTCCGCTCCATTTTTTTTTGTAAAAAAACAGATGAATTCAAGACAGCCAACCGCTGGTTTAACCAGACCGGTTGGCTGTCTTGTTCTCTTTCATTCCATTTTTGCTGCGATGTAATTATTTCCGGCCGGATGGGTGTCTGGCGTCCTTGCGGCTGATCTTGCTCTGGCGCTTGACCAGTTTATGGTAATGATGGTCCCGCATGAGGGCTGCCCGGTACAAATTGTGGGCGGCCGGGTCCCCGACCTTGGACATGGTGGGGAAGGCGCCGGAGAGGCGGCGGTGGGAATAACGGCGGAAGGCCGAATTTTCCCGCACGCTGCGGGTAAAAGCATCCACATGGTGCTGGGCCGATTCGGCGTGGGCCTTGGCTTCCTCGATCTTCTCCAGGGTCAGGGTCCGGGTATTGGACAGATGGCGGATGAGCTCGCCCTTGGTGTCGATGCCCTTGACCTTGGCGTCCTGGGTCACTGTGGTGGCCAGCTCGGACACGCGGTTGACCTTGTTCTGGAAGTTGTGGGCTTCACCGGTGGAGACAATCAAATCCAGGATCATCAGGGAGCCGATGATCTCCGCGCAGAGCACCGTGGTGGCGTGGGTCATGGCGGCGAAGAGCCCCGAAACGACGGGGTGGACGATGTAGATCACCACCAGGGTCATGATGCCGAAAAGGGTGGAATTCATCAGGCACACCCGTCCGTGGAGGTTGAACATATTCTGGGAGTAATCCCACCACCGGGCGTGGAAGGTGACCTCCATGAGCCAGCTGGAGATGTACTCCACGATGGAGGTAGAGACCATGCCGATGATGAACACCGCTGAGGGTTCGTGGATGTAAGGCTGCAGTGTCGCCACTACGATCAGGGCGCCGGTGCCGTATATGGGGCAGTAGGGGCCGTTCAAAAATCCCCGGTTGATGAAATGCCCCGCGGGGATGGAGCAGAAGGCCACCTCGCAGCACCACCCCAGGACCGAGTAGACGAAGAAATACAGGAAGAGCAGGCTGATGGTGTAGGAATCCACGGCCATGTCTACGCTCCCTCTCCGGAAATCTTGATCATCACGCCCTTCTGGTTCTTTTCCAGGGCCAAGGCGGACAGGGATGTGGGCTGGGGCAGGGGGGTGCCAAAAAGCAGGCACTCGGAGATGTAGTTGCCCATCACATCGGCAGCGGCTTCAAAGGATTCCGCCATCTGCTCTCGCTGCAGGATGAAGGGCTCCACAGGAAGGTCAGGAAAATGGATCGTAAAATATTCCTGTTCCAGGGTGTAGACCGCCGGGTATTCAAAAACCAGTTCTTCTTGCCGGGCATCCTCATTGGGTTTGGTCATTTCATTATCCTCCGTTTGGTTTGGATTGTTGGCCTTGGCCGTCTGTTTTTTTAAGGACACGGCTTCGGGTGTCAATATTAAATGGTTTAAATATTATAGCATGAAACGAAAATAGAACCAATAAACAACAGAAGAATTTTGTATTGGTTCATCTTGTGTTATAATTATAAACCATGATTGCTATAAATCATATGCTAAAAAAAATATCTGTCATTTTGTATGACTTTGCAGATAAGGGAAATGAGGCGGTGTTTTGGACACAATTCAAAAAGATAAGATAAAGCGGATACGCAGGAGCCTGTCCTTGGAAAAGGCAGCGTCCCTGCTCTCCGGGGAAAATACCTGGGAAACCAAAGCCATCCCCGAGGCGGGCCTTTCTTCGGTGCGCATGGCCGACGGCCCCCACGGCATCCGGCTGGTGACGGAAAATGATGTGATCTCCACCCGGACGACGACCTGTTTCCCCTTGGCGGTGACCACGGGCTGCAGCTGGGACCCGGAGCTCATCTTCCAGATGGCCGGGGCCATCGCCACTGAAGCCAACGCCTGTGGTGTGGACGTGATCCTGGGGCCGGGGATGAACATCAAGCGGTCCCCCCTGTGCGGCCGGAATTTCGAGTATTTTTCCGAGGATCCCTATCTCACGGGGAAGCTGGCAGCGGCCTACGTCCAAGGGGCCCGGAAACAGAAGATCGGGACCATGCCCAAGCATTTCTTCGCCAACAACCAGGAAGAGCGGCGGATGACCCTGGATGTGCGCATTGACGAGCGGGCGGCCCGGGAAATCTACCTGAAGGCCTTCAAGATGGTCCTGGAGGACAGCCGGCCCATGGCCTTAATGACCGCCTACAACCGGGTCAACGGCACCTTCATGTCCGAGAACAAGGCTTACGTGGGCGACCTGCTCCGGGAGGAATGGCATTACCCCGGCCTCACGGTGACGGATTGGAACGGCGTCTACGACCGGGTGAAGGGCGTCAAGGTAGGGGTCAACCTGGAAATGCCCGGCAGCGGCGGCGTCAATGACAAAAAGGTGATCGAGGCCGTGCGCCGGGGCCAGCTCAAGCGTTCGGAGTTCAACAAGAACGTGGACAAGAACATCGCCTTTATCCTGAAGAACCAGGGATACCGGAAGCAGCGGCACCCCGGGGCGCCCTTTGACGCGGACAAACACCACCGGCTGGCCCGGCACATCGCCGGGGAGAGCATCGTGCTCCTGAAGAATGAGGCGGGGATCCTGCCCATCCTCCCGGGCTCCGTGGCTTCCATGGCCGTCATCGGCAAGATGGCTTTCGAACCCCGGATCCAGGGGGCGGGCAGCTCCCGCATCACCCCCACCCGGATTGACAGCCCCTACGAGGCCCTGGACCGGATTTACGGGGAGAGCACGGAGCTCACAGCCTGTCAGGGCTGTCCCGACGCCGCCGGGTCCGAGGATTCGGAGCTCCTGGAGGAAGCGGTCCGGATTGCCGGAAAATGTGACCGGGTGCTGCTCTTCGTGGGCATCCCCCCGGAACAGGAATCCGAGGGCTACGACCGGAAGACCATGGACCTGCCCGAGGGCCAGCGGACGCTGATCCGGGCGGTGTGTGGGGCCAACCCCCACACGGTGCTCATCTATGCCAACGGCGGGGCGGTGGCCATGGACGACGGCCAGGAGGCCCAGGCCATCCTGGAAACCGGCCTGGCCGGCCAGGCCATGGGCTCGGCGGTGGCGGACATCCTCTCCGGAAGGGTCAACCCCAGCGGCAAGCTGGCGGAATCCATCCCCCTGCGCTTGGAGGACACCCCGGCTTACATCAACTTCCCAGGAGTGGGAAATCAGGTGGTCTACGGCGAGGGCGTCTTTGTGGGCTATCGCTATTACGACTACACCCGGCGGAAGGTGGCCTACCCCTTCGGCTTCGGCCTGAGCTACACCACCTTCCGCTACAAAAAGCTGACCCTCACCGAGGTCATGGCCAACCATTTCGACGTGGATGTGCAGGTTGAAAACACCGGCTCCGTGTCGGGAAAAGAGGTGGTGGAGCTTTACACCGGGAAGGTGGACGGCCGGGTCCAGCGCCCCCTGCGGGAGCTGCGCCGGTTTAAAAAAGTGGCCATCGACCCGGGAAAGACCCAGACCGTGACCTTTCATTTGAGCTCCGAGGATTTTTCCTACTTCGACCCCGACACCCACGGCTGGACCTTTGAGGAAGGGACGCACCGGGTGTGGGCCGGCCCTTCCAGCCGGGAACTGCCCCTGGGGGCCGACGTGCGCCTGGTGCCCCAGGAGGCCCGGACCATCGGGCCTTATTCCTATTTGGGCGATGTCCAGGAAACGGAAAAAGGCCGGGAATTCATCGCGGCCATGCTGGGCCAGTTTGAAGCCATGACCGGGGAGACGGTGGACATGGAGGATCCCTTTATCAGGGCCCTGGCCGATTCCACGCCGGTGATCAAGCTGCTGTCCATGTCCCGGGGGCTGTTTACCCCGAAGATGATGAACAAGGCCCTGGATTTCATCAACGACCCCGACGATCCCGGCCCCTTTGACCTGTCCCGGCTTTTGGAGGACGAGGACCAGGAGAAAGGCTTTTTGAGCCAGCTCATGGCGTTTATCAATAAGTGGCGGCAGGGGGATGCAGAGAAGAATTACAGCGCCGATTCCAAGGTCAGGGACCTGCTGGACGACCCGGAAACCCGGGCCGTCCTCACCCGGTACTGCGACGAGCAGTATCTCCAGGACGACCTGGTCAAGACCATCACCCGCATGGGGCTGACCCTGCGCAGGGTCCAGTCCCTGGCGCCCCAGGATGTTTTCCCGCCGTCCATGCTGGAACAATTGGATTCGGAACTGAGACAAGTTAAAAAAGAGGATTAAAAACACAGAATGAAACTACTCATGATCGACACGGCGACCATCGTCGCCACAGCCGCCATTATGGATGAAGACAAGCTGGTGGCTGAAAGCATCGTCAATTATAAAAAGAAACACTCGGAAAAGCTCCTGCCCACCATCGACCACATGCTCGGGGATTCGGGGCTGACCCTGCGGGAAATGGACGCCTTCGGGGTGGTGGCGGGGCCCGGCTCCTTCACCGGCCTTCGCATCGGCATGGCCACGGCCAAGGGCTTCGCCCAGGCCCTGGACAAGCCCATGGTTACGGTCTCCACCTTGGAGAGCCTGGCTGCCAATGTGGCCTGCGCCGACGGGGTGATATGCCCCATGCTGGACGCCCAGCGCTCCCAGGTTTACACCGGGGTCTACCGCTGGGCAGGGGATGACCTCCAGGCCATCCAGACAGAGACGGTGCTCACCATCGAAGAACTGGCCAAAATCCTGAACACCCTGGGGGATGGGCCCAAATATATTTTGGGGGATGCCCTGCCCAAGTACTACGAATCTTTAGCCCGGATGGCCGGCGGCACCCGCCGGGTGGCGCCCTATCTGGCCATGGACCGGGCTTCATCGGCGGCACAGATCGCCATAAAGAAGCTGCTGGTAGGCCAGACGGTGACCTACAAGGACGCGGCCCTGACCTACCTGCGCAAATCATCAGCAGAGGAGCGTTTTGGAAAATGAACGGTGAAGTGACTTATCGCAGCATGACGGCGGAGGACACCCGGGTCATCCCCGGAATCGAGGAAGTATGCGACCTTCATCCCTGGACAGAGGAGGGCTACATCTACGAAGGGGCCAACCCCCTGGCCCGCTACCTGGTGGCGGAACAGGACGGCCGCATGATCGGTTTTGCCGGCATGTGGTGCGTGGTGGACGAGGCCCAGCTCATGAAGATCGGCGTCCTGCCCGAATGCCAAGAGCAGGGGGTGGGCCACGCCCTGATGGACCGGCTCATCGCCCTGTCCCAGAGGGAAGGCTGCATTTCCATGACCCTGGAGGTCCGGGTCAATAACGAAAAGGCCCTGTCCTTTTATGGCGGCCTGGGCTTTTACGTCACCGGCCGGCGGGAAAAATACTACGACGACGGCACAGACGCCTTCCTGATGCAGAAGGATTATGAGGCGTGAGGATTGGGACGGGCCCATTCCCTTTAATACGAAAGAAGTGACAAAATGAAAATATTAGCCATTGAAACATCCTGTGATGAAACCTCGGTGGCCGTCGTGGAGGACGGCCGGCGGGTTATCACTGACCGGATTTATTCCCAGATCGACATCCACCGGAAATACGGCGGGGTGGTGCCGGAAATCGCCTCCCGCAACCATGTGGTCAAGCTGCCATACGTGATCGAGGATGCCATGGAGGAAAGCGGCATGACCCTGTCCCAGGTGGACGCCATCGCCGTGACCAACGGTCCTGGCTTGGTGGGGGCCCTGCTGGTGGGGGTCTCCGGAGCAAAGGCCCTGGCCTACGCTTTGGGCAAGCCCCTGATCGGGGTCAACCACATCGAAGGGCACATCGCTGCCAATTATCTGGAGCATCCCGAGCTGGAGCCGCCCTTCCTGGCCCTGGTGGTTTCCGGCGGCCACACCCACCTGGTAGAGGTGGAGGATTACGAGGCCTATCACGTCATCGGCCGCACCCGGGACGACGCTGCGGGCGAGGCCTATGACAAGGTGGCCCGGGTCCTGGGCTTTCCCTATCCCGGGGGCCCGGCCATCGACCGGGCGGCGGCCCAGGGGGATCCCGGCGCCTACGATTTTCCCCGGGTCCTGCTGGAAAAGGGCAGCCATGATTTCAGCTTTTCCGGCCTCAAATCTGCCGTCCTCAACGAGCTCAACCATCTGAAGATGAAGAACATCCCCTACAAGGCCGAGGATGTGGCCGCGTCCTTCCAGGCCGCCGTGGTGGAGGTGCTGGTGGAAAAAACAGTGGCCTGCGCCCTGGAGTGTGGCTACAGTAGGGTCTGCATGGCCGGCGGGGTTTCCGCCAACAAGGGGCTGCGCGCAGCCATGGCCCAAGCGGCACGGGACCACGGCTTCACCCTGTATTACCCTTCACCGGTGCTGTGCACCGACAACGCTGCCATGATCGGATCCATGGCCTATTACAATTACAGGAGCGGCATGACCAGCGACCTTTACCTGAACGCCGAGCCGGGCCTTTCCATCGTCGAATCCTGATTTTGAATCTTAAAAAAAATTAAAAATCGCAGAAAAATCGCCCAAAGGTATTGCAAAAGCCCAGCCTTTCGTTTAATATATTATTAGCACTCAGATATATTGAGTGCTAATAAAAATCATTGAGTCAATAATTTAAATTGGAGGCATAAAGATGAACTTAAAACCATTGGGTGACAAAGTCGTTATTAAAGTAAAGGATGAAGAAGTTACGACCAAAAGCGGGATCGTTTTGCCAGGTTCTGCCCAGGAAAAGCCCCAGCAGGGGACCATTGAAGCGGTAGGCACCGGCGCCATCGTCGACGGCAAGAAAGTGCCGCTGGACGTCAAGGTCGGGGATGAAGTCATTTATTCCAAGTACTCCGGTTCTGAAGTCAAGGTCGGGGAAGAAAAATACTTAATCATCAAACAAAGCGATATTTTAGCCATTATTGAATAATTAAAAATCAGGAGGAACAACCATGTCAAAAGATATTAAATATGCTGTTGATGCAAGAGAAGCACTGATCAATGGTGTGGATCAGCTGGCCAACGCGGTCAAAGTCACACTGGGACCCAAGGGACGCAACGTCATCTTATCCAAGAGCTACGGCGCACCCAACATCACCAACGATGGGGTGACCATCGCCAAGGAAATCGAACTGGAAGACGCCTTTGAAAACATGGGTGCCCAGCTGGTAAAGGAAGTCGCCACCAAGACCAACGATGTGGCCGGCGACGGAACCACCACCGCCACCCTGCTGGCCCAGGCCATCGTCCATGAAGGCAACCGCAACGTGGTCGCCGGCGCCAATCCCATGGTCCTCAAGAGAGGGATTGAAAAAGCCGTGGAAACCGTGGTCGCCGGCCTCAAGGAAATCAGCCAGCCCGTCAAATCCGCTGAATCCAAAGCCCAGGTCGCTTCCATTTCCGCAGGGGATACCCAGATCGGCCAGCTCATCGCTGAAGCCATGACCAAGGTCGGCGACGACGGCGTCATCACCGTCGAAGAAGGCAAGGGCATGGGCACCGAACTGGAATTCACCGAAGGGATGCAGTTTGACAGAGGTTACCTCTCCGGCTACATGGTCACCGACACTGAAAAAATGGTGGCTGAACTGGATAATCCCTACATCCTGATTACCGACAAAAAGATCTCCAACATCCAGGAAATCCTGCCTGTGCTGGAAAAGATCGTCCAGCAGGGCGCCAAGCTGTTAATCATTGCAGAAGATGTGGAAGGCGAAGCCTTAACCACCCTGGTCCTCAACAAACTCAGAGGCACCTTCAACTGTGTGGCTGTCAAGGCTCCCGGCTTTGGTGACAGACGCAAGGAAATGCTCCGTGATATCGCCATCCTCACCGGTGGCCAGGTCATCTCCGAAGAAGTGGGTCTGGAACTTAAGGATACGGACATCGCCCAGCTGGGCCGTGCGCGCCAGGTCAAGGTCGACAAGGAAAACACCATCATCGTCGACGGCCAGGGAGACAAGGCTGAAGTGGAAGAACGGGTTGCCCAGATCAAGGCCCAGATTCCCGAAACGACCTCCGATTACGATAAAGAAAAGCTCCAGGAACGTCTGGCCAAGCTGGCCGGCGGCGTCGCCGTCATCCAGGTCGGTGCTGCCACTGAAGTGGAACTGAAGGAACTCAAATACCGCATTGAAGATGCCCTGAACGCGACCCGTGCCGCCGTGGAAGAAGGGGTTGTGCCTGGCGGCGGAACCGCCCTGGTCAACACCATCGACAAGGTTGACGCGTTAATTGCTACCTTGGACGGGGACGAAAAGACCGGTGCAGCCATCATCCGCCGCGCCATCGAAGAACCGGTCCGCCAGATCGCGGAAAACGCGGGACTGGAAGGTTCTGTCATCGTCAACGAAATGCGCAAGAAAGAAGCCGGCATCGGCTTTGACGCCCGCACCGACGAATATGTGGACATGGTTGAAGCCGGAATCATCGACCCGACCAAGGTCACCCGCACGGCCATCCAGAACGCAGCCAGCATCACCTCCATGCTCCTGACCACCGAAGTGGCTGTAGCTGATCATCCGGAAGAAAACCCGGTTGCCGGTATGCCGGCAGGCGGAATGGGCGGCGGAATGCCCATGATGTAAGCTCCGGCTTCCATCAGAAAGCACGGATGTGCAAACCAATTTAAATGATTTTTCAGCGCCGGTCTCCCCGTGGGACCGGCGCTTTTCTTTAGTTTTGCTTGGGTTGAAAATTTACATCCACTTTGAAAGGAAATGTTTTCAGGAAAGGGTTGTGATTTTTTTGGATTTGGGCTATCATGTAATCATCTTAATACATACGGGGGTATTTGGAAATGAAACGATTGGGTTTTCAACTGAGCCATTTTGTCAATCAGGAAATCCGTACGGAATTGTGTGCGCTGGAAACGGGAATGCACAGCATCTCCTATCCGGTGATCCGTAAGGTGGAGGATACCTATTGCATGGCGGCTTTTGTGGAGCATTTTACAGCGGAAGATTTGCAGAAGGGGATTGTCAATCGACCGGATACCTGGGCTGTGGCTGATTTCAACACCGGGGAGATCATCGAACGCTTCAACTGCGCGGATAAGGATTTTATCGACCGGCCCCTGGATCAGCAGATCCACTACATCAACCAGGAAGCCATCATGGACCAGCTGTTCCACGAACGGATGTTCGCCCTGCTGGACCGGCTCCGCCTGTCCATCCTGACCAACAATTCCTTTGACATCGATCTTTACAACATCTACATGGACCGCCTGGCTATGAATGTGTCCCAGGATCTGCGGCCCTATTACATCGCCCTGAGCAAGGTCGATTACGCCGACGGCTACCGGAAGCTGGTTTCAGCATAAATTTATCTGAATTCCTTTGTTTTTTGTCTGTGCGGCCATGGCGGCCTTTGATATAATGAGGGTTATCAAGAGAGTTGGAGACAGATATGTGTACGATATCGATATATAATCCCATTGGATGCGATAAGGAATCGCCGGAAGCCCTGCAGATCGCAGTGCTGGTCAGGCATCTCAGAAAAAATGCCGGGCTGACCATCAATCTCATGGATTTTGAAGATTCACCGGAGGCTTTCTGCCACGACCAGAAGGTCGAAGAGATCCTCCTTCAGGAAGGACCGGATGTCTTTCCCGTGACCGTGGTGGATGGGGAAGTCTTTCAGAAAAAGGGCTACCCCTGTTATCAGGACCTCCTTGCCTGGAGCGCCAACCGGCCTCTGGCAGAGATTACTCCCGCCGAGGCTTAGCCACAAGCCGTTAAAACAGGGAGTTGTGCATATTTAAAAACGAGACAGACCCGACAGGGGATTTGTCTCGTTTTGTTTTTTGTCATCCTTCGGTGACGTCGTAGGGGATGCCGGCGAAAAGGGCCTCCACCTCTGGCCGCTTGGCCGCGTAGATCTTCATGATCAGGCCGTTGATCAGGGTCAGGATCGCCTGGGCATCGACGGAGCCGTCGTTCTGGGGCTTGGCGGCGTAGAGGATCATGAGCATCTCGTTGCGGGTGGTGCCTTTAACGTCCCTGAACAGGGTATTCAGTATTTTCTTTTCGTCATTCGATAATTCCATAATTCGTTCCTTTGTCATTTAATAGTCGTATTATATCAGTGAAGGCCGGCGGGTTCAATCGGATTCATCAGATTCTACCAACAGGGCAAGATTTTCCCATTTTTCCAGCAGCCCATTGGATTTTTCCTGAAGGGTTTCGTATTCCTGGGTGGCGGCCTGGGCCTTTTCCGAGTCGCTGAAGAAATCTGGGTCCCCCAATTTGCGCTCGATGTCGGCGATGGCCCCGTCGGTGGCCTCGATTTCGGCTTCCAGGGCCTTGAGCTCCCGCTTGAGCTTGCGCACACTGTCCTGGGCGCTTTTGGCCCGCTTGCGCTCGTTGCGCAGCTGGGTCTTGGTCATCTGGGGGGCGGCGTCCTCCGCCGCGGCGCTTTTGGCCCGCTGGAGGCTGTCGTAATAATCGTCGTAATTCCCCATGGATTCCCGGAGCCCGTCGGGGGTGAGGACGAAGATCCGGTTGGCAATCTGGTTTAAAAAGTACCGGTCGTGGGAGATGGCCAGGATGGTGCCCTCGTAATCCGCCAGGGCGTTTTCCAGGATTTCCTTGGTGGGCATGTCGATGTGGTTGGTGGGCTCGTCCAAAAGCAGCAGGTTAGACTCCGAGACCATGAGCATGGCCAGCCTCAGACGGGCCATTTCCCCCCCTGAGAGGCTTTCCGTGGTCCGGTACACCTCCTCTCCGGTGAACAGGAAACGGGCCAGCAGATTGCGGATTTCACCCTCGCTGAGCTGGCTGTCAATCTGCCAGATGGCGTCGATGAGGGTGATGTCCCCGTAGGCCTGGGATTCCTGGCCCTCCTGGGTGTAGTACCCGGTCTTGACCTTCTGGCCGTAGCGGATGAAGCCGGTGTCGGGGAGGAGCTGGCGCAGCAGGATCCGCACCAGGGTGGATTTGCCCACGCCGTTGGGGCCGATGAGGCCGATCTTGTCGCAGCGGTGGATTTCAAAGCTGACATCCTTAAATAATGGCAGGCTGTCGAAGGATTTGCTCAGGTCGCTGACGGTGAGCACATCGTCGCTGCTGCGGATTTTCGGGGAAAAGCGCAGCTTGATGGCGTTGTCCGCCTCAAACTGGTGGATGGTGGTCATCCTTTCCAGCTTCTTTTCCCGGCTGCGGGCCCGCTTGGAGCTCTGGACGGAATTGTAGGCCCGGAGCCGGTCGATGATTTGCTGCTGCCGGGCAATCTCCTTGTTGTTCTTCTCAATCCGGTCCTGCTCCGCCTGGTCGTAGCGCTGTTTTTTCAGGGTGTACTCGGTGTAGTTGCCTTCGAAGCTGATGAAGCGATGGTGCTCCAGCTGGGTGATGCGGGTGCACACCTTGTCCAGGAAGTAGCGGTCGTGGGAGATGATGATGAAGGCCCTGTCGTACCCCCGGAGGAAGGTCTCCAGCCAGTCCATGGTCTGGAAATCCAGGTAGTTGGTGGGTTCGTCCAGGAGGAGCAGGTCCGGGGCCTGGAGGAGGATGCGCCCCAGGGCAATCCGGGTCTTCTGGCCGCCGCTGAAGGTGGCGATGTCCTTTTTAAGGTCATCGGCGGTGAAGCCCAGGCCGGTGGTGACGCCCCGGATGCGGCTGGGGTATTCGTACCCGCCCTGGTTCTGGTATTTTTCCTGGAGGCGGCCCAGCTCCTCCACAGCGTCCAGCTGTTCCTGGCCCGCGGTGTGGTTAATGGCTTCCTGGACGGCCTTCATCCGGTTCTCCATGGCGGTCAGATGGGTGAAGGCCTCCATGAAGACCTGCTTCATGGTCCTTCCGGCCTGGTCGGCGGTATCCTGTCTCAAATAGCCCACCGTCAGACTGGGGGTCAGGTGGATGCTGCCGCCGTCGGGCAGGAGCTCTCCGCAGAGAAGCTTGAAAAAGGTGGTCTTTCCGCTGCCGTTGTTGCCGATCAGGCCGATCCGCTCCTTTTCCTGGACAGAATAAGTTAAATCTTTGAATATGGTATGGATTCCGTAACTGAAATCCAGGTGATCGATGGTGATTAGCATGTCGTGTCCTCTTGATTTCCCGTAAAATTTAATGCTTCCTATATCATAACAAAAAAGTCGCTGAATTTCGCTATAAAAGATTTAAATAGAGTTTGATTTTTTTTTCACAAACTGTTATAATTTAAAGATAGTAAATGAGGAACAGGGAGGCAATATGCAGAGTTATTCTAAAAAGGTCTCGATGACCGTCGTCAAACGATTGCCTAAATATTATCAATACTTAAGTGATTTGAGTGACCGCGATGTGGAAAAGATTTCATCCAAGGAATTGGCGGCGTTGATGGGGCTGACGGCTTCCCAGATTCGTCAAGATCTCAACTCCTTTGGCGCCTATGGCCAGCAGGGATACGGCTATAAGGTCGCAGAGCTGAAGAATGCGATCAGGGAGATCCTGGGACTGGATCATTCCTATAATTGCATCATCATCGGCTCCGGGAACCTGGGGAGGGCCATTTCCAATTATGAGCGCTTCAAGCGGGATGGCATCCATATAAAGGCCATGTTCGACGTAAGTCCGGAGCAGATTGGCAAAAGGATTGGCAACGTGCCCATTTACCACATGGACGATCTGGACGATTTCGTCAGGGAAAATGCCATTAACATCTGCATCCTCAGCGTACCCCGGGAGGTGGGACAGGAAATCGCCAACCGGGTTTGCAAGCTCGGCATCAAGGCGATCCTCAATTTCGTTCCTCTGGATCTGACGGTCCCAGACGATGTGGTGGTGGAAAATGTGAACATCACCGACAGCCTGTTCACACTGACCTTCCTGCTCAGTGAGGACAAGGACTGATTTTCAGCAGTGGAATACAATAAAGGCACTCAGCGGTTTGAGTGCCTTTTTGGTAGTGCGCCCGGCATGGGCGATGACTAGGTGGTGAAAGTCCACTACGCGCTCGGCAGCAGGAAGCGTTAGCCGAAGGCAAGGGTGTCCTTGGCGACAAGGAATCTGAAGGAAGCCGGATTGCGGAGCTGAAAAGTGCTCCAATGGGCAAAATTCCGGGCCGACGAACAGAAACCTCATAGAAGGCCGGATTGGGATGGACGAGTCTGCTATCCAAGACGAAATCCGATGCTGTCCGAATCCCATACGGTAAATGAGGCGGCCACATGGAAGGAAAGTCATCGACCTTACCCGGGGAGATCTCACAGACGCCAGTAGGAAATCCGAAGACGGAGTAAAGCTTGCTGTGAGAAGTACCCTCGCCTATCCATTGTTGCAGCTCATTCTTCGCTGACAATGGATGGCTGGGGCAGACTCTCAGCCGAAGCCATAGTACCGGAAGTTTTTTTTTCCGGGAAGGGCTGAACAATCGTAAGTCTTTAGTAGACGGAGGAAGGAGGACGGCGTGAAGAAAGCAGAATACCGGAAGGGCTGCCCGCAAAAGGATAGCGTGGAACGCGAAGGATATGCAGGAGCGCAGAGCGCCGGACCTCGGGAAGCCGGAGAAAGAGACGGTGCAGACCTGCTGGAAGCCATACTGGACAGAAACAATCTGAACCAGGCCTACAAACAGGTCAAGAGGAACCATGGAGCGTCAGGAATCGACGGGATGACCGTGGAAGAAGCGCTGCCATGGCTGAAGGAACACAAGGGGGAACTACTCGAAAGCATCCGGGAGGGGAAATACAAACCCCAGCCGGTGCGGCGGGCGGAAATCCCCAAACCCGATGGGAAAGGCGTAAGGAAGCTGGGGATACCGACGGTCATCGACCGCATCATCCAGCAGGCCATCGCGCAGAAACTAA